>Ga0209916_1000031_pt1 | contig 374818 bp, 337 predicted proteins | sample ThiBio_1000_plan_FD_183956 | JGI IMG/M metagenome (GOLD analysis project Ga0209916, IMG submission 183956) | Wastewater bioreactor microbial communities from Cape Town, South Africa - Thiocy_solids_2 (SPAdes) | ecosystem: Engineered > Bioreactor > Thiocyanate-remediating > Anaerobic-Aerobic ... | reverse complement strand
GTTCCTCCGACCCGGCTCTGGCGTCGATCAGGGGGATCACCGCACGGTTCGGCCACGGGGCCGGGCGGGACACTCACAGTGGCTGGGCCCGTCACGCCGACTCGTTCGCATGATCGGCGGGGCCGAGCAGAGGCGAAGCGAACTGCACCCGGAGAAGAATTCACAAAGCACCGTTGGACGCGGGTTCGATTCCCGCCACCTCCACCATGTGTTTCGGCCCCGGTCTCGAGCGTCAGCGAGAGACCGGGGCCGAAACACATCATGGGTGCTGTAATCGAGTGGGCCCCCGCTGGTGAGGCGCTAGCCGAGCCAGTAGGGGATCCCGCCACCGCCACTGACAGCTGCCACAGCTGATATGTGGTGAGGTTTGTCAATAGGCAGGGTGAGGCGCCCGCCCTCGGGTGCCGTCTGCGGCAGGCAGCACACCGGCACAGGCCGGATCAGCATCGCCCGCTAGCGCGACTGGCGTCCGCCCACATCGGCAACAAATGACCGGCAGCAGCCGCCCGGCACAGAAAGGAGGTGATTCAACCCCGGGACGGCCCGCATGTCGATGACAGAGCCCCGGCCTGGGGACGTGTCAACATCGGGCGTGCCGGATAGGGTTTGCCTGTGGTCACTGGTGAGCTCAAGTCCAAAATCGACCGCGTCTGGGACGCATTCTGGTCCGGCGGTATCTCCAATCCGCTGGAGGTGATGGAGCAGATCACCTATCTGCTCTTCATCCGGCGCCTGGACGATCTCCACACCCTCGCCGAGAACAAGGCCCGCACCACGGGCGTACCGCTGGAAAATCCGATCTTCCTGCCCGGCCAGAACGACCTGCGCTGGTCGCGCTTCAAGGACCTCGAGCCTGCGGCAATGTTCAACGTCGTCGGCAATCTGGTCTTCCCGTTCCTGCGCAAGCTCGGCGGTGACGGCACCGCGTACGGCGAGCACATGGCCCGTGCCCGCTTCACCATCCCCAATGCGGCACTGCTCTCCCGCGTGGTCGACATGCTGGAAGACATCCCGATGCGGGACCGGGACACCAACGGCGACGTCTACGAGTACATGCTGGCCAAGATCGCCACGTCTGGCCAGAACGGCCAGTTCCGAACGCCACGGCACATCATCGCGCTGATAGTCGAGATGATGGCGCCTACGCCGGACGACGTGATCTGCGACCCGGCTGCCGGTACGTGCGGATTCCTGGTCGCCGCGGCCGAATACGTGCGCCGCGAACAGCCCTCAGTGATGACGTCATCCTCGCAGCGGATCCACTTTCATCGGAACATGTTCCACGGCTATGACTTCGACGCGACCATGCTGCGAATCGGCAGCATGAACATGTTGCTGCACGGCGTGGAGGACCCGGACGTCGAATACCGCGACTCGCTGTCCGAAGGCGCCCATGGCGGTGGAGGCGAGTTCTCGCTCGTCCTCGCCAATCCGCCGTTCGCCGGCAGTCTCGATTACGAGGCCACGTCGAAAGACCTGCAGCGAGTGGTCAAGACGAAGAAGACCGAGCTGCTGTTTCTTGCGCTGTTCCTCAAGTTGCTGAAGCCCGGCGGCCGGGCCGCGGTGATCGTGCCAGACGGAGTCCTATTTGGATCTTCGAAGGCGCACAAAGAGCTCCGCCGAATCCTGGTGGAGGAGCAGAAGCTGGACGGCGTAGTGAAGCTGCCCTCAGGCGTGTTCCGCCCCTACGCTGGCGTCTCGACCGCGATACTGCTGTTCACCAAGACCAACTCCGGCGGCACAGACAACGTCTGGTTCTACGACGTACAGGCGGACGGCTGGAGCCTGGACGACAAGCGCAACCCGCTGCTGCCCGAGGACCAGCGCGGTCCGCGGCCGAGCCGCATCGACGAACAGGGCGCGCGCATCGTCGTACCGTTCGACCCGGCGAACCACGAGAAGAACAACCTGCCCGACGTACTCGCGCGCTGGCAGAACCGCGAAGGAAGCGAAAAGACCCGGTTACGCACCGACCAAAGCTTCTGCGTGCCAAAGGCAGACATCGCCGCGAACGGCTACGACCTGTCGCTGAACCGCTATAAAGAAGTCGTCCACGACGAGGTCGAGCACCGCCCGCCGCTGGAAATCATTGCGGAACTCGAGGAACTGGAAAGCGAGATTCAGCAAGGACTCTCGGAGCTGAAGGCGATGTTGGGATGACGTGGCCTTCAGTCGCGCTCGGCCAGGTGGCCGAGATCAATCCGCGTGAGGCAACGCGTCCGGCTGATTCGGAGGAGATCGCATTCGTACCGATGGCAGAGCTCGACGCGACTCGCGCGACGACTTCACGAGGTTCGGTTCGTGCGTTTGCCGAGGTCTCGAAGGGGTACACAATCTTTCACGACGCTGACGTGCTGGTCGCCAAAATAACGCCGTGCTTCGAGAACAACAAGATTGGTCAGGCGCATCTTTCACGCCCCACGGGCGTCGGCTCCACCGAGTTCCACGTCGTCCGGCCGCGGAACTCCGCTCTTGACCCACGCTATGTTCTCCATTTCTTGCGCCAAGATGGCATTCGCGCGCAGGGGGAACGTCGTATGACCGGTAGCGCCGGCCAAAGACGCGTACCTGCAGCATTTCTCGCAGGACTCGAGGTCCCGCTTCCCCCTTTGGCGGAGCAGCGGCGGATCGCCGCGATCCTCGACAAAGCCGACGCCCTTCGCGCCATGCGCGAACAGGCAGTCGTTCTCTCGAAGGAAGCAATCGAAAGCTTGCTAGGTGGCGTGAGTCGAGATGCCCCGCGGGTGCGTACAACCCTGATCCAAGCCGGGGTTGACTTCGAAACGGGCAAGAATATCGTGGGCACTTCATCGAATGAACACACTACGAATCGAGTCATCAAGGTCAGCGCAGTCTCGCGGGGGCAGTTCGACCCTCGCGAGGTGAAGCCGCTACCAGCCAACTACTCTCCGCCAGCATCACATGAGATCCGAAGCGGAGATATACTCTTCGGCCGAGCAAGCGGCTCTTTGGACCTCCTGGGTGCGACAGTCCGAGTGCGGCAGGTTTCTCGCAATTTGTATCTCCCGGATAAGGTCTGGCGTGCGAAAATCACGCCTAGCGCATTGATCACTCCCGAGTACTTACTTGGGCTTCTGCAATCAGCGCCGTTCCGAAGCTACATACGCCATCGAGCGAGCGGCGCAGCTGGTGTCCGTAATATCGGCAAGGCGGCCGTATTGAGCTATCAGTTTGACCTGCCAGAGTTGTCGGTCCAACTCGAATATGCACGTAAGCGAAATTCGCTGATGCGCCACCTTGACGCTCAGCGCGAACAGTCGACCGGGATAGCAAACCTCTTCGCATCCCTCCAATCCCGGGCTTTCACCGGGGAACTGTAGGAAGGGCGGGTCATTCGGTGGGCAACTTCTCGTTCATCAGTTCCGAGTGGCCCACGATCTTTGCCGACTGTGTCCGGGCCGAGGGATACGTCATATCGGATCCTCGTGCGGCGTGTGTGTATGCCCGTCGGGCGGTGGAGCAGATCGTAAGGCTTGTTTTCGACGTCGAGGGGTTCGCGGTCCCGTACCAGGATGATCTCGCGGCTCGGATCAACGACGCGGCCTTCCAGCGCAGAGCCGGGGTGGGCATCTGCCAGAAGTTGAACCTGATTCGCAAGATCGGCAATCGCGCGGTGCACGACGAGCAGCCGATCCCGTCCCGCGCAGCATTGGATGCGCTCCGCGATTTGCAGCACATAGTGGTCTGGACGGCGCTGCGCTACTCGACTCATCCCGAAACCGTGCCCGCGGGAACGCGTTTCGACCCTGATCTGGCCAAGGCTGCCGCTCCGCTCACGGCCGAGCAGGTGCGTCAGCTCGACGAGAGATTCCGGGAGCAGGACGAAGCGCACGCCCGGGAGCTTCGCGAGCGGGACGACGTTGCGGCGGCGAAGGACGCCGAGATCGTTGAGCTTCGGAAGAAGATCGCGGCGGCGCAGGCAGCGAACCCCGTCATAGATGACCGGGACTACGACGAGGCAACTACGCGGACGCGGATCATCGACGAGCTGTTGCGCGAGTCGGGCTGGGATCTGGCCGACGAACGGGACCGCGAGTTACCGGTGACCGGCATGCCCACAATGAACGGCGCCGGGTTTGTGGATTACGTGTTGTGGGGCGCCGACGGTTTGCCGTTGGCGGTGATCGAGGCGAAGCGGACGAGTGTGGATCCGTCGATCGGGCAGCAGCAGGCGAAGTTGTACGCGGACTGCCTGGAGCAGGCGTATGGCCGTCGCCCAGTTGTGTTCTACAGCAACGGGTTCCAGACCTGGCTGTGGGATGACGTCGCCGGGTATCCGCCCCGAGCGGTCGCCGGGTTCCTCACCCGCGGCGAGCTGGAGCTGATGATCCGGAGGCGGGTCGACCGGCAGTCGCTTGCTGACGTGCCGGTGAATCCGGCGATCGTCGAGAGGCACTATCAGCGGCGGGCGATCGCCGCGATCGACGATGCGCTGACAGCCAGGCAGCGGGCGGCGCTGCTGGTGATGGCAACTGGCGCCGGGAAGACGCGCACCGTCATCGCGTTGGCGGACCAGTTGATGCGCGCCGGGTGGGTCAAGCGGGTGCTGTTCCTGGCGGATCGCACCGCGTTGGTCAAGCAGGCTGCCGGCGCGTTCCGGGCGCATCTGCCGGATGTGGTGACGGTGAATCTGGTCGAGGAGAAGGTCGCGGACGGCCGCGTCTATGTCGCTACGTATCCGACGATGGTGAACCTGATCGAGCAGCGGGACGGCGCAGAGCGGCTGTTCGGGCCCGGGTTTTTCGATCTGGTCGTGATCGACGAGGCGCACAGGTCGGTGTATCAGCGCTACCGGTCGATCTTTTCCTGGTTCGACTCGCTGCTGGTCGGGCTGACCGCAACGCCGAAGGACGAGGTCGACCACAACACGTATAGCCTGTTCAACCTTGAGGACGGGGTGCCCACCGACGCCTACAGCCTCGACGAGGCCGTCGCGGAAGGTTTTCTGGTGCCGCCCCGCGCGGTGTCGGTCGGCACGAAGTTTCTGCGAGAGGGCATCCGCTACGAGGACCTCTCCGAGACGGAGAAGGACGAGTGGGACTCGATCGAATGGGACGAGGACGGTGAGGTGCCGGACGCGGTCGGTGCCGAGGAGATCAACCGGTTCCTGTTCAACGCCGACACTGTCGATAAGGTGCTGGCCACTGTGATGCGCGATGGGCATAAGGTCGCCGGCGGTGACCGGCTTGGCAAGACCATCATTTTCGCGAAGAACCAGAAGCATGCGGAGTTCATCTCGCAGCGCTTCGACGCGAACTACCCGGAATACGCGGGTCATTTCGCCCGGGTGATCACTCACTCGGTCGCCTACGCCCAGACGCTCATCGACGATTTCTCGGTGGCCGAGAAGGCGCCGCACATCGCGATCTCGGTCGACATGCTCGACACCGGCATCGACGTCCCCGAGGTCGTCAACCTAGTGTTCTTCAAACTGGTGCGCTCCAAGACGAAGTTCTGGCAGATGATCGGCCGCGGCACCCGGCTGCGCCCCAACCTGTACGGGCCGGGCGAGGACAAGACCGACTTCTACGCCTTCGACTTCTGCGGCAACCTCGAGTTCTTCAGCGCGGACCTGCCGGGCTCGGAAGGCTCACTTCAAAAGTCATTGGGCGAGAGGCTTTTCGAGACTCGGCTGGGGCTGGTGACCCTGCTGGACAAGGATTCGGGCGCTGCCGATACCTGGCCGGAGCCCGGGCTCGGAGAGAAGTCGCTGCCCGGGCTGCGAGTTGACATTGCCTGGGGCCTGCATTCGGTCGTCGCTGAGATGAACGTGCACAACTTCCTCGTCCGCCCGGCCCGCGAGTGGGTCGAGCGGTTCCGTGACTGGGGCGCCTGGGGTCGCAGATTCACGCCCGAATTAGCAGGGGACATTGCGCGTCATCTCGCTGGCTTGCCGTCCGCGGCGCGCGACGACGACGAAGCCGCGAAGCGATTCGACCTGCTCCTGCTGGGCATGCAACTCGCCAGGCTCGAGAACGACGCGTTGGGCTTCGAACGACTGCGTAGCCCCGTGCAGCAGATCGCCTCGTCGCTGCTCACGCAGACGGCGATACCTTCGGTGCGCGCCCAGCAGGCACTGCTCGCCGAGATCGCAGGCGACGACTGGTGGACAGACGTCACGCTGCCGATGCTCGAGATCGTGCGGCGCCGCATCCGGTCGCTGGTCGCGTTCATGGACAAGCGCTCACGAACCGTGGTGTACGCGGACTTTGCCGACACGATGGGCGATTCCGTCGTCGTGGAACTGCCAGGAGTCACCCCCGGCACCAACTGGGAACGCTTCAGGGCAAAGACACGCGCGTTCCTTCGTCAGCACGAGGACAATCTCGCCCTTCAACGCCTACGCCGCAATATCCAACTCACGAGCTCGGATCTCGACGAGCTGGAACGCATGCTCGTCGAATCCGGCACCGGGACGCGCGCAGATCTGGACCGCGCCCGCGAACAAGCCCAAGGTTTGGGACTCTTCATCAGATCCCTGGTCGGCCTGGACCGCTCGGCCGCCGCGGCAGCGTTCGGGCAGTTCCTGACCGACCGGGCGATGTCCGCAAGCCAGATCCGGTTCATCGAACTCGTCATCGACGGCCTGACTGCGAACGGCGTCATGGAGCCCGCCCGGCTGTACGAATCCCCGTTCACCGATCACGCCCCGCACGGCCCAGAAACGCTCTTCACCGACGGCCAAGTCGGCGCCATCGTCGCAATCCTGCGAGACATCCGCAGCCACGCAATACCGGGGGAGGCCACCGTTGCTTGATTCAAATCTTGATTCTGAACAACGCGCGCTAACCAACACGGTGTGGGCCCGATACAAAGAAGAGGGCGAGTGGCCTACTTTTGCCGTCGTCGACCGAGACCTTGACGACATTGGCGTCGACGCCGAGGCCGTGCTCGAACGATGCCCGCCCGGGCTCGTACGCGGGTCCCAATGGGTGAGTTGCAGCTTAGATCGGAAAGTTGAGCTTGACTTACGGTCACTGCGGCTGATCCCAGCAGCAAGCCAAGTTCTGTCTGATGTCGCCCTCGTCGTGCGACTGTTCGTGGTTGCTGAGCGGGATTTCAGGCCAGATCGGGGCGGACCACCTCAACCGACGATTACGTCGGACGAGATGACCAGCCTCGTGGCAGCCGAAACGGGTCACGCACTGGATTCGGATCTTGCACGTCGAATCGGAAGGGTTGGTCCACTTGTGCAGCAGTTGCGAATTTGGAGCGCATGTGGCACGCGCATTGACGGAGGATGGAGTATCACGCTCGATCGTGCTGTCCGTAAGTTTCGCCATGTCACGACAGTCGACGCGTTGCTAGCCCGGATGGACGAGCTCAATGCGACCAGCCCCGGGCATGTCAGCGAGATAATGAACGATCCCAGCGAAGAGGACGCAGTCCTAGTGACCACCGAGGAGCCGGATGTCGATCCAAGGGCCGTGTTTGTTGTTCATGGGCGGGACATGCAGGCCAAGGCCGCACTCACAGGTTTCCTACGTGACCTGGACCTGCGTCCAATCGAGTGGGAGGAACTAGTAGCCCGCACCGGGACCGGCGCCCCGTATGTCGGAGACGCCGTGAGCGTGGCGTTCCAGCTTGCGCAGGCGGTGGTCGTGCTGGTGACTCCGGACGACGAGGTCCGGCTACACCCTGCATTACACGGTCCGGAAGAACCGATAGAGGAAACGGTTTACTCGGGTCAACCGCGTCCCAATGTGCTGTTCGAGGCCGGGATGGCTCTTGCGAGTCACCCCGACAGAACCATCATCGCGGTCGCTGGCAACATCAAGAAGTGGAGCGACATCGCCGGACGCCACACGGTGCACCTCACCGGCGCGTCAGGGACCCTTGTCGCGTTAGCGAATCGGCTGAAGAACGCCGGGTGCCCGGTTCGTCGCGACGGCGCGGACTGGCTGAATCAAACGCGATTCGCCGAACTCCACGCGCATACTCGTCGACCAGACCACGTGGACGACCGAGAAGACACCTCAGGCTTTCTCCCGGTCGGCACCGTCCTGCGATCTGGGAGTCCAAAACCGGCAGAACCGCAGCTCAGCGCTCGGCTACTCCCGAATGGGCGTGGTTATCTACTCGAAATTGCGAACCGTGGCGGCTGCGCAATGACAAACGTGTCGATTGACGTTCCCGATGATGCCCATTGGCTCGTGCATCTAAAGGTCTTACCTGAGTACCCGATCGCAAACCTGGATCCCCGCGGCCACGCCCGGATACCCGTCATGATGGTCAGTGGCAGCGCCAAAGTGGTCGACGTGGTGCTGCGCGCGACTCTGGAATCCGGTGGCGATTACGAAACGAAACATCGAGTGTCCGTCTATGGGTAGGGGTGCGGAGTGACCGAAATCGAATTCCCGCTAGACGATGATGGCTATCTCGATCGGCAGTGTCCAAGTTGCGAGCGGCACTTCCGCTGGCACAACGGACCCGTCGAAGGATCCGTGCTCTCTGGGCCGGAGCCGGATGCGTATTTTTGTCCTTACTGCGGATTCAACGCACCCGTCGACCAGTGGTGGACGACTGAACAAGTCGAAGCGATCCAGCAGGCAGTGATAGGAGCGGCCCATGCGGAAATCGAGAGATCATTAGGCGATGCGTTCAAAGGCTCGAAGTACGTGAAGTTTCAGCCTGCTGGCGTTCGTATGCCACCCCCTGCCCCGGTACAACTGGACGAAATCGATGATCTCCTCGCGGTCGCATCACATTGTCACCCATATGAGCCCGTCAAGATCGACATTAGATGGACTCAGCCCGTCCACTGCTTGGTTTGTGGGTCCCGGTTCGTCCTGCCCAAGTAGGACTCAGTGCGCCGCCGTGTTCAGTGGCGAACCAGATGGCCTCTGCTGCGGTCGAGCAAGGCATCCGATCGACGGTCGCCGCGTGCCCTTCGCCGAAGCCCAAGTCGCGTCGATCGTCACGATCTTGGACGGTGTCCGCGAACGCGGTCTTGGGACACGCAGGGCCGGTCCGTCGAATACGTGTGCCAGGCGTCCCCGAAGTGCCTCGGCACCTCGTCTTTCGTCGCCGAATCGTTCTGCAGCGATCATTGTCCGACGGGTGTGATTCGATACATCGGTAGGCGTGAGCGGGTTAGGCTTTGGAGCGTACAAATGGGCAGTTGGCTTGTTGTTGTGGGACCAGCATTCGGGACCGCACTCATGGTACGTATAGACGCCGTTTTTGTTGGACCTTATTTCGCTCTTAGTTCTCTGATCGCAGGGTACGAAGGGGTCCTCTCGTTTGTCGATGATCGGACCCGCAGACGGGCACTGGTGCGGAGGTTTACCTACCCCGTCATCCAGGGCATGGGGCTCTTTGTCTTCGGCGCCAATCTCGCCGACGCAACGGCATCGGGAACTATCGCCGCTCTGCTGCTCATCTGGCCCGCTGTGTTCCATGGGTTTCCCACCGGTGTGGTAGCCCGCACGTGGCGATTGTCTGCTCTCTACGTCAGCCTCGTAGTCTCCTACGCATCACTTTCCGTCGCTGGCTACCTCGTGATCAAGGTTGCGATCACCTTGCCAACTGACCAAGCTGGGCCGTGGTTATTGCAGTCGCTTCTAGGCCTCGTCTTGACTTCCGCTGTCGCATCAATCGCGCTCGCGTTCTTCCGGGCAACAGCACGTGTCATCAAACGTCGGGTGGACCTCACAATGGCCCAGATAGGTTGGTCAACGGATGAACAGTCCGGCTCAGGTAATACAGATGAGCCTGACAGCCCACGCCGGGAGTGGTGACTTCCAGCGTCTGATGTCGAAACTGAATACGACTGTGAGTTTGCATTCCGGTATCAAACACCTGCGTGTTGTGCTCGCCAGCATCCTGCTAGTCGAGACACACCAGCGCTCCCCGGCGATGCGCGCGATCGAGTGGACCGTATCAGGGGTGCTCCGGCGCCCAAACGTAACGCGCGGGCCGTATCAGATGCGAAGCGCGCCCTGGAGCTTTGAGCGAGCTACGCAGGTTGCGGCAAGAAAGCTAACTGACGAAGCAAAGTCGGCATGCACGTCGGGTGTAGCGGGCGTAGACGTTGACGCGATCGCGCGCTGCTGGAATGGGTCCTGCACACCAACCGGTTCGGCAATCAGATACCGCGATGCACTGAAGATCGCGTTCACTGTGGTGACGAAATTGGCGTCGTAACGGCTGTGCCCGGAGCTGGGTCGCGAGGATGCTTCGGGGATGTCCGATGGGCGATATCGGTGGAGTCTCCTCCGCGAAGTCGACGTACGCGTTTACACAATGTTGCAGGCACCGCGTGTCGCTGTGTGGAAAAGTGTGGCTGGGCGTGGGAATGCCCCGCATCTCCATCGCTTTAGCGTAGCTGCTGACCTGGGGCGGAGTCGATTCGGGAAACTACCCACTACGACTGTGGGGCCAGGCAGTTTTTTCGCCTGGCCCCACAGTCGTATTCGGGTGCTGTAATCGAGTGGGCCCCCGCTGGTGAGGCGCTAGCCGAGCCAGTAGGGGATCCCGCCACCTCTCTGTCTGCGGTCATCGACCGAGCACCCCGCTGGTGAGGCGCTAGCCGAGCCAGTAGGGGATCCCGGCACTTCCAGCGCCTCGGGCGATGCACGTGCAGCGGCATATCGGACATATCCCCGCGCTGCCTGGGGTCACACCATGGACGGCGCCGCATCCAGCGCGAGGGCTGCCGTGCGCCGCACCGCGATGGCGGTTCCCGCGAGCAGCGCCCACAGCAGGAAGACGAAGTACGTGACGAACAACGGCGCCAGAATGCCGCAAATGCCCGCCGGCACCGAGATCACCCGCAGCCAGCCCGGCAGCGCCGACCTGACGGCCATGACGATCGCCGCCACGCCCACGCACAGTGCCGGGGCACACACCGCGAGCAGGTTTCCGATCTCGGTGATCGTGTACACGACGGCAGGCGGAACTCCTTCGCGCACTGCGGCACCGCCCTCGGCCATCGCGATCGCGACGCCACCACTCACGAAGGCGCCCGCTACGCTGACGGCGGCTCCGGCGGTCGCCAGCCCCGCCAGCAGCGGACCCGACCGCGGCTGGGTTCGCAGCCCGTCTGCGACGACCAACAGCCCCAGCGCACCCACTGCCGCGATGCCCCATAGTGTGGCGATGAGCGGGAGATTCGCAGACGCGATGTAGTTCGCGACGCTCGAGGCGGAATAGTCCCCGCCCGGTGCGCCCGAACCGAAGAACGCAGCCGCGGTGCACACCGCGTATGCGATCAAACCGATTCCGGCTCGACGGTGAATCCGGTTCATGGCTTCCTCCTGGCTGTAAGTGATGGCCGACGACGAATCGAAGTTAGGTGCGCAGGGCGCCGGATCGCGTCCTGCCGTGTGACGAAATCCCGAGGCGCGGGCTCGTCCGGGGGAGTGAGACGTGGATCGTCCGCGCGGCCGATGCGACGCGGATCACGTCGAACTACTCTCATGCGCATGACCCGACGCAGTTGGGCGTTCGACGCGGCGATTGCGGCGATCGTCGTCATACTCGGTCAGGCAGAAGCCTGGGCGGGATTCGGGGCGACGCATCGGCAAGGCCCGCCCTGGGCGGAGGCCCTGCTGTACGGCGTGACCGGTGGCCTGCTGTTGCTGCGCCGGCTCAATCCGCTGCTGTGTCTTGCGCTGATCACCGGCGTGAGCCTCGTCTCGTTTGCGCTGGTCGGGTCCCCGGAAGGATTCGGCATCGCTCTCCCGGCGCTGATCGCGGTGTATTCGGTGGCGCGCTGGGAGAGGCGCCGCGCGTCGTGGTGGGGGCTCGTGCTCATCGCGGCACTGTGGGTCGGCTGGGATGGGCTCGATCCCGTCAACACGACGGTGTCGTTGCACGCCGCCGGATTGATCTGGTTGTTCCCGTGGGTCATCGCCTTCCTCGTCGGCGCCCTGGTGTCGAGCCAGGTGCGCAGCCTGGAACATCGGCGCCAGTCGCGCGTGGCGCAGACCGCGCGCGCGGTGGCCGAGGAACGCAACCACCTCGCGCGGGAGTTGCACGACGTCGTCGGCCACAGCGTCAGCGTCATGACGGTGCAGGCTTCGGCCGTGCGAAGGCGGCTGCTTCCGGAGCAGGATGTCGAGCGGCGAGCATTGGAGACGGTGGAGGCGGTCGGCCGTGAAGCGCTCGGCGAGATGCGGCGCATGGTGGGCATGCTGCGCGACCCCGGCGCCGACGTGAGCCGCCAACCGCTGCCCGGCCTGGGGCAGATCGACGCGCTGCTGGATAAGTTCCGCGCGGCCGGGTTGCCGACGCGGATGGCGATACGGGGTGACGCGCATCCGCTTGCTCGCGGTCTCGATCTGACAGCGTATCGGGTGGTCCAGGAGGGCTTGACGAATGCGCTCAGGCATGCGGCCGGGCCGCGCTCCGCGGAGGTCGACATCTCCTTCGATGCGGCGGAGCTTCGAATCGCGGTGCGCGACGACGGCCTGGGCGGCGGGCCGACGCCACCGGACGGGCACGGTCTGCTCGGCCTGCGGGAGCGGGTGGCGCTGTTCGGCGGCCATCTTGTCGCGGACCGCCGTCCGGATCGCGGGTTCGAGATCGTGGCGACGTTGCCGCTGGAGCCGTCGTGATCACCGTGCTGATCGCGGACGATCAACTGCTGGTTCGGCGCGGCTTCCGGCTGATCCTCGAGATCGAGCCGGACCTTCAGATCGTGGGCGAGGCTGCGGACGGCTCGGAGGCGGTCGACCTGTGTTGCGAGGTGCGCCCCGACGTCGTCCTGATGGATGTCCGAATGCCGGGCCTGGACGGCATCGCCGCGACGGCGCGGATCACGGCGGACGAGCGCTGCCGAGCCACGAAGGTTGTCATTCTCACCACGTTCGACATGGATGAGTACGTCTATGACGCGCTGCGTGCTGGAGCGAGCGGCTTTCTGCTCAAAGATGTGCCGCCCGAGTTGCTCGTGGCCGGTATCCGGGCGGTACACGCCGGCGACGCGCTGCTGGCGCCGGCCGTGACCCGCCGGATGATCTCGTCGTTCCTGGGTGCCGATCGACCGCCCGCGACTCCGGCGCGGCAGGAACTCGAGGTGCTGACGTCGCGGGAGCGTGAGGTCCTGCAGCTGCTGGCGCGGGGACTGTCGAATGCCGAGATCGCCGCGGAGCTGGTGGTGTCCGAGACGACGGTGAAGACCCATGTCGCGCACGTCCTCGCGAAGCTCGGCCTGCGGGACAGGGTGCACGCGGTGATCTTCAGCTATCAGAACGGCGTGCTCGCCGCGGACGGCGCGGCGTCGCGGGTCCGGTAGCTTTCCGGCGCGTCGCCGGCAGGCACAGCGGCCGACGAGTATCTACCGACCTGCTGCGTCCGCCGCGGCGAACTGTGCGAAGGTCTGAGTGCCGAAGCCGGGCAGGCCCGGCATGTGATGGCCGGCCTTGAATCCGCCGATCGCCCTGCCCACCAGCGGGATCGTGACCGCGGGTTTGCGGCTGCGGTGCGCGGCGTTCCACTGTCGGGCCATGTCCTGCATCGTCAGGATCTCCGGGCCGCCGATGTCCGCGACCCGGCCCGCCGGCTCACCCTCGGCGAGTTCGCACAAGCGCCGCGCCACTTCCGTGCGGGCGATCGGCTGCGCGGAAATCGGCAGGGTGGGGCGTACCGGCAGCGGCGCGGTGAGGATGCGGGCGATGAGCGAGTGGAATTGGGTGGCGCGCAGGAGCGTGTACGCCATGCCCGACTCCTCGACGAGCCGCTCGCAGGCGAACTTGTCCCGGTAATAGGCGAAATCGATCCGGTCCACGCCGACGATGGAGATGTAGACGACATGCCGAACCTCCGCGCGCCTCGCCTTGTCGAGCAGGAGCCGCGTGGCCGGCACATCCTTCCGGCCGGTCGTCGCCAAATGGACGACGGTGCTCGCACCGGCCAGCGCGGCGTCCACTCCGTCTCCGGTGGTGAGGTCGCCCCGGAACGGGCCGGACCGGCGACTGAGCACTCGCACCTCATTGCCGGGCGCGGTCAGGCCCGCGACCGTCGGAATTCCCAGCCCATGCGACCCGCCGGTGACCAGGTATGTCGTCATACTGTCGCCTCCGCGATGCGTCCTTATTCCTTTCTACAACGACGACCCGAGCAGGCAAGGATGACGTGGACGCAGATGCTCCCGGCAGGCGCGCGTACCGCCGCGCCGTACTACGTGCCCTGACCTGAGCGGTATGCGAACGCTGTGCGTCCCGCTCGGAGTCGGCACCCGTACCAGTGCCTGGGCTGCTGCCCGCCGTGCTCTGTTGTACGCGACTGCCTCGCTGCTCTTCTACAGTCCGGTCAGCTCCTGTCGAATGACTGTCGACGAAATGAAATTTGCCAAGTCCGTGATCTCGGCGTTGTAGCCAGTCTGTCGACGCAACTCGCGGCGTACTTCGGCAAGGACGCTTTCGCTCAAGATCACTTCAGTCAGCTTCTTGGGCGCGGTCGCGGCGCGAGCACGCCACACATCCTCGATGGTGCGGCGGCGCAGGGCTTCTTTGGCAAGATGCCAGAGTTTGTCTGCGGCGGATTTCGGCGTGGTGTTGGGTGCCAGCAGGTCGACGTCCAGAACTAGATCCAGCTGGACAGGGAGACCGCCGGTCATATGCCACACCTGCCATACGCGCCCATTGGTCAGTAGCATCCATTCGACGCCTTCATTTACGGCATACATTTGAACTTGTCGAAGATGGCGCTCACTGAGCTGCTGAGAAATCCTTTTGACCTCGACAAATGCTACGAGCTGGCGATCGATGCGGATGCCGTAGTCGGCGAATTCGCCTTTTACCTGATACTCGGTGGTGAGATCCTCGTATTTGTCGAATCCAAAGGCGTCCGTGAGGAAGTCGGTCACCATGAACCGAGTGTCGCCTTCGTTGGCATCACGAGCCAACATCTCCTGCATCGGGCGCGCCATTTTGCGGATGTGTGCGCGCACCCGCTCCTGGGCGTCTGCCATCCACTTCGGTTCACTCCGGAGTTTGGGGGCGGGCTTCTCGGTCGATGTGATTTCCGGCGCTGCCTCATCTGGCGTCGCGGATTCGTGCTGGGCTTCTGTGCCGGCGGTCTGAATCGTCGACACCGGCAGCGACTGTGTCATGTGTTGTCCTCTCTGCAGCATTAGTCCGATCTATGAGTATTCGTACTACATGCGCATGAGGACTGCGAATTGATCACTGGCTGACATCATGAAATTGAGCACGTCGATGGCGTGGGGCTGCAATCGACCGATCAGCTCGCTGGTGAGGCGGCAGTCGAGTTCATGGGAGTTTCGCTTCACCAAGCGTCCAGTGCGATGCACGTGCAGCGGCATACCGGTCATACCACCCAGGGTTCACGTGGCGAGGGGCCGGTAGATATTGCGGCTCGGGGCCCGCCGACGCCCGCGACTCGGCCTGCCGGCTCTCCCCGGGCAAGACCGGCAAGTCGCCACGCCAGCGCAGGCGTGGTGACGGAGTGTCACCTGGCGCTCCTGAGTGATGAACGTTGCGTAGTCGAAGCGTCACGCATCTCGTACGCTGTAAGCGACTGCACACGGATGCGCGGCGCTTCAGCGACAAGGATGACGGATGACAGACCTATCCCTGGACAGCTGGTCGATGCCCACCGCGGCGGTCGGTCCGGCCAACCCTCTGCCGCCACTCGCCGGTGACGCAAGCTTGGACAAGACGGCGGATCTGTCCGCTGCCCCGTCATACATGCAGGCCAACGCGGCCTATGGACGCGTCGCGACCATCAGCCCGTACCTGACGCAGGACGGCTACGGCCGCGACCGTACGGTCCAACGCCATCGCGTCGCCGTGCTGGAGAACGAGCACCTGAAGGCGACGTTCCTGCTGGCCGCGGGCGGGCGCCTGTGGTCGCTCATCGACAAGTCCACCGACACCGAACTGCTCTACAGCAACCCCGTCTTCCAACCGGCCAATCTGGCGCTGCGAAGCGCCTGGTTCGCCGGGGGAGTCGAGTGGAATATCGGCACCATCGGCCACTCGCCACTCACCTGCGAGCCGGTGCACGCCGCGCGTGTGACCGGCGACGACGGCGAGCCGATCCTGCGCCTCTACGAGTTCGAGAGGCTGCGCCGCGTCGTCTACCAGCTCGACGTGCACCTGCCGCCCGGCTCGGCCGTCCTCTATGTGCACATCCGCATCGTGAACCCCAACGACACCGACGTGCCGATGTACTGGTGGTCCAACATCGCCGTGCCGCAGCACCCCGACACGCGCGTCCTCGCGCCCGCCGACAGCTCCTGGAACTACTCGTACGACAACGTCTTGCGTCACGACCCGGTCGCCCCCGCCGGCAGGCCCGGTTCCGCCGGGTATGACGCCGCAGCTGACATCTCCTATCCGGCCCGCTTCGCCGACGCCGCCGACTTCTTCTTCGACCTCGACTCCAACAGCCAACCGTGGATCGCTGCCGTGGACGCCACGGGGGCCGGCTTGTTCCAGACGTCGACGCGACAGCTGATGGGGCGCAAGCTGTTCCGCTGGGGCACCTCCACGAGTGGGCAGCGCTGGCAGCAGTGGCTCTCCGGGCCTGTCGAGGGCGCTACCGGCGGCTACGCCGAGATCCAGGCGGGGCTCGCTCGGACGCAGTTCGAGCATCTTCGTATGCGGCCGGGCACCACCTGGTCGTGGACGGAGGCATTCGGGCGGATTGAGCTGCCTGCCCAGCAGGCGCACGGGCCGTGGCCGATGGCCCAGGCCGCGGCAGGCCAGGCCATCACCTCGATAGTCAGCGCTCACGACCTCAACCACATTCACAACGTGGCCGGTGACCTGGCCGACCGAGAGCCCACCATGCCGTTGCATCAGGGAACCGGCTGGGGCGCGTTGGAAGTCGAGCTGCGGTCGCGATCGGGTGAGCCGCCTGTCGCCGGCGCGGCGACCCCGTTCGACCCCATTAGCATCGGCGCCGAGCAGCGGCCACTCATGAACCTGCTGGAATCCGGACAGTATCCGGATCCGCGGGCGGATCACCCGCTGGGTTCGGTGCCCACGCACCCGGTCGTGATGGCGGCGCTGTCTGCCGTGGACGGATGGGCGGCGTCGGCGCTGCTGGGCACCGCCCACGCCACCCTCGGCGACTGGGGTGAGGCGACGGAGAGCTGGCAATCGTCGGTCAAACTGTTCGACAACGCCTATGCCAGGAGAAACCTCGCGGTCGCGGCGAGGCGCGACGGTGACATCGAGCGGGCCGCGGACGAATATCGCCAGGCGCTGGCAGTCAGCCGGAAGGCCGGCCGCGAACCCCACCTCGCCCTGCTGATCGAGGCCGTTGCGACGCTGATCGACGCCGGTGCGGCGGCGGATGCGCTGCAGGCCGTGGACACCATGAAGGGCGCGCGGCGGCAGAACGGACGGCTGCGGTTCTTGGAGGCCCGCGCGGCGCTGGCGGCCGGTGAGGTCGACCGCTGCGGAGCGGTGCTCGCCGATCCGGCGTTCGAGGTCGCCGACCTTCGCGAGGGCGAGGACTCGCTGGATGTGCTCTGGTGGGATTACCAGGCGGCCCGCCTCGCCACCGAGCGGGAGATCGAGCCGACTCCGGACCTGCGGGCCGAAGCGGAACGGACGATTCCGCTGCCCGGGCACCTGGACTTCCGGATGAAGCCGACGTCGCCCGGCGCCTGACACGTCGAGAATCGCACGCCAGACCTCATCGGTCGCAGGACGACCTGCGAAAACGCCGAGGGCTGCGAATCCAGCGTGCACTCCTCGGCTTTTCGGGCGGCCGCCTCAGCCGCGCATCGGTCGCAGCGAATGCCCGCCCATGGGGTCGGTGCCACGGCGCAGGCTGCCGAGCGGCACGGATGCCGGGGCAGGAACCGACCGTCGGGGCCCGGTCTGTGCCAGCACGGCCACCAGGAAGTCCGAGTCCGCGTCGAACGGCAGCAGGTTCCAGCCGCGCAGCGTCACGTCGACCCCCCAGCCGGCCGCCGCCGCGTCCGCGAAGAACTCGTCGAACGGATAGCCGCGGCCCGCCCCGAAGCCCACCACGGCCCGCCCGCCCGGCTTCAGCACCGAGCGGATGTTGCCGAGCACGGTACGCCGCGTGGACGGGGCCAGGAACGGCAGCACATTGCCGGCTGCGACCGCCACGTCGAACCCGCCGGCCAGCGCCGGACCGGCCGGGTCGAGCTCCGCCAGATCGCCGACCAGCCAGGTCGCGTCCGGGAAGTCCTCCCGTGCGGCGTCGATCAGCACCGGGTCGACATCGACGCCGACCACGGTGTGGCCCAGCGCCGCCAGCGGCCCGCCGGTGCGCCCCGAACCGCAGCCGGCGTCGAAGATCCGGGCGCCGCGCGGGGCCATCGCGTCCACGAACCTGGCCTCACCGGCGATGTCCTGGCCCGCGGCGCGCATGTCGCGGAAGCGCTGCAGGAACCAGATCGAGTGCTCCGGATCGGCTTCGACCTTGCGCGTCCACAGGCTCTTCTCGGGTTTGTCGTCAGGCACAGGTCCATTCTTGCCGACACCGCGCCCGGGCCCGAGGGCGGCGTCATACTCGTGCCACTAGCCTCGGTGACATGCGCGCCCTGGAATTGATCGACGACTGGCCCGTCCCCACCGTCGCGGCGGCGGTCGTCACGGCCGAGGGCGCCATCGCCACCCGAGGCGAGTCCGGGCGGGCCTTCCCGCTGGCCTCGGTGACGAAGCTGCTGTCGGCGCAGGCGGTGCTGCTGGCGGTCGAAGAGGGAGTGCTTGGCCTGGACGATCCTGCCGGCCCCCCCGGCGCGACAATCCGGCACCTTTTGGCGCATGCCTCGGGCCTGTCGTTCGAGGGCGGTGAGGTGCAGGGAGCCCCCGGCCATCGCCGGATCTATTCGAACGGCGGCTACCAGCTGCTCGGCGAGATCGTGGCCGAGCGCTCCGGCTTCTCCTTCGCGGAATATGTGAGCGAGGGTGTCACCAAGCCGCTGGGTATGACGCAGTCCTCGGTGCCGGGCCATGCCGGGCACAGTGGGCTCGCGTCGGCGCAGGACATCGCGGTCCTCGCGCGGGAACTGCTGTCGCCCACGCTGTTGGCTGCCGAGACGCACGCGCTGGCCACCGCGGTCGCCTTTCCCGGATTGGACGGCGTGCTGCCCGGCTACGGCGTGCAGCGGCCCAACGACTGGGGGCTCGGGCCGGAGATCCGCGGCAGCAAGCATCCGCACTGGACCGGGAGCGGGAACTCGGCGCGCACCGTGGGCCACTTCGGCCAGTCCGGCACGTTCTGCTGGGCCGACCCGGAGGCAGGCATCGGGCTGGTGGCGCTCACTGACCGTGACTTCGGTGCCTGGGCGAAACCGCTGTGGACACAGCTCTCCGATGCGGTGCTGGCAGAATGGTCTGGTTGACGTTTCCGCCGGTGCCCCCGCACTGCGCGTCGATGGAATCGTGACGGCACCGCGGCGACCGAGCCGCCTGTCATGTCGATAGCGAATCAGTTGTGAGATTGTGAAAGTGAGATCTGCATGCGCGCTCGCGCTCTAGCACTGTCCGCCGTTGCCTCCGTGGCGCTGCTGGCCGTCGCCTCCTGCAGCAGCGGCTCGACCAGCGCGTCGCAGGCGTCGTCCACGGCGTCGTCCGCCGCCTCGTCGACTGGGTCGACCGCGAGCAGCGGGGCGGCGCCGACGACGGCTACCACGCCCGAAGAGCCCGCGGACACCGCGGTGGCCAGTCCGGTGGACCCGAGCGAGATGCCCACGGCGACAGGCGGTTTCGGCGACAAGCCGACGATCACCGTACCCAGTACGCCGGCGCCGGACAGCCTGCAGCGCGTCATCCTGTCCGAGGGCGACGGGACCGCGAGCAAGGCCGGCGACACCGTCGCCGTCAACTACCTGGGACAGGTGTGGGGCGGGGACGTCTTCGACAATTCCTACGATCGAGGCGCCCCGTTCGTGGCCCAGATCGGCGGACCGCAGCGCCAGGTCGTGGCCGGCTGGGACGTCGGTCTGCAGGGCGTCAAGTCGGGCAGCCGCGTGCTGTTGTCGTTCCCGGCGCGGGACGGCTACGGCTCGCAGGGCAGCGGCGACACGATCCCCGGCGGGGCAAGCCTGATCTTCGTCGTCGATGTGATCTCCGTCTATCCGCCGGACGCTGCCGCACAGACCGACGCGGCCCCGCAGGAGGTGCCGGCCGGCTGGCCGGCCGTCAGCGGTGAGCTCGGCGCGCTGCCCACGCTCACAATTCCGGCGTCGCTGCCCGAGCCGGCTCAAGCCGGAGCCACATTGATAGCCAAGGGGACCGGCGACCCGGCCGCGGCAGGCCAGGTGCTCGCGCAGTACTACGCGACGTCGTGGGACGGCCAGCAGACCGAGCAGAGCTGGCCGGACCCGACCGGAGCGGATCCGAGGGCCGGGACGGGCGCGCAGGCACTCCCGCTGAACTCGTCCTCGGCGTTCGCGGCGCTGATCGGCCTGCCGATCGGCTCCCGCGTGCTGCTGCGCACCCCGGCCGACTCGAATTCGGGTGTGCCGGCCGTGGCGTGGGTGATCGATCTCATCGAACAGATCAGCGTCACACCCGGCAGCTGACACGGTTCTCGAGGCGCATTCCCATGCATTGCACATGTGGATCGGTACGGTGACAGTTGTGCGCTCGATAACGCTGCCCGGTCCGGCGCGGCTGTGGGACTACATAGGCCTTGCCGCCCGATTGGTGCTGGCGGCCGTGTTCATCGGCTTCGGCTGGGTGAAGGCCGCGGAATCGCCGGCGGCGATGCGTGTCGCCGTCGAGGCGTATCACTTGGTGCCGCCCGCGCTGGTCGATCCGGTGGCGGCGGTGCTGCCGTACCTGGAGATCGCGACCGGCCTGTTGCTGCTGCTCGGCGTGGCGACCCGGATCGGTGCCGCGCTCTGCACCGTGATGATGCTGGGCTTCCTGTTCGGGCTCGGCTGGGTGGTGGCCAAGGGATACAACATCGACTGCGGCTGCAGCGGTGGCGGCGGTGCGGTCGCGGCAGGGGATACCCGCTACACCGAGGAGATCCTCCGTGACGTCGGCCTGCTCATTCTGTCGGTATATCTGCTGCTGCGTCCGCGCACAGCGGTGTCGGTCGACGGGCTGATGCACCGCGGCGCCGGAGCCGATGACGACGACTTCTTCGACGCCGGGGGCGTCATCGATGACGACGCAGCGGACGGTTCTACGGCGGCGGCTCAGGCAGAATCGAATCGTGCCGAGGCTCGCAATCCGTCGGCGACATAGGCAGAGGTTTTCGTGCGCCGACCCGGTGTGCGACACGCGCGGCAGGCGCACAAACAGGAGGGCATGACGTGGCGAAAGGCGACCGAGGCCAGGTTCCGGGCATCGTGTCCGGTGGGCCGAAGGGCGGTCCCAAGGGCGGTCCGAAAGGCAAGCCGGGCAAGGGCGGTCGGGTGTCCGTCGCCTCCGCCCGCAAGAGCAGCGGGGACCGCACCCAGCTCATCATCGGCGCCGTGGCGATCGTCGTCATCATTGCCGTCATCGTGGTCGGGCTGGTGCTGTACTCGAAGAACAGCGCCACGCAGGGCGAGGGATACGGCGCCTCGACGCAGTCGGTGGCCACCGTCGATGATTCCGGTGTGGTCACCGTGGCCAACGGCAGCCCGCAGCTGTCGCTGGACGTCTACGAGGATCCGCTGTGCCCGATCTGCGCCGACTTCGAGCACCAGTACGGCCAGCAGATCGCCCAAGCTATCGACCAGGGCCAGCTCGAGGTGAAGTACCGGATGGTCGACTTCCTCAACGGCGCCTCGCATTCGGGCGACTACTCGACGCGGGCGTACGGCGCGCTGCTGGCGGTCGCGAAGAACGACGGCGCCAAACCGGGCGTGTTCATGGCATTCCACACCGCGATCTACGACTCCAAGAACCAGCCGAAGGAGAACGGCTCCACCGACCTGTCCAATCAGCAGCTGGCGGATCTGGCCGGTAGCGCGGGCGCGTCCGACGCGACCAAGAAATTGATCGCCGACGGCGCCGAGGTCGCGGCGGCCAAGACCGATGCGCAGACGAACCTGACCTCGCTGACGGCAGTCGCCGCGAAGGTCGGCCGCGGCCCGGGTACCCCGACTGTCGCCAAGGACGGTGTGCCGGTGTCCACCAATGACGTCAACTGGCTGACGAACATGCTGCCTGCGCCAGGTGCCTCGTCGTCCGGAGCGGCCCCGACGTCCGGGAACTGATCGCTGGTCGCTGACGGCGCCGGGGTGGGATGCCTTCCCTCGCCCCGGCGCTGTCGTCGGCGCGCGACGGTCGTCACCGTGACCAGCGGATTAGGCGGTTCCTGAGCGCGGTTGCTAAACTGGACGAGTTCCCTTCACGGCGCGCGGCCTTCCTGGATGACGGCCCACGTCGAGGGAGGAACCAGGATTTGGGGCTATGGCGCAGCTGGTAGCGCACCACACTGGCAGTGTGGGGGTCAGGGGTTCGAGTCCCCTTAGCTCCACAGTTTTGTATGACGTTATTCGCCTCGCCCACTCGGCGGGGCGATTTCTTTTCGCCGCGCGCACCGGGCGCGTAGCGTCATCAACCGTCGTACGCGCCACGCCACCCGCTCAGAAAGTGGCCGATGCCCATGAGCAGTCCCGCCACGCGGCCCGAGCCGATCTCGACCGGACGGATCGAAGCGTTCTCCGACGGCGTGATCGCGGTGGCCATCACCCTCTTGGTCCTCGATCTGCGCGTGCCGGAACCCGACGGCGCCGGCGGACTGGGGGAGCGGCTCGCCGCCATGTGGCCCAACTACACGGCCTACGTCATCTCGTTCATCGCCATCGGCATCATGTGGATCAGCCACCACGCCATGCTGCATCGACTCGCCGGCGTGGACCAGTCGATCCTGGTGCTCAATCTGCTGCTACTGATGTGCTTCGTCGCGCTGCCCTTCACCACGTCGCTGCTGGCCAGCTACCTCGACGCGCCCAGTGGCGGACATCTCGCCGCGATGGTTTACGCCGGATCGTTCCTGGTGACCTCCGCCGTGTTCCTCACACTGCAATCACACCTGCTGTTGCGTCGGCCGCACCTGCTGCGCGGCCCCGTGCCGCACTCCGAGAAGCGGGCGATCCTGCTTCGCGGCGCGATCGCGCCACCCGCCTATCTCGTCGCCGGGCTGCTCGGACTGCTGACGCCGTACCTGACTTTGGCGGTCTGCATCGCGATGGGCCTGTTCTATCTCCTCGCGCCGGCGATGCGGCGGGGCGGGCGGGCTTGATTCCACCGGGCCGCGGCCACCCGCCGCGCCGAGATCGCTCCCGATTACAGTTCGAAGCCGAGGGCCGCGCGCCGGCCCGATCCGCGGTTTCCGGGCGAGTAGAGCAGGCGAGATGAAGAAGATCGGCTTCCTGTCCTTCGGATTCTGGAACGAGGCGGCGGGATCGCAGGTGCGCACCGCACAGGAGGCGCAGGCGCAGTCGCTGGAGCTCGCCATCGCCGCGGAAGACATCGGCATCGCCGGCGCCTACTTCCGGGTACACCACTTCGCCGAGCAGCAGGCCTCGCCGTTCGTGCTGATGGCCGCGATCGCCGCGCGGACCACCCAGCTGGAGTTCGGCACCGGCGTGGTCGATATGCGCTACGAGACCCCGCTCTACCTGGCCGAACAGGCCGCACAGCTCGACCTGCTCTCGGACGGCCGCCTGCAGCTCGGCATCAGCCGCGGCTCGCCCGAGACCGTGCAGGCCGGCTACCGTCATTTCGGGCACGTGCCCACCGGCAGCGACGCCGACATGGCCCGCGACCACACCGACTTGTTCCTGCGCGCCATCGCCGGCGAGCCGATCGCCGAACCCAACCGGCAGATGGTCGGCGGCAGCGACCCGGTACCCATCTCGCCGCAGTCGCCTACGCTGCGGCAGCGGGTGTGGTGGGGCGCCGGCAGCCTGTCCACCGCGCAGTGGGCCGCCGCCCAGGGCATGCAGCTGATGTCGTCGACACTGCTGCTGGAGGATCGCGGCATCCCGTTCGACCGGTTGCAGCGTGAGCAGATCGATGCCTTCCGCGCCGGCTGGGCGGATGCCGCATGGCCGTGGCAGCCGCAGGTCTCGGTGTCCCGCAGCATCGTGCCGCTCATCGATGACGTATCCCGCGCGTACTTCGGGCGCGACCGCCGCGGCGCGGAAGGCGTGGGACAGCTGGACGGGGTCAACGCCCGGTTCGGGCCGTCGTTCGTGGGCGAACCGGAGGATCTCGTCGCGAAGCTCGGCGACGATGCCGCGATCCAGGCCGCAGACATGGTGCTGGTCACCGTCCCCAACCTGCTGGGCGTGGACTTCAATGCCCGGCTGCTTCAGGCCGTGCACGACATCGGCAGCGAGCTCGGCTGGAACGGCTGAGCCGGCGCCCACCGTGGGCACCGGCTCAGCCTTCGCAGCGGTTGCCCCGCGGTCAGTAGACGAACGACGACACTTCGCTGCGCAGTTCGGCGGACATCCGGGCCAGCTCGTCGATCGCGACCCGGCTCTGCTCCAGCGCGGAGGTCGCCGAGCCCATCGCGGTGGCGACACCGTTGATGTTTGCGGCGATCTCGTCGCTGCCGGAGGCGGCCTCGGAGACGTTGCGTGCCATCTCGTTGGTCGTCGCGGTCTGCTCCTCCACCGCCGAGGCGATGGTGAGCTGCGCATCATTGATCGAGCCGATGATCTCCTTGATCTGGCCGATCGCCACGACCGCGCTCTCGGTGTCGGCCTGAATGGCATCGACCCGATGCACGATGTCCTCCGTGGCTCGGGACGTCTCCTGCGCCAGTTCCTTGACCTCATTGGCGACCACGGCGAAGCCCTTCCCGGCCTCACCGGCACGAGCGGCCTCGATGGTGGCGTTGAGCGCCAGCAGGTTGGTCTGCGCCGCGATCGAGGTGATCACCTTCACCACGTCGCCGATCTCCTGGCTGGAGGCGCCCAGCTTGCTGATCGTCAGATTCGTCGCCTCCGCCGCATCGACGGCCGTGGATGCCACCCGGGCGGCTTCGTTCGCGTTCACGGCGATCTCCCGGATCGAGCTGTCCATCTGCTCGGACCCTGCGGCCACCGTCTGCACGTTGCTGGAGAGCTGCTCGGTGGCGGCTGCCACGACCGATGCCTGGGTGCTCGACTCCTCGGAGGCGGACGCGATCTGCGCAGAGCTCGCCGAGAGCTGCTCGGAGGAGGCGGCGACCGCATCCGACGAGGCGACGACCCGGGAGATCACCTCTCGTACGTTGTGCTGCGCCGTGGTCAGGGCCTGGGCCATGCGGCCGACCTCGTCGCGCGAGTCGACGGTCACCTCCACCGTCAGGTCGCGATTCGCCATCGCCTCCAGCGACGCCTGCACGCGGCGCAGTGGCTTGCGGATCGCGTTGGCGATGACCAGACCCAGCAGTGCGGCGATGGCCGTCCCGACGGCGAGCATCGTGGCGACGAGGGTCGAGGCCGTGGTGGCGCTGCTGCGGGCCTCCGTCGCCTTGGAGTCGGACTTCTCGATGGCAGCCTGGATCGTCGCATCGAGCGCGTTCGCCTGGTCCCAGGCGGCCGGCAGCACCTCGTTCTGGTACGTCGTGTTGAACGACGCCATGTCGTCTGCGTTGATCGCCGGGATCTGCTTGTTCTGCACGAGATCGAGATACTTGTCGTGCGCCTTCTTGAATGCCGTCCAGTCGTCGGAGTCCTTCAGCAGCGGCGCGAGGGCCGTGATGCCGTCGGCGACCAGACCGGCGGGCTGTGCGTAGTCCTTCAGGTATCCGTCCCGGACATCCGGCGTCTCGGCGGCGGCAGCGGCTCGCACCAGCGTGGCCTGTGCCCAGTTGAAGTTGCTCTTGATGTCCAGCAGCGGCCGGACGACGTCGCGCTGACCGTCGGTGACCGACGTGAAGTTGGTCGCCGATGACGACAGGCTGCTCACGGCGACGATGCCCGAGGCGATCGATACCGCCGCGAAGACGGCGACGATCAACAGGATCTTCGTCCGGACCCCCCAGTTCGATAGGAATCGGGTGCGTCGACGCGGCGCAGCCGTCGCGGTCGCTGCAGGGGAGGGGACGGCGCGTGCGGCCTGGATGGACATGGACCTACCTCGGTGGGAGTGCTGAAAGTGCCGGCTCTGGTATCGGCTCCGCGGCCGCCGGCGTGAGGGGCGCAGCGGGCTCGCACCGCCCCGCCGGACGGACGTGGCCTCGCGACCTGCGCCATTCACCACGCCGTGTGATCCGAGTCGCAGGCGACCCGGGACGCCTGGACGGTGCCCGCGGGCATTTCCCAACACCACGCGCGCCCCGCTGTACGAGACGTAGACGGCCCGCCTAGACTGACGAATCGAGTGCGTCGCTCACCTGAGTACCGACGAAGAAACGATTTGGAGGCTGTCGTGACTGCCGTTGCTCCACGACCCGTAGTCACCCGCCCCTACCCTGCAGACCACACGCCGCGCGGCTCGAAGTTCCTGAGCTACCTGCGCACGACCGATCCGAAGCAGATCGGCCTGATGTACATCGTGACCTCGTTGTCGTTCTTCATGATCGGCGGGTTGCTGGCGATGCTGATGCGCGCCGAACTCGCCCGGCCAGGCATGGATTTCCTGTCCTACGAGCAGTTCAACCAGCTCTTCACCATGCACGGCACGATCATGCTGCTGTTCTACGCGACGCCGATCGTGTTCGGCTTCGCGAACATGGTGCTCCCGCTGCAGATCGGGGCGCCGGATGTGGCGTTCCCGCGGCTGAACGCCTTCTCCTACTGGCTGTACCTGCTGGGTGCGCTGACGGCGATGCTGGGCTTCCTGACGCCGGGTGGCGCGGCGGCGTTCGGCTGGACGGCGTACACGCCGCTGTCGGATTCGATCAACTCGCCGGGCGCCGGCGGAGACCTGTGGATCATGGGCCTGGCCCTGTCGGGCCTGGGAACTATCCTGGGCGCGGTCAACATGATCACCACGACGGTGTGCATGCGGGCGCCGGGTATGACGATGTGGCGGATGTCGATCTTCACCTGGAACATCTTCATCACGTCGATCCTGGTTCTGATCGTGTTCCCGGTGCTCACCGCCGCCCTCCTCGGCTTGGAGGCCGACCGGCAGTTCGGGTCGCACGTGTTCGACCCGGCCAATGGTGGCGCGATCCTGTTCCAGCACCTGTTCTGGTTCTTCGGCCATCCCGAGGTGTACGTCGTGGCGCTGCCGTTCTTCGGCATCGTCACGGAGACGATTCCGGTGTTCTCCCGCAAGCCGGTGTTCGGCTACCGGGGATTGGTGTTCGCGACCATCGCGATCGCGTCGCTGTCCACCTCGGTGTGGGCGCACCACATGTTCGCCACCGGGGCCGTGCTGCTGCCGTTCTTCAGCTTCATGTCCCTGCTGATCGCGATCCCGACGGGCCTGAAGTTCTTCACCTGGATCGGAACCATGTGGCGAGGTCAGATCACCTTCGAGACACCCATGTTGTTCGCCATCGGGTTCATGGTGACCTTCCTGTTCGGCGGTCTGACGGGTGTGTTGATTGCGTTGCCGGCGATCGACTTCCATGTCACGGATTCGTATTTCATCGTGGCGCACTTCCACTACACCTTGTTCGGCACGATCGTGTTCGCAACGTTCTCCGGGGTCTATTTCTGGTTCCCGAAGTTCACCGGCAGATTCCTGGACGAGCCGCTGGGCAAGCTGCATTTCTGGCTGACGTTCATCGGCTTCAACGGGACGTTCTTGATCCAGCATTGGCTGGGCAATATGGGCATGCCGCGTCGGTACCCGGACTACCTGCCGACCGACGGATTCACGTTCATGAACACGTTCTCCACGATCTTCGCGTTCGTGCTCGGCGCCTCGATGCTCGCCTTCGTGTGGAACGCCGTCCGCTCCTGGCGGTTCGGCGAGATCACCACCGCCGACGACCCCTGGGGTTATGGCAACTCGCTGGAGTGGGCCACCTCCTCGCCGCCGCCGCGGCACAACTTCACCGCTCTGCCGCGTATCCGCTCCGAACGGCCCGCCTTCGACCTGCACCACCCGTGGCTCGCCGAGCGGTTCGTGCTGGAAGGCCCGCACAGCCCGAAGCGCGAATGGAAGCCGGTCACGCAGGAGGAGATCGACGCCTACCTGTCGGCCAACGCGGAGATCACGCGCTGAATACGTCGGACCTGACGGCGGCGGGCCGATCGTCCGCCGGTGTTGGCTTTGCTGGTCGCTGGCGGCTGCTGATATGCGATGTCGACTCGACGCTCATCACCGAGGAAGTCATCGAGCTGCTGGCCGATCGCGCCGGACGCCTGGCCGAGGTCGAACGGATGACGTCCGCCGCGATGAGCGGCGCCATGGACTTCACGGACTCGCTGACCCGTCGGGTGGCGCTGTTGGAGGGGCTCGACGCGGCCGTCCTCGACGAGGTCGGCCGCGGGTTGACGCTCACCCGCGGCGCAGAGACCCTGATCCGCACCCTGCAGCGTGACGGGGTGCGCTGCGGCATCGCCTCCGGTGGTTTCGCCCGGGTCTGCGCCCACTTGGTGGCGCGTCTCGACCTCGACTTCAGTGCGACCAACACCCTCGAGATCGTCGATGGACGGCTCACCGGCCGGGTTATCGGGCCGATCGTGGACCGGGCCGGCAAGGCCGCCGCATTGCGCACGTTCGCGCGGGCCCACGACATCGGTCTCGCCGACACGGTGGCCATCGGCGATGGCGCCAACGACATCGACATGTTCCGCACGGCGGGCTTCTCGATCGCGTTCAATGCCAAGGCCGACCTGGCACGGTACGTTTCAGCCGAGTTGAGCGGGCAGTCGCTGGAGCCCGTGCTCGGCCTGCTGCGTGCCGCGGCCGGCCGCGGCGACGCGTCCGACTGAGTGCGCCCGCAGCGCACAGGCCGCGATCTTGTCGCCGCCCCGGCGCCGTGCGATGATCTTCAAAGAATACGCACCGTCACTAACTATTTACGCAGAGTCGCCGAATAGTGACAGGAATGAAGCCGCCGCCGGGGGCCGCATCAGCGGGACGCGTCGTGCTTCGCCTCGATTTCGAACTGGCGCGCCGGACTTCGTCGGCGACAAGGGAGGGGCCGTCGTGGATCTCTTGCGGGTGAGACGGCTGTTCGTCGGCGAACGGGTCGCCCGGTTCGGCATGACCGGACCGGGCGGCCATCCTCGCGTGACGCCGGTGCCCTTCGCGTTGATCGATGACGGTGACGACGGGGTGGTCGTCTGCTCGTTCGATGTCGAGCCTCGCAGCCTCGCTGTAGCCGCCCAGTTGCGAGGCCTGGCCCGCACACCCCGCGTCTCGGTCCTGACCGATCACAGCGGGGAAGGGATTGTGCGCTGGTGGGTGCAGGCCGATGGCGTGGCCGAGGCGCTGCGCCGGGGGAGCGCCGACCCGCGCTTCGGCGTCGCCGAGCAGGCTTTGCGGCGCCGCCACCCGTCCCTCGATCCGCACATGACGACGATCGTGTGGACGACGGTGACGGGCTGGAGCGGCTGGACCGGGCCCGCGGATTCCGAGGCGGCGGCGTAGGGCGATCAGTCGACGACGGTCACGCCGGCCTCGCGCATGGCGGCGACGGCTCGCTCGGTGTCGCCAGGCGCCAGTTCGACGAATCGCGTCAGTGCCAACGGCACCGTGACGGTGTATCCGAGTCCGGCACCGTCGATCGCCGTCGCCTTGACGCACCAGTCGCCGGCGAGCCCGACGACCGTCACATCCATGACGCCGGCCTCGTCCAGGATGGTGGACAGATCCGTGCCCTTCGTCACGCCGGTGGCCAGGTCGACCTCCGAGAAACCGGAATAGCCGTCCTCGGTTCCGGTGCCCTTGCGCAGCAGCGGGCCCTCGACCGGCAGCCCCGGGACCAGCGCGGCGCCGGCCGATCCCGCGACGCAGTGCGCCGGCCACAACCCTCCGTCCGCCTGGAAGTGCGGCGTGTGCTCCGGATGCCAGTCCTGCGTATAGACGACGGTGGCACCGGCCTCGCGCGCCGCGGCGATCTCGGCCGCAATCGGCGTCACCAGATCCTCCCCGCCGCGCACGTAGAGGGACCCGGCAGGATCGGCGAAATCGTGCTGCATGTCGACGACGACAAGGGCGCTCGACGGTGCGTATTCGGCGGTCACGGTGTTGTCCTCTTCTCCCGGTTCTGCCAGCGCTGTTGGCAGTAACGGCTATGCGGGCATGGTGGTGGGGATGGCGGGGTCGCCCTTGGCCAGGCTCAGACCCTCCCACGGGAGGGTGACCATGGCACGGGCCAGGACCTCGCGGGCGTCGCTCAGGCTCGGCAGGCCCGGCACCGGAGTGCCGCCGCGCATCAGCGGGGTGGGCACGACCCGGTCGGTCACTGCCTGCGCGGGCGGCTCGTCGGCAGCCAGGAAGATGACCTCCTCGGTGGCGGTGCCGGTCGTCTTGTGCCGGCGCAGCGCCGATTTCCGCCCGCCGTTGGTCTGCTTCTGGCTGCTCCGCTTGGCCACCGGCCGGCCGTCCACCTCTACCAGCTTGTAGACCATGCTGGCCGTGGGGTAGCCCGAGCCTGTCACCACCGAGGTGCCGACGCCGTAGACGTCCACCGGGTCGCCGCGCAGCGCCGCGATCGCGTACTCGTCCAGGTCGCCGGACAGCACGATCTTGGTGCCGGTGGCGCCCAACTGATCGAGCTGGCTGCGCGCGGCGCGGGCCATCACACCCAGGTCGCCCGAATCGATACGGATCGCACCCAGCTCCGGTCCGGCGACGCTCACGGCGGTCGCAATGCCCTGAGTGATGTCGTACGTGTCCACCAGCAGCGTCGTGCCGACTCCGAGCGACGCCACCTGCGACGCGAAGGCATCGGCTTCGGTCGCGTGCACCAGCGTGAAGGCGTGCGCAGCGGTCCCCGTGGTGGGCACCCCGTACCGTCGGCCCGCCTCCAGATTGGAGGTGGCCGTGAATCCGGCCAGGTAGGCGGCTCGGGCGGCGGCGACAGCCGCGTCCTCGTGGGTTCGCCGCGACCCCATCTCGATCAGCACCCGGTCTCCTGCGGCCGAGGCCATGCGTGCGGCCGCCGTGGCGATCGCGCAATCGTGGTTCAGGATGGACAGCACCAGCGTCTCCAGTACCACGCAGGACGCGAAGGTGCCGGTCACCGACAGCACCGGCGAGCCGGGGAAGTACAGCTCCCCCTCCGGATAGCCGTCCACGTCGCCATCGAAGGCGAAATCGGCAAGGAAGCCGAGGGTCGACGCGTCCAGAATCGGCTCGAGGTGTGCCAGGGCGGCGTCATCGAAGCGGAAGTCCGTGATCGCCTCCAGCACGCGGGGGATCCCGGCCACGACGCCGTAGCGACGGCCGCCCGGCAACCGGCGTGCGAACACCTCGAACGTGCAGAGGCGGTCGGCGGTCCCGTCGGCCAGCGCAGCCTGCACCATGGTGAGCTCGTACTGATCGGTCAGCAGGCCCGTGGGCTGCGATGTCGTCACATTTTCAACCCTATCGGGCAGCATGACACACTGGAACCGTGAGTGGGCAAGGGATGACGTCGGTGCCGGGCGAGACGCTGCCGGTGGCCGGGAGCGACGCCCGCGCCGCCGCTGTGACGTCGGAGGACGCCCCCTGGGTGACGATCGTCTGGAACGACCCGGTGAACCTCATGTCCTATGTCACGTACGTCTTCGAGACGCTGCTGGGCCACCCGCGGCCCACTGCGCACAAGCTGATGCTCGACGTGCACCAGAAGGGCCGCGCCACGGTTGCCGGCGGCAGCCGGGACGAGATGGAGTCCGTGGCCACACAGCTGCACGCCGCCGGCCTGTGGGCGACAATCGCGCAGGACCGATGATCGTGCGCCTGTTCTCCCGACGTGACGACCGGATCGAGGGCGCGTTCGAGCCGGCGGAGGCGCAGATGCTGCTCGACCTGGTCGGGCAGGTGCGCACCCTGCTGGCGCATCGTCGCGACGAGGTCCCGTCCGACCCCCTCGCCGAACTCACCGGGCTCACGGTCGGCCCGTCGACGGCGCCCGCCGATCCCGCCGTGGCGCGGCTGCTGCCGGACCTGCACCGCGAAGACCCGCGGCTGTCCGCGGGCATGCGCATGTTGCGCGAACCGGAGGTGCTCGCCGCGAAGGACGACGCGGCCGTGGCGCTGATCCGCAGCCTGCCGATGGTCGGGGGGCACGTGCGGCTCACCGAGGCCACCGCGCGGTCCTGGCTGGTAGCGCTCAACGACGTCCGGCTGGTGTTCGGCGTGCGATTGGACATCACCGATGACGTCGAGCCACCCGCCGCGGCGACCGCGGACCGCGACGGCCCGGAGTATGCGATGTACCTCACGTACCGTTGGCTGTCGACAGTCCAGGAATCGCTCATCGACGCACTTGCCGAGGAGGGCCCCGCATGACGCTGGATGACGGTACGCCGAACAGCGACGGTTCAGTGGTGCCGGCTGCGTCCGCGCCGGCGCGCAAACGCCCTGCGATCATGCTGCCGGGCCGCGCGAAACCGTCCGCGATCACCATCGCCGTCGCCGGCGTGGTGCTGGTCGTGGTCCAGATCGTCAATTCCCTGATGGATTACCGGTTGAACTCGGCCGGCATCAGGCCGCGCACGGCTGCCGGACTGTGGGGCATCGCCGACGCGCCGCTGCTGCACACCAGCTGGCAGCATCTGGCCGCCAATATCGTGCCGCTGCTCATCCTGGGCTTCCTGGTGATGATCGCGGGCCTGCGGCAATTCGTGGCGGTGACCCTCCTGGTGTGGATCATCTCCGGGTTCGGTGTCTGGCTCACCGCGGACTCGGGCAGTGTCACGGTCGGCGCGTCCACTCTCGTGTTCGGCTGGCTGACCTTCCTTTTGCTGCGCGGCGTCTTCGCCAGGCGGCTGTCCCAGCTCGCGCTGGGCGTGGTGCTGTTCGCGATATGGGGCGGCATCTTCTGGGGATTGATGCCCGGGCGCGCCGGCATCTCCTGGCAGGGTCACCTGTTCGGCGCGCTCGCCGGTGCGCTGGCGGCGTTCCTGGTGGCCAAGGCGGACAAGCCCGCGCGGCAAGCGCCCTGAGTTGAACATCGGACCGGCACGAGGGCGGCGTCATACCGGCGCTCAGGCGGCGTAGCGGTCCACCATCTCGGTCGCCTTCATCGCCCAGGCGAACGCCTGCGCGGCCGCCAGGCTGATCCCGCTGCGGTTGATGCCGGAGAAGCACGACGCCGCCAGCCCGTACTGCTCGAAGTCGATGATGTCTCCGATCAGCCGACCGATCGGCGTCTCGCTGCCGAATGCCGCCTGCTGCAGATCGGGCGGGATGTCCAGGATCAGCGGCAGGTTCTCCCGCGGCACGCCGAGCAGCAGATCGAAGGCGGACAGCATCCCGGCGGTGAATGCCAGCTCGGCATGCCGCGGATAGAGCGACGAGGCGAGTAGTTCGGCGAGGCGGGCCCGCCCCAGCACCGTCGGCAGGTTGGTATCCACGGCGCGGCCGGCGGGGCGCAGCAGCAGTGCCGGGATCCAGCCGCGCAGGCGGCCCAGCCCGATCCACACCAACGCCTCGCGAGTACTGCGGATCGGCCGCCGCATCTCGCCGAACCGGCCGATCGTGGCCAGCTGGATCAACTGATAGCTCAGCGCCGGCTCCGTGCGCAGGATGCTGTCGAGCGTGTCGTAGCTCGCGTTGTCGTCGAACACCATGCTGGCGAGCTTCATCGTGGCGATCCGTGACGAACCGAGCTTCGCGCCGGTCACCGTGCTCGGCCGTCCCACGTGATAGCCCTGGAACATGTCGAAGTCCATCTCGCGACAGGCTTGAAGCTCCTCGGCGGTCTCGATCTTCTCGGCGAGCATCTGCACCTCGAAGGAGCGGCACTGCTCCATCAGCTCCGGCACATCGGCCAGCGCCGTGACGCGCAGGTCCACCTTCACGATATCCACGATCTCCAGCAGTTCCTCCGCACCGGCGATCCAGGTGAAGTCATCGGCGGCGAGCCGGTAGCCGGCGCGACTGAGCGCGCGGCATCCGGCGAGCACCTCCTCGTCGAGGGCGACCGTTTCCAGCACCTCGATCACGGTCTGCTTCGGCGGCAGGCTGACGGGAATCTGCCCGGTCAGCACACCCCGGTCGGCATTGCAGAACACGGTGGCGCCGCCGGTGAGTCGCTCGATGCCCAGACCCAGCGCATTGAAAATGACATCGTTGGTCATCTCGTCGCCGGTCAGCTGCCGCGGCGCCGCCGGGTCGATCGCGGTCTGGCTGGTCGGCAGCGGCCGGAACAGCAACTCGTAGCCGACGAGTTCCCCGCCCCGTCCTACGATGGGTTGCCGGCCGACTACTGCTGTAGTGTGCGGCACTCAACCCTCCCTTGCGGCCTGCGCATGGACCCCCCGCGGCCGCGCCCAGCCCACGTGCACAATGTGCGATGCCCCGTGTTTCACTCGGGTTCCTGGAGTAACTATGGCACGGACGAATCGGATACTACGGCCATGGCGCGCGGGCATGTCGCGCGAATCGGGGAGCGGCCGATGTCGGTCCTGTTCGGCGTGACCGGTAGCGTGAAAAACATGACACACCCCCCCTCGAGGGCCGACGGCCGAGCGGACGACGAGCTGCGTCCGGTGCGCTTCACCCGCGGTTTCCAGCTGCATCCCGCCGGGTCGGTGCTGGTCGAGTTCGGCAACACCAAGGTGCTGTGCGCCGCGTCCGCGACGCCCGGCGTGCCGCGGTGGCGGCAGGGTTCGGGCCTCGGCTGGCTCACCGCGGAGTACGCCATGCTGCCGTCCTCGACGCACGAGCGCGTGGAGCGGGAGTCGGTGCGCGGCCGGATCAAGGGGCGCACCCACGAGATATCCCGGTTGATCGGCCGGTCCCTGCGAGCCTGCATCGACCTGGCCGCGTTGGGGGAGAACACCATCGCCATCGACTGCGACGTGCTGCAGGCCGACGGCGGCACCCGCACCGCTGCCATCACCGGCGCCTACATCGCGCTGGCCGATGCCGTGACGTATCTCGGAGCCGCGGGCGTACTGGCCGATCCGCAGCCTCTGTCCTGCCGGATCGCCGCCATCTCGGTGGGCGTCATCGATGGCCGGGTACGTCTCGATCTCCCCTACGAGGAGGACTCGCGCGCCGAGGTGGATATGAACGTGGTGGCCACCGACACCGGCATGCTGGTGGAGGTGCAGGGCACCGCCGAAGGAGCCACGTTCCCACGGTCCACCCTCGATCGACTGCTCGACTCCGCGCTCGCCGGGATCGCCGACCTCACCGCCCTGCAACAGCAGGTCCTGGCAGAGCCCTACCCGCACGCGCTGCCGGAGCCCGCGAAGTGACCGCGGCCGGATCGCGTATGACGCCATCCGCGGGCGCCCGCCCGCCGCACCGCGTCCTGCTCGCCACGGCCAACCAGGGCAAGCTGGCCGAGTTGCGCGCGCTGCTGCCGAATTCGGTCGCCGTGCTTGGTCTGGCCGACGTGGCTGCCTACCGCGCATTGCCGGAAACCGGTGCGGACTTCGAGTCCAATGCACTCATCAAGGCCCGCCAGGCCGCCGCGGAGACCGGAATCGTATCGCTGGCCGACGACTCCGGCCTCGAGGTGGCCGCGCTGAACGGCATGCCCGGAGTGCTGTCCGCGCGATGGTCCGGCGCTCACGGCGACGACGCGGCGAACAACAGATTGCTGTTGGCGCAGATCGGTGACGTGCCGGACGAGCGACGCGGCGCTGCGTTCGTGAGCGCGGTGGCGCTGGTCACGCCGGATGGACGCGAAGAGGTGATGCGGGGACGATGGCCCGGACGGATCATCCACGAGCCGCGCGGCGTGAACGGCTTCGGTTACGACCCGCTGTTCGTGCCCGCCGAGTCGGACGTCGACGGCAGCTCGCGCACCAGCGCGGAACTCTCGGCCGCGGAGAAGAATGCGCTGTCGCACCGCGGCCGCGCCATGCGGGCCATGCTGCCGACGATCCTGCGGGTGCTGGGAATCTAGCGACGCAGCAGCACCATTGGTGTCAAGTCGCCGCCGGATGTGTCGATCATGGAGGGCATGACGACTCTCCTCCCCACGCGTCGTCGCGCCTCATGGCGCGACCAGGAACACCTGCTGGCGATCCTTGACGGACTTCCCGTCAATGCCGTGGCCTGCGACCTCGACCTGAACATCGTGTATGTCTCGCCGCAGGCCGCCCGGACGATGGAGGCGTTGCGCGGTCCGGTCCGGGACCGGTTCGGTGTCGACATCTCCGATCTGATGGGGATGAACATTCACCGGTTCCACCAGGACCCGGCCGCGGTGGAACGCATCATGTTCGCGCCGGGCGGGTTGCCGCACTCGGCGACATTCCAACTCGGCGGACTCACCCTGGAGACCGTCATCAGCGCCGCGCGGACGGCCACCGGCCAGATCGTGGGGTATCTGGCGGTGATCAACGACATCACCGTCCGCACCCGGGCGACGGACACATTGCGGCGGACCGCGACGGAGCTCGGCGAAACGACGGCGAAACTCGGCACCGCATCGGCGCACCTGGATGTCGTGACGGATCACGCCACGGACCGCGCCTCGGCGATGTCCGCCGGCATGGACCGATTCCTGGAGCTGGGCCGCGGGGTCGCCGACGGCGCCGACATGATTCGCACGAGCACCCTGAAGGTTGTGGATGCCGCGCACGCGGCCACGGGGAGCGTCGCGGCCCTGGGCGACGCCAGCGGGCAGATCGGCGACTTCACCGCTCTCATCACATCCATCGCCGAGCAGACCAAGCTGCTCGCCCTCAACGCCACTATCGAGGCGACGCGAGCGGGCGCCGCAGGCACGGGCTTCGCCGTCGTAGCCAAGGAAGTCAAGGAGCTGGCGCAGCGCTCCAAGTCGGCCACCGACCAGGTCGCCATCGTGATCGATGCGATCCAGGAGAAGAGCGCCGCGGTCAGCCGGGCGCTCGAGGCGATCGTCACCGGTATCGACACCGTCGGCGAGCAACAGCTCTCGGTGAACGTGATCGTCGATCAGCAGGTGGAGCAGGTCGCGCAGATCACCGACTTGGCGGGCGGGCTCGTCCGCGACATGGCCGATCTCGCCGGCGCGGTGAGCGAGACCCAGCACGTGGCGACGTCCCTGGCGGAACGGTCCCAGTCGCTGGGCGAGGCCCTCGGCGGCCGGTGACCAGGCGATGCGCGGCCGCTACCTCGGTAGTACCTCGAGGATGCCGTGCTCGCCCCGCTCGGCGTTCGTCATGATGTGCGAGACGAACGGGTAGCGCCCCGCCTCGGGCATCGTCATCTCCACGAAGCCGCCCTGTGACGGCGCCAGCGCCAGCGTCTGGCTGCCGCCGGACTCGGCGTTGCCCGCCCGCAGCTGGTAGCCGCCTTCGAAGAACACGGTGTCGAACTGGCTGCCCACCACGTGAAAGGCCAGTGGCTCGTTGGGGCCGGCGTCGAGCACCCAGATGCGGACCCGGTCGCCGACGGTCGCCGTGAGCGGATCGGCGTCATACTGGTTCACGTAGCCGTTGAACGCGTACGCGTCCGGCTGCTTCGCCTGGATCTTGGTCATGTCCGCGACCCCGTCCTGCGGGCCGAGGTAGAGCTCGGACGAGATCAGCAGGTACTCCTCGTCCACGGGGTCGAGATCCGGCGGATCGATGATGACCGCGCCGAACATGCCGTTGGCGATGTGGTGGCTCATCGGCATCGTGGAGCAGTGGTAGAGCCAGATGCCGGATTTCGTGGCGGTGAACCTGTAGTCGAGCGACTGGCCCGCATCGATGGTGCGCATCGGCCCGTCGGGGGCCAGCGCGCCGGCGTGGAAGTCGATGGAGTGCCCGATGTCGCCGTGATTGACCAGGTGCACCACGAACGTGTCGCCGACCTTGCCGCGCAGCGTCGGCCCCGGCATGGTGCCCGGTTCGCCGTCCGCGCCGTAGGTCCACAACGTCTGTTTCACGCCCGGTGCCACGTCGGTGTCGGTGTTGGTGACGGTGAACGTCACGTGATGCACCGTTCCGGGCATGGGGGGTGGCGCGGTCGCGTCGTGCGCCGTGAACCCGTCCGGGGGAGCGGCGAAGAAGTCGAGATCGGCCGCGGCGGATGGGCCCCCACTCGACGCGCTGCCACTGTCGCTCGCGCCGTGGTCCATGCCGGCCATCGCGCCGGGCTGGCCGGCACTGTCGCTCGCCGCGCTGCCGATGACGCCGATCTGCATCACCATGCCCAGCTGGCGATGGCCGACGATGGAGCACCATCCATCGACGGATCGGCCGATCACCCCGGCGTCCACCGTGGCGGATGTGCCCGGCGCGAGGCGTCCGGACGTCGCACCGGTCGCGAGTACCAGGTCGTGCACCATCGTGTCGGTGTTCGTCACCTCGATGACCAGGTGATTGCCCGCCGGCACCTCGATCTTCTGCGGATGGAAGCGCATGTTGTAGGCCGTGACCTTCACAACGGTCGTCTCGCCGGTCGCGGTCACCGATCCGGCCGCGGAGGCGATGGGTGCGGCGCCCACATCCGCGGGGCTGAGCGCGACCGCCCCGGCCACTGCCAGCGCCACGACCGCCAGGCCTGCGGCAGCCGGCCCGGCGAAACGGCCCGGACGCCTGAGCGCGGCCTTGCCGTCGGCGGCGGCGGCGCGGCGATCCTCCAGCGTCGGCTGCGGGGACGGATGACGCCGCTCCCGGATCGATGCCCGCAGCGCCAGGGCCAGCAGCGGCAGGAAGGAGGCGAAGCCGACCAGCGCGATCGTCGACGCCGCCACGGCCACCAGGGACGGTACCGGCATCGCCCACACCGCGATGCCGCAGGTGATGATCGAGACCCGCCAGGCCGCGCCCCGGTCCAGGGCTGCCGTGGCGGCGCGGGTCGCGACCGGGCCGCCGCCGGCGACCACCGGCACCAGGTAACTGAGCGCTCCGAGCAGTACCTGCGCGGCGAAGCCGCCGGCCAGTGGCCCGACCACCACGCCAAGATCCGCCGAGAAGGCGGACCAGGTCGGCGACATCGCGGCCAGCACCGCCAGCCAGATCAGGCCGACCACGAGCCAGCCGATACCGGCTGCGACGGAATAGGTCGCGTAGCTGCTCGGCGGCTTGCTCAAGGCCTCCTTCACCAGCGGCACCGACGCCACCGCCAGTCCCGCCAGGTATCCGACCAGGCCGATGACCGCGACCGGCGGCGGCGCCCACAGAGCGGCGGCGGCGACCGCCAGCACCGATGCCGGCAGGATCATCAGCGCGTGCGAGGCGGCCTTCTCCGCGCCGTCGACGATGCGGGTGCGCAGCATGGTCGCCCACAGGGTGACCAGCGTGCCGATCACCGTGATGCCGATCCAGCCCAGCACGTTGATCGCCATGTGCGCCACGACCAACCGGTCGTGGTCCGCGTCCCGCGCCAGCACAATCCCGGCGGCCGCTCCCACCGGCAGCAACGCGGCGGCCACCAGGTAGTACCGCACGGTCGGCCTGAAGCGGGACGGCAGTGCCCGGCGCATCCGGACCGCCAGTACCACCCCGTGCCAGAGCACCACGGCACCGACGACGCACCCGCCGATCAGCACCGCGGGCCACGAGGGCAGTGTCATACCCGCGACCACGGCGGCCACGCCGACGTTGAGCAGCCACAGCCGCACCGTCTGGCCGGCCACACCGAAACGGGTCGGCTTGGACCGAAGCACGGAGTCGGCGAAGTGCGTGGACCACACCAGGATCGCGTTGGTCACCGCGCCGAGCAGCAGCAGGTGCACGAGCAGCCACATCGCCACCGGCAGGAAGCGGTGGGTCACGGTGACCACGAGCAACGCCAGCAGCCAGAACACCACCCCGGCGTTCGCCTTGAGGTGCCAGGTGGCGCGCTTATTCGCCACGGGCCACCCCCGGCGGGTTCGATGCTGCGGCGGCGCGCAGCGCGCGTTGCCGCCGGCGCCGGGCCGCCAGGGATGCGGCGACACCGGTGATCGCGGCCGTCAGCGCAAACGCCAGCACCGCGATCACGTTGCCGACCCCACCGACCTGCCACACCACATGCATGCCTTTGAGGTCACCACCGACCACCCGCACTGCGAGCGCGGCGTGCAGCAGCACCGCCGGCACGTACATGACGGGGTGATACGGCAGCGGACGGCGCAGCACCGCGGGCAGGATCACCGCGGCGTGCGCGAAGATCATCGACATGGTGAACCCGAGCATCACCGAATGCACAAGGGCGTCGTAGGCGCCGCCGTCGAACGGATCGCCGGCGAGCAGCAGCACGCCGCCGGCCACGGCCAACCACACGTACCCGGCCATGAGGCAGGCGGCGGAGAACCGCGGCAGACCGGTCGATCGCAGCATCTTCGGCGCCACATCCACATTGAGCAGCGCCGCCACCAGGACCAACAGCACCACGCCGAGCACCGGCGACACCCAGCCACCGAAGAGCAGTTGCAGCACGACGGTGGCCAGCAGCAGCACCCCCACGGCCAGCACCGCCTGCTCGGCGCGATCGTCGGACCGGCCGAGCCGCGCGAGCTCCATGCGCTCGCCGGAGATCAGCAGCACCACGTAGGCGATCAGCCATCCCAGGAACGAAGCGGTCGCGGCGCCGCCGGTGAAGAGCATCGCTGCGCCGAACGCGCCGACCGCGCCGAGGGCCTGGACCAGAACCGCCGCGTCGCGGCGCCGACGCCACAGCGGGATGAAGATCACGGCCTGGATGCCGGTGCCGGCCATCAGCAGCGCCCCCGCGGCGGTCAGCGGCAGCGGGGAGATCAGGGCGACCGCGCCGAGGCCCATGAACGCAGGGGCGGCGAACCCCCACTTCTTGCCCAGGGCAACCGCGCGCTCGAGTGCGATCACAGTGCCGATGAAGCCGAGCACCATCAGCATGCCGTGCACAGCGGCCACGCGTTCGCTGGTGACCGGTGCGGCGACGCCGAGCAGCAGCAGCGCCGCATCCAGGCCGGCCATCAGCGCGATGCCCGCACCGATCATCAGCGCCAGCCGGCCGCCCATCGGGCGGGGCTTCGCCGGTGGCCGCGGCCGTCTGGTGATTCCCGGCGCTTCCGTGCGAGGCGAGCGGTTCGCGGGCGGCGCCGGAGCATTGCCCGGCGGAGCCAGTTCGCTCATCTGTTGTCCGCGAAGCCCAGCAGGCATGCGCCCGGTTCGGCGAACGCCTGCAGGTCGGCGCTGTCGGCGTCTGCTCCCAGCCTGCTCAAGGCACCGCGCACGATGCCCAAATGGATCTGGCAGACCACTTCCGGATGGCGCTTCGCGGCATCCAGGAACGGACAGGTGGTCAGGCGCATGGTCTTGGGATCGTTGGTGGCCTGCGGCTCGAAGCGCAGTTCGCGCAGCATCTCCACGACCCGGTCGGCCGGCCGCGAATCGGGCGCGGCCAGGGCGCCCACATGGTGTTCGACGAGCGTGCGGCCCCACCGCTCACCCGCCTCGCGCGCCATGGCACCCGGATCGGGGCTGGCGGCGGAGACCTGGTCGATCAGCGCGACCGCCAGCGCCACGTACTCCTGGCCGTCCGACCCGAGCGGGCCCGACATCAGATCGCTGCTCTCGTCGGGTGGCTCTGCGGCCGTGCTGTGATAGAGCCATGCGGGCCGGCCCCGGCCGGACGGCGCGCGGCGGAACCGCTCGATGCGGCCGTCCGTCACCAGCGCATCGAGATGTTCACGTACTGTATTGGGGTGCTGACTCAACTGTTCGGCAAGCGCCGCGACGGTCACCGGCTCGCCGGCGTCGGTCACGGCGCGCAGCACGCCCGCGCGTGCCGCGGACAGGTGCGGCAGGGCCGGACGGGCGTGCCGCGGACCGAAGCCGTCCGCAGCACCGGGAATGCCGGCCGCGCCAGCCGGCGTCACTTCCGGGATGCGCGCGAAACCATTTATCACGATAATAACTGTAATAAACTCACGGCGTGCCCGCCACCGACGGGTGCACCGGCCGACCGGAAGGCATGAGATGACCATGACGACATCGCTCGCGGCAGCGACCACCGACATCGACGGAGCGGGCGCCGCGACGTCCGAAGCGGCCGCGCTGGAAGCGCTGACCCAGCATCACGCGCAGCTGGTCGGAACGGTGGTCGCTCACGCGAGCGCGCTGCTGGACGCCTCGGCGGCGGGCAGCCTGGAGGGGGCGTCGTCGGCACGACGCGACCTCGTCCTGTTCTGCCGCGGCGAGGTGCTGCCGCATTCGATCGCCGAGGAGGACACCGTCTACGCGCTGGCCCGGGAACTGCCCGGCCTGCGCCCGCTGGTCGATTCGATGATCGCCGACCACCGCACCATGGCCGAACTCATCGATGACCTGGCCGGCGCCACAACTCCGCTGGGGGCTTCGGCCGCGGCGCACGCACTGCGGGTGCTCTTCGAGTTGCATGTCGAAAAGGACGGCGACTACATCCTTCCGGCGATCGCCGCAAGCGAGTCGGTGTCGCTGTCCGACGGCATCGCACAGCTCCAGGCGCTGTCGGACGAGCTGAGCTCGGCCGCGCAAGGGGGCGGCTGCGGGTGCGGCGGGAGCGGTTGCGGATGCGGCGGCGGCGCGGCAGAGGACCCCGGTGCGCAGGGCGGCGGCTGCGGGTGCGGCGGGGGCGGTTGCGGATGCGGCGGCCACGACGACGCACACGCCGGCCACGACCACGCCGGCGCCCCGTCCGTCCAGGCCGCGACGAGCCGGCCGGTGCTCGACGCCCGGCAGGTGCCGCACAACATCCGGCACGCCACGGTCTTCGGGGCCTTGGACGCCGTCCGGCCGGGCGCCGGGCTGGAATTGATCGCGCCGCACGACCCCCTGCCGCTGCTGGCGCAGGTCGAGGACCGGGATCCGGGCGCCTTCGAGATCACCTACCTCGAGCGCGGCCCCGAGGTGTGGCGGATCGCCCTCGACCGCAAGGTCTCCGTCACGGCCTGACGTCGGTCTGTCCCGCTCGAAGCAACCGGACCGGAACACGAGAGCGGGGCCCCACCGGCCGGTGGGGCCCCGCTCTCGTGTTCGTGCGCCCGGCCCCCTGGCCGGACGCCGTTCACGGCAGTGTGGCGACCCCCTTCGGCGCGAAGCGCCCGCCGGTGACGGCCTCCGAGACGCCCTCCCGGTCGAGGTACGGAGTGATCCCGCCCAGCCAGAACGGCCAGCCGGCGCCGGTGAGCATCGCCAGATCGACGTCCGCCGCTTCGGCGACGATGCCCTCGTCGAGGATGCGCCTGACCTCGTCGGCGAGCGCCGCCAGCGCGCGGCCGCGTACCCCCTCACCGGTGGACGGCGCGCCGCCGCGTTGCCACAGCGCCACGACGGCCGGATCGACGGTCTGCGCGCCGGTCTCGTCGAACGTCACCAGCGTGCGGTGGCCGCCCTCGACGATGCGGCGCAGGTTCTCGCTGACCCGGAAGCGATCCGGGAAGGCCGCTGCCAAGGTCTCCGTCACATGCAGGGCGACGGCCGGCCCGACGAGCTGCAGCAGCATGATCGGCGTCATGGGCAGGCCCAGCGGAGCCAGCGCGCCATCGGCGACCGCGGGCTCGGTGCCTTCGTCGATCGCCGCGATGATCTCGCCCATGAACCGCGTCAGCAGGCGGTTCACCACGAACGCCGGCGCGTCCTTGACCAGGATCGGGCCCTTACGCAGCGCTTTGGCGGTGGCGAACGCCGTGGCCAGCGCGCCGTCGTCGGTGGCCTCGCCGCGCACGATCTCCAGCAGCGGCAGCACGGCCACGGGATTGAAGAAGTGGAAACCGACGATCCGCTGCGGGAAGTCGAGTTCCGAGGCCATCGCCGACACTGACAGTGACGACGTATTGGTCGCCAGCACGCACGTCGATGGGACGTGGCGCTCCAGGTCCGTGAAGACCTGCTGCTTGATGCTCAGCTCCTCGAACACGGCTTCGATGACGAATTCGGCGTCGGCGAAGTCCGCGTAGTCGAGTGTGCCGGTCACCAACGCGGTGAGCCGGTTGGCCTCGTCGTCGCTGATGCGCTTCTTGGCCGCCAGCCCGGCGATCTCACGCCGGATCCCGGCCAGACCCCTGTCCAACCGCTCCTGGTCCACGTCCGTGATCACGACGGGCACATGTAGACGCCGCGCGAACAGCAGGGCGAGTTGGGCGGCCATCAGGCCCGCACCGATCACGCCGACCTTGCTGACCGGCCTGGCCAGGGACGGGTCCGGGGCGCCGGCCGGTTTGCGGGCCCGCTTCTGCGTCAGGTTGAACGAGTAGACCCCGGCGCGGAACGTCTGCGAGCAGATCAGGTCGGCGAGCGCCTGCTCCTCGGCGGCGAATCCCTCGGCGAGGTCGGCGGTGCGGGCAAGCTCGATCAGGTCCAGCGCACGATACGGGGCGGGGGAGGCGCCGTGGGTGCGCATGTCGGCGATCATCCGGCCCTGCGCAACGGCCTGCGCCCATGCTGTCTCGTCGGCACGGTGGTCGGGGCGCGGCACGTCGATGCTCCCGGAGAGCACATCGGCCATCCAGGCCAGCGACTGCTCCAGGTAGTCGGCCGCGTCCAGCACCGCATCGACCACGCCCAGCGCGAGCGCCTGCGTCGGTTTGATCATCCGGTTCTGGTTGAGCGCATTGTCGATGATCACGGTGACGGCGTTGGCCGGCCCGGCGATGCGCGGCAGCAGTTGCGTGCCACCCCAGCCGGGCAGGATGCCCAGGAAGCATTCGGGCAGCGCCATCATGGCGGCGTTCGCGGCGAGTGTGCGGTAGTGGCAGTGCAGCGCGATCTCCACGCCGCCGCCCAGCGCGGCGCCGTTCACGAACGCGAACGTCGGGATGGTGGAGTCGCGCAGTCGGCGGAAGACGCGGTGGCCCAGCGCCCCGATGGCCAGGGCCTGCTGCCGGTCGGTGATGGCGCCGATGCCGGACAGATCTGCGCCGACTGCGAAGACGAACGGCTTGCCGGTGACGGCGATCGCTGCCGGTTTTGCGGCGAAGGCGGCATCCAGCGCCGCATCGATATTGCGCAGACCCTGGGGGCCGAACGTGGTGGGCCGGGTGTGGTCCTTGCCGTTGTCCAAGGTGATGAGCGCGACGGGTCCGCCGATGCCGGGCACGTCGATCAGGCGCACGGGCGCCTGAGTCACGACCTCGTCGGGCAACGTCAACGTAGTGGTCTCGGTCATTTCCCGGCTCCGTTCCTGCGGTCGGCTGCGGCCGGATCGGTCGCGTGCGGCGCGCCCGTGAAGTGCGGGTTCTCCCAGATGACCGAGCCGCCCATGCCCAGTCCCACGCACATCGTCGTCAGCCCGTACCGCACGTCGGGGCGTTCGGCGAACTCGCGGGCCAGTTGGATCATCAGGCGCACACCGGACGACGCGAGCGGATGCCCCATCGCGATCGCCCCGCCGTAGGGGTTGAGGTTGGGGTCGTCGTCGTTCAGCCCGAAATGGTCGCAGAACGCCAGCACCTGCACCGCGAATGCCTCGTTGATCTCGATCAGGCCGATATCGCTCAAGCCCAGACCCGTCTTCGTCAGCACCTTCTCGGTCGCGGGGATCGGCCCGATGCCCATCACCTCGGGGTCGACACCCGCGAATGCGTAGCCCACCATGCGCATCCTCACCGGCAGGCCCAGTTCCCCGGCGAGGTCGGCCGAGGTGAGCAGGCAGGCTGTGGCGCCGTCGGTCAGCGGTGAGGCGTTGCCCGCCGTCACTCTGCCGTGCGGCCTGAACGGGGTGCGCAGGTCCGCCATCCCTTCGAGGGAACTCTCGGGGCGTGGCAGCTCATCGGCGGTGGCCAGTCCCCAGCCTCCCGCCGTGGAGCGGGTGGCGACCGGCACCAGATCGGGCGCGATCTTCCCGGCCACCAGCGCGGCGGCATATCTGCGCTGGCTCGCGACGGCGAACGCGTCAGCCCGCTCCTTGGTGAGCTCCGGCCAGCGATCGTGCAGGTTCTCGGCGGTGAATCCCATGTTCAACGCGGACGGATCGACCAGCTTGTCGGCGACGAAGCGCGGGTTCGGATCCGCCCCGGCGCCCATCGGATGGTGGCCCATGTGCTCGACGCCTCCGGCGAGAACGGCGTCATAGGCGCCTGCGGCGATACCGGATGCAGTGGTGGTGACGGCCGTCATGGCGCCCGCGCACATGCGGTCGATCGCGAAGCCGGGCACGCTGCGGGGCAACCCGGCCAGCAGCGCCGTGGTGCGACCGATCGTCAGGCCCTGGTCGCCGGTCTGGGTCGCCGCGGCGATCGCCACCTCGTCGACGCGCTCCGGCGGCAGCTCGGGATGGCGTCGCAGCAGTTCCCGCAGCACCTTGACCACGAGGTCGTCCGCGCGCGTCTGCGCATACATGCCCTTGTCGCCGGCCTTGCCGAAGGGGGTGCGCACCCCGTCGACGAACACGACGTCGTTCAATGTTCGACCCTTCACGGTGTTCTCCTCGGTCGATCAGTGCTGGTGCCTGCGATGCTACCGACAAAAGCTACCCGTCGGTAACTTACGGGTGGCTTCCGGGCGCTGCCGGTGTGACGTCGCGGCCGGCTTGCGCCGCCGAGACGGCGGCGGCCTGCTACGCTCGGGCGCTCAGCGCCGACGCCAGCGCCGGCGCGACCAGCTCGATCTGCCACGGCCGGGCGCCGCCGTCCGCCATGGCGGACGCGACGTCGCCGCTGACAGGCGGCTGCCAACAGATCGCGCGCACCAGTCGAGGAGAGGCGAGGTTTTCGACCGGCACCGATACCCGCTCCGACACGGCGGCGAGCCCGGTGCGTGCGGCCTCCAGGCGCGCCGCGGCGTCGGGGTTCTTGTGCGACCAGCGGGACGCGGACGGTGGGCCATCGGCCGGCAGCCGCCGCGGTGGCAACTCGGTGGCGGGAAGGCTGCGTGCCCGATCCAGCGCCGCGAGCCACCGCTGTGCCTGGCGGCGCTGGGCGTGGCCGCCGAAGACCGGTAGTGATGTGAGGGCCGCGACGGTCGTGGGCAGGGTTGTGGCAGCGTTGACGATTGCCGAATCGGGCAGCACGCGATGCGGGGCCAAATCCCGCGACTGCGCGAATGCGTCGCGAGCGAGGTAGAGCTCGCGGATGGCGGCCAGCGTGCGGCGGTCGGAGATGGTGTGGATGCCCGAGACCCTGCGCCATGGATCCGGTCTCGGGACGGGCGGCGGCGCATCGACGATCGCCGCGAATTCCTGCTCGGCCCATTCGAGCTTGCCCTCGGCAGCGAGTAGCTGTGCCATGGCCTCGCGCAGCTCGATCAGCACCTCGACATCCAGCGCCGCGTAATCGAGCAGGTCTGCGGGCAGCGGGCGGCGCGACCAGTCGTCCGCTCCGTGCCCCTTGGCCAGATGCAGGCCGAGGATCTGCTCGACGAGGGGTCCCAGGCCCACTTTGGGCAAACCGGCCAGGCGACCGGCCAGTTCCGTGTCGAACAGCTGAGCGGGGCGCAGGCCGAGCTCAGCCAGGCACGGGAGGTCCTGGGTCGCGGCGTGCAGGATCCATTCGCCCTGCTGCAGGGGCTCGGCCAGGGGCTCCAGGTCGGCGAACGGCACCGGGTCCACGAGTGCGGTGCCCACGCCCGCGCGCCGGATCTGCACCAGGAATGCACGCGAGCCGTAGCGGAATCCGGAGGCGCGCTCTGTGTCGAGCGCGATGGGGCCGGACGCCGCGCCCAAGGCGTGGGCAAGGGTATGCAGCGAGCGGTGGTCCGCAATAGGGGCGGGGGTGCCGTCGCGGGGCTTCAACAGCGGGACGGCCTCGATCGGTGGCTGCTTATCGGCCGCAGCCACGTGCTCATCGACGGTCAATTGATGACGCTCGCGCGCAGTGCCAATGTCACCATGTGTGCCCGGTCACCGGTGCCCAGCTTGCGGCCGATGCGTGCCAGATGGCTCTTGACCGTGAGCGCCGACAGCTCGAGCCGCTCGCCGATCCACTTGTTCGATCTGCCGTCCGCGACCATGCGCAGCACTTCGACTTCGCGGGGTGAGAGGTCGTAGATGCCGGTCGGCACGTTGCGTGCCGGCGCCGCATGCCCGGCGACGACAGCGCCGGTCGCTCCGGCCCGCATCGCGCCGGCGATGTCACCGATGCCGGCCGCCGTGGACAGCGCGATGACGCGAGTCCAGCCGGCCGCGCGCAGCGCGGCGATGGTGCCCGGCACGGCGGGCCCCAGCCGCAGACTGACGATCGCCACGCTCGCGGACGTGTCCGCACCGGGCGAGACGCCGACGGCTGACTGGTCGAAGCCCGGGGCTGTGGCCACCGCGGCGATGCCGATCGCGGTGAGCGCGTGGGCGAAGGATTGCGCTGCTGTGGCGTCCGGGTCGATGAGCAGGATCTGGCCGGCCGGGCGGGCGCCGGACGCCGCCGCTGCTCCGGGCGAATCCCCATCGGCAGCGGCGCGTTGCGCGGGCAACGTCGCGGCGACGGACAGCTCTGCGCGCGGCCACCGTGCTGCTTCCTCGACCCTGCTCCCCAGACTTGTCACAACCACCCCTCAGGTCGGGGCGACAGCACCCGCCGCACAGTCTCCGCATTGCGGACTCCGACACCCTCAGACCAGTGTCCTTCACCGGGATGGCGCGAGTCAAGCCGGTGCCAGCCTCACGAAATGGTGGTTGTCTACTATTGCTTCGCGGCGAACGGGTGATTCTGGTCCCGGATGGCCGACACGCCCTCCGGCGGCAGGCCCGCGGCGGTCGCCAGGAAATCGACGAACGCCGCCAGGTGCGGGGCGGTATCCGGCGTCTCGGCCGTCCACGACGCCCGAAGTTCCAGCTCGTTGATACGCGGCGGCCCGGCGATATCACCGAAGCGGTTGGACGAGGTGATGGTGACCGTGCCGCCCAGGGCGCGATAAGCGACGTCGTGCGCACCGAGCCGTTCGGTGAGCCAGGACCACGCCACGTCCGGCAACAGCGCATCCGACGCCATGTCGGTGTCGATCTCGCAGGTGCCGAACGCGACGACCCGGAATGTGCCCTCCCACGCATCCACGCCGTCCGGATCGTGCAGCAGCACCAGTCGTCCGGACGCGACAGGCTCCCCGTCGTCGTCGTTCACCGTGACGGACACCGCGTAGGTGTGGGGGGCGAGCTGGGTGGGCGACGGTAACTCACCGATTTCCGTTCCGGCGCGCAGACCGGAGCCGCGCAAGCCCGCTACCGCCCGGCGGAATCCGGCTGGTCCGACCAGCGTCCGGCTGCCTGCGTTACCCATATGCCGAACGATACGGCGCTGGTCCGACACAGATGGTGAACCACGCCGAGGGGGCGGTCAGCGACTGGTCTGCGCCTCGTCGGAGGGGACGAGTGTCAAGGCGACGGAGTTGATGCAATACCGCTGATCGGTGGGTGTGGCGTAGCCCTCGCCCTCGAAGACGTGGCCCAAGTGCGAACCGCACGTGCGGCATCGGACCTCGACCCGCTCCACGCCGAGCGATGCGTCGCGGTGCAGCGTGACGTTGTCGTCCCGGGACGGCGCGTAGAAGCTGGGCCAGCCGCAGTGCGAGGTGAATTTCGTCGCCGACCGGAACAGCTCGGCACCGCACGCCCGGCACACGTACGCGCCGTCGGCGGTCTCATCGGTGTATTTGCCGGTGAACGGGCGTTCGGTCGCCGCCTGGCGCAGCACGGCATAGGCCATCGGGTCGAGCTCGGCGCGCCATTCGTCATCCGTTTTCACAACGGTCGGCGCCGTGGCGGCTGCGGCGTCATCTGCGTGGGAAGTGTGCAGTGCCATACCGTCACTGTACGCAGATCCGGTGCCCACGAGCCGGGCGCACGCACGGCGGCGACGGGCGCAGCGTCCCACGCCGGCGCCGCGATCGGCGGGGCGGCGCGATTATGGCGGGCAGAGCAGGCCCCGGTCCGGCGCGGTGCCGTGCAGCAGATAGTCGTCCACGGCGCCCTGGACGCATGCGCTTCCGGAATACGCGGACTCGCTGCCGGACTGCCACGAGACGAGCACAGCGGACGACAGCTGCCCGGCCACCGCCTGGGCTTCGCGATACGGGTGGCCGGCTGCGAGCACCGACCCGATGACGACGATCGAGGGTGCGCCGGCCCCGGACAGCCGGCCCAACGACTGGTCCGGAGCCGGCCACGCAGAGCACAGCGACGCACTCGCGACCGCGAACGGCCCGAACAGGGGCGCCCTGGCGGCGGCGGCTGCGGCGGCGCCCGCGATATCCGGTGGGCTCAGCCGCGTCGCGCTGTCGCTGCACGCGTACAGGATGCGGGACGACAGCCGGGACGTGAGCGATGGGCCAGCTCCGGTGGCCGTCAGGAGGCGGGTCAGCGGCGCCCCCTCACCGGAGTCCAGCGCCGCGATCGCCGCGGCGAGGGCCGGCCACGAATCCGGATCGGGAAGCTGCTCGGTGAGCGCCCTGAGCACGCTGCCGCCCGTCATCACCCACGCGCCGGACGGGATTCCGGTCGTCGCCAGCCGCGAAACCAGTGTCTGTACCGTGCTTCTCGGGTCGGCGCCCAGCGGGCAGCCGCCGTCGAAAGCGCCGCACGCCGCGGCGAAGTCGTCGAACTGCCGCTCCGACGCCGCGGCGGATTCCGTGGCATGCTGCTGCGGCGAAGTGAGCGGATCGGCGGGTGACGCGAGCACCGCGGCCGCGACCCGGCCCGGGTACCGGTCCGTGTACACGGCGCCGATGGTGGCGCTGCCGCCGCTCGCCAGCAGCGACACCGTGTCCTTCCCGAGCGCGGCGCGAATCGTGTCCAGATCGTCGGCGGCCCGGGTCGAGTTGAATGTGGTGAGCGCCGCGCCGGCCGTGTCCCCGCAATCGAACGTCAGCTGCCGCTCGATCGCACTCAGCTGGGCGGCGCCTTCGGGTGACGCAGGATCCGCCGCCATGCCAAGGATCGATGCGGCGGTGCTGCTGTTGACGCAGTCGATCCCGGTCGAGTCGCCGGTGCCGCGGGCGTCCGTCGTGATGATCGCGTAGTGCCGACGGATCTCCTGCGGGAGCGACGCCGTGATCTCGGCGATGTCGGTGTAGCTGCTCGATCCCGGGTCGCCGAAACCCACGAACAACACCGGGGCGCCGGCCGGCGTGTCGGCCGCCCGTGCCTCGGCGACCTGCACGGTGAGATGGCCGCGCTGCGGCTGCTCGTAGACGAAGGGCACAGTGACCGCCGCACACCGGACCGTGATCGCGGTGCCGTCCGTCGTCGCGGCCACGCCGGCAGGGCAGTCGCCCCAATCAATGGGTGCCGAACTGCGGCCGGGGCCACCCGGGCCGATGGGCATCGTGCTGCTGGGGGCGCTGGCCCCGGCCGTGGCCGTGGCCGGTCCGTCGCCGAAGGTGGCGATCCCCGGCCGACGGGACGGCCCGGCGGTGCAGGCGGTGGTCAGCAGCAGGACCGCGATGAGGGCCGCCGTTCGCCCTCGGCGGGGCCCGTCCGACTGCCGCATGATGGTCGACACTAGCGGGCGCGCCGCCGCCCACGAGTTGGGTACCGTGGACGTGTGTCCAGCCGATACCTCCGCCCGCAGGCGCTCGTCGGTCACATCCTGGTGCTCGCGGCCGCACTCACCTGCCTGCGGCTCGGCTGGTGGCAGTGGCACGTGTTCGAGGCGGCGCGTGGGACCGCGCAGAACCTCGGATACGCGCTGCTCTGGCCGGTGTTTGCCGGATCGTTCATCTACATGTGGCTGCGCTTCCTGCAGCTCGAGTCCGCCCGTGACGCCACCGGCGCAGCCGATGCGTCGGCCCTTGCGCCCGACGACATCGCGGACCGGGTGGACGGCGGCACCGGCGGTGTGGACGACGCGTATGACGCCGCGGCGGGCGCGGACGGGTCCGCACCGGTGGGTCGGTCGGGGACTGCCACGGGGCAGCGTCATACTCGATCCAGCAGCGCACCCGCGCGCGAGTCGAAGACGGTCGGCATGGGATATGTCGGTGTCGACGACGATGACGACCCGGAGCTCGCCGCGTACAACCGCGCGTTGGCCCGATTAGCAGAAGAGGACGAGGGACGTGCCCGATGAGTCCACCGCGCGCCACACAGCGGAATCCGCAACCGCGACATTCGAGTTGACCCCCAAGGTGGCGGCGGCGCTGCAGCGGTACCGGATCGCCTCGTTCGTCGTCGGCGTGGGCCTGCTGATCCTGGTCGTTGCCATGGTGCTGAAATATGCCGGCGACATGGGCTGGGCGGTGGCGGTGTGGGGACCGATCCACGGGCTGCTGTACGCGATCTATGTGCTGCTGGTCTTCGACCTCTCCTACCGGGCGGGCTGGAAGCTCACCAACCTGCTGAAGATAATCCTGGCGGGCGTTGTCCCGGTGCTGTCATTTTACGCGGAGCACTGGGTCAACCGCACGATGTTGGCGGGAAAGCGCCTCTAGCTGCGGTTTCCGGGGCGGGCCTGCTAATCCCGCACGTATTTCTTCCGATAGGACTCGCGAAGAGCCGTGCCTCGTCCGTGGCGCGACCGCCTGGGGCCTACGAGGAGATTTCGGTGTCCGGTTTGAGGAAACTGTCGATCAGAACGCGATTGATGCTGATGGTTGTGGTGTTCACCGTCGGCGTCGCGGGCCTGACCTGGATCACTGCGGTGAAGCAGGAATCAAGCATCATGACGGAGCGGCAGAATGCCACGCGGTCCGTCGTGGAGGTCGCCCTCGGGGTCGTGCAGTACTTCGGCGGGCTGCAGGACTCCGGCCAGATGACCCAGGACCAGGCACAGAAGGCTGCCATGGACGCAGTGCGCGAGCTCAGGTACTCGGGGCAGGAGTACTTCTGGATCAACGACATGCATCCGACGATGGTCATGCACCCGTTCAAGCCGGAACTGGACGGCACCGACCTGACGGGGAACGTCGATCCCAATGGCAAGCACCTGTTCGTGGAGTTCGTGAACGAGGTGAAGGCTCACGGAGCCGGCTTCGTGGACTACCTCTGGCCCAAGCCGGGTGCGCAGGATCCGCAGCCGAAGGTGTCGTATGTCGCGGGGTACCAGCCGTGGGGCTGGGTGATCGGCTCCGGCGTGTATGTGGACGACGTGCAGACCGCAGCGTTCGCCGCCAGCCTGTGGGTACTTGCCGGTGGCGGCGTGGTGATTCTGCTGGTCCTGCTGGTGAGCTGGGTGATCGAGCGCAGCATTCGCCGCCAGATCAATGAGGCGGAACAGCTGCTCAGCAGTGGCGACCTGACGACGCGGCTGCCCGTCGGCCGGTCGAAGACGGAGATGGAGCGACTGGCGGTGGCACTGAACGCCACGCTGGACAGGTCCACCGCCGTGATGGAGAACGTGCGCAGGGCGATCGGGCAGTTGAATGCATCGGCCGACAAACTGGTGTCCAGCAGCGAACAGATCGCGGCGAGTTCCGAATTCGCAACGCGGCAAACCGCCGAGGTGGTGACGTCGGCGCAGCAGGTCTCGACCGGCATGGACTTGGTCGCCGGCAGTACACAGCAGATGGGGGAGTCCATCGGCGAGATCGCGCAGAACACGCATTCGGTGGCCAGGATCGCCGGCGAGGCCGTCGCCCTGGCCGAGGCCACCAACCATGCCGTGACCGAGCTGGGCCGCTCGTCCGCCGAGATCGGTTCGGTGGTCAAGGTGATCACGACCATCGCCGAGCAGACCAACCTGCTGGCGCTGAACGCCACGATCGAGGCTGCCCGGGCGGGTGAGGCCGGCAAGGGCTTCGCCGTGGTCGCGGGCGAGGTGAAGGAGCTGGCCGAGGAAACGGCGCGGGCCACCGGGGACATCTCGGCGCGCGTCGAGTCCATCCAGAGCGCGGTGCGTCAGGCGGCGACGGAGATCGAGCAGATCGGCGAGACGATCGGCCGAATCAACGACTTCCAGGCCACGATCGCCGGCGCCGTCGAGGAGCAGAACGCGACCGCAGCGGAGATGGCCACCAGCATCGCGAACGCTGCAGACGGCGGACGGCAGATCGCGGTCTCGCTCGACGAGATGCAGGACGCCGCACGGCGCACGACCAACGACTTGGAATCGATCCGCGCCGCTGCGCGGCAGCTCGCCGACCTGGCCGGGGAGCTCGAAGGATCGATGGTCCTGGTGTGACGCCGCGGCGGTCGACCCGCCCGATTCCCGAGCGGGCGGCGATGCGGCCTAGCGGTCGTCCGGGGTGTGATCGATGGCGAGCTGGCGCCGGTGGTGGTCGAAGTGCAGTGTCGCGTAGTGATAGACGTCTGCCCGGCTCATGCGCTCAGCGAAGTAGGGGTCCCACCGCACGGGAAACCACATCGTCCGGCGCAGCGACGAATCGGTCTCCGCGTCCAGGTGGCGGTGCAGTGATGCGATCACGCGGGCCAACCACGCGTCCGCTCGACGCGGGGAAATCATCGCCGCGCCGGCCCGGGATCCCCAGAAGTTGATGCGATGGAATGCCGGGGTCGTCATGTCGAGCACCCTCGCAAAGCGCCGCTGCACCGCGCGCGGGGCCCGGCTGATCAGTGCTACGAGAACAAGCAGGGTGCGCGTGATCAGGTAGCCGAACAACATGTGGAAGAGCAACTCCCGGTTACTCCAGTCCGTACCGACGGACTTCTGTCGCAGGTCCGCAGCGGTCGCGTGCGTGATGAGAGTGTGGAACTCGCGTTGCGCGCGGTCCAGTTCGGCGTGGATCGCCTCCGTCGGCGGGCCCGGCTCGACCATGTCGACACCGTAGATCGGCGCCGGACCACCGGCATCCGCGACGGCCAGACCCCGCGGCGGATATCTGCCACGCCGGCGGTGCAACGGTGTTTCGCTACGTCTAGGCGGTGGCCGCAAAAGCCGACGAGCACCTGGGCGAGGAGAGAAGCATGAGGTCTACACATCTCGTGCTGGGGAAGTGCCCTCGTCGAAGCCGCGTCGCGGTCGCTGCCGGGGCGCTGATCGCTGCGCTGGAAAAAGGTGGGCAGCGGCCCGACCGATATCACCAGCTGATCGAACCCCAAGCTGGTGACCTGCGAAAACGTGGTGGGCGATACTGGGATCGAAAGTGTTACGCTTACACATGACGCACGTTGTTTCCTATCAGTAGAAATCCCGAAATAGCGTTGTGGCCTGCGATTATGATGCCTGGCAACGAGTGGCAATGAGTGGAAATCACGTAGCATTGTCGTGGGCACATCGTGGGCACGTGCCCATTGGTGGGCACGTAGTGGGCACGACAGGAGGGCAAGGATGGCTCGTAGGACCGCTCCGAATCGCGGTGGAGTGCGCAAGTTGCCGTCGGGTCGGTGGCAGGCGCGCTTCGTCGCTCCTGACGGTAAGCGGCGGAACGCGCCGTTCACTTTCCAGACGAGGCGCGACGCAGAGGCCTGGCTGTCGGAATCGAGCGTGGCAGTGTCCGCTGGCAGGTGGAAATCGCCTGAGCAACTGGCGGCAGAACCGAAGGTTCCTACGCTGAGCGACTATGCGGCTACGTGGCTGTCGCGGCGTCGCGTGCGTGGTCGCAAACTGTCGCCACGAACGTTCGCCGAGTATCGGGCGCTGTTGGATCGGCATATCCTGCCGACGTTCGGTGATGAGCGACTGACGGCGATAGGCCGACACGACGTCGATAAGTGGTATGAATCGCTTCCGGCAAAGAAAGAGACGCTCCGCGCGCGGGCTTACAGCCTGTTCAAGTCGATTCTGGCGTCCGCCGTCGCCGATGATCTGATCGTGGCGAACCCGGCGCGTATCCGCGGTGCGGGGCGCTCGCATACGACCCGGCGGGTACGGCCTGCCACCCCAGCCGAGGTGACCGCCCTTGCAGATGCGATGCCGTCAGCGAAATACCGGGTGATGGTGCTGGTGGCTGCCTGGACCGCGTTGCGGTTCGGGGAGTTGACGGAACTCCGCCGCTCGGACATCGACATCACGAACGGGATCATTCACGTGCGCCGTGCGGTGACCCGAGCCGGGGTTGATCCTGACTCGCTCCCGGCCGGTTCGCAGGCGTGCGGCTGCCGCCCATTCTGTGTGATCGGTCCGCCAAAGTCAGCGGCCGGTGTCCGGGACGTTCACGTGCCTCCACACATCGTTCCCGCGCTGCGAGAATGGTTGCAATCCAACATGAATGGGCGTGACGGCCTTGTGTTTCCAGCCGCAGACGGCACTTCCCACATGGCACCGTCGTCGCTGTCGCGGGTGTTCTATCGTGCACGGGAAAAGGCCGGTCGGCCCGATCTGCGCTGGCACGATCTGCGACACTCGTCGTTAACTGCTGCGGCTCAAACCGGCGCAACGCTTGCCGAACTGATGAGTCGTGCTGGGCACTCGTCACCTCAAGCCGCTCTGCGGTACCAACACGCTACGAGCGAGCGTGACGAGCAGATCGCGGCGCGGCTGTCCGCGCTGGCCGAAAAGCAAGCCTGATTGCAGCCGTGTTCGGCGTGATACATGTTGTGCCACAACGGTAGTCGCTTGTTGCGAAACGGGGAATTATCGATACACTGAGACCTGACAGCGTCGCTGTCTCCCGTTGAGGCGAGTGCTGGTGTTGTTCGGGTCAGGGTCCGAATGGCACCCGGAAGAGTGCTTGGCGTCAGGCGAAGGAGCCTACCCCGCGTAATGGGTCCGTGGCAGACCACGGTAGTGGGATGGAACAACCCGCAAACCGACCAAGCAGGCCGTTACCAGTCCAATAGCAGGCGTCGGGTGTTCCTCTCCCCGAACAATTGGACTGGTAATGCCTACACTTCTACAAATCGACAAGGTTGCCGCGCGTGTCCGTCGGCATCCACGGACAGTCGGGACTGCTGCATGGATAGGTGACATCTGATCTGGCTTGCCTGTGAGGGCGGCCTGGAAGGATGTCGTTGTGCCTAAGCCCTATCCGAGCGAGTTCCGTGATGACGTGGTCCGTGTCGTGCGTAGCCGTGAACCTGGTGTGACGATCGAACAAGTCGCGAAAGATTTCGGTGTTCATCCGATGACGCTGCACAAGTGGTTGCGCCGCGCCGACGTCGAGACCGGTGTCAAGCCCGGCCAAACGCGCGCCGACGGAGGCGAGCTGCGGGAGGCGCGCAAGAGGATCCGGCTCCTGGAGCAGGAGAACGAAGTGCTGCGCCGGGCGGCGGCGTATCTGTCGCAGGCGAACCTGCCGGGAAAAGGCTCTACCCGCTCGTGAAAGAGCTCGCTGCCGACGGGATCCCCGTCGCGGTGACGTGCCGGGTCTTGAAGCTCTCGCGTCAGCCCTACTACCGGTGGCTGGCCGATCCGATCACCGCCAGCGAGACCGTAGCGGCGTATCGCGCGAACGCGCTGTTCGACGCGCACCGCGATGATCCGGAGTTCGGGCATCGGCTCCTGGCCGATGAGGCCCGCGCCGCCGGGCAGCCGATGGCTGACCGCACTGCCTGGAAGATCGCCTCGGAGGGCGGCTGGTGGTCCGTGATCAGCAAGAAGCGCGGCAAGGGAGCAAAACCCGGGCCGGCCGTTCACGACGACCTGCTGGCCTTCGAAGACGACCACGGGGTCATCCGTCACTGCTTCACCGCTGACGGACCGAACCGGGTGTGGTTGACGGACATAACGGAGCATCGCACCAGCGAGGGCAAGCTTTACATTTGCGCGGTCAAGGACCTCTACTCGGGCCGGATCGTGGGCTACTCCATCGACGCGCGCATGAAGTCGAGTCTGGCCGTCGCTGCGCTCCGATCGGCCGTCACCAGACGAGGTAATGTCGCCGGCTGCATCGTTCACTCCGACCGCGGGTCGCAATTCAGATCGCGAAAATACCTGCGCGAGTTACGGTTTCACCGCCTACGCGGGTCGATGGGCCGAGTTGCCGCGGCCGGGGACAACGCCGCCATGGAATCATTCTTCGCCCTCCTGCAGAAGAACGTCCTCAACCGGCGCTCCTGGACCACCCGCGAGCAGCTCCGCATCGCGACCGTCACCTGGATCGAACGCACCTACCACCGCAGGCGCAGACAAGCCCGGCTCGGCCGCTTGACCCCCATCGAATTCGAAGCAATCATGACCACGCCAGCCAACCTGGCAGCGTGACTAGAAACTGTCACCTATCCGCGCAGCAGTCCCGTTCGCTTCTGGATTGAGCGCGGGTACATCACGGCTTATGTTGCTCCATCCGGGAAGGTCTTTCTTGACCTAGATCAGGTCGAACGTGCTCTCGTGAGTAATCCGAGAATGCGTGACGGGCGCAAACCCTTTGGCCCGAAGGCGAATGTTCGTCTGCTTGATGCGGCAGGTGAATCGCTGTGAGCACTGTCCATCGGAGCCATTCGAAAAGACTCATCACCCAGCAAGCCGCCGCTGAGCGCTACAGCGTCACCGACAGAACCATCCGCGCCTGGATCAGTACCGGCAGAATCACCGGCTACCGCCTGCCGGGCGGCCGCTCCATACGAGTCGACCCCGACGAAATCGACTCGTCAATCGACGTGATCCCCACCGTCCGCCACGCGCTAGAGGGCGGTGATGGTCGGTGACGAAACTTTACACAAATGCCGCCGCCCCCGGCGCTGAAAACGTCGAGGGCGAACGGAATACCGAAAGTGCTGGCAATTCCCAGGATACTACCCGCGGCACGCTGACAGAAGCCCTGACGACGGCCGATCCCTTGCTGCATGGCTGGGCTGCCGTCGTTGCCGCACAGTGCACGGCGGCGGGGCAGCTAGTCGTGCCGTTGCTGCCTTGCAGCAAGCACCCGCTTTGGCGCACCGGCACCGGGCATCTGGAGGGCGCGCTATGTGACGCCGCCGACGTTCTCGCCGTCGCCGAGGGCGACTACGCGGGGCGGGACTGGTCGATGCCGCGCGCCGGGCGGCCGGGCTGGGGACTGGTGACAGGGCGCGGCATCGTGGTGCTCGACCTCGACACACTCGACGCCATTGCGTGGCTCGACCGCCTCGGTGCCGCGCGCCCGGAGGTGGCGGCGTGGGTGGCTGCCACGGCGCGCGTGTCCACGGGGCGCGGCCTCCATCTGTACGGGGCGACGCCGGATGCGCTACCGACCTCGACGTCCGCGCTCGCACCCGGCGTCGATGTGAAAGGCCAAGGAGGGTTCGTATGCTTGCCCGGCTGCCAGCACCCGTTGCGCTCGACGATTTGGCGCAGGAGGTGAAAGACGGCAGTTTCCGCCCGCCCGCTTCCGGCCCGGCGGGTGTTCATCCCGAAACCGGGCAGGGCGGAACGGCGGCCGTTGTCGATCCCTCCCGTGCGAGACCGGATCGTGCAGGCGGCGGCGAAGATTGCGCTCGAGCCCATCTTCGAGGCCGACTTCGCGGAGTGCTCGTTCGGGTTCCGCCCTGGGCGCGCCGCGCACGACGCCTTGCAGGTACTGCTGGACGAGTCCTTCAAGGGCAACCGGTGGGTGGTGGAGACGGACATCGCCAATTGTTTCGAGGCGATTCCACACTCCGAGTTGATGCAGGCGGTCGAGGAACGGGTCAGCGACCGGGCCCTCCTCGCGCTGCTGCGCAGGTTCCTGCGCGCCGGCGTGATGGAGGGCCGGTCGGTGCGGCGTCCGGTCACCGGCGCCGCGCAGGGCGGTGTGATCAGCCCGCTGATGTGTAACGTCTACCTGCACCGGCTCGACCGGTCCTGGGACGGCGCCACGCATGGCAGGCTGATCCGCTACGCCGATGATCTGGTTGTGATGTGCGCTACCCGGCAGCAGGCCGAGGCCGCGCTGGTGCAGCTACGGCTGCTACTGGGCGGTCTCGGGCTCGAACTGAAACCGGCCAAGACGCGGATAGTTCACCTGACCGAGGATGGGGAAGGTTTCGACTTTCTCGGATTTCATCACCGGTTGGTGCGCTCCCGCGGCCGCACCGGTGGGAGGCACATGCTCTTCCTCGCCCGCTGGCCATCTCGTGGGGCGGTCCAGCACGCCAAAGACCGGATCCGGCAGTTGACGGACCGATCCAGGCTGCTGGTGCCGGTCGACGTGATCGTGCGACAGGTCAACACCTTCGTGCGGGGATGGGCCGGGTACTTCCGTTACGGGAACTCGGCCCACGCGTTCGACAAGATCCAGACCTACACCCGTGCCCGGCTGGCGATCTTCATCGGTCACCGGCACAAACGGACGCGGGCCTGGGGTTGGCGGGTCGTGGTCTATGCCTCACCCGATCAATTCGGTCTGATCTACCTCGACGGGACAGTCCGTGCTCCCAGACCGAACCGACCCTGGCGGTCGCCGAATGCCTCCGGCCGACGGCGACGGTAAGCCGTGTGCGGGAGAACCGCATGCACGGTTTGATGGGCGGGGGCTGGAAACGGAACACTCACGCGTCACCGCGCCAGCCCCCGACCCGACCGCCTAATTCTGCGGAACCCAGGACTGTGGGTCCTGTGCGGACTGGTTTACGCGCGCGGGTTGAAGGTGGAGGCTGCGGCGAGTCGGGCGAAGAGCTCACGTTCTGCGTCGCTCAGCACGGATGGCGTGATGATGCGAACGATAGCGTGGAGGTCTCCGGGTGCGGCGTGCGGGTTGGGTAATCCGCGGCCAGTTAGTCGTAGCCGTTGTCCGCCGGATGTGCCCGGCGGGATTTCGAGTTGTTCTGTGCCGTGTGGTGTTTCGATGGTCACAACTGCCCCGAGTGCGGCTTCCCATGGGGTGACGGGCAGGTCAACTTCTATGTCACGTTCGTTTATTCGATATCGAGGATGGGGGGCGATCCGGACGATCAGATCGATATCGCCGGCCCCGGCGGGGCGGGCGTCGAGTCGGATTCGGTGTCCATCGATAGCGCCCGCAGGTACATTGATGTTGATGCTGTGCTCCACGTCTCCGCTTGTGATCGTGATGGTTCTCTGGGTTCCCCGGTAGGCCTCTTCGACTGAGATGGGCACGTCTACTTCTTCGGCGCTCGGCCGACGAGATCGTTCGTTGCTGGCATGGCGTGCGAAGCGGTGAGCGAGCACATCGTCGATGTCAAAGGCACCACTGTTGCTGGTGTCGAACGGTGAGCCGCCAATCCAGGTGCGATGCAGGTGTCCCTCGGGCGGCGTCGAAAACCACGGGAAGACGGGTGCCGCCGTTGTTTTCGCGCGCGTCCGGGATGTGTGGGCGATCTCGCGGTCGTATTGGCGGCGGCGAGCTGGGTCGGCGAGCACCCGGTAGGCTTCGGTGATTTGTTTGAAGGTGCACTCGTCATCCGGGTCGTGACTGACGTCTGGGTGATAGCGGTGCGCCAGCCGGCGATAGGCGCGCTGGACTTCTTGGATTGTCGCGTCGCGCGGCACGCCAAGGACCGCGTAGTAGTCGCGCTGCGCATCCACGGTTCGTCACCTCCTTGCCGATGCACGTCAGGCGATTCGTTACGCGTCGGTTGGGTTGTGACCGCCGCCGGTGCGACACCCGTGGGTGCCGCACCGGCTAGCTCCGACTAGCACCGTCACGTATCTGCATGCCGGTTGGGAGTTGTTTCGAGGATTTGCTGTGCCCGTAGCACCTGTTCGGACGGTGCCATCACGTCGTAGCGGGCGGCCACCACCACCATGCGGCTGGTGGACGCAAAGTCGCGGGTGCCGCGCCAGACTAGTTGGCTGACGGCACCGAGGATCGCTCCGAAGATCGCGCCCCAGAGCACTCCCCAGAGCACCGCGCCGAGGATGTACGGGGTCGCTAGCGAGATGATCAGGCCGATCAGCAGACCGATCCAGACACCGGTTGCGGCGCCGGCGAGCGCAGCCCGGCCGGTCGTCATACGTCCGGTGACTGTTTCGACCATGCGCATGTTGGCACCAACGATCGTGACGCCTTCGACCGGGTAGTCGCTGGTGGTCAGGTCTTGGACTGCTTGTTGCGCTTGGCTGTAGGTCGGAAAGCTGGCTACAACTTCGCGGGCAACAACGTCGGTGTGCGTGGTTTCCATGACTTCTCCTTCCAGTAGTTCGCGCTCGTATCCACACACGGCGAGCAGACGCGCCGACGGCAGGTGTGAGTGTCGTCGACTCGCGCGGTATCGTCACGCGACGTGCTCGATCAGTAGGTCTCGTCAACCTCGCCCTTGGGGTAGTCGTCGTATCCCTCGTCCGTGGCGGACACTGGCAGGGCTTGATCGATAACGTCTGCTTCGTTGGCGTCGACCGGCAATTCCGGCGGAACGTCCGCTTCGAGCTCAGGTGCGGCTTCGATCACCTGGTCGATCAAGTCGGCCTCTGCTGCTTCACTAAACGACACTGTTGCTGATCGCATGTTTCTACCCGTCATGCGGGACCACCTCCCTCATCGTTGGATGACAAGCCGCTGTGGCGGCGCAGCCGTGCATTGTCGTCTTGCAGATCGAGCACCATGCGCACGCCAGCGAGGTTCAAGCCGGCGTCGATGAGTTCGCTGATGCGGCGCAGCCGGTCGAGGTCGTCGGCGCTGTAGCGGCGGGTGCCGCCCGCGGTGCGATCCGGCTCGACCAGCCCGCGGGACTCGTATTGCCGCAGCGTCTGCGCGCCGAAGCCCGACAGTGCCGCGGCAACCGAAATCCCGTACACGCCGCGCGAACTATCCGGCACTGGCCCTCCGGCTCCTAGCATCCTGCTTAACCCCATCAACCCGCTTCCTTCCCTTGGCGCTTGCACTTACATGATAGCTGGCGTATAACGAACCTACATCGTCTTATGCAGATTAGATGGTGTGCAAAGGCGATGGGAAGTTGACCGAACTTTGAGATGGAGGTAGGCAAGATGGCCCTGTTGATGCGTACCGATCCGTTCCGCGAGTTGGATCGGCTCACCCAACAATTGTTTGGGTCCACCGGCACCGCAGCCCGACCATCGGTGATGCCGATGGACGCCTGGCGCGACGAGGACGAGTTCCGCGTGGAGTTCGACCTGCCGGGAATCGATCTGGACTCGATCGACCTAGATGTCGAACGCAACGTAGTGACCGTCCGCGCCGAGCGCCCACTGCGCGACGACAACCTGGAAATGATCTCCGCCGAACGGCCTCGCGGCGTGTTCTCCCGTCAACTGGTTCTCGGTGACAACCTCGACACTGACAAGATCACCGCCGACTATCACGGGGGCGTGCTCTCGCTAACGATCCCGGTCGCCGAGCAAGCCAAGCCGCGCAAGATCAGTATCACCACCAGTGGTGAGGACCGGCAGGCCATCAACGCCTGAGCTCTCATGGAGGTGACCATGCCAACGATCACGGAGGTCAACGGCGCTCTATATTGTCCGCCGACCGAGCCGTTGACTGTCACGGACGAGTCGGTCGACGCCGAGTTCGCTGCCATCATCGCCGCCGAATGGCCGTTGCCGATTCGCGTACCGCCGACGTGTGCGCTTGCCTGTGGGCCTGCACGCGGTCGGCGGTGCCGACTGGCAGCGGTCCGGACGGAGCGACCGCGGTCTCGTCCGCACGGCATTGAACCCGGAGCACGGCAACGTTCACCCCCGCCGACTCGACAGCACCGGCAATTCTTACGGAGTACGAGAAGTGAGGTGATGCCATCGACAGCAACGAACTAGCCACAACTCAAGGACGGCCTGCCGCGCCCGCATACGTCTTCCCCGAAGCGGCATGACGACAGTTGCAGCCGCGCGCGCCCGAAGGCGCACTCGTACATTTCGCGGGCCAAGCAGGCCGTTCTTGCCTACAGCCGCTCGGCATCGCAGGACACCATTCGGCCGTCCGTTTCCCACCCGCTAGATCACCCATGTCGAAGCGTCGCAGGCGCACCCTTCTCGACGCGAGTCGCCGCAGTAAAGAGCGCCAACCAAGCAACGGCCGCGATAGCAGCGGGGTTTTCAAGTTCGTTGCTGCCGTGTATTCGTCGGCACGGCACTGATGCACGGGGTCGGGCCCGTTCCATAGGTCGCCGGTCCCATGGGTCGAAAAACAAGCTTGATGCGTTGTTCCGGGGACCGATCCATATGCCGTCGTCGGCATGATGACCGGTGGGGACGGCGTACGGGCTTCTCGGGCAGTTCACCGTCGCTGCGGCGTCGGTCGGGCCGCGGCTCGTTGTTGCTCGCGGAAGTACACATCTGCGGCGTGCCAGCGGGCGTAGCAAAGGCATGGAAGGCGCCGACCGCATCGGCGTTGTGCCAGGCCCGCAAACGCCTCGGTGAGGCCCCGGTCAAAGAGTTGTTCGAGCAGGTGTGTCAGCCGTTGGCCACGACATCCACGATCGGTGCGTTTCATCACGGCTGGCGGCTGATGGCCGTCGACGGCCTGGTGTGGGACGTGCCTGACACGCAAGCAAATGACGCCGAGTTCGGGCGGCCTTCGTCGCGCACCGACCAGGGTGGGGCGTTTCCGCAGGTGCGTATGGTTGCGCTCGGCGAGGCCGGCACCCACGCGGTTGCCGCCGCAGCGCTTGGTCCGGTCAAGACTGGGGCGAGGGAGCTGGCCGAAGGGTGCCTGTTCGCTATGGAGCCGGGCATGCTGGTGGGCTTCGACCGGGGGTTCTACTCCTTCGACTTCTACCGGAAGGTCACCGCCACTGGCGCCGACGTGCTCTTCCGCCTCTCGAAGACGATGAGACTGCCCGTTTTGGCCCGACTCGGCGACGATTCGTACCTGTCGGTGATCACCCCGGGTCGTGGCCTGTCAAGGCGCCCACTACGCTCGACGGCGCGGAACAGATGGCCCAGGCCGGTAAAGCGATCCTCGTGCGGGCCGTCGAATACGCCGTCACCGACCGAGGCGACGCACCACCGTATCGGGTCATCACCTCGATCCTCGACTGGCAGGAAATGATCTCCGGCGATGTGGCCGCCGCCTACCATCACCGGTGGGAGATCGAGATCTCCTTCGACGAGATCGAAACCCACCAGGTCGGCCACCTGCGTGTCCTGCGCTCCAAAACCCCGGAGATGGTGCGCCAGGAAATCTGGGGCATCCTGCTCGCCAACTACGCCATCTGGGCCCTGATCGTCAAGGCCGCCCACGACGCCGACATCGACCCCGACCGACTATCGTTCCTGAACCCCCTGCGGGTCATCAGACGCGAAGCCGACGGCTCCGCGGATTTCCCCCCTCACCGGATCGGTGACCCACAAGCCCGAGTCGCCGACGAGATCCTCGCCCACCGCCTCAAACGCCGCAACCGCTCCTACCCGCGAGTGATCAAACGCTACGGGCCCTGCTACCGCCCCATCAAACGGCCATGGCACAAACAGACCAAACACGACACCTCGGGAACCACCGAAATCCGCGCCGCCTAAATTAACGGCATTGGGCCTAGCGTATGACTTCGAGCGCCCGAATAGATTGGAGATAGCACGATGAACCCTGACAGAGCCAGAGAAAACCGCTTGCGGCGCGCCGCTCACCGACAGGGCTTGAGACTGAAAAAGTCGCATGCGCGTGACCCGCAGTCCCCGACGTATGGCCGCTACTGACTCTACGACGAAAGCACCGGGATGCGCCTTCAACGATATGCAGACCCGATCGGACGCGGCTACCCGCTCGACCTGGATGACGTCGAGGACTTCCTAAACGAGTAGAGCGGTAGCGCAAGCCGCCGTTGCCCGCAGCACGACCGTCTACGCGCAAACCGCTGAGCCTGCTGAACAGTTGGGCACGTGGTGGGCACGACGCTTGATCGCTCGACTCTCAAGTTGACTATTTTACCTGATCAGACGTCATTTCATGTCGGTGGGCGATACTGGGATCGAACCAGTGACCTCTTCGGTGTGAACGAAGCGCTCTCCCGCTGAGCTAATCGCCCGGGAACGGCGTCATGCATCGCGCCGCGCGACCAAGAATACCCGACGCGCCGGACACGGAAAACCAGCGGTGTCACGCCACGAAGGGCGTGTCACGCATCGTTGCCTCATCCCGCAATTGTCACTCACCGGGCGGTACCTTGGTCCCATGGCTAGGCCATTGGAGTGATTTTCGGAGTTTCCGTGACGCAGTGTGGTTACAGGACGTCGTAACAGTGCGAGCATGAGCATAGACACCGCACGCGCTGAGACCGCATGCGCCGAGGCGCGGGATCCGGAGACGAGGAGCACGGCATGAACGGACCGCAATCCGGCAATCCACATCGGCATGTGTTTGCGAACGTCCCGATGCGCCTGGTCGCCGAGTCCGGCGATGTCAGTGTCAGCGCAGAGCTGCAGTACACGACCCGCGACCCGCTGGCGGTCCGCGCCACGTTCTGCCGGAAGGGATACTCGCCGGTCGTCTGGGTCTTTGCCCGCGACCTGCTCCTCGTCGGCATCGCCCGGCCATCGGGGCTCGGCGACGTGCAGATCTCCCCCGAAGGCCCGGACGTCGTTCTGCACCTCTCGTCCCCGGAAGGGACGGCCACGCTCGAGGCGTCGGCGACGGACATGAAGCACTTCGCGGACCGGATGCTCAGCGTCGTTTCGGCGGGCGGTGAGTGCGCGTACATCGACATCGATGCAGAGCTCGCCGCCTTCGATCCGGCCATCTTCACCGGCGGGAACAACTAGATGGACAGCGTCATTCCGGTCCCAAGGAGCCGGTTTGGAGCCGCGCCCCGCGTCCGCTAAAGTAGACAAGGCAGCCCGGCGGTCGCTGGGGCGTGTGCGGACGTAGCGCAGTTGGTAGCGCATCACCTTGCCAAGGTGAGGGTCGCGGGTTCGAATCCCGTCGTCCGCTCGGTGAGGCCTGTACAGCACGACTGCTTTATCAACACAGTCCTCCTCGGTGGGATGGCCGAGAGGCGAGGCAACGGCCTGCAAAGCCGTGTACACGGGTTCGAATCCCGTTCCCACCTCGCATTACCATTCTCGGGCGATTAGCTCAGCGGGAGAGCGCTTCCCTGACACGGAAGAGGTCACTGGTTCAATCCCAGTATCGCCCACCACGTTTTCGCGGGTCACCAGCTAGAGGTTCGATCAGCTGGTGATATCGGTCGGGCAGTTGCCCCATCCTGAGCCCGACGGCGAACGTCGATCGGGGCGCACACGCTTCCGCCCGGTGCGCTCGGAGGTGTCCGTTCGGCTCGGCCCCGGTCGATTCGGTCACGGGAGCAGGACGATCTTTCCGCGGGTGCGACGTTCGGCCAGAGCGGTGTATGCCGCTCGTACCTCTTCCAGGTGGTAGGTCGCCGCCACCGGCACCACGAGATCTCCGCTCGCGATCATCTCGGCCAGGCCGGCCAACGTGCTCGCCGTGGTCTCCTTCCACCCGAACACCACCCGTGTGCCGTTACGCCGGGCGGCGTCGAAGTCGGCAATGGTGACCACGTGTTCCGCAGGGACGCCGAGTTCCAGAGCACGATCGGTGTAGCCCTGTCCGAAGCAGTCGAAGAACGCCGCTACGCCATCGGGTGCAGCGGCCCGTAGCCGATCGACCAGGTCCTCGCCCCGATTCACCGGCTCTGCGCCCGCGCGCCGGAGCCAGGCATCGTTGTCCGGACCCGCAACGCCGAGCACTCGGACGCCGGCCTGCACGAGCAGTTGGGTCAGGATCGATCCCACGCCGCCCGCAGCAGCGGTCACCACGACCGTCTCGCCCGAAGCCGGTGAGATGGCGTCGCGCATGGTGACGGCGGTGCCGCCGGCGACGTACAGGCTGCCCGCCTGCTCCCAGGGCACCTGCTCGGGACGCGCGGTGATCTGCTCTGCCGGGATCGCGACGTACTGGGCATGCGCAGAGCGTCGCCCCGACCAGCCGATCACCTCATCCCCGACGTTCCATCCGGCGACTTCGGCCCCGACATCGACGATCCGACCGGCCACGTCGCTGCCTTCGCCCATCGGGAACTTCGCGGACCGCTCGGGGTCCATGGCCCCCTCCCGGATCGAGGCCTCGCCGGGATTGATCGACGTGGCGACCACCTGGATCACCACTTCGTCCGGAGCGGCAGCCGGGACGTCCACGTCCCGAACCTCCAGCACACCCACGTCGCCGTACCCGTCCAGCCTGACCGCGCGCATCTGAGTAGCCATGTCCTCATCCTGCCCCATTCGGCCGACCGACGACGAACGCTCCTTCGGGCTCAGGTCACGGTCATGCCGCCTGCCGCCTCCGCCACGGGCAGCGGGGTTGTCCGCCTGCATGGGGCGGCGATACGTCCGCACCCAGAAGATCCCCGGCTGCGCGCGCAGCCGCAGACCTCGTCATGGGCGGTTCGACCGAAATGCCGCTGCACGTGCATCGCGACGGCACGAGCAGCGCGCGTCGCGCGGCGGACGCCAGAGCGTCGGCACCCGGCGTCGCGACGGACCTATCCGCCGGATCCCGGCGCTCGCGAGGCCGGCGAGGGGCGTGGCACCGCAGCGTAGTCGGGGCGGGTGAACCATGAGAGCCATGCCCGGCGTAGTTCCGTCGGTCCGGACACCGTCACCTCGGTCGATGCGAGGAGTGCCGGCCATTCGATGTCGCCACGCCAGTACCGCGTCATCCCGCGGAGCGGGCAGCGGATCTCCACTGCCGGCTCGTATCCGGGATCCTCGTCGCAGACGTCCACCTCGCCGTCCCGGATCACCAGCCACCAACTCCGTTCGGTGGGCCTCGCGTCCGGAAACCGCAGTGCGATCACCGTTCGTCCGTTCGGCACTGCGGACAGGTCCACATTGCGGTGCATGTCCCACAACAGCAGCCTCGGGTCGAGGTCCGCTTCGCCGAGTTCGCCGATCCACCGCACACCCCACGCGGACAGCTGCTCGACGACCGGTTGCAGCTCCCGTCCGGCAGACGTCAGCACATAACGGACGCCCCCCTCGTCGACCACGCGATCGATCAGGCAGGCGCGGCACAGTTGCTCCAACCGCCGCGACAGCAGCGTGGGGGACATCCGCGGCAAGCCGCGCCGCAATTCGTTGAAATGCTCGGTGCCCAGCAGCATCTCGCGCATCAAGAGCATCGTCCACCGCTCGTCCAGCAGCTCCATCGCCTTGGCGACGGGGCAGAACTGGTAGTACGGCGCGCCCACGGCAACACGATAGACCCGGTACAGATCTGCGACTAGATGCCGCGCAACTGCACTTCTAGCGTCGGTTCAGCTGGGCGAACCAGGCAAGCACGTGACACCGAGGAGGACCCCATGAACCTGCCACTGACCGACGCCAGGACCGATGCAGGATTCGATGACGAGAATGACGCCGTAACCGACAAGGCCCTGAAGGCGAAGCTGCGCGCCGTCTGGGCGGCCGGCGATTACGCCGCCGTCGCGCGCAAGGCCATACCGGAGTTGGGCGCCGTTGTTGCCGCTGCCGCCCGCGTGGGTCCGGGCGACCGCGTGCTGGATGTCGCCGCCGGCAGCGGCAACGCGTCCCTGCCGGCGGCACACGCCGGAGCCACGGTGACGGCGCTCGATCTCACTCCGCCGCTGCTGGAGGCCGGACGGCGAGCGGCCGAGCAGCAGGCACTGTCGATCGCCTTCGACGAAGGGGACGCCGAAGCGATGCCCTACCCGGACGACACATTCGACGCCGTGATCTCCTGCGTCGGGGTCATGTTCGCCCCGCACCATGCGCCCGCGGCCTGCGAGCTGACCCGGGTCGCGCGGCCCGGGGGGCGTCTGGCCCTGGTTTCCTGGACGCCGGACGGGTTCATCGGCCGGCTGCTGGCGGCGGTGACGCCGTTCCTGCCGCCGCCCCCGCCCGGGGTACAGCCGGCCCTGAAGTGGGGCGATGCGGACTATGTGCGTGATCTGTTCGGCGATCACGTCACCGGGATGACGGCGTCGCGACGCATGCTGCCGGTGGACCGGTTCCGAACGCCCGAGGAGGTCCGGGACATGTTCCGGGACCTCTACGGACCGACGATGGGGGCCTATGCCGCCGTCCGCGACGACGCCGCACGCATCGCCGATTTGGATGCCGCGATCGTCTCGCTCGCCGCCGCCGCGATGGCCGACGGCCATATGCAGTGGGGGTACCTGCTGGTCACCGCCCTTGTTCGGTGACGCCGGGCGCGCATACGGGTATGACGGCGCCTGCCGCTGCGCGGGATCGGCCGCTTCCGGCGAGTCCGCGCCGGCGGGGGCCCGTTCCGCTACGGTGGCGACATGGCGGGGTACGGCGACGAAGCCCGGCCGGCGGACGCCGAGGTCTACATCATGGACGGCGACGATCCGCCCGACCTGGGGCACGGTCGCCCGGCCGATCGCCCGACGAAGGCAGCCGGGCGGCGGCTCGGCGCGGTCCTCGCAGCTGTCGCGGTCTTCGCGCTGGGTGTGGTGCTCGGCCGCACCAGCCTTGGCATTCAGGGCGCCGCCACCGCCGACAGCACCCCGCGGATCACCGCCCCGTCGACCGGCGGCGTCACGACCACTCCGCTACCGACCGCCTCGTCACAGATCGCAGCGCCATCGACCGCCCCGCTCACCGGTCTCGACGGGATCCCTGCGCAGGGCGCCAACGGACACGACCGATTGCCGACCGTCAGCGGGGCGTGCGCCCGCGACATGCCGCAACCCCTGATCGAAAACGCGCACCCGCTGGAGGCCGACGTCGCCGTGCACCTCGTGGCCGGCGGGGATCCGGCGCCGGTGTCGCTCGGCAACGGCACCGTCGGCGCGCGGCTGTTCGAGCCGGACGCCGGGCAGTCCGTCACGGATATCGCAGCCGACGCGGATGGCGTGGTGCTGCTGCTGACGCCGTGTTCGGCTCGCGGCCCGGGACGCGTCGTGCGGGTGGCGCCCGGCGGGAACGTCACGGACATCCCGCTGCCGGACGGCACCCTGCGCGCGCAGCTGATTCCCGGCGGCGATCGCATCTGGGTCGCGGCGTCGCCCGGCAGCTATGGCTTCAACCCGGTGACGCTGATCGCCGCCGACGGCTCGGGCGACGCCGCGACGCTGCCTCGCGGCCTGGAACCGCTGGCCGGCCACGGCGGGCGCATCGTGGCCGCCTTCGGCGGCAGCGGCATGCCGAACGGGCTGCTGGCGATCATCGACCCGGCGACCGGCGGCATCGTGAAACGGTTCGGCACGACGGACAGCGAGGGCATGCTCGCCATCGCCGGCGGCGACTACGTGATCGCGGCGCCGTGGGTCTGCGGCGACGTCTGCTCGATTCGCCGCTACCGCATCGACACCGGCGAGCAGGCCACCGTGCCGCTGAGCCCGGCCAGCGACGCAATCCTGTCCGGTGGCGGCGTGATCAGCCCGGACGGCACGTTCGCGGCGATCCCGCTGTACGGGCAGGCGGCTTCACCCGCGCCGTTCCAGCCCTACCGGCTCGGCGCCGCCGGCGATGACCGGTTCACCAGGGTGGGCCTGCTGGACCTGAGCGACGGCACCGTGCTGGCGCTTCCCGGATTGACCCTCGGCGCGACGACGCCACCCGCCGTGGCCATCTCCCCGGACGGTCGCTGGATCGTGGTCGCCGTCGGCGCCGGCTACAAGACGCGGCTGCTGCTCTATACCGCGGACGGCGACGGGCCCTTCGACCCGCGCATCGACATCCCCGGACTGGTCGCCTCGCCTCCGCTCGCCGTGGCCCCGCTGCCCTCGAGGTGAGCGAGCTTCCGCATGGCGCCCCACGGGTATGACGCCGCCGCGGGCCAGTGACATCCCGCAGGTGGTTTCGCGCGATCGGGCGTCATACCCGGTTCGACGATCTCGGCAGCGCCGCGTCGGATAGCGTCACGGACATGAGCATCCGATACGTGCACACCAACCTGATCGCGCGCGACTGGCGGCAGTTGGTCCGCTTCTACATGGACGTATTCGACTGCCTCCCGGCAGGTCCGGAGCGGGACCAATCCGGTGACTGGCTGGAGTCCGTCACCGGGGTGGCCGGCGCACATCTGCGCGGCCGGCATCTGCTGCTGCCCGGGCATGGCGAGTCGGGTCCGACCCTCGAGATCTACAGCTACACCGACACTCTCGATGCACCCGCACCCGTCGCGAACCGCGTCGGCTACGGGCATCTGGCCTTCCACGTGGACGATGTGCCCGCCGCGCTCGGCGCCGTGCTCGCCCACGGAGGAAGCACGCTGGGCAGCGTCGTCGAGACCGTTGTCGAGGGCGTCGGCCGGTTGCAGATCACCTACGCCCGGGATCCCGAGGGCAACATCATCGAGCTGCAGCACTGGGGGCAGTAACCCCTGGTGCAACGCAGGGCGCCTGTCGGCGCGACCCGGCGGAAGCGGGGGCCACGTCATAGGTGGTTCATCCCCTCTGCCGCTGCACGTGCAGCGCGCCGCTGCGGCATCCGGCAGACTCGCACCATGACCGATGAACTCCGCTCACAGCTGCGGGAATGGCGTCATCATCTCCACCGCCGGCCCGAGGTCGGATTCGAAGAGCACGACACCAGCGACTTCATCGCGGAAACGCTCGACGAGCTCGGTATCGATGTCGCGCGCGGGGTGGGCGGCACCGGCGTGGTGGGTACGCTGACCCGCGGCGACGGTGTCGCACCGGGTCGCGGTCGCGCCATCGGGCTGCGGGCGGACATGGACGCGCTCACCCTGCACGAGGTCGGCGGCCGCGAATACGGCTCCACCCGCGACGGCGTCATGCACGCGTGTGGCCATGACGGACACATGGCGATGCTGCTCGGGGCCGCCGCCGTCCTGGCAACCGGAGGCGCGTTCGTCGGGACGGTGCGCTTCGTGTTCCAGCCCGCCGAGGAACACGGCCGCGGCGCGGCCGCGATGCTCGACGACGGCCTGCTGGAACGCTTCCCGATGGACGCCATGTACGGCCTGCACAACATGCCCGGGATCCCTGCCGGGCACCTGCACACCCGCGCCAGGGCGATCATGGCCAGCGAGGACAACTTCACCATCACGGTGCACGGCCGCGGCGGGCACGCATCACGCCCGCAGGCCGTGATCGATCCGCTGCTGGTGGCCGCCGAGATCGTCGTCGCTCTGCAGAGCATCGTGGCGCGCAGCGTCGACCCGCTGGACACCGCCGTCGTGTCCTGCACCGAGATCCACGGCGACGGCGCGCGCAACGCCATACCGTCCACCGTCGTGATCTCCGGCGATACCCGGAGCTTCGCAGCGGAGGTGGAGGATCTCCTGGGTCGGCGCATCCGGGAGATCGCGGGCGGCATCTGCGCCGCCCACGGTGCGACCTGCGAAGTCGCGTACACCAACTCGTTCCGACCCACGATCAATGACCCCGGCTGTGCCGACGCGGCGGTGGCTGCCGCGGTCGCGGCGGTCGGCGCCGGCCGCGTGGACGGCGGCTGCGCCCCGGTCATGGCCAGCGAGGACTTCGCGGCGTACGCCGAGCGGATTCCGGCCTGTTTCGTCTTCATCGGCAACGGCGTCGGGACGGGCCGGGGCGGCACCCCGCTGCACAGTCGCGACTACGACTTCAATGACGACATCCTCGACGCCGGCGCGGACTTCTACGTGAACCTGGTGCACCAGCAACTCGGCGGAGGCAGGCTGTGACGCCGCAGCCGGGCAACGGCCCCGCCGAAGCCTGGTACCTCCACCGGCGCGATCCGGCCTGGTCCTGTCCGGCGCCGGCGAGCGCGATCGACTTCCACCGCTCGCTGGCCGGGTATGCGCCGACACCGCTGGTGGCGTTGCCGGGTCTGGCCGCCGCGACAGGCGTCGGCCGGGTCTTCGCCAAGGACGAGTCGTCGAGGCTGGGCCTGCCCGCGTTCAAGGCGCTGGGTGCGTCCTGGGCGATCCGTCGGGTACTGGACGAGCATCCGCCCGGCGCCCGGATCACCATCGTGACCGCGACGGACGGCAACCACGGCCGCGCCGTCGCCCACTTCGCGCGACTGCTGGGCCAGTCCGCAACGATCTACCTGCCCACCGCTGTGCACCCGGAAGCCGCGGCCGCCATCGCGGGAGAAGGCGCGCAGGTCGTGCACGTGGATGGCGTCTATGACGACGCCGTCGCGGCGGCCGCTGCTGCAGCGCGGGCCGACGGGTCCGTGCTGGTGCAGGACACCTCGTGGCCGGGATACGAACGCATCCCGCGGTGGATCGTGGACGGCTACGACACCTTGCTGGTCGAGGCGGGCGAGCAACTTCGGGCGGCCGGGGCCGGCGCACCCGACCTGGTGCTGGTGCCGACCGGAGTCGGCTCGCTGCTGCAGGCCGTGCTGGCCCACTACCGCAGCCGACCGGCGCCAGCCACCACGGCGATTGCGGCCGTGGAACCGACCGTCGCCGCGTGCCTGCCGCCGAGCCTGGCCGCGGGTCGGCCGGTCACCGTCGCGACCGGCCGCACCAGCATGGCGGGCCTCAACTGCGGCACGCCGTCGCAGCTCGCCTGGCCGTACATCGCCGGTGGCCTGGACGCCGCGATCACCGTCACCGATGAAGAAAGCACCTACGCCGCACACGATCTCGCTGTTTCGGGCGTCCAAGCGGGACCGTGCGACGCGGCCCCGCTCGCGGCGCTGCGACGGATCGCGGCCGATGGTCATGGGGGTGAGTTGCGGCTGGGGCCGGACAGCACCGTGCTGCTCCTCGTCACCGAGGGGACCGCGTCAGCATAAAGTGGAATCATTCCAGAATGCTGCTACGCTACGGGCATGACGGCATCCTTGGTCGAACGCGATCTGCGCACCGCAGGCCTGCGCGTCACCAAGCAGCGCGTCTCCGTGTTGGCAGCCATCCGCAGCCAGCCGCACGCCGACGCCGACACACTCATCGCGAGCGTCCGCGAGGACCTGGGCAGCGTTTCGACACAGGCCGTGTACGACGCGCTGCACGCGCTGGAGGACGCCGGGCTCGCCCGTCGCGTCGAACCGGCAGGATCACCTGCCCGCTACGACCCACGGGTGGGCGACAACCACCACCACCTGGTCTGCCGCGCCTGCGGCACGGTGGTCGACGTGGACTGCGCCGTCGGCGCTACACCCTGCCTGACCGCCAGCGATTCCCGGGGATTCGTCATCGACGAGGCCGAGATCACCTACTGGGGCCTGTGCGCCGCGTGCGTCGCGGTGCGCGGTGCTCTCGCCGCCCCGTAGAGACCCAGCCGGTCCGCATCCGCGCCCCGGCTCACCGTCCGCGCAAGGAGACACCATGACCACGCACTCGACCACTGGTTCCGGAGCCCCGGCCTCCTCCGACCGCAACTCCCTCACGGCCGGATCCAACGGCCCGCTGCTCTTGCACGACGTGCACTTCTTGGAGCAGATGGCGCACTTCAACCGCGAGCGCGTGCCGGAGCGCAGCCCGCACGCCAAGGGCTCCGGCGCCTTCGGCGTGCTGGAGGTGACCCAGGACGTCTCCCGCTACACCAAGGCCGCACTGTTCCAGCCCGGCGCGACGACCGACATGCTCGCGCGTTTCTCCACCGTCGCCGGCGAACAGGGCAGCCCCGACACGTGGCGCGACGTCCGCGGGTTCGCGCTGAAGTTCTACACGACCGAGGGCAACTACGATCTCGTGGGCAACAACACGCCCGTGTTCTTCCTGCGCGACCCGATCAAGTTTCCGCACTTCATCCGCAGCCAGAAGCGACTGCCGGATTCGGGCCTGCGCTCGAACCAGATGCAATGGGACTTCTGGACGTCGAACCCGGAGAGCGCCCACCAGGTCACCTATGTCATGGGCCAGCGCGGCCTGCCGAAGTCCTGGCGGCACATGAACGGCTACGGCTCGCACACCTACATGTGGGTCAACGCCGACGGCGAGAAGCACTGGGTCAAGTACCACTTCCACACCCAGCAGGGCATGGAGTTCCTTAGCAATGCGCAGGCGGCGGCCCTTTCGGGCGCCGATGCCGACGCACACCGACGCGACCTGTTCGATGCGATCGCACGCGGCGAGCACCCCAGCTGGCGGGTGTCGGTGCAGGTAATGCCGTACGCCGACGCCAAGGACTACCGGTTCAACCCGTTCGACCTGACCAAGACCTGGCCGCACGCCGACTACCCGTTGATCGAGGTAGGGCGATTCACGCTGAACCGCAATCCGGAGAACTTCTTCGCGCAGATCGAGCAGGCTGCGTTCTCGCCGGGCAACACCGTCCCCGGGATCGGCCTGTCGCCGGACAAGATGCTGCTGGGTCGCGCCTTCGCCTACAACGACGCGCAGCGCAACCGCATCGGCACGAACTTCCATCAGTTGCCGGTGAACAAGCCGATCGTGCCGACCAACTCCTATCTGTTCGACGGCCAGATGACGTTCGAGCACTCGGGCGCCCAGGCCGTCTACGCGCCGAACTCCACCGGCCGGCCGTACGCCGACGGCCCTGCGGCGCCGGAGGAGAGCTGGGAGGTGGACGGCGAGATGGTGCGCAGCGCCTACCGCCTGCACGCCGAGGACGACGATTTCGGCCAGCCGGGCACACTGGTGCGCGAGGTCTTCGACGACGCGCAGCGGGACACGTTGGTCCAGACCGTGACCGGCGCCCTGGGCGGCGTCACCGGCGGCGTGCTGGACCGGGCGTTCGGCTACTGGAAATCGATCGACCGGACCGTCGGCGAGCGCATCGAGGCCGCGGTGCGCGCAGGAGCCGACCCGGTGACGCCGCAGGGCATGGGCGAGGGCTGATCGACTGCTTCCTGTCCCATGACTCATATCCCGGGCGGGCGGGACATCACGCCGATGTGCGCGGGACATCTCCGGCCGCATGCTCTTTCGGGTCAGCATCACCGCCGCGTACTTCTCGTCGCGGCCGATACCCGGGAGATGAGCCATGTTCCGAAGTACGCTTTTCCGCCTGCGCCCCGGCCGAGGCACGGTCGGCGCGACCACGATCCTGTTGGCAGCGGTGCTTGCCTTGGTGGGAGCTTGCGCGGGCGAACCTGCCGCGGCATCCGCGTCCGCTCCGGCCTCCGGTGGCAACGCGGCCGCGGAAACCGCGGCGGCGCCGAGCGGCGCACCCGTCGACAATGCCGTCACGATCAGCATGCCGGGCATGTCCTACGAGGTGTCCGGCACGCTGCGGCCGGGAGTCGGCAGCATCACGCTGGTGAACGACGATGACGTGACGCACATGATGGCGTTCGCGCACCTCAAGGACGGCATCACTCTCGATCAGGTGAAGACCGCGCTCGCCCAGGGCGAGGACGCTCTCGGGGCGCTGCTCGCCGAATCACCCGACACGTCCTACGGCACACCCGACCTGCTGGGGCCGGGCGAGACCGAGACCGTCACCGCCCTCGATCTCAAGGCCGGCCACTATGCGCTGGCCTGCTTCCTCGTGGCGGCGGACGGAACGCCGCACTGGCAGATGGGCATGGTCGGCGAGCTGACCATCGCCGGCGATCCGGCGAGCGACAAGCCGGCGGACGACGGCACCATCACCGTCGACGACAGCGCCATCGCACTGCCCGACGGGTTCACCGGTCACGGGACCTACCTGGTGACGAACGCGGGCCAACAGGGGCACAACTTCTCCATGGCCAGGCTCGACGACGGCACCACGCTGGCCCAGTTCGCCGGCCATGTGGGCCAGGCCATGGGCACCGGCGGGGTCATCGACGGTGGCGGCGGAGTGTTGGTGGGCGGCATCGACGCGCTCGCGCCGGGTCAGTCCGCCTACCTGACACTGGACCTGAAAAGCGGCCACTACGGCTACATCTCGCCCACGGACATGACCGGCCCCGATCTGCCGGCGCAGTCCGGCGAGTTCGACGTCGCCTGACCGTCTGCGCGTCGACCGCCGTGTCATCATCGCTCCGGCCCGCCGCCGCGGACCCCGCACCCGCAGCGGGGATCGCACCGCTCGCCGACCAGCCGGCCGGATTCGTGGCGGTTGAATCCGATTGGGTGGATCATGTCCAGATGACGACCGGCCTGCCGAGTCCGGGTCGGGTACGCCTGGCCCGGGCCCTGGCCTGGCCTGCGCTGCTGCTGCCGCCGCTGACCCTGGTGCTGCACCTGGCCAATGCCGACACCCCGGTACATACCTGGTGGGGCGGTTCCGTGGTGCTTGCGGCCGGACTCGGCGCGATGGGCTCGTTGCTGGCGATCCGGCTGCCGGACAACCCGATCGGTTGGATCTTCCTCGTCGGATCGTTGGGGCAGGGCCTGGTCGGCGCCGGTCGGGAGTGGGCGGTGTTGGCTTTCGCGACGCACCCCGGCAGCCTGCCACTCGCCGACTGGGCAGCCTGGCTGGGGTGGGCGTCGACGGTCTCACTGGCATCGTTCCCACTGGCGCTGCTGCGGCTTCCCGACGGACGGCTGCGCGGACAGTTCGAGCGCCTCGTGCAGGGCTTGGTGGTGGGCGCGGCCGCCGTCTCGATCGCCGGGTATGCGCTGGCACCCGGCGAGTACACCGAGGAGTTGCCGGGCCTGGCCAACCCTGTTGGGATCGACTGGGCGCCGATCCAGGTGGCGGAGCAGGTCTCCTGGATCGCCATGTCCGTGTCCGTGCTGCTTGGCGTGGTGTCACTGGGCCTGCGCTGGTGGCGCGGCGGTCCGGAGCGTCGCCGATCCCTTCGGTGGGTGGTCGTCGCGGCGAGTCTGCTAGCGGTGGAAATCGTCCGGGAGAACAGTCCCGTGACGGTACTCGAGGAAGTCGACTGGCTCGGCCCGCTGATGTTCCTCGTCTTCGTGATCACGGTGACCGTCTGCGTGTTGCGCTACAGGCTATGGGACATCGACGTGCTGGTGGATATCTCCCTGGTCTACGGCATCGTCACCGTCGTGATCGGCGGGGCGTTCGTGGCGCTGGTCGCGGTCACCGGCAGAACCCTCGACCAGCGGGATGTCTTCTGGCCGTCGCTGATTGCGGTGGCGGTGTTCGCGCTGGCGTTCGTGCCGCTGCGCAACCGCATTCGGGGCTTCATCGAACGGGTCCGGCACGGCAGCCGCTCTGACCCGTATGCCGCTCTCGACCTGCTCGGCCGGCAGGAGGACGCGACGGCCCTGCTGCCGGAAGCGGTGCGACTGGCGCAGTCGCAGTCGCCGCTGCTGGATTACGTGGCGGTGACGCCGCTCGACGGCGAGCCGATCGCCAGCGGGGCCCCGCGCGGTGACGTCATCCGCAACGACATCCGCCACGCTGGCGTCGCCGTCGGCACCCTGGAGGTGAGCTACCGCCCGGGCACCATGCCCGGGCGGATGGCGGCGCACCAGCTGGGCGAACTGCAGGAGCGGATGGGCGCGGTGCTGCAGGCGGCACGCCTGAAGACCGCCGTCACCGAATCACGCCGCGCAGTGGCCGTCGCACGTGAAGAGGAGCGGCGGCGGTTGCGTCGCGATCTGCACGACGGGCTCGGTCCCGCGCTGGCCGCCGTTGCGCTGCGGGTGGACGGGGCGCGTGCGCTGATGGACGACGATCCCGCTCGGGCGACTGCCGTGCTGACGGCAGTCAGCACGGATGTGCGCGCCACGATCGACGACATCCGCCGGCTGGTCTACGACCTGCAACCACCGATCCTGGACTCGGTCGGACTGGTCGCCGCGATCGGGGAGCAGGCCGCCGCGTTCTCGGGGGCGGGCGACGGCGGTGGCCGCCTCGCCGTGGACGTCGTCGCGCCCCGGCAGCTACCGGACCTGCCCGCCGCCGTCGAGGTGGCCGCCTACCGCATCGTCTGCGAGGCGCTGGCGAACGTGTCCCGGCACGCCGATGCCTCGGCCTGCCGGATCGGCATCGACGTCACCTCGGGGGCCCTGGCCCTGACCATCGACGACGACGGTAACGGTCGCGGCGGACGCGAACGCCCCGGCGTCGGCACCGCATCCATGTTCGAGAGGGCCGGCGAGTTGGGCGGCCAGTGTTCCATCGGGTCAGGCCCGTTGGGAGGTACCCGGGTGTCGGTCACCCTTCCCTTGCGGGACGCGGACTGAAAGGACGGCGATGACGACTGACGAGACCGAACCGGTGCGAGTGCTGCTGGTGGACGACCACCCGATGTTCCTCGAAGGACTGCGCCTGGTGCTGTCCGGTGAGGCAGGGATCGCCGTGATCGGCGAAGCCACGGACGGCAACGTCGCCGTCACCGCGGCACTCGACCTGCAGCCGGACGTGGTGGTGATGGACCTCAACCTGCCCGGGCAGCGCGGCATCGACGCGACCCGTCAGATCGTGGCCGCCAGCCCGCACATCGGCGTCCTGGTGCTCACCATGTTCGACGACGACGACAGCGTGTTCGCCGCGATGCGCGCCGGTGCCCGCGGCTACCTGCTCAAAGGGGCGGCGCGCGGCCAGGTCGTCCGTGCGATCACCTCGGTCTCCGCGGGTGAAGTGATCTTCGGGCCGTCGGTGGCGCGGCACATGCAGCGCTTCTTCGAAGCGCCGCCGGTCACAGCGGCACTGTTCCCCGGCCTCACCCCGCGTGAGCACGAGGTCCTGGACCTGGTGTCGCGCGGCCGGTCGAATACCGAGATATCGCGGGCGCTCGGTGTCTCCGGCAAGACGGTCCGCAATCATGTGTCCAACATCTTCGCGAAACTGCAGGTCGCGGACCGCGCGCAGGCTATCGTCCGGGCGCGGTCGGCCGGTCTGGGGGAGACGGCGCCGTGAATCCCGGCGGGAACATCGACGGCGCCGCACTGTCGGCTCCGATCCCGACCGGCACGCGGCCGCGTCGGCACGCAGCCATAACATGACATTGTGACTGCGCCGCGAAACCCCCCGACCGGCAGGAAGAAGCAGGCCGAGCCCGGAGCCGCGTCGGCGCAACCGGATCCGCGAAAGGTCTCGTCGCCGCCGCCGGCCCAGTTCGGCGGCTTTCCGGCGGCGGCATTGGACTTCTACGACGACCTGGAGGCGGACAACTCGAAGGTCTTCTGGGAAGCGCACCAGCAGACGTACCGGGACGCGATCCGCGCGCCGATGGCAGCGCTCACCGAGGCGCTGGAGGCCGAATTCGGCCGAGCCGCGATCTTTCGGCCGTATCGCGACGTGCGCTTCTCTCACGACAAGCGTCCGTACAAGACGCACCAGGGAGCGTTCGTCGGACTCGCGCCGGCGACGGGTTGGTACGTCGAGATCGGCGCGCCGGGCGTGCGGGTCGCGGGCGGCTTCTACCGCGCGAGCCCCGCCGGCATCGCTACGGTCCGCGCGGCGATTGACGGGCCGGACGGAGTCGGACTGGAGAGGATCGTTGCGGCGCTGCGCCGTGCCGGCTGGCAGGTCGGCGGCGACTGCGTCAAGACCGTTCCGCGCGGATACTCGGCGGATCACCCGCGTATCGGCCTCTTGCGTCACAAATCGCTGACGGTCAGCCGCGATTACGGCTTCGGATCGACGATCCACGGTCCCGAGCTGCTCACGGCCGTCCGCAAGGACTGGCGTAGCGTGCGTCCGCTCGTTGAATGGCTGGCCGCGCGCCTGGCCGGCACCGGCGACGTGCGGTAACCGGAGCGACCGCGGCTACAGCGCTGTTGTCGCGCAGCGCTGCCGTCGCGCCGTTACAGCGCGGCTTCGCCCTGCGGAGGATGGGTGCGCACCAATTCGGTGTCCACGCCCAGCGGCCCCACCTTCGCCGCGCCACCGGGGGAACCCAGCGGCCCGCCCTGGTCCGGCAGGGTCTCGGTGAAGAAGCGGGCGTTGTCGTCCGTGTAGATCTGCCACTTCTCGGGTAGGTCGTCCTCGTAGAAGATCGCCTCCACCGGGCAGACGGGCTCGCAGGCACCGCAGTCCACGCACTCATCGGGATGGATATACAGCGAGCGACCACCCTCGTAGATGCAATCGACGGGGCATTCCTCGACGCACGCACGATCCATCACGTCGATGCACGGCTCGGCAATCACATACGTCACGGGTGTACTCCCTTCACTGCGAGACGATCGTACCGCGTGGCAGGAAAGCGTGCGGGCGCCGACGAGACGGGGGTGCCAGCGGCGCCCGCACACCCCCAAGTTTATACACGGAGTACCCGTAAAAAAACCCCGACGCCGTCGACCGACCTGTGCGTCACGCCACAGGCTGCCGGCTCGCGGCGGGTCGCGGACTCGTCAGGACGGTCCGCCACAGATGGATCAGCATGCCGACGAAGGTGAGCGCCCAGGCGGCCACGCCGATCCAGATCTCGATATCGCCGATCGTCGTCACGATCGGCAGATTGTCGGCGTGCCCCAGATAGTGCGATCCGACCCCGTACATGCCCAGCGGAAAGATCACACTCCACAGCGGCGCGGTGTAGGTGAGCGGGATGCGGTGCACGATGTGCCGCCAAATGCCGGCTGCGATCAGTGCCGGCACCAACCAGGTGCCGAAAGCCCAGAACACGACAGAGATACCGGCGGCCAGGCCGCGCGTCGCGTCGACCATGGGCGCGTCCGCCATCTCCACGATCCGCGCCCCGGCGACCACCGTGATGGCGGTGGCGCCCATGGCCACGAAGTAGGGAGGATTGAGGTCCTGCGGCGTGAGCCGGTACATCATCATCCGCGCGGCCACGAACACGCCGGCCGCCGCGTACAGGAAGACGCCGACGGCCCAGGACAGCACGGCGAGGATGGCCAGTTCGCGCCGGATGCCGTGCATCGGCGGCTCCAGTGCCGCAGCGAGCACCGCGACGGACTGACTGGCCACCACCCAGATGAACCAGGTGCCGTTGGCGTGCTTCAGGATCGGGCCGGAGCGGTCCTTGCCCAGCACGGCCGACCACGGCACCACATAGCCCAGCACCAGCCAGGCGCACGCGCCGATCACCAGCAGCACGAGGGCGGCGTCATACATCTCGCGGCTGGCCAGCGCCGTGCCCACCACGTCGGTGCCGGCGACGAACGTGAAGTAGCCGAAGGTGATCTGCGGATTGCGCAGGTCGGTGAGCATACGGCCGCGGTGCGCAATGAGTCGCCACACGTTGAGGATCACCAGGATCGCATACGCGACGACTGCCGTGACCAGCAGCAGCCCCGACAGCGTGGTGAGCCGGTGGTTGGCCATGCCGACCGACATGATGCCGGTCGCCATGACGAGGGCGAAGTAGCCAGGGTTCAGGGTGCGGACGCCCTCGCTGACGCGGCCGGCAAGACCGTGGGTAGTGGACACCGTTTACTTTTTAGTACGGGACGCCGATGCGACGCCACTTGCGCCCGCCGGTACCGGGCTCCGACGGCGCCTTCGCCTTGCGGGTGCGGAACACGATGAACGGGCGCCACAGGTACCAGAGTGGGTAGCTCCAGGCGTGCACCAGCCGGGTGAACGGCCACACCGCCCAGATCAGCCAGGCCGAGGCGGCGTGCAGCTGATAGATGAACGGCGAGCTGGCCACGGCGGCGACATCCGGATTGAGCGTGAACAACCCGCGGAACCAGGGCGAGACCGTGGACCGGTAGTCGTAGGCGTCGAAAAGGTTCACCACGGTGGGCAGGATGCCGGTCAGGATGATCACCAGCAGCAGGACCAGCGCGAGGTAGTCGACGCCGGTGGTGGACGACCGGACGCGGTGCACGAACAGGCGCCGCGCGGCCAGGATCACCACGCCTGCGATCACCAGGACGGCCGCGATATTGCCGGCGATGGCCGCGAACCAGTGGTACACGTGATCGGGGATACCGATGGCCTCGACCCACGAGGCCGGGATCAGGATGCCCAGCGCATGGCCGCCGATCGCCGCGAACGTGGCGTAGTGGAACAGCGGCGCCCCCCACTTCAGCGCCTTCTTCTCCTGCAGTTGCGTGGAGCGCGACGTCCAGCCGAACTGGTCGTAGCGCCACCGCCAGATATGACCGATGACGAAGACGGCCAGCGCGGCGTACGGGAGCACGACCCAGATCAGGATCTGCCAGGTGGTCGCATCGTTCATCGTGGGAACTCCTGCATCGACGAGGTGGCGGGTCGGCCGTAGCCGCTGAGGTAATCCGGTGGGGCGAATGGCTCCAGGCCGACCTCCTCGGTCGGCGGACCGGACTGCCACGCGGTGAGGACCTGCTTGAGTTCGCGCCGGCCCAGCGCCGGCAGCGATGCCAGCACCGCGGCCATCAGCTCGCAGTAGGGGGAGTGGGCGTCCTCCAGGGCGCGTCGCAGCAACTCCAGGTCCGAGCGGTGCCCGTGCAGCAACCGTTGGCCACGCTCGCACAGGGCCGCGAAGTCCAGCACCATGGGCAGGTAGTCGGGCAGCTCGTACTCGTCCGGCGTGAAACCCGCCGTGCGGTAGGCGTTCTTGAACTCGATGAGCGCCATGCCGCGGTTGCGCGTGTCGCCGTAGCGGTAGTACGTCAGGTACAACGCGCACCGCTTGCGCAGGTCGAACGTATTGACGTAGTGCCGGGCGACATCGTCCGGCGGCGTGTAGCCGAGCCACTGCACAAACGTCGAGAGGTGCTCACGGACCTTCCGCGGCGTCTGCGCCGTGAGGTCGGCCAGCAGCGGAAGCCCGTCGAACAGCGCCGTCGTCGGATATTGCATCAGCACCGACACCAGCTTCAGCGTCGGATCGGCAGTATCGACCGGTAGCGCTGCTGCCTCACCGTCCGGGATGTCGGCGGGTATGCCGCCAGGTATGACGCCACCCTGGGCGAGCGCCCTCGTCGTCATGCCGAACCACCTGCCGCCGCCGGCCCGCCGGCCTTCTTGCGCCGCCAGAACGGGATGCCCGACTCGGGATCGCTGCCGTGAGAGTGCGCGTGATCGTGCCCGCCCAGTGCGCCGGCCTCGGCGCCCACCAGGTTGAAGTGGTCGTGGCCGTCGTCGGCGCGGAAGGTACCGGACGCGGTCGGCGCACCGGTGGGCTGGAACGACGAGATGCCGTGCGGGCCGGCCGGTCCGCCGCCGCCCATGCCCGGTCCGCCCTCGTAGTCCAGCGAGCAGAAGAGCTGCTCGTGCTGGCCCATCAGTCGGCCTGCCTCCTCGGCATGCGCCGGTGGAATCACGTACCGGTCCGAGTACTTGCCGATCGCCAGCAGCCGGTAGAGGTCGTCGAGCTCCTCGGGGGTCGAATCGACCGACTCGGCCAGGCCGTCATCGATGGGCAGGCCGAGCTGCTTGGCCCGCTGGATCGCCCGGATGGCGGTGAGTTTGCGCAGCACCGTGCGGATTAAGCCCGTGTCGCCCGCGGTGAACAGGTTCGCCAGGTAGTCGATGGGGATGCGTAACGAATCGATGGTGGCGAACACGCGGTCCGGGTCGGAATGGTCGTAGCCCTGGGCGTGCACGATGTCGGCGACCGGGGACAGCGGCGGCACGTACCAGACCATGGGCAGCGTGCGATATTCCGGATGCAGCGGCAGGGCCACCTTGTACTTGACCGCGAGGTCGTACACGGGGGAGCGCTTCGCCGCCTGGATCCAGTCGTGCGGAATGCCGTCGCGGATGGCGGCTGCCTCGACCTCCGGGTCGTTCGGGTCCAGGAACACGTCGAGCTGCGCCTGGTAGAGATCCTTGACGTCGGGGGTCGCCGCCGCGTCCAGCACCTTGTCGGCGTCGTAGAGGAACAGGCCGAGATAGCGCAGACGGCCCACACAGGTCTCGGCGCAGATCGTCGGCTGCCCTGATTCGATGCGCGGGAAGCAGAATGTGCACTTCTCGGCTTTGCCGGTGCGGTGGTTGAAGTACACCTTCTTGTAGGGGCATCCCGAGACGCAGAACCGCCAGCCGCGGCACTTGTCCTGGTCCACCAGCACGATGCCGTCCTCCTCGCGCTTGTACATCGCGCCGGACGGGCAGGAGGCCACGCAGGACGGGTTGAGGCAGTGCTCGCAGATCCGCGGCAGGTAGAACATGAAGACGTTCTCGAACTCCATGCGGACCTGTTCCTCCAGGCCCTTCAAATTCGGGTCGTCCATCGCGGTTTCCGGCGCGCCGGCCAGATCGTCCTCGAAGTTCGATCCCCACTTGACTGTCATGTCCTTGCCGGTGAGTGCCGAGATCGAGTGAGCGCTCGGGTTCGGCGTGCCCAGCGGGGCATTGAGCACGGACTGGTAGTCGTAGGTCCACGGGTCGCCGTAGTCGTCGATCGTCGGCAGGTCGGGGTTGTAGAAGATCTGCAGCAGCTTGCGGAGCCGCCCGCCGGCCTTGAGCTGCAACCGGCCCTTCTTGTCCAGCGTCCAGCCGCCGTGCCACTGCTCCTGGTCCTCGTACCGCTTCGGGTAACCGATGCCCGGCTTGGTCTCCACGTTGTTGAAGTAGACGTACTCGGTGCCGGGCCGATTGGTCCACGTCTGCTTGCACGTCACCGTGCAGGTGTGGCACCCGATGCATTTGTCGATGTTCATGACCATCGACACGTTGGCCATTACGCGCATATCGTCACCGCCGAAGATTCAGTGCTGGACAGGGGGCTGGGAACCGCAGGCGTCACTTGTACTCGACCTCCTGAGCGCGCTTGCGGATCACGGTGATCTCGTCACGCTGGTTACCGGTCGGGCCGTAATAGTTGAAGCCAGCCGTGAACTGGGCGTATCCGCCGATCATGTGCGTCGGCTTGATCACCACTCGGGTCAGCGAGTTGTCGCCGCCGCCGTGCCAGCCGGAGATCTCCGACTTCGGCGTCATCAGATGTCGGTCCTTGGCGTGGTGGTAGTACACCGTTCCCTTGGGCATGCGATGCGACACGGTGGCGCGGCAGACCACCACGCCGTTGCGGTTGTAGACCTCCACCCACTCGTTGTCCTTGACCCCGATCGTTTCGGCGTCGACGTGACTCATCCAGATGGTGGGCCCGCCGCGGAACAGGCGCAGCATGTGCAGGTTGTCCTGGTACTCGGAGTGGATCGACCATTTGGAATGCGGCGTCAGGTACCGCACGGTGATCTCGGGATAGCGCGAGTCGCTGGACTGCTGGTTGCCGAAGTGCCGCAGATAGTTCAGCGGCGGTCGGTAATTGGGCAATTGCTCGCCGTACTCGGCCATCCAATCGTGGTCCACGAAGAAATGCATGCGGCCGGTCAACGTGTGCCACGGCTTGAGCCGCTCCACGTTGACGACGAACGGGGAGTAGCGCCGCCCGCCCGCCTCACTGCCGGACCATTCCGGCGAGGTGATGACCGCTCGGGGCTGGATCTGCGTGTCGGCGAACGAGATCCGTTCGGCAGCGCGCTCCTCGGCGAGGTCGGCCAGCTTCTGACCGGTGCGCTGCTCGTAGGCCTTCCACCCCTGGATGGCGACTTGTGCGTTCGTGGTGCCGGACAGTGCGAGGATCGCCTCGCACATGTGCACGTCGCGTTCCAGCTTCGGGCGTCCGTCGCCCACGCCGCCGCGCACCCGGCCGTTGACCCGGCCGAGCGTCTCGACGGCGCCGACAGGCTTCCAGCTCACGCCCTTCTGCGCGGTGCCGACGGTCTCGACCAGCGGCCCCAACGCGTTCATCTTGGCGGCGACGGCGGTGTAGTCACGTTCGATCGCGACGAACCCGGGCATCGTCCTGCCCGGCACGGCCTCGCATTCGCCGCGCGTCCAGTCCAGCGCGCGCCCGCCTGGTTGCGCGAGCTCGCCGGGAGTGTCGTGCATGATCGGCGCGGCGATGACGTCCGTGCGGGTATCGAGGTGGCCCACTGCCAGCCGTGAGAAGTCGCGCGCGACGGTGTTGAACACGTCCCAGTCGGTGCGCGTCTCCCATGGCGGAGCGATCGCCGGATTGAATGAGTGGACGAACGGATGCATGTCGGTCGTTGAGATGTCGTGCTTCTCGTACCACGTGGCGGCGGGCAGCACGATGTCCGAATAGGTGCACGTCGAGGTCATGCGAAAGTCGACCGTGGTGATCAGGTCGAGCTTGCCGCGGGGCGCTTCGTCACGCCAGCGAACGTCCTGCGGCCGGAGATGCTCGGCAGACTCCTGCGCGCGCACGGTGTCGTCGGCGCCCAGGAGGTGCCGCATGAAGTACTCCATGCCCTTGCCGGACGATCCCAGCAGATTCGCCCGCCAGATCGTCATGACGCGCGGGAAGTTCTCCGGCGCGTCCGGATCCTCCCCGGCCCAGCCCATGGCGCCGGATCGCAGCTCGCTGACGATGTGCTCGCCGATCGGCCGGTTCGCGGCCGCGGCCTCATCGGCGACGTCCAGCGGGTTGCGGTTGAACGTGGGGAACGACGGCGTCCAGCCCATGCGCGACGCCTGGGCGAGCGTGTCCGCGAAGGCCTTGCCCCGGAAGCGCCCCTCACCCAGCGGGGAGGCCAGCTCGTCGGCCCCGAACGACTCGTACCGCCACTGGTCGGAGTGCAGGTAGAAGAACGAGGTGCCGGTCATGTGCCGGGTGGGGCGCTGCCAATCCAGGGCGAACGCCACTTGCTGGAAACCGGTGAGCGGGCGCACCTTCTCCTGACCCACGTAATGCGCCCAACCGCCGCCGTTCACGCCCTCGCAGCCGCACAGCATGATCAGGGTGAAGAAGGTGCGGTAGATCTCGTCGGAATGGAACCAGTGGTTGGTGCCGGCGCCCATGGCGATCATCGACCGGCCCTTGCTGAGTTCGGCGTTGCGGGCGAACTCGCGGGCGACGCGGGTCACCGCCGCCGCCGGCACCGAGGTGATCGGTTCCTGCCAGGCGGGCGTGTACGGGTGCGGATCGTCGTAGCCGGCGGGCCACTCGCCGGGGAGGCCCTGGCGCTGGACGGCGTACTGCGCCATCAGCAGGTCGAAGGCGGTGGTGACGAGGTGCCCGCCGACGCGCATCGTCGGCACACCGCGCCGGATCGACGACCCGCCCTCGGTCTCGCCGACGTCGAACCGAGGCAGATCCACCGTCACGTTCTCGCCGCCGCGGCCGAGCATGGTCAGCGCCGGATCCACGCCGTCCAGGTCCAGGTTCCACTTGCCTACGCCGGATTCCGAATACCGCGAGGCGAGGGTGCCGTTGGGGAACACCGGCTCGCCGGTGGCGGCATCCATGAGCACTGTCTGGAACGCTGCGGCCTCCTGTTCGCGACCCAGGTCGGCGGCGGTGAGGAACCGGTCGGCGACGTAGGCCCCGTCCCGCTCCCGCAGCGTGACCAGGAACGGCAGGTCGGTGTACTTCTTCACATAATCGGTGAAGTACCCGACCTCGCGGTCGCGATAGAACTCGGTCAGGATCACGTGGCCCATCGCCATGGCCAGCGCGCCGTCCTGACCCGGCGCGCAGGGCAGCCAGTCGTCGGCGAACTTGGTGTGGTCGCTGAAATCGGGGGAGACCACGACGACCTTCTGACCCTTGTACCGCGCTTCCGTCATGAAGTGGGCGTCCGGCGTGCGGGTGATCGGTAGGTTCGAGCCCCACAGCATCAGATACGACGAGTTCCACCAGTCGGCCGATTCCGGGACGTCGGTCTGGTCGCCGAAGGCCTGCGGGGAGGCGATCGGCATGTCGGCGTACCAGTCGTAGAAGGACAGGATCGTGCCGCCGATCAGGGACAGGAACCGGGTTCCGGCGGCGTACGAGACCATCGACATGGCCGGGATGGGGGAGAAGCCGACGACACGGTCCGGGCCGAACTGCTTGACGGTCTGCACATGAGCCGCCGCGATCAGCTCGCTCGCTTCTTTCCAGGTGGATCGCACGAATCCGCCCTTGCCACGATATTTCTTGTATTCGGCGGACAGCACCGGATCGTTCACGATCGATTGCCAGGCGGTGACGGGATCGCCGTATTGCCTTTTCGCTTCCCGCCATATTTTCATCAGCGGACCGCGGATATACGGATAGCGGACCCGTGCGGGCGAATAGGTGTACCAGGAGAAGGACGCGCCCCGAGGGCAGCCGCGTGGTTCGTATTCCGGACTGTCCGGGCCGACCGACGGATAATCCGTCTGCTGGGTCTCCCAGGTGATGATGCCGTCCTTGACGTAGACCTTCCAGGAACACGACCCGGTGCAGTTCACCCCGTGTGTGGAGCGCACCTCCTTGTCGTGGTGCCACCGGTCCTTGTAGAACTGTTCGGCCTGGCGGCCGCCCTTGCGGTGCAGTTCGCGATGGTCGGCCGAGGGGGTGCCGGGGGTGAAGAACTGCGCCTTGCGGAGCAGCGACTCGATCGGCGCCCCACCGGGCAGCAAAGGGGCCAACTGGCCGCCTGTGGAGGCGGGCCGGGTGCCGGTAGATGTCGTCATCGCGCAACCTCGTACTCTCCGCGGGCCGGGCGACGGGTGTCGCCGCGGTGGTCCCGCTGATGCAAAACGTCGATCTTCGTCCGCCGTGAAACGGCGCGCGTGGCCCATGCTAATCGGCGAGACGTGTTCGCGCGCGCCGATTTTCGACTTTCATCCGATCGAATTTGGCAACGCATATGTTGAGAAAAAAGCAATACCGGGGCCAGAACGTGACGACATATTGCCAGGATGCGAACGTGGCGCCGGATCGTCAGATCCGGCGCCACGTTTTACTCCCTGTAGAACGGCTGGTCACGCCTGGTGTTTGAGCGACTCCAGTGCCTCCAGTGCGACGGTGGCGTGGGCGTAGGCGCCGCCGGCGCGCATCTCCGCAGCCACCCAGATCGCCTCCATGATCTGCTCATCGGTGGCACCCTTGCGGTGGGCGAGCTTGGTGTGACCCTGAATGCAGTACGGGCACTGCGTGGTGTGTGCTACGGCCACGGCGATGAGCTGCTTCGTCATCTCGTCGATCGCACCGTCGGCGAATACCGCTTTGGAGAATGCGTCGAACGCGTCGTGAGTGTGCGGCGCCAACTCCTTGCGGCGCTGGGCGATCTCACGGGTCGTGGGGTGATACATGCTGTCGGACACAATGATTCCTTTCGTGATGCTTTTCGGGCAGGTCTGCGGTGATGCCGGGCCGCCTACGCCACGATCATCCGTCGCTGAAGGCGGCGGATACGATCAAGGGGCTGGTTCATGCACCTACATGCACCTACGACCCATCTAACGCCGAATTACGGGAGTCCCGTCGTGACCGCACCCTCCGCCGCAGCGCCCCATGCACCGTCCGATCGGGTGGTCCACGTGCCCGCCGGGACGAGCGCGGCGACGGCGATCGGCGCGGCGGGCCTGCCTCGCAGCGGTCCCGATGCCATCGTCGTCGTCCGGGATGCCGACGGGCGGCTGCGGGATCTGGCATGGACCCCGGACGCGGACGCCGAAGTGCGGGCCGTGGCCGCGGACACCGACGACGGACGCTCGGTGATCCGGCACTCCGCCGCGCACGTGCTGGCCCAGGCGGTGCAGGAGGTCTTTCCGGAAGCGAAGCTCGGCATCGGCCCGCCCATTCGTGACGGCTTCTATTACGACTTCGACGTCGCCAGGCCCTTCACGCCCGAGGACCTCGTCGAGCTCGAGAAGCATATGAAGAAGATCATCAAGGCCGGTCAACGGTTCGTGCGGCGCGCCGTGTCGCCCGACGAGGCGCGTACCGAACTCGCCGACCAGCCGTACAAACTCGAACTGATCGGGTTCAAGTCGCACGAGAAGACGGACGAGATCGACACCGCCGAAGTCATGGAGGTGGACCCGTCCGGCGGCCAGCTCACCATCTACGACAATGTGCATGCGCACACCGGCGAGACGGTGTGGGGGGACCTCTGCCGGGGTCCGCACCTGCCGACCACCAAATACATCCCGGCCGTCAAACTCACCCGTTCGGCCGCCGCGTATTGGCGGGGCAGCGAAAAGAATCCACAGCTGCAGCGCATCTACGGCACCGCATGGGAGTCGGCCGAGGCGCTGGACGCGCACCTGGAACTGCTCGCCGAGGCGGAGCGCCGCGACCACCGACGGCTCGGGGCGGAACTCGACCTGTTCTCCTTCCCCGACGAGATCGGCTCCGGCCTCGTCGTGTTCCACCCCAAGGGCGGCGTGATCAAGCGCGAGATGGAGGACTACGTTCGCCGGCGGCACATCGAAGAGGGCTTCGACTACGTCGGCACCCCGCACATCACCAAGCAGCACCTGTTCGAGATGTCGGGTCACCTGCCGTACTACGCGGATACCATGTTCCCGCCCATGCTGGTGGACGAGGAGCGCGACGCCGACGGCACGGTGCGCAAGCCGGGCCAGGCCTACTACCTCAAGGCCATGAACTGCCCGATGCACAATCTCATCTACCGGTCGCGGCAGCGCTCCTACCGTGACCTGCCGCTGCGGTTCTTCGAGTTCGGCAGCGTGTATCGCTACGAGAAGTCCGGCGTGGTGCACGGTCTCACCCGCGTCCGGGGACTGACACAGGACGATTCGCACTCGTACGTCACCCGGGAAGGTGCCGGCGACGAGGTCAAGCACCTGCTCGGGTTCATCCTCTCGCTGCTGGACGACTTCGGCCTGAACGACTACTACCTGGAGCTGTCCACTCGGGACGAGAAGAACCTGGCCAAGTTCAAGGGCTCCGATGCGGACTGGGCCGCGGCCACGGCGGCGCTGGAGGAGGTCGCGCGGGACTCCGGCCTGGAACTGGTCGCAGATCCGGGCGGGGCCGCGTTCTACGGGCCGAAGATCTCCGTGCAGGCGCGCGACGCCATCGGCCGGACCTGGCAGATGTCGACCATCCAGTACGACTTCAACCAGCCGGAGGGATTCGAGCTGGAGTACGTGGCGGCGGACGGCTCACGCCAGCGGCCGGTGATGATCCACTCGGCCAAGTTCGGCTCCATCGAGCGGTTCTTCGGGGTGCTCACCGAGCACTACGCCGGTGCGTTCCCGGTGTGGCTGGCCCCGGTGCAGGTCGTCGGCATCCCGGTCGCCGACGCCTTCGCGGATCACCTCGATGCGGTGGCCCGGATCCTCAAGGCTGCGGGCATCCGGGTCGAGGTCGACCATTCCGACGACCGTATGCAGAAGAAGATCCGCAACGCCACGACGCAGAAGGTGCCGTTCCAGCTGCTGGCCGGCGCGCAGGACGTGGAGGCCGGGGCGGTGTCGTTCCGCTTCCGCGACGGCTCCCAGCTCAACGGCGTGCCGGTGGCGGAGGCCGTGGCGGCCATCACGCAGTGGGCAGCGGGGCGCTCCAATGTGTCGCCGTCGGCCGAGAACTTCTCGGTGAGCTGATCGGCCGCCCGTGGATCCCGATGGACTCGAGCGGTTGTGGACACCGCACCGGATGGCCTACGTATCGCGGGGCGAGGCAGCCGATGCGCGTGACGCCACCCTCGGCACGGCGCAGCCGTGCCCGTTCTGCCGCATTCCGACCCTGTCCGACGAGGACGGCCTCGTCGTGGCGCGCGGCGCGTCGGTGTACGCCGTGCTCAACCTCTACCCCTACAACTCGGGGCATCTGATGGTGGTGCCGTACCGGCATGTCGGCGACTACACCGACGCCGATGCCGACGAAGTCGCCGAGATGGCGGAGTTCACCCGACATGCAGTCACGACGATCCGCGCGGTGTCGGCACCGCACGGCTTCAACATCGGCATGAACCAGGGGGCGGCCGGTGGCGCCGGGATCGCGGCACACCTGCACCAGCACGTGGTGCCGCGCTGGAACGGCGACGCCAATTTCATGACGGTGATCGGCGGCACGAAGGTGCTGCCGCAACTCCTCGCCGAGACGCGCGCCCTGCTGGCCGAAGCCTGGTAGCTGCGGCCCGTTCACCTCAGACAATCCACGCCCACAGAAACGGAATCCGACCCCCATGCTCAACTCCTGGGCTCGAGCCTCGGTCTCGAAGCTGACCGAACCGGTCGGCCGCGGACTGCTCCGCGCCGGCTTGACGCCCGATGCAGTGACGGTGCTGGGTACCGCCGGCGTCGTCGCCGGATCGGTGTGTTTGTTGGCCACCGGACACCTCTTCCTGGGCACGGTCGTCGTCACCGTTTTCGTCCTGTTCGATCTGTTCGACGGCGCCATGGCCCGCGTTCGAGGCTTCGGCACCGCGTTCGGCGTGGTGCTGGACGCCTCCTGCGACCGGATCGCCGACGCCGCGCTGTTCGGCTCACTCGCCTACTTCTCGTTCGCCCACGCCGGCTCGACGTCATTGGGGATCGCAGCGTTGCTCGCCCTGGGTGCCGGCCAGGTCGTCTCGTACATCAAGGCCCGAGCCGACTCGGTGTCGCTGCCGATCAAGGGTGCGATCGCGGAGCGCGCCGAACGCAATGTGCTCGGTCTGGTGGGCGCGGGGCTGTCCGGGCTGGGGGTGCCCTACGCGCTCGATGTGCTGTTGTGGCTGCTGGCCGTCGCCAGCGTGGCGACCGTCGTGCAGCGGCTGATCCAGGTGCGCATGGCCGCAGTGCGTGCGGACGCCGCGCGCCGCGGCCCGGGCGGCGCGCCGTGACCGGGCGGGACGCGTCGACGCTGACGGCGCTGGGCTATCGCGCCGCGTGGGCGACCGCATCCCGGCTGCCCGCCGACTGGGGTGAGCCGGCTATCAGCCGAGTCTCGGATCGCATCGTGTCCCGCCGCGGCCCCGCAGTCGTACAACTCGCGAAGAACCTGCGCCGCGTGCTCGGCGACGACGCGACGCCCGCCGCGTTGCATGCGGCCACCCGGGCGGCGATGCGCTCCTACGGGCGCTACTGGTGGGAGACGTTCCGGCTGCACCGGCTCGACCCGCACGCGGTTGCCGACAACGCCCTGGCCGGCACGGTGGGCACCGAGCATGTGTATGCCGCCCGCGACCACGGCCGCGGCATCATCCTGGCCCTACCCCATTCCGGCAACTGGGACATCGCGGGGATGTCGATGGTGTCGATCTTCGGTGGGATCACGACGGTCGCGGAGCAGCTGAAGCCGGAGAGCCTGTACCGGCGATTCGTCACCTACCGGGAGCGGCTCGGCTTCGAGGTGCTGCCCCTGGGCCAGGACACCGGCGCCTCGGCCGGTACCGCCGCCATCCTGCGGCAGAGATTGGAGCAGGGGCGAATGGTGTGCCTGCTGGCGGACCGGGATCTGGCCGGCAACGGCGTACCGGTCACCTTCTTCGGCGAGCGGACCACCATGCCGGCGGGGCCCGCGCTGCTGGCCGCCCGCACCGGAGCCGACCTGTGCCCCGTGCACCTGGCCTACACCGACGACGGCTGGATCCAATTCGTGGGGGCCCCGCTGACGCTGCAGGGGACTCGGCTGGCCGACAAGGTTCGCAACGGAACCCAGCAACTGGCCGATGCGTTCGCCGCGCGCATCGCGCTGTTCCCCGCCGACTGGCACATGCTGCAGCCGCTCTGGCCAGCGGACCGGCCGAGCGGCGGACCGGGCACGGAGTCGGCGTCATGAAGGTCGGCCTCGTCTGCCCTTACTCCTTCGACCAGCCGGGTGGCGTGCAGGCGCACGTCGCAGACCTCGCCAAGGTGCTGATCAGCCAGGGCCACCAGGTGTCGGTGTTGGCCCCCGGGGACGATGACGGCGATTTCCCTGACTTCGTGGTGCCGGCCGGCCGCAGCGTGCCGATCCGCTACAACGGCTCGGTGGCCAGGCTCTCGTTCGGGCCGATGTCCTTCGCCAAGGTGCGGCGCTGGATTCGCGCCGGCAACTTCGACGTGCTGCACGTGCACGAGCCGGTGGCGCCGAGCCTGTCCATGCTGGCGCTCATGGTCGCCGACGGCCCCATCGTCGCCACCTTCCACACAGCGAACGCGCGATCGAGAATGCTCGCGGCGTTCCAGGGCATCCTCCAGCCCTTCCTGGAGAAGATCACCGGACGCATCGCAGTGTCCGAACTCGCCCGGCGGGTCCAGGTCGAACACCTGGACGGCGATGCCGTCATCATCCCCAACGGCGTAGACGTGGACTTCTTCGCGTCCGCCGAGCCGCTGCCCGGTTACCCACGCGCGGGCGGGACCATCGGCTTCATCGGGCGCTTCGACGAGCCGCGCAAGGGCATGGATGTGCTCATCGAGGCGCTGCGGTACCTGGTGCCCGACCGCCCGGAGCTGCGGCTCGTCATCGCCGGGTCGGGGGAGCAGGCGGCGCTCCGCAAGGACGCCGGGCCCGAACTGGCCGCGCATCTCGCGCTGCTGGGCCGGGTCTCCGACGAGGACAAGGCCCGCATGCTTCGGTCGATCGATGTCTACTGCGCGCCCAACCTCGGCGGGGAGAGCTTCGGCATCATCCTGACCGAGGCGATGAGCGCGGGAGCGCCCGTCGTCGCCAGCGACCTTGCCGCCTTCCGGCAGGTGCTGCGCGACGGTTCAGCGGGATTGCTGGTGCCGGTCGGGGATCCGTTCGCGCTGGCCGACGCGATCGCGGTACTGCTCGACGATCCGCTGCGGCGCAAGGCTCTGGCCGAGCAGGCGCGCGTCGCCGTCGCCGACTACGACTGGCAGGTCGTGGCCCGTACAGTGGTGAAAGTGTACGAGACCGTGATCGCGGCCGACCCGCGGTCCGTCGCCGAGGCCCAGTAGGCCCATCAGGACTGACAGCACTTGCGGGGGACTCATGGTTTACGCGATCGCCGCCGGCATCGTGGTGCCGCTGCTGCTCTGGGCGGCCTTCCGGCTGTGGTTGACCGCACGCCGCCTGGATCGGTTGCACAAGCGCACCGAAGCGGCCTGGTCGGCCTGCGAGGAATCGCTCGCGCGGCGGATCGTCGCGGCGCGAGCCCTGGCCGCGACCGGGCAGCTTGACTCATCGACCGCGGCCGCGCTGCGGATGGCCGCGGTGACGGCGGACCGGGCCGACCGCGACGGGCGCAGCGGTGCGGAGGCGGCGCTCACGGCGGCACTGCGCCGGCTGGGCGAGTCGGAGCGCGGGCAACTGTCCGCCGAACTCGCCGACACCGAGGAACGGGTCCAGCTCGCCGCACAGTTCTACAATGATGCGGTCCGCGACACCAGGGCGCTGCGCGCCTCCTGGTTCACCCGCTTCTTCCGATTGGCTGGGCACGCGCGGCTGCCGGATTACTTCGACATGCCTGCCACCGTGGACACCGGAAACACCGTCGGTCGATAACAGGTTCCGCCTGTGCGTCGGATCCGGCCCGCGGTGACATCATCGAAAGGGATTTGCATGCGTCTGCCACGCGCCGCTCTCGCGGTCGTAGCAACTGTCGGAGTCTTGATCACCGCGGCCTGCGGGGGTAGCGATCCGGCACCGGAGTCGTCGGTCACGACCACCGCGCCGTCGACCGTCTCGAGTGTGACGTCATCCTCGACGGCGACGCCGTCGCCGTCGAGCACGACCAGCAGCACCACGACGGCGGCCGCGACGAGCACATCGGCCGCTGCGACGATCGCCGGGCCGCTCGACCCGCTGACCGGGCTGAAGCTCTCCGGCAACCCGGTGATCGCGGCCAAGATCGAGAACACCAATGCGGGGATGCCGCAGTACGGTGTCGCCGACGCGGACATCATCTACACCGAGCAGGTCGAAGGCGGGCTGGTCCGGCTCATCGCGATCTTCCACACGGTGCTGCCGAAGGAGGTCGGCGCGGTGCGCAGTGTGCGATCCACCGATGTGCAGCTGCTGCCGAGCTTCGGCGCGCCGATCCTGGTCTACTCCGGCGGTGCGACGGCGCAGTTGCGGCGGCTGCGCAGCTCCGACCTCATCGCTACCACGGAGGGCGACGCAGGGTTCTGGCGTTCGAACGTGAAGAGGGCGCCGTACAACCTGCACGCCAATCTGCAGAAGGTGGCCGAGCAGTACCCCGGCAAGGCGAAGGCCCAGCCCCTGGGCTTCGAGTTCAGCCTGCACGACAGCCGACTGCGCGACGCGTCGCGCATCTCCCGGATCGACGTGACGATGCGCAACGGCAAGACGTCGTTCCGCTGGGTGAACGGGCGCTATCAGGCCTACTTCTGGGACGAGCCCTACGTGGATGCGATCGGCACCAAGCACGTCTTCGTGGACAACGTGGTCGTTCAGCGGGTGGACGACACCGTCCGCGACGGCACGATCGACCCGGCCGGCAACCCGTCGTATCTCACCAAGACGGTGGGCACCGGAACGTTCACGCTGTACCGCGACGGCCGTGAGATCACCGGCACCTGGCATCGGGCGAACAGCTCCGACCCGACCCAGTACCTCGACGCCTCGGGCAAGGCGGTGCCCTTCAAGCCGGGCAGGACCTGGGTGCTGCTGGCGCCGGCGAACGCGACCGTCGGCGCCCGGTGACCGTACCGGGCCGGCGTCGATCCGGCCCGGGGCCGTCCGGGCGTTACGATTGAAGCAAAGGCCCATCATGCGTCAGGAGTTTGTCGTGTCCACAACCGAATCCGCCGCCCAGCAGGGCGCATCCGCCATCACCGGCACCGCCCGGGTGAAGCGTGGGATGGCGGAGATGCTCAAGGGCGGCGTCATCATGGACGTCGTCACGCCCGAGCAGGCGAAGATCGCCGAGGATGCCGGGGCGGTCGCCGTCATGGCGTTGGAGCGTGTTCCGGCCGACATCCGGGCCCAGGGCGGTGTGGCGCGCATGTCCGACCCGGACATGATCGACGGCATCGTGCGTGCGGTGTCGATCCCGGTGATGGCCAAGGCCCGCATCGGGCACTTCGTCGAGGCGCAGGTATTGCAGTCGCTCGGCGTGGACTACATCGACGAGTCCGAGGTGCTCACCCCGGCCGACTACACGCACCACATCGACAAATGGCAGTTCACCGTGCCGTTCGTGTGCGGCGCAACGAACCTGGGTGAGGCGCTGCGGCGCATCACCGAGGGGGCCGCGATGATTCGGTCCAAGGGCGAGGCCGGCACCGGGGACGTGTCCAACGCGACGACGCACATGCGCCAGATCGGCGGCGAGATCCGTCGTCTGCAGTCGCTGTCGAAGGACGAGCTCTACCACGCGGCCAAGGAACTGCAGGCCCCGTATGAGCTGGTCGCCGAGGTTGCGGCTGCCGGCAAGCTCCCGGTGGTGCTGTTCACCGCCGGTGGCATCGCCACCCCGGCCGATGCGGCCATGATGATGCAACTCGGCGCGGAGGGCGTCTTCGTCGGCTCCGGCATCTTCAAGTCCGGCAACCCCGTCGCCCGGGCCGAGGCGATCGTCAAGGCGACGACGTTCTACGACGATCCCGACATGATCGCCAAGGTGTCCCGCCACCTGGGCGAGGCCATGGTCGGCATCAACGTGGACGACATCCCGGTGCCGCACCGACTCGCCGAGCGCGGCTGGTGATCGTTCCTCCTGTCACGTCGTTCCCACGGTGGTGACGCGATGACGTCCGCGCTGACGCTGGGCGTGCTGGCGCTGCAGGGCGACGTGCGCGAGCATGTCGCCGCGCTGGCCGCCCTCGGCGTGCGCGCCGTCACGGTGCGCAGGGCGGCCGAGCTGGACCAGGTTCAGGGCATCGTCATACCCGGTGGCGAGTCGACCACGATCAGTCGACTGCTCGACGTGTTCGAACTGCGCGATCCGCTGGTGGACCGGTTACGCGCTGGGATGCCGGCGTACGGATCGTGCGCAGGGATGATCACGCTGGCAACCACCATCCTGGACGGTCGCGATGACCAGGTGCCGCTGGGCGCCATCGATATATCGGTGCGCCGCAACGCGTTCGGCCGGCAGGTCGATTCGTTCGAGACCGACCTCGCCGTCAAGGGTTTCGCGGCCGCGGGCATCGACGACGCGCCGCTCAAGGCCGTGTTCATCCGGGCGCCGTGGGTGGAGTCGGTCGGACCCGGCGTCGAGGTGCTGGCGACGGCGGCGGGCGGTCAGCCGGTCGCGGCGCGGCAGGGCTCCGTGCTGGTCACGTCGTTCCATCCGGAGATCACGGCGGACGACCGGATCCACCGTCTGTTCGTCGCGATGGCACGGGGCGCGTAGTCCGACACGACCCCGGGCCGAGCGGGCGCTGGCGTCCAGGACGTAGGATCGCGTGTCGGGGCCACGGCGTTTTCGACGGTCCGGCGGCCTACACAGTCGATGCGATGAGGTGACGTAAACCTACAATGAGCGGCCACTCCAAATGGGCGACCACCAAGCACAAGAAGGCGGCGATCGACGCCAAGCGCGGCAAGCTGTTCGCCAAGCTGATCAAGAACATCGAGGTCGCGGCGCGGACCGGTGGCGGTGATCCGGATGGCAATCCGACGCTGTACGACGCGATCCAGCGCGCCAAGAAGGCATCCCTGCCGAGCGACAACATCGATCGTGCGGTCAAGCGCGGCTCCGGCGCCGAGGCGGGCGGGGCCGACTACGAGTCGATCACCTACGAGGCGTACGGTCCCGGCGGCGTCGCCATCATGATCGAGTGCCTCACGGACAACCGCAATCGTGCGGCGACCGACGTGCGACTGGCGGTCACCCGTAACGGCGGCACCATGGCCGACCCGGGCTCGGTGGCCTACAACTTCACCCGTAAGGGCGTGTTCGTGCTGCCCAAGGGCGAGCTCACCGAGGATGACCTGCTGATGGCCGTGCTGGAAGCCGGCGCGGAGGAGGTCAACGACCACGGCGACTCCTTCGAGGTGATCAGCGAGGCCACCGACTTCCAGGCGGTGCGATCGGCACTGATCGACGCGTCCATCGAGTACGACTCCGCGGAGCCGGCGTTCGTGGCGAATGTCAGCGTCCCGCTCGACCTCGACGGCGCTCGCAAGCTGATCAAGCTGATCGATGCCATCGAGGACCTCGACGACACGCAGAACGTGGTGACCAACGCGGATATCGCCGACGACATCATCGCCCAACTCGACGAGGAGTAGTCCCGGTCGGCGCGAAGGCGCGCGTGTTGGTGCGTCGCGCCGCCCGTAGCCTTGGGTAGAGTCGTGAGGCGTACAGGTGTTCGGCTCGCGGGGTCGGGCAGGCGCCGGGCGGGTTCCGCGGCGATGTGCGCGGCCGCGGGCGCGGCGAAGGTCACAGGGAGGCAGGCGCATGCGCGTTCTCGGCGTCGATCCGGGCCTCACCCGCTGCGGCATCGGTGTGGTGGACGGCGGCCCAGGGCTCGCCCCGACGATGGTCGATGTGATCGTGGTGCGCACGCCCGCGGATCAGGAGCTGTCCGCGCGGCTGATGGCGGTGGCCGCCGGCGTCGAAGACCTGATGGACCGGCATGCGCCGGACGTCGTGGCCATCGAGCGCGTGTTCAGCCAGGTCAACGTGCGCACCGTGATGGGTACGGCACAGGTGTCCGGCGTGGTGGCGCTGGCGGCCGCACGGCGTGGCATCCCGGTCGCCTGGCACACGCCCAGCGAGGTGAAAGCGGCGGTGTCCGGCAGTGGACGAGCCGACAAGGCCCAAGTGACAACGATGATCACCCGGCTGCTCCGACTGCCCGCGGCGCCGAAACCGGCCGATGCGGCCGATGCGCTTGCGCTGGCCGTGTGCCATCTGTGGCGCGCGCCGATGCAGCAGCGTCTGGCGGCCGGGGCCGGCTCGGGTATCGGGGCGGGGGCGTTGCGCGGCGGGGTGCGCCGATGATCGCCTCGGTGCGCGGCACCGTGACGGCTGTGGCGCTGGATCACGCCGTGATCGAGGTGGGCGGCATGGGCTACGCGGTCCGGGCGACCCCGGCCACCCTGGCAACCCTGCGACGGGGCGCCGAGGCGAGCCTCGCGACGACGCTGGTGGTGCGTGAGGAGTCGCTGACGCTGTTCGGCTTCGCGTCGCCCGACGCCAAGGAGCTGTTCGAACTCGTGCAGTCCGTGTCCGGGGTCGGCCCCAAGATCGCATTGGCGCTGCTGTCGGTTCTGGAGCCGGACGAGCTGCGGCGGGCGCTGGCCGGCGGTGACACGGCCGCCCTGGCGCGCACACCGGGCATCGGCAAGAAGAGCGCCGAGCGCCTGGTGCTGGAGCTCAAGGACAAGGTGGGGGCTGTGTCCGGGGTGCTGCCGGGCGCGGTCGCGCCGACGCCGGTCACCGACCGGCTCGTCGATGCGTTGGCCGGACTCGGCTTCACCGCGCGGCAGGCTGCCGACGCCGTGGCCGAGGTGACGGCCGATCCCGCCGACAGCGCCGTGTCCGCGGGAGACGTGGGCCTCTTGCTCCGGCGCGCGCTGGCGGTCCTGGGCAGGCGCCGATGACCGAGTATGACGCCGCAGCCGGGCTCGGCGAATTCGAGACGGGATTCGTCGGCTCGGGCTTGACCGACCCGGCGGCCGCGATGACGGATGGCGACATCGAGGCGTCGCTGCGCCCCAAGAGCCTCGACGAGTTCGTGGGCCAGCAGCGGGTCCGCGAGCAACTCGATCTGGTGCTGGCCGGGGCGAGGCTGCGCGGCCAGGTGCCGGACCATGTGCTGCTGGCAGGGCCGCCCGGGCTGGGCAAGACGAGCCTGGCCATGATCATCGCTGCCGAGATGGGCGCCGCGCTCCGTATGACGTCGGGCCCCGCGCTGGAGCGCGCCGGCGATCTGGCCGCCATACTCTCGAACCTCGTCGAGGGCGACGTCCTGTTCATCGACGAGATCCACCGCATGGCGCGGCCCGCCGAAGAGATGCTGTACCTGGCGATGGAGGACTTCCGCATCGACGTCGTCGTGGGCAAAGGGCCCGGCGCCACCTCGATTCCATTGGACATCGCCCCGTTCACGCTGGTGGGAGCGACGACGCGGTCGGGACAGCTGACCGGGCCGCTGCGCGACCGCTTCGGGTTCACCGCGCACCTGGAGTTCTACGAACCGCCGGAGCTGTCGCGGATCGTCGCCCGGAGCGCAGCGATCCTGGACATCGAGGTGAGCCGGGGCGGCGCCGACGAGATCGCCGGCCGGTCCCGAGGCACGCCGCGCATCGCGAACCGGCTGCTTCGGCGTGTCCGCGACTACGCGCAGGTACGAGGTGACGGCACCGTGAGCGCACCGGCCGCGCGCGCGGCGCTGGCCGTGTACGACGTGGACGCACTGGGGCTGGACCGCTTGGACCGCGCGGTGCTCGGCGCGCTGTGCCGTTCCTTCGACGGCGGACCGGTCGGACTGACCACGCTCGCCGTGGCGGTGGGCGAGGAGCCCACCACGGTCGAGGAGGTCTGCGAACCGTTCCTGGTTCGGCTGGGCATGCTGGCCCGGACACCACGGGGCCGGATCGCCACCACGGCGGCGTGGAACCATCTCGGGCTGACTCCGCCCGATCGCCCGCTCGGCGGCGGCTCGGACGACGGCGCGGCCACCTTGTTCGACGGCGCGTGAGGAAGGTGGCGCCGGCGGGTGCCGCGGCGCCCACGGCACCGTGTCCATCGCGCCTCGCGCGCGCACTGTTCGGTGATCATGGGCCGATTCCGGTACTGTGACAACGGACTGCTGCACGCGGCTGTGTTGCGCCGTGCGCTTTCGATGCGCGCGGGTGTGCGTCGCCGGTGGTCTCGCACGTGGGCGGCATGTCCACGGCGCTCGCCCTATCAAGGAGAATGATGGACGGCCTTCTACTGCCCGTTCTGATGTTCGGTGCACTCGGACTGATGATGGTCTTCGGCATGCGCAAGCAGAAGCGTCAGGCTGCCGAAGCGCAGAAGCTGCAGGATGCCGTGGTGCCGGGAGCGCGGATCATGACGACCTCCGGTCTGCACGGGACCGTGACCGCGGTGGCGGACGACACGATCGAACTGGAGATCGCGCCGGGCATCTTCACCACCTGGGCACGCGCCGCGGTTCGCCAGGTGGTCGTACCGGTGCCTGCCACTGATGAATTCGCGAACGAGGACTTCGACTCGGCGGATGAATCAGACGCCTCGCGCGACGGTGACGAATCCCGCCAGACGGACGTCGGATAGGATTTCCCGTCGGCCCCGGCTGGATCGCCAGCGGGGTTGCCCTGGCCCGGAGGAATCATCCCGGGCCGCCATTCGCCGCGCACGCGGCGGCACCGTGAGAAGAAAAGGCAGCACGTGGCAAGTCCATCCGGCCAGTTCCACCCTTGGCGGTTGATCATCACCTTCCTGGTGATCACCGCGGGCCTGTACGCACTGGTGTTCTTCACGCCCGGTTCGACCGCTCCGAAGCTCGGCATCGACCTGCAGGGCGGCACCCGCGTCACGTTGCTCGCCAAGACCACCGACGGTTCCACGCCGTCGCGCGATTCCATGAAGCTGGCGCGGACGATCATGGAGCGCCGGATCAACGGCTCCGGTGTCGCCGGCGCCCAGATCCAGATCGACGGTTCGAACCAGCTCGTCATCACGGTGCCCGGGCAGGACAACCTCGAGGGCCTGACCCGCAGCGCACAGTTGAACATCCGTCCGGTCATCGCCCAGTGGGTGAACCCGGCCCTGGCACAGGCCGCACCGCCGGCCACCGGCGCAACCGCGACCGGCACCACCGGCGCGACTCCGACGTCGCAAGACACTCCGGCTGCCACCGCGGAGCCGGAGAGTTCATCCTCGGCCGCAGCGACCACCGCCGCGTCCGGGCAGGGGCTGCGCGCCGGACGTGACGCGATCGCGCCCCGCGCGGCCACCTCAGGTCAGGCGCCGGCGGGCACGGCGTCATCCACGCCTAGCGCTGCGGACACCACGGCAACCGCCGCGACGACCACGGGCGCCGCGACGACGAGCGACCCGAACGCACCGGTGACACAGGCTCCGAAGGCGTCGGAGTTCCCCGCCGGAGGCAACGCCGACGTGCTGACCCAGCCGGCGGCCGGTGCCGGCGACGCCGCGGCGATCCAAGCCTGGGTGACCGCCGCGTCCGCGTACAGCCAGACTCCCGGTGCCGGCCCCACCTGCGCGCAGATCGACTACTTCCAGGGCTTGGACAATCCCGACCTGCCGCTGCTGGCCTGCGACCAGGACAGCACGTACGTCTACCTGCTGGACAAGACGCTCATCCCCGGCACCGAGGTGAAGGACGCCACCAGCGGCATCGACACCCAGGGCGGCCACGGCTGGATCATCAACGTCGACTTCAAGTCGGATGGTTTCAAGACGTGGTCGAACTACACCACGGCGCACTACGACAAGACCGGCGGCACCAACCCGCCGCCGGATTCGCGCACCGCCTTCACACTGGACAGCCAGGTGCTCTCCGCCCCGGTGATCAACGAACCGATCACGACGCCGGGCACCATGGTCTCCGGCAGCTTCACCCAGGCGAGCGCCAAAGCGCTGGCGGACTCGCTCAAGTTCGGCGCGCTGCCGCTGGCCTTCGACCGCCAGGAATCCGAGCAGGTGTCCGCCGAACTCGGCATCCAGTACCTGGAAGCCGGGCTCATCGCGGGCGGGATCGGATTACTGCTCGTCATCATCTATTGCCTCCTGTACTACCGCCTGCTGGGCCTGATCACCATCCTGTCGCTGTTCCTGTCCGGAGCGCTGGTCTACGCCGTCATGGTGCTGCTCGGGCGCTGGATCGGGCTGTCGCTCGACATGGCCGGCATCGCGGGCCTGATCATCGCGATCGGCATCACGGCGGACTCGTTCGTCGTCTACTTCGAACGCATCAAGGACGAGGTTCGGGAGGGCCGTACCTTCCGGTCCGCCGTGCCGCGCGGCTGGACGCGGGCGAAGAAGACGATTCTGTCGGCCGACGCCGTGTCGTTCCTATCGGCGGCGATCCTCTACATTCTGGCCGTCGGCGACGTGAAGGGCTTCGCATTCACACTCGGACTATCCACGGTGCTCGACCTGTTCGTCGTGTTCCTCGTGACGCATCCGCTCGTGGCGTTGACATCGAAGGCCGATGTGTTCTCGCATCCGATCTGGTCCGGTCTGGGAAGCGTGGCTCGCGCCGGTCGCGAGCAGCGCGCGGCCACGGCGCAGCTCCAGGTGAAGGAGGCTTAGGACCATGGTGGACAACACCCACGACACCGACGGCGCCGAGATGGCCGGGGCCGGCCCGGTGACCGCGTTGCAGACCAAGGAATCGACGAAACACCACAGCACGCTGTCGCGGCTGTCCACGGGCACCGGCGCGTTCAACATCATCGGCCACCGGCGCAAGTACTACTACTTCTCGTCCGTGATTCTGGTGCTGTCGATCCTGTTCATGATCCTGCGCGGCTTCAACCTTTCGATCGACTTCGTGGGCGGCACGCAGCTCACGTTCCACTCCGATCAAACGGTGTCGCACAGCGAGGTCACTGCGGTGATCAATGACGCGATCGGCGTCGAGACCGAGAGCGTCGTGGACGTCGGGGTGAACACCCAGGTGAGCATGCCGAGCCTGGATGCCACCCAGGTCACCGACGTGAAGGAGGCGCTGGCCGCGGCCTTCCCGCTCACCGGGGACGTCTCCGACTCGGCGGTATCCGGCACGTGGGGCAGTGAGATCTCCACGCAGGCTCTGATCTCCGTCTTCGTCTTCCTGATCGCGGTGGCACTGTTCATCTCGATCCGCTACGAGTACCGAGTGGCCATCGGCGCAGTGGCGTCGGTGTTGCACGATCTGATCGTCGCGGCCGGCATCTATGCGCTTGTCGGCTTCGAGGTGGCACCGGCCACCATCATCGGACTGCTCACGATCCTCGGCTTCTCGCTCTACGACACCGTCGTCGTGTACGACAAGGTCGAGGAGAACGTCAAGGGGCTCACCTCGCTATTGCGCCGGACCTACCCGGAGGCGGCGAACCTGGCCATCAACCAGACGTTGATGCGATCGATCAACACGTCGCTCATCGCGCTGCTGCCCGTCGCCGGACTGCTCACCGCAGGTGTTGCGATTCTCGGCTCGGGTACCCTCAAGGACCTCTCCCTCGTCATGCTGTGCGGCATGCTCATCGGTGCGTACTCGTCCGTGTTCCTGGCCGTGCCGATGGCGGTGGACCTGAAGATGCGTGAACCTGCCATCCGTAACCACACCCGTCGTGTCGAGGCGAAGCGGCGTGCCGAGGGCCTGCTGGTCGACGCGGACGGCGATCCGATCGGCCGAGTGCCCGTCACCGACGAGACCGGGGCCGTCGTGGCAACGGCGCACCGCTCCAGCTACCCCGGTGTCCAGGCCGAGCCGGCCTCGCCGCTGCTCCGGCCCGGCTCCGGCCCGCTTCCCGGCGTGAAACCGGCCCGACCCAGCGGCAAGTCCGCGCGGTCGCACGGTGCTGCCCAGCCGACGGGGAAACGGCACCGCTGACCGCTCCGCGGGCTGTCGTCGCCGACGGGCCATGGCCCGTCGGCGATATGCTCGATCTCTTGTAGGGGTTCGAGTCGAGGAGGTGCGCCGATGACCGACATCCGTCCCACCGTGGACGTCGACGCGCCCGCCCGCAGCGGTCCGGCCGGTGACAGCGGCGCAGCCGGGCATGTGGTGCCGCCCGGCGCCGCGGCTGCGGCGCGTCGGGACGCGCCTGCCGTCGTGGAAGCCGTGGCCGACGGGGCCCCGGACGCTGCGAATGCGCCTGCCACCAGGACCGCCCAGTCCATGGCGTCGACCACGAGGCGGGTCCGCGCCCGGTGGGCGCGCCGAATCACGGGGCAGCGTCATACCGGACCGTCCGCCCGTACGGTGCTGGAACCACTCATCGCGGCGCACCGTGATCTTCATCCGAAGGCCGACACCAAGCTGCTGATGCGCGCCTACGAGGTCGCCGAGCAGGCGCACAAGGGCCAGTACCGGAAATCCGGCGATCCGTACATCACGCACCCCCTTGCCGTGGCCACCATCCTGGCTGACCTGGGCATGGACACGACCACGCTGGTGGCCGGCTTGCTGCACGACACCGTGGAGGACACCGACTACAGCCTGGACGACGTGACCGCGGAATTCGGCGCCGAAGTGGCGCGGCTGGTCGATGGCGTCACGAAGCTCGACAAGGTCAAGTACGGGCAGGCGGCGGAGGCGGAGACCATCCGCAAGATGATCATCGCGATGGCGTCCGACCCGCGGGTGCTCGTCATCAAGCTCGCCGACCGGCTGCACAACATGCGCACCATGCGGTTCCTGCCGCCCGAGAAGCAGCAGCGCAAGGCCCGGGAGACGCTGGAGGTGCTGGCGCCGCTGGCCCATCGGCTCGGCATGGCCACCATCAAATGGGAACTGGAGGATCTCTCCTTCGCGATATTGCATGCCAAGCGCTACAACGAGATCGCGCGGCTGGTTGCGGACCGGGCACCGTCCCGCGAGACGTATCTGGCGGCCGTCACCGAGCAGATCCGCGCCGAGCTGGCCGCGGCCAAGATTCCGGCGGAGGTCGTCGGGCGCGGCAAGCACTACTACTCGATCTACCAGAAGATGAAGATCCGAGGCCGCGAGTTCGACGAGATCCACGATCTGGTGGCCGTCCGGATCCTGGTGTCCACCGTGCGTGAGTGCTACGCGGCGATGGGTGTGGTGCACGCCATGTGGGCCCCGATGCCCGCCCGGTTCAAGGACTACATCGCGCAGCCCCGCTACGGCGTCTACCAGTCGCTGCACACCACGGTGATCGGGCCGGAGGGCAAACCGCTGGAGGTGCAGATCCGCACCCACGAAATGCACCACACCGCGGAGTACGGCATCGCCGCCCACTGGCGGTACAAGGAGACGCGTGGCACCCACATGGGCTCGCTCACCTCCGTGGACGAAATGGCGTGGATGCGGCAGCTGCTGGACTGGCAGCGGGAGGCCGGCGACCCGGGCGAATTCCTGGACAATCTCCGCTACGAGATCCGATCCAACGACATCTTCGTCTTCACGCCGAAGGGCGAGATCCACACGCTGCCCGCCGGCTCCACCCCGGTCGATTTCGCGTACTCGATCCACACCGAGGTCGGCAACCGTTGCATCGGCGCGAAGGTGGACGGCCGGCTGGTCGCGTTGGAGCGCAAGCTCACCAACGGCCAGATCGTGGAGATCTTCACGTCGAAGGCGCCGGACGCGGGACCGAGCCGGGACTGGCTGAACTTCGTCGCCTCCTCCCGGGCCAAGAACAAGATCCGGCATTACTTCGCCAAGGAGCGTCGCGAGGAGGCGCTGGAGACCGGCAAGGACGCCATCGCCAAGGCGGTGCGGCGGCAGGGTCTGACGGTGCAGCGGCTGATCACCCACGACGCGCTCACCGCCGTCGCCCACGATCTCGGCTACAAGGACATCTCGGCCTTGTACACGGCGGTCGGGGAGAACCACGTCAACGCGAAGACGGTGGTCACCAAGGTGGCCGGAGTCATCGGCGGCGATTCGGTGGCCGACGAAGTGGTGGAGCCGCCTGTTGCGGGCCGCCACCGCACGCGTTCGTCCGGAGACGCCGGGGTCCTGGTGGAGGGCGTCACCGACGTGACGATCAAGCTGGCGCGCTGCTGCACGCCGGTGCCCGGCGACGCGATCCTCGGGTTCGTCACCAAGGGCGGGGCCATCTCGGTCCATCGGACCGACTGCACCAACGCCGAGTCGCTGCGGTCCGAACCGTCCAGGCTGGTCGACGTGTCCTGGGACCCGCATGCGACGTCCGTCTACCTGGTCTCCATCCAGGTGGAGGCGTTGGACCGGCACCGACTGCTGTCCGACATCACCAAGACGCTGGCCGACGAGAAGGTCAACCTGCTGTCCGCCAACATGTCCATGTCGAAGGACGGCATGGCCATCACCCGGTTTTCGTTCGAGATGGCCGACCCCAAATTCCTGGGGCACGTGCTGCGGGCCGTGCGCGGCGTCGAAGGCGTCTACGACGTCTACCGCATCACCAACGGGTAGGGGCCGCTGCGGGGCCGGACCAGCCCGAGGGCAGCGTCATACCCGACCGCCCCGGCAGGTATGACGCTTCTCGCGGCGCAGGCGTCGTGCGGGTGTCAGGACGCGATGGTGACCTTCTCGATCGTGACCGGATCCTTCGGTGCCCCGTCCTGGCCGCCGTTCGTGGTGCCCTTGGCCGCGATGGCGGTGACCACGTCCAGACCGCCGGTGACGGTGCCGAAGACCGTGTAGCTCGGTGGCAGCTGAGAATCGCCGTAGACGATGAAGAACTGGCTGCCGTTGGTGTCCGGGCCCGCGTTGGCCATCGCCAGCGTCCCGGTACGGTACGTCTCGGAGCCGGACAGCTCATCGGCGAACGAGTAGCCGGGTCCGCCGCTGCCGGTGCCGGTGGGATCTCCGCATTGCAGCACCTTCAGTGAGGCGGACGACGTGAGCCGGTGGCAGCTGGTGCCGTCGAAATAGTGCTGCTCGGCGAGCGAGACGAAGGAGTTCACCGTGCACGGGGCGGCGGCGCGATCCAGGTGCAGGGTGACGTCACCGCTGTTCAGGGCGATGGTCGCGTCGACCGATCCGGTGGTGGCCGGGCTCAGGTCGGTCGGCGGGGTGACGTCTTTCGCGGCGGTGCCGGACGCAGGGTAGCTGCAGGCGCCGGCCGCGGGTGCACCGGTTTCGGTCGCAGCGTCCGAGCCGGTCGCAGCGTCCGCGCCGGTCGCAGCCTCCGTGCCTGTCGCGCCTGCGGCGGTTCCGGTGGTTCCACCCGCCGCAGCATCGGTGCTCGCTGTATCGCCGGAGGGTCCGTCGCCGCCGGAGAACAGGTACACCGCGCCGACGACCACCAGGACTGCCGCGACGGTACCTACGATCATCAGGCGCTGGTGCAGGGACTTGGCCTGCCGCGCCCGCCGCTCGTTCTGCCGCTGCAGTTTGCGCTTCGCTGCGTCGCGTCGCTGCTGGTTGTTGACCACAGTCCGTACTCCTTCGTGGTTCGGCCGGCGCCGGCGGGCGGCCGGTCCGCCGTAGCGTACGACGGTTTGTGCCGCGCCCGATGCGTGTTCGATGTGAACGGTATATGGGCCGTCCCGATAGGGTAGCCGGGTGCTGATCACTGGATTTCCGGCCGGCCCGCTGGCTGCGAACTGCTATGTGCTGTGCGGCGACGGCGCCCGGGAGTGCGTGGTCGTCGACCCCGGGCAGCGGGCGGCCGATCCGTTGCGCGCGCTGCTGGCCGAGCACGGTCTTCGCCCGGCCGCCGTGCTGGTCACGCACGGCCATTTCGATCATGTGGCGTCGGCGGCCGCGGTCTGCGACGAGTACGGCGTGGACGTGTACCTGGGCGGGGGAGACATGGCGATGCTCACCGACCAGTTCGCTTCGTTGTCGCCGGAGCTGCGGGCGGGTATGACGCAGATCCTCGGGCCGGGCGAGTCGCTGGACGACCTGCGCGATATGCGTCCCGCGCGGCTGACTCCGCTGGCCGGCGGGGAGCACCTCAGCGTGGCCGGCGTGGAGGTCGATGCACTGGCGGTGCCCGGCCACACGCCGGGATCGATGACGTACCGGGTGCGCGCCAGCGCGGCGTCAGATGAGTCCGAGCCCGATGTGCTGCTCACCGGCGACACGCTCTTCGCCGGCACCATCGGCCGCACGGACCTGCCCGGTGGCTCGATGCCCCGCATCCTGGACTCGATCGCCCGGCAGTTGTTGTCGCTGCCGGACGAGACGGTTGTGTTGCCGGGGCACGGGGCGGCCACCACGATCGGCGCGGAGCGAACCGGGAACCCGTTCCTCACCGACCTTCGCTGACGGGATCAGTGCATGAGTGCTGCTGTCCGGAGTGAACGCGAAACGTAGTGGTGCGCCGATGCGTCACGCACGCGTGCGGATGCAGCGGAGGAGCAGCGCGCCCACGCCTGAGATAATGCCCCGGTGAGCACTGTCGCCCCTTTGAGCGGATTCCCCGAATACCTGCCCGCGGATCGCATCGTCGAACTGCACTTCCTCGACACGATCCGCGAGGTGTTCGAGCTGCACGGGTTCGCCTCGATCGAGACCCGGTCGGTGGAGCCGATCGAGCGACTGTCCGCGCAGGGCGAGGACACCGACAAGGAGATCTATACGATCTCGCGTCTCGGCGGGGACCACGCCCTAGGGAAGCCGGATCGGGAGCCGAAGCTCGGCCTGCACTTCGACCAGACCGTGCCGTTCGCCCGCTACGTGCTGGAGCACGCGGGGAAGCTGAACTTCCCGTTCCGCCGCTACCAGATGCAGAAGGTGTGGCGGGGGGAGCGGCCGCAGGAGGGCCGCTACCGCGAGTTCACCCAGGCCGATATCGACGTGGTGGACGTGGGCGAGCTGGCACCGCATTTCGAGGCGGAGATGCCGCTGGTGATCGCGGACGTGTTCGCGCGGCTGCCCATGCCCGACTTCGTCATCGGCGTCAACAACCGCAAGATCCCGGAAGGCTTCTACCGAGGTCTGGGGTTGAGTGACATCACCGGCACGCTGCGCATCGTGGACAAGCTCGACAAGATCGGCCCCGACGCCGTGACCGAGCTGCTGCGCGAGGCAGGCGCGACCGCGGAGCAGGCGGCGGCCTGCCTGGCATTGGCCGAGATCCGCACGGCGGACACGTCTTTCGTCGGGCAGGTGCGCGCGCTCGGCGTCTCGCACCGGCTGTTGGAGGAGGGCCTGGCTGCCCTCGCCGACGTGGTGGAGACCGTCGCGGCCGCCGCTCCCGGAAAGATCGTCGCCGACCTCAAGATCGCCCGCGGCCTCGACTACTACACCGGCACCGTTTACGAGACGACCCTGATCGGCTACGAGAAGTGGGGCTCGTTCTGCTCCGGCGGCCGCTACGACTCGCTGGCCTCGGACGGCAAGGTCACCTATCCCGGCGTCGGCATCTCCATCGGCGTCTCCCGGCTGCTGGGGCTGCTGCTCGGGGCCGGCCTGGTGCGCGCCTCCCGCTCCACCCCGTCCTGCGTGCTGGTGGCGCTGGTGGACGATTCGCACGTCGAGCGCACGCGCTCGACTGCGATCGCGACCGCGCTGCGCCGTCGCGGCATCGCCTGCGAGGTGGCGCCCAAGGCCGCCAAGTTCGGCAAGCAGATCCGCTACGCCGACCGCCGCGGCATCCCGTTCGTCTGGTTCCCGGCCGTCGCGGATGGCAGCGGAACCGCGCATGACGCCGCCCAGGGCGAGGACGGTGCCGGTGATGCGGCCGCTCCGGCGCTGGGCGAAGTGAAGGACATCCGCTCCGGCGAGCAGATTCCCGCAGATCCGGCGATGTGGAGCCCGCCGCTGGAGGATCTGCACCCGGCGGTGATCGGAGTCGATCCCGCGGCCGGGTGAGTACGACGCACCGGCCCGTCGCAATCGCAGGCTCAGCGCTTGCCGGTGAGGTTCGTCGTGGTGGACAGCCAGGCACGCAGCCGGGCCAACTCCACGCGCAGCTCACCGCGCACCTCGATCCGGCCTACCTGCACCAGCACGCGGCTGACCACCAGGGCCGCTGCCGCGATCACGATCGCCCCGGAGAGGAGCGCCGCCGGCGCGCCGCCCCATTCGGCCAACAGCCCCACCACGGGTCCACCGACGGCCGCGGTGCCCAGCGTCACCAGCATGTACACGCCCATCACCCTGCCCCGCATGGCGTCACTGGAGGCCAGCTGGATCGACGTGTTGGTGGAAATGAGGAAGGGCATGCCGACGGCGCCGACCAGGACGAAGGCGGCGGCCACGGTCCACATCGACGGCATGAACGCCGCGATTACCTGACTGGCCGCGAGCGCGGCGGCCAGCGCGACGATGTGCCGCAACCGTGACCCCGGCCAGCGTGCCGACGTCAGGGCGCCGATCAGCGAACCAAAGGCCATCGCGATGGTGAGCGTGCCGTAGCCGCCGGCAGTCAGGTGCAGGTCTTTGGCGAATGCGGTGAGCACGACGGCGAAGTTCGTGGTGAAGAACGCGCAGATCCCGGCCAGCGTGATCGGCCAGAGCAACACGGGCCGTGCGGCAATCTCCCTCAGCGCACCGCGGAGCTGACCCTTGGCGCGCTCCAGCCTGGGGCCGCGGATCAACTCGGACGACCGGATGAAGAAGAACGCGCCGAGCACGACCAGGTACCAGGCGCCGGTGGCGATGAAGGCCCAGCCGGTGCCGAGAGCCGTGATCAGGCCGGCGGAGACGGCGGGGCCGGCGAGAGCGCCGAGCTGGAAGAGAGCGGAGTTGAGGCTCACCGCGTTGCGCAACCGCTGCGGCCCGACGATCTCGTGCAGGAATGACGCACGGGTCGGATTGTCGAAGCAGGCGGCGGTGCCGGTGAGGAAGGCGACCAGCAGCACATGCCAGAGCTGCACAACATCGGTGACGACCAACAGGCCCAGCGCGAGCGCGCACAGGCCCAGGGTGGAGACGGTGGCGAGCAGCACGCGGCGCTTGTCGAGACGGTCGGCGACCAGCCCGGCCGGCATTCCGAAGATGAGCGTCGGCACGAACTGCATGGCGGTCGCCAGGCCGACGTAAAACGCGTTGTGCGTGAGTTGTAGTACCAGCCAGTCCTGTGCGACGCGCTGCGTCCACAGGCCGGAGGTGGACGCCGCCTGCCCGAACACGAACCAGCGGAAGTTGCGGTTCGACAGTGACGCGAAAAGCCCGTCACGGCTCGAGGAAGCGGTGGTCACAGGCATCCCCGAAAGTGAAGGCTGGGCGAGTAGCGGGCGACCGGTGGCGACGTCGTGCTTGTCCGCACACCGACCGCACGCCACCACCATACGCGCCGGATCGGCACCGACCGGCCACCGTGTCGTCACGCCGTCCCGACTGCCGCCCGACATCGTATGGCCTCGGCGGCGCCGTCCCGCGCGGCGGTGTGCTACCGTTCCCGTGTTCATCAAGAGCGGCTGAGAGACCTGGCTCGTCGACGCCGCAGCAACCCCGCCGAGAATTTCACGCCGGACATGGGTGCTAATGCCAGGAACGATGGAGGCACCTGATGCATATGCGCCCGTGGCTATTGCCTCGTGCCGCCGTCTCGTCCGCGAAACGGCGCCGCGTGCTCACCAGCCGTCGCCACATCGACCTGTGTCGGACCCAGTCGGCTCGCTGTCAGTGACCCCGCCAGCGGCCGCCGCCCGGATTGCACCGGCGCGCGCCGTTCCGTCACACGTGTTCATCTAGCACACCGCCAGCAGGAGATGCCCCGCATCACACTGCCGACGCGTATTCGTGCACCCGAAAGGAATCACTCATGACCACCACACTCGACTCTTCCCGCATCACACCGCTCGAGCCGATCGACCTGGACCCGGCGCAGTTCGTCCCGTCCAACGCGCACCTGATCCCACCGTTGGCACCGCAGTGGCAGCAGCTGGATCTCGCCGAAATCCTGCGCCGACCCGCGGCATTCCTGTCCGTCAGCCAGTCCAACTCGCTCTATCGGCCGGGCGGGGTGCAGTACGCCGAGGGACACGCGCACCGTGGCAGCCTGCCGGCCACCGTGAAGGTGGCGACGGCGGCTCGGCGCAGGCCGAACTTCGTCTCGTTCAACTGGATCGGGTACACCGTTTTCCGCGACGACTACCCGAAGACCGCCTTCGACGAGGCGCAATACGCCACCTGGACAGGTCACATCGACGCCACGCCCGCGCAGCGCGCGTGGGATGACGCGATCGTCGACGAACTACGCGAACTGATCGAGCCGGGCGACAACGAGCTCTACGAGAAGGCGCTGCAGACGGCCTTCACCGGCACCGACCTGCCCATCACGCTTGCCCGCAAGAAGGTGGAGGTGCTCGTCATCACCGGCATCCACACCGACTGGTGCATCGAGGGCAATGCTCGAGCCGCCCGCGACCACGGATTGCTGCCGATCGTGATCGGGGACGCCACGGGTGCGCAGCGGACCGACCAGGAAGCGGCCGCGTTCGAGCGCATCAACAACTTCTTCGCGCCCGTCATCTCGTCCGACACGTTCGTCGCGCTCGTCGAAGGTGGGTACTGATGGGTAACGCGGGGCTCTTGCTGGTCGGGGTCGTGCTCCTGGTCAACGGCCTCGTCGTGCTGAACGTGGTGGCGCCCAGGAGCGCGGCGCTGCTGAACATCTTCGTGGGCGCGGCGCAGGTCGTCCTCCCGACGATCATTCTCATCCAGCATGCGGCCGATCCACTGGTCGTCAACGCGACATGGCCGACATACTTGTTCGGGATCACGTACCTGTACTACGGGATCGGCATCTTGATCGGCGCGGAACCGGAGGGTCTGGGCTGGTTCTCGGCTTTCGTCGCGGTGGTCGTGGGCTATCTTGCGGTCGGGTCAATCGGCACGGATCCGGTATTCGCCGTCATGCTGGGGACCTGGGCGATCATGTGGTCGCTCTTCTTCCTGCTGATGGCGGTTCGGCTGGACTCGCTCGGTCGCTTCACCGGCTGGTTCCTGGTGCTGCTTGGCGTGCCGTCGTGCACCGCGACGGCGATCGCTCTGCTTCAAGGGCATTGGTCGGTGTCGGCGACGGCTGGGTGGCTGGCGTTGGCGGTGTTGGCCGCCGGTGTCGCCGCCTCGGTCGCGCTGGCCCGCTCTCCGCTGCTGCGATCACGCGCCGCGGCTCCCGCGGCGGAGCGACCCGCCGGTGCGGGGGCAAAGACCGCGGTCTCGCCGGCCGAGTCCGTCGTGGTCTGACCGGGCAGTCGCGTGCCACCGCGGCGGTGCCGCGTCTCCAGCCGCACGCCGAAGTGCGGCTGGAGACGGGTCGGCTAGTACGAAGCCGAACGCTGGCTGCGGCGCGGTGCCGGCTGGTGGCTTCGGCTGGAGCCCGGACGGTCCGGCCGCGCGGCGGCGCGGTTCGCGCCGTCCCGGCCGCCCCAGGTTGTGCCGCTCGCGGAACCGCCGTGGGAAGCGGTGCCGCGCGTGTCGGGGCCGCCGTGGCGCTCGGCACGGCGCGCCGCGTCCCAGCGCGGTTTCGTCTTGCGCGGGCCATCGGTGCGTGCGACGTCGCCGGACCGCTCGCGGCGCGGGCCGTCCCACGGTCGCCGGTCGTCGCGGCTGTCGTGAGCCGGCGTACCGTGCCATGATCGGTCGCTGCGCGAGGCTTCGTGCCGGCCGGGGCGGTCCGCACGGCCGGTGCGGCGAGCATTGTCGGTAGCGCGCGAACGGCGATCGGTCTCGTCGCGGCGGCCGCGGAACTCCCGTGACTCGGGTCGCGCGGTGCTGTCGCGGCGTCCCTGACGGCTCGGTGCGATGTCCACGGCCAGGGTGCCGTCGTCGCCGACGACCGTCGCCAGCAGAGCGGCGGCCAGCTCGTCACGAGTCAATCCGGCGATGTCGGCGGCAACGCTCAATGCGTGCAGGTAGTGGTCCAGCCGGCCCGCGGGCTGCCGTTCGACGGCGCCGGCGAGCGCGGCCTCGGCCCGCCTGTCCAACACCTGGGCGGCGCTGGGTACGTCGATCTCCTCCAGCTTCCGGCCGATCGTCTTCTCGATGAAGCGCAGCCGGGAGGTCTCCTTCGGCGTGAAGAACGTCACGGCGCGGCCGCTGCGGCCGGCGCGCCCCGTGCGCCCGATGCGGTGGATGTAGGTTTCCGGGTCGGACGGTGCGTCGAAGTTCACCACCAGGCCGATGCGCTCCACATCCATGCCGCGGGCGGCCACGTCGGTAGCGACCAGCACGTCGACCTGGCCGCCCCGCAACCGGTCGATGGTGCGCTCCCTCTCGTTCTGCGACACGTCGCCGCTGATGAACGCGGCCTTCACGCCGGAGGCGATCAGGGCGGATCCGAGTTCGTCGCAGGCGCTGCGCGTGCGCACGAACACGACCGCCGCCTCGGCGCCGGAGACGGCGATGATGCGCTCCAAGGCAGACGCCTTGTCCCGGAACGGGAGCACGATGTACTGCTGCTCGATATTCGTCACCGGCGTCGCCGACGCGGCCACGCTCACATCGACCGGCCGGCGCAGGTGCTGCGCCGCGACCCGGCGGATCTCCTTGGGCATGGTCGCCGAGAACAGCGCCGTCTGCCGCTCTGCTGGCACCTTGGTGAGAATGCGATCGACGTCCTCGGCGAAGCCCATGCGCAGCATCTCGTCGGCCTCGTCCAGCACTGCGAAGGTGACGCCGTCCAGGCGCAGCGACTTCCGCTCGATCAGGTCGATGACGCGACCGGGCGTGCCGACCACGACCTGGGCGCCACGCTTGAGGGCAGTGATCTGCCGGCCCATGGGCGCGCCGCCGTAGATCGCGGTGATGCCGATCCGGGTGCCATCGGCGAACGCCGTGAGGGCATCGGTCACCTGGATCGCGAGCTCACGCGTGGGCACCAGCACCAGCGCCTGCACCACTGGCTCGGCCGGTTCGATGGACGCCAGCAGCGGCAGGCCGTAGGCGGCCGTCTTGCCGGTACCGGTCTGAGCGACCCCGGTCACGTCGCGGCCGGTCAGCAGGGCCGGAATGGCCTCACGCTGGATGGCGGTGGGCTGCTCGTAGCCGAGCGCGCGGATGGCGCGCAGGATCACGGCCGGCAGCCCGAAGCCGGAGAACCCGGATGACGCATCGCCGGAGTGTCGGTCATCGCCGGCGACGGCGCGGGCGGCGTCATACTCGCTGGTCGAAGAGGAGTCCGGGGCGCAGAAGGGCACGCCGGTGGGCAGGGTGGAGAGAGATGACACAGGTAACCCATCGTTTCGTCGCCGGGCAAGAAGGTGCCGCCGGCGGTCAGCAGTTGTCGGTGGGCTGACGTGACGAGAAAGATGGCGGCGCCGATCAGGTGTCGATCGGGAACCGCTGGCGACGCTGGCCCGCAAGAACTCACCAAGCCTACCGGAATCCGCGTGCACGTGCACCCTGCGTGGCCCGTGAACCGACCTCGTCCGGTTCGCAACGTAGTATCGAAACGCCGCAGCGTCGGCTGCGCCGCGTCCTGACACAGCTGCTGACTGTGCCAATGCTGACTTGTGCAAAGGAGCACCGTGCTTCGCGATCACACCGCCGGATCCCTGGGCGCCGGCAACGCCGGCGACACCGTCACCCTCACCGGTTGGGTCGCGCGGCGCCGCGACCACGGCGGCGTGATCTTCATCGACCTGCGCGACGCGTCCGGCGTGGTGCAGATCGTGTTCCGCGAGGGTGCGATGGCCGAGCGCGCGCACCGGCTGCGCAGCGAGTTCTGCCTGCAGGTCGTCGGCACCGTCGAGATCCGACCCGAGGGCAACGAGAATCCGGACCTGCCCACCGGCGCCGTCGAGGTGACCGTCACCGAATTCGCCGTCTTCTCCGAATCCGCCCCGCTGCCGTTCCAGATCGAATCCGACGAGCAGCCCGGCGAAGAGGCGCGGCTCAAGTACCGTTACCTCGACCTGCGGCGCAAGGGGCCGGCGGCGGCGCTGCGGCTGCGCTCGAAGGTGAACAAGGCGGCGCGCGAAGTGCTGGACGCGCACGAGTTCGTGGAGATCGAGACACCGACGCTCACCCGCTCCACCCCGGAGGGCGCGCGCGACTTCCTGGTGCCCGCCCGGCTCAAGCCGGGCAGCTGGTACGCCCTGCCGCAGTCGCCGCAGCTGTTCAAGCAGCTGCTGATGGTGGCCGGTATGGAGCGCTACTACCAGATCGCCCGCTGCTATCGGGACGAGGACTTCCGGGCCGACCGGCAGCCGGAGTTCACCCAGCTCGACGTCGAGATGTCGTTCGTCACCCAGGACGACGTGATCGCGGTCGCCGAGGACGTCATCACCGCGCTGTGGCGGCTCGTCGACTACGAGATCCCGAAGCCGATCCAGCGCATCACCTACCGGGACGCGATGGACAGGTACGGCTCGGACAAGCCCGACCTGCGCTTCGACCTGCAGCTGACCGATATGACGCAGTTCTTCGAAGGCACCCCGTTCCGGGTGTTCCAGGCCCCGTACGTGGGTGCCGTCGTGCAGCGCGGCGGCGCGGTGACACCGCGACGCGGATTCGATGCCTGGCAGGAGTGGGCCAAGCAGCGCGGCGCCAAGGGGCTGGCGTACGTCACCGTCGGGGAGGACGGTGAACTGGCCGGGCCCGTCGCCAAGAACATCTCCGACGCGGAGCGCGCCAGCCTGGCCGAAGCCGCCGGGGCGCAGCCGGGGGACGCGATCTTCTTCGCAGCCGGCAAGCGCAAAGCGTCGCAGGAGTTGCTGGGCGCGGCCCGGCTGGAGATCGGCCGGCGCGGCGGGCTCATCGACGAGGGCGCGTGGGCGTTCGCCTGGGTGGTGGACGCGCCATTGTTCGAACCGGTCGATGAGACCGACGACGTGGCCGTCGGCTCCGGCGCCTGGACCGCCGTGCACCACGCGTTCACGTCACCCAAGCCGGAGTTCCTGGACACTTTCGATACCGACCCCGGTGCGGCGCTGGCCTACGCGCACGACATCGTCTGCAACGGTAACGAGATCGGCGGCGGCTCCATCCGTATCCACAACCGCGAGGTGCAGCAACGGGCGTTCAAGGTGATGGGTCTCACGGAGGCCGAGCAGCAGGAGAAGTTCGGCTTCCTGCTGGACGCGTTCTCGTTCGGCCCCCCGCCGCACGGGGGCATCGCCTTCGGCTGGGATCGCATCACCATGCTGCTGTCCGGTGCCGAATCGATCCGCGAGGTCATCGCCTTCCCGAAGTCCGGTGGCGGCTACGACCCGCTGACCGGGGCACCCGCGCCGATCACCGCCGCGCAGCGCAAGGAGGCCGGCATCGATTCGAAACCGGCTGCCGCGCAGGCGAAGTCGGTGGCCGAGCCGGCTTCCGAGGAGCCCAGCGGGGAGTAGCCGCACCGGCACAGCAGGGCCGGTCGAGGCATTGGGCCCGAGACGCCCGGCGCGGCGCTGGCGGCCCGGCCGGCGGCGCGGCAGGATGAACAGCTATGACGCTGCCTTCGATACCAGCCCCGACCGCCGCCGACCCGGACATCGCCGCGATAGCCTCGGCGACCCGCACCGGGGACGTGCCGGACTGGCCGATGATCGTCGGCGGGCAGCAGGCGTCCGCCGTCGCCGGCGAGTGGATCGACGTGATCAATCCGGGCCGGAAGGACGTCACGATCGCCCGGGTGCCGCGTGCCCGCGAGGCGGACGCCGACCGGGCGGTGGCTGCCGCCCGTGCGGCCCTGCCCGGCTGGCGCGCCCTGCATTTCACCGAACGCCAGAAGGCGCTGGTCGCCATCGCCGCCGCGCTGGACGAGGCCGCGGAGGATCTCGCCCGGCTCACCGCAGCCGATACCGGCAACGCGCTGCGCACCCAGGCCCGCCCCGAGTCACAGCTCCTGGTCAACCTGTTCCGCTACTTCGGCGGTGTCGCCGGGGAGTTCAAGGGCGACGTGCTGCCGGCAGGCGACAACCAGCTCCAGTACACCCGCCGCGAGCCGCTCGGCGTCGTCGCGGCGATCCTGCCGTGGAACTCGCCGCTCATGATCGCCGGATGCAAGGTGCCCGCCGCCCTGGCCGCGGGCAATACCGTGGTGCTCAAAGCCGCCGAGGACGCCCCGCTGACCATCCTGAAGCTCGTCGAGATCTGCGGGAGATTCCTGCCGGCGGGCGTGCTGAACGTCGTCACCGGCTACGGCCCCGAGATCGGCGAGGCGTTGGTGCAGCATCGCGGCGTGGACAAGGTGTCGTTCACCGGTTCGACCGCCGTGGGCCGGCACGTCGGTGAGGTCGCCGGCGGGCGGCTATCGCACTTCTCGCTGGAGCTGGGCGGCAAGAGTCCGAACATCGTCTTCCCGGACGCCGCTGACGGCGACGCCATCGACGCCACGGTGGAGGGCGTGCTGACCGCGATGCGCTTCACCCGCCAAGGCCAGTCCTGCACCGCCGGCTCGCGCCTGTTCGTGCACGCCGACATCTACGACGCCTTCCTCGACCGGTTGTCGTCCCGGGTGGGCGCGCTCACGGTGGGCGACCCGGGCGAAGAAGTGACCGACATGGGGTCGATCATCAACGCCAAACAGTTCTCCCGGGTGCAGGGCTACGTCGACGAGGGCCGCGCGCTGCCCGGTGCCCGGCTCGCGCTGGACGGTGCGGGGAAGGTGCCCGACGGGCTCAACGGCTTCTACGCGGCGCCCACGATCTTCGCGGGCGCGGACAACACCTGGCGGCTGGCCCGCGAGGAGATCTTCGGGCCGGTGCTCGTCGCGATCCCGTGGCGCGACCGTGAGGAGGTGATCGCGATGGCCAACGACTCGCATTACGGTCTCGCCGCCTACGTGTGGTGCCGGGACCTGACGGCGGCGCTGGACACGGCGCATCGCATCGAATCCGGCTGGGTGCAGGTGAACCAGGGCGGCGGTCAGGTGGTGGGGCAGTCCTACGGCGGCTACAAGGAGTCCGGGATCGGTCGTGAAATGTCCCTGGAGGGGGCGCTGGATGCGTTCACCCAGATCAAGCAGATCAACGTGAAGCTGTTCTGAGCCGCGCGCCGACCCCGCCGCTGATGCTCCGCGCGTTCAGTCCACCCCGAGCAGGCGCAGCCCGGCCGCCACCGCTGCCGCGGCCAGAACCACCACGACGAACGGGGCCTTGCGCCAGGCCAGGACGCCGCCGACGGCGACGCCGGCGGGCCGCGCCCAGCCGGCGAATCGGTCACCGTCCACCAGGGTCGAAGAGGCGATGAGCGCCAGCAGCAGGATCACCGAGGCCGCGGTGAGCAGCAGCGATGCGCGTTCGGACAGGTGCAGCTTCGACTTGAGCTGCACACCGGCAATCCGGTAGCCGAAGGTGCCGACCCCGAGCGCCGTGCCCCACAGCACGATCTCCGTCATGGCAGGCTCGCCGCGTCCGGGCCGCCGTTGCGCTGCGGCTGCGGCTGCGGCCCGGGCGCAGCGTCATGCCCGGCGCGCTCGCCTCGGGAGGATCGGTCGCGCCCGCCGAACGTCCCGATCAGCACCAGCGGCAGCGCGGCCAGTGACAGCAGTACAGGCAGCCCCGCGGGCATCAGCGGGGTCAGCGATACGGCGATCACCGCTCCGACGACCGCGGCGAACCGGGTGGCGCGATCCTTGAGCGACGGCATCACCAGCGCCAGCAGCACCGCCGGGAATGCAGCGTCCATGCCGAACGCGTCGGTGTCGCTGATGGCGGCGCCACCGAACGCGCCTGCGACCACGCCGATGTTCCAGCAGACGAACAGGGCCACCCCGCAGGCCCAGAACGCGGCGCGGCGACGGGTCGGCTCCCGCTCGGCCAGTGCGAAGGCGGTCGACTCGTCGATGATGATCTGGCTGCCCACGATCTTTCTCAGCCATCCGGTACCGATCGCCTCGCCGATCGCCAGCCCGAACGGCAGGTGCCGGGCGTTGACCAGTAGGCCCGCGGCGAACGCGGCGATGGGGCTGCCGCCCGCGGCGATGATCGCGACGAACAGGAACTGCGAGGCCCCGGCGAACACCACGACGGAGAGCAGCATCGGCAGCCAGATCGGCAGCCCCGCCGCCACGGTGATCGCGCCGAAGGACACGCCGACGATGCCGTCGGCCAGGCACACCAGGGCGATATCGCGGGCGAGCTCCGGTCCGAGCCGCTCCGTCAGCCGGGACCACCACGAGCGCATGACATCGATCGTCGCCCAGCAGCAGCGCAATCGCCAAATCGTCATTTCCTGCGGCGGTCGATGTGATGGCGAGCGGCTGCCGTCCGCGGCCCGAGCCGGGCGGAGCGCGTCGCGTGGCGGCGGGGACAATGGCCGTGTGAGCGATGGCCTGTTTGCCGCCCCGGCGTCCGATGGCGCCGCCGCCCGTCCGCGGGCCGACGAGTATGACGCCGCCCGCGGCGCCGAGGCGCCGGTCGGTCCGCACGCGCCGCTGGCCGTGCGCATGCGCCCGCGCTCGCTGGAGGAGGTGCTGGGTCAGGCCGCATTGCTGGGACCGGGCGCGCCGCTGCGGCGCCTGGTCGAGGGCGGCGGTGCGTCCTCGGTGCTGCTGTACGGCCCGCCCGGCATCGGCAAGACGACGCTGGCGATGCTGGTCGCCTCGGCGGCCGGGCGGCGCTTCGCGCAGCTGTCCGCCCTGTCCGCCGGGGTCGCCCAGGTGCGCGAGGTGATCGCGGCCGCCCGGCAGGCGCTGCGCGCCACCGGCGAACAGACCGTGCTGTTCATCGACGAAATCCATCGGTTCTCCCGCACCCAGCAGGACTCGCTGCTCGGCGCTGTGGAGGACCGCACCGTGATCCTGATCGGCGCCACGACGGAGAATCCGTTCTTCTCGGTCGTCTCCCCGTTGCTGTCCCGGTCTCTGGTGCTGCAGCTGACGCCGTTGGACGACGCTGACGTGCGCACGCTGCTGGACCGCGCGCTGCGCGATGAGCGTGGCCTGCACGGCCGGTACGCGCTGGCGCCGGAAGCCGTGACGCACATCGTCGCGCTGGCCGGTGGCGACGCCCGGCGGGCACTCACTGCCCTGGAGGCGGCTGCCGATGCCACGTCGGGTGCGGCCGACGGCGAGGGCTCGATCACCATCGACCTGGCCGCCGTGGAAGCCGCCGTGGACCGTGCCGCCGTGCGCTACGACAGATCCGGCGACCAGCACTACGACGTGATCAGCGCGTTCATCAAGTCGATCCGCGGATCGGATGTCGATGCCGCGTTGCACTATCTCGCCCGGATGATCGATGCGGGGGAGGATCCGCGGTTCATCGCGCGGCGGCTGATGGTGCACGCCTCCGAGGACATCGGCATGGCCGATCCCACCGCGCTTCCCACGGCGGTGGCTGCCGCACAGGTCGTTCAGCTCGTCGGGCTGCCCGAGGCGCGGATCGCGCTCGCCCAGGCCACGATCCATCTCGCCACCGCACCGAAATCGAACGCCGTGGTCACCGCAATCGATGCGGCCCTGGCGGATGTGCGCGCCGGCAAAGCCGGCCTGGTGCCGCCGCCGTTGCGCGACGGTCACTACGCGGGCGCCAAGGCGCTGGGGAACGCGCAGCGATACGTCTATCCGCACAACCTGCCGGAGGGCATCGCGCAGCAGCAGTACCCACCGGACGAGTTGATCGGCGTCGACTACTACGAACCCACGGCGCGTGGTGCCGAGCGGCCGGTCGCCGAGCGCCTGCCCAAGCTCCGCCGCGCTGTCCGCGGAGAGTAGACGGTGCCGGACGGAACACGTCTGACGATCGCGATGTTCGCGGGCGGCGTCGCCACCTTCGCGAACCTGTACGCCATCCAGGCCGTGCTGCCCGGCATGTCCCGGGACCTCGCGCTCTCCGAGTCGCAGGCATCGCTGGCCATCTCCGTGGCCACCGGGGCGCTGGCCGTGACCGTGCTGCCCTGGGCCGCCATCGCCGATCGGTTCGGCCGGGCCCGCACGATGGTGGTCGCCGTCGTCATCGCCGCCCTGAGCGGCCTCGTGGTCCCGTTCGCGCCCGACCTGCCCACGCTGCTGGTGGCACGCGGCATCTCGGGAGCGGCGCTGGCCGCCGTCCCCGCCCTGGCCATGGCGCATCTCGTCGCGCTGGCCAGGCCCGGGCGCGCCACCGCGGCGGGCGGCGTCTACATCGCCGGGACTTCACTGGGCGGGCTTTCCGGCCGGCTGCTCGCCGGCACCGCCGCCGGCGTCATCGGCGGCGAGAACGGCTGGCGCTGGGGCCTGGCCGCGACCGGCGTGGCCGTGGTGGTGCTCGCCGTGATCTTCGCGGTGATGCTGCCGCACGAGACGGCGGCGCGGCCGTCCGCGGCGCCGGGGGCCCCGGGCCACCTGAGCATCGCCGTCGCCGAACCGGCCGCCCGGGTGCTCTATGTGGCCGGGTTCCTGCTGATGGGCGCGTTCGTCACGGTGTACAACCTGCTGTCCTACCGGCTGCTGGCCGATCCGTACCGGGTGCCGGCCTCCGTGGTCTCGCTGCTGTTCCTCACCTACCTGGTGGGCACAGCCGGCTCGTCGTTGGTAGGCCGGCTGACCGGCCGCTCGGGCCGGCGCGTCGTGGTAGCCGCCGGGGCAGCGATCATGGCGGCGGGATTGCTGGTGCTGGCCGCCCGCCCGTTGGTGCTGGTGCTGGTCGGGCTGGTGATGGCGACATTCGGATTCTTTGTGGCGCACGCCGTGGCGGCCGGGTGGGTGGGCATCCTGGTGCCCGGCGCGCGATCCCAGGCGACGGCCATGTATGCGCTGCTCTACTACCTCGGTTCGGCGATCATCGGCTACGCCGGCGCCGTCGTGTACACGGCGACGAACTGGGCCGGGGTGACGGTGCTCGTCACGGCCTGCGCTCTGGCAGCGGCGGCCGCCGTGTGGCGGTGGACCCCACGCGCTGTCGCGGTCCGCTGACCCGGGCCGGAGTGCGCGGCGGCTGCGCCGCCGCGGGCAGCGTCATACCGGTCACACCAGCCAGACCGCTGCGTCGGCGGGCAGCGCGCCATCGTCCTTGAGCGCCGCCGAAGCGATGATCACCTCGCCGGGGGGCAGCGGCACCTCGTGCCCGGACATGTTGATCATCACCGTGACGGGACCGTTGCGGAACGAGACGACCCGGCCACCGGGGTGGGTGAGCCACTCCAGCGCGCCGTCGCCCAGCGCGTAGTTGCGGCGCAACGCCAACGCGTCGCGGTACATCGACAGCGTCGAATCCGGGTCGCCGGTCTGCAGATCCCGCGCCAGCGCGGCGAACGACTCCGGCTGCGGCAGCCACGAGACGCCGTTCGGTGAGAAGCCGAGGGCGGGTGCGCCGGCCTGCCACGGAATCGGCACCCGGCAGCCGTCGCGGCCCCGCCGCTCGTGCCGCGACTGCTCCCACGTCGGGTCCTGGCGCATCTCGTCGGGCAGCGTGGTGTGCTCGGGCAGGCCCAGCTCCTCGCCCTGGTAGAGGTAGGCCGATCCCGGCAGACCCAGCATGAACATCGTCAAGGCGCGTCCGCGGGCCAGGCCGAGCGGCGCGTCCGGCTGGGTGTCGCCGATGCCGATGCCGCCCTGGTCCTTCAGCCGTACCCCCTCCGGCAGGCCGAACCGGCTCGGGTGCCGGACCACGTCATGGTTGGACAGCACCCAGGTGCTCGGCGCACCGACCCGGTTGTTGATCTGCAACGACCGGGTGACGACGTCCTGCAGGATCGGCCCGTACCAGGGCGTCTCCAGGAACGTGAAGTTGAACGCCTGGTGCATCTCGTCGGGGCGCACATAATTGGCCAGGCGGGTGAGCGGCTGCACCCAGGCTTCGGCCACCAGAATCCGGGCGGGGGAGTAGTCGTCGAGCACGGCGCGCCAGTCCCGGTAGATCTCGTGCACGCCGTTCTGGTCCCACATCGGGCCCATGGTGCCGTCGGTGGGTGTCTCCTCGGCGCCAGCGCCGTCCAGGTACTTGCGGGCATCCTTGGCCGTGGGTGCGGCGAACGACATGACACCGAGCGCCGGGTCGATGAGGTAATCGGGCATGCCGGCGGCCTTGACCAGGCCGTGGGCCACATCCACCCGGAACCCGTCGACGCCGCGATCCAGCCAGAAGCGCAGCACCGACTCGAACTCGGCGTGCACCTCGGCATTGTTCCAGTCGAAGTCCGGCTGGCCGGCGTTGAACAGGTGCAGGTACCACTGGCCGGGCGTGCCGTCCGGGTTCGTGGTGCGGCTCCACGCCGGGCCGCCGAAGACGGACATCCAGTTGTTCGGCGGCCGGTCGCCGTCCGGCCCCAGGCCGTCGCGGAAGATGTAGCGCGCGCGCTCGGGTGATCCGGGGGCCGCGGCCAGCGCCGCCTGGAACCACACGTGTTGGTCCGACGAGTGGTTCGGCACCAGATCCACGATCAGCTTCAGTCCCAGCTCGTGCGCGCGGGCCAGCAGCGCGTCGAAGTCGGCAAGGGTGCCGAACAGCGGGTCGATGTCGCGGTAGTCGGCGACGTCGTAGCCGGCGTCGGCCTGCGGCGAGCGGTAGAACGGCGAGATCCACACCGCGTCCACCCCCAGGGCTTTCAGTGCGTCCAGGTGTGACGTGATGCCGGGCAGATCCCCGATCCCGTCACCGTTCGAGTCCGCGAAGGAGCGCGGGTAGATCTGGTAGACGACGGCGCTTCGCCACCACTGGGCGTCCGGTGCGGCGGCGTGCAGGGGCGAGGCAGGGGTGGGGACTGCGGGCATGGTGGCCAAGGCTCCTGGCAGGTGGAGGCGGTGGGTGCCGCCGGAGACAACGTCAGATCCTGACTCTAGCGACCGGCCGGGCGTAGTTTGTGGCCATGGCCGATTGGCGTGTGCTGCGCGAGCCGACGGTGCCGATCCTGCTCGCCGCGTCCGTGATGCACGTCGTCCGGCGCAATGCCATCGATTTCGCCGTGTTCTTCGGCACCGCCGTGGTGATCGTGATCGATGCCCGCCGACACGACATGACTCCCGCCGGTGTCGCGCGTATCAGCCGGCCGCGTGCGTGGCTGGTGGTGGCGGGTATGACGCTGTTCTCGGCGGTCGTCGCCCTGGCCGCCCCCGCCTCCGTGGGCGCGCGACTGGTGCTGGTCGCGATCGGGCTGGCCGCGCTCGTCCTCGTCATTGCCCGGCCCCAGCGAGTGTCCGGCGGGCAGGTCCCGCCCGCGGCGCGTGGTTGGCCGATGTGGGCGGTGATCGGCGTCGCGGCATGCCTGTGGGAGCTCACGTCGTTCATCGCGCAGCAGGTCTGGCCACTGGACCAGGATGCGCACCCGGCCGTGAGCGACCTGGTCGGTCCGCTGCTGCAGACGTGGCTCGGGCGGGCCGTGTTCCTGGCGCTGTGGGCCGGTGCCGGTTGGTGGCTGCTGCGGCAGATGGTCGGTGCGGGGCCGGAGGCCGATGTCGGCGACCAGCGTGCACGTAGCGCGGGCATGGGGCCCGGAGGCGAGCGCAGCGAGCCGGCGGAGCGTCATACATGGCTGTCGGACCCGCACGACGGCCACAGCGAGGCGGGCCGATGAGGGGCGTGACCATCGCGGTCTACCTGGCGGGTGCGCTGGCGCTCGCCGTCACCGAACTGCTCGCCCGGGGCACCCGGCTGCCGGTGCCCACGCTGGCGGTCCTGTTCCGGTGGATCCTGCGCCGGCGCAGCGCCCAGATCGGCGTGGTGATGGCCTGGTGGTGGATCGGGTGGCACTTCTTGGGCGACGGCGCCTGATTCCGCGCGCGTGACGTATGGAGGCGCATGCGTCTGCGTCAGGAGCTCGCGGCGAGCGTGCCTACCGCATCGCCTCCGCGATGAGGGACGCGATGGTGCGGTGCGGCATGCCATCCAGCTGGCCGAGCTGGGTGATGCAGGAGAACCCGTCCATGGCGACGGCGACGGGGGCGCCGTCGGAGGCCATCGCGGCCTGATCGACCGCCTCGTGCAGCTTGGGCAGCCAGTAGTCCCGCGCAATTTTCTCGCCGACCGGCGCCGTCTTCTCGGCGAAGCCGTAGGAGCCGGCCAGGCCGCAGCAGCCGGCGTCGAGAGTCGTCGGTCGGTAGCCGAGGCGCCTGAGGACCAGTTCGTCAGGGGCGGTGCCCACCGAGGCGCGGCCCTGGCAGTGCGGATGCACGATCACGGCGCCGCGGTCGGGCACGTCGGCCGCCGATCGGGAGCCGCGCGGCGCGACGGCGCCGGTGGCCAGCAGGTGCTCGGACAGCGACCGGGCCAGGCCTGCCAGCCGGTCGGCGCGCGGGTCGTCGGCCAGCAGGTTCGGCAACTCGTCGCGGAACGAGGACAGGCAGCTCGGCTCGGGTACCACCACGGGGATGCCGCGGGACGTGAACGGGTCCAGGATGTCCAGCACGTTCGACAGGGACTTGCGGGCCAGGCCCAGCATGCCCGGGTCGTAGAGGGTTCGGCCGCAGCAGGCCCATTGCGGCGGCACGTGCACGGTTTCGCCGGCGGCCGCCAGGGCGGCGGCGATGTCGTAGCCGAGCCCAGGGTCGAAGGCGTTGGTGAACGAATCCGGCCAGAGCACCACGGTGGCGGTCTCCGGCTGGTTCAGCGCCCGGGCAGTCTCCGAGCGGCGGAACGGCACCGGCGCGAACGACGGCGCCGGCCGGGATGTCGTCACGCCCGCCGCCTTGCGCAGCGCGGTGCCGATCAGCGGCATGTTCAGCAGCGCCGAGGCGAGCCTCGGCACGCGGGTCGCGATCCGCGACGCCCAGGGCAAAAGGCCCAGAGCGTACATCTCGCGCGGCCGGATCTTCCCCTTGTAGTAGTGGTAGTTGAACTCGGCCTTGTAGGTGGCCATGTCCACGCCGGTGGGGCAGTCCACCTTGCAGCCCTTGCAGGACAGGCACAGCTCCAGGGAGGCGTGCACGTCCTCGTTGCGCCAGGTCGCCTCGGTGGTCTCGCCCTGGAACATCTCGGTGAGCATCTTGGCCCGGCCGCGGGTGGACAACTTCTCGTCGCGGGTGACCCGATACGACGGGCACATCACCCCGGAGTCGTCGCGGCGGCAGCGTCCCACCCCCACGCACCGTTCCGCGGCGTGCTGCAGCGAGCCGCCGTCGTCGGGGAACGCGAACATGGTGTCCAGCGCCATCGGATTCTCGTGGTATTCGGGGCCGAAGCGCAGGTTCGTGTCCAGTGGGTACGGGTCGACCAGTTTGCCCGGGTTGAGGAGGCCCTTCGGGTCGAACAGCGATTTCACCGTCTGGAAGGCGGTGATCACGTCGGGGCCGAACATGCGCACCAGCAGCTCGCCGCGGCCCTGTCCGTCGCCGTGCTCCCCGGACAGCGACCCGCCCATCGACGTCACCAGGTCCGCCGCTTCCTCCATGAACGCCCGGAACGTGGCCAGCCCGTCCGTGGTGCGGAAGTCGAACGGTTGCCTCGTGTGCACGCAGCCCTGCCCGAAGTGTCCGTAAAGGGCGCCGGTGTAGCCGTACTTCCCCCACAGGCCGACCAGAGCCCGCAGGTATTCGCCCAGCCGCTCCGGCGGTACTGCCGCATCCTCCCAGCCCTCGTGGTTGTGCGGGCCGTCCTTGGGCACCGCGGTCGCGGCGAGCGCCGACGCGCGCACCTCCCACAGCGCCTTCACCTCGGCCGGGTCGTCGATCTGCTTGGCCACCACGCCATCGGGAATGCCGGCGATGAACTCCGCCGTCCGGGCCTGCACCATGGCAGGGTCGTCCCTGTCCGGATCGACGCTGCCCACCTCGGCCAGGAGCCAGCCGCGGCCTTCCGGCAGCACCGCGATGCCGGCCGTGTTCAGGCCCTTGGCCGCGGACTGGTTCACCAGCGTGTCGTCGAACCCCTCCAGGCCGAGCAGCCCGAACGCCACCAGCGACGGCACGGCGTCGGCCGCCGCGAAGATGTCCGGGTAGCCGAGGATGACGAGAGTGCGATGCTTCGGCGAGGTCGCCAAGGTGAGCTCGGCCTCGACCGTCAGCGCCAGCGTGGACTCCGAGCCGACCAGCAGCCGGGCCAGGTTCAGCGGGGATCCGGGCAGCACCTGGTCCAGGTTGTAGCCGGAGACCCGGCGCGGGATGTCCGGGAACTTCTGTCTCACCGCGTCCCCGTAACGGCGGCCCGTCTCGCGCAGGCCGCCCAGGATCCGGGCCAGGGTGCCCCCGGCCGCGACCGCGTCCCGGTAGTCGGCCTCGTCATAGGCACCGACCCACAGGTCCTCGCCATCGGCGGTGACGATGCGCAGGCGGTTCACGTTGTCCACCGTCTTGCCCGCATACAGCGCGTGCGTGCCGCAGGAGTTGTTGCCGATCATCCCGCCGAGCGTGCACCAGGCGTGTGTGGCCGGGTCCGGGCCGAATGTGAGCCCGTGCACCTCGCATGCCGCCCGCAGGTCGTCCAGCACCACTCCCGGCTGCACCCGGGCGATCCGGCGCACCGGATCGATATCCAAGATCTTGTTCATGTAGCGCGAGAAATCCAGCACCACACCCACATTCACGGTCTGCCCGGCCAGGCCGGTGCCGGCGCCGCGGCCCAATACCGGCGCTCCCACCTCCGCGCACAGCTTCACGACCGTGACGACGTCCGCCGCATCCCGGGGAAACACCACGCCCAGCGGGATCTGCCGGTAGTTCGACGAATCCGTGGCATACACGGCCCGCGCAGCGGACGAGAAATCCACGTCCCCCCGCACCGCATCCGTCAGTCGATCCGCGAGCAGCAGTCGGTCCGCGGGCGTGATGGGGGACCGATCGACTCGGGTTCCGGGTGCCGCCGTGATGGTCACCGTGGGCGCCTCCTTCTGCGTGCCCCGTCGTGATTCGAAACGCTACCTGCAGGGTGCCCCTGCGCTGTGCGGCGGGTAACCTCGGACTGTCGTGACGGCACCGCCGCGTGCCGACCGCGCGGCGGATGGCCACGGCAACGCGATGGACATGGTCGCTCACCGACGGGAGGCACGCGAAAGACGTGAGACGCCTGTACTACTTCACAGCGGGCGTAGCCCTCGGTGTCGCGGCGGCGCGCCGTACCCGCCGCGCCAAGGAAGCGGCCAAAGCCGCGTTCATCGCGAAGTTCACGCCGTCTGCGATCGCCGCCGACGTGGCCGATGCCATCGCCGAGCTCGGACAGGCCGTGGGCTCGTTCGCGTCCGACATCCGCATGGGGGCCGTCAACCGGCGGGCCAGCTACCGGCCGATGATCGACGGCCCCACCGGGGACGTGGTGATGCTGCCACCGGAGCGGGTGGCCGCGATCACCGAGCGCCGTGCGCTCGCGACCGGCGTCATACCCGCGTTCGACGCTGCGCCCCGCGCCAACGACGCTGCGCCCCGCGCCAACGACGCTGCGCCCCGCGCCTATGACGCTGCCCGCCGCGCTGCCGCGCGGTAACCCGTCACCGGACGCCCGCGCGGCCCCGATTCCGCGGCCCCGGTTCGTCGACGGTCGGCCTCAGGCGGCAGACTGGACGAGCCCGATCAAGCGAAGAAGGACATCATGCAGACCCACGAGATCCGCCGCCGGTTCCTGGACCATTTCCGCCAGGCCGGCCACACGGTCGTCCCGTCCGCCTCGCTCATCAGCCAGGACCCCACGGTTCTGTTCACCATCGCGGGCATGGCGCCGTTCAAGCCCTACTTCCTGGGCCAGGAGACGCCGCCGTTCACCCGGGCGACCAGTGTGCAGAAGTGCGTGCGCACATTGGACATCGACAACGTGGGCATCACCACCCGGCACAACACGTTCTTCCAGATGGCGGGCAACTTCTCGTTCGGCGACTACTTCAAGGAAGGCGCCATCACGCATGCCTGGAACCTGGTGACGGGCAGCCTAGGCGACGGCGGCTACGGTTTCGACCCGGAGCGGATCTGGGCCACGGTGTACGAGAACGACGACGAGGCGTTCGAGCTGTGGCGATCCATCGCCGGGTTGCCGGAATCGCGCATTCAGCGCCGTGACGGGCACGACAACTACTGGGACATGGGCGTTCCCGGCCCTGGCGGGCCCTGCTCGGAGATCTACTACGACCGGGGGCCGGCCTATGGCATCGACGGCGGCCCGGCTGCCGACGAGGACCGGTACCTGGAGATCTGGAACCTCGTCTTCATGCAGGACGTGCGCGGCGAGCTGTCCCCCAAGGACGGTCACCCGCCGGTCGGCTCGCTGCCCAAGAAGAACATCGACACCGGCATGGGCGTGGAGCGCGTCGCCTTCCTGCTGCAGGGCGTGGACAACGTCTACGAGACGGACCTGCTGCGCCCGATCATCGGTGCGGCCGAGAAGCTCTCCGGCCGGGCCTACGGCCGCGAGCACGTCGACGACGTGCGCTTCCGGGTGATCGCCGACCACATGCGTTCCGGAATCATGCTGATCGGCGACGGGGTGACGCCGTCCAACGACGGCCGCGGCTACGTGCTGCGGCGGCTGCTGCGACGGGTGGTGCGATCGGCCCGGCTGCTCGGTGTGACGGCGGACGTGATGCCGACGCTGTCCGCCGTGGTGCGGGATCTGATGGCGGAGTCGTATCCGGAGCTGGCTACCGACTACGAGCGGATCGAGCGTGTGGCGGCCACCGAGGAGACGGCGTTCCTGCGCACACTGTCGTCCGGTTCGAAGTTGTTCGATCAGGCCGCCGCGGACACCAGGGCCGCCGGGACGACCGTGGTGTCCGGCGACACCGCGTTCGCGCTGCACGACACGCACGGCTTCCCCATCGACCTGACGCTGGAGATGGCTGCCGAGGCCGGCCTGACCGTCGACACCGACGGGTTCCGGGCACTGATGTCCGAGCAGAAGGAACGCGCCCGCGCGGACGCCCGCGCCCACAAGGGCGGCTTCGGCGACCTCACCGTCTATCGGCGGTTGCTGGACACCGGTGGCCCCACCGAGTTCACCGGCTACGGCGAACTGGAGTCGGAGGCGACGGTCCTCGGCGTGATCGCGGGGGACGAACGGGTGCCCGCTGCCGGCGAGGGCGAGATCGTGAAGATCGTCCTGGACCGCACGCCCCTGTATGCCGAATCCGGCGGCCAGGAGTCCGATGCCGGGTCGATTCTCGGCGACGGCGCCCTGGCCGAGGTCATCGACGTGCAGAAGGTGAACCGCAAACTCTGGGTGCACACGGTGCGCATCGCCGCCGGCGAGCTGCGGGAGGGTGCATCCGTGCAGGCCAAGGTCGACCCCGAGTGGCGCCTCGGCGCCCGGCAGGCGCACTCGGGAACGCATGTGGTGCATGCCGCGCTGCGCCAGGTGCTCGGGCCGCAGGCGCTGCAGTCCGGCTCCTACAACAAGCCCGGCTACCTGCGCCTGGACTTCGCGTGGAATCAGGCGTTGTCCGATGCGACCAAGAGCGAGATCGAGGAGGTCGCCAACCTGGCGGTGCGACGGGACCTCCCGGTGTCCGTGCAGTACACGACGCTGCCGGACGCCCGCGCGAAGGGCGCCATCGCGTTGTTCGGCGAGACCTACGACGAGACGGTGCGTGTGGTGGAGATCGGCGGACCGTGGTCCATCGAACTGTGCGGCGGCACCCATGTGGAGCACTCCAGCCAGATCGGGCCGGTCTCGCTGATCTCGGAATCGTCGGTGGGCTCCGGGCTGCGGCGCGTCGAGGCGTTCGTCGGCATCGACGCAATGCGGCAGCTTGCCACCGAAAGGGCCCTGCTGGCGCAGGTCTCGGATCTGCTCAAGACTCCGGCGCCGGACGTGCCGCAGCGCATCGCCGACCTGGTGGAGCGGCTGCACCACGCGGAGAAGGAACTGGAGAAGCTGCACACCGAGGCGGTGCTCGCCTCCGCCACGTCGCTGGTGGACGGCGCCCAGCAGATCGGCGACATCGCCGTCGTCGCGGCGACGGCGCCGGCCGGATCGACCGCTGCGGACCTGCGCGCCTTGGCCACCGACCTGCGCGGCCGATTCGGCTCGCGTGCCGCGGTGATAGCGCTGTTCGCCGCCGATGGCGGCACCGTCTCGTTCGCCGCCGCCAGCACCCCGGCTGCGATCGAGCGCGGCCTCAAGGCCGGGGAACTCGTCAAGGCGTTCGCCCCGTCGGTCGGCGGTCGCGGCGGCGGTCGGCCCGACCTCGCCCAGGGCGGCGGCACCGACCCCACCGGTGTTCCCGCTGCGATCACTGCAGTGGCGGCCGCGGTCGCCGCGGCACAGCCGTGATCCGGACCGGCCGGTGACGAAACTCGCCGGAGATCACGACACGCCGCCGCGCGGCGTGCGGTTGGCGGTCGATGTCGGTACCGTCCGGGTCGGGATCGCCGTGAGCGACCCCGACGGCATCCTCGCTACGCCCGTCGTCACGCTCGCGCGCGACACCGATTCCGCGGGGGACCTGGGCGAAATCGTCGCGCTGGTCGCTGAGCGCGGTGCGGTGGAGGTGGTGGTGGGCTTGCCGAGGACGCTACGCGGCCGCGACGGTTCGAGCGCGCTCGCCGCGCGGCAGTACGCCGCAGACCTCGCCCCCCGGATCGCGCCGGTTCCGGTGGTACTGGTCGACGAGCGCATGACGAGTGTGACGGCCAATCGGATCCTGACCGAGCGGCGCGTGCCGGGCCGCTCCCGCAGGGCAGTCGTGGACCAGATCGCGGCCGTCGAGATCCTGCAGACCCGGTTGGACGAACTCCGCGCAGGGCGGGGTGGCCATGGGTAGCCATCGGCATCCCGAGGACCAGCGGGACGACGACGGGCCAGGCCCCGACGGACACGACGACGATGCCCGGCCGAGCGCGGCCGAGCCCGATGGCCGCGACGGCGGCACAGACGACGGCAGCGGTCACGATCACTTCGGGCTGTTCGACGAGCGTGCCGCCGAGGGCGACGAGGATCCCGTCCCGACCGGCGAATTCGACCTGTCGGAACTGCGCGACGTGCTCGCGGGTCGCGGCGGCGCCGAGGGCGACGACTCCGCGGCCGGCGCCGCCGCACCCGGTAAGGGGGTCGCTGGGGCACGGCGCGCGGGTGGCGCGAGACCGCGGCGCCGGCACCCGGTGCGCTCCACGGTCATAGCGCTGGTGGTGCTGGCGCTGATCGCGGGCGGCGTCACGGTGGGCGTCATCTGGTGGCAGCACCGCAATGCCGCGCCGGAGGACTGGGCCGGGTCCGGGTCGCGAACCCTCGTGGTGCGGGTGCAGAGCGGTGACGGCCTCTACGTCGTGGGCCAGACGCTGGTCAATGCGGGGGTTGTTGCCAGCGTGCCGACCTTCGTGTCGGTCGCCGCCGAAGACGGCCGTCTGTCCGGCCTGCAGCCCGGCTACTACCTGGTCCACGAACACTCGTCGGCGCAGATCGCGGTCGACGACCTGGCCAATCCGGACAACCGGCTCGGGCACCTGCGCATCATTCCCGGCGACACACTGGCCGATTTCACGACCGTGTCCACCTCGGGCGAGAAGGGCACGAAGGAGGGCATCCTCGCCAAGATCGCCGCGGCCTGCGTGCCGACGAACGGTGCCGCGCAGTGCTTCACCACAGACGAACTGTGGCAGGTTGCCCGGACGGCGTCGCCGTCCGACCTGGGCGTGGTGGGGTGGGCCACCGAGACCGTGTCGAAGGCCTCGGACCCGAACCGGCGTCTGGAAGGCCTGATCCTCCCCGGCGACTACGACATCGCCCCGGGCTCGACGGCGTTCGAGGCGCTGCAGGCTGTGGTGAGCGCCTCCGCGGCCGCGTGGAACACCACCGGCATCGTCGCGGCTGCGAAGAAGCAAGGACTCACCCCGTACCAGCTGGCCACGGTCGCGTCGCTGGTTCAGGCCGAGGGCGTCGGCGACGACATGCGCAAGGTCGCGCGGGTGATCTACAACCGGCTGGAGATCGGCAAGAAGCTGGAGTTCGACTCGACCGTCAACTACGGGCTGGACCGTGCCTCCATCTCCACCACCAACGACGAGCGGCTGGACGAGTCCAACGCCTACAGCACCTACGCGCACGAAGGACTGACGCCGACGCCGATCGGTGCGCCCGGCCCGGATGCGTTGGACGCCGCCGACGACCCGGCGACCGGCGACTGGCTGTACTTCGTCGCCATCGATCTGGACGGGCACACCTGCTTCTCGGTCACCGACGAGCAACACGCCAAGTGCGTGGACGAAGCCCGCGCCAACGGCGTGTTCGGCTGAACGATGCGCCACGGGATCGTGATCGCATGACGCCGCCGGCGGCCGTTGCGCACCGGGCCGGGGTGCTGGGATCGCCGATCGGGCACTCGCTGTCACCCGCGCTCTACCGCGCCGGTTTCGCGGAGCTGGGCATGGACGATTGGTCGTTCGACGCCATCGAGTGCGACGCTGCTCGCCTGGCCGCCCTCGTGGGCGAGATGGGCCCCGAATGGGCCGGTCTGGCGGTGACCATGCCCGGCAAGGCCGCCGCTGCCGCCGTCGCCGCCGGTCGCTCGGAGCGGGTGCGCACGCTCGGCGTCGCCAACACCCTCGTGCGCCGCGGTGAGGCGTGGTGGGCGGAGAACACCGATGTGGACGGCGTGCGCGGCGCTCTCGCCGCCGCAGGCGTACCGCCGACAGGGCCCGTGCTGGTGATCGGCGGCGGCGGGACGGCCCGGGCCGTCGTGGCGGCCGTGGCCGAGTTGCGCTGGGACGGCCCACTGATCCTTGCCGGGCGGCGGCCCGAGAGCAGCGTCATCGTCGGTGAACTGGCGGACGCGATGGGGCTGGCCGCCACCCGCATCGGGATGACGGCCGACGAGATCACGCCGGTCGCGTCGGCGCTGGCGCTGGCCGTGTCCACCGTCCCGGCCGGCGCCGCCGACCGCCTCGCGGTGCCGCTCGCGGATGTCCCGGCGTTGTTCGACGTCATCTACCACCCGTGGCCCACGCCGCTCGCCGCGGCGGGGTCCGCCGACCGCATCACCGTGACCGGACTGGACATGCTGCTGCACCAGGCGCTCACCCAGTTCGAGCTGGTGACCGGAGTGCCCGCCCCCGCCGATGCGATGCGAGAAGCGTTGCGCGACGCAGTCGGCTCGGATCTCCCGCTGCCCGTGTGACGCAGTCCGGGCCACCGTCCGCCTAGTACGCTTGCCCCGTGCCGACGAAGGCGGCGACGCACCGGACGGGCTGACGTGATCGAGGGAGGGGGCCGCGGCGACGTGCATCTGAAATCCCTCACGCTCAAAGGATTCAAGTCGTTCGCATCGGCCACCACGCTGCGCTTCGAACCCGGCATCACCGCGATCGTCGGGCCGAACGGCTCGGGCAAGTCGAACGTCGTGGACGCCATGGCATGGGTGCTCGGAGAGCAGGGTGCCAAGGCGCTGCGCGGCGGCAAGATGGACGACGTCATCTTCGCCGGCACCGCGGATCGCCCGCCGCTGGGCCGGGCCGAGGTCACGCTGACCATCGATAACCGCGACGGCGCCCTGCCGATCGACTATGACGAGGTCTCCATCACCCGCCGCATGTTCCGCGACGGCGCCGGCGAGTACGAGATCAACGGCAAGGCCTGTCGACTGCTGGACATCCAGGAGCTGCTGTCCGACTCCGGCATCGGCCGCGAGATGCACGTGATTGTCGGACAGGGCCATCTGGACGCGGTGCTCTCCGCCCGGCCGGAGGATCGACGGGCCTTCATCGAGGAAGCCGCCGGCGTCCTGAAACACCGCAAGCGCAAGGAGAAGGCGCTGCGCAAGCTCGACGCGATGCAGGCGAACCTCACCCGGCTCACCGACCTGACGGTCGAGCTGCGCCGCCAGCTGGGACCGTTGGGCCGGCAGGCCGAGGTCGCGCGCCGCGCCGCCGGCGTGCAGGCGGATCTGCGGGACGCGCGCCTACGACTGCTGGCCGACGACGTGCAGCGTTTGCGCGCCGAGATGGAGCTTGACGAGCAGGCCGAACAGGCAGCCGCCCAGCGCCGGACAGCACTGCAGCGGCAGCTCGCCGAAGCTGCCGAGGCGGGGGAGCGGGCCGCGCATGCCCTGGAGGCGGCGACCCCTTCGGTGACTCGCTGGCAGAACACCCACTTCGCGCTGTCCGCGCTGCTGGAACGTTTCCGGGGCACGATCTCGCTGGCGCAGGAACGAGCACGCAACCTGGCCACGCCGATGCCCGAATCACGGCCGGCGCGCGACCCGGACGATCTTCGGGCGGAGGCCGAACGCGCCGACGCCGAGCAGGCCGAGAAGGATGCGGCCGTGGCGGCTGCCCGGGCGGCGCTGTCGGTGGTCGCCGCGAGCCGAGCGGAGCACGAGGAGCAACTCGCCGTCGCCGAGGCGGAGCTGGCCGCCGCCGCCCGGGCGCTGGCCGACCGCCGGGAAGGGCTCGCGGTGCTCGCCGGGAAGGTGGGTAGCGCGCGTTCGCGTCTGGCTGCCGGGCATGACGAGATCGAGCGGCTGGCCACCGCCATCGCCGACGCGGCGCAGCGTGCCCGTTCGGCGACGCAGGAGTTCGAGGAACTCCGCGGTGCCATCGGCGACCTCGACTCGTCGGAAGTCGGCCTGGACGAGAGTCACGAGTCGGCGCTGGCCGCGTTCGAGTCCGCACAGGCGCGCGTCGCGGAACTCACCGACCGGCAGCGAGAGCTGGTCTCCCAGCAGGCGGCATTGCGCGCTCGGGTCGAAGCGCTGGCGCTCGGCCTGGACCGACGCGACGGCGCCGGTGTACTGCTGGCTGCGCAGGCCGAGCTGCCGGGGCTCATCGGATCCGTTTCGACCGTGCTCGATGTCGACGCCGGTGCGGAAGCTGCGATCGCCGCCGCGCTGGGACCCGCCGCGGACGCTGTCGCCGTCGCCGACATGGCGGCTGCGGCTGCCGCCCTGGCCCGGCTCAAGGAACAGGACGGCGGACGGGCGGGGATGCTGGTCGGCGATCCGGGCGCTCGCGGCCCGTCGCCGCGACCTGCGCTGCCCGGCGGTGCGCGGTGGGCGAGCGACCTGGTGCGCGCGCCCGACGCCTTGACCGGCAGCGTGGCGGCCCTGCTGGACGGGATCGCCGTGGTCGACGATCTGCCCGCGGCCGTGACGCTGGTGCGCGCACGTCCGGAACTGATCGCAGCGACCCGCGACGGCGACGTTGTCGGCCGTCGTTGGGCGGCCGGCGGCAGCCGGGGCCGTCAGTCGGTGATCGAAATCCAGGCGGCGGTGGACGACGCCGAACGGCAACTGGCCGCTGTCAGCGCCGAGCTGGAAACCGTGCGCGCCGCCGGCGAAGGCGCTCGGGCCGAGGCGAGCGCACGCGAGGAGGAATTGCGCCGGGCTGAGCAGGCACTGCACGAATCGGATGCTCGGATCTCAGCCGTCTCCGAGAAGCTCGCCCAGCTCGGCTCCGTCGCCCGCTCCGCGCAGGCCGAGGTGCAGCGCCTCGAGGAACGGCGCCGGCTGGCCGACATCGCCCAGGAGGAGAACCGCGAGCAGGTCGCGCAGTTCGAGGCGCGCCTGGCCGCCGCGGAGTCGCAGGACGTGCCCGGCGATGTGGACCCTGCGCGGCGTAACGATCTGGCCGCTTCGTTGGCGTCCGACCGTGCTGCGGAGGTCGACGCGAAACTCGCACTGCGCACGGCCGAGGAGCGCGCCCGGGCCACTGCCGGCGTCGGGGAGCGTCTGCGCCGCGCGGCGGCCGCCGAGGAGGGTTCGCGGATCCGTGCACGGGAAGCGGCGGTTCGCCGGGCATCCGGGGCGCGGACTGCCGAGCGCGTCGCCGACGTGGCCGGGACGGCGCTGGTGAAGTTGACCGCCGCGGCAGAGGCAGCCGCGTCGGCGCGGGGTGCCGCTGAGCAGGACCGGACCGTCGCCGTGGAGGCTGCCGAGCAGGCGCGCCGCACCCTGGCGGGCCTGCAGACCGAGTGGGACTCGCTCACCGACGCGGTGCACAGTGTGGAGGTCGTTCGGGCTGGGCAGCGACTGCGACTGGAGCAGTTCGCCGAGACGGCCACGAACGAGTTCGCCATGACGCTCGACGACCTGGTCGCCGAGTTCGGGCCTCACGTGTCCGTGCCACCGTCGGCCGAGGAGCTGGCGGAGTACGAGGTCGCCAAGGACCGTGGTGAAGCGGTCAGCGCGCCGGCGCCCATGCCGTTCGATCGGCCGTCCACCGAGCGGCGCGCCAAGCGTGCCCAGCGCGATTACGCCGCCCTGGGCAGGATCAATCCGCTGGCGCTGGAGGAGTTCGCCGCCATGGAGGAGCGACATGCGTTCCTGGCGACGCAACTCGAAGACCTACGCGGTACCAGGGCGGATCTGCTGGGGGTCGTCGCCGAGGTGGACGAGAGGATCCTGGCGCTGTTCGAGTCCGCATATCGCGACGTGGCCGCCGAATTCGAGATCGTGTTCGCGACCCTGTTCCCGGGTGGGGAGGGCTCACTGTCGCTCACGGATCCGGAGGACATGCTGGCGACCGGTATCGAGGTCATGGCCCGCCCGCCCGGAAAAAAGGTGAAAAGACTCTCGTTGCTCTCCGGCGGCGAGCGATCGCTCGTGGCGGTCGCCATGCTGGTGGCCATCTTCCGCGCCCGGCCGAGTCCGTTCTATGTGCTGGACGAGGTCGAGGCCGCGCTGGACGAGGTCAATCTCACCCGCCTGGTGGGACTGCTGCGTGAACTGCGTGATTCTTCCCAATTGCTGGTGATCACGCACCAGAAATACACCATGGAGGCGGCTGACGTGCTGTACGGCGTGTCCATGCGCGGAGACGGCATCAGCCAGGTCATCAGCCAGCGGATGCGGGAACACGCGGCAACCGGAGCCCCTTCGACGTGACGGACGTGACACCGCCGGCGAGCGCCACGCCGCCCGTTCGAGTTGCCGAACCGGTCGCCGCGGTCGATAGTTCATTCGGATGCGTCGTGACCCGTACCCGGGTCGTTGTCGCGCCACACGACCCGCGATGATGGGACGGTCGCGCCGTTCCGGTGGACGTGTCGACATGTGTGAGGAGCTGGAGCCGGCTGGGCGCCGTCACCAGCGGAAGCGGGCAGTGAAGGCCAGCACCGGCCGGCAGGTCGGCAGACAGTAAAGGGCGAGAAGTACATGGTCCAATTACGACCCAACGGAGTGGACGCGCCCGGTCGGGCGTCCGTCGGCAAGCGCACACTCCGCACCGACAAGTGGTGGGCGAACCCGCTGATCACCTGGATCCTGCTGACGGTCTGGGTCGTGTATGCGACTGTTCGCGCATTCATGAACAAGTACTTCTTCACCGCGCAGGTCGCCGATGGCAGCGTCGACCCGACGCTGCCGCACTACCTGACCCCGTTCGCGTCGCCGTGTGTCACGGCGACCTGCCCTCCGGAGGCCCAGGAGTTCGGGCAGTGGTTCGGTTCCTGGTACCCGACGTTCTTACCGGCGGCTCTTATCGCGCTGATCTTCGTGCTCGGCTTCCGTACCACCTGCTACTACTACCGCAAGGCCTACTACCGCTCCTTCGCGCGCACGCCCAGCGCGTGCGCGGTGCCGGAGCCGCACAAGAGGTACAACGGCGAGACCAGGTTCCCGCTGATCTTCCAGAACGCGCACCGCTACTTCTTCTACGCGGCGGTCGTCGTCGGCTGCTTCCTCACCTGGGACGTGATCGCATCCCTGCGATACGGCTTCGGTTTCGGCACGCTCATCATGGCCGCGAACGCGATCCTGCTGTGGTGCTACACGCTCGGCTGCCACGCGTGCCGGCACGCCATCGGCGGCCAGCTCAGGCACTTCTCCAAGCATCCGGTGCGCTACCGCATGTGGAAGTGGGTGAGCACGCTGACCAACCGTCACATGCAGTTTGCCTGGACCACCCTCGGCACGCTCATGATCACTGATGCCTACGTTCTGCTGCTCTCGTGGGGTGCCGCACGCGGCTACTCGCTCGACCTGTTCTACATCTCGTTCTAACGGCACAGCCAAAAGGAATCGTCTCATCACCATGACTTCTTCAACTACTGCGCCGGCGCCGGGATCCTCGCAGCTCCCCGCCACTGCGAAGATCACCCGCCACTCGTCCGATGTCCTGATCATCGGCGCGGGCGGGGCTGGGCTGCGGGCCGCGATCGCCGCGCGCGAGGCCGGCAAGACCGTCACGATCGTGTGCAAGTCGTTGTTCGGCAAGGCGCACACCGTCATGGCGGAGGGCGGCATGTCCGCGGCCATGGGCAACGTGAACCCGCACGACAACTGGCAGGTGCACTTCCGCGACACCATGCGCGGCGGCAAATTCATGTCACATCCGCGCATGGCCGAGTTGCACGCGAAGCAGTCGCCGATGCGCGTCTGGGAGCTGGAGACCTACGGGGCCCTGTTCGATCGCACCCCCGAGGGCAAGATCAGCCAGCGCAACTTCGGCGGCCACGAATACCCGCGGCTGGCGCACGTCGGCGACCGCACCGGGCTGGAGTTGATTCGAACCCTGCAGCAGAAGGTCATGTCGTTGCAGCAGGACGACAAGAAGGCCACCGGCGACTACAACTCCGGCATCAGGGTCTTCGCCGAGACGACGATGACGACCTTGCTGATGCAGGGCGGAAAGGTGGGCGGCGCGTTCGGCTATCAGCGGGCCACCGGAGACTTCTTCGCCTTCACCGCACCCGCCGTCATCATCGCGACCGGTGGCCTGGGCAAGACGTTCAAGGTCACCTCCAACTCCTGGGAATCGACCGGTGACGGCGTGGCCATGGCGTTGCGGGCCGGCGCGAAGCTCATCAACATGGAGTTCGTCCAGTTCCACCCGACCGGGATGATGTGGCCGCCGTCGGTGCGTGGTGTGCTGGTGACCGAATCGGTCCGCGGTGACGGCGGGGTGCTGCGCAACTCCGAGGGCAAGCGGTTCATGTTCAACTACGTGCCCGATGTCTTCCGCGACCAGTACGCCACGACCGAGGAGGAGGGCGATCGCTGGTACACCGATCCGGACAACAACAAGCGCCCGCCGGAGTTGCTGCCCCGCGACGAGGTGGCGCGTGCCATCAACGCGGAGGTTCAGGCCGGCCGTGGCTCGCCCCATGGCGGTGTATTCCTGGACATCGGCTCGCGGCGCAGCGAGGAGTTCATTCGCCGCCGCCTGCCGAGCATGTACCACCAGTTCAAGCAGCTGGCCGACGTGGACATCACCAAGGAGCCCATGGAGGTGGGGCCCACGGCGCACTACGTCATGGGCGGCTTGGAGGTGGACCCGGACACCCAGGCGACCTCCGTGCCCGGGATGTTCTGCGCCGGTGAGGCGTCGGGCGGGCTGCACGGCTCCAACCGGCTGGGTGGCAACTCGTTGTCCGATCTAGCCGTCTTCGGCAAGCTCGCCGGCGATGCGGCTGTGCAGTTCGTCAACGAGCACGGCAGTTCCGTTCCGGAGTTCTCCGACGAGGAACTGCAGGGATACGCTACGCAGGCCCTCGAGCCGTTCCGGCACGCCGGCGACCCGGACTACGAGAACGCGTACGACATTCATCACGCGCTGCAGGAGATGATGTTCCGCCTGGTGGGCATCATCCGCACCGAGTCCGAGATCCGCGAAGCGTTGGCCGAACTCGACGAACTGGACGAGCGGGCCACCCGGCTCAAGGCCGAGGGTCCGATCGTCTTCAATCCGGGCTGGCATCTGTGTTTCGACGTGCGCAACATGCTGCTGCTCTCGCGCTGCATCGCGAACGCGGCCCTGCAGCGGCAGGAGTCGCGTGGCGGGCACACGCGCAACGACTTCCGGGACATGGATCCTCAGTGGCGCAGGACCCTACTCGAGTGCGAGCTCGTCGGCGGGAATGTGACCGTGACGCGGGTTCCGGGCCCGAAGGTGGCTCCGGCGCTGATGGCGTTGTTCGACCGGCACGAGCTGGAGAAGTACTTCACCGACGAAGAGATCGACGAGGCGGAGGCCTCCGGCGTCGGTCCGGCACCGCTCGAAGGAGAATAGGACATGGCATACACGGCGCACTTCAAGGTGTGGCGCGGGGATTCGACGGGCGGTGGCCTGGTCGATTACGACGTCGAGGTGAACGCCGGCGAGGTGGTGCTCGACGTCATTCACCGCATCCAGGCCGAACAGGCGGGCGACCTCGCCGTGCGGTGGAACTGCAAGGCCGGCAAGTGCGGGTCGTGCTCCGCCGAGATCAACGGCTACCCGCGGCTGATGTGTATGACGCGGATGAGCACCTATCGGCAGGACGAGACCGTGTCGGTCACACCGATGCGCACGTTCCCGGTGATCAAGGACCTCGTCACCGATGTCTCGTTCAACTACGAGAAGCTGTTGTCTATTCCGGCCTTCGCGCCGCCCGCCGATCTGAAGCCCGGCGAATACCGCATGCAGCAGGTCGATGTGGAGCGCAGCCAGGAGTTCCGCAAGTGCATCGAGTGCTTCCTGTGCCAGGACGTGTGCCACGTGATCCGAGACCACGAGGAGAACAAGCAGCAGTTCGCCGGCCCGCGCATGTTCATCCGGCTCGCCGAGTTGGACATGCACCCGCTGGACTCCGCGGACCGCGAGATCGCGGCACAGGACGACTTCGGCCTGGGGTTCTGCAATATCACCAAGTGCTGCACCGAGGTCTGCCCCGAAGGCATCAAGATCACGGACAACGCGATCATCCCGATGAAGGAGCGCGTCGTCGACCGCAAGTACGACCCGCTGCCCTTCTGGCGCCGCAAGCGCCGCGTGGCTGAGCGCAGCGAGGCGCGCGTTTAGACGCTGTGCTGAACGGAGTGAAGCCCGCGTTTAGATACTGTGCCGAGCGCGGCGAGGCGCGCGTTTAGACGCTGTGCTGAACGGAGTGAAGCCCGCGTTTAGATACTGTGCCGAGCGCAGCGAGGCGCGCGTGTGCGTGCTCGCGGTTTCACGCTGTCATCCCGCACAGAGCCCCGGCACCGTCCGGGGCTCTGTGCGTTTCGCCCACAACGTTCGTCAATGGATGAATGCATTACTTGTATGACGTCATGGCGGCGTCCGGGAGCCGGCCTCTGATCGGTCCCGACCCCTGGTGTGACGAGCGTCACCGCGATAGCGTATTCCCGTCCCAGGAATGCTCGCCATGCGAAGGGGCCGCTCATGCATACCAGGCTGCTGTGCCGCCTCGGGTGGCACCACTTCGTGGATTTTCCCGACCCCAATCCGGAATCCGGCGGGCTGGAGAAGCAGGGCTACCGCGCCTGCACGCGGTGCCCCAAGGAGAAGGACGTCAACGTGTACCTACCGCGACAGTCCTACGCCTGGAAGTCGCCGCGTTGACGGTCGTGCGTACCGGCCGCGGATCCCGGTAACGACCGAGCGCAGTTTCCGGCGCGGGTCTCGCGACGGAAGGGCCTGCTCCGGCGGGGCCTTCTGGCACTGTCGTGTGCCGGTGCAGTAGCGCAGGCTGGTGAGGTGGACCGGCCTGAAGGAGCGTGCCGTCATGGTGGGTCGTGACCGATTCGTTCGGGCGACGAGCGGAATGGTGGCTCTGCTGCTGGGCGCCTGCTCGGGAGACGGCTCCGAGTCGACACCCTCCGCGCCGAGCACACCGCCCGCGACATCGTACGTCGTGGCGCCGACGGCTGAGCAATTGGCGGCCGCGCTGATCACGCCGGACGACTACGCGGGCACGTGGTCCGTGAACGTTCCGTCGAGCGCGGAATACGCGATCGACGGTGTGGTGTCCGACGAGCAGCAGGCGATGCTGCCCAAGATTGCGTTCTGCGACAAGGCCGACGAGAAGTCTCGGTCGGCGGCGGCAGGTCTACGGTGGCGGGGCTTTCGGCAGATCGACCAATCCGAGGCGGACCCCATCGACCCGGCCCGCGGCGATCGGGTGGGCCACATGATTTTCGTTCAGGAGTTCCTGACGGCGGGCGACCCAGCCGACATCGAGTCGATGTTCAACGCACTGCGTGACGGCATGCGCGCCTGCGAAGGGCCGCTTCCGGCGGGCGAGGAGGGACCCGGCGAGGCTCGGCCGTTCGCAATCACCGCCGTCGGCGACGACCGCTATGGTGCGCTGACCACGGTCGAGGAGGCCGGTGGGGGCGCGTACTGGCTGTTGTACAGCTCCCTGGTGCGGCAAGGCCCGGTGTTGATGGAGTTGCAGGTCGTCGACATCGTGATGGGCGAGCAGACCGAGCCCGCGTTCACCGCCGAGGACATCGACACGTTCCTCGTCACCGCCGTTGAGAAGCTCCCGTCCACCGGCTAGGGCGGCCTCATGCAGGCGCGCATGGCACCGGTGTCGGCGACGGAACGGATCGTCGCTCGTGACGTTGTCGGTGCGCTAAATGTCGTAGTAGAGGGCGAATTCGTAGGGGTGTGGGCGCAGCCGGATCGGCTCGATTTCGGTGGTGCGCTTGAGCCGGATCCAGGTATCGATCAGGTCCGGGGTGAACACGCCGCCCTCGAGCAGATACTCGTGGTCTGCCTCCAGGCGATCGATCACCTCGTCGAGCGACGCCGGGGTCTGCGCCACGCCCAGTGCCTCCTCCGGCGCCAGCTCGTAGAGGTCCTTGTCGATGGGCTCGGGGGGTTCGATGCGGTTGCGCACCCCGTCCAGGCCGGCCATGAGCTGTGCCGAGAATGCCAGGTACGGGTTGGAGGAGGGGTCGGGGCAGCGGAACTCGATGCGCTTGGCCTTCGGGCTGGTGCCGGTCAGCGGGATGCGGATGCAGGCGGAGCGGTTGCGCGCCGAGTAGACGAGGTTCACCGGCGCCTCGTAGCCGGGTACCAGACGGTGGTAGGAGTTGACGGTCGGGTTGGTGAACGCCAGCAGGCTCGGGGCGTGGTGCAGGATGCCGCCGATGTAGTGCCGGGCCATGTCGGACAGTCCGCCGTAGCCGGTCTCGTCGTAGAACAGCGGCTGACCACCGGACCACAGCGACTGGTGGCAGTGCATCCCGGAGCCGTTGTCCCCCAGCAGAGGCTTGGGCATGAACGTCGCCGACTTGCCGGCGGCCCACGCGGTGTTTTTCACGACGTACTTGAACATCATCAGGTCGTCCGCCGCGGCCAGCAGCGTGTTGAACCGGTAGTTGATCTCGTTCTGACCACCGGTGCCGACCTCGTGGTGCGCCCGTTCGATGGTGAACCCGGCGTCGGTGAGGTGGGCTGCGATGTCATCGCGCAGGTCGGCGTAATGGTCGATCGGCGAGACGGGGGCGTAGCCGCCTTTCGTCCGCACCTTGTAGCCCTTGTTGCCGCCCGGCTCCTCACGGCCCGAGTTCCACGCGCCGGACTCGGAGTCGATATGGTACGAGCTCTCGTTGATCGACGATGTGTACCGGATGTCGTCGAAGATGTAGAACTCGGCCTCGGCGCCGAAGTAGGCGGTGTCCGCGAAGCCCGTGCCGGCCAGGTATTCCTGGGCCTTGCGGGCGACGTTGCGCGGATCGCGGGAGTACGGCTGCAGGGTGAGCGGATCGTGCACGAAGAAGTTCATGGCGAGCGTGCGGTGTTTGCGGAACGGGTCGATCCGGCCGGTCGACAAGTCCGGCAGCAGCGTCATATCCGACTCGTGGATGCCCTGGAAGCCGCGCACCGACGAGCCGTCGAATGCCAGGCCGGCGGCGAGCAGGTCCGCGTCGACCGACGCGGCAGGGATCGTCATGTGCTGCATGACCCCCGGTAGATCGCAGTAACGGATGTCGAAAACTTCGATGTCGTTGGCGGTGATGTAGGCGAGAAGATCGTCCGTAGTGGCGAACACGCGCGTGGGCTCCCGATCTGTGACAGGGGTAGTGGGCCGCTCCCTATTGTGCCGCGTGGCACATCTGTCGCCGACACTGGGCGGCGGGCCAGGCGGGGACCTTAAGCTGGCCTGGTGACGGCGACCGGCACGGGCACGTGGCCCGGCAAGAAGTACGGTGCCGCCGAGTCCGGAGTCGGGTCGGTGGCGTCGATGGGCTCGCGGATGGGGGCCTTCCTCATCGATATCGGGCTCAGCGCGGCCGCGGCGTTCACACTCACCTGGCCCGACGCGCCGCAGAATCTGTCGCTGGCGATCTGGGCCGGGTTGACCGTGCTGACGGTGGCGCTGTTCGGAGCGACGCCCGGCCAGTGGATGGTCGGCATCAGGGTCGCCAAAATCCGAGGCGCCGCCTTCGTGGGTGCGTGGGCGATCGCCCGCACCGCGCTGATCTTCCTGGTGCTGCCGCCGCTGGTCAGCGATGCGGACGGGCGCGGCCTGCACGACAGGCTGTGCCGCACCATCGTGCTGCGCTCCCGGTGATCGTCAGCGAGGGTGCGGGCCGAACGGATCAGCTATGACGGCGTGCCATGCGCTGCACGCTGCGCATCTTCGCCCCGGACGGCATCGGGCCCTTGGGCAGACCCACCTGGGGGGTTCGGGTGGCCAGTGAGGCGAGCTTCGTGTCGAGCTGGCTGACGGCGCCGGTCGAGATGTTGCGCGGCAGCTTCATCAGGTGCGAGTTGAGCTTGCGCAGTCGAACTTCGCCCTCGCCGGTGCCGACGATCACATCGTAGATGGGGGTGTCGCCCACCACCCGCGCGATGCGCTTCTTCTCCTGGGCCAGCAGCGGCTTCACCCGGTGGGCGGCGCCCTCGCCGACCAGCACGATGCCCGGGCGGCCGATCACCCGGTGAACGGCATCCATGTGGGTGGTGCCGGCGACGGTCGGCGTCACGCGCCAACGGCCCTTGAGGTTGTTCTGCAGCGACCACGCTGCGGCGCCCGGCGTGCCCTCGGCCTGTTGGTACACGCTGCGCTGCACGCGCCGCGCGAACACGATCAGCGCCACCATCGCGCCGATGATCACCCCGAAGATCAGGCCGGCCCACCAGAGCATGCCGGTGAGCCACGAGAACAGCGTCACCACGCCGGCGCACGCCAGCAATGTGCCGATCATGTAGGGCAACAGCCGCTTGTCCTGCTTGACCTGCGACTTGAAGACCTGCCACAGCTGCGCGCGGCGCTGCTTCTTCTCCGCCTTCTTCTCGGTCTTGCCTGCTGCCTTGGCAGCCTTCTCCTCCGCCTTGGAGGCCTTGGCCTTGGAACGGGCGGATGCGGACGACGAGGTAGCCATACTGGCAGTTTACGGGCCGCGTCGAGTGTTCCGGTCGCCCGTCGCCGTGCCGCTCTCAGTCCGCGGCCGCGGCCCTCGCCTCCATCGCCTGGCGGTAGAGGGTCCCGGCGCGGTAGGAGGAGCGGACCAGCGGTCCGGACATCACGCCGACGAAGCCGATCGACAGCGCTTCCTTGCGGATATCGACGAACTCGCGGGGCTTGACCCAGCGGTCGATCGGGTGATGCTTCGGTGTGGGGCGCAGGTACTGCGTGACGGTGAGCAGATCGCAGTCCGCCGAGCGCAGATCCTCCAGGGCCTGGGTGATCTCCTCGCGGGTCTCGCCCATGCCCAGGATCAGATTGGACTTGGTGACCATGCCGGCGTCCTTCGCCATGCGCAGCACGGCGAGAGAGCCGTCATACGTGAAGGCGGGCCGGATGCGCTTGAAGATTCGGGGGACCGTTTCGATGTTGTGCGCGAAGACGGCCGGCCGCGTGTCGAAGACCTTCTGCAACAGGTCCGCCTTGCCCGAGAAGTCGGGCGTGAGGATCTCCACGCCGGTACCGGGGGACTGCCGGTGGATCTGGCGGATCGTCTCGGCGTACAGCCATGCGCCCTCGTCGGCGAGATCGTCGCGGGTCACCCCGGTGACGGTGGCGTACTTCAGCTGCATCTTGGCCACCGATTCACCGACGCGACGGGGCTCGTCGGGGTCGAACGTCCCCGGCCGGCCGGTCTTGATATTGCAGAAGTCGCACCGTCGGGTGCAGGTGTCGCCGCCGATCAGGAACGTCGCCTCGCGATCCTCCCAGCATTCGTAGATGTTGGGGCAGCGCGCCTCCTGACACACGGTGTGCAGCTTCTCCTGGTCGACCAGGTTCTTCAGTCTCTTGAACTCGGGGCCGGTGTGCAGCTTCGCCTTGATCCACTCGGGTTTGCGTTCGATGGGCACCTGCGCGTTGCGCGCTTCCACCCGCAGCATGCGGCGCGCCGGCGCAGCGCCGTCCGCTTCGGCGGGGCCGCGCGAGCCGGTGACCGGCAGAGTGGCGGTCGTGGCTGCCGCTGTCTCGGCGAAGTCGGGGGGCAGGCTCGTCATGGCCTTGAGGCTCCTTGCATCACACCACGCGGGATCTCCACGTCGGCTACGGGTAGGTCGCCGTTCAGGCCCGCGAGCAGCAGGTCTTTCACGATCGGCTGCATCTCGGACACCGTCACGCTACGCGCGGCCTCCGCGGTGAGCGACGTCACCCCGGCGTCTGCGATACCGCACGGCACGATAGCGCCGAAGGCCGTCAGATCGCAGTCGCAGTTGAGCGCGAAGCCGTGCTGCGTCACGCCGTGGTTGATGCGGATGCCGATCGCCGCGATCTTGCGCTCCGGCCGGGACTCGTCGGCGGGCAGCCACACGCCGCTGCGGCCGTGCACCCGGCCCGCGGCGACACCGATGCGCGCGCAGGCATCGATGAGGACCTGCTCCAGCATCTGGACGTACTCGACGACTCGTGCCGGGTCCGCGAGACCCACGATCGGGTAGCCGACCAACTGGCCGGGGCCGTGCCAGGTGATCCGGCCGCCGCGATCCACTTCGACGACGTCGGTGCCGTCGGTCGGGCGGTCGCCGGGCTCGGTTCGCTTGCCTGCCGTGTACACGCTGGGATGTTCCAGCAGGATGACGCTGTCCCCGGCTGTTCCGGCGACGCGGTCGGCGGCCAGCGATTGCTGCATCGCCCACGCCCGGCGATAGTCGACGAGACCGGGTTCGAGGACACGAATCGGAGTCGATGATGCGCGCACATCGGCAACGCTACGCGGCACCGGCCGAGCCCGCTGAACGGCCGGACGCTCCTCGGCGATGACCTGCGCATTGTGGATGGGCGGCGCATGTCCTGCGCGCAGGCACTAGCTTGGGCCGGCATGGACCAAATCTTCGACGGCTACCGGTTCCTTTCTCCGGCCGTCGCGACGGCGACGGGGTGTGGCGGCGGTGGGAAACCGCCATGGCCGGACGGTGACTCGGCGCGGGTCCGGGTCTGGCGTGCGGTGCGCATCAGCGACGGCGCGGCTGTGGCCATCAAGGTGTACCCATCCGGGGCAGCGCAGCAGGCAGGTCGGGAAGCGGACATCGCCGGCGCGATCGATCACCGGCACATCCTTCGCGGCTCACCGGTGACCGGGCGGGACGGTGTCGCGGGTCTGGTCCTTCCATGGCTGGCCGGAGGATCGCTGGCCGACCTGCTCGCCGCACGGCGGCGGCTCCGCTGGCCCGAGGCGCTCACGGTGCTCATCCCGCTCGCCGACGCGCTCGCAGCTGCGCACGAACGCGGCCTGGTACACGGCGACCTCTCGCCCGCGAACGTCCTGTTCCATGGCGACGGGCGCCCGATGCTGGCTGACTTCGGCGCCGCCCGGGCGGCCACGGAATGCGGCGGCGACGTGTTCGTCACGCCGCAGCATGTGGCACCGGAAATTGTGCGCGGCGCCGACCCCGGCCCGGCAGCGGACCTCTTCTCGCTGGGATCGGTGGCGCTCGCCTGCCTTACCGGCCGGCCCGCGTGGCCGGCCGATGACCTGCAGGACGTGGTGATCCAGTCGACAGCGGGGCAGTGGCCCGAACTCGAGGACAACATGGCTCCGCCGGCGCTGCGCACCGCAGTGCGTCGCCTGCTGAATCCGGATCCCGGCGACCGGGGCAGCGCCGCACAGCTCGCCGTGGAATTGCGTCGTGCCGGCGACCCGGAGCCGGTGGCGTTGACCTCCGCGGCGTCGGACCCGACCGACGCCGTTCTCGCCCCGGCCACCGTGGTGCGGCCCGATGCGCTCCGCCCCCCGGCCGTGCGATGGCAGAAGCACCGTGCCCGCCGACATCGCCGCCTGCCCGGAGTAATGGCGCACCTGTCGTGGCGCGGCGCCATCGCCACCTCGGTGGTCGCCCTGTTGGCGGCGGGGGCCGTGGGCCTCGGACGGTGGTGGAGTGCCGATCCGGGCGGCGCGGGGCCGGCTGCCGCACGCGCAGATCTGGACGTCGACACCGGAACCGCACCGCCGCAGGGGGAGTGGCCCCGGGTGATCGCGGCATTGGACGCGGCGCGCAGCCATGCATTCGCCGACCGGGACGCATCACTGCTCGACGCCGTCTACGCGCCGGGCAGCGCCGCTGGCCGGGCCGACGCGGCGCGCATCGCGGCCCTGCACGAGGCCGGCATTCGCCCGGACGGCGCACGGCACCGGATCGCCTCGGTGCGCGTCGTCGGCACGCGGCCGGACGGTTCCACCACGCTCGCCGTCGTCGAAGATCAACCCGCCACCGACCTCTACGACGGCCATGGCGTGCTGATCGGCCGCAGCCCCGCCCTGGGCGAGGCGACGGTGATGATGCACCTGGCCGACACCGGCGACGGCTACCGCATCCGCAGCATCGAACAGGGATAGCCCATCGCCGTGCATCCGCCGGACCGGGCAGGCTCGCGCCGGCACTTCGGCGCGTATGTCGCGCAGCCCGGGCGCTCGCTATTCTTTGCGCGTGAGTGGTGCGCAATCGCGGGGCGTGATGGACCTGATCCGTGCCCGCGCGGCGGCCGCAGGCGACGGGAACGACGCCGTGGACGGCTACAAGGTGGGCCTGGCCGTCGAGGGCGGCGGCATGCGAGGGATCGTCACCGGCGGCATGCTGCTGGCCCTGCGCAATCTCGGCCTGCTGGGCTCCTTCGACGCGTTCTACGGCACATCGTCGGGCTCGATGAACCTGGCATACACCATCGGCGGCGCCGACTGGGACGGCGTGTCCGTGTACTACGACCACCTCACGGCGGGCTTCGTCCGGCGTCGCGAGCGGTGGAAGCTCAACCAGCCGGTGCTGGACATGGACTACGCCTTCGACGAGGTGATGACGCGCGTCGTGCCGATCGGCTGGGCCGGCGTGCGCGCTTCCGCGCATCCGATCTACGCGGTGCTCACCAATGTCGACGCCGTGCGCAGCGATCTGATGGACATGCGCACCATGGGTGACGAAGCAATGACCTATCTCAAGGCGGGCGCGTGGATGCCGTGGCTCGCGGGCAGGCCACCCGTGGTGCACGGCACCCGGTTCATCGACGGCAGCCTGCTCTGCCCGGATCCGGTGTATGCGGCCGTCGCCGACGGTTGCACCCACGTGCTGCTGCTCAACAGCTCGCCGCAGGGCAGCTGGCCGGCTGTGCCCCGGTCCCGGCCGGTGCTGCGAGCGGTGCTGAACCGCTGGCAGCCGGGGCTCGGCGACGAATACGTCGGAGTGCGGCAGCGCTGGGACCGCGACCGCGCCGCCGCCACCTTCGGGCATGACGCCGTCCTCGGCGGGTCCGTCGTCCGCCGCGTCGCGGCACCGCCCGGCTCGCACCATGTCTCGCAGCTCACGCACCGCCGGGACGTGCTGTTCGACGGAGTGCGAGTCGGGTATCAGGCGATCACCGACCTGTTCGGTGATGGCTCCCGTCGGCCGTACTTCTCGCTGACCATGCTGTAGGACGGCGCGGCGCGCCCGGGCCGGGCGCGCCTGCTGCGGCGTCATACCTGCCCGCTGCACGTGGCCGGTTGTGCGCGGTTCGATACGCTGGATGCTTGCGCGGGCGCCGGGACGGCGACGCGTCGACCAAGCAAGATCAGGAGTGTGTCGTGGCCGCCGACCGTTTGGATGCCGTTGTCTCATTGGCGAAACGCCGTGGATTCGTATTCCAAGCGGGGGAGATCTACGGCGGCTCCCGCTCCGCCTGGGACTACGGCCCGCTCGGTGTCGAGCTCAAGGAGAACATCAAGCGCCAGTGGTGGCAGTCGATGGTCCGCGGCCGGGACGACATCGTCGGACTGGATTCGTCGATCATCCTGCCCCGACAGGTGTGGGTGGCCTCCGGGCATGTCTCGGCATTCACCGACCCGCTGATCGAATGCCTCAACTGCCACAAGCGGCATCGCGAGGACCACCTGCAAGAGGCGTTGGCGTTGAAGAAGGGCATCGACAACCCCGATTCGATCCCGCTGACGGACATCGTCTGCCCGGACTGCGGAGTGCGCGGCCAGTGGACCGAGCCGAAGCAGTTCAACATGATGCTGCAGACCTACCTGGGTCCGGTCCAGGACGAGTCCGGCCTGCACTACCTTCGGCCGGAGACCGCGCAGGGCATCTTCGTGAACTTCGCCAACGTGATGGGCGCGGCGCGCAAGAAGCCGCCTTTCGGCATCGGCCAGATCGGCAAGTCGTTCCGTAACGAGATCACGCCGGGCAATTTCATCTTCCGTACCCGCGAGTTCGAGCAGATGGAGATGGAGTTCTTCGTCGAGCCGGGCACCGACGAGACCTGGCACGAGTACTGGATCGAGGAGCGCACCAACTGGTACGTGGGCCTCGGCGTCGCGCGGGAGAACCTGCGGCACTACGAGCATCCGAAGGAGAAGCTGTCCCACTACTCCAAGCGCACCGTCGACATCGAGTACCGCTTCGGGTTCAAGGGCAGCGAGTTCGGCGAGCTGGAGGGCATCGCCAACCGCACCGACTTCGATCTGACCACCCACTCGGAGCACTCGGGCAAGGATTTGTCCTACTTCGACCAGACCACGGGGCAGCGCTACACGCCGTACGTGATCGAGCCGGCTGCGGGGCTGACCCGCTCGCTGATGGCGTTCCTGGTCGACGCCTACACCGAGGACGAGGCGCCGAACACCAAGGGCGGCGTCGACACCCGCACGGTGCTGAAGCTGGACCCGCGGCTCGCCCCGGTGAAGGCCGCCGTGCTGCCGCTGTCCCGGCACGCCGACCTCTCCCCGGTCGCGCGCGACCTGGCCGCCAGCCTGCGCGCGTCGTGGAACGTGGACTTCGACGACGCCGGCCAGATCGGCCGCCGCTACCGCCGCCAGGACGAGATCGGCACACCGTTCTGCATCACCGTCGACTTCGATTCGCTCGAGGATCACGCGGCCACCATCCGGGAGCGGGACACCATGGCACAGCAGCGCATCGCCTTGGACCAGGTGCAGCGTTACCTGGCGGAGCGCCTGATCGGCGCCTGACGCGACGCGGGCGCCCCCATGACGGATGTCATGCGGCGGTCGTGACGCACGGCCGAGGTGATGAGCGGCCGCCTGCGACACAGTCGTAGGTATGACGACATCCCCTGCGACACACAGTGCTCCCTCAGTCGGTGACACCGCCCCGGAACCGGACGGCGCGGCCGTACGGCTCACCGGCCTGCACAAGAGCTTCGGGTCGGTGCACGCGGTACGCGGCATCGACCTGACCATCGCGCCCGGCGAAGTGGTGGCATTCCTGGGGCCGAACGGCGCAGGTAAGTCCACCACCATCGACATGATGCTGGGCCTGACCAAGCCCGACTCCGGCGCCGCCCGGCTGTTCGGCGACGACCCGGCCGCAGTGGTGCGTAGCGGCAGCGTCGGTGCCATGCTGCAGTCCGGCGCACTGCTGCCCGACCTGACCGTCCGGCAGCTGGTGGCCATGTTCGCCGCGCTGCACCGGCATCCGCTGCCGGTCGACGAGGCGTTGGAGCGGGCCGGCGTCACCGAGATTTCCGGCCAGCAGACCACCAAGCTGTCCGGCGGCCAGGCCCAGCGGGTACGTTTCGCGCTGGCCCTGGTGCCCGACCCGGACCTGCTGCTGCTCGACGAGCCGACCGTCGCCATGGACGTGGAGCTGCGCCGCTCGTTCTGGGCCTCCATGCGGCAGTTCGCCGCTGACGGCAAGACAGTGCTGTTCGCGACCCACTACTTGGAGGAGGCCGACGACTTCGCCGACCGTGTCGTGGTGCTCGCTCGCGGCCGGATCGTCGCGGACGGCACCGGAGCACAGATCAAGGCCACCGTGGCCGGGCGGACGATTTCGGCCGCTGTCACCGGAGCCGCACCCGAGATGGTGCAGGCACTGCCCGGCGTAGCTACAGCGGAGCGCCAGGGGCCGCGCATGGTGCTGCACTGCACCGATTCCGATGCCGCGGTGCGGGCACTGCTCGCCGCGTATCCGGACAGCCACGACATCGAGATCCGGACCGGCAACCTGGAAGACGCGTTCCTCGAGTTGACGGCATCGACTGTTCGCTCCGACTCCGCTCCCCGGCGTCCTGCGACTTCGTCGCGACGGACGCCGCCCGCTCCGCCGTCGCTCACGGGATCGACTGTTCGCTCCGACCACGCTCAGCCGTCGCTCGCGGCGTCGACGAACGGGGCGGCGGCATGAGGACAGCGACCCGCACCCCGGGCGCCACACCGACCATCCACTCCGAGCCGAGGACTTCCGCCATGAGCATGGCTGCGAACTACACGCTGATCAGCGCCCGAACCACCTTCCGCAACACCCGTTTCATCCTGTTCACCGTTGCGCTGCCCGTCGTGATGTACCTGTTGTTCAACAATCTCTACGGCGACCGGACCGACGGCGGCATCGACGTCGGCTCCTATCTGATGGTGTCCATGGCCGCGTACGGCGGCATCGGCGCGACGATCAACGCGGGCGCCCGTATCGCCATCGAGCGACAGACCGGCTGGAACCGGCAGTTGCGGCTGTCGGCGCTCACCGCGCGTGGCTATCTGTTCGCCAAAGCAGCGGTGTCGTTGCTGGTGGCGCTGCCGGCCATCGTTCTGGTGTTCCTCGCCGGCGCGCTGTTCGGCAGCGCACACCTGACCCTCGGTCAATGGCTGGGATGCGGCCTGGCCTTGTGGCTCGCACTGATCCCGTTCGGCGTGATCGGGCTGGTCATCGGGTTCCTGGCCACCGTGGAATCCGCGCAGCCGCTCACCATGCTGGTGTACATGGCGCTGGCCATCCTGGGTGGCCTGTGGTTCCCGGTCAGCCAGTTCCCGGCGGCCCTGCAACACGTGGCGCGGGCACTGCCCTCCTACTGGGCGGCCGACATCGCCCGCGCACCCCTTGCCGGCCAGAACATCCCACCGGGGGGAGTGTTGGTGCTGGCCGCCTGGACGGTCGGCCTGGGATTGCTGGCGATGGCCGGCTACCGGCGCAGCGGTCGCAGGGTGTGACGTGACGGCGATGCACGCGGCACATCGGATGGCTGCCGCGCCCCCGCGGCATGGCTCGGATCGGCGACCGTCAGAGGAGCAGCGATGCGGCACGATGGGATGGTGATTCAGCCGAGCGAACGCCGACTCGCCGATTTCCGTGGTGGGCAGCACGCCGCGGATCCGTCGGCCGCCGGGGATGAGCCGATGGAATCCGCGACCCTGCCCGGCCCGCCGGCCCCGGCGGGCGATCGCCCGCCGGGGCCGGACCGGTGTGGGCCCGAGGAAATGCGCAAGCGGCGCGTGACCGGACGGAGGCGCTGGTACGGCGGAGCATCCGTGGGCCTGATCTACCTGTTGATCGCCATGGTCCAGACCGCGACCGGCGGCGGATCGGTCGGCGGGATCGTGCTCTTCGAGGTGCTCGCGGTCTGCTTCGCGGCCGTCTATGTGCTGGCACCGATCCGAGTCGCCGCTGGCAGCGCCTTCGCCGCTGTCAGCGGCGGCGCGCCGGCCAAGCTCGGGGTCCTGCTGCTGATGGTGTCGATCACCATTCCGATGATGGCCGTCGCCGGCGTCGGCGTCACCGGATTCTGGATCTACATCGGCGTGGTAGCCGCCATCCTGTTCCGGCTCCCCGCGGCGCTGAGTATCGCCGTGATGCTCGCCGCCGCCATGCTGGTCGTCTGGGGCGTGGCCGGCGAGGGGCTGCCATGGGAGCTCGCCGTCACCCTGGTCGCGCTGTCGCTGTGGATGGCCGGTTTCGCGGGCAACATCCGGCTGACCGTCGAGCTGCGCACGACCAGGGAGGAACTGGCGCGCGCCGCGGTCGCCGCCGAGCGGGCACGCATCGGTCGGGATCTGCACGACATCCTGGGCCACTCGTTGACTGCGATCGCGGTGAAGTCGGGCTTGGCCCGGCGCCTGGCACCGCAGGACGCGGACCGGGCGGCAGCCGAGATCGCCGACGTGGAACGGTTGGCCCGCGAGGCGCTGGCCGATGTCCGGGCGACCGCTGCCGGCTATCGCGACGTGTCGCTGGCAGCCGAGCTGGCCGTCGCCCGCTCGGTGTTGGAGGCGGCCGGTATCCGCGCCGAACTGCCCACGGCTGTGGATGATGTCAGCGCGGCAGGGCGCGACGTCTTCGGCTACGTGGTCCGCGAGGCGGTGACGAATATGGTGCGGCACTCGGCGGCCACGCTGTGCGTCATCGAACTCACGCCGGTCAGTGTCGACATCCGGGACAACGGCACGGGGTCCGCGGTCGCCTCCGGTCACGGCGCCGGCCTGCGCGGGCTGTCCGAGCGGCTGGCGGCAGCCGGCGGCACGCTCACTGCGGGCCGGATGGCCGACGGCGGATTCCGTGTGCGCGCGGAGCTTGCCGGTGCGGCCCGCGGGGCATCCGCATGATCCGGCTCCTGCTGGCCGACGATCAGGCTCTGATCCGCGGGGCACTGGCCGCCCTGCTCGGGATGGAACCGGACCTGGCCGTGGTGGCGGAGGTGGGGCGGGGTGACGAGGTGGTGCCGGCGGCAATCGAGCACCGGCCCGATGTGGCGCTGCTGGACGTGCAGATGCCGGGCCTGGACGGGCTGGCCGCCGCCGGCGCGCTGCGGGCGCAGGTCCCCGGTTGCCGGGTGTTGATGCTCACCACATTCGGCAGGCCCGGCTACCTCAGGCGGGCGTTGGGTGCCGGCGCCTCCGGATTCATGGTCAAGGACGCCCCGCCCGAACAGCTCGTCGCGGCCATCCGCCGGGTGCACGCCGGCCTGCGCGTCGTCGATCCGGCACTGGCGGTGGAAAGCATGACCGTCGGCGAGTCGCCGCTCACCGCCCGCGAATGCGACGTGCTGGCCGCCGCCGCCGACGGCGGGGCTGTGGCCGACATCGCCCGGCGCCTGTTCCTGTCCGAGGGCACTGTACGCAACCACCTGTCCAGCATCATCGGCAAGACCGGCGCGCGCACCCGCGCGGACGCGGCGCGGATCGCCACGGAACGCGGCTGGGTCTAGGGAAGCGCTGATCACCGGACCTCCGTTTCGGTATCGCGGCGCTCGACCTGGGCGACCACCGTCGCCGCCGGCGGTGAGCGCCGGATCATCAGCGAATGCCCGGCCGGGCGGTCCGGCAATCGCCGGGGTGTCGCCTGGCATGATTGACAGCGCCGGGCTCCGCCGTCGACGCATGGGGCAGGAGGCACCGCGCGGACACCGGAAAGGACACCGATGCAGCTGAGCCGGACGGTGGGGCGCTACCTCGCCGGCGTGCTGGTGCTCGGTGCGGTGATCGCGGCCGGGCTTTCCGTACGCATCCTCCAATTCGCCCAGCCCACCGACGTGTCGCAGGCCGACGTGATCGTCGTCCTGGGCGCCGCGCAGTACAACGGCACCCCGTCATCCGTGTTCCGGGAGCGACTGGACCACGCCGGGCAGCTTTATCGCTCCGGCGCGGCGCGCCACATCATCACGACGGGCGGCGGGCAGCCGGGCGACGCGATGTCCGAAGGCGAAGCGGGAGAGCGCTACCTGGTCGACGCGGGGCTGCCGAAGTCCGCCGTGATCGCCGTGACGACCGGTATCGACACGTTGATCTCGCTGCGGGCCGCGGCTGCGGTCGCGAACGGGAACGGCTGGGACAGCGTCATACTCGTCACCGACCCGTGGCACATGGCGCGCAGCAGGGCCATCGCCCGCGATCTCGGCCTGACCGTGCAGACCTCGCCGGTGACCCGCGGTCCGGCCACCGATGACGCCGTCCGCGCGCGCTACATCGCGCGGGAACTCGCCGGACTGCTGTTCTACCGCCTGATCGGCGGCTCGTCCGGTTCCGGATCGGCGGTGCTGTGAGATGACGCTGCCCGGGCGGCCGCCGACACCAGGCCGGTACACCGCGGCGGACACCGAACGCCGCGCGAACGAGCCGGCCAAATCGGCGGCCCTGCCGATGGCCGCACATGCCACGACCCGCACGGAATTCGGCCGGGACCGGGCTCGCATCCTGCATTCGGGCTCGTTTCGGCGGCTGGCCGGCAAGACACAGGTGGTGTCGCCCGGCGAGGGGATGGTGCCACGCACCCGGCTCACGCATTCGCTGGAAGTGGCGCAGATCGCGCGCGATATCGGCAGCGGCATCGGCTGTGATGCCGACCTGGTCGATCTGGCCGGGCTGGCGCACGATATCGGCCATCCGCCGTTCGGCCACAACGGCGAGGCGGCGCTCGATCGCATCGCCGACGGCATCGGGGGCTTCGAGGCGAACGCACAGAACCTGCGGCTGCTCACCCGGCTGGAGCCCAAGGTGATCGGACCGCACGGCGAATGCGATGGACTGAACCTCACCCGGGCCGCCCTGGATGCGGTCATCAAGTACCCCTGGCGGCGCCCGGCAGACGGCGGCAAGTTCGGCGTCTACGACGACGACCGGCCGGTGTTCGACTGGGTGCGCCGCTCGGCGGGCGACACGGCCGCGAAATGCCTCGAGGCGCAGGTGATGGACTGGGCCGACGATGTCGCTTATTCGGTGCACGATGTCGAGGACGGTGTGGCCGCGGGGCGCATCGATCTGGTGCGGCTGATGCGCTCGGCCGACGAGCGGATGGTCGTCGCCGAGGCTGCTGCGTGCAGCTATTCGGGCGAGTCGGCGCCGCATCTCGCCGCGGTGCTCGCCGACCTGTTGGCGCTGCCCGCTGTGGCCGAGCACATCGGGCTGCCGCCGGGGATGCGGGCCGCCGCCGCCCTCAAACAGCTCACCAGCGAACTGACCGGCAGGTTCGTCACCGGAGCGATCGCCGGGACCCGCCAGCGATTCGGGCCCGCCGCACTGACCCGATATGACGCCGATCTCGTGGTGCCGCGGCTGCTGAGATCCGAAGTTGCCGTGCTCAAGGCGATCGCCTTCCACTATGTGATGAACGATCCGGACCATCAGGCCGACAAGCGGCGCCAACAGGAGCTGCTGGTGCAGCTGGTGGCGGCGCTCGCCGAGCGCGGCGAATCGGCGCTCGACCCGGTGTTCGCGGGTTTCTACCGAAATGCCGCCGGCGACTCGGGCCGGTTGCGCGTCGTGATCGACCAGGTGTCGCTGCTCACCGACGCCGAGGCCGGGGCCTGGCATGCCCGCTGGTGCCGGTAGCTGACCGGACCGGGCTGCGGCCGGCACCCCCTAGACTCGGCTCTGTGGTGGAGCGAGGGGCCGGGCGGATCTCGGATGCGGACCGGGAACGTGTCCGCGACGCCAGTCGCATCGAGGCCGTGATCGGCGACTACGTGGCCCTGAAACGGGCGGGCGGCGGCAACCTGAAGGGCCTGTGCCCGTTCCACGACGAAAAGACGCCGTCGTTCACGGTGTCGGTCGCGCGCGGCTTCTACCATTGCTTCGGCTGTGGCGAGGGCGGTGACGTCTTCGACTTCCTGATGAAGATGGACCAGCTCACCTTCGTCGAGGCGGTGCAGCAGCTGGCCGAGCGCGCCGGCATCACCCTGACGCTGAGCGCCGCGAAAGCGAGCGGTGGCGAGCGCACCAGCCGCTCGAAGCTCACGGCGATCACCCGCGCCGCCGCCGAGTTCTACGCCGCCCGTCTGGCGGACGACGAGGCCGCGCCGGCCCGCACGTACCTCACCGACCGGGGCTTCGACGCCGACGCGGCTCGGCACTTCGGCTGCGGTTTCGCCCCAGGTGGTTGGGACACACTCGTGAAACACCTGTTGAAGCAAGGGTTCTCGGTCGACGACATGATCGAGGCGGGCGTCGCGCGGCGGGGGCAGCGCGGCCCCATCGACCAGTTCCACCGACGCCTGACCTTCGCGATCCGCGATGCCGCCGGTGATGTGGTGGGCTTCGGCGCCCGCCGCCTGTTCGACGACGACCGGATCGAGGCCAAGTACGTCAATACCTCCGGCGAGGGGCGGCTGTACCGCAAGTCGCAAGTGCTGTACGGCCTGGACCTGGCCAAGCGGGACATTGTGCGGGACCGGCAGGTCGTGGTGGTCGAGGGCTATACCGACGTGATGGCGATGCATCTGGCGGGGGTGACCACCGCGGTCGCGGCCTGTGGGACGGCGTTCGGCGAGGACCATATGAATGTCGTCCGGCGATATCTGCTGGACTCCGGTGTCAAAGACCCGCGTGGAGAACCAGCATTTCGCGGCGAGGTCGTCTACGTCTTCGACGGCGACGCCGCCGGCCAGAAGGCCGCACTCAAGGCCTTCGACTCGGACCAGAGATTCGCTGCCTTCACCCTGGTCGCGGTCGCCGACGGCGGCCTCGACCCGTGCGAGATGCGCCAGCAGCGCGGCGGTGCGGCCCTGCGGGATCTGGTGCGTTCCCGCATCCCCTTGTTCCGTTTCGCCATCGGCCACGCGCTCGCCGAATACGACCTCGAAACGGTGGAGGGCCGGGGGGGCGCGCTGACCGCCGCGGCACCGCTGGTCGCCCGCATCAAGGACCCGACGGCGCGCGAGGGCTATATCCGCGAGTTGGCCGAGCGGGTCGGCGTGCCGTCGCGCGAGGTGGACACCCGGGTGCGCGCGGAGCGCCGGAACCTGGCCACCCGATCGACCGGCCCGGCCGCGCCCGGCCGAGAGCGCGGTGCCGCCCATCCGGCGACGGCCGGGCCGGTGGCGAACGGGCGCCGTGGCAATGCCCGCGGCGCCGCCGATCCGACCGTCGTGGAGCGGGAGGCCCTCAAGCTCGCCGTGCAGTACCCCTCCGTGGTGGGCAGCGGCTATCAGCAGGTGACCAGCGGGTCGTTCACCGACCCCGACTATGCGGCCGTGCACGCCGCGATCGGAGCCGCCGGCGGTCCGGCAGGTGCCGCTTCCGGCACCGGATCCGGATGGGTGAAAGAGATCCAGGCGAACCTTCCGTCCGGGCCGCTGCACTCGCTGGTGACCGAGCTGGCGGTCGAACCGCTCAACTACCGCTCCGACGAGCCGGAGACGCGCTACGCCGGTGCAATCCTCGCCCGGATGGCCGAGCGCCATGCCGCTGCGCAGGAGCGCGACCTGGTGGGGGCCCTGCAGCGGGCCGAAGCCGCCGGGGATCGGCAGCGGGCGGCGATGCTGCGCGTCGATCTGGCTCAGATGGGCGCCTACCGCCGGGCCCTGGCCGATCGCGCCCGCGGGGCGGAACTGTCATGAGGGTGCGACTCACGCGCAGCGCCATGCCGGCGGAACTCACCGCGGCGCTGCAGCCGGGGGAGCAGGTCTTGGCGGCGGTGCCCGCCGCCGGTCAGGTGCTGGCCGTGAGCCGCTTCGGGCTGTGGATCGTCGAGGACGGCGGCGCCGCGCGCATCGACTGGCACCTGGTGTCCAAGGCGCGGCTGGCCGAAGGCGAACTCCAGATCACCGTCGCCGACGAGATCGCCCGCTGGCCGGACGGCACCGTGCTGCTCCGTGACCGGGCGCCGCGGACTCTGCACCCGGAGCGGATGAACCGACTGACGGATGTGGTGCACCAGCGGGTGCGCGCCTCGGTGGCGGCGAGCCGCCACCTCGCCTGGTCCGGCGCCGGCGGCTGGGTGGTATTGCGGCGCGTCGCCGGCCGCGACGGTCTGACGACCCAGCTGCGCTTGGATCCTGGGGCCGATCCGACGGCCGCCGGCTTCGCCGACGCGGTCGCGGCCGTGGTCGACATGCTCTGGCCACCCGCGGTGCCGCGCCCCGGCGCAGCAGACGGCTGGGAGGCATGACGCCGCTGTGGCGTCATACTTGTTGTCTCGGTGGTGTCGTATCGTAGACTGGCCTGCGTGACGCAGCCCATCCCACAGCCCGACCAGGGTCGGGATCCCGACCGCATCCGCGCCTCCGACGCCGACCGGGAGCAGGTGGCGGCCGTTCTGCATCAGGCCATCGCCGAGGGCCGGCTGACCCTCGCCGAGGTCGATGAGCGGCTGCACGGCGTCTATGCCGCGAAGACGTTCGGTGAATTGAGACCCATCATCCGCGACCTGCCGGGTCACGAGCTCGCGTTGTCCGCCCCGCCTGCTCCGCCCACGCTGCCTCGGACACCACCCGCCCCTGTCGCCGGGCAATACGCCCGCGTCGCCCCGGGACCGGCGGCCGGGCGCGCGGTTGCGGTGTTCGGCGGTGTGCAGCGCAGGGGCCGCTGGACCGTCCCCACCCGGATGAATCTGACCACTGTGATGGGCGGCGCCGACCTCGACCTGACCGAGGCGACGTTCGCCGGCCGCGAGGTCACCATCAAGGTGTTCGCGTTGTTCGGCGGCGCCCAGATCACGGTGCCGCCCGACGTTCAGGTGGTGGACGACGTGTTCGCGTTGTTCGGCGGGGTGGACAACAAGGCGACCGAGCCGACTCCGCCCGGCGCGCCCGTGCTGCGCGTCAGCGGCTTCGCCATGTTCGGCGGTATCGGGATCACGCTGCCGAAGCGCAAGGGACGCTGAACGGCGAGGTATGACGCCGCGTCCCCGCGTCCCCGCCCCCGCGTCCTCGCCCCCGCGTCCGCGCGGCACGGCGTCGTACGGCTCGACCCGGGCGCACGACGGCCCCCGGATCGGTTATCCTTGTCAGGCATACTCGCACAGAGTGCGGGAGCCGGTCCTCCGTAGCTCAATTGGCAGAGCATCCGACTGTTAATCGGACGGTTGTTGGTTCGAGTCCAACCGGGGGAGCGCGCCGGGAATCCCGTGAGGCTCGTTCTCGCGGGATTTCCCATATCAGGGCGTGCAGGTCGTCTGGCGCGAACTCTCCACTTCCGAATTCGAGACGGTTCCACGGGGCGGTAGCTCAGTTGGTCAGAGCAGCGGACTCATAATCCGCCAGCCGCGGGTTCGAGCCCCGCCCGCCCCACCCCGGCACCGGCGACGGCCCGGAGATCGTCGCGAACACGCCGAAACACTGGCGCATCACTGGTCTCACAGTGCACAATGGTCACGAACGGTCACAGGACCGCAACAATTTCATTCGCGCGGTGCGCACCACGCACCGGCACCGAGCAGACCAGCAGACCTGCTTTCGGCCGCGCCACGTTGGGGAAGACGACGGAGCGGCAACGGGAAGAGGGGTGACTGCGGTGCTCGCGCATGGTGTTGTCTACGTTCACTCGGCGCCGCCGGCGATCTGCCCGCACGCGGAGTGGGCGCTGTCCGGTGTGCTCGGCGAACGGATCTCGCTCGAGTGGACCGAGCAGAGCGCCGCCCCGGGCCACCTGCGCGCCAGTTCGGTGTGGAGCGCCGCCCCGGGCACGGCGGGTCGGATCGCCGCAGCCCTGCGCAAGTGGCACATGCTGCGCTTCGAGGTCACCGAGGAGGCCACGCCCGGCTCCGACGGTGAGCGGATCTGTTACGTGCCCGGCCGCGGAGTCTGGCGCGCGGCGATGTCCGCCAGCGGGGACGTGATGATCGGCGAATCGCAGATCGCCGACCTGGCCAGGCAGGCGACGTGCCTGGACGAACTTCGCTCGAAGCTGGCGAGCGCGCTGGGCGCCGAGATCGACGCGGAGCTCGAACCCTACCGGCGCGCGGGCGACGGCACCGCCATCACCTGGTTGCACCAAGTGGGCTGAAAGCGCGGGCGCTGCCGGTACTGTGGGACGGTCATGGTTGCCTATGGTGCTCCGTACGGCCGGAGACTGACGCTCGTGCTGGTCGCTACGCTCGTCGTCATCGCTGTGACCGGTGCCGCACTGGCGTACCTGGTCGGGCGCGACCGAGGCATCGACGGACTGGCGCAGGCCGGCGGAACGTTACCGCCCGGTGCCGCGTCTATCACCGTGACCACGCCGACCACGGCTGACGCGACGAGCGCGACCGCCACTGGTGGGGCCGGCGCCGCGCCCGGCACGGAGACGGCCGGCGGACCGGTGGACGTCACGCTGTCGCCGAGCGCCGAGGCCGCACCACAGGCCCGCGATGTCACGGACCTGATCGTCCGCTACTTCAGCGCCATCAACCGGCACGACTACGATGCCTGGCTCACCACGGTCACCACGGCCCAGGCACGCCGCGACCGGGACAGCTGGACCACGGACTACAGCACGACCCACGACTCGGACATCTACATCTCGGACATCACCCAGGGAGCCCCGCTCACCGTTCGCATGCAGTTCGTCTCGCACCAGGCGGTCGCGTTCGCGCCGGCCGCGCTGCCGGCGGAATGCGTGCGCTGGGACGTCACCTATCAGATCCTGGACGAAGGTGTGGGCCTGCGGGTCGGCACCTCCGCGAAACAGCCGGCCATGGCGCCATGCTGAACCGCCGACACGTCACGGCGGGCGCCCTCGGCGCCGCCGTGGCCCTGGTCATGGCGGCGTGCGGCAACGCGCCTGGAGCGCCGGGAGCCACGAGTATGACGTCATCCTCGAGCATGTCCGAGGCGCCGGCGTCCACCACCGAACCATCCAGCACGGCAATCACGGTCAGCCCGCTGCTCCCGACGCCGTCCACCACCAGGACGATGCCCGCGGTGACCTCGGCGCTCACCTCCGGTGTCGTACCCACGACTGCTGCGGCCCGGCCGACGGACACGGCCGTGACGTCGAAACCCGCCGTGGCCACATCGACGCCGACGAACGTTTCGGTCGGCGTGGTCGTGACCGAGGCCGATCGCGCCCGCGCAGCGCGCCTCGTCGCCGGAATGTCACTGGCCGACCGGGCCGCCTCGGTCCTGATGATCACCGGCAGCGAAGCCATCGGCACCGGCCTGCTCGCCACCCGGCACGTCGGCGGTGTCATCCTGTTCGCCTCGGACGGCGTGGTGGACGGCACGTCCAAGGGCACCCCTGCCCAAGTCGCCGCCGTCACCGCGAAGCTGCGCGCCGATGCGGCGGCGGACCCGGCGGGTGTGCCGCCGTTGGTTGCTGTGGACCAGGAGTACGGCCTGGTGCAACGGCTGAAGAACGGTTTCACCTCCTTCCCGCGCGCGGCGGAGCTGGGCGCGATCGACGACATCGATGCCGCCGCCACCATCACCCGGCAGGTGGCCACCGCGGCCGCCCAGGAAATGCGCGCGGTCGGCGTCACGGTCGATTTCGCGCCCGTCTTCGGTGTGCTCCCGGACGACGGCAGTCCGTCGGCCATCGGTCAGTACGGCCGCTCCTACGGTTCGGACCCGCAGCGGGTCGCCCGGCTGGTCGCCGCCGCGGTCACCGGGTACCAGCACGGTGGCGTGGTCGCCGGGATGAAGCACTTCCCGGGGCTGGCCCGAATCGGCGCCGACTCGCACGTCACGCTGCCAACCCTGAACGTCGACTGCGCGGACTGGAACGCGCACGAGGCCGTACCGGCCCGGGCCGGGATCGACGCCGGCGCGCTCATGGTGATGACCGGCCACGTGCTGCTCCCGAATGCAGGCGAACGCACGCTGCCGGCCAGCGTCTCTCCGGTGGTCGTCGGGCAGCTGCTCGAGGGCGACGGGGCGGCCGGGTGCGTCGGCATGGGCTTCGACGGCGTCACCGTCACAGATTCCATGCAGATGGCACCGATCACGGCGAGATACCGGTCCGGCGCCGCCGCGGTCGCGGCCCTGAATGCCGGCGAGGACCTGATCCTGATGCCGGCGAACCCGACGCAGGCGATCGATGGCATCGTCGCCGCGGTGCACGACGGATCGCTCAGCGCGGAGCGTCTGGACGACGCGGCCACGGCCGTGCTGGCGTTGCGCATCGCCAGCGCCCGGGTGCCGACCCCCCCGCTGGATGTGGTGGACTCGGCAGCTCATCGAGCGCTGGCCGACAAAGCCTTCGCCGCCGCCCGCTGAGAACTGGTCCCAGCCCGGCCGCCCACCTACCCGCGCGGATCAACTTCCGCCGCGCGTACGAAATTTCCCACCAGTCACTTCAGTCCCAAAACGTGAGAGTTCATCCGCGCGGCGAAAGTTGATCCGCGCGGGACGAGAACCGTACGACGCGACCGGCAGGGTCACAGTGGAATGTTGCCGTGTGCCCCGCGGCCGGCCGGGGCCGAGGCCAGCGCCTCGGCGACCCGGCGGCGGGTCTCGGACGGCCTGATGATCTCGTCCACCACGCCGATCTGGACGGCTTTGGCCACGCCGCCGGCGATCCGCTCCTGCTCCGCGGCGAGCTGCTCGTGCAGCGCCTCGCGCTCCGGCCCTTCGGGCACCGCCGCCAGCTTGCGCCGGTGCAGGATCGACACGGCCGCCTTCGCGCCCATCACGGCGATCTCGGCGTCCGGCCACGCGTAGACGGCGGTGGCGCCCAACGACTTCGAGTTCATGGCGATGTAGGCACCGCCGAACGCCTTGCGGGTCACCAGCGTGACTCGGGGCACCACGGCCTCCGCGAACGCGTGCAGCAACTTCGCACCGCGCCGTACTACGCCCTCCCACTCCTGGCCGACGCCGGGCAGGTAGCCGGGCACGTCCACGATCACCAGCAGCGGGATGCCGAATGCGTCGCACAGCCGCACGAACCGGCTGGCCTTCTCCGCCGATGTCGAATCCAGGCAGCCGCCGAGTCTGAGCGGGTTGTTGGCGACCACGCCGACACTGCGCCCCGCCAGCCGGCCCAACCCGATGACGATGTTCGGCGCCCAGCGCGCCTGCAGCTCCTCCATCGGCTCGTCCAGCAACCGGTCGATGAGCGGCTTCACGTTGTAGGCGCGCTGGCGCTGCTTGGGCAGCAGCGACTCGAGATCCGGATCGTTCGGCAGACCCGCCACGCCGGCGATGCCGGGCCGGGAGAACAGCAGCGTCACCCGGCGGGCGCGTGCGAAGGCGTCCGGCTCCGAGTCGGCCACGATGTGGACCACGCCGGACTTACGGCCGTGCGTGCCGGGCCCTCCCAGCGATTCCATGTCGATGTCTTCGCCGGTCACCGACTTCACCACATCCGGCCCGGTGACGAACAGCCGCCCCTCCGGGGCCATGATCACCACATCGGTCAGCGCCGGGCCGTAGGCCGCCCCGCCCGCCGACGGCCCGAGCACCACCGAGATCTGCGGCACCCGCCCGGAGGCGCGCACCATCGCCGCGAACATATTGCCCACGCCGTCCAAGGACGCGGCGCCCTCGGCCAATCGCGCGCCGCCGCAGTGGAACAGGCCGATCACCGGGATCCGCTCGCGGATGGCCGTGTCGATGGCGTCGACGATGTGCTGGCAGCCCTCCCAGCCCATCGCGCCGCCCTGCCGGGTGGCGTCGGTGCAGTAGACGATCACTTTTGCGCCGTCGATCCGGCCGCGCACCGCCTCTACCCCCGAGGTGTCGCGCGGATGCAGCGGGAGGATCGAGCCCGCATCCAGCAATGCTGCGAACCGGACCTCCGGCTCCCGAGGGTCGAGCTTGCGGGGGCCCAGCGGCGCCGGGGCAGCAGGAGCGTCGGGCGTGGTCGTCGTCATAAACGGCATCAGGCTTTCGTGAAGACCAGGGCGACGTTGTGGCCGCCGAAGCCGAAGGAGTCGTTGACCGCGGCGGTGAGATTCACCGCCCGGTTCTCGGTCGCCACGTCCAGGTCGATCTCCGGATCGAGGTTGTCCAGGTTGCGGGTACCGGGCACGACGCCCTCCCTGATGGCGAGCATGGTGGCGATCGCCTCCACCGCCCCGGCGGCGCCGAGCAGATGGCCCGTCATCGACTTGGTGGCCGTCACCACGGGGTGGTCGCCGAGTGCCCGGCGGATCGTCTTCGACTCGGCCAGATCGCCCACCGGCGTGGACGTGGCGTGGGCGTTGACGTGCCCGATGTCGGCTGCCGTGAGATCCGCATTGCGCAGCGCCTTCTCGATCGCCTGGGCGCCGCCGCGGCCCTCGGGCTCGCCGGCCGTGATGTGGTACGCATCGTTGGACATGCCGATCCCGGCCAGCACGCCGTAGATCTTCGCACCGCGCGCCTTCGCGAAGTCCTCCCGCTCGAGCACCAGTGTCCCGGCGCCCTCGCCCAGGATGAAGCCGTCGCGATCCTTGTCGAACGGCCGCGAGGCATGCTCGGGATCGTCATTGCGGGTGGACATGGCACGCATCTGCGAGAACCCGGCCACCGGCAGCGCCGTGATACAGGCCTCGGCGCCGCCCGCGATGGCCACGTCGATATCGCCGGCCGTGATCAGCTTGTAGGCCCAGGCCAGCGCTTCGGCCCCGGACGCGCAGGCCGACACCGGCGCGTGCACGCCACCGCGGGCTCCCGCCCATAGCCCGACCGCGGCGGCCGGCCCGTTCGGCATCAACATGGGGATGGTGAGTACCGCGACCTTGCGCAGCCCGTCCTTCTCCAGCAGGTCGTCCTGGCCCAGCAGGGTCAGCGCGCCGCCGATGCCGGTGCCGACCACGGCGCCCAGCCGCTCCGGTTCGATCTCCGGCGCTCCCGCGTCCGCCCAGGCCTCGCGGGCGGCGACCATGGCGACCTGCTGGCAGCGGTCCAGCCGACGTGCCTCGACGCGGGGCAGGATCTCCGTCGGCTCGATGGCCAGCGGTGCGTTGATGCGCACCGGCAGGTCGAACTCGTCGACCCAAGGCGCGGTCAGTGCCGTGACGCCGATCTTGCCGTCGAGCATGCCCTGCCACGTTTCGGGGGCGGTGCCGCCGAGCGGGGTGGTGGCCCCGATGCCGGTCACTACGACGCGGGGTGGTGTCGTCATGTCTTTGCCTGCTTCTTGAAAGACGATGGGTGATGGGGTTCATCGACCCGCTGCCGGGGCGCGCAGCCGCACGGGCCCGCCCGCCGCGACGCGTGGTCCACGCCGGGCAGGCCGCACAGCTTCCGAACCGCGCGCTTACGCCTGGTTGCGGTCGATGTAGCCGACCGCGTCGGCCACGGTCTTCAGGTTCGCCAGTTCGTCGTCCGGGATCTTCACACCGAACTTGTCCTCGGCCTGCACAGCGATCTCCACCATCGACAGGGAGTCGATGTCCAGATCGTCGGTGAACGACTTGTCGGCGGTCACGTCGGCGGCGGAGACGCCGGCCACTTCCTCCACGATCTCGGCGAGGCCGGCGAGGATTTCCTCAGAGCTGCTCACGGTTTGCGGTTCCTTTCGGTTCGTGCCGCCGCGGCCCTACGCCGGACGGTGGGGAAATCCCCCGGCCTGATTCTGCCTTACCCGCCGGCCCGGGCGGGTTCACTAAGGACACACGAAGACCTGTCCGGCGTACGTGAGTCCCGCACCGAATCCGATGGCGAGCACCAGGTCGCCGCTGGACACTTCACCCGCCTTGCGCATGCGGTCCAGGGCGATGGGGATCGAGGCGGACGACGTGTTGCCGGTGGTGATGATGTCCCGGGCGACACGCATGTCGCTCCGCGCCCCCGCCGACACCAGCTTCTTGGCGATCGCGTCCACGATGCGCAGGTTCGCCTGGTGCGAGACGAACACGTCGATGTCGGACAGCGCGAGGCCGGCCTGCTGCACGGCCCGGATGGCGACCGGTGCGATGGCGGTGGTGGCCCACCGGAACACCGACTGGCCCTCCTGGTAGACGAACGAGTCGCGGTCGGCGATGTAGATCGTCTCGGTGAGCGTCTCGTCGCTGCCCCAGGCGATCGGTCCGATCTGCTCGGTCTCGGCCGCGGTGACCACGGCCGCGCCGGCTCCGTCTGCGAAGATGATCGAGTTGGCGCGGTCCTTCGGGTCCACCCAGTGGGTGAGTTGCTCCGAACCGACCAGCAGGACGTTGCGGGCGTTGCCGGTGCGGATGGCCTGGGACGCGACCGCCATGCCGTAGCAGAAGCCGGCGCAGGCGCCGTTCACGTCGAACGATCCGGGGGCATGAATGCCCAGTGCCGCGGCGATCCGGGTGGAGGCGTGCGGAATCTGCGCCTCCAGCGTGCAGGTGGCCGTGATCACCGTGTCGATGTCGGCGGCAGTCATTCCGGCGTCGTCCAGCGCCGCGCGACCGGCCAGCGCGCCCATGGACGAGACGGTCTCGCCCTCCTCGGAGTAGCGGCGCTCGGCGATGCCCACCCGGCTGCGGATCCAGTCGTCGTTGGTGTCGATGATCTGCGCGAGATCGTCGTTGGTGACGACCTTGCTCGGCCGGTAATGCCCGAGCCCGGCGATCCGCGTCCCGGGCACGATCTGCGGGGTGGAGATGCGTGCGGTCATGACTGCGCCTCGTTCGTGCTGTCGATGGGGGATGGGTCTGCTGCGCCGTGTTCCTGAATGAAGTCGCGAGCCTTGTCGATGTCGTCCGGCGTCTTGATCGCCAGGGTCGCGACTGCGGGCAGTTCACGCTTCACCAAGCCGGTCAGCGTGCCGGCCGGGGTGAACTCGATGACGCCGGTCACGCCGAGCGCGGCCAGTTGGGCCATGCACAGGTCCCACCGCACCGGTCGGGTGAGCTGCTTGACCAGCAAGGACAGGTAGCCGGCGCCGGTGGCCACCACGTGTCCGTCCGCGTTGGTGATCAGCGGTCTGGTGGGGTCGGCGGGTATGACGCCACCCACTGCCTGGGCCAGTTCGTCCTCCGCGCCCGCCATGTACTGGGTGTGGAAGGCGCCTGCCACGGACAGCGGAATGACGCGCGTCGCGTCCGCCGGCGCGTCGTCTTTGAGGGAGAGGATCGCATCGAGTGGGCCGGCCGCGACGATCTGTCCGCCGCCGTTGACGTTCGCGCCGACCAGCCCACGTTCGGCCAGCGCAGCCAGCACCGCGTCCTTGTCGCCGCCCAGCACTGCCGCCATGGAGGTGGGTGTGGCGGCGCAGCACGCGGCCATGGCGCGCCCGCGGCGCGCCGCCAGGCGCACGGCCGTGGCCTGGTCGAAGATGCCGGCCAGCGCGGCGGCGGCGAATTCCCCGACTGAATGGCCCGCGGTCGGCGCGCCGGCGGGAAGACCGACGCTGTCGTCCAGCGCATCGGCCACGAGCAGGGCGGTCGCAACCACGAGTGGCTGCGTGATCGCGGTGTCCTTGATCTCGTCGGCCCCGGCGGTGGTGCCCAGGGAGATGAGGTCGAGCGCCGCCGCGTCGGCCAGGGCAGCAGCCCGCTCGGCGACGGACGGCAGGTCCAGCCACGGGGCGAGCATGCCCGGCTTCTGCGCGCCCTGTCCGGGAGCAAGAAGTGCGATCACCTTTGTAGCAAACCACGCCGCGGCCGCGGACGAGGCGCCGTCGGGCACCAAGTCACCCCGTCATATTTGTAGGGTGTCTCCGAACGATAGGGCTGAACCGTCCAGTTGCTGCTAGGGCAGCGGTGCGGACAGGCGACCCAGGATCAGGGCCAATGTCAGGGTCAGCATGTCACGGGCCGACCACGGGTCGCGTCCGGTCGCATCTGCCACTCGACGCAATCGGTACCGCATCGTGTTGGGGTGCACGAACAGGCTCCGGGCCGCCGGTTCCAGGGATCCGCCATGCGCAATGTACGAGTCGAGGGTCTCCAGGAGCGGAGCCGATCCGGCGGCCAGGGGGGCATAGATCTCGCGACGCAGGATCTCGGCGGCTGTCGTGTCGCCGGCCAGCACGCGCTCAGGCAGCAGCTCTGCGGACTCCACCAGGGGAGGGGCGGCCGGCCAGGCGTGCGCGACCCGGTAGCCGGACAGCGCCTCGGATGCCGAGCGGCTCGCCGCGGCCAGTCCCTGGGCGACGGGGCCGCGCACCACGGTGCCGGGGCCGAAGAGCGCGGTCACGTCGGCGGCGGGCGGGGCCTGGCCGGAGAGCACGACGACGAGCATGGTGCCGTGCACGGCGGCGAGCGCATTGCGATGGGCCCGCCGAGACCACTCGGCGACGGCGGTGACGGCCTGCTCGCGCCGCGCCGGCGGGGCGGCGCCGACCAGCACCTGCGCCGGCCCGGCGGAGTCCCAGCTCAGTGCCGCCGCGCGGGATTCGAGCGAGCCCGGGTCCTCGCCCCGCACCAGGCCGTCCACGATGGCCGCCTCGACCCGGGCGTCCCAGGCGCCGCGGGTTTCGGCCGCCGTGGCGTAGACCGCCGCGGCGGCAAAGGCGATCTCGCGGCTGTAGCGCAGCAGGGACTCCTTGAGCGCCGCCTGCTCGGTGGCGTCGGCGGCGATGGCGGGCAGTTCTTCTTCGGCGACCGTGATGGCGACGCGAACCAACTCGACGGTGCGCCGCAGGGACACCGCGCGCAGCAGTTCGCGAGGGGCGGCCGTGAACACCTGCTCCGCGATGCGGGCATGGTTGGTGGCGCCCATCACCCAGTCCACGTAGCCACTGATCCCGGCCTGCGCGACGATCGTCACCCAGGAGCGTTGCTCGGCCGACAGCGCGCGGAACCAACCGAACTGCTGGTCCATGCGCGCCACGGATCGGGTGGCCAGGCCACCGGTAGCCCGCTCGATGGCACGCAGCGTGCCGACGCCGATCGGCCCGTGCGGCTCCGGCGGGCGACGCGGCGCGCGGGGAGGGGTCACGGCGTCAAGCATGCCAGTGACGCGGCGGCGTCGCGTGCAGCGTCATACCGCCTCCATTGCCGATTCGCATACGTCGTGGGGCCGGCATCGACGAACGATGCCGGCCCCACGACGGACGGAGATGATCAGGCCGGGGTGACGCCCGTCGCCTGCGGACCTTTGTCCGACTGCTCGATCTCGAAGTTGACCTTCTGGCCCTCTTCGAGAGTGCGGTACCCGGTGGTGTTGATGGCCGTGTGATGAACGAAGACGTCTCCGCCCCCCTCATCGGGGGTGATGAAGCCGTAGCCCTTTTCGGAGTTGAACCACTTGACCGTGCCCTGCGACATGCTTGCTCTCCTCGAGCGGTAATCCGCGGACCATCATCCGCGGGGTGACAACACCCGGAGCGGGACAGCTCCGCTCAGGGGGATGGTGCTTTACCCCGACGAATGCCCGCACGCATCAGGAGAAGAGCAACAACGAGGGAACAGTAACCGGTGAAGTATCGCCGTGCATAGACTCTGACCCCTGGATCGTGATCGATCGTGATCGTACCGAGACACAACCGCGTCCCGCGGCGGAGATTCTGCGGCTTTGCGCGTGCTTGGCCAACAGTTCTCCGTTCGACGCGGCCGATGGGCAGCGCTGACCACCCGCGATACGCACGGCGTTGAGTGGCCCGAAACCCGGGCTCTACAATCGTGCAGCAGCGTGGCTCGGTGCCGCGCCGGTCGGTGAATCGTGGGTGAGCTGCCGGCAGCCCCTGCGGAAGAGGACTGCGGAAGGACGAGGTTGACTGTGAGCGGCATGGCGGGGAAGGCCACCTCGGCGGCGTCCCGGCTGGGATTGGCACCCGGCGACGTGGTCGGAGAGTTCGGTTACGACGACGACGTGGACGAAGGGTTGCGCCAGGCCTGCGAATCGCTCATCGGGTCGCCGCTGGCTCCGGGCGACTCCGACGAGGTGTTCGACGCCGTTCTGGTGTGGTGGCGCGCGGACGACGGCGACCTCACCGACGAGCTCGTCGACGTCACCTCGGTGTTGGCCGACGACGGTGTGGTGCTGCTGGCCACGCCGCGGCCCGGAAACGACGGGTACGTCGATGCGGCTGAGATCGGCGATTGCGCCGAAACCGCAGGTCTGGGCCAGCCGACGAGCGGTCAGGCGGCGGGCGACTGGGTGACGGTCAAGCTCACTCGGTCCCGCCAGTCCGGTAAAGTTCGGCGATAGTCGCCCGGCTGCCCGGGCGGCGGCCTGGGGCGCGTAGCTCAGCGGAAGAGCACCCGGTTTACACCCGGGCGGTCGGCGGTTCGAACCCGTCCGCGCCCACCCTTGCGCCCTCGGTGCGACGGGCATTGCCGGTGTCACGGGACGACATTGCCGCGAGCGGCGTCATACCTGATCTCGCATGACGCCGCCCACGGATCGGCCGGCTCCGGTCGCCACGGCCCTCAGATCGATTGGCTGTAGCCGAAGTACTCGTGATCCTCGTTGTAGCCGCCGAATCCGGAACCGACCTCGTCGAAATGCTCCACGAACTCGACGCCCTTGATCCACTTGACCATCTTGAAGCCGAGCTGCACCTCGTTGCGCAGCCGCAGCGGCGCCCCGTGACCGTAGGAGAGCGGTTCGCCGTTCATGTCGTAGGCGAGCATGGTCAGCGGGAGCTGCATCTGATCGATGGGGTGCGCGTCGTAGTAGATACCGCCGTCCGAGCCGTCCGCGATGGAGTAGAACACGACCCACTTCGCCTCGGGCTTGGGCTTGACCAGATCCACGATCGTCGCCATGGATACGCCGCCCCATTTCGCGACGCCGGACCACCCCTGGATGCAGTAGTGCTGGGTGATCTGCTCGTGATGCGGGAGCGCCCGCAGGTCGGCCAGGCTCAGCTCCACCGGGTGCTCCACCAGGCCGTTGACGCGTAGCCGGTAGTCAACGAAGTTGCCCGCCATCAGGCGCCGGTACTCCTCGGATTCCGGGTACGTGCCGTTGTGCCAGAAGTACTCCGAAATGTCGTCGTCCGTGTAGGTGCCGGGCTTGACGTGCACCTTCTCCAGCTTGCGCTGGATCGGGCCGACGATCGCGTCGCCGACCTTCTGCACCGTTCGCGGGTGCTTCATCGTGAAGGGGCTGGCCCAGACCCAGGTGACGATGACGACGACCATCGCGAGCGCGAACACGATGACCCCCGCCGGTCCGGTCGAATGCCGTGCGGCGAACATCGCGTTGAGGTTCTGCGCCGCGCCGGTCGAGAAGACCATGGTGACGTGCATGACGATGAAGACGACGAACCACACCATGATCAAGGCGTGCATCGACCGGGCCAATTGGATCGAGAAGCGCTTGCTGATCGCGTGCAGCCGGGTCGACAGGGCAGGGGACATGCCCAGGCCGGTGATCATGGCCAACGGCGCGGCCACGAACACCGTCACGAAGTAGGCGAGAAGCTGCAGTCCGTTGTACGCCAGCCAGCCGTTGTTCGTGGGAAAGTCGAGCGAGGCGTACTGGATCAGTGTGGACAGCGCGTTGGGGAACACGTCCCAGCTGGTGGGCACGATCTTGCGCCACTGGCCCGTGGCGAACAGCAGCACGTAGAAGATGACGCCGTTCACCAGCCAGCCCAGATCCATCGTCAGGTGCCACCAGCGGGCCAGGCCGATCGAGTGACGCACACCCGGCAGACCCACCTGGGCGGGAAGCTCGACCGAGTCCTGCTTGGCAGTCCACAGCGGGTCGTCCGGGGCCTTGGGCGCGATGCGCATCCATTCGACGCCGGGCTTGGAGTTGCGCGTCCAGTACAGCCGCGGATGGTCGGTGAGAATCTGCCAGCCGGACCGGATGATGAACGTCATGAACAGGATGTTCACGAAGTGCTGCACCGCCAGCCACCAGGGGGTGCCGACGGCTCCGGAGGCGGGGTCGTTGAAGTGCTCGCCGGGGTAGGAGGCGATGAATCCCTCGACTGCGGGCAGGCTCCGCAGCCAGGTCGCGACGGCGATGCCCGCCAGCAACAGGACGAAGCCGATCGGGATCAACCACAGCAGATTGAACCAGCGGTCCTTACCCGGTTTGCCGATCCGGATGCGCGGGGCGATGGCGGGCCGGGGAGCGATGCCGCCGGCCCAGGTCGCGCGGTCGATGGAATCCTCGCCATGCGAGAGCTCGGTGCGGAAGCTGGCCCGTGCGCTCGGGTTGTTACGGGTGGGGATGTCTGAAATGTGCGTCATATCTGTACTGCCTCCATGGCGTCATGGCCTCGGGGCGATTTTCTACTACGTCCCGTAGAAAACTCTACGCCTTGTAGAATCGATGATCGTGAGACGTGGCGCACTCGATAGACTGCGCACAACAGATGCGGGCAGGAGTGACGGGATGACCGGCCGAGGCGAACTCGAACAGGCTGTGATGCAAGTGCTGTGGGACAAGCCGGGCGGCGTCACAGCGCGCGCGGTGGTGGACGCTTTGCCCGAGCGTTCGCTGGCCGTGACGACGATCATGACGGTCCTCAGCCGGCTGGCACGCAAGGGGCTCGTCGTGCGCGACGAGCGGATTCGTCCGCACGAGTACCGCGCCGCGGAAAGCCGCGAGGACCACATCGCCGACCTCATGCTCGACGCGCTCGGACAGAGCGAGGATCGCGAGGCCGTGCTCACCCGCTTCCTGGGCGCCGTGAGCGAGCGCGACACCGACCACCTGCGTAAGGCTTTGGGGCGCCGCCAGCGCTCCGCGTGACGTGCTGCTGCACGCAGAGGCGGTCGCGCTTGCGCTGATCACGCTGCTGTCGGCCGGCCCGGCCTCGGCAGCGCTGTCCGTCGCCCGCTGGACGGCGCGTGCGCCCCGGGCCGCCCTCGTGCTGTGGCAGGCGGTCGGTCTCGGCGGTGGCCTCGGGGTGCTCACCGCCGGCCTCACCCTGGCCGCGGCCGACCTGGACCGGCACTGGCTGCCGGGCGTGCTCGCCGTGCCGCGGCGGTGGCGGGAGCTGGGCATCGGCGGCTGGTGCGGTCTCGCGTTGACCGCCGGCGTGGGTGTGTACCTGGTCTCCGCGACGATCACGTCGGCGCTGCGAGTGCAGGCCGCGCGCCGCGCGCATCGCCAGCGCCTGGCGATGTTGTCCCAGGAACTTCCGCAACCTGGGCGCGACGCACGGCGCGACGTGCCGATCCGGCTGGTGGACCACCCGCACGCCGTCGCCTACGGTCTGCCGGGTTTCAGGCCGCAGGTGGTGCTGACCCGCGGCGCACTGGAGGCGTTGACCGACGCGGAACTGGACGCGGTCCTGGCGCACGAGCAGGCCCACGCGCGAGGCCGCCACGATCTCGTCGTGCAGCCGTTCGTGGCGTGGGCGCGCACGTTCCCGTTCCTGCCGCCGGCCCGTCACGCGGTGGCAGCCGTCGGTTTGCTGGTGGAGATGCTGGCCGACGACGCCGCGCTGTCACACTCCTCGGCGCCCGACCTGCTCTCGGCTCTGGGCAAGCTGGCCGGCCAGCATTTCGACGTGACCGGCCAGGACGGCCGCGCGCTGCGGCGGCAACTGCAAACGCGCGTGACGCGGCTCGCGGCCGATGCGCCGCAGGTGCTCCCGCGGGCGCACGCGGCGCTGGTCTACGCGGCGGCCGCCGCCGTGGTGGCGATTCCCCCCGCGGTGCTGCTGGTGAGCTAGGGCCGTTCGGAGCGGCCGGTGCGCTGCGCGCCGGGTGACGTCATACCCGACCGTCCGCCGGCTTCGTGGCGACCAGGCCGACCGCCTGCAGGATCTTCTTGTGCTGCCGCAGGGTCTTGGCCATCGCCATGACGCGCTCGCGAGTCTGCCTGTCCCGCAACACGTTCCGGGCGAATTTCAGCGCTCGGACGATGCCTTCGTCGGCGATCACCCGGCGCGGTTCGAGCAGTGCCAGCGGGGAGGTGAGCACCTCATCCACGACGAAGCCCTGGGCCTCCAGCATCTCGCGCCAATCCGCGATCGTCTTCGGCCTGGCCGAGACGTGCATGGCATGAGCGAGCGCGGCGCGGATCGTCGCGCGGTCGTCGTCGGCCGCGGCGTCGTCCTTGACGGACAGTTCGTGCAGCAGATACCGGCCGCCCGGCTTGAGCAGTCGATGACCTTCCGCGATGATGTCCGCCTTGCCCTGTTCCGACTGGATGGTCAGGACGCCTTCGGCCAGGACCACATCGGCCGAGCTGTCCGGCAAGCCCGAGGCTGCGGCCTCCGCTGCGACGGCGCGTCCCTGGGCGGAGACCAACTTGTCGATCCAGGCGGCGGCCAGCGGATCGGCGTCGACACCCACGTAGTCCGCCGGGTGATGGTCCAGCACCAGCAGGGCGCTGCGGCCCATACCGGGAGCGAACTCGACCACGTGCTTCCCGGCGATCTCGGCGCGCCGCAGCAGCAGCTTCGTCAACCGGAGGCCGCCGGGCCGAAGCACCCGTTTGCCGAGTCGCGCGAGCAGCCAGTGGCCGGGAACCGTGTCCACCGGCCGCGATGCGAGCGGGATCTCGTCCGGTCCGACGGCGGCGAGGATGTGCGCGTCGATACCGGTGTCGTTGTGGGCTGCCACTGCTTCACCTCGTTCCGTGGGGGGTGTCTAATAATCACGATAGAGGTTGAAAAAATCATCGGGAAGCCAAGCCGCGGTGACGCCGCCCACGCAGCAGGCCGCGCGGCGTAGGTTCGGCGGCAGGCACGAGTAGTCGAGGAGTGAGGGCGATGACGGACGACACGGCGTCTGGGGCAGTATCGACGGCAGTATCGACGGCTGGATCCGCCGAGGTCAGCCGCGGTCGGGCCAACCCCAGCGGGATCGTGCTGAAGGACGACCATCGGCAGGTGGCCTGGTTCTACGTGGTGCTCGCGGTGATCCTGGTGGCGGTGGGGATCACCGTCCCGTTCACTGTGCACGACGGGCCCTGGCTGGCCGTCATGTCGATCATGGGCTCGGTCATCATCGTGGCGCTGCTGTCGGCTGCCGCTGTGCCGCACCTCCAGCAGTCGCGGCGCCACTGACGCCGTGCTCGTGACGGGCCCACTGACAGTGTCCGCGCCCGTCGAGTCGTCCGCCTGCCCGGGATCTTCGGCTCGAGACGGGCGATGCCGGGCCGGTCGATGTGGTCACTTCCGGGCGGTGTCGCGTGCCCTGACGACCCACGCGAAGCGGTCACCGCTCAGCCGGCGCCACCGGATAGTGCACGGCGTGCGGGGCGGCGAACGAGGCCCGGCTGATCAACTCATGGGCGATGCCCTCGTGCCAGTTCAGGAAGGCCGTCAGGTCGTCCATCGACCGCCATCGCGACACGACGACGAGGTGCACCGCGTCGTCCGGCATCGTCCCCACTTCGGCCGACAGGCAGCCGGGCTGGGCGCGGGCCTCTTGGGCGTTGATCTGCGCTGCACGCAGCAGAGCCGGCATCCGGCCGTCCTGCGCGGTCAGCGTGGCGACCCGGATGACGCCTGCGCCGTCATGGGCTGTCACTGCTTCCTCTTCCATGCCGCTTCCATTCCTCGTGGAAATATTCACGATATCCTGTGTGAAAAATGGCGGGTAGTGCACCGGGAGGATCAGATGAGCGACACGGCCGTCCGCATGGTGGTGCTGTCCACCGACAATCTCGACGAGTCCATCGCCTTCTACAGCGAGACGCTCGGGTTTCCGGTGAAATTCCGCGACGGTGACCACTTCGCCGCGTTGGACGGCGGCTCCGTCACGCTCGCTCTGGCCACGGCGCTGGACCACCCGATTCACGGCCAGGTCGTGGTGGGCGTCAGGACCGACGACGTGGATGGTGCGGCGGCGGCAGTGGAAGCAGCCGGTGGTGTGATCGCCCGGGCCCCGTACAACGACGCGCACGAGCGTCGTGCCGTCGTGTACGACGCCCAGGGCAACGGCCTCGTGGTCTATTCGCCCCTGCCGCGCTGATCCGCCGACCTCGGCGGCGCTGGGTGCCATCACCCGCTGGGTGCCGTCGCTGATCCGCTAAGTGCGGCCACCCGCTGGGTGCGGCTTTGGGTGCCGTCGCTCATCTGCGGGCCGGTGGCGCACAGCGACGGCGGGCATGGCGCGATACTCGGGCAGGTGCGGGTTCGGGGCGCCCCACCGGAAGATTTCCACCATATGGCGACAGCCGCGAACTATGTCGTACCTGTGTGCGAGTGTGATGACATGAGCAGCGCGGCAGTGACCGAGAGCACCGAGACGTGCCCGCCCGCGGCCGTCGGCTCGGGCACATGCCCGCCGATGGTCGCCGTCGAACTCGATGCTGTCGCCGGCGCGCTGAGGCGGCTGCGGGAGATCGAGTGGTGGCGCATCGGCGATGCGGACGTCTTGGCAGCTGCGCAGCGGGTCGAGGCCGTACTGCGTAGCGGCTACGGCGTGCAGGTGCGCCTCGCCGGCGAGATTGCGGCACGCGAGATGACTGCGTGGACCGGCCACCGGTCGACGGCCGGGCTGCTGGCGGAGATGCTGCGGATCCCGGTCGGGCAGGCGCGGGGTCGCGTGGATGCGGCCCGGCTCGGGCTCGGGTCGATGGCACTCTCCGGCGAATCGATTGCCGCCGCGGTGCCTGCGCTGATGGACGCGATCGATGAAGGAGCGCTCTCCGACGAGCATCTTGCCGTCATCACCAGATGCCTTGGCGGTATCCCGGCTGCGGTGGACAGCGAGACCGTGACGATGTGCCGGGAGCTGTTGCTGTCCGAGGCGCGGCAGCGCGACCCGTTGGCATTACGGGGCGTGGCCGAGCGGATCCGGTTGATCTGTGACGATACCGGGGCTGAGCCCGGTCCGGATCCGGTCGATCGGGCCGAGTTGCACCTCGGTGCGGTGCGGCCCGATGGGCTCACGCCGGTCCGTGGCCTTCTTGATCCGCTCACTGCCGAACAACTTCGGGTGGCGGTCGAGGCACTTGCCGCGCCGAAGCCGATCGACGACCGGACCGCGGATCCACGCCCGGCTGGTGTGCGGCGCGCCCAGGCATTGAGCGAGGTGCTGACTCGCTATTTCGCCGCAGGCTGTTCGGGCAATGCAGGCCCCGGCGCGCGATCGGTCAGGCCGGTCGTGGCGATCACCATCCCCGCCAGTGCATCGCCGGAGTGTTCATGTGGCGGTGGGTCGACGGCAGGTGCCATCCTTCGGCATCGGGCGGCGACCGGTGTGCTCGTCGGCGCCGTCGGAGCAGTGCCGACTCGCCCAGCATCCGGTGGCTGGTTCGATTACGGCGGTCCCGTTCCGGCTCGGACGGCGAATCTGCTCGCCTGCGACGGGACTCTGATCCGTCAAGTGGTTCGACACGACGGTGCCGTTCTGGACCAGGGTCGCGCGAGGCGGCTGTTCACGCAGACGCAGCGACGCGCATTGATCACGCGGGACCGAGGGTGCGCATTCCCCGGTTGCGATATCCCCGCAGGCTGGTGCGAGGCGCACCACATCACGCCGTGGTCCGAAGGCGGCGCGACCGACCTTGCCAACGGAGTCCTGCTGTGCCGACGACACCACGTGGTCATCCATCAAGGGCGTTGGCGGATCGACGCTGCAGACGCGGACCGGGGCAGACCCTGGTTCGTTCCGCCTGCGCATATCGATCTCGCACGAACGCCGCGACGCAACCATCACATTCATCCGCCGGTGATCCGTGGTGGTGTCATGCGCAGGTGAACTCGGTCGCCGCGGGCACTGACCATCCCCGATGCCCGAAACATCACATGGTGCCCCCGGCAGGATTCGAACCTGCGCACCCGCCTCCGGAGGGCGGTGCTCTATCCCCTGAGCTACGGGGGCCCGGGGGTCAACTCTAGCGCACCTCTGCCGTCTCGACGGCCAGCGAGGGGCCGAATCCGGCCGCCCTAGAGTTGTTGCCGACGTGACCCCGCGCGCTGCTTCCTGTTCGAGAAGGAGCTACGCGTGGACAGGATCTGGCGGCCCGGTGCCCACCGGACAAACCTACGAGACGGCAGATGGAGCCGCGCTGCGCAGGCGCTGGGGCGTTGCGGCCGCTGAATCTCGACGCATGAGATGAACATTCATCATTTGAGAATGCCGACCACGCTCGGGCTGGTTGCATCATGGCCGCCGACTCAGGAGCCCAGCGTTGACGAGCACCGCATACACCCACGGACACGACGAATCGGTGCTGCGCTCCCGTCGTTGGCGCACCGGCTTGAACTCCGCCGCCTATCTGCTTCCACACCTCGAACCGGGCCTGTCCCTGCTCGACGTCGGCCGCGGGCCCGCGGGAGCTGTACCGTGCCGTCGCTCGCGCCAATGGTGGCGAGCCCGACGCGGCGCGGTACCTCCCCGCGTGGGCGCGCGCCGCCGGCTTCGATTAGGTCGGCGTCATCTCCGAAACCCGGTGCTTTCGCGCCGAGGGTGAGAGGCGATGGTGGGACGACCCGTGGGCGGACCGGACCCTGCGCTCGGCCACCGCCGCCGCCGCCGTCGATCGCGGCCTGGCTACCAGGAAGGATCTGGAGTGCATCGCCGACGGGTGGCGCGCGTGGGCGACTGATCCGGACGCCGTATGCGTGGTGCCGCACATCGCGATCCTGTGCAGAAATCCGACCGAGAGGTGAGGCGGCGATGCAGGTGCGCCGCTGCGCCGGCGGACTTCCTAGAATGGATCGGTGAATCCAAGCCAACTCGCAGCAGCCGTGCGCGCCGCCGTGCAATCCGCCGTCGATGACGGGGTCCTCGCCGTCGCCGTGCCGGACGATGTGACGATCGACCGCCCGCGCTCCCGGGACCACGGCGATTACGCCAGTCCTGTGGCGTTGCAGCTCGCCAAGACCGCCGGCGCGCCGCCGCGTCAGATCGCCGATCTGCTGGCCGAGCGGCTGCGCGGGACTACCGGCATCGCCTCGGTGGAGGTCGCCGGCCCCGGGTTCCTCAACATTACGTTGGAAGCCGCCGCCGCCGGGGCGCTTGCCGGGATCATCGTGTCAGCCGGCGAGAAGTACGGCACTGCAACAGCCCTCGCGGGAAAGCGGATCAACCTCGAGTTCGTCTCGGCCAACCCGACCGGGCCGATCCACATCGGGGGGGCCCGCTGGGCTGCTGTGGGCGACGCGCTCGGCCGCGTCCTGTCGGCCCAGGGCGCGGATGTCACCCGCGAGTACTACTTCAACGACGCCGGCACCCAGATCGACCGCTTCGCCCGTTCATTGCTCGCCGCCGCGCGCGGCCTGCCCACCCCCGAGGACGGATACGGCGGGGCCTACATCGGCGAGATCGCCACGCGGGTGCTAGCCGAGCACCCCGGTGCCGACGCGCTGCCGGACGACGAAGCCGCCGAGACGTTCCGAACCGCCGGGGTGGCGCTGATGTTCGACGAGATCAAGCAGGAGCTCCACGAATTCCGCACCGACTTCGACGTCTACTTCCACGAGGACTCGCTGCACGCCTCGGGCGCGGTCGCCGCGGCCGTCGCCAAGCTCAAGAGTTCCGGCCATCTCTACGAGAAGGACGGCGCCTGGTGGCTGAGGTCCACCGAATACGGCGACGACAAGGACCGTGTCGTCATCAAGTCGGATGGCCGCCCCGCCTACATCGCCGGCGACCTCGCCTATTTCCTCGACAAGCGCTCCCGCGGATTCGACCTGTGCATCTACATGCTCGGTGCCGACCACCACGGCTACATCGCGCGGCTCAAGGCCGCGGCGGCCGCCTTCGGCGACGACCCGGACACGGTCGAAGTACTGATCGGCCAACTGGTCAATCTCGTCAAAGGCGGGGCGCCGGTGCGCATGAGCAAGCGTGCCGGGACCGTCGTGGCGCTCGGTGATCTGGTCGAGGCCCTGGGCGTGGACGCCGCCCGCTACGCGCTGATCCGCTATTCGGTCGACACCTCGTTGGATCTGGACATCGAGCTGTGGACGAAACAGACCAACGACAACCCGGTCTTCTACGTGCAGTACGCGCACGCCCGACTCGCCTCGCTGCAGCGGCACGCCGCGGACCTCGGCATCGAGCTCGGCGCCGACTACGACCCGGCGCTGCTGGATACCCCCCAGGAGGCTGACCTGCTGGCGCTGCTCGCCGCGTTCCCGCAAGTGGTGGCGACCGCCGCGGAGCTGCGTGAACCGCATCGCGTCGCCCGCTACCTGGAGGAACTGGCCAGCGGATACCACAAGTTCTACGACGCTGTGCGGGTGCTACCCATGGGTGACGAAGACCCGACCGCGGCAACCGTCGCAAGGCTGTGGCTGTGCCGCGCCGCTCGGCAGGTTCTGGCGAACGGCCTCGGCCTGCTCGGCGTGGACGCCCCGGAGCGGATGTGATCGCGCACCCCGCCGGGCCGCGGCACGCCGACGTCATCCCGCCGGATCGCCCCGCCCACACGGCTGCCGCGAACCTCAACGCCCTTGCCCAGAAGGTCTGGCCGCGCGGAACGGACCGCACCGCGGGTGGCGTCATGCGTCTGGGCGGACTCGACGTGCGTGCGCTCGCCGAGCAGTACGGCACCCCGCTCATGGTGATGGACGAGCGCGACTTCCGCAGCCGTTGCCGGGATTTCGCGGTCGCGTTCGGCGGCCCGGCCAACGTGCACTACGCGGGCAAGGCATTCCTGTCCGGCGCGGTGCTGCGTTGGCTTGCCGATGAGGAACTCGGCCTGGATGTATGCTCCGGCGGCGAGTTGGCGCTGGCACTGCGGGCCGGGTTTCCCGCGGCGCGTATCGCACTGCACGGCTCCAACAAGTCCGAGGCCGAGCTGCAAGCGGCGATCGACGCCGGCCTCGCAGCGATCGTCGTCGATTCGTTCGAGGAAATCGCGCGCCTGGCGAGCATGACGCTGCAGCGTGCCGATCCCGTGCCGGTGATGGTCCGGGTGACCGTCGGGGTCGAGGCGCACACGCACGAGTTCATCGCCACCGCCCACGAGGATCAGAAGTTCGGCTTCTCACTGACCGGGGGAGACGCGGATGAGGCGGTCCGGCGGGTCGTCGCTGCAGAGGGCCTGGTGCTGGTGGGACTGCATTCGCACATCGGCTCGCAGATCTTCGACCCGGCCGGCTTCGAGGTTGCTGCCCACCGGGTCGTGGCGCTGTTGGCGCGGCTGGTCGAGGTCTATCCCCAGCTCGCCCAGACCGTCACGACCCTCGATCTGGGCGGCGGCATGGGCATTGCCTACACGGAGGACGACGATCCGCCGACGCCCGCCGCCATGGCGGCATCGCTCACGGCAATCGTGCAGCGGGAATGCAGAGCGGCGGGGCTGCCGGTGCCGCGAATCGCCGTGGAACCGGGCCGGGCCATCGTCGGACCGTGCGGCGTCACGATCTACGAGGTCGGCACGATCAAGGACGTGCGACTGGACGGTGGCGCGGAGCGGCGCTACGTGTCGATCGATGGCGGGATGAGCGACAACATCCGTACCGCTCTGTACGGTGCGGAATACACCCTGGCGCTCGCTTCACGCTCCTCGGCCGCTCCGGCAGCACTCTGTCGCGTGGTCGGAAAGCACTGCGAGAGCGGCGATATCGTGGTACGCGACTGCTACCTGCCCGCAGATCTCGCGCCGGGCGATCTGTTGGCGGTCGCCGCCACCGGCGCGTACTGCTACGCCATGGCGTCGAACTACAACCGACTGCCGAAGCCGGCCGTGGTCGCAGTCGGAGACGGGCGGTCCGCCGTGATGCTGCGCCGTGAAACGATGGACGATCTGATGAGCCTGGAAGTGTGGGAGTAGCCGGTGCCGAAGCCTGATCCGAGCAGTTCGAAGCCCCCGTCGTTGGTGCCCGGCGTGGTGCTCCTCGCCCTGGCCGCGGCGCTGATCGTGGTGGTGCTGGTCGGTAACCCCTACACGATGCCGTCCGGCCTCAAGACAGGGATCGTCATCGCCGTTGTCGTGGTGATCGTCGCACTGCTCGGCTACGCGGCGTACGTCTTCCATGCGACGACGAAACGAGGGCGGAAGTGATGTCGGCGTCATCGGGCGAGCGCACGATCGGCGTCGCGGTACTCGGTGCGGGGACGGTGGGATCGCAGGTGGTGCGGCTGCTCACTACCGAGAGCGATGAATTGGCCGCCCGGGTCGGTGCTCGGCTGGAGCTGATCGGCGTCGCGGTTCGCCGCCCGCACCGTCACACCGACATCCCCGCGGCGCTGCTGACCAGCGATGCGGCCGCCCTGGTCGCCGATCCGCGGGTGGATATCGTGGTGGAGGTGATCGGCGGCATCGAGCCGGCGCGGACGCTCCTGTTGTCGGCGTTGAGCCGTGGCGCGCGCGTGGTCACCGCCAACAAGGCCCTGCTGGCGGAGGACGGCCCGGCGCTGTTCGAGGCCGCGGACGCGGCTGGAGCAGACATCTCGTTCGAGGCCGCCGTGGCCGGCGCAATTCCGCTGATCCGGCCGCTGCGGGAGTCTCTCTCCGGCGACCGCATCAACCGGATCATGGGAATCGTCAACGGCACCACGAACTACATCTTGTCGGCGATGTCGTCCACGGGTGCCACGTACGACCAAGCGCTGGCCGAAGCCACCCGGCTGGGGTATGCGGAGGCCGACCCGACGGCCGACGTGGACGGCTTCGACGCCGCAGCCAAGGCGTCCATACTGGCATCGGTCGGCTTCCACACCCGGGTCCGCGCCGCCGATGTGTATCGGGAAGGCATCGCCGAGGTGTCCGCCGCCGATGTCGCTGCAGCGGATGAGATCGGTTACGTCATCAAGCCTTTGGCGATCTGCGAGCGTGTCACCACGGACAGCGGTGACGCGGTGTCGGTGCGGACGCACCCGATGATGCTGCCCCGTAGTCATCCGCTGGCCGGCGTCGACGGCGCGTACAACGCGGTCTATGTGGAGGCGGCGGATGCGGGCCGGTTGATGTTCTACGGCCCGGGGGCCGGCGGCGCGCCGACGGCGTCCGCCGTGCTCGGCGACGTCGTCACCGCCGCGCGCAATCTGGTGTTCGGCGGCCGCGGGCCGGCGGAGTCCGCGCACGCGGCGCTACCCGTCCAGCCGATGGGGCAGGTGCCGACCCGCTATCACATCTGCCTGGATGTGGCCGACCGCCCTGGGGTGCTGGCGTCGGTTGCCGGTGCCTTCGCCGAGCGGAATGTGTCGATCGCGACCGTTCGCCAGGAAGGTGGCGGCGGTGACGTCACCCTCGTGCTGGTCACTCACGTGGCGCCGGATGCCGCGCTGGCGCAGACGGTGCAGCGCCTGGGCGACCTGCCTGCGGTGCGGAGAGTGACGAGCGTGATGCGAGTAGCCGAGGAGCAGGAATGACGCAGACCACACGGCCGTTCGGGCTGATTGCGCACTACCCGGAGCGGGTCGCCGTGCCGGCCGGCGCCGCGATCGTCAGCCTGGGCGAGGGCGGCACTCCGCTGGTGCCGGCGCCGAAGCTCGCGGCGCGCACCGGCTGCGAGGTGTTCCTCAAGGTGGAGGGTGCCAATCCCACCGGCTCGTTCAAGGACCGCGGCATGACCGTGGCCGTAACCTATGCGCTGGCTCGTGGCAAGAAAGCCGTCATCTGCGCCTCCACCGGCAACACGTCGGCATCGGCATCGGCGTACGCGGCCCGTGCCGGGCTGGCCAGTGCCGTTCTGGTGCCGGAAGGCAAGATCGCCCTGGGCAAACTGGCGCAAGCCGTCGCCTACGGGGCGCGGATCCTGCAGGTGCGCGGCAACTTCGACGAGTGTCTGGAACTCGCCCGCAAGACGGCCGTGGACAACGACGGCTTCGAACTGGTGAACTCGGTCAACCCGGTGCGCATCGAGGGGCAGAAGACTGCCGCGTTCGAGATCTGTGACGAGTTGGGCCGGGCGCCGGACGTGCATCTGCTGCCGGTGGGCAACGCCGGCAACATCACCGCCTACTGGCGCGGTTACCGCGAATATCACGCGGACGGCGTCACCGATTCGCTGCCGCGCATGTTCGGCTTCCAGGCGGCAGGCGCAGCGCCGCTGGTGGTCGGCCATCCGATCAAGGACCCCGAGACGATCGCCACGGCCATCCGCATCGGCGCACCGGCCTCCTGGGACGGCGCCATCGGCGCGCGTGACGAGTCCGGCGGGCTGATCGACGCCGTGACCGACGGGCAGATCCTCGAGGCCTACGCGGTCCTGGCCCGCGAGGTGGGCGTGTTCGTGGAACCGGCGTCGGCGGCGTCGGTGGCGGGGCTGCTGGCCACAGCCGCGGACGGGCGGCTGCTCAAGGACTCCGTGGTGGTGTGCACCGTGACCGGCCACGGGCTCAAGGATCCGGACACGGCGCTCAAGTCCATGACCGAGCCGACCGTGATCGACCCGAGTCCGCAGGCCGTCGCAGCGGCCCTGGGGCTGGAGTGAGCGCTGGCATGACGCCGTCCGTGCACGTTCGCGTGCCCGCATCATCGGCCAATCTGGGCCCCGGTTACGACAGTTTCGGACTCGCGCTTGCCCGGTACGACGAGGTGACGGCGGAACGGATCGATTCCGGGCTCGAGATCACCGTCGAAGGCATCGGTGCGGGCTCGGTCCCGACGGACGAGCGCCACCTGGTGATGCAGGCGGCGCGCCGCGCATTCGACGCCATGCGGGTGCCGGTGCCCGGACTGCGGCTGCACTGTGTCAACCGCATCCCGCACGGTGGTGGACAGGGATCGTCGGCTGCCGCCATCGTGGGCGGGCTCCTGATGGCACGGGCGCTGTGCTCCGGCGGTATCGCGACGTTGTCCGACGACGACGTCTTCGCCATCGCCAACGACATGGAGGGCCACCCGGACAACGTCGCCCCGGTGCTGTTCGGCGGGTTCACCGTTGCATGGGTCGCTTCCGGCCCGTCGGGCCGACGCCCGCGGGCAGTGCGCCTGCGTCCCGACCCGCGGATCCGCGCCATGGTCTTCACGGCCGAAGAGTCCTGCGCCACGTCCCAGGCGCGGGCCGTGCTGCCCGCCGCGATTCCGCATGCGGACGCCGCAGCCAACAGCGCGCGCGCAGCGCTGCTGGTGCACGCGCTCACGGCAGACCCGGGCCTGCTGCTGGACGCCACCGAGGACTACCTGCACCAGCGCTACCGGGAAGGTGTCATGCCGCAGTCGGCCCGGTTGCTGCAGCGATTGCGTGACGACGGGCTGGCGGCGGTGCTGTCCGGCGCGGGGCCGTCAATCCTGGTCCTCGGCGTCGACCTTCCCGACCCGGCGACCATCAGCGCTCCCGGCTTTCACGCCGAGATCCTGGACGTGCCGGCCACCGGGGCCAGCGTGGACGATGCACCATTCGGCAGTGGGCACGCCGACGTGGCCACGATGTTGCACAGGCGGGGGCCGCGCCGGTAGTCTGGGCGTGACCACCGGGTCGTTATCTGTACGACCATGCTTTTCCTGTGTGGGGGTTCATTCACCGCTAGTGCCTGACCGGCGCGAATCCGGCCGGGCGCGATCGGGCCTGCGTCGTTGCCCTTGCGAATCTGAAATCGACACGGAGACACGGTGTTCTCGACACTTCCCGGCACTCGCCGGGGTGCTACCGGTGCGCATTGCACCGATCAATTCCACACACTCCCGCGACCGACCTGAGATCGGCGGGACCAGGAAGGATCTTCGTGACCGATACCACGGAGCACGCAGCGACCGGCACATCTGCCGGGAGCAAGAGTCTGTCGGCGATGACGTTGGCAGATCTCAAGTCCATGGCCGGCGCACGCGGCCTGAAGGGCATTTCCCAGCTGCGCAAGGGCGATCTCGTCGCGCTGCTGGCCGGCGGGCACGCGGCTGCCACCGCCGATGGTTCGACGGGCGGAACCGCCAACGGCCCGGCGCATGACGCGCCGACCGGGGCGGCAGCATCGCAGCGACCGCGCCGCGCCGCTTCCCGCGGTGCAGGGGCACCCGAGTCGCAGCCGGCACTGCTCGCCGACAGTGATGCGATCAGCGCACCGCGACACGCTGCCGGGGCCGACGAGACTGTGAAAGACGTCGGCCGGGAGTCCGGCCGATCGCGGCGGGACCGTCGTGGGCGCCGCGACGGGGCCGATTCCGGACCGGAGCAGCTCTCGGCCGGGCGCGTCGCGGACGACGTCGCGCCGCAGCCGGAGCACCCGGAGCGCGGCGGACGGCAGGAGCGCGGCGAGCGTCCTGACCGCTCCGAGCGCGGCGAGCGCGGAGACAAGCAGGACCGGGGTGACCGCACCGGGCGGGGCGACAATCGCAGCGATTCGCGGAGTGATCGCGGTGATCGCAACGATCGCGGCGACCGGGGTGACCGGGGTGATCGCGGCGATCGCGGCGACCGGGGTGATCGCAACGATCGCGGCGATCGCAACGATCGGGGTGACCGCAGTGACCGCAACGATGAGGACGATCGTGACGGCGGCCGCCGTCGCGGTCGGCGCTACCGTGATCGCAACCGTCGCGGACGCGACCGCTACGCCGACGCGGGCGAGCCAGAGGTGCGTGAGGACGACGTCCTGGTACCGATCTCTGGTGTGGTGGACGTGCTCGACTCGTATGCCTTCGTCCGCACGGCCGGCTACCTGGCCGGTCCGAAGGATGTCTACGTCTCGATGTCGCAGGTGCGCAAGTACGGCCTGCGTCGCGGCGACATGGTCACCGGCGCGATCAAGGCGCCGCGCGACGGTGAGCAGGGATCGGGGCGGCAGAAGTTCACACCTCTCGCGAAGATCGACACCATCAACGATCTCGATCCGGAGCTGATGCGCAATCGTCCCGAGTTCACGAAGCTCACCCCGCTGTATCCGAACGAACGACTTCGCCTCGAGACCGAGCCGCATATTCTGACGACCCGTGTCATCGATCTGGTGATGCCGGTCGGCAAGGGCCAGCGCGCCTTGATCGTGTCCCCGCCGAAGGCCGGCAAGACGTCGATCCTGCAGGCCGTCGCCAATGCGATCAGCACCAACAACCCGGAATGCCACCTCATGGTGGTGCTGGTCGATGAGCGGCCCGAAGAGGTCACCGACATGCAGCGCTCGGTGAAGGGCGAGGTCATCGCTTCGACCTTCGACCGGCCGCCGAGCGATCACACATCGGTGGCTGAACTGTCCATCGAGCGCGCGAAGCGGCTGGTGGAGATGGGCAAGGACGTGGTCGTGCTGCTCGACTCGATCACCCGGCTCGGCCGCGCCTACAACCTGGCCGCGCCTGCCTCCGGTCGCATCCTGTCCGGCGGCGTCGACTCGACGGCGCTGTTCCCGCCCAAGCGGTTCCTGGGCGCGGCCCGCAACATCGAGAACGGCGGCTCGTTGACGATTTTCGCCTCCGCGCTGGTGGAGACCGGCTCGGCCGGCGATACCGTCATCTTCGAGGAGTTCAAGGGAACCGGCAACGCCGAGCTGAAGCTCGATCGCAGACTCGCCGACAAGCGGCTGTTCCCCGCGATCGACGTCGACGCCTCCTCGACCCGCAAGGAAGAGCTGCTGATGGGCCCGGACGAGCTGGCCGTCACGGTGCGGCTGCGCCGGGTGCTGGCGGCTCTGGAGCCGCAGCAGGCTCTGGAGGTCGTGCTGGATCGGCTGCGCAAGACCAAGACGAACGCCGAGTTCCTGATGACGGTGGCCAAGAACATGCCCCTGTCCGAGTAGCCGCCACAACATCGCCGACGCGCCCCAGCCCGCCTCCGCGTGCTGGGGCGCCGGTGTGCTGGGCGCGTTTTCGGGCGAGCCTCGGTGACATTTTGAGGTGTTCCTTGCCTCCGTTTCAGCCGAGTCTCGCTGCATCTTCTTGAGTCGTTCCTTGCCGTCGCTGCGGGCGGCGCTCGCGACGCCCTGCGCTGCGGCTGCGTCACGCATCGACGCTCGCCTCAGCCTGCACTACGGCTGCGTCACGCCTCTAACTCCACCCCGCGATGAGCGCCACTCCGATCAGCGCCACCGCCACGCCCGCCTGTTGGACGCGGCGCAGACGCTCGCCGTGCACGGCGCGGGCGAGCACGACGGTGACGGCCGGGTAGAGCGACCCGAGAACGGCGACCGTTGCGAGACTTCCGACAGTGCTGGCGAACGCGAACGCAAGGTTCGCCGACACATCGAAGAGCCCCGCGATGACAACGATCAGCAGTACCCCGATGCGGTTGCCGCCCGTCGGCGAACGCCCGAAGATGCGGCGGCGCAGGCCGATCAACAGACCACCGAAGAGGGCCACCGAGGCCATGCGCATGGTGACCATGGTCATGATCGGTGAATAAGCGGATCCTCTGGTGATGAACAGCAGTGCCGCACCGAAACAGATCGCGGAAGCGACCGCGAGCACGACCGGCCGCATGCTGTGGCCGGCGGACCGTTCCGGGCCTCCCGCGCCCACGACTCCGGCCACCGCGAGGACGATGCCGATGCCGACCACGTAACTCGGCCACTGACCGGAAGCCACTCCTGCCGCCACCGGCACCACGACCCCGAGCGCCGCGATCGGTGCGACGACGCCCATCGTGCCGATCGCGAGAGCGTGGTAGAACGCCAGGAGACCCACCGCGCCGGTGATGCCCGCGGCGATCGCCCACGGCAGGTACCCGGTGGCGTCACTCCACGACCCGGCGACGCTTGCGACGCAGACGACCGCAACCAGTCCGGACGCCTGGGACAACGGCACGACGGCGAGCACCGGCAGCCGCCGGGACACCGTGCCACCGGCGAAATCCCCGATGCCCCACAGGAAGCTCGACACCAGAGCCAGCACGATCGCCATGCACGCACGGTATCCGGCGCCCGTCTTCGAGGCGGCGCTGCCCCGGACGACACAGGCGGCGTCCGGGGGCGGCCGACGATGCCGGGTGCGCCGTCACGTGAACCGCGTCATACCAGGTAGCAGGCATGCGGGCGCCGGGCACGGCGCGAATCTGGCATAATCATGAGGCCCCGTCCGGTTCACGCGCACGCGTCCGCGTCTGCGACCCGGCGGATGAACCCGAGAGGAACACCATGAAGACCGGAATCCATCCGGACTACGTCACCACCGAAGTGACCTGCGGCTGCGGGAACCACTTCACCACCCATTCGACCGTGGCCGGCGGCCAGATCCGCGTCGAGGTCTGCTCCGCGTGCCACCCGTTCTACACCGGCAAGCAGAAGATTCTGGACACCGGCGGTCGTGTCGCGCGGTTCGAGGCGCGGTACGGCAAGAGGGCCCGCTAGCTACTTCGGCGGCGTCCGCGTGGTCACGTTTCGACCCGCGGGCGCCGCTTTTCCATGCTCGGCATACGTCGCGCGGATTCTTGCGCGGGGGAGAGCCGCGGGTGGCGCCGTCGGCACGGTCGTGTCGCCACGGCAGCCGGCTGGGCTCGGTTCGGGTCCGGCCGGCGAACGCAGCGAAGAGAGCGGGAGAGATGGCAGACGGGCATGCCGACCGAGTCGACGAACTGGTCGGCGAGTATCACCAGCTGGAACGCGAGATGTCGGATCCGGCGTTGCATTCCGACCCGCAGCGCGCCCGGCGGGTGGGCCGACGCTACGCGGAACTGGCGCCGATTGTGAAGGCCGCGGACGAACTGACCGCCGTGGAGGGCGACCTCGCTGCGGCGCGCGAACTCGCCGGCGAGGACCACACCTTCGCCGACGAGGCCGAAGCGCTGGCCGTCCGCCACGAACAGCTGCAGAGCCATCTCGTGGAACTGCTGGCACCACGCGATCCGGACGATGCGAAAGACGTGATCCTGGAGATCAAGGCGGGGGAGGGCGGGGCGGAGTCCGCGCTGTTCGCCGGCGATCTACTGCGCATGTACTTGCGCTACGCGGAGGGACGTCGCTGGAAGACGGAGGTGCTCGCCGCAGCCGAATCCGACCTGCACGGATTCACTTCGGTGACCGTGGCCATCAAGGCCCCCGGCAACCCCGCTCCGGCCGACGGCGTCTGGGCCCGGCTGAAGTGGGAAGGCGGTGTTCACCGCGTGCAGCGGGTGCCGGTCACCGAATCCCAGGGGCGGATCCATACGTCGGCGGCCGGCGTCTTCGTCGCTCCGGAGGCGGAGGACGTGGACGTCACCGTTGATCCGGGTGACCTGCGAATCGACGTGTACCGGTCGTCCGGCCCGGGCGGCCAGTCCGTCAACACCACCGACTCTGCCGTGCGGATCACACACCTGCCGACCGGCATCGTGGTGTCCTGCCAGAACGAGAAGTCGCAGATCCAGAACCGCGAACAAGCCATGCGCATCCTGCGTTCACGATTGCTGGTCGCTGCGCGTGAGGCTGCCGACGCTGCTGCGGCCGATGCGCGCCGTTCCCAGGTCCGCACCGTGGACCGGTCGGAACGGGTGCGCACTTACAACTTCCCGGAGAATCGCATTGCGGACCACCGCGTCCGCTACAAGGCGTACAACCTGGACCAGGTGCTGGACGGGGATCTGGACGCGGTGCTTGATTCGTTGGCGGCCGCCGATCGTGCGGCCCGACTCGCCGGGGACGACGCCGACGCCTTGGGGCGGCGTTGAGACAGGAGAAAGCTGATATGACGCCGTCCTTCGGCGGAGCCCCCGCCGGTGCAGCCATGAGCGCGGGCCGCCAGTCGTTGCGGGTCGCAGTCATGGCGGCCACGGAAGAACTCGCCCGGGCCGGTGTGCCGTCTCCGAAGGTGGACGCTGAGGAATTGGCCGCGCACCTGCTGGGGGTCTCGCGGACTCGGCTGGGACTGCATCCGCTGCTCGACGCCGAACAATTCGCAGCCTTCCGCGACCTGATCGAGCGGCGCAAGCAGCGCGTGCCGTTGCAGCATCTCACCGGCACGGCCGCGCTCGGCGCCGTGACCGTGCGCGTCGGGCCCGGCGTGTTCATCCCACGGCCGGAGACCGAGGTGCTCGTCGAAGCCGCGCTGGAGGCGATCTCCGACGTGCCGCAGCCCGTCGTCGTCGACCTGTGTGCCGGCAGCGCCGCGATTGCGCTGGCCATCGCCGCGGCGCGCCCGGATGCCCGGGTGCACGCGGTGGAGCGCTCACCCGGCGCGCTGGCGTGGGCACGCCGCAACGCCGATGTGCAGGCCGCAGCCGGCCACACCCCGATTGATCTTCGCGGCGGCGACTTCACGGACGAGCGACTGCTGGCCGACCTGGACGGCACCGTCGACCTCGTCACCGCCAACCCCCCCTACGTGCCGGAGGCGACGGACGTCGATCCCGAGGTGGCCGAGCACGATCCGCCGGAAGCGGTGTTCGCCGGGCCGGACGGACTCGACGTGATCCGCCCATTGATCACCGTGGCCGCCGGCCTGCTGAAGCCCGGCGGGTTCCTGGCGATCGAACATGACGCCACCCAGGGGGATTCCGTACCCGCGCTGCTCGCCGTGCGCCGAGTGCTGTCCGACGTGCAGGATCACCCTGACCTGGCCGGCCGCCCGCGGTTCGTGACGGCGCGCCGGGTGCGCCTGGCGACGGCGGTGGACCGGGCCTGACAGACTGGAACATCGTGAGCACTTTCGACTGCAATGATCCCGATCAACGTGAACGCGGGCTGAAGGCCGCCGAGTCGGCGGCCCGAGCCGGAAACCTTGTGGTGATGCCGACAGACACGGTCTACGGCATCGGCGCCGACGCCTTCAACTCGCCGGCGGTGGCGGCCTTGCTGGCGGCCAAGGGACGGGGCCGGGACATGCCCGTGCCCGTCCTCGTGGGGTCATGGAACACACTCGATGGTCTGGCGCGGCAGGTCGATGAGGTTGCGCGCAGCCTCATCGAGGCCTTCTGGCCGGGCGGTCTGTCGCTGGTGATCCAGCAGGCTCCGTCCCTGGCGTGGGACCTGGGCGACACCAACGGCACCGTGATGGTGCGCATGCCGATGCACCCCGTCGCGCTCGATCTGCTGCGCACCGTCGGCCCAATGGCCGTGTCCAGTGCCAACCGCAGCGGTCGGCCACCGGCGACGACGGCGGCAGCGGCGAAGGAGCAGCTCGGCACGGACGTGGCGGTCTACCTGGACGGCGGCCAAGCGCCGGTCGGCGTGCCGTCCACGATCGTCGATCTGACCGGCGCGGCGCCGCGGGTCCTGCGCGAGGGCGCGGTGAGCCTGGACAAGATCCGCAAGGTCGTCGACATTCCGTAACCGGCTGGCGCACGCCCTTTCCGGGTGACAGCCTCGGGCCGGAGCGCCGACTACCCTTGAGGCCGATGCCCACCTTCACCCTGCCGATGCGCGAATATGCGCTCGTCTTCGGCGTCGCCATGCTGGTGACGTTCGTGCTCACCGGCGTGGTCCGCGGGTTCGCCCTGAAGGTGCGGGCACTCACCCCGATCAGGGTCCGTGACGTGCACCGGACACCGACCCCCCGACTCGGCGGCATCGGCGTGTACCTCGGTGTGACGGCCGCGCTGCTGCTCGCCTCCCAGCTTCCGCAGCTCAATCAGGCGTTCGAGGCGTCCAGCCAGCTGCTCGGCGTGGTGGTGGCCGGCGGCGTGATCTGCGTGGTCGGTGCGCTCGACGACCGCTTCGACCTGGACGCCCTCACCAAACTCGCCGCGCAGGTGCTGGCGGCCGCGATCCTGGTGTTCTTCGGCGTGCAATGGATCGTCATGTGGCTGCCGACCGGCTCCGGTGTGCACGGCACCACGGTGACGCTGGATCAGGCACAATCCACGCTGGCCACCGTGATGATCACGTTGGTGCTGATGAACGCTATGAACTTCATCGACGGCCTGGATGGCCTCTTGGCCGGAGTCGCTGCGATCTCCGGCATCGGCATGTTCGTGTTCTCCGCCCACGTGCTGGAGGTCTCCGCGAACGACAGCGCCGCGTCGCAGGCGCCGCTGATCGCCGTCGCGCTCGTCGGCGCCTGTCTCGGATTCCTGCCGCACAACTTCTACCGAGCGCGGATCTTCATGGGCGACGCCGGCTCGATGTTCATCGGCATGGCCATGGCCGCCGGGATCGTCGAGGTCGGTGGCACGATCAGCCCGTCCACCTATGGCGCCCGCACCACGGTGGCCGCGCTCGCGCCGTTGATCGTGGCGTTGGCTGTCGTGTTCATCCCCGCGCTGGACCTGCTGCTGGCGGTGGTACGCCGGACGAAGGAGCGGCGGCATCCGTTCAGTGCTGACCAGCGTCATCTCCATCACCGCATGCTGGCGGTCGGCCATTCGCACCGGGGCGCCGTGCTGGTGTTCTACCTGTGGGCGGCGGTGATCTCGGGCAGCGCGGTCGCGCTCGCGTTCACCGAATGGACCGACGTGGTCGCTCCTGCCGCAGGAGGTTTCTTGCTGGCCGTCCTCGCCACCTTCTGGCCCACGCTGCGCCGGCGCCGCGTGCGCGGCTCCACGTCACGGTCGCCCGGGCCGCCGTCGGTCGGTGGCCGCCCGAGGGCCGGCGCGGCGGTTACGCTGGGGGGTATCCACGCCCACCCACGATCCGAATCGACCGGTGATGACGCAACCGAGTTCCCCGCATCCCGCGCTGAACTATGACGACGTGCGGAGGGCCGACGAACGCAGCCGGGCACAGGGCCCCTGGTCGGTCGAGCACCTGAAGGTGTGTTGGGCGACACTGCTGGCGGCCGGCGTCGTACTCGTCACTGTGGTGGCGCTCACGACGGTCGGTCGCGACGTCGCCGGGGCAGCCGTCGGCATCGGAATCGTCGGCCTGTTCTTCTCGGTCTCGGCGTGGGTGATCGCGGCGGTCGGACGGCGACGGCCTGGCGCTGTGCTCGTCACCGCGTTGGCGACCTATGTGGTGAAGATCGTCATTCTGGGCGTCGTCATCATCACGATCCCGGCGGGAGGTCCGGTCGCGCCGCGGTGGATGGCCATCGGCGTCGTCGTCGGGCTGGTGGCCTGGATGGGAGCGCACCTCCGTTACATCTGGACGACGAAGCTGTACTACGTCGATCCATCGTGATAGCTGAAAGCCGGTAGCCGGTAGCACAGCCGAGTGTGGTGTGCGTGTGAACAAGATCGCCGCACGGGACGTCACGTCGGTGCTGGTAACGATCCATCGGACTGATACAGTCAGGCTGCCATGTCCAAGCGGTCCACCCCGAGCCCCGCGTCCCGCGGGAGCGCTTTGGGCTGGGGCGCTACTTCGACCATGTTCGGCGGAATCGCCGTATGGGGCGGAGGAGCTTGGCTGCTCGATCATTGGTGGGGGACGCACTTCGCCACACCGATCGGGGCGGTCCTGGGCGCGGCTCTCGGGGTATATGCGGTCGTGATGCGTTACGGTCGCGACCCCGAGGGGCAACAGACGCAGCAACAGGTGACGGAAAGACCGGTCGATCCTTCCCGAGGATCGCAACCGGCCAGTCTCGAGAGGTAATACGCGGTGGGTTCAAGTGTGGCACTGACCGCCAGCTTTGCTGCGGAGGGTGACGGGGCGGGCTTCCCGCCCACCGTCAACCACTCCTTCTTCTACGATGCGGTGGGCGATGGGTCGATCATCGCGTCGTGGAAGGTCACGGCCCTGCTCGTGATCGGCACGGCCGCGATCATGATCTTCTTCCTGCTGACCGCGCGCAAGGCGGCGGTCGTCCCCAGTAAGGTCCAGTTCTTCGCCGAGGGCATCTACGGCTTCGTCCGCAACGGCATCGCCGTCGAGGTGATGGGCCGGGCCGGCAAGAAGTGGGCTCCCTTCCTCTCCACGATGTTCGTGTTCATCCTCCTGATGAACCTCTGGGAACTCATCCCGTTCGCCATGATCCCGGTGAATTCGCACTTTGTCTTCCCGGCCGCCCTGGCGGTGATGGTCTGGGTGATCTACAACCTCGAAGGCATCAAGAAACACGGTGCTATCGGCTACCTCAAGAGTCAGTGCGTGATCCCCGGCATCCCGTGGCCGATGCACATTCTGCTGATCCCGATGGAGTTCCTGTCGAAGATCCTGCTGCAGCCGTTCACGCTGGCGATCCGGCTTTTCGCCAACATGTTCGCCGGCCACATGTTGGTGGTCGTCGCCGGAGCGGGCACCATCTATCTGCTCGAGTCCGGCGGATTCAACTACGCCATGGCGGTGCTCCCGGCGCTGGCCAGCGTCGGCCTGTGGTTCTTCGAGCTGTTGATCTGCGCGCTACAGGCATACGTTTTCGTCCTGCTCACGGCCATTTACATTGAAGGGGCCACGGCGGACTCGCATTAAGACGTGGTGGCGGGGCAGGGGTCGCTGCCGCGTCATGAGTGACGCCCTCCGCGGGCACTTCGACCGGTCATCATCGGATGACTACCTTGTTTCACACAGTTGTTGCTGAACCACCCGGTCCGCATCTGCGGATCCGGACACCACCGAAAGGGAGAAGTACCACATGGCCATCCAGGCTCTCGCCGCCGCCGATGCGGTCAGCGGCACGCTCGACATTGCCGGCAACCTCGGCGCCATCGGATACGGTCTGGCGGCCATCGGCCCCGGCATCGGCGTCGGCATCGTGTGGGCGGCGTACATCCAGTCGACCGCGCGTCAGCCCGAGTCCGCCGGCCTGACCCGCACCTACGCGTTCCTCGGGTTCGCGGTGTCCGAGGCCCTCGCCCTGCTCGGCTTCGTCGTGCCGTTCATCTACTGATTCTGCTCGAACCACCTCGAATCACGTAGCCCCGTCGGCAGCGACCACGGGGGACCGGAGAAAGGTTGATGGCTGGTGCCATACATTCTGGCGGCTGAAGGGGCGGAGGCCGGGCCCGCGGTTCTGGGCGTGCCGTGGGGCGAACTCGTCATCGGCATCGTGAGTTTCGCGATTCTGGTCCTTGTGCTGCGCAAGTACGCATGGCCGATGTTCGAGAAGGCGTACGCCGAGCGGACAGCGGCGATCGAAGGCGGCATCGCCAAAGCCGAACAGGCGCAGGCGGATGCCGCAGCCGCCCTCGAGGAGTACAACCGGCAGCTGGCCGGCGCCCGCGAGGAAGCCGCGAAGATCCGCGAGGACGCGCGCGCCCAGGCGCAGTCGATCCACGACGATCTGGTCGCCAAGGCCAAGGCTGAGACCGAACGGATCGCGGCAGCCGGCCAGGCGCAACTGGACGCACAGCGTGCAGCGATCGTCGCGGAGTTGCGGGCTGATCTCGGTCGCGTCGCGGTCGATCTCGCGGGCAAAGTCGTCGGCGAGTCCCTGGAGGACGAGGCCCGTCAGCGTCGCACGGTCGATCGCTTCCTCGCCGAGCTGGAGAACTGATGGCGGGGCTGGCATCGCAGCAAGCGATCTCCGCCGCGACGAGCGAGCTGCTCAAGTTCGCCGCCACGATGGATGACGCGGCCTTGACGACTGTCGCGTCGGATCTGTCCGGCGTGGCGGCGGGGTTGGCCGGCAGTCCGCAGCTTCGTCGCATGCTCACGGAGACCACGGCACAGGCGGAAGCCAAGGTGGCGCTCGCCCGGCGGCTCTTCGAAGGGCGGATCCAGCAGCAGAGTCTGGCGCTGGTCACGTTGGCCGTCGGCGAGCGGTGGAACAGCGGACGCGACCTGGTAGACGGCCTGCGCAGGCTCTCCCGCACGGCCAGTTTCCTGAAGGCGGAGCGGGCGCACGAGCTCGACGGCGTCGAGGACGAGATCTTCCGTTTCGGGCGCATTCTCGACGCGAATCCGCAGCTGGCGCTGGTCCTGGACGATCCCGCCACGACTGCTGATGCGCGAGTCGCGATCGTCCACCGGCTGCTGGACGGCAAGGCGCATACGCTCACCGTGGATCTGCTGGGCGGCCTCGCCCAGGATCTGGGTGGGCGCACCTTCGCCCACGGCGTCGCCGAGCTCGTGGAGCAGGCGGCCCAGCGGCGCGACAAGATCGTCGCTATCGCCACGGCGGCTGCGCCGCTGTCCGACGCGGAGTTCCAGCGCCTGCAGTCCGCCCTGACCGGGATCTACGCGCAGCAGGTCGTCGTCCACGTGATCGTCGATCCCGCCATCGGCGGCGGGCTGCGTGTCCGCGTCGGTGACGAGGTCATCGACGGCAGCATCTCCGGTCGATTGGCAACGATACGGGCGAAGCTGGCTCGATGAGCCGGCTCGCGCTCAGCATTCCTGTGCACCACCAACTGATGAGGAACGAACAACGATGACCGAGTTGACGATCTCTCCCGACGAGATCCGCTCCGCGATCGAAGGCTATGTGGCCGACTACGCCCCGGGGGTGACCCGGGAGGAGGTCGGCATCATCGCATCCACCGGCGACGGCATCGCGACGGTGGAGGGCCTGCCCTCGACGATGGCGAATGAGCTGCTGTCGTTCCCGGGCGGGGTTCAGGGCGTGGCCCTGAACCTCGACGAGCGCTCCATCGGCGCCGTCATCCTGGGCGATGCCGAAAAACTGGCGGAGGGCCAGCAGGTGACCCGGACCCGCGAGGTGCTCTCGGTTCCGGTCGGCGACGCCTTCCTGGGGCGTGTGGTGGACCCGCTGGGACACCCCATCGACGGCCTGGGGGAGATCGAGGCCGAAATGCATCGTGCCCTCGAGCTGCAGGCACCGTCCGTGGTCCAGCGCCAGTCGGTCACCGAACCGCTGCAGACCGGTGTCAAGGCCGTCGATGCGATGACGCCGATCGGGCGCGGCCAACGCCAGCTCGTGATCGGCGACCGCAAGACGGGCAAGACCGCGCTGTGCGTGGACACGATCATCAACCAGAAGTCGAACTGGGCCACGGGCGACCCGAAGCAACAGGTGCGGTGCATCTATGTCGCGATCGGGCAGAAGGGTTCGACCATCGCCGGCGTCCGCCAGGCGTTGGAAGACGCCGGCGCGTTGGAGTACACGACGATCGTTGCTGCGCCCGCCTCGGACTCAGCCGGCTTCAAGTGGCTGGCCCCGTACACCGGTTCGGCGATCGGCCAGCACTGGATGTATGCCGGCAAGCACGTGTTGATCATCTTCGACGATCTGTCCAAGCAGGCCGAGGCGTACCGCGCGATTTCGCTGCTGCTGCGCCGCCCGCCGGGCCGCGAGGCATACCCCGGTGACGTGTTCTACTTGCACTCCCGCCTGCTCGAGCGCTGCGCGAAGCTGTCCGACGATCTCGGCGCCGGCTCCATGACGGGCCTGCCGATCATCGAGACGAAGGCCGGTGACGTCTCGGCGTTCATTCCCACGAACGTCATCTCCATCACCGACGGTCAGGTGTATCTGCAGTCGGACCTGTTCAACGCGGGTGTCCGCCCGGCCATCAACGTCGGCATCTCGGTTTCCCGCGTCGGGGGCGCCGCGCAGGTCAAGGCGATGCGCTCCGTCTCCGGCACGCTGCGTCTGGACCTGTCCGCCTATCGTGAGCTCGAAGCGTTCGCGGCATTCGGCTCGGACCTGGACGCCGCATCGCGCCGCTCACTGGATCGTGGCTCGCGGCTGGTGGAACTGCTGAAGCAGGGCCAGTACTCGCCGTATCCGGTCGAGGAACAGGTCGCGTCGCTGTGGGCCGGTACCCGCGGACATCTCGACCGGGTTCCGGTGCAGGACATCCGGCGTTTCGAGGCGGATTTCCTGCAGTACCTGCGGCACCTGCCGGGCGGCCCGCTGGAGGTGATCCGCACGCAGCAGAAGCTGAGCGACGAGATCGAGTCGGGCCTGCAGGAGGCACTGGACGTGGTGGCGCAGTCGTTCACCACCTCCGACGGCACCCTGCTCGGTCGCGAGGCGGAGGCCAAGCCCATGGACGAGGCGGAGGTCGGCCAGGAGAAGGTCCAGGTTCGGCGCGCCGCTCCGCCCAAGAAGTGACGCACGTGGGCGAGCGATGCGAGAGCGGGACTGGCGACGTGAAACAGCACGCGCGCGCGGCCGGGGTCACGGCCGCACCACAATGCGGGCAGGGAGGTGAGCGGTAGTGGCACAGGTACGAGTGCTCAAGCAGAAGATCAAGGCGACTCAGTCGACCCAGAAGCTGGTGAAGGCACAGGAGTTGATCGCGACCTCGCGCATCGCCAAGTCACAGGCCCGGGTGGCGGCGTCCGCTCCGTACTCGGCTCAGATCACCGAGGTGTTGACCGCGCTGGCCACGGCGTCGTCGCTGGACCATCCGCTGCTCACCGAGCGTGCGGACGCCCGACGGATCGGGATCCTGCTTCTCACCTCCGATCGTGGCCTCTGCGGGGGGTTCAACGCCAACGCCATCAAGGCAGCGGAGGAACTGGCTGCGCTGCTGCGTGAGCAGGGTCGTGAGCCGGTCCTGTACATCATCGGTCGCAAGGGCCTGGCGTACTACTCCTTCCGTGGCCGGCCGGTGGCCGCGTCGTGGACCGGGTTCTCGGAGAAGCCGTCATACGCCGACGCCGAGACGGCCGCGGATCTGCTGCTGGAGGGATTCCTGGCGGGTTCCTCCGGGGAAGTCGCCATGCCGGATGGGTCGACTGCGCCAGGTATCGACGGTATCCATGTGGTGGGCACGCATTTCGTGTCCATGATCTCCCAGGTCCCGCGTGCCCGTCGGGTGGCGCCGATGGAGATCGAGTACGTCGGCACGGACGCTCCCGGCGGCCCGCTGCCGTCCTACGAGTTCGAACCGAGTCCGGACTCGCTCATGCATGTGTTGCTGCCGAAGTACATCACGACCCGTATCTACGCGGCGTTGCTCGATTCAGCGGCTGCGGAGTCCGCGGCGCGACGGGCCGCCTGCAAGAGCGCGTCGGACAACGCCGCGGACATCATCCGCAAGACCACCCTGCTGGCCAATCAGGCCCGGCAGGCCCAGATCACTCAGGAACTCTCTGAGATCGTCGGCGGTGTCGAGGCACTCGCCGCTTCCGCAAGCGAAGAGGACTAACTTACATGACGACCGCAACTTCCCCAGCGACGAAGAATGCGACCGGTCGGGTCGTTCGGGTCATCGGCCCGGTCGTCGATGTCGAGTTCCCGCGCGGCAGCGTGCCGCCGCTGTTCAACGCCTTGCACGTGGATGTGGACCTTGCCGGGACCACCCGCACGTTGACCTTGGAGGTCGCGCTGCACCTGGGTGACGACGTGATCCGGGCGATCTCCATGCAGCCGACCGACGGCCTGGTGCGCAGCGCGCCCGTGACCGACACCGGAGCCGCCATCTCCGTTCCGGTGGGCGACGCCGTCAAGGGCCACGTGTTCAATGCGCTGGGGCAGTGCCTGGACGAGCCCGGCGCAGCGGACTCCGCCGAGCACTGGCCCATCCACCGCAAGGCGCCCGCGTTCGACCAGCTCGAGGGCAAGACCGAGCAGCTCGTCACCGGGATCAAGGTGATCGACCTGCTGACCCCGTATGTGCAGGGTGGCAAGATCGGCCTGTTCGGCGGCGCCGGCGTCGGCAAGACGGTGCTGATCCAGGAAATGATCACTCGCGTTGCGAAGAACTTCGGCGGTACCTCGGTCTTCGCCGGCGTGGGCGAGCGCACCCGTGAGGGCAATGACCTGTTCACGGAGATGACGGAGTCCGGTGTCATCGCGGACACCGCGTTGGTGTTCGGCCAGATGGACGAGCCCCCGGGCACGCGTATGCGCGTCGCGCTGTCGGCGCTGACCATGGCCGAGTACTTCCGCGACGTGCAGCAGCAGGATGTGCTGCTGTTCATCGACAATATCTTCCGGTTCACCCAGGCGGGTTCGGAAGTCTCCACGCTGCTCGGCCGTATGCCGTCCGCCGTGGGCTACCAGCCGACGTTGGCCGACGAGATGGGCGAGTTGCAGGAGCGCATCACCTCCACCCGCGGCCGGTCCATCACCTCGCTGCAGGCGATCTACGTGCCCGCCGACGACTACACCGACCCGGCGCCGGCCACGACGTTCGCGCACCTGGATGCCACCACGGAGCTCGACCGGGCCATCACCGAGAAGGGCATCTACCCCGCGGTGAACCCGCTGTCGTCCACCTCCCGGATCCTCGATCCGCAGTACGTGGGCGAGGAACACTACCGGGTGGCCCAGGAAGTGATCCGGATCCTGCAGAAGTACAAGGAACTGCAGGACATCATCGCCATCCTGGGCATGGACGAGCTCTCCGAGGAGGACAAGCTCCTCGTCGGTCGCGCCCGCCGCATGGAACGCTTCCTGGGCCAGAACTTCTTCGTGGCGAAGCAGTTCACCGGGCAGGACGGCTCCTACGTGGAGATGGACCACACCATCGAGGCGTTCGCCGCGATCGCCAAGGGGGAGTACGACAACATCCCGGAGCAGGCGTTCCTGAACGTCGGCGGTATGGACGACGTCATGGCCAAGGCCAAGGAACTCGAAGGCTAGCCGGTGGTTGTCTAGCGGGCGAAACCGGATGGCACCGAACTAGGGCGCAGGAAGAGCGGCCGAGCCGGGGCCCTGGCGCCGTCGCCTGTTGCTCGGGCCCGAGCGCGGGCCCGATCGGCGCCGCCGACTGGCGGCGCCGGCAGGCTGTGCGGTGCACGCGGTCGGATAGAATAGGGCCTCCGAGAGCGGCGGCCGTCAGTGGGGAGCGAGACACGTGGCAGATATGCAGGTCGACCTGGTCGCCGTCGAGCGCGCGATCTGGTCCGGTCGCGCGACCTTGGTGGTGGCGCGCACGGTCGATGGCGACATCGGTGTCATGCCCGGCCATGCTCCGTTGCTCGCCGAGCTTCGTGAGGGATTCGCGGCGCGCATTCAGCGGGTGGACGGTCCGGTGCTGGGAGTAGCGGTGCACGGCGGATTCCTGTCCGTCACTGCTGACGGAGTCTCGATCCTGGCCGAGGACGCGCAGCTGGCCGACGAGATCGACATCCAGCGTGCCAAGGAGGCTTACGAGCGCGCCAAGGCAGCCGGCACGGAGACCGCCGAGACCGAGGCCGCACTTCGACGGGCCCGCGCGCAGCTCCTCGCCGTCGGCCAAGACATTTAGTTCGCTTCGGTGGGCTCCGGGGCGCGGCGATGGAACTAGCGGAATTCGTCGGCCTCGCGCTTCTGGTCGTTCTGGTGGCACTGGGGCTCATCGTCGCGGTACGGCGGGTCATCCTTATCCGGGCCGGTGGCTTCGACGTGAGCTGGCGTCTGCGGCCGGCCAATGACGATCGCGGCTGGATGCTGGGGCAGGCACGTTTCCGGCGTGGTCAGTTGGCGTTGTACCGCTCGTTCTCCGCATGGCCCACGGCCGCAATGACACTCGACCGGTCGGCGCTGGTGCTCGGCGCGGTCCGGCCACCGCACGGCGCGGAACCGGAACTGCTACCCGCGTCGGTGGCGATCGTCACGGGTTCATGCGCCGGCACGCCGCTGGAACTCGCCCTGACGGAGGACGCGCTGACGGCGCTGCGCTCGTGGGTGGAGTCCCGACCTCCCGGGTCGCGCGTTCCCAGCCGCGAGCATCTGGGTGGCTAACTCCGCTGGTTGCGGCCGGCCGTATGCCGCGCGCCGGACTTACGTCGGATCGATGGATCCGCGCGGTCCCCGCCAGGAACCCATTTGACGTCGCCGCCCGGGTTGGCGACCCGCGACAGGATGAACAACAGGTCGGACAGCCTGTTCAAATAGGTGCAGGCCAAAGGGTTCGTCCCGTCCGGGTCGCTGTCGTGAAGCGCCCAGGCCGACCGCTCCGCCCTGCGTGCGACCGTGCGCGCCTGATGGAGCAGAGCCGCCGCCGGCGTCCCGCCCGGGAGGATGAACGAATCGAGGTTCGGGAGCGCGGCGTTGAACCGATCGCAGTCCGTCTCGAGCCGATCGATGTACTCCTGGGTGACGCGCAACGGTTCCCAGGCGGGATCCGGTATCACCGGAGTGCCCAGGTCCGCGCCGACATCGAACAGCTCGTTCTGCAGACGTGCGATGACCTCGGTCACCTCGGCGTCCGGAGTGCCGAGTGAGCGCACCATCCCCAAGCAGGAATTCGCTTCGTCGCAGTCGGCGTACGCCACGAGACGCACGTCATACTTCGCGACCGTGCTGCCGTCGACCAGTTTGCTGGTTCCTTTGTCGCCGGTGCGGGTGTAGACGCGTGTGACGTGGATGGCCATGGCGTGAGCCTATCCGGAATCCCGATACGCTCTCGAGTGTGGATGTGCACGGCGAACTGCTGCTGGTGACGGGAGGCGCCCGACTCGACGGCGAAGTCGCGGTGTCCGGCGCGAAGAACAGCGTCCTCAAGCTGATGGCAGCGGCGCTGCTGGCCGAAGGCACCACCACGATCGGCAACTGCCCGCAGATCCTGGACGTGCCCATGATGGCCGACGTGCTGCGCGGTCTCGGTTGCGCGGTCACGCTCGACGGCGACACCGTCACCATCACCACGCCCGCCGAACTGTCGCACCGCGCGGACTTCCCGGCCGTGGGTCGGCTGCGTGCGTCGGTATGCGTTTTGGGACCGCTGATGGGGCGGCTGCACCGCGCCGTGGTGGCGCTGCCCGGCGGCGACGCGATCGGCTCGAGGCCGCTGGACATGCACCAGAGCGGCCTCAACGCTTTGGGGGCCAGCACTCGCATCGAGCACGGTGCCGTGGTCGGCGAGGCGCGTGAGCTGCGGGGGGCCGCGGTCGAGCTGGAGTTCCCGAGTGTCGGGGCGACCGAGAACATCCTCATGGCCGCGGTGCTGGCTCGTGGCACGACTGTCATCGACAATGCAGCGCGCGAGCCGGAGATCGCCGACCTGGCGCAAATGCTCGAGCAGATGGGTGCGCGTATCAGCGGTGCGGGCACCGCCACCATCGTCATCGACGGCGTCGATGGCCTGACGCCGGCGCAGCACCGCACGGTGGGCGACCGGGTGGTGGGGGGCACGTGGGCGTTCGCCGCCGCCGTCACCCGCGGCCGAGTGCAGGTGCGCGGCGTCGATCCGAACCATCTCACCGTGCCTCTGGAACGACTGTCTGCCGCGGGCGCCTGGGTGCAAGAGCGGCCCGACGGGTTCGAGGTAGTTATGGACGGACGGCCCCGTGCCGTCGATTTCGTCACGCTGCCGTATCCGTCGTTCCCGACGGACCTGCAGCCGATGGCGCTGACCCTGGCTGCCATCGCCGACGGGCACTCCATGATCACCGAGAACGTCTTCGACGCGCGCTTCCGCTTCGTGGAGGAACTGATCCGGATGGGTGCCGACGCGCGTGTCGATGGCCACCACGCGGCCATCCGCGGCCGCGAGCAGCTTTCCAGCGCCCCGGTGTGGGCGAGCGACATCCGGGCTGGCGCGGGATTGGTGCTGGCCGGGCTGGCCGCGGACGGTGTGACGGCCGTGCATGACGTCTTTCACATCGACCGCGGCTATCCGCACTTCGTGGAGGACCTGCGGGCCCTGGGCGCCGAGGTCCAGCGCGTGACCGCCGAGTGAGGGAGCCGGACCGGTAGGCTCGGACCCGTGCGTCTCGTGGTGGCCAAATGCTCGGTGGACTATTCCGGTCGGTTGACGGCGCACCTTCCGATGGCGATGCGGCTCATCCTGATCAAGGCGGACGGTTCCGTGTCGATTCACGCCGACGATCGCGCCTACAAGCCGCTCAACTGGATGAGCCCGCCCTGTACGATCCGCATGGACGACGACATCTGGACGGTCACCAATCGAAGCGGCGACACCCTGGTGATCAGCATCGAAGAGGTGGTGCATGAATCGGCACACGACCTCGGCGTCGATCCGGGCCTGATCAAGGACGGCGTGGAGGCGCATCTGCAGGCCCTGCTCGCCGAGCAGGTCGAGCGCCTGGGCAGCGGCTACACCTTGATACGTCGTGAGTACCCGACGCCGATCGGACCGGTCGATCTGCTGTGCCGCGACGCGGCCGGAGCCGTCGTCGCAGTCGAGATCAAGCGTCGTGGCGAGATCGACGGCGTGGAACAGCTCACTCGGTACGTGGAACTCTTGGGCCGTGACCCGCTTCTGGCGCCGGTGACCGGCGTGTTCGCCGCGCAGCAGATCAAGCCGCAGGCCCGTACGTTGGCCGAGGACCGCGGGCTTCGGTGCGTGGTGCTCGACTATGACGCCATGCGTGGAATGGACGACAGCGTGGGCCGGTTGTTCTAGCCGAGGGCGCGACGGGCACAATGACGACGACAGTGTGACGACGGAGGTTGAGCGGTGGACATCACCATTGGGATCGCGGAACACGGACGGCAGCTGACGCTCAGCGTCGACCAGGACCAGGACGCGATCGAGAAGCAGGTGACCGAGGCGCTGGCCGGTTCGGTGCTGGCACTGGCCGACGACAAGGGCCGCAAATTCATCGTGCCGACGGCGAAGATCGCGTTCGTGGAGATCGGTGCCGCGGACAGCCGTCGCGTCGGTTTCGTGAGCGGGAGCTAACCTGCGGTGACGCTGCCCTCGGCCCGTGGACCGGCCGATGCCGATGCGTCGTGGCGCGGGAAGTGGGATATGCCCCGCCACGCGAGGGCGGAGAGCAGATCGACCGCCCGTGAGCGATCGATCTGCTCCGATTGATCGAGCCAGTAGCGTGCGCTGATCTGTGACAGTCCCACCAGTCCGGCGGCGAGCAGGCGGGCGCTCGCCTCGTCGGTGCCGGTGTCCGCGGTGATCGTGTCGCTGATGGCGGCGATGCACGCATCGGTCGCGCGATCGACGATCGAAGCGATCTCGGTCTCGCCACGAAGATCGGATTCGAAGACCAGCCGGAACGCTTGACCCTTGTCCGCAACGAACGCGAAATATGCGGCGACGGCCTTCTCGACGCGGACCGCGTTGTCTTCGCTGGAGCCGATCGCATGTTCGACGCGACGGACCATCTCCGCGGCGGATTCCTCCAATAATGCCTTGTACAACGCCAACTTCGATGAGAAGTGCTGGTAGAGCACCGGTTTGCTCACGCCGGCGCTGTCGGCGATGTCGTCCATCGACGCCGCGTGGTAACCCTGCGACACGAACACGGAACGTGCCGAGCGGAGCAATTGCTCTCGCCGGGCCTCTCGACCCATCCGTCCGCCTGGGCGGCCGAGATCCGAGGGCATCCACGCACTCCCCTCGATCGATGCTGCTCGCCGGCCTGGCGGCACCCTCGTACTTTACTCGTCGGTAACTCCTAACCCGCTGTCCGCACGGGAACCTGCCGGTACCGGGCAGCGACGACGGCACCGATCGCATCCAGTGACCGGCCGGACAGGTAGTTCGTCAGTGCGTGCTGGTCGAAGTCGATGGGCGAGCCTGCCGGCACGTTCGACGGCGCGGCAATGACGTTGGCGTCGAAGGCATCACCGGTCGGATCGGGACCGAACGGGCCCCAGTCGGCCCCGAATGCCCATTTGCGGGCGATCTGCCCCACCGGATTCACCGCGGCGACGACACTGCTGGCGCCGACCGCGGGGACCGGATCCAACGGGAAGCTCAGGCTGTAGACGTGATCGGCCTGGACCGCACGCAGGTCGCGGGCGGTGGTAACGCCGTAGCCGGCACCGGGCGATCCCAGCAGCACCACGTCGTCGACACCGGCTCCCTTGTCCAGGTAGCGCGCGGCTTGGGCCACGGTGGTCGAGCCGTACGAATGCCCGATCAGGCTCAGGTTCGCGGCCGGGTTGGTCAGCGGGCGAAGTGCGTGCACGAAGGCCGCCAAGCTTGCACCGCCCATCAGCGCGTCCGTCGCGTCGATGGCTCGGACCGAGTCCCGGACCGCGCCGCGCGCCGCGTCGTAGGCATTGCCCCACAAGCCGTCTTTCGCGGAGCTCAGCGGAATGTCGTAACCGAACCACAGCACGGTGGCGGTGACAGCGGTGCGGCCGCCGGCCGTGTCGGCGGCCGCGTTGAGCGCATGGGCAAGCTCGAAACCGTCGGCGACGGCCACCGGAGAGTTGCCGACACCGGGGACGAGCACCGCCACGGAAGTCGCCTGCGAAACATCGCCGATGGCGATGGCGACGCCGCCCTGACCCGCTGGATCGTCCGGGTCGTACCGGAGCAGCTGCGCGGTGTATCCGGCGGCACGAGCACGCTGCAGCGCACTGTTGACTGCCAGGGCGAAGTGATGGCGGCGTCCAGCCGGCGACCGGAGGTCGTCACCGAGCAGCGCCGTGTTCGCGTGATGTTCGACGGCGGCAGGACTCACGGCCATCGGCGGTAGCACGGCAGCCGGATCGATCGTCATCGCCGCCGCCGCGCATTGAGCCGCCGCATCCAATGACCTGGCGATGGACATGATGGCGGCGTTCAGGTTGACGACGAGCGCGGCCCGTTCGCCGTCGATGCGCAGCATCTCGTCGACCCCACCGGTCCACGACCGCGATCCGAGGCCCATGGCCGCAATGGCGTCGTCGGCGGCTGCGTAGGCGGTGGCGACGTCTCCGTGCGCCTTCGCGATCGCCGCTGAGAGCTCCGAAACGACCGGAAGGGTGTCCTGGCAGGCTTGCTCCACCTGGTCGCTGAGTGACATCAGCGTGCGGACAGCGTCATGCGGTGCGGTCGTGGACCATCCTGATGCGACTGCCGACAGCGCCACCGCGGCACGTTCGCGGCCGAACCGCAGGGCCAGGATCTCCGAGTTCAGCAGGTGGGCGGCCGCATCGGCGATGCCCGGGTCCGCCGCCTCGATGTCGGCGGCGGTCGATGCCGGATCCACCAGCCCGTACTGTTGCGCCCAATACGACGTGACGTGCGACATGCGGTTCTCAGAACCCGGCGAGGCAAAGCTGCTCGGCCTGGTCGAAGGAGTCGGCTGCCCCGTCGAGTTTCCGGGCGGTTTCGGAGGCGACATCGGCCAGCCGTTGGGTGGCCGAAAGACCTTCTTCGGCGCGCCGCATCGCCAGCCGCAGTGCTTCTCGTGCCGACGACGAGCCGTGCGGGACGGCGGCGCCCAGCGTCGTTGCCGTGGGCAGTCGGATCGGCTGTTCGAGATAGCCGGCGGCGTCTCGCAGGGCCGATGCGGCTGCGTGGATGTCGACCGTATCGACATCGAGTTCGCAGGGCATGTTCGTCTCTCCTTGCGGTGGGATGAGCGAATCGATGTATCACGACGGTAGGGCCGCTGTCGGCGGCGTCGCACTCCTGCACCTCTCCTGTGGACAGGAATTGGTCAGGTGGACAATGCGCGCGAGGCACGGTGTCCCGCGCCCGGGACAGGCACCATGGAGTGATGAGTATTCATCCCCGCAGGTTCGGGCCGGCGCCACGGGACCACCTCGCTTCGCAGACCACGGCGCGACTCGCCGACGTCACACTTCCGCCGGCACCCGCGTTCACGGCTGCGGCCCCGCACGGACGGACGATCACGGACGGCGGGCTCGACATCTTCCTCCGTTCGGTGCCGGGCCCCGCCGACGCCACGCCCACGTGGTACATCCACGGGCTCGAGGGCTCGTCCCGGAACTGGGATCGGCTCGCTGCCGTCCTGGCGGGGGTCAGTGCCGGATATGCGCCCGATCTGCCGGGATCCGGATCGTCCGCCCCGCCCCGGCACCCTTTCTCCGTGGCCGACGACGCTCGTCTGGTGGCCCGATTGATCGAGCGATCCGGTGGACAGCCGGTGCATCTCGTGGGCAACTCGCGCGGAGGCGTGGTCGCGACCGTTCTGGCCGCGCAATACCCGGAGTTGGTACGAACGCTGACGTTGATCTCGCCGGCCGTGCCGGATTTCCGTGTCGTCGGAGAACGCGGTGCCAGCGCACGACTGGCGCTGGTCATGCTGCCCGGCGCCATGGGTCCGCTGACTCGGCTGCTCGACTCCTTCGCGCCGGATGACCGTGCACGTGGCCTGGCCCTGACGTGCTTCGGCGAACCCGAAAAGCTGTCCGCCGAGGATATTGCCGCCGCCGCGGAGGATGTTGCCGCCCACCAGACCGCACCGTGGGCTTCGGAGAACGCGGTGCGGTCGCTGCGGTCGCTGATATGGGCGCAACTTCGCCCGGGGAAATGGTCGCTTGCGACGGCGGCCCGGTCGGTCACGCGGCCGACGCTCGTGGTCTGGGGCACCAGGGACCGCCTGGTCGACTGTCGGCTGGCCCGACGCACCGCGTCGGCGTTCGCCGACTCCCGGTTGCTCATGCTGGAGCGGACCGGACATGTGGCACAAATGGAAAGACCCGTGTCCGTCGCGCGCGCCATGGTCGCGTTGTGGGAGGACGATGCCGCTTGCACCCGCAACGCGGGCGCGCCTGTCCCGTCGACCTGCCGAGTTGTGGGAACCTAGCACAGTGACCAGCACCGACCCTTTCGGCCCGCGCACCGGGCGCGCTCCCAGACCAGGGGACGGCGATGTCGGTCTGCGCGGCCAACGGCGCGAGGCGCCGGTCGGAGACCGCCGTGGACCGGCGCAAACAGGCGCTGCGCGCCCGGCCAATGACGCGCGCGGGATCTCGGGGCACCGGAGCGCGGCGCCGCCGTCGGCCGGCCACGAGGCTCGAGGCCTGTCCCGGTCCACGCTCTGGGATGACGGCGAACGGGGCGACAACCGTTTCAGTGGCCCTCAGCCCCTTCGTGCGAGGTGGGATCCGGTCCCGCCGCCGCGCCCGCGCGTCGGCCGGCGGCGGACGCGCACCGAACGTCGGCGCAGTTCGTTGGGATGGTTCCTGCACCATTACGGGTGGCGCGCCTACGCGCTTCCGATTCTGGTGGCGCTCACGGTGGTCGCCGTCGTCGGCGTGGTCAATTCCGCCGGAACACCGGACGCCGCCGACCTGGGGGCGGGTGAGTCGGGGGTGGTGACCGTGACGATTTCCGGGTCGGTGGTCACGACCGTCACCATCGCCGGGCCCGGAGCCACGACGACGGTAGCCGACGGTGCGCAGCCGACGGCGACCGGCGGCGGATCGGACCCGGCTGCGAGCGGGGTGGACGCGACGGACATCTACGCGCAGGCCAGGGTCGCGGCCCAGATCCCGCCAACGCCCCGGATCGACCCATCGACCGCATTCGAAGGCGTTGTCATGGGTGCGCTTCCATCGGGCGATGCGTTTGCGAAGACGGGCGCCGGCACCTTCCATGTGGTGCCGGGCACGTCCGACCCGTTCGGATCCGGCCCCGACCACCGCACCTTCACAGTCGAATCCGAGGACGGCATCCAGTCCGCCACGGCGGACCAGGACTTCGCCGACGCTGTGGTCGCGATCCTCTCCGGCCCGCACTCGTGGGCGGCGGACGGGAAGTTCACATTGCAGCGCATCGACTCCGGTGTTCCGGATTTCCGGGTCACGTTGACCAGCCAGATGACGACGAGACAGGCGGACTACTGCGGCTGGGAGGTTCAGTTGGAGGCCAGCTGCTACAACTCGGCGCGTGGCCGCGTCCTGATCAACGATGCGCGGTGGGTCAGGGGGGCCTACTCGTACGACGGGGACCTCGTCTCGTATCGCGTCTACGCGATCAATCACGAGGTCGGGCACGCTCTCGGGTACGACCATGAGGCCTGTCCCGTGACAGGCGGCCCGGCCCCCGTGATGATGCAGCAGTCGTGGAGCACTGCGGATGACGATGTGGCGAGGCTCAATGGCGGTGGCCCGGTACCCGCGGACGGCAAGGTGTGCCGCGCGAACCCGTTCGTCATGGCCGGCTGAGATCGCTTCCCGTTGTGCCACACTGACCACATGACCGCACCACAGCCCCAGGTCCTGCCGCCGCTGGTCGAGCCCGGCCCGCCATTGAGCCCGTCCGACGTGGAGCGCTATTCGAGGCACCTGCTGATTCCGGAGGTCGGTGCGGTCGGACAGCGCCGACTTCGGCGGGCGAAGGTGCTGGTGCTCGGCGCCGGGGGACTCGGGTCTCCGGCGCTGTTGTATCTCGCCGCGGCGGGCGTGGGAACCATCGGGATCGTCGACTCGGACGCGGTGGAGCGGTCGAACCTGCAGCGGCAAGTGGTGCACACCGAGCAATCGATCGGTATGCCCAAGACGCAATCGGCCGCCGAGGCCGTAGCGCGCGTGAATCCTGATGTCCACGTCGTGCGGCACGATGTGCGACTGTCCCGCGAGACCGTGCGAGAGGTATTCGCCGGATACGACCTCGTCCTCGACGGCACGGACAACTTCGCGACCCGATATCTGGTCAACGACGCGTGCGCGCTCATGCATCTGCCGTACATCTGGGGTTCGATCTTCCGGTTCGAAGGCCAGATCAGCGTCTTCTGGGCGGATCACGGCCCGAACTACCGTGATCTCTACCCTGTGCCACCCCCGGCCGGAAGCGTGCCCTCCTGCGCCGAGGGCGGCGTGCTGGGAGTGCTGTGCGCCTCGGTGGGATCGGTGATGGCCACCGAGGCTGTCAAACTGATCTGCGGTATCGGGCGGCCCCTGCTCGGGCGCCTGATGATCTACAACGCGCTGGAGATGAGCTACCGCACGGTAGACGTGTCCGTCGACCCAGCCGCCCCTCCGATCACCGAATTGATCGACTATGACGAGTTCTGCGGAGCCCGGCCCATCGTTGCCGACGACCCTGATGCCATGACGGCAGTCCAACTCAAGGCCCACTTGGACGCCGGTGATGATCTGCTGCTCGTGGACGTTCGTGAACCGGGTGAGCACGAGTTGGTGTCGATCGGCGGCGATGTGCTGATCCCGCAGCGCCGGATCCTCAGCGGTGACGCGCTGGGCGAGTTGCCGCTGGATCGTGACATCGTCCTGTACTGCCACTCCGGGATGCGGTCGGCCGCGTGCCTCGCGGCCCTTCGCGCGGCGGGCTTCTCCCGGTCGCGGCACCTGCGGGGCGGTATTTCGGCATGGGCGAACGAGGTGGCACCGAGTCTTCCGCGATACTAGAGCGGTGCGCATCGACGGAGACGGGGCCGTGCCAGTGGGTCGCGCGTGCCCCGGTCTGCGGGGCCGCAGGTGACTGACGGGATTCGCCCGCCGGCACACGTGGTGGCGGCTTTCGGCGCGGACAACGCGGCAGCGCAGCAGTTCCCTGGAGTATCCGGGCGGGTCTGGCGGCATGGGGATATCGTGCTTCGTCCGGCCGGCGATCCTGTCTCGGCCGCCTGGGAATCGGGAGTGTTGGAGTCGCTGCGGATCTCGGGGATTCGGGTGCCCAGGCCCGTTCGGTCGCTGGACGGCCGATGGGTGGTCGGCGGCTGGCGGGCTGAGCGCTTCCTGTCCGGGCGCCCCGCTCCTCGATTCCGTGATGTGCTCGCGGTCGCGTTCGAACTGGATCGGGCGTTGCACAATGTCGAGGCGCCGCGCTTCGTGCAGGAGCGTGCGGATCGCTACGGCTGGTTGGACCGGCTCAGCTGGGACCCGGACGCGGATCCGGGCGGCCGCATGGGCGACTCCGACGCTTCGAAGATGTGGTTCGAGCTGGCGTCGGGACGCGCCCCTATCGACGCCGCGCGCCAAGTGATCCATGGCGACCTCTTCGGCAATGTGCTGTTCGCGGGATCTGCCCCGCCGGCCGTGATCGACTTCACGCCGCTGGCCCGGCCGGCGGGATTCGCGTCGGCGTTGGTGGTCGTCGACGCGGCGGCCTGGGGCGGTGCACCGGTATCGCTTGCCTTGGAGGGGCGGGATGTCCCGGGATGGGATCAGTTGCTGCGGCGCGCCTGCCTTTTCCGCCTCGCCATGGTGCTGACTCATCCGCGCGCGACGCGGGAGGCGGTGGCGCGACTGACGTCCGCGATCACTGCGCTGCGCCCGCATCTCGGCTGATCTCGCGCGCCTGGGGAATCGGAATCAGCGCCAGAACGTCGAGGCTCGCCGGGGGTATACAGGCGTCGATCGACGACCGCAGCAGATGGGCCAGCCGATGCCGTGGCGCCGCGGCGACGGTCCGATCCAGCGCGCAGTGCGCCAGCGCGCCGTCCCCCGACCGGTAGGCCGCGACTGCGAGGACGGCGCACCAGTCGGCGCACCAGTCATCGGGGCATCGGGCTGCCACGGCGATCGCGGGTCCGACGAAATCGTCGCCGCAGCGATCCACCGTGCGCGCGATGACCAGGTCACGGCACGGCAGGTGCTGGACCGCTGCGATGGCGCGTGCGGCCGATGCCGCCGAGATACGCCCCGTTCGGTATTCGGAGTTGACCGCAGTCAGTGCGGCATCGACATATCCGACCATCCCCGGCGTCAGCCGGCCGCCGGGGGCCGCGCTGACGACCGGCGCCAGCTTTTGCGCAGCGGTCGCGATGGCACGGCGCATGTCCGCGTCATCACAGTCCGATGGAGGCGCGATCGATGCGGCCAGTGCGGCACGGTTGGGCAGCGGCGAGCGACCTGCGAGCAAGGCGGCGCTGCGCAGCGTCGTCGTCCGCGGGTCGTCGGCCGGCAGCAGCGGGACCCCGCCATCGCCGGGAGACGCGGCCGCCGATCGGGCGTCGTGGATTCTTCCTGCGAAGACCGAGAGCGTCGCGACGACCGGGATGCCTCGGTCCCGAAGCCCCCGGGTGAGGTCATCGATGCATCCGGGCCGCGATCCGTCGTGGTAGCAGACGATGGCGGCACTGTCGGCGTATCGGCGCGCGCATTCGAGCATCGGGAGCAGCGCCTCGTCCGGGTAGCCCGGCGGCGGCAGGTCGATCCGGGCTACCGGGCCGACCCGGTCGCGCGGAGCGGCCAGGCACACGAGCACCAGGCTTTCCTCCGGGGTGAATCCCAGGCAGTGCTCGATGGCCGCCACAATGCCTTGCGGCCCGGAGAGTCTGACGATGTGTTGCCCGGCTGTCGATGCCGGCCCTGCAGCAGAACGTGTCATGGCGACCACACTCCACGTCCGTCGGCGGCAGGGCAGGAATTCCGTCATTCGTGTGTATGGATTCCGGACAGGTGGACAAGCTCCGGCGCCTGGGCGGAGCAGACGCGCCGCTGTCGGAGCCGGGTGCTATCAGGGGCTGCGGAAACGGAACCGGCGGAGATCGACCCGGCCGCCGCTCACCTCGACACCTTCCGAGCGCAACCGCCGGCACTGCTCGTCGAGCAGATGAGCAGCAGGGGTGCCGTTGGCGCGCACGATCCGGTACCACGGCGTGTCATCATCGCTGAGCTCCGCGAGCACCCTGCCGACCAGCCGCGGCGACGGCGTGCCTGCGCGTGCGGCGATATCCCCGTAGGTAGCGACGCGACCGGCCGGGACGGCCGCGACCATGTCCAATATTCGTTCGGCCACTGCCATGTTCACCGTTCCATTGTCCGACGGCGGCGGGCTTCGTCCATCCATGTCCGACCGTTGTGGTGGTATGGGCACGTGAATGACGAACCCGTTGCCGACCCACGCGGTCACGGCGCGGGCCGCTACCGACTGGTGCGGGCGCACGCGCCTCGCACGGCGATCACCCCGTCCGTGGACCAACAGGCGGTCATCGACCACCGGGGCGGTCGACTCAAGGTGATGGCCGGTCCCGGCACGGGCAAGACGTCCGCCCTGGTCGAGACGATCGCGAACCGGATCGAAGTCCGAGGCGCGGACCCGGCATCCCTGCTGGTGCTGACGTTCTCGCGGCGCGCAGCCGCGGATCTGTCCATGCGGGTGGCCGCGCGTCTGAACGCCACGACCACCGAGCCCATCGTGCGGACGCTGCACTCCTTCGCGTACTCGCTCGTCCGGTCCGCTGCGGCGCGCGCGGATGAGCCCCAGCCGCGCCTGCTCGACGCGGGCCAGGCAGACCTGATGGTCCGCGACATCCTCACCGGGCACGCGGAGGACGGCGGGCGCTACTGGCCGGCAGGATTGCAGCCGGCCCTGCGCGTACCCGCGTTCGCCGCGGAGTTGCGCGAGCTCATGCTTCGAGCTGCCGAACGCGAGCTGCCACCTCGGCGGATCGCCACTCTTGGAAAACGCAACGGACGGCCGGAGTGGATCGCAGTCGCGCGATTCATCGAGGAATACCGGCAGATCGGCGAGCTCCGGCAGGGCACGACGGGCCTCGGCGCGAAGCTCGATCAAGCCGAACTCACCACGGCAGCGCTGGAGAGTCTGGCGGATCCCGCTGCCCTGGCCGGGCTTCGCTCCCGGCTGCGGCGCGTCTTTGTCGACGAGTATCAGGACGTGGATCCGGCGCAGGCCGCGTTGATCGACCTCGTCGCCGCCGGGGCCGACGAACTCATCGTGGTCGGCGATCCGGATCAGTCGATCTATGGATTCCGCGGGGCGGAGGCGGGGGCGATGATGCGGATCGGCACCGACGAGGTCGTGAATCTCGTTGTCTCGCGCCGTCTCGCTCCGACGCTGGTCGAGGCCACACGGCGAGTGGCCGCTCACATTCCCGGCCCGCAGATGCATCGCGATCTGCGGGCTGCGCCGTCCGCAGATTCCGGTGATCTGGAGATCCGGCTGCTCGCCACGGCGAATCAGGAGGCGTCGCTGATCGCCGATCGCTTCCGCAGACTGCACGCCGAATCAGGCGTGGCCTACTCCGAGATGGCCGTAGTGATGCGGTCCCCGGCGGACGGAGGCGACGCGATCCGGCGGGCACTGACAGCCGCCGGCGTGCCTGTGTCCTACGTGGGCACCGCGCCGGCCGCGGAAGATCCACTGGTGGCGGCACTCCTGACGCTGATGCGCGCGGGCGTCGTTCCGGAATCGCTCGACGGCGACGCCGCCATGGACATCCTCGCGTCGCCCCTGGGTGAGGTCGATGTCCTTCAGGCGCGTCGCCTGCGCCGAGCCGTGCGCGCTGCGGCGGTCGCAGACGATGTCGCATCCCGCGTGCCCAGTGCGGATCTGATCGCTCAGATCCTGCAGGGCCGACGCCCGCTGCCGCCCGGCCTGGCCGCCGATCTCGACGCGCGGGTACGTCACGTAGCGGGTCTGGTGGCACTCGCCACCGGGGGCCGTGACGAGCCGGCCGCGGAGACGCTGCTGTGGCGCTTGTGGCAGGCATCCGGGCTCGCCGCATCGCTCGTCGCGGCCTGCGAACGCGGAGGCGACCACGGGCGACGAGCCGGGGGCCATCTCGATGCGGTGATGAGTCTGTTCGAGCGCGCAGCGGATCTGGCTGTCCAGTTGCCGTCCGCCGGTGTCCGCGGTCTCATCGATCTCGTCTCGGGCGAGAAAGTGGCAGCGTCGCCGGCTGTTCCTCCCGGTGCCGGTGCGGTCAGCATCGTGTCCGCGCACGCGGCGAAGGGACTGGAGTGGGACGCGGTCGCCGTCGCCGGTGTACAGGACGAGGTCTGGCCGGACCTTCGGCCGCGTACCAGCCTGCTACGGTCCGGCGAGCTGTTCGATGCCGCAGCGGGTATCGATGCCGGCGTTCCGGCCCCCAGCCGACTCGCCGACGAACGCCGCCTGTTCTACGTCGCGGTCACCCGCGCGCGCCGCCACCTGATCGTGACTGCGATCGAGAACCGCGAGACGATCCCGTCCCGGTTTCTCGATGAGCTCGCCGACGGTGGAACGATCGAGCATGGATGGCCCACGGATTCCGTCGGGCGGCCGCGGCGCACCCTCACGCTGCCGTCGCTGGTGGCGGAACTGCGGGCCGCCGTCTGCGAGGACGGCGACGGCGCCGCCCCGGCAGGCGACGGGTCCGGAGCGGACCGATCGCGCGCGGACCTGGCGGCGCGGGCGCTGGCGATTCTGGCGCACGCGGGTGTTCGTGGCGCGGAGCCGAGCACCTGGTACGGCCTGGCGGGGCAGTCGACGACCGAGATGCTGGCGGCGGATGACGGGACTGTCACGCTGTCGCCGTCACAGGTGGAGTCACTGATGGAATGCCCCTTGCGGACGGTTCTCAGCCGTCACGGCGGAAGACCCGAGCCCGGACAGGCACAGCTTGTCGGCATGGCTGTTCATGCGTTGGCCCAGGGGCTGGCGGTCGGTGCGACTCCGGAGGATGTGGATTCGGCCATCGAGGAGTTCGTCAACGGCCAGTCGCGTCTTCCACGATGGGAGACCGCCAGACTGCGGCGGCGGATGCAGGCCATGCGCCAGGCGCTGGAGGCGTGGCTGGCGGCGCAGGCGGGTTCGCGGAGCTTCCTGGCGTCGGAACTGCAGATCGACGTGGCGATCCCCGGCGACGGAGAGCGACCGCTGCGGCTCCGCGGTCGGATCGACTGGCTGGCCCGGGATCCGGACGGTCGGATCGTCGTCACGGATTTCAAGACCGGGTCCACGATGCCGAGCATTGCCGACGGCCAGGCGCATCCGCAATTGGCGGTCTACCAATTGGCCGTAGCGCTCGGGGCGCTCGCCGAACAAGCCGGTGGAGCCCCGCCTGAACTCGGCGGTGCGGAACTCGTCTACGTGGCCGACGGCACACCTCGTACCCGTTGGCAGGACCCTCAGAGTTCGCAGACGGGACAGGAATGGATCGGGCGCCTGGGTGACCTGGCCAAGCAGACCACAGGTCCGTCGTATGTGGCGCGGGCCGGCGAGTACTGCGGCCGCTGCCCGGTGCGGAGCAGTTGCCCGCTGCAACCCGAAGGACGTCAGGTGACCCGGTGACGACATCGACGGGCGGGCCAGCGGTGAGCCCGGCGGCCCTGGCCGCGGCGCTCGGGCGACCGGCGCCGACTCAGCAACAGGCGGAGGTGATCGCGGCGCCGGCCGAGCCGACTCTGGTGGTGGCCGGAGCAGGCTCCGGCAAGACCGAGACCATCGCCCAGCGTGTCGTATACATCGTGGCCAATGGTTTCGCGCGACCGGGCGAGATCCTCGGTCTGACGTTCACTCGCAAGGCCGCCGGCGAGCTTGCCACCAGGATTCGCACGCGGCTGCGAGCCGTCGCTGCTGCGGGCGTCGGCGATCCCCGTGCGCTCCATCACTACGTGGAGACCCAACCGACAATCGGCACGTATCACGCGTTCGCCGGCGACGTGATCGCCGAGTTCGGTCCGCTGGTCGGCATCGAGCCGACCTCCAGGGTGCTGACCCCGACGGCGACCTGGCAGCTTGCCCGCGACGTGGTGCGGCGGTGGGACGCGGATCTGGACACCGACCACTCGGCGGAGCGCGTCACCCAGGACATCCTGGACGTGTCGTCGGCGCTGTCCGATCATCTGGTCGATGTCGATGCATTGGATGACGAACTCGAGCGCATCATCGGTGTGCTGCGCGATGCGCCACCTACCGCGCGCCAGAAGGGCCCGGTGCACAGCGACATCCGATCTGCGCTGACGGGGCTGATCGAACGACGCACGGTGCTGCCGCTCGTACGGGAATTCGTGCGGGCGAAAAGGTCTGCTCGCGTGCTCGACTTCGCCGATCAGATGCAGCTGGCGGCACGGATCGTGGCCGTCTCCGCCCACGCGGGGGACATGCTCCGGGCGCGGTATCCCTTGGTCTTCCTGGACGAGTATCAGGACACCGGTCACAGCCAGCGCGCCATACTGCGCGGACTGTTCGGGCAGCCCGAAAGGGGCGTCGCTACCGCCTGGCGGGGGCATGCCGTCACCGCCGTCGGCGATCCGGTCCAGTCGATCTACAGCTGGCGAGGTGCCTCGGCGTCGAACCTGCCCCGATTCACCACCGACTTCCCGCTGGCCGACGGCTCACCGGCCCGACGACGCGAACTCCTGGTCAGCTTCCGCAACGATCGACGCATCCTCGACATCGCGAACGCGGTATCGGAGCCGGTCCGCCACACACCGGTCGCCGTCGGCACGCTCGAACCGGCGGCCACCGCCGGAGACGGGGAGGTCACCGCAGCTCTGCTGCCGACCGTTGACGAAGAGAACCAGTGGCTGGCCGAAACCCTCGCGCAGCAGTGGTTCGGCTCGCCCGGGCCGCCGACGGTCGCCGTCCTGCTGCGGCGCCGTGCCGCGATGGCAGGGATCGCCCAGGCGCTGCGCGCGCACGGCCTGCCCGTCGATGTGGTCGGCGTGGGCGGGTTGATCGACGAGCCGGAGGTCGCCGACATCATCGCGATGCTGCGTATGGTCGTGGACCACCAGTCAGGGCCGGCGGCCGTGCGGATCCTCACCGGTGCGCGGTGGCAGCTGGGCATCGCCGATCTGGCGGCCCTGGCGAGGCGCGCACGCCACCTCGGGCCCGCGGCCGATCGGGGTCGCACTGCCGCCGGCGCCGGCGGATCCGACGCGTTGGCCGCGATGCGCGCGGCGCTCTCAGAGGCCCTCGGTGGCGACGATGTCGACGAGGCAGGGCTCGTGGATGCCCTGGCGGATCCGGGTGATGGTTCGGCATATTCGCAGGAGGGTCTGCGCCGTATCACCGAACTGAGCAGCGAGCTGCGGCGCCTGCGCGGACGTCTCTCGGCGCCGCTCACCGATCTGGTACGCGACATCGAACGGGCACTCCGACTCGACGTCGAGATCCTGCTCACGCCGGATGGCCGGGCCCACGTGGATGCTTTCGCCGACATCGTGGCGGACCTCGCCGAGGGGGGAGCGGGACCCGTCGAGCTACTTGACTATCTGGCGGTGGCTGCCGAACGGGAGGACGGTCTCGCGCCCGGGGAGGTGGACGTGGTGCCCGGACGCGTCCAGGTGCTGACGGTCCATGCCGCCAAAGGACTCGAGTGGGACGTGGTCGCTGTCCCGCACCTGTCGGCAGGAGTGTTCCCCTCCGGATTGAGCAGCGTGTGGATCGGTGAGGCGTCGTCCCTGCCGCCGTCGCTGCGCGGTGACCGCGACGACGTGCCCGGCCTGCTGCTGACGGCCGGCGCGGACCAGGGCGGTCTGGGTCGCCAGCTCAAGGGGCACCGCGCGAAATGGCGGGACCGGCACCTGATCGAAGAGCGCCGGCTGTTCTACGTCGCTGTGACCCGGGCCCGCCGTCACGTGCTGCTCTCCGCCCATCACTGGAGCGCGACCCGCAAGGAGCCGGCCGGTCCCGGTGAGTTCTTCACCGAACTCGTCGGATGCGGCGATGGGCCTTCCGCTTCACCCGTCGCCGCGGGGGCGGACGATGCGCGCGGCGGCAGCCGTCGAGCGGCCGTCACTCCGGTCGTCTGCGCACCCCCGCCGGAGGCCGGCGCCCGTAATCCATTGCTCGACCAGCCGGTGACGGGGACGTGGCCGATCGATCCGCTGGGGGCTCGACGGCCAGCCGTAGAAAAGGGCGCGCGTCTCGTGCGTCGTGCCATGGCGCGCACGGAGCCTGACATGTTGGACCCGGACGATCCGACCGATCCGAACGGCTGGTTTCGCGACGTGCCATTGCTGCTCGCGGAACGCGCCGCGGCTTCGGCGCCCCCGGAATCGATCGACGTCGGGCTTCCGTCGGTGATGTCGGTGTCGTCCCTGGTGGAGCTCGCCTCGGATCCGGAGGGGCTGGCGCGCCGTATCCGGCGTCCGATACCGCGTGCACCGTCACCGCAGGCACGTCGCGGGACGGCGTTCCATGCCTGGCTGGAGCGCTATTACGGCGGTGAGCCGCTGCTGGACATCGCCGACCTGCCGGGTGCGCACGATGTCCATGCGGCGGACGACGAGCAGCTGGACGCGCTGATCGACGCATTCCGGGATTCGCCGTGGGCGGCGCGCAGCCCGATCGCGGTCGAGACCCCATTCGTCACCCATGTCGCCGGCGTGGCCGTACGAGGCCGGATCGATGCGGTCTTTGCGGACCCCGATGGCGGGGTCTGCGTCGTCGATTGGAAGACGGGCACCCCGCCGACGGCTGACCAGGCCGAATCGGTCGCCATCCAACTTGTCGCCTACCGTCTTGCGTGGTCCCGTCTGCACCGAATGCCGCTGGCCAAGGTTCGCGCTGCGTTCTACTACGTGGCGCACCGGCGCACGATCACGCCCGCGGACCTCCTGGAGGAAACCGCCCTGGAGCGGCTGCTCGATGATGCCGTTGGGGGCGCGGCGCCTGGCGCTGCCCGGACCGACCCTCCCGTGGCGTCGACATGATGACCGACGTGCGGCCCACGGCACGGCGGCCAGCGGGTGCCGGCCCGAGCATGGCACGATCGATACCGTGATGACTGTTGTGCAGTACCTCGTCATCGCGGCGGTCATCGGCGCGGTGGTATTCGCTGTTGCCGCGCTCGTGTTCGGCCGCGGCGAGCAGATGGCGCCGTTGCCGGCGCGGGTGTCACCGCTCGAGCTTCCGGCGACCGACCTGCGCGGCGACCACGTCCGCGACATGCGCTTCGGGTTGGCGCTCCGCGGCTACCGGATGAGCGATGTCGACTGGGCGTTGGAACGCCTCGCCGACGAGATCGACGAGCTGCGCGGCCGCCTCGCTACCACCGTCGCCAGCCCGTCGTCGCAGAACAGCGACTCCGCGGGACCCGCGAGCGCGCCAGCTTCCGAGCCGGCGTCGATCGGACCGGAAGACGCTGCTGGGCCGGGCGCTGTCGACACGACACCGCGATGGTGAGCCTCGCCCGCTGTTCGTGGGCCAGCACGCCCGAATACGAGGTGTACCACGACACCGAGTGGGGCGTGCCGCTGCACGGTGACGATGCGCTGTTCGAACGGCTCGCACTGGAGGCGTTCCAATCCGGCTTGAGCTGGCGCACCATCCTGTACAAGCGGCCCGCGTTCCGCGACGCGTTCGCCGACTTCGCCATCTCCCGGGTCGCCCAATTCGGCGACGATGACGTGGCTCGGTTGATGGGCGACGTGCGCATCGTCCGGAATCGCCGCAAGATCGACGCCGTCATTCACAACGCGCGGGTCGCGGTGGGCCTGCCCGGGTCGCTCGACGGGCTGCTCTGGTCGTTCGCGCCGGACACGCCAGCGCCGCGTCCGCGGTCCGCCGAGGACGTCCCGGCGATCACCACGGAATCGACCGCTATGGCCAGAGAACTCAAGAAGCGTGGATTCGTATTCGTCGGCCCGACGACCGCGTATGCGCTCATGCAGGCCACCGGCATGGTGGACGATCACATCGTCGGCTGCTTCCGGGCGGGGGCGGCGAGCCCGGCCCGATAAGCGTCAACGACCGCGGCGGCGCGACTTCCCGGTCGGCTTCTGACGCCCGGTGTCGGGCTCCGACCGGCGCCGTGCCTTGCCCGACGGCACGGCCGCGGGCGAGTGTGCCTTGCCCGACGGCATGGCCGCGGGCGCATGCGGCACGCTGCGAGTCCCGTTGTGCGTGGGCGATGCTGGCCGGTCCGCGACGCCCTGGTCGTTTGTCACCGGCCGAGGGGCCGAGCCGGCCTCGTCGCCTGCCGGCGCCGCTGCGGCGGCAGCCTGCGGTGACGCTTCGCCGGGCCGGACGGCGCCGGAGCCGATCACCACCACCCCGGATTCGAGGTCGATGCCGAGCCGTCCCTTGCGACCGGTGCCTTCGTCCTCCCGGAGCATCTGCTTGGCAAGTTTCTCTTCTTGCTCATGCCGCATGCCCGGGTTGAACAGCACTCCGAGTTCTCCCATTGGACCCACGGATACAGCGTACGTCAGGTCAGATTCGGAAATTCGGCCGTCGCTTCGCGACGAATGCGTCCAGGGCCTCGCGATGATCGGCAGACGTGAAGCATGCCGCCTGCGCCGCGTTCTCGAAATCCAGTGCCTCGTCCAACGAATGGGTGTCCCCGAACCGAACGGAAGCCTTGATCCATCCGAGCGCCGCGGTCGGGCCGTCCGCCAACGTCGCCGCCACCTCAGCCACCCGCCGCGCGAATGCGGCATCATCCACGACCTCGTCCACCAGGCCGATCTCCAGCGCTTCGTTCGCCCGCACCTTCCGCCCGGTCAACATCAGACTCAAAGCCCGTCCGCGGCCGACGAGCCTCGGCAGCGTGAAGGAGGCGCCGCTGTCCGCGGACAGCGCGACCTGGGCGAACGCCATCGAAAACGAGGCGGAGGCGGCAGCTATGCGAAGGTCGCAGGCGAAAGCCAGGGCCGCCCCCGCGCCGGCCGCGACGCCGCCCACCGCAGCGATCACCGGCTTGTCCATGCTCCAGACAGCCCGGATCATCGGGTTGTAGAACTCGCTGACCGTGCCCGCCACCCCGGGGTCGGCGCGCTGGACGCGGCCCAGATGCTCCTTGAGATCCTGCCCGGCGCAGAAGGCCCGGCCCGCGCCGGTGATCACCAGTGCTCGCACGGCATCGTCCGCCGCGGCGGCGGCCAGGGCTGCCAACAGGGCCGACTTCATCGCGGAATCGAACGAATTCAGCGCGTCCGGGCGATTCAGCGTGATGATTCGGACGGCATCGTCCGTGCGTACCACAACGGGGTCCAGTGAGGCTTGCCGGCCTTCGGCCGCGGGGATCGTCATATCCGTATTCTGACCGATCTTGGGACTCCGATTACTCATCGACGCGGCAGATAGGGGACAATGGAAAGGTCCGCGCGCGGCGTGGATGCGGGTCGGTGCCGTTCTACGGACCCGGTGATGTCGGTGATAGTCGTGGAGGGAGTCGCAGATGGCGGCCATGAAGCCCCGAACGGGAGATGGTCCACTCGAGGTGACCAAGGAGGGGCGCGGCATCGTCATGCGCGTACCGCTCGAAGGTGGAGGTCGGCTCGTCGTGGAGATCACCGCAGATGAGGCGTCGGCGCTCGGCGACGCATTGAAGGCCGTAGTCAGCTAATCTCCTGAATAACACCGCCCGGGTGGGAATGCCGGCAGGCGCCCGCCCGGGCGGAGCCGTCTCCGGGACCCGCCGCGGCTACAGCAGCGACCGGTACAACTGCACCGTCTGGGCCGCGATGGCCGACCAGGAGAACTCGCTCTCCGCGCGCCGACGGCCGGCCTGCCCGAACTGCGCGGCGCGCCCCGGATCGGCGACCAGTCGGTTCACCGCACCGGCAAGCGAATCCTCGAAGGCCGACGTGTGTGCAGCGTCGTAGTGCACCAGCAGGCCGGTGGTCCCGTCGACCACCACTTCCGGGATCCCCCCGACGTCGGAGGCGACGACGGCGGTCTCGCAGGCCATCGCCTCCAGGTTCACGATGCCCAGCGGCTCATAGACGCTCGGACAACAGAAGACGGTTGCCGCCGACAGCACCTGCAGGATGTCGTCACGCGTGAGCATGTGGTCCAGCCAGAACACCCCGGGCCGGGCCTGCTGCAGCATGGCGACGGCGGCCTCGGTCTCCGCCTCGATCTCGGGCGTGTCCGGAGCCCCGGCGCATAGCACCAGCTGGATCCCAGGATCGAAGTCGTGGGCCGCGGCGATCAGGTGTTTCACGCCCTTCTGGCGGGTGATCCTGCCGACGAAGGCGACGATCGGAGCGGCGAGGTCGACGCCGACCTCCGTCAGTACGCGGCGCTGCGGCACCGGCCGGTAGATTCCGGTGTCGATGCCGTTGCGGATGACGTGAACCCTGGCCGGGTCGAGGTCCGGGTAGCAGTCCAGGATGTCGGCCGCCATACCGTCGGAGACCCCGATCACCGCGTCCGCCGCGAGATACGCGGTCCGCTCCGCCCAGGACGACAGTCGGTAGCCGCCGCCGAGCTGCTCCGCCTTCCACGGCCGCCGCGGCTCGAGGGAATGAGCGGTGACCACGTGCGGAATGCCGTACAGCAGCTTCGCCCAATGCCCGGCCATATTGGCGTACCAGGTGTGCGAGTGCACCAGGTCCACGGGTGCGCCGGCGAGCGCGGCAACCATGTCCAGGTCCGCGCCGAAGGTGCCCAACGCCGCGTTGGCGTCGGAGAGCGCCGGCGGGGGGCGATGTCCGGTCGCACCGGGCTTGTCCGTCCCGAACGCATGCACATCGACATCGATGAGCCGACGCAGTTCCCGCACCAGATACTCCACATGGACGCCGGCGCCGCCGTAGACGTCGGGCGGGTATTCCCGGGTGAGGATTGCGCTGTGCATGGGCACGAGCGTAGCGGTCGGTCGCGGAACACACGCCGACCATGTGCGCGGCGGTCGGCGGCGACCATTAGGGTCAGCATATGGCGGGTAGAGCGAAGGTCCTCGGCATCGTGCTGGCGGGCGGCGAGGGCAAGCGGCTGTGGCCACTGACCGCCGACCGGGCGAAACCCGCGGTGCCGTTCGGGGGCAGTTTCCGGTTGATCGACTTCGTGCTGTCGAATCTGGTGAACGCAGGTCTGTGGAAGATCTGCGTGCTCACCCAGTACAAGTCCCACTCGCTGGACAAGCACATCTCCACCACCTGGCGGATGAGCACCATGCTCGGCAACTACGTCACACCCGTGCCCGCACAGCAGCGACTGGGCCCGCGGTGGTACACCGGCAGCGCGGACGCGATCTATCAGTCATTGAACCTCGTCAATGACGAGAATCCGGACTACCTCGTGGTCTTCGGAGCCGACCACGTCTACCGCATGGACCCGGAACAGATGATCGCCGACCACATCGCGTCCGGCGCCGAGGCCACCGTCGCGGGAATCCGCGTGCCGCGGCAGGAGGCGACGGCGTTCGGCGTGATCCAGACGGCCGCCGACGGCCACCGCATCGCCGACTTCCTGGAGAAGCCCACCCATCCACCGGCGGTGCCCGACGACCCCGACGTCGCCTACGCCTCCATGGGCAACTATGTGTTCACCACGTCGGCACTCGTCGATGCGCTGCGCGTGGACGCCGCCGACACATCATCGGTGCACGACATGGGCGGATCGATCATCCCCATGTTCGTCGACAAGGGCACCGCGAACGTCTACGATTTCGCGCGCAACGAGGTGCCCGGCGCGACCGATCGCGACCGCGGCTACTGGCGCGATGTCGGCACCCTCGACTCGTACTACGACGCGCACATGGACCTGATCTCGGTGCACCCGATCTTCAACCTCTACAACGCCGAGTGGCCGATCCACACCCAGCTGCCGTCGCTTCCGCCTGCCAAGTTCGTTCAGAACGGGTCGGCACGCGAGTCGATGATCGGCGCGGGCAGCATCCTGTCCGGCTGCAATGTGGAGCGCTCGGTGATCGCCAGCAATGTGCGGATCCATTCCGGAGCGCAGGTCAGCGGCTCGGTCGTGATGGCCGGGACCGACATAGGCCAGGGCGCCGTGGTGCGCAATGCCATCCTGGACAAGCATGTGATCGTGCCTCCCGGCGCATCGATCGGCATCGACCCCGAGATAGACCGGGAACGGTTCAACGTCACCGAGTCCGGCATCACCGTAGTCGGCAAGGGCGTCACCGTCGAAGCATGAGTTCGCAGCCGGCGACCTGGCCACAGGGTGATCCTGCTACGACCTCGCGGCCGGCCGGCGGGCTGCGTCGCGGCCGCAACGCGGCGCCGGCGCCGTTCTAGTGGCGTTTGACGGCTGCGATCAGGCCGTCACCGAGCGGCACCAGCACGGCGGTGAGCGCATCGTCCTCGCGTATCGCTCGGCCCGTCTCGCGCACCGCACGGGTCTCCGGGTCGCGCTGCGTCGGATCGGTGACGGCATCGCCGTGCAGCGCGTGGGCGAGCACGACCACCCCACCCACCCGCAGCAACCGCAGCGCCTCGGACAGGTACTCGGGATACTCCTGCGGGGCGCCGTCGATCACGGCCAGGTCGTAACCGCCGTCGGTCAGCCTCGGCAGCACGTCCAGTGCCCGACCGTTGATCAACCGCGCCCGGGTCGGCGCGATCCCCGCGTCCGCGAACGCCTGTTTCGCGACCCTTTGGTACTCGGATTCCACATCGATGGACGTGAGGACGCCGCTCGGGGCCATGCCGGTGAACAGGTGCAGGCCCGACACGCCCGTTCCGGTCCCCACCTCGACCACGTTCTTGGCGGCGACCGCGGCCGCAAGGACGGCGAGCATCGCACCGGAGCCGACGCTGACGGCTTCGCAGCCCAGGTCGGAGGCGCGCTCACGAGCCTTGGCGGCGTGCTCGTCCTCGCTGATGAACAGTTCGGCGTACGGGTGCGATGTGCTCACGTCGGTGAGGGTACCCGGTGCCGGCGCGCCGATCCGGGAGAACCGCGCAAGGCCGACTCGGGAACATTCCGGGACCACCGATCGTTAGGGTAAGGACACGATGGGAAGGTTGCGCATGACCTCAGGTATGACCTCGGGCATCACCCCTGGCATGGAGGACCCCAGCACGATGAGTTGGGATGCGATCGTGCGCGCCCATGGCGATCGGGTCTACCGCCTCGCGTATCGTCTGGCGGGCAATCGGCACGACGCGGAGGACATCACCCAAGAGGTGTTCATCCGCGTGTTCAAGTCGCTGGACCGCTTCGAGCCCGGATCGTTCAGCGGCTGGCTGCACCGCATCACCACCAATGTCTTCCTGGACATGGTGCGGCGTCAGTCCAGAGTGCGCATGCGACCCATCGGTGAAGAGACGGCCCAGGTGCCGTCGGGCGAGCCGACACCGGAGCAATCCGTGCAGGACGGCTACCTCGACCCGGACCTGCAAGCCGCGCTGGACGACCTGGCGCCGGAGTTCCGTGCCGCAGTGGTGCTGTGCGACGTCGAAGGCCTCACGTACGAGGAGGTCGGTGAAGCGCTGGGCGTCAAGGTCGGCACTGTCCGCTCCCGGATCCACCGCGGTCGCCGCAATCTCAGGGCGGGCTTCGACGCGCGGCGGTCCGCGCGTCTGGCAGCCGGTGAGTGGGTGTGATGGGTATGACGCAGCCCTCGTCGTTGTCGACACCTCTCTTCGAAGGCCATTTGGGCCTGGACGCGGTGGTGGCCTTCTCGGACGGCGAACTGGGCCTGACGGCCTTCGGCCGGGCCGCGGCGCACCTGGCCCGGTGCCCCGAGTGTTCGCGCGAAGTCGACGAGCAGGAATCTGCTCGTCGCCAGCTACGCTCGGCACCGTGCCCCTCCATGCCGACCACCCTGATGGCATCCCTGCTGTCGATCCCGGTAGCGCTGCCGGCGCCGCCACGGGAGCGGTGACGGCACCGGCCGTTCCACAGCCCGTGGCGGAAGCCTTCGCGCGGCCGGCCGGAGAGGGCTCGTCGCTGCAGCGGCCGCCGGATGCGCCGGAGGTCTGGCCCGAAATGCCGCCCGGCAGCCCGTGGCGCGACCCCGCAGCCGACGTGTCATTGGGCCCGCCGGCTGGCGAGACGCCCGAACCGGGCACCGAGTCGCCCTCCGTCAGCGAGCGATTCACGCTGCGCCAGGCACTGGCCGGGCGGCGGCCGGCCCTCGGCTCGCTGGTCGTTCTACTGGCGATGGCCCTGGTGATCGGAGCAGGTGGAGCAGTGGCCGGGGTACTGCTCGGTTCGCGCACCGTGGTGACATCGCCTGACCCGATTGTGACGCTGGCGCAGGGGCGATCCGCGGTGTCGCGCGCGCCCGGCTCGGTGGCGGACATCGCGGCCCGGGTGCTTCCTGCGGTCGTGTCCATCGAGGTGCGGGTCGGCTCAGGAGGTGAGACCGGCTCCGGGATCGTGGTGGACGGGAACGGATACATCCTGACGAACAATCACGTGGTCGCGCTCGCGTCGGACGCCACGGCGGGGCTTACGGTGGTGTTCAACGACGGGACGCGCGTGGCGGGCCGGGTGAGCGGCACGGATCCGGCCACGGACATCGCTGTCGTCAAAGTCGACGGAGTGCACGGACTCACGGTGGCCGATCTGGGGGATTCGGAGGCGCTGCGGGTCGGGGACGGCGTCATTGCCGTGGGCTCGCCGCTGGGTCTGAGCGGCACCGTCACGTCCGGTATCGTCTCTGCGCTGCACCGGCCGGTTCGGTTGGGCGCTGCTGGTTCGGGTGACGACGCGGTCATCGACGCCATCCAGACCGACGCCGCCGTCAATCCCGGGAACTCGGGCGGGCCATTGGTGGACGCTGCGGGGACGGTGGTCGGTATCAATACAGCTATCAGGACACTGTCCAGCGATCCCGCGTCCGGCGGGTCGATCGGACTCGGGTTCGCGATGCCGATCAACGACGCGCGGGTGGTCGCCGACACGCTGATCGCACACGGGACGGTGACGCACCCGACCCTCGGCGTCAACGCGCGCACCGCCACCGACGGGTTGGTCGACGGCGCGCAGGTGCAGAATGTGGCCGGCGGCGGCCCCGCAGCGAGGGCCGGGATCCACGAGGCAGACGTGCTCGTCGCGGTCGGCGACCGAGCTGTGCGCAGCGCCGACGAACTGGTTGTCGCGGTGCGCAGCCATCAGGTCGGCGACACGTTGCCGGTGACACTGTTGCGCGACGGCAAACGTATGACGGTCGACGTCACCCTTGGCGCGACGTAACACCCGTCGCCGGTAGGCTGGGGTCCGGCCACCGGCACCGGACCCGAGGAGGCAGCCGTTGTTCGGTCTGTCCTGGGATCAGATCATCCTGATCCTGCTCGCGGCGCTGTTCCTGCTGGGGCCCGAGCGCATCCCCACGGCCATCAAGTGGTTGATGGATTCGCTGAGGAAGGTGCGGTCGTTCGCGGCCGGGGCGCAGTCCGAGATGCGGTCGCAGCTCGGTCCGGAACTGGACGAACTGCGGCGACAGATCGCCGAACTGCAGTCACTCAAGGAAATCAAGGAACTCCGAGAGCTCCGCGATCTCGATCCGCGCCGCATGGTCGGCAAGGGACTGCTGGGGGAGGAGTTCTCCGGCGGCATCAAGGGCTTCCTTGGCCTCGCCGGCGAGGGCCCCGATGCCGCGGCTGCCGTGGCGGCGGCCACGCCACCGCAAGTCGACCCCGCGGGGGCCGCCGGCAGTTCGGCGGCAACAGGGGCGCCGGCGGACTCGGCGCCCGCGGCGACGACCGATTCCGCGTCCGCGGTTGCCCCTGCGCCGGTGACGAGCCCCGCGCCTCAGCCGCCCGTCGCGCAATGGGGTGACGTCACCTGAGTCCTCAGGCGACCGACAACGGCAGCCGCTTGCCCGCGAGCGAAGACGGCTTGGCGGCCAGAGCGCTCGCAATATCGCGCAGCACCGTCGCCGCCGGCGAATCCGGCTGCGACAGCACGATGGGCGTGCCGTCGTCGCCCGCGCGGCGCAGCGACACGTCGAGCGGCACCTGACCGAGCAGCGGCACATCCGTCCCGGTCTGCTGCGTCAATGTCGCTGCAAGCTGCTCGCCTCCGCCGGAGCCGAAAAGGTCGAGCACGGTGCCGTCGGGCAGCGTCATGGGTGACATGTTCTCCACCACGCCCAGCACCTTCTGGCGGGTCTGGATCGCGATCGATCCGGCGCGTTCGGCGACCTCGTGCGCCGCGGTCTGCGGCGTAGTCACCACCACCAGCTCGGTCGAGGGCACCAGTTGAGCCGATGAGATCGCGATATCGCCCGTGCCGGGCGGCAGATCGAGCAGCAGCACGTCCAGATCGCCCCAGAACACCTCGCCCAGGAACTGCTCCAGCGCACGGTGCAGCATCGGTCCGCGCCAGACGACCGCCGCGTTGTTCTGCACGAACATGCCGACGGAGATCACCTTCACGTCGAACGCCACCGGGGGCAGGATCATGTCGTCCAGGCGGGTCGGCCGCTGCGTGATTCCCATCATGCGCGGCACCGAGAAGCCGTAGACGTCGGCGTCCAGCAGCCCGACCGAGTAGCCTTGCGCGGCCATCGCGGCCGCCAGGTTCACCGTCACGGTGGACTTGCCGACGCCGCCCTTGCCGGAAGCCACGGCGATGACCTTCGTGGTGGAGTCCTTGTGCGCGAACGGGATGTCGATCAGGCTGCCACCGCGCAGGCGGGTCTTGAGCGCGGTGCGCTGGTCGTCGGTCATATGGCCGAGGGTGAGTTCCACGTCGGTGACGCCGTCCACGGCGCGCACAGCCGCCGTGACATCGCTACTGATCGTGTCCTTGAGGGGACAACCGGCGGTGGTGAGCAGGATGGTGAGCTTGACCAGCCCGGACGGCTCGACATGAACACGATCGACCATGTCCAGTTCGGTGATCGGGCGCCGGATCTCCGGGTCCTTCACCTTGGCCAATGCGGCCCGGACGTCTTCCTCGGTGGCTGCCATCACTTATTCCTCGGATGCTGTAGTGCGGTGCGGGGTGGCACGGGCCCCCGTCGCCCTCCACAGCCTACGGGGGCGGCACCGGCCGGCGCAGCGAGCCGTGCTGTGGCACCCGGCACGCCGGCCTGTGACACCATGGAGGCGAACGGGTCATCCGTCGCACGGGGAGGTCGCACGATGTCGTCACCGTTGGGATTCCGCGCCCAGGGGCCGGGCATGTCCATGCCCACCCCGCCGACGGGATTCGCGGTGGCCGCGTACCCCACCTATGCCCAGGCATCTTCTGCCGTCGAGTATCTGGGCCAGCACGACTTCGCCGTGCAGGACGTCACGATCGTGGGTTCCGATCTGCAACTGGTGGAACGCGTGACGGGCAAGCTCACCGCGCGCAGGCTGGCGGCCGCGGGCGCCGCGTCGGGCGCGTGGATGGGTCTGTTCTTCGGCCTGGTGATGACCCTGTTCTCCGAGGCGAAGTCGCTGCTGGGGTTGATCGTCTTCACCGTTGCGGTGGGCGCGGTTTTCGGCGCCATCATGGGTCTGGTCGGTTACCGCATGACGAAGGGCCGGCGCGATTTCACCTCCGCGTCTCAGGTGGTGGCGCGGCGTTACGACGTGCTGTGCGAGCCGCGCACTGCCGAGCAGGCGCGCACTCTGCTGGCTCAGATGCAGATGAGCAGGCCGGTTTCGTAGCCCGCGCAATGGCGATCGATCTGCACGCGCATACCGTCTTCTCGGATGGCACCGACACGCCGGCCCAGGCCATGGCGCGCGCCCTGGAGGTCGGCGTCACGACGCTGGCCATCGTCGATCACGACACCACCGCCGGATGGGAGGCGGCGCAGGCGCAGCGGCCCGACGGTCTGACGCTGGTGCGCGGCACCGAGCTGTCCACGCACGTCGTCGTCGACGGTCGCCGCTACTCCATTCATCTGCTGGCCTACCTGTTCGACCCGGCGACGGCTGGGATCGCCGCGGAACTCGCGCGGCTGCGGTCGGACCGGCTGCAGCGGGGTCTGGCGATCGTGGACCGCATGGTGGCGGCCGGCCTGCCGATCTCTCAGGAGGAGGTGCTGGCCATCGCCGGTGGCGCACCCGTCGGCCGGCCGCATATCGGCCGAGCGCTGATGGCGCGTGGACTGGTGGGCTCCGTCACCGAGGCGTTCGTCAGCTACCTGTCACCGCGCGGGCCCTACTACGTGTCGAAGGCCGACACCCCGTTCGCGGACGCGGTGGCGCTGGTACGCGCCGCCGGCGGTGTGCCGGTGATCGCGCATTCGCGGTCGCGCGGGGCAGCCGCAGTGACCGACGACGCGTTCTTCGATCGCGCCGTGGACGCGGGCCTGCTGGGGATCGAGGTCGATCATCCGGATCACGGCGAAGCGGCGCGGGCTGATCTGCGCCGCATCGCGAGTCGGCATCGCCTGATCATGACGGGATCGTCGGACTATCACGGTCTGAACAAGACGTTGCGTCTGGGTCAGGAAGCGACGCAGGCGGACCAGTTGGCGGCCATCGTGGCCGGGTCGAGCGGTGCCACCGCCGTGCTCGGGCCGGAGGCGTAGCCGTCGATGGATACGGCACCATTGCCGGCGATCCCGGCCGGGGCGGACGGGCCGCCGGGGCGCGCGCGGTTGGCGCGGGCGACGGGCCCGCTGCGTTTCCTCGAAGCGGTGGCCGGTCTGGCGTCGGCCGGCTTGGTCGTGCTGGGCGCCGGATTGGTGGTGCTGCAGCTGATCTCGCCCGACATCGCCCCGGGCACCGGCTTGGCGGCAGCCGCGGGCCCCACCTGGTGGCGGGCATTGGCTCAGCTCGGTGTCGGCGCCGCGGGGGAGCTGGCCGTGTGGGCACGTCCGCGCATGTCCCGCGGTCCGCGCGCGTGGCTGTCCGTCGCTGTCCTGGCCGCGACGGCGGCGGTGCTCTGGTGGTGCTGGTGGAGATGACTCGGCCGGGGGCGCGGCTGCGTCACGCGGCCGGGATCAGCCCGACGACCGTGTCCGCGCGCACCTCGACGAGCACTCTGCCGACCGCTCTCACATCGACGCGCCCGGAGTAGCCGCCGCGATCGACCGCGATCGTCGCGCTGAGCCGGCCGGTGCCGGCGTCGTGCACTGCCAGCCCGGCTGCGGTGGGCACCAGAATGTCACCGGCCACGAACGCAGGCAGGCCCAACGCGCCGGATGCGGACCAGTCGACGACCGGGGTCTGCACCGTCACCGTGGCCGGGGCGTCGGTGGCGTCGGAGGGATTGTCGGGCGGCGGGGCAGGGATCGTGTCCGTCACGCTCGACATCGCGAACAGCGCCGTCCCCACCAGGGAGTACCGCCTGCCCTGGTATGTCACCGACGGCGTGATACCGGCGTGAGCCGTGGCTGCGATGTCCGCGGCGTCGATGTCGGCGGGAGTGCGGGACACCTCGTCGCCGGCATTGTCATAGATCACGATCGACGGCGACCGGCCGTCGACCAGCACGGCCGCACGGTCGGCGGTGAGCGCCAGGATGACAGCGTCGTTCCCGTCGAGTGGGATGGTCGCCTTGGGATCGGAGTGATTGGCGTCCCACCCCTTGTCGTCCTTGTCCGGAGCATCCGAGGGGGTGGGCCAGTTCAGCACCAGGTTGGTGGCGGTGCCGCAATGCTCGACGGTAGCAAGCTGGTCTGCGGTGACGGCTGCATCCGTGAATGTGCACCCGGTGTGTGGCCCGGTCGAGTTCACCGGGTTCGGCTGATCGCCGTACCTGATCGTCGCCACCAGATCGTGTCGCCACAGCTCGAGGTAGTCGCTGCTCATCCACCCGACGTAGGGGCTGCCGAAGAACAATCGGCCGGGATCGCCGTTCGGGCCGGTGCGCTGGTAGAGACGGCCCCCGGTGGACGGGTCGAGCAACGTGACCTGCGAACAGTATCCGTTCTTCGCGAACACCGTCATCACGCCGTGCACGCCGGTCCAGGAGTCGAGCGCGTCAGCGGTCGTGTCGCCGGATCCCACCGCGCAGAGCGAGCGATTCGATCTGCTGTACCTCCACAGGGGGGTCCCGTCGGACGCATCGAATCCGCTGACGGAGTGCTCGTCGGCGGTCACGACCGTCCCGTACGGGGTCGCCAGTGCGCCGTAGCGTGCCTCCGTCGCCAGCTGCCAAGCCACGTGCACCTCCGCCGGGACTTCGATCGCGGCGACCGGGGTCGTCGGCGCGGCATCAGGCGCCGCGGTGTCGAGTGTTGTCGCACGGACGTCACTGCTCAGGTAGAGCCCGGCCGCCGTCACGGCGACAACGATCGCGATCACCACCGCGATGAGCGCGTCGATGCGTCGACGGGCGCGGCGCGGCAGGGTCACGGTGTCCAGCGTACGGTCGGCTCAGCCGGCCTGGGTGGCGGACGGTGCAGCCGCAGCTCCGCCGCGGGTCCGGCTCCGCCGGCGTCGCGGCTTGGCCGAGGTGCGGGCCGCGTCTGCGGCGCCGTCTCCCGGAGCGGCCGGCGCGGAAGCGCGCTGCCTGCTCGGAGCCTGTGCCGAGTGGTCGGCGGCGGGCCCGGCGTCAGGGCGTCGCCGCGACGATGCGTGCGGCCGACGCTTGCCGCCGTGTCCGCGTCCGGTCTCACCGAGGTCCTCGATCTTCTCGGCGGCGAGGCCGGCCCGGGTGCGCTCCGCCTTGGGCAGCGTGCCGGTCGCCTCCTCGCCGATGCCCAGATCCGAACGCAGATGCGGGGAGGACGAGTAGGTCTCCGCCGGCTCGTCGAAGTCCAGTCCCAGCGCCGAGTTGATGAGCTTCCACCGCGGGATGTCGTCCCAGTCGATGAAGCTGACCGCGACTCCGCTGTGACCGGCGCGGCCGGTGCGGCCGATCCGGTGCACGTATGTCTTCTCGTCCTCGGGGCACTGGTAGTTCACCACATGCGTGACGCCGTCCACGTCGATGCCGCGCGCCGCGACGTCCGTCGCGACAAGAACGTCCACCTTGCCGGTGCGGAACGCGCGCAATGCCCGTTCTCGCGCTCCCTGGCCCAGATCTCCGTGCACCGCCGCGGCGGCGAAGCCGCGTTCGGTGAGCTCGTCCGCGACCTTGGCCGCGGTGCGCTTGGTACGGGTGAACACCATCGCCAGGCCGCGACCGCGGGCCTGCAGCACCCGGGCGAGCATCTCGACCTTGTCCAGCGCGTGGGCGCGGTAGACGAACTGCTTCGTGGTGCGGTGGATGATGCTGTCGGCCGGCAGTTCGGCGCGGATGTGGGTCGGCTGCACCATGAACGTGCGGGCCAGCTTGATGATCGGTCCGGGCATCGTCGCCGAGAAGAGCATGGTCTGGCGTGCATCGGGCACCATGCCCAGCACCCGTTCGATGTCGGGCAGGAAGCCGAGATCGAGCATTTCGTCGGCTTCGTCGAGCACCAATACACCGATCGCGCCGAGTACCAGATGGCCCTGGTTCGCCAGATCCAACAGCCGACCCGGCGTGCCCACGACCACGTCCACGCCGGCCGTGAGCGCCGCGATCTGCGGTTCGTAGGCGCGGCCTCCGTACACGGAGGTCACCACCAGCCGGAGCCCCTTGGCGGCGGCGGCCAGATCGCGCGTGACCTGGACGCAGAGCTCGCGGGTCGGCACCATGATGAGTGCCCGCGGGGCACGGCCGGTCGGCAGACCTCCGGTGTCGGCGATGCCGGCGGCCGACTGCTGGGCCAGCCGATGCAGCAGCGGCACGCCGAAGCCGAGAGTCTTGCCCATGCCGGTGCGGGCCTGACCGATCAGGTCGCTACCGGCCAGAGCGATGGGAAGCGTCAGTTCCTGAATGGCAAACGTGCGGGTGATCCCGCCGTCTGCCAGGGCCTGTGCAATCCGCGGATCGACGCCCAGTTCCGCGAAGGTGGGGGTGATCGGTGCCGTGACAGCGGCATCGGCTGCCAAGTTTTCGGCAGCGTTCAGCGGTGATTCGTCCATGTGAGGCCATGTGCCTTTCCGTTGTTCGCGTGCGTTCACGCGAGCAACCGGCAGGCTCGATGAAGGATCGCGGCCCGAAAGATGTCCCGACTGACGCTGCGCGCAGGCCGTTGCCGGCCGGGGCAGCGCCATTGACGCACGCACATGTCGTTCGACGCGGGCGTCGCCGTCGAAGTGGTGCCGAGGGCTGGCCCGGCACGTATCGTCACGACGCTCCGGTTGCCAGTGTACCGTGACCGCCGCATCCGCGCAGTTCACACGCCGGCACCCGGCGTGGCGGCGCGCCGGCGCTGCCATTAGTAGGCTCGCTGTGGGCGGCCGTCGATGCCGCGTGGCGTCACATGGCGCGCGGCCTGGACGTCTTCGGGAGGCAAGAGATGGTCGACGAGGTTCCGGTCGAGGCGCTCGCATCCGAGTCGAGGGCCGTCGTCGATCTGCTCGGTGTGCTGGCCTACGGGGAGCTGTCGGCATTCGACCGGATGTCCTCGGATGCCCGCTACGCGCCGACCTTGACCGGCCGGGTGCAACTGTCGAAAATGGCGGCCGCGGAGCTCGCGCATTTCACGACGCTGGCCGACCGGCTCGCCGAGCTCGGTGTCGCTGTGGAGGATGCGATGATGCCGTTCATCGCGGCGTTCAACGCGTTCCACGACTCGACAGCCCCGCATTCGTGGCTGGAATCCCTGGTCAAGGCGCATGTGGGCGACGGACTGGCCGCGGATTTCTACCGGGAGATCGCCGAGTGGATCGACCCGGCGACCCGGCAGCTGGTGTTCGGGGTGCTGGACGACACCGGCCATTCGGCGTTCGCGGTCCGTGAGGTGCGCAAGGCCTGCCAGGCCGACCCGAAGCTGGCCGGGCCGCTGGCGCTCTGGGGACGGCGCCTGCTGGGCGAGGCGATCACCCAGGCGCAGAACGTGGTCGCCGATCGTCCGGAGCTGGCCGCCCTCATCGTGCGCGGTTCGGGGGATCTCGCCGGGATCGGTGCGCTGGTCCGCCGGCTGCAGCTCGCCCACGGAGAACGGATGAAGTCGCTCGGGCTCGCGTGACGCGCCCGCGGCGCGCGAGCGGCGTCATGCGCGCCGCCCTCGGCGGAGTCGCCGGGTGAGACAATGGTGCGGTTATGACGGAATCCGCGACATCGCTGCCCCTGGTATTCGCTGCCCCTCGCCGGGGGATGCCCCCGACGCATCTCGCCGACCTGGATGACGCCGCTCGCCGCGGAGCGGTCCGGGCCGCCGGGCAGCCGGCGTTCCGCGCCGATCAGCTCGCGCGGCACTACTTCGCAGGCCTGACCCGGGACGCGCAGGCAATGACGGATCTGCCCGCCGAGAGCCGTGCCGACTTCGTCGACACCATGCTGCCGCGGCTGCTCACCGAGGTCAGGTCGGTGAGCTGCGACGACGGCGACACCCGCAAGACGCTGTGGCGGGCGCACGACGGCACCCTGATCGAGTCGGTGCTGATGCGCTATCCGGATCGCATCACCCTGTGCGTTTCGTCGCAGGCCGGCTGCGGAATGGCGTGCCCGTTCTGTGCCACCGGGCAAGGCGGGCTGAAGCGCAACCTGTCTACCGCAGAGATCGTCGAGCAGGTGCGACTGGCTGCGGCGGCCGCCCGCGACGGGGCACTGGGCGCGCCCGGGCGGTTGTCGAACATCGTGTTCATGGGCATGGGAGAGCCGCTGGCCAACTACAAGCGCGTACTGCAGGCCGTGCGATTGATCACCGGCCCCGAGCCGCACGGGTTCGGTATCTCGGCGCGGTCCATCACGGTCTCGACGGTCGGCTTGGTCCCCGGTATCGAGAAGCTGACCCGCGAAGGCCTGCAGGTGCGGCTGGCGGTGTCCCTGCACACGCCGGACGACGAATTGCGCGACACTCTGGTCCCGGTGAACAACCGGTGGAAGGTCGCCGAGGTGCTCGCCGCGGCCCGCCGCTACGCGGACACCACCGGGCGGCGGGTGTCCATCGAATACGCGCTGATCCGGGATATCAACGACCAGCCGTGGCGGGCCGACATGCTCGGCGAGCTGCTGCATCGCGAACTCGGGCCGCTGGTGCACGTCAACCTGATTCCGCTCAACCCGACTCCGGGAAGCAAATGGGACGCCTCGCCGCGGCCCGTGCAGGACGAGTTCGTGCGGAGAGTGCGCGCTCGCGGTGTCGCCTGCACGGTGCGGGATACGCGTGGCCAGGAGATCGCAGCCGCCTGCGGCCAGTTGGCCGCCGCTGAAAGCTAGCGGCGACAGCCCGCCTATTCGGCGGCGTGGCGAGGCGCCTGGGCGGCGCGTCGCATCCTGCGGCCGGACCGGACGCGGTGCACGATCCACAGCGCACCGATCAGCGCGATGCCGTTGAAGTAGAAGTTCTCCACGCGAGAGACGTGCACGGTGAAGTTCTGCAGCAGCAGCAGGATCACGCCCATGCTCAGCAGGATGGTGCTGCCGCGCGGGGCGAACTCCCGCCACGACCCGTGCCAGCCCCACTCCTCACTGGGCGCATCGGGGTTGTATCGGGCGACGGCGTGCGAAGCCGGGGACGGCACCGCCACGCCGGCGTCCGCCGAATGCTGCTGCAGCGAAGTCTGTGACACGGTCGTCTCCTCGTTCCCCAGGGTGCTGCGGGTGTCGTCCTGACTCATCATCGCCGGCCGGCAAGCACCATCTTGTCACGACCGGCAGGGGAACGCCGCGCCGACCCGCGGCCGTGCGCGGCCCGGCTGCGAACGGGGCGTCAGCCGTGCCGCTCCGCGTTGATCTCGACGGTGACCCTCCGCTTGCCGTCGGTGGTGGTTCCGCGCACCGTCAGCGCGGCACTGGTCGTGGACACCCAGCCGTCCAGCGTCGTGCCGTCCGCCAAGGCGCGGGGCAGCGACACGGTGCCCAACGACTCGCAGGCCTGCAACGATGTCTCCGCGTCGACCATCATGTTGGGCGTGCTGCCGTCGTTCGGCTGCGCCTCCAGGATGCCGTGCACGCGGGTGCGCGCCGTGTCGGCGGTGAGGTCGAGCTGCCAGAACCGTTGCCACGCGCCGCTTTCGTCGATCTGGGAGGAATAGAGAGCCAGTGATGGGACGCCGCTCGGGTTCACGCCCAGCGTGAGTGTCACATCGTCCGGCCGGGCGCCGGCAGGTACCGGCACCTGGGCGGCGTTCGCCTCGTTCTGCACAAGATCGAGGGCGAGGTCGGCGGGAAGGTCCGTATACACCGACGAGTTCTCCGAGGCGCACTCGCCCAGCACCGTCACCGTCACTTTGGCGACACCCGACCACGCCGCAGGCAGCGTGACATCCGACTGCGGGAGCGTGGACACCGTCGTCGAGGGCACCGACTGGGTGGCGGTGAAGGTGCCGGAGGGTGCCGAGCCGGTGGGCGAGGTCGTCGGCGGCGGCGAGAGCGCCGATTCGGCGACCGAATCGGGTTCGCCGCTCGATGCCGTGGAGCCGGACACCGTCGAATCCGGGGCCGTGTCGACATCGGTGGAACCACTGGTCGCGGTGGCGATACCGGATCCGCCGTCGCCCGGTGACGTGAGCCGCACCAGCGCGTACACCACCACCGCAGAAGCCACCAGCGCACCGGCGAGCACCGCGATGATCCATCGCGCGCTGCGCCGACTGCCGCCACCCATCCCGCCAGTATGTCTGGCCGCACATGGTTTGTCGCAAACCGGTCATCACCGACGTATGACGCACCGCTGCGGCGCCGCGTGCGGAACAATGGGGGAGTGCAATGGTGGACACATCCTTCCGGGCCCTGTGACGTGCGCAGACAGGCGCTTTCGGGCGCCGGCCGAGCGGCGGTGACTCGATGACGGCCCTCTGGTATGCGCTCGGTGTGATCGTGTTCGCAGTGGCGCTGATCATTTCCATTGCCTGGCACGAAGCCGGGCACCTGGTTTTCGCCAAGCTGTTCGGCGTCCGCGTGACGCAATACATGATCGGATTCGGCAGGACGATCTGGTCGCGCCGGCGCGGCGACACGGAATACGGGATCAAGGCCATCCCACTGGGCGGATACATCCGCATGATCGGCATGGTCCCGCCTGCCAAGGACGGCCGCGCCCGTTTCAACACGACCGCAGCCAGTCCGCTGGGCATCGCACGGCAGATTCGCGAGCAGACCCGGGCCGGGGATCGCGCACTGGTCACCGAGGCGGACGAAGGGCGCCAGTTCTACCAGTTGCATCCGTTCAAGCGGATCGTCGTCATGGTCGCCGGCCCGGCTCAGAACCTGATCTTCGCGATCGTGTTGTTCGCCATCGCCATGATGGCCGTCGGGATTCCCACGGCCAGCACCACGATCGGCGACGTGAGTGCCTGCGTGGTGCCGGTTGCCGCGAACGGGCAGGAGCAGCGCACCGACTGCCTGCCGGCCGACCCCGCCACGCCGGCTGCCGCGGCCGGCTTGAAGCCCGGCGATCGCATCGTGTCCATCGACGGTGCGCCCATCGACTCCTGGGCCCAGGTGCAGCAGGTGATCGCGTCGTCCGGCGGCCGCACCGTGCAGCTCGCCTACGAACGCGACGGGGCGACCCGCTCCGCGGCGGTTCCGGTGGTTGCGACCGAACGTCCCGTCTATGACGACGCCGGCAATCCGACCGGCGCAGCGGTGATCGGGTTCCTGGGCGTGAGTCCGACGCAGGAGTTCGTTCCGCAGGGTGTCGGGTCGGCGTTCGCGCGCACCGCGGACTTCGTCGGGCAGGCCGGCGCCGCGGTGCTGCGGATCCCGCAGCGCATCCCTGCCGTCTGGGACGCCATCGTGCACCCCTCACGCAACGACCCGGACCGGCCGATGGGGATCATCGGCGCCGGCCGCATCGGCGGGGAGATCCTCGCTCAGCCGATGCCCGCGCAGGCCAAGATCGTCTGGGTGCTGAACCTGCTCGCCGGGTTCAACATGAGCCTGTTCCTGCTGAACCTGCTGCCACTGCTGCCGCTGGACGGCGGACACGTGCTCGGTGCCGCGATCGACTGGGTACGGCGCGGCTGGGCTGCGCTGCGTCGGCGTGCCAGGCCGCGTGAGTTCGACGTCGCCGCTCTGATGCCCATCGCCTACGTCGTCGTCCTCGGCTTCGTGGCGCTCTCGCTGCTGACCGCTGTGGCCGATATCGTCAACCCTGTCCGGCTGTTCGGCTGACGTCATGCGGCGTCGATCGTCCGTGGCCCGAGCGGCTTGATATCGAAGGAAGGCGGGACGTCGTCGGTGGCGCTGGGATGGCGAGTCCGTGCCGGGACGACCCCGGTGCGCCCGCTCGGGCCGGGCCAGGCCCAGTGGGTGGCGGCGGCGCTGGATCGCGACCCGGTGGGCACCTGCATGGTGGGTGCCCGGTTCGAGGCTGCTGGGATGGACCGGTCCCGGCTCGGCGGGACGTTCTGGCGTGGCGCCGGAGAAGGACTGTGCTTCGCCGGACCGAACATCATTCCCGTGCAGGGCGACCAGGTGGATCTGTACGCCATCGCCGACACGCTGCGTGGACACGGTCGCCGGTCCGCGTCGATCGTCGGGCGGGCACAGCACGTCGCACCGCTCTGGGAGCGGATCCGGCCGTGGTGGGGCCCGGCGAGGGAGGTCCGCGACGACCAGCCGCTGCTGATCTGTCCCGACGCTCCCGCCGTGCGCTCGGACCTGCGGGTCGTCGTCGTGCACCCGCACCGAATGGACGACTACTTCCCGGCGGCGGTGGCGATGTTCACCGAAGAGGTGGGCGTGGACCCGACGCTCGGCGACGGCGGACGCAGCTATCGGGCGCGGGTGACGGAGTTGGTGTCCGCCGGTCGTGCGTTCGCGATCTTCGACGGTCCGACCGTGGTGTTCAAGGCCGAGGTGGGATCCCTCACCCGTCGGGTCGGTCAGATTCAGGGCGTGTGGGTGCATCCCGGGTTCCGGGGTTGCGGAATCGCGGCCGCGGCCACCGCCGCCGTGGTGCGGTCCATCCAGACGTGGGGCAGGCTGCCCAGCCTGTACGTGAACAGCTACAACGCCGCGGCGCGCGCCACCTACGCGCGCGTCGGCTTCCACCAGGTCGGCACGTTCTCGTCGGTGCTGTTCTAGGCCGGTGCCGCGATGTGTCGGTCGCGCCCGGCGCGCCGGGTGCGACGGCCCGGCGCGAACCGCGATACTGGGCGCCGGGCAGGTCCAGTGGAGCGCGGATGCGGGCAGGTGGCGACACAGTGGTGCGGTGGAGACGGTGGGCGGCCGGGTGGTGCGCCGTGCTCGCGGCGAGCGGATGCACCGGTGCGCCCGCGGCGGAACCCGAGTCGCGCCCTGCTCCGCTGCCGGCGGCGACCGTCCACGAGTTCGCCGCCGACTGGCAGGCGGGGCGCACGCAGGATGCCGCGCAGCTGACGACGGATCCGGGCGCCGCTGCGGTCGCTCTGGCCGCCGCCGCGCAGGGGCTGGGCGCCACCGACCTGGTCATCGACACCGCCGCGCCGGTGAAGGTGTCCGATCGCGAAGCGACCGTCACCGCGACCATGACCTGGCAGGTGCCGCAGGTGGGCGCGTGGAGCTACGCCGCCGAGTGGGACTGGGTGCGACGCGGCGAAGGGCCGGGCGCCCAGTGGCTGCTCGACTTCACGCCGCAGACCGTCCACCCCGGACTCGGCCCCGGCCAGTCGCTCGCCGTGCGTATCGAGGATGCGGCGGACGGCCCCATCGTCGATCGCAACGACGCGCTGCTCGTCGCTCCGGTGCGGGTCTACTCGGTCGTGCTGCTGGTGAATCGGATCGCCGACGTGCCCACCGCCGCGGAGAGACTGGCCACGCTGCTCGGACCGCTCGACGGATCCGTCACGGCTGTCGGCATCCTGGCGGGCGTCGCCGGGGCGAAGAAGGCCGGTGACGACAGCTACACCGTCACCAACCTGCGTGAGCGCGACTTCACCCCGGTCGAAGCCGCGCTGGCCGCGATCCCGGGCGTCACGCTCCCATCACAGGTTCGCGATCTGCCGCCGACCGCAGGCTTCGCGCCGACGGTGATGTCCTCCGCCCTGCCGGTGGCCAAGAAGTTGACGATCGGAAGCCCCGGTTGGCGCATTGTCGCCCTGGACATGAGCGGCGATGAGCTCACCACCCTCGACGCGCGGGCGGCAGAGCCGGGCCCGAAGGTCACCTTCACGCTCGATCCTGCTGTTCAGGACGCCGCGCAAGCAGCCGTGGACCCCGTCGCCGAGCCGGCGGTGATCGTCGCCGTCCAGCCGTCCACCGGAGAGATTCTCGCCGTCGCGCAGAACAAGGCCGCCGACGCGCAGGGCCCCATCGCACTGATGGGTCAATACCCGCCGGGCTCCACGTTCAAGATCGTCACGGCCACCGCGGCGATCGACCGCGGGTTGGTGACGCCCACGACGACCGTGTCCTGCCCCGGCGAGTGGACCATCGATCACCGCACCATCCACAACGAGGGGTTCGCGCTGGGCACCGTCACGGCGACCTCGGCCTTCGCGCACTCGTGCAACACCACGTTCGCCATGCTCGCCTCGCGGATGCCGGCCGATGCGCTGCCGCAAGCCGCCACGCAGTACGGCATCGGGCTCGATTTCGACGTCAAGGGCATCACGACGCTGACCGGTGCGATCCAGGAAGGTGCCAGCACGCTCGCTCGTGCGGAGAACGGCTTCGGCCAGGGCACCGACCTGGTGACGCCATTCTCCGCGGCGCTGATGGCCGCCACCGCCGCGACCGGCTCCATGCCCACACCGACGTTGATCCGCGGCGCGAGGACCACGGTCGATCACCCGGCGCCGGCGCGCTCGAAGGCGGCCCAGGAGGGCGTCCGCACCATGATGCGGGCGGTGGTCACCGACGGCACCGCGATGGCACTCAAGTCGGACGGTGAGGTCTACGCCAAGACCGGAACCGCCGAATATGTCGGGCCCGACAAGAAGATCCACGCGCACGCGTGGACGGTGGGCTTCCGCGGCGACCTGGCCTTCGCTGCGCTGATCGTGGGCGGCGACTCCTCGAAGCGCACGAACGATCTTGCTCACAGACTGCTGACCGCCCTGCCTATGGACTGACGCGCCGCCGTAGGCTCGAGTCCATGCCCGATTCCGTCACCCGCGCACCGCTGACCGCCGGCGAGCAGACCGCTATCCGCGAGGTCCCCGCCGCCATCGCCCGCCCCGAATACGTCGGCAAGCCGCGCCCGACACTCGAGGGCGGCTCATTCGTGCAGACCCCGGATACCGTTGAGAAGATGCGCCTGGCCTCGCGCCTGGCCGCGCGCGCCATGGCCGAGGGCGCCAAGGTGATCGAGCCGGGCGTCACCACGGACGCGATCGACGCGGTGGTTCACGAGTACCTCTGCGACAACGGGGCATACCCCTCGACCCTCGGCTATCGCGGCTTCCCGAAATCCTGCTGCACCTCCCTGAACGAGGTCATCTGTCACGGCATACCCGACTCGACGGTGATCGAGGAGGGCGACATCGTCAACATCGACGTCACGGCGTATATCGACGGCGTCCACGGCGACACCTGCGCCACCTACCCGGCCGGCGAGATCGCCGAGGAGCACTGGCTTCTCATCGAGCGCACCGCGGAGGCGCTGCGCCGCGGCATCAAGGCGGTCGCACCCGGCCGGGAGATCAACGTCATCGGCCGGGTCATCGAGTCCTACGTCAAGCGCTTCGGCTACGGCCTGGTCCGCGACTACACCGGCCACGGCATCGGCCACGATTTCCACTCCGGGCTCGTCATCCTGCACTACGACGAGCCGAGCGCCACGACCGTCATGGAGCCGGGAATGACCTTCACCATCGAGCCGATGGTCACGCTCGGCGGCATCGAGTGGGACCAGTGGGACGACGGCTGGACGGTCACCACCCGCGACAAGTCGTGGACGGCGCAGTTCGAGCACACCTTGGTCGTCACCAACGACGGCGCCGAGGTGCTCACCATCCCCTAGCCGTTCGGCTCCGGCAGGTCCAGCAGGGCGTTCTCCAGCACTTCGGTCAACGCAGGATGGATCCAGTACTGGCCCCGCGCCAGTTCGTGCGCCGGGATGCCGAACCGCATTGCGGTGAGCGCCGGCTGGATCACGGTCGCGGCCTCCGGCCCGATGATGTGCACCCCGAGCAGCAGCCCGGTGTTCGGGTCGGCCAGTACCTTGCAGAAGCCGGTGGTGTCCTCCCGCGCCCATCCGGCCGCCACTCCGCCGTAGTCCCGCCGGCCCGCCACGTACGGGATCCCGCGGAACTGCGCCTCCTGCGCGGTCAGACCGGCGGAGGCGATCTGCGGATGGGTGAAGACCGCAGCCGGGACGAAACGGTGATCGGCTTCCATCAGCGCGTCGGGGTGCGCCAGGTTGTGCGCCACCACCCGCGCCTCGTGGTTCGCGACGTGCTTGAGCTGGTGGTGCGACGAGGCGTCGCCCAGCGCCCAGATGCCGTCCACCGCGGTCTGCTGGTACTCGTCGACGATCACGTAGCCGTCGGCGTCCAGCTGCACCCCTGTCGTCGTCACCCCGAGCTCGTCGCCGTTCGGCCGGCGGCCGGTGGCGATCAGCATGAGGTCTGCCTCCACGGTGGTCACGTGGCCATCCGGACCGGTGATCTCGGCGCGAATGGCGTCATCCCCGTTCGGTGCGGGCGCGACCGAGGTGACGAGGCTGCGCTGGTGCACGCGGTACCGAGCCGAGGTGATCTCGGTGTAACGCTGTGAGATGTCCGTATCCAGGTGGCGCAGCAGCCGGTCGCCGCGCGCGACCTGCGTGACGGCCGAGCCGAACGACGCGAAGACGTGGCCGAACTCGGCGGCGATGTAGCCGCCCCCGACGATCAGTGTTCGCCGCGGCACGGCGTCGATCCGCATGACGGTGTCGGAGGTGTGGAACGCGACGGCGTCCAACCCCGGGATCTCCGGGATCACAGCGCGCGAGCCGGCCGCGATCACGAACCGGTCTGCGGAGACCTCGGCGGTGGAGCCGTCCGCAAGGGCCACCGTCATGCGTTTGTGCCCGGTGAAGCGGCCCGTCCCGGTGTAGACGGTGATGTTGGGGCACTCGTCGCCCTCGCGGTACCGCTTGCCGGAGGCGGCGATCGGGTCGATACGGCCGAAGATCCGGTCGCGGATGGCCGGCCAGTCGACCTTGTCGACGTGGCCCTGCACGCCCAGCGTCTCGGCGCCGCGCAGTGCGTCTGCGACTTCCGCCGGGTACTCGAACATCTTCGACGGGATGCAGCCGACGTTCAGGCAGGTACCGCCGAACGTGCCGGCCTCCACGATGGCGATGCTCCAGTCGTCGAACTCGGGGCCGGGAATCGAGTTTCCGGAGCCGGTGCCGATGATGACCAGGTCGTAGTGAGGCATGGGGACAAGGCTAGGCGGCGCGTCATGCTGAGGTGCGGTCGGTCAGTGCGCGAACGTGCCGACCAGGATGGCGCGGGCCAGGGTATGGAATGCCAGATTGAACGAGACCACCGCCGGGGAGGCACTCGCGTCCAGGTCCAGGCGCGGCACGTCCACGGCGTGCACGACGAAGAAGTAACGGTGCACCTGGTCGCCCTTCGGCGGGGCGCACCCGTCGTAGGACAGGTCGCCGAAGTCGTTCCGTACGTGGAACGCGCCGTCCGGCAGGCCCCCGTCGCTGCGGCCGGCGTCCGTGCCCAGCCCGGTCACCGATGACGGGATGCCCAGCGCCAACCAATGCCAGAATCCGGACGGGGTCGGGGCGTCCGGGTCGAAGCAGGTCACCACGAAGGACGCGGTGGTCTCCGGGAATCCGGACCAGGCCAGCTGCGGCGAGCGGTTCAGGCCGCTGGGATCGGCGGACCCGTGGACGTGCGCGAGTGGAATGGGCCGACCGTCGGCGATATCGGTCGAGGTCACCTGGAATGACGCCACGGCGGGCAGCAGCGGGTACGGATCGGGGGAGACGGGTCGGTCGAGGCTCATGGCTGCGACGCTACTACCGGGCGCATCGGTCGGCACCTGGTGTGCAGGCAGCCCTGACCCTCACGTAATGATCTGCAAGGAGCGCGGCCCGGTCTGCTCGGTGGACAGGCCACCGCCGTGTGCCAGGCGCAGCACCGAACGGAGCGACGAAGGCTCGTGCGGCGCGAGCGCGACCAGCCGGGCGAGGCGCCCCTTGGTCGCCTTGTTGAAATGCGAGACGACGGCGAGGCGCCCGTCCGGCTGCCGGCTCACGACGCGCACGGTAATGGCGCCGGGTACCGGCCCGAACGCCGCGTAGGCGCCGGAGCGCAGATCCAGTACCGGTTCTTCCATCGCCGCGAACAGCGGTCCGGCCGCCGCGCGCCAGAGCGGCGCGACATTCCCGACGTCCGGCAGCACCGAACCGGCGGAGAGTCGGTAGGCGGGGATGGGGTCGGCTGCGCGGACCGCTCCGAACAGCGCCGATGCCACCAGGATTCGGGCCTGCGCGCGAGAACGTTCGGACCGGCTCATGGCGGCGGCGTTCAGCGCTTCGTAGAGCACGCCCGTGTAGCGGTCCAGCGCGGGTAGGGTCGGCGCGGCGTACAGCCGGGCATTGCCCCGGATGTCGTCATCCCTGCTGGCTGTCACCTTGAGCGCGGCCCGGGCGGTCGGCAGATCACCTGCCAGCGCGGCGAGCCCGTCCAACAGTCTCGATCGGGTCGGGCGGAGTTCCGGCCAGAGCAGCGCATCCAGATCGAGCGCCGGTGCATGGCCGCCCTGCGCCTTGGTCTCCGACGGGGGCAGCAGTACGAGCACGAGGCCCAACCTACGGCGTCGCCGTTTTCGTCTGGTGAACCGCCCTCGCGCCGGCCGCGGCAGCAGCCGGCAGGACAGCGTCGGTCGCGATGCAGACGCGCTCCCCGTGGGCCGATCCGACCACATTGCGGCACGGTCGGATTTTTCGATCGCCGCCGCGCCATTAGGCTGGGGCGGGCGCGCCGCGAGCTCGGGACACCGCCCGAACAGCGTCATTCTCGTGAAGGAGCCCTGTTTCGTGATCACACGCCTGTCCACCCTGTTCCTGCGCACGCTGCGCGAGGATCCGGCGGACGCCGAGGTGCCGAGCCACAAGCTGTTGACCCGCGCCGGCTACATCCGCCGCGCGGCGCCCGGCATCTACTCCTGGATGCCGCTCGGCTATCGCGTGTACCGCAAGATCGAGGCGATCGTGCGGGAGGAGATGGACAAGATTTCGCAGGAGGTGCACTTCCCGGCGCTGCTGCCGCGCGAGCCCTACGAGGCGTCCGGCCGCTGGACCGAATACGGCGATAACCTGTTCCGGCTCAAGGACCGCAAAAAGGGCGACTACCTGCTCGGGCCCACCCACGAGGAGATGTTCACCCTGATGGTGAAAGACATCGTCTCCTCCTACAAGCAACTGCCGCTGGCGCTCTACCAGATCCAGACCAAGTACCGGGACGAGGCGCGGCCGCGGGCCGGGATCCTGCGCGGCCGCGAGTTCGTCATGAAGGACTCGTATACCTTCGACATCGACGACGCCGGTCTGGAGGCCGCCTACCAGCGGCACCGCGAGGCGTACATCAAGATCTTCGATCGGCTGGGCTTCAGCTACGCGATCGTCTCGGCGATGGCGGGCGCGATGGGCGGATCGAAGTCGGAGGAGTTCCTCGCCGAGGCCAAGGTGGGTGAGGACACCTACGTCCGGTGCACCAACTGCGACTACGCCGCCAACGTGGAAGCCGTGGCGGTGCCCGCCGCGCCGACACTGTCCGCCGGCGAGATCGCGAAACTGCCGGGGGCCCGCGTGCACGACACTCCCGACACGCCGACCATCGACACCCTGGTGGACCTGCTGAATGCCGCGCACCCGCGCACCGACGGCCGGGTCTGGACGGCCGCCGACACGCTGAAGAACCTGCTGGTGATGCTGCACCAGCCGGACGGCACCGTCCTGCCGCTGGCTATCGGTGTTCCGGGCGACCGCGAGGTGGACATGAAGCGGTTGGAGGCGCAGGTCGCGCCGGCCGAGCCTGTCCCGTTCTCCGAGGCCGACTTCGCGACGTATCCGGCGCTGGCGAAGGGGTACGTCGGCCCCGGTGTGCTCGGCGAAGATTCCGCGACCGGCATCCGCTACGTGGTCGATCCTCGGGTCTCCGGCGGCACCGCGTGGGTGACCGGCGCCGATTCGCCCGGGCATCATGTGATCGGTCTGGTCGCCGGGCGCGACTTCTCCGCCGACGGCACGATCCAGGCCGCGGAGGTTCGGGACGGGGACCCCTGCCCGGTGTGCGGAGCGCCGCTGGAAAGCGCGCGCGGCATCGAGATGGGCCACATCTTCCAGCTCGGACGCAAGTATGCCGATGCGCTGGGACTTCAGGTGCTCGACCAGAACGGCAAGCTCGTCACCGTCACCATGGGCTCCTACGGCATCGGCGTCTCGCGCGCCGTCGCTGCGATCGCCGAGAACACGTGTGACGACAAGGGTCTGGTGTGGCCCCGCGAGGTCGCGCCGGCGGATGTCCACCTCGTCATTGCCGGTAAAGGTGACGACATCCGCGATGCCGCCGAGCGCATCGCGTCGGAGCTCGCGAGTGCCGGCATCGATGTGATGCTGGACGATCGCGACGCGTCACCGGGCGTGAAGTTCGCCGACGCCGAATTGATCGGGGTGCCGACCATCGTGGTGATCGGGCGCGGGCTGAAAGACGGCGTCGTCGAGGTGCGGGACCGCGCCAGCGGCGATCGCTCCGATGTGCCGGTGCGCGAGGCTGTCTCCCGGATCGTGGAGGCCGTCCGCGGCTGACGGGCCGGCGCTTGCGGCGGGTGCCGGTCAGCTGGTCTGCGGGTCTCCCGGGAACGGGACCGTCACGGTCGCGGCGCCGGCGGCCTTGCGCCAGGTCACCATGCGCATCGCCGCGTCGGTGAGCGCAGACAGGGCGGTGCCGCGCAGCGTCGATTCGTCGGTCGAGCCGATCACCGCACGCCAGGCATCAGCGCAGTCGGACTCGATGGTGAGGGCCAGGCCCAGAGCGGATGCGACGTCCGAGACCGGCTTCGGGCTGGTGTAGGCGGGCTGCGGGCCCACCGGGGTGGCGCCGCCCTGCACGATCAGGTTCGCAGCCGTGTCCCGGATGCTCTGGTGGCTGGTGATCATCGTCGCCACCGCGGTGGATGCGTCGGTGTCGTAAGCCGCCACCAATCCGTAGGACCACAGTGCGGCATGCTCGGCGGCGAGCGCCGTTTGCAGCGCGGCGATGGCGTCGTCACCGATGGGGCTGCTGCCCTGCGCGGGAGCATCGCCGGCGGCGGGCGTCTGGACGGCGCCGCCTTCCCGCGCGAACCTGTCGGTCATGCCAGCACCATCCGATGTGTCGCGACGCAGGCGGCGATCGAGCCGTAGAGCTGCGCCTGGAAACGGGACGCGCCGGACAGTGCGTCAGTGAACTTGTTCTGCGCGGTCGACGCGTCGCCGCGGATCCGGCCGATCACCTCGTCGGGGTCGGCCGACGTGGCCGGCGTGGCCGACATCGTTGGCGATGCCGCGGTCTCGGCTGCCGGCGCGGTGCCGAATTGGCGCGCGTACTCGCCCTCCAGCGCCGCGAGATGCGCCTTTCGGTCTTTCAGCAGCATCGACAGCAGGGCAGCATCCCGCTTGTCCACGGACACGGCCGTCGCGAGGTTCGTCACATGCAGCCTGGTGGTGAAGATCAGGCCGAGCAGCACCGTCGGAGTCTGCGGAGGCGGCGGTGTCGTCGTGGTCGGAGCGGTGACGGTGATCGTCGCCGGGGACGAACTGAACGGATTGCATCCGGCCACAGCCGAGAGCACGCCGATCCCGGCGACGCCGAGCAGCGCGCGACGGGTCAACGGTCGCTGATGGGGCGATTGCACGCTCCCATCATGTCAGGGCCGGGCGCGGTCGCGCGACGTCGTGGGGTGCTCCGCGGGTGACGAGGTGCGCGAACTGCCGATAGGCTGGTGCGGACGCGGCGGCGCGGGACGCACGAGCGAAGCGACAACTGCACAGGCGGGAGGGATGCGCGATGGCGCGCGGCGACAGCCCTGGTTCACGCCCCGACGGCGTTGCGCGTGATGACGCCGTGCGGTCGGCGGTCACGGATCTGGCGTCCGGGGCCGGCTTCGATGTGGAAGACGTCACGGTGCGCCTCGCCGGCGGGCGGCGCCTGGTGCGTCTGGTCGTCGATCGCGACGGAGGCGTGGACCTGGATACCGCCGCCGCGCTGAGCCGCGACCTCTCGGTGGCGCTGGACGGTGACTATGACGCCGTGCTCGGCGATCTCGCGTACACCCTGGAGGTGACCAGCCGCGGCGTGGGCGCCCCGCTCACCGCGCCACGTCATTTTCGCCGTGCGGCCGGGCGGTTGGCGACGATCGTGCGCCGGGACGGCAGTTCTCTCACCGCGCGCATCGCTGCGTGCGGCGACACGGACCTGGTGCTGCTGTCCGGGCCCGACGGCATGACGCCGGTGACGCTGACGCTGGCCGAGATCGCTTCTGCGAAGGTCGAAGTGGAGTTCTCGTCGCCTCCCGAGCGGGTCGCCGCCGTGCTGGCGGAATTCCGTGGTGGGCACGGCGGGGAAGATGCGCCGGGACTCGGCGCACCAGGGATCGAAGGAGACGATGCGCGATGAACGTCGACATCACCGCGCTGCGGATGATCGAGCGCGACAAGGGGATCGGATTCGACGACCTCATCCGGACCTTGGAGAACGCGCTGCTGTCCGCCTACCGTCATACGGACCACTTCAACCCTCACGCGCGGGCCGAGGTGGATCGCAAGTCGGGCGAGATCCGCATCCTCGCGCAGGAGATCGGCCCGGACGGGACCGTCACCGACGAGTGGGAGGACACCCCTGCCGACTTCGGCCGGATCGCGGCGACGACCGCGCGTCAGGTGATTCTGCAGCGGCTGCGCGACGTCGACAACGAGCGCACGTTCGGAGATTTCGCCGGCAAGGAGCACGACCTGATCACGGGGACGGTGACCACCGATGCGAGGGTCAACGCCAGGGGAGTCGTAGTGGTCAGCCTGGGCGACGTCGAGGGGGTGATTCCGGCCGGTGAGCAGGTACCCGGTGAGAACTATGCCCATGGCCAACGGCTCAAGTGCTATGTCGTGTCGGTGGTGCGCGGCCTGCGCGGACCGCAGATCACGTTGTCGCGCACCCACCCGAATCTGGTCCGCAAGCTCTTCGCACTGGAGGTGCCGGAGGTGGCGGACGGATCGGTCGAGATCGTCGCCGTGGCGCGCGAGGCGGGACACCGCACCAAGATCGCGGTCGCGGCCAGGGACCCCGAATTGAACGCCAAGGGGGCCTGTATCGGCCCCATGGGTGCTCGCGTCCGGGCCGTCATGAGTGAGCTGGGCGGCGAGAAGATCGACATCGTGGACTATGACCCCGATCCCGCGACGTTCGTGGGCAACTCCCTCTCGCCTGCGCAAACCGTCTCGGTGACCGTGGTGGATGAGCGGGCACGGGCGGCGCGGGTCGTGGTTCCCGACTTCCAGCTGTCGCTGGCCATCGGCAAGGAAGGGCAGAACGCCCGGCTCGCGGCGCGGCTGACCGGCTGGCGCATCGACATCCGTAGCGATGCGGAGGCCGGGCGAGCCGCTCCCACGCCCGACGCGTCGGCAGGCTAGAATGGTTGACGCGTCTCGCGTGACGTTGCCCGACCACGTCGCCGTGGTCGGCAGTGCGGCGGTGTGACGTGCGTATCGAGGGTGAGGGCCCGGTACGCACATGTGTCGGCTGTCGCAGGAAATGCCGAGACGTAGAATTACTGCGAGTTGTCGTCGCGGATGGGCAACTGAAGCCCGATCCGCGTCGCAGGCTGCCCGGCAGAGGAGCCTGGGTGCATCCGGACACCGGATGCGTCGCACTGGCAGCACAACGTCGGGCGTTCGACCGGGCACTGCCCGGATCGGGTGGCCTGGACGTGGCGCCGATCCGCCGCTTCATGGCGACGGGGTAGGGGCGAAGTGACGACTGTCGTCGCCGACGACAGCGATGATGTACCGGTACGCGCAAGCGCAGAGTTCGCGCAGTTGCAGGGAACGAGGTCGACCCATCGTGAGCACGCTGTGAAGCTTTTCCGATGAGCAGCGCACCCCAATAGAGGCCTGGCGGACCCGCCTGGCCTCCCGTGAAGGAGAGCAGTGGCAGGCAAGGTCCGCGTCAGCACGATCGCGAAGGAGCTGGGTCAGACCAGCAAAGACGTGATCGCGAAGCTGAACGAACTCGGCGAATTCGTCAAATCGGCATCGTCGACCATCGAAGCACCCGTCGTGCGCAAGCTGCGTTCGGCATTCCCCGATGCCTCGCCGGCGGGGGAGGGCCCCGCGAACGAGCCGTCGAAGTCCACGGCTCCGTCCGGCCAGCCGTCGCCGAAGCCGGCGTCGGCACCCGTCGAGACGGCGGAGCCCGCTGCTGCGGCGGCCGCGCAGGATGGGGCGGCGTCCCGTCCTGCCGCGAAGCCTGCCGCGGCGGAGCCCGTGGCCACCGCACCTGTGGCGAATTCAAGGCCGGCGGCGGATACCAGGCCGGATACCAGGCCCGCGGCAGATGCCACGCCCGCGGATGCCCCGCCGCGACCCGGTGGCGCCTCCACGCCGCGTGTCGCCCCGGCGCCCCGGCCCAGCGGCGGCGTGCCCGGCGCGCCGCGCCCGCCCCGTGTCGGCAACAATCCGTTCGGCGTCGGCCCGGGCGCGCGTCCGGCAGCCCGCCCGCGGACCGGAGCCCCTGGCGCCGGCGGTCCCGGCGCGCCCGGCGCTGCGCCTCGGGCAGGGGCACCGGGTGGGGCACGCCCGGCGCGTCCCGGCGCCCGTCCGGCCGGCATGGGCAGGCCCGGGGTCGGAGGCAGTACGCCGTATCGCCCGGCACGCCCGGGTGCTGCCGGTGGCGCCGGTGGCGCCTCCGGGGGCGCGGGTGGCGCGGCCGGCGGCGGATTCCGCGGCCGCAGCGGTGGCCCCCGTGGTCGCGGCGGCACGGCCGGTGCCTTCGGGCGTGCCGGCGGCGCACCGCGTAAGAAGCGCAAGTCGCGGAAGCAACGGCGCCAGGAATTCGACGACATGCAGGCTCCGTCGATCGGCGGTGTGGCACTGCCTCGCGGCCACGGCGAGGCGATCCGCCTGCCTCGCGGCTCATCGCTGGCCGACTTCGCCGACAAGATCGACGCGAATCCCGCGGCGATGGTGCAGGCGTTGTTCCACCTCGGCGAGATGGTCACGGCCACCCAGTCGGTGTCCGACGACATCCTGGAGTTGCTCGGCTCCGAGATGGGCTTCGACATCCAGGTCGTCTCGCCGGAGGACGAGGATCGCGAACTGCTCGAATCGTTCGACCTGAGCTACGGCGAGGACGCCGGCGATGAGGAGGACCTGCAGGTCCGCCCGCCGGTCGTCACCGTCATGGGTCACGTCGACCACGGCAAGACGAAACTGCTCGACGCCATCCGCCACACGGATGTGGTGGACGCGGAGGCCGGCGGCATCACCCAGCACATCGGCGCCTACCAGGTGGCCACGTTCCTGGGCGATCGTGAGCGGCTCATCACGTTCATCGACACCCCCGGCCACGAGGCATTCACCGCCATGCGGGCGCGCGGATCTGCCGCCACCGACATCGTGGTGCTGGTCGTCGCCGCGGACGACGGCGTGATGCCGCAGACGGTGGAGGCCATCAACCACGCCAAGGCGGCCGACGTGCCGATCGTGGTCGCCGTGAACAAGATCGACAAAGAAGGCGCCAATCCTGCGAAGATCCGCCAGCAGCTGACCGAGTACGGTCTGGTCGCCGAGGAGTACGGCGGCGACACCATGTTCGTCGACATCTCCGCGAAGAACCGCGTCAATATCGACGGGCTCCTCGAGGCGGTGCTGCTGACGGCGGACGCCGCGCTCGACCTGCGGGCGAACCCGGACATGGAGGCACAGGGCGTCGCGATCGAGGCCCACCTGGACCGCGGTCGCGGTGCGGTGGCCACCGTCCTGGTGCAGCGCGGCACGTTGCACGTGGGCGACTCCATCGTCGCGGGCAACGCCTACGGCCGCGTCCGCGCCATGCTGGACGAGAACGGGCAGGAGGTCGGGCAGGCACTGCCGTCGCGTCCGGTCCAGGTGCTCGGCTTCACGTCCGTGCCCGGCGCCGGCGACAACTTCCTGGTTGTCGAAGAGGACCGGGTGGCGCGGCAGATCGCCGAACGCCGGCAGGCGCGCACCCGCAAGGCGCAGGTGGCCAACCGCCGCCGCGTCTCGCTGGACACGCTCAACGCGGCGTTGGCCGAGCGCAAGATCGAGCAGCTCACCCTGATCATCAAGGGCGACAACTCCGGCACGGTGGAGGCGCTGGAGGATTCGCTCATGAAGCTCGATGTGGGCGAGGACGAGGTCGCCATTCGGGTCGTGCACCGAGGCGTCGGTGGCATCACGCAGGACGACATCAACCTTGCGGCCACCACGGACGCCATCGTGCTCGGCTTCAATGTGAAGCCGGTTCGCGGCGTCGCGGAGCTCGCCGATCGTGAAGGCGTGGAGATCCGGTACTACACCGTCATCTACCAGGCCATCGAAGACATCGAGAACGCGCTCAAGGGAATGCTCAAGCCGGAGTTCGAGGAGGTGGCGCTCGGCACGGCCGAGGTCCGCGAGGTCTTCCGGTCGTCGAAGTTCGGCAACATCGCCGGCTGCATCGTCCGCACCGGGTCGATCCACCGCAACTCCAAGGCCAGGCTGCTGCGCGATGGCGTCGTCATCAACGACAATCTCGCGATCGACTCGTTGCGTCGCTTCAAGGACGATGTCACCGAGGTCCGGGAAGGCTACGAGTGCGGGATCGGCCTGGGCACGTGGAACAACATTGAGGTGGAGGACACCATCGAGACGTACGAGATGCGCGAGAAACCCCGCAGCTGAGTGACGAGGGCCGCGGGCGGGCCGACCCCGGAATCGGGGTCGGCCCGCCACGTTCCTGGGAGGTAGGCACATGTTCGTCGGCATGTTGGAATGCGATCTGCTGCTCGGCGACGTCCACTCGCTCAAAGCGAAACGAGCGGTGCTCCGGCCCCTCCTCGCCCGGCTGAAGAGGCTCGAGGTGAGCGCCGCCGAGGTGGGCGACGCGGATCTGCACCGCCGCGCGGTGATCGGCGTTGCAGTGGTGTCCGGTCAACCCTCCGTCGCGGGGCGCGTCTTGGATGAATGTGAGCGCATCGTCGCCGACAATGTCGAATGCCAACTGCTGTCGGCGCGACGGCGGACGGTGAGCATCGACGATCCGGCATCGCCGGCGACCGAGCATGATTGATCGAGCAGTACGGCAGTAGGAAGAGCGAGGTACCCGCGATGGCCGATCCGGCACGCGCACGACGGCTGGCCAAGCGCATCATGGCGATCGTCGCCGGCGAACTCGGCCACCAGGTCAAGGACCCGCGACTGGCCATGGTCACCGTCACGGCGACCACAGTGACCCCGGACCTTCGCGATGCGACCGTCTACTACACGGTGTACGGCGACGACGCCGATCGCGCGGCAAGCGCAGCGGCGCTGGCCAGCGCGACCGGACTCGTGCGCAGCGCCGTCGGCCGGGAGACCGGAATCAAGTTCACGCCGACCATCACCTTCGTGGTGGACACCGTCGGTGAGCAGTCCCGGCACATCGAGGAACTGCTGGCGAAGGCCAAGGCCTCTGACGAGGCGATCGCGGCGCAATCCGCGGGCGCAGGTTTCGCCGGCGAAGCGGACCCGTACCGGCAGCCGCGCGCGACCGACGACGAGTTCGACCATGATGAGGCTTGAACCGGCCTGGCTGGCACCGATACAACAGGGCGGGACCTTCACCCGCCGAACCACAGCAAGCACCGTGACCAGAAACCGATGACCTTCCCGTGACGTCGACACCGCAGCCGCCCCCACCTGCCGATTCCGGCTCCGAGTCGGCGGGCCGGCTGCGGCGCACCTTCACGGCTCCGCTGCGCCGGCAGCTCGGGTGGATCGTCTGGGGTATCGGCGCCGGGGTCTACGTGCTCGCGGTCTTCCACCGCACGTCGCTGGGCGTGGCCGGGCCGATGGCCGAGGCCCGGTTCTCGCTGGGAGCGGCGCAGCTCAGCACGTTCGTCATGCTGCAACTGGGCATCTATGCATTGATGCAGGTGCCGACCGGCATACTCGTCGACCGGTTCGGGCCGCGCAAGATGCTGCTCGCGGCGACCACCACCATGGGTCTGGCCCAAATGGCGTTCGCCGTTGTGGACACCTACCCGCTGGCGCTCGTGGCGCGCGGGTTGCTCGGCTGCGGTGACGCCATGACGTACATCTCCGTGCTCCGTCTGGCCGCCGCCTGGTTCCCGGCGCGCCGCTATCCGGTGCTCACCGCCTACACCGGCCTGCTCGGATCGGTGGGAAACCTCATTGCGACACTGCCGCTCACCGCGCTGTTGACGCATGTGGGCTGGACGCCGACGTTCCTGGTCGCCGGCGCGCTGTCACTCGGCTACGGCTTGTTGCTGCTGCGCTCGGCCACGCGCACGCCGCTGCGCCAGGCAGGTGCGATCGCAGCCGCCAGCCCGGTCGCCGGTCATCGCATCTTCGCGGAAGTGAAACAGGCCTGGCGGGTTCCGGCCGGTCGGCTCGGATTCTGGGTGCACCTGACGACCATGTCCGGCCCTGTCGTATTCAGCGTGCTGTGGGGTTTTCCGTACATGACGGACGGCCTGGGCTATTCGGACTCGCTGGCTTCGACGCTGCTGTTCGGGTTCGTGCTGGTGGGCAGCGTCGCGAGCCTGACCATCGGCGTGGTGGTCTCCAGGCGCCCGGCGACCCGCACTCCGATCGCAGTACTGGTAGCGCTCGGCTGTCTCGTCGGATGGATCGTGATCATCGCTTGGCCTGGCGGCAGGCCGCCGTTCGGCCTGATGGTGGCCGTGATCATCGTTCTGGCCATCGGCGGGCCCGCGAGCTCCGTAGCGTTCCTACTGGCCCGCGACTACAACCCTCGGCACCGCATCTCCACGGCGACGGGCATGGTCAACGTCGGCGGATTCGCCGGTTCTGTGGCGGGGATCTACCTCGTCGGCCAGATCTTGGACCTGGTCGACCCGGACGCGGCCCATCGATCGTTGACAGCGTTCCGGTGGGCCTTCGCGGCCGTGGCGCTGCTCACCGCATTCGGCATCTCCCGCATGGTGACCTGGTGGTTGCGTACCCGCGCGGAGGTGCTGCTGGCCGACGCGCGCGGCGAGAGTGTTCCGGTGCGCATCACCGCACATCGCTGGGAGTTGGTGGACGCCGTGCTGCTGGCCAGGGAGGCCGAACGGGCGCGGACGGCGACCGACGATGCACCGCCCGCCCCACCCGCGCCGCTCGCCCCACCCGACGCGCCGGAGCAGGCGTGAACGCGGCCGGTGTCGGCGGGCCGACCGGCTTGCTGCTGATCGACAAGCCCGGCGGCGTGACGTCGCACGACGTCGTGGCGCGTGTGCGCGCCATCCTGTCCACCCGGCGCGTCGGTCACGCCGGCACACTCGACCCCATGGCGACCGGTCTGCTGGTGGTCGCCGTGGGCCGAGCCACGAAATTGCTCGGCCATCTCGCCATGGCGGAGAAGTCGTATACGGCGACCATCCGGCTCGGTGAGTCCACGGACACCGATGACGCCGAGGGGAAGGTGATCTCGAGCCGCGACGCCTCTGCGCTCTCCCCGGACGACATCCGATCGGGTATGACGCCGTTCACCGGCGATATCGAACAGGTGCCCAGTTCGTATTCGGCGATCAAGGTCGGCGGCAGACGCGCCTACGATCTGGCCCGGTCCGGCCAGGACGTGGCGCTGGCCGCACGGCGGATCACCGTGGCACGCTTCGAACCGGTGGCGGCACTGCGCCGCGTCGAGGACTGCCTCGACGTGGACGTCGCCATCGACTGCAGTACCGGCACCTATGTCCGCGCCCTGGCGCGCGACCTGGGTGAGCGCCTCGGAGTCGGCGGGCACCTCACGGCACTGCGTCGAACCGCCATCGGCCCGTTCGAGGTCGCCGAGGCCATCGACGTGTTCCCGGACGGTGTGCTGCCGCGGGGCGAACCCCGCCCGCCCATCGGTGACGAGTTGCGAGCCCGGACCGGCAGCAGCGTCATGCCCGTCTCCACCGCGGTCGGTCGCGCGCTGCCCACGCGAGTCGTGGGCAGGGAACTGGCCGCGGACCTTCGCTTCGGGCGCCGGATTCCGGCAGCCGGCATCGTGGGGACGTACGCGGTCACCGACTCCGCGGGCGCGTTTCTCGCGCTGGTGACGGAGGATGGGCCCGTCGCGAAACCGGTCTTCGTCTGGAATGCGGAGTGAGGGGCTGCTGCGTTGCGCCGGCAGCTCCGGGACCTGCGTGGGGATCAGAGAATCGACTCGGCGTCCGGGTCTTTCGCGGTTCGCAGCAGCTGTGGTCCGTTGACCACCCCGTCGCTCGCGCCGAACACGGCTGGCGGAATGCGGTCGGAGTCGGTGTCCCGGGCGGCGGAATCGCCGCGGAAACCGCTGGCAGGCGCCATGTTCACGACGCATCCGAGGAGGCGCACCCCCGCCGCATCGAGCGCGTCGACCGCGCCGGTGACCTGAGCGAGCCTCGTCTTCCCGTATCGCACGACGATCACGGCGCCGTCTGCCTGGCCGGTCGCGATCGCCGCATCGGTGACCGGAAGCAGCGGCGGTGTGTCGATGACGATGACGTCGAACCGATCGCGCAGAGCGGCCAACAATTCCGTCATACCCGCCGACCCGATGGCCTGTGCCGGATCGCTCGGTGGCCGGCCCCCCGCCAGCAGGCTCAGGCCGTCGACCCCGCTGGTGTGCAGGCAGTCGTCCACCGCCGCCGTGCCCGCAAGGACGTCGGTCAAACCGTCCGTCGCCGCGAGTCCCCAGAGCCGTGTGACGCGCGGCCTGCGCAAATCGGCATCGACGAGCAGCGTCCGATGCCCGCCGTCCGCGAACGTCACTGCCAGGTTCGCGGCCGTCACGGATTTCCCTTCGCCGTACAGGGAGGACGTCACCACGATCACGCCGGTGCCGTCCGGCATCAGGCGGCCGCGCAGGTTGGTGCGCAGCTTTCGAAACGCCTCGGTGCGAGCCGATCGCTTGGCTGCACCGACCAGCAGCGGCGCCTTTCGGGCGTGCCGGTCGCGGCCGATGACTGCCAGCACGTCCGCGCCGGTCGCCGACCGAAGATCCATGGTGGACCGCACGGAGGTGTCCAGCGCCCGCCGCGCAATCGCGGCGCCCGCCCCGATCGCGAGACCGGCGGCGATGCCGATGCCCAGATCCAGTTTCACGCGCGGAGCGATCGGCCGCGGCAGCAGCGTCGGGCCCGACGTGACTTCGAGGCTCACCGTGGGGTCGATCGTCCGGATCATACGTATGAATTGGGTGGCGACCGAGCGGGTGGTCGTGAGCGCCTCGTCACCGGAGGAGCCGGTGACCGTCGCGGTGAGCAGCACGGTGTTCAGCGGGGACTCGCCCGAGATCGAGTCCGCAATGTCGGTGACCGACCGATCGCTGCCCGTGTCGTTCTTGATCATTTCGGCCAGTCTGTCGCTGGAAACCAGCCGGACGTAGGTCGCGACGCGCTGCTGGGCGTACTGGTCGCCCTGCAGCGGGCTGACTCCGGTGACCGGCGTGGTGTTCACGAAGAAGGTCACCGTGCCGGCGTAGACGGGTTGAGTGGTCGTAATGAGCAGCATGGCCGCCCCGGCGCCGATGATCACCGAGATGACGATCATCCACCAGCCGCGGGCCAGCGCTCGCAAGTACTCTCGCATGGTCATGCCGTGTCTCCCCTGCGCTGCGGGCCGGTCGGAGGCGCGGTCGCGATGCGGACGGTGGCTGACACCCCATGCTACCGGTGGAGCGCCGAACAGGCGTGCGGTCGACGCGGGCCCGTTCACGGCTGTACCCGGGATGTCGTCGGGGACGTCCGCCCCAAGGAGCGTCGAACGAAGGCCCAACTGAATGCCACGTCGGATCTGATCCAGTCGATGAGCATGCACGCCACCGCGAAATACGCGCCGGCGATCGCGACGCCGCACAGCACCTGCACGGCTGCCGGCACCGGAAGCATGCTTGCACCCCACGCCGCGACACCGCAGGGCAGCGCCACGGACCCGATGATGCGAGTCGCGTGCGTGAGGAGCGGCTTGGAATCGATGTGCACCGCGGACGCGACGTGCACCATGGCGATGAGCCACGAGACCACTGCGGCGATCGTGCACGCCACCGCCACGCCCAGCGCGCCCCACGGCACACCGCCGGCGATCAGCATCACCGTAATCGCGCCGGTGAGCAATCGTTGTCTCAGCAGTCGTCCCGATGCGCCTCGCGCCAGATAGGCCCAGTATGCGACCTGTGCGACCGAGCGGAAGATGCCGCCGATCGCCAGTACGGCCACCAACGGCGCGGCCGCCCGCCACTCGGTGCCGAACAGCAGGTCGACCACCGGCTCCGCGAGCCCCGCGATGATGGCGAAAACACCGGCCGTCACGTAGCACGCGATCACCTGTGCGCGCGCCAAGTACCGCAGGAACGTCGCATCGTCGTTCTGCACGCGGGCCAGCACCGGCAGGGCGACGCGTGTCAGCGGTGCATTGATCTTGTTGAGTGGAGCGAGCATGAGTTGGTAGGCACGGCTGTACAACCCCAGCGGGACCGCGCCCCATACTGCTCCGATGGCGATGTTGTCGACATTCTTCGTCGCGTAGGCAATGGCCTGCGTTCCCAATACGCCCGTTCCGAATTTGAGAAACGGCCTGATCGAGGCGCCGCGTACCGGAAGTCCTGGTAACCATTTTGTGCGCCACATGTACCCGGCCGTGAGCAGCGCTGCATAACTTGTCTGCTGGACGACAATCGCCCAGAATCCGAATCCGTCTGCAGCCAAGGCAATTGCGATCGAAACCGACAGTATCTGGGCCGAAATGCTCACGACACCCAATTCTTTGAATCGAAAGTCGCGAGCCATCATGGCGGAGTACTGGGCGCCCATTCCGCTGAACAGGAATATCGCAGCCAGAGCCGGGACGATGGGTGTCAGACGGGGCTCGCGGTAGGCGGCGACGACAAGCGGAGTCGATGCCACGACGATCCCGCTGCAGGCGAGACCCAGCGCCGTATTCGCCCAGAACAGATTCGTCTGCTGCGGTGCGGTGACGACCGGCGCTCGGATCGCAGCCATCGACAGGCCGAAGTCCTGGACGATCGACGCGATGCCCACGATGGCCGTCACCATCCCGACGAGACCGAAATCGGTGGGCGTCAACAGCCTCGTGAGGGCGATGACCGATGCCAGCTGCACCGCGGTCTGCCCGATCTGCACTGCCAGGGTGATGCCAGCGCCCCGGGCTGCGACGTCGCCCAGGTTCATGTGCGGCCGGCTTTCGCCGCGTGACGGCGGGCCCTTTCGGACGCCGTTCGGTGCCTGACGCCGCCGCTGCGCCGGGCGTATTCGGCATACGCGTAACCGCAGGAGCCGAGGAACATGCCCGCCCCGCGCACGGCCAGGCGGGCGCCGCGCGCGCGTCGTCCCCTGTTCGACGTGACTGCCCCCGCCAGCAGTTTCGCGCCGCCGGCGGCCAGTCGTGCCGCGCCGCCGGCGATGCCGGCCATGCGTGCCCGGGCGCGCCCCAGGTGCCCTCCGGCCAGAGCCAAGCGTATTCGCGGTGTGACGTTTCCTTGCCGGAACGCCTTCTGCAGCACCCATTGTCGCGTGAGCCGGGCGGGCGGAACGCGGTCCGCGACGATCGCGTCATCGCACCAGAGAATGACGCCGCCGCGACTCACGATCTGTCGTGTGAAGAGGGTGTCCGAGCCGCCCGTCAGCCCGAAGCCGTCGTCGAATCTGATGCCGAGAGCGCGCAGTTGGGCCACGTCGATCAACAAGTTGTTGGTCGCCGCGCAGTCGAGGGGTGTGCCGGTCGGCAATCGTCGCCGGGTGAAGAACCCGCCATCGAGGATCCAGGGCTCCGGGCGCCGAGGGAATTCGGACACCACGGGTCCGGCGATCGCCGCCGGACGTCGCCGGCGGTACAGCCGGAGCAGGTGCTCGAGCCAGTCGGCGGTGGGTCTCTCGTCGTCGTCCACGAAGATCAGCACGTCCGCTGCTGATGACTCGTCGATCGCTCGATTGCGCGCGGCCGCGATTCCGGGACGTGGCTCGTGGACGTAACGCAAAAGGCCGCTCGGCAGTCCAGCGGCGATCTGCAGCACGATCGGTCGCGCGTCGGCTCCGGGGTTGTTGTCCACGACGAGGACCGAGGCGCCGGGATGCCCGTCGCGCGCCGTGAGCAGTGCACGGACCGTGTCGTCGAGGCCATCGGTGCGCTGATAGGTGAGCACCGCTATCACCGCCCGAGTCGGCCATTCGGCCGAATGGGGAAAGGTGGCGGTCGGCTCCGTTCCATCAATGCTGCGCATGTCGTTCCCATCTGCTACGCCGCGTGCATCGAATCGAAATATGATGCAAACGGGGTGTAGTATTGAGGCGCAGTTCTGCCGCGCTTCTGATGCGATTCACGCAGCAACGAAATGTATTGCCGCCTCCATATTTTCGTCGTACTATTGGGCTCCGACCGTTGCTGTTGTGCAGGTATTCCCTATGGGCGCGATCATGATCGTTCGGAGAGGGTGGCAGGGCCAGATGAATGTCGATATCCCGAATCGTCCGGCCGTGGTCATTGCGATGGCCACCTATCGCCGCCCGGGACCATTGTTTGCCGCCATCGAGGCGCTCTGCGATCAGGCGATGAGCGTCGATCCGACAGCCGAGATCGTCGTCGTGGACAACGACCCGGACGGGGGAGCGCGTGCCACCGTCCGTCGGTTCGCCGATCGTGGAGTGCGGTACGTTCATGAACCGCTCCCCGGCATCTCGGCGGCGCGCAATAGAGCGATGTCGGAGGCCCGCAATGCCGATGCGCTGGTGTTCATCGACGACGACGAGCTTCCCGCCGACGGGTGGCTGCGGGCACTGGTCGGCGCCTGGCAGGCATGGGGCGACGCCGCCGTGGCGGGTCCGGTGGAACACGTGTTCGGCGGGCCGATCGATCCCTGGATCGCCGCGAGCGGCGTATTCGAACGGCGGCGCCGGCCCTCCGGCTCGGTTGTCCGAGGAGCCGCGACCAGCAACCTGCTGCTGGACGTGCGGCAATTGCGAGAATACGGTCTCGTATTCGATCCCCGGTTCGGAATCAGCGGGGGGAGCGACACCATGCTCACCCACAGCCTCACGAAGCGCGGCGCGCGGATCCGATGGTGCGATGACGCGCCGGTGATCGAGCATGTCGATCCGGCGAGGATCTCGCGGAGCTGGGTCCGGTTTCGCATGCTACGCACCAGCAACGGGTGGTCGCGGACACAGATCCTGCTCGCCGATACATCGCTCGGCCGCGTCGGCACGAAGGTGTCGCTCGCTGGGAAGGCGACGCTGCTGGCCGCCCGCGGTGCCGCTCGGTATGTATCGGGCGTCCTGGGCGGCGGCGTCCGGCAGCGGAGTCGTGGCGAACGCGACCTGTGGAGCGGATTCGGCATGGGACTTGCATGCATCGGCATCGCGAAGTACGAGTACCGACGACGCGTTGCGCACCGTGCTGCGCCGCGCAGGGGGCTGCCGGCCGGCTGAAGCGACGGCGCGTCCGGGCGAATGAGCGGGGCCGCCGATGTCGGCGAAGGTCAGCACGGCGAGTGGAACCAGGACGAATGGCAGCAGTGCCATGTTGTCGACGACCGACAGCGACACTTCCAGCAGGCAGGTCCCGGCCAGTGCCACCATGAACAGGACTCCGAAGACGGACTCGGTGGCCGCAAGCCGTACGGCAGCCCGGGAGGCCAGCAGCAGAGCGATTGCGGTCAGGACGGCATAGCACAGACCGCCCGTGACGAGCAGCTGCACGAGTTGGTTGTGGCCGTGAAAGGCGGTGGACATGATCGACGAGGACGTCGCAGCGAGCCTGCGGTACCAGTCAGCGCCTTCACCGAGCCATGGCTGCTGCTGCCATGCGGGCAGGCTCGACTGCCAGATCAGTCCCCGACCGCTGTACGCGGACGGGGAGTGCGTGACGAACGGCAGGACGCATACGGCGCCGAAGGCCGCCGCGATAGCCGTCGAACCCGCCGCCCGCCGTGTCCGGTGGCGGGTGGAGACGACGAGCGCGGCGGCGCCCGTGATGGCCAGCGCGTAGAGCGAGGATCTCGACGCGGTCCACACGACGGTGAAGACGGCCAACGCGGTGTAGCAGTGCCGCACCGCCGTCACCCGGAGCAGGGCGATGGCGGGCAATCCGAGGACCACCAGTTGGCCGAGATTGTTCGGCTGGGTGAGAAAACCTGTCAGCATTCCCGACGGGATGATCTGCTTGTCTGCGGCGATCACGGTGCCGTCCGCGGTTCGAAACAGTGCGGACGACGGGCGGAGTAGCGCCATCGAGATGGAGATCAGACAGGCGAGGGCGGTGAGGTGCGCCATGATGCGCAGGCTCGACGGCCCCGGCGACAGTACCCAAATCGTGACGGTGAGTACCGGGTAGAGCATGGCGTCGCCATTGGGCGCGCGTCCGGTGTACAGGTCCCGCAGCACCAGGAACACCCACGGGGCGAGGAAGACGGTGAGCGCAATGATCGATCGGCGGCGACCGTCCGCGACGCCACCGGCGATCAGCAGGGCGCAGAAGGCGAATACGACCGCGCGCAGCAGGTTCTGGGTCATCGACGCGGTCGCGGTGTAGCCGCCGTAGTCGACGCCGGCGGACCGGCGATGCTTCGGTGCGACGAGGCTCTGGATGACACGAGGAAGTACGACCCAGGCCCAGAGCAGGGTCAGCAGGATGCTGGTCCGCCGATCGACCGATATGCGGGTGGGACAGGGGATTTCCCCACGGATCGCCTCGGTCTGCGACCGGGCGTCAGCCGGCCGGCTGACGGAGTCAACCGGTCGGCCGGCGGTGCCCGTCGTCCTCGACATGCCGGGCCCGCTCACGGTCCCGTTGTGGTGACGGTGAGGTTGTCGTAGGTGATGACGGATGGTGTGTTGGTGGCGGATCCGGAGAGGTAGCCGATGACGCCGACCGTGGCGGGGCCGGTGATGGGTCCGGTGGTGTCGCTGGCGGTCAGTTGCCAGGTGGCTGGTTCGGTGTCGCCGGCTTTCCAGACGTTGGCCGATAGTGCGACCGGTCCGGTGCCGGTGACCTGCAGGTGGGTGCGCAGGACGTCGTTTGCGCCGGCGGTGAGTCCGGGGATGGTGGCCGCGTTGAGTGCGGTTTCGGTTCCGTTGTCGGTGCGGATCAGATACAGGCGCACGGATCCGTCGGCGGCGAGTCTGAGTTTGGCGCTGTAGAAGGTGGACGAGGTGCGTCGGACCATCAGTGAGGAGTAGATGCCGCCGCCGGTGACGGTCTGGCCGGCGGATGCGTCGATGTAGGCGTCGACGTCGCCGCCGGATACCGAGCCGAGGACGGCGGTGCCGCTGCGGCCCGCGGTCGCGATGGTCATCAGTCCGGTCCCGCCGGCGACGGAGAAGGAGACTCCGGACCCGGTGGTCGACCAGGCGCCGCCGGTGTCGGCGGTTCCCCATCCGGAGGACACCGACCGGCCGAACGCGTCCTGGGCCAACGGCTGCGTGGTGCCGCTCGACACCGACACCGTCCGCGTCGCAGCAGTCGACACCGCCCCCAAACTATCCGTCACCACCAGGGTCACCGGATAGGAGCCGTCCGCCGCATAGGTGTGTGACGGCGCCGCCCCCGTGGACGTGGCACTATCGCCGAAGTCCCAGGCGTAGCCGGTGATCGTCGCACCACCCGACGCGGTGGAACCGGAGCCATCGAAGCTCGCTGTCAATCCCGACACCGACGGGGTGCCGATCACCGCCACCGGATCTGCGTGCACAGGGGCGCCGGCAGTGGTGACGGTGAGGTTGTCGTAGGTGATGACGGATGGTGTGTTGGTGGCGGATCCGGAGAGGTAGCCGATGACGCCGACCGTGGCGGGGCCGGTGATGGGTCCGGTGGTGTCGCTGGCGGTCAGTTGCCAGGTGGCTGGTTCGGTGTCGCCGGCTTTCCAGACGTTGGCCGATAGTGCGACCGGTCCGGTGCCGGTGACCTGCAGGTGGGTGCGCAGGACGTCGTTTGCGCCGGCGGTGAGTCCGGGGATGGTGGCCGCGTTGAGTGCGGTTTCGGTTCCGTTGTCGGTGCGGATCAGATACAGGCGCACGGATCCGTCGGCGGCGAGTCTGAGTTTGGCGCTGTAGAAGGTGGACGAGGTGCGTCGGACCATCAGTGAGGAGTAGATGCCGCCGCCGGTGACGGTCTGGCCGGCGGATGCGTCGATGTAGGCGTCGACGTCGCCGCCGGATACCGAGCCGAGGACGGCGGTGCCGCTGCGGCCCGCGGTCGCGATGGTCATCAGTCCGGTCCCGCCGGCGACGGAGAAGGAGACTCCGGACCCGGTGGTCGACCAGGCGCCGCCGGTGTCGGCGGTTCCCCATCCGGAGGACACCGACCGGCCGAACGCGTCCTGGGCCAACGGCTGCGTGGTGCCGCTCGACACCGACACCGTCCGCGTCGCAGCAGTCGACACCGCCCCCAAACTATCCGTCACCACCAGGGTGATCGCCTTGCCGCCCGGGGTCGTGTAGTCGTGCGTGGTGGTCGCGCTGGTGGTGTCCTGTGTCGGGCTTCCGTCGCCCCAATCCCAGGTGTATTTGGTAAGTGTCGCGGAGCCGAACGCCTGTGACGCCGATCCGTCGACCGATACGGACATGTCCGTCGGCGTGGCGGTGAACGATGCGGTCGGCGGCTGCTGCACCGTGACCTGGTTCGTCACACTGGCCGTCGCGTTCGCGCTGTCCGTGACGGTCAGCGTCACCGGATAGGTGCCACCCGAGGCGTAGGTGTGGTTCGTCGTCTGGCCGGTGCCGATCGCCCCGTCACCGAATTGCCATGCGTATGAGGTGATGGTGCGGCCCGAACTGGCGGTCGACCCGCCGGCGTCGAAGTCCACGGTCATGTCGTGCGCTGCGGATGTGAAGGCGGCGGTCGGTGCGGTGCCGCTGCCCGCGGCGTAGTGCTGCTGCACGGTCGCCGCGCTCAGCACGCCGGTGTAGATGGCGACGTCAGCGATCTGGCCGCCGAAGTACGGCGCACCGCTCCACGACGTGTCGCCGCCGACCCGCCAGTAGCCGACGTAGTCCTGCGCTGCGGTCTGCGGATTGGTGGCCACGTTCTGGCCGTCCAGGTACAGCGTCATCCCCGCAGGTCCTTGGGTGGCGACGACATGGTGCCATTGCCCGTCGTTGTAGGTCCCGGGGCTCGTGGCGACGTTCGCAGAGCCGGTCCACACGCCGAAGTTGATATGGCCCCCGGCGTCCATATAGATGTGCCGGTCGTAGTTCGAGGAACTGCCGGACGCGGCATTGCCCAATCCCATGATCTTGCCGCCCGCGGTGGTCGTGGTCTTGAACCAGGCCTCCTCGGAGTACACGGTCGGATTGTTGACGGTCGCGTTGGCCACGACGACGCCGGAGTTGCCGTCGAACTGCGGGGCAAACGATCCGGCCAGCAGGCCTGGGCTACCGGGGGAGACGCCGCCCTGGTAGGTGCCACTGTTGTCGTGTGCGGTCGAGTCGACCGCGGTGGTCGAGCCGGTGCCCTCACCGAGCCGCCAGAACAGGTACGGGCTGCTGGCGTCGATCAGCGTGCCGTAGCTGTCCGCGATTCTGACCTGGTGGCTGACGGCGTCCGCGGCTCCGCCGCTGTCGGTCACTGTCAACATGACCGTGTAGGGGCCGCCGGCCTGGTAGGTGTGGTTCGCCGTGGCTCCGGTGGCCGTGCCGCCGTCCCCGAATGTCCAGGCGTAGCTCGCGATGGGGCCTTCGGTGTCTGTCGACGTGCTGCCGTCCACGGAGACGATCATGCCGCTCAGCGAGCTGGTGAAGGCCGCTGTCGGCGGCGTGTTGGGCTGATTCCCTGTGGCCAGCGTGTACTGGTCGGCGATGTCCGTGGCGGATAGCGCCGTGGAGTACACGGCGACCTCGTCGATGGTTCCGGCGAAGTAGCTGCTGCTCGGCTGGTTCGGCCAGGCGTTGAGGTTGTCGCCGCCGACCCGCCAGTATCCCGCGTAGTTCTGTGCGGTCGTGTAGGCCGGATTCGATCTGACGAGCGCGCCGTCGACGTACAGCCGCATTCCGGCCGGCCCCTGCGTCGCGACCACCTGATGCCACTGGTTGTCGTTGTAGGTGCCGGCGCTCGTCACGAGTTGGAACGCCCCGGCGTAGGTGCCGAATGCCAGATGACCGTCGTTGGTCATGTAGACCTGCCGGTCGTAGCTGGTCGAGTCTCCGCTGTTCGCGTTCCCGAAGCCGATGATCTTGCCTCCGGCCGACGTTGCGGTCTTGAACCATGCGGATGCGGTGTAGACCGTGGGGTTCGTGGCCTGCGTCGTGCTGGCGAGATACGCGTTGGTGCCGTTGAATTGCGCCGCGGTGTCGGCGACGCCGCTCAGTGCGCCGGGCTGGCCGAAGACGACCGAGCCATGCACGACACCCGGGTTGGCGTACGCGCCGGAGTCCGCAGCGGTGGAGGACCCGATGGGGTCACCGAGCCGCCAGTACAGATCGGGATCGTGGTTGTAGACGTTCTTGCCGTAGTCGTCGCTGGGCACCGGCGGCAGACCTGCGATCGTGTACCCGGCGGTCAGATATTCATTGCGCACTGTCTGCGCCGAGAGCGCGGTCGGGAAGATTGCCACATCGTCGATGCTTCCGCCGAAGTAGTCGCTGGTGGGCCTGTTGGGCCAGCCGTTCAGGTTGTCGCCGCCGACCCGCCAGTAGCCGCTGTATTCCTGAGCCGAGGTGACGGAGCTCAGGGCAGCCACCTTCAGTCCGTCCATGAACAGCGTCATCCCGCCGGCGCCGAGACTGGCCACCACCTGGTGCCAAGCGCCGTCGTTGTAGGCCTTGCTGGTGCCGACCGTCTGCGCCGAGCCGGGGTAGACGCCGAATCGGATCCGGCCGCTGTTGTCCATGTAGATGTGCCGGTCGTAGCTGCTGGAATTCCCGGTTGCCGCGTCGCCGAATCCGACGATCTTGCCGCCCGCACTGGTCGTCGTCTTGAACCACGCGCTGATGGTGAAGGTGCTCGGTCCGGAGCTCGCGGTCTGGCCGGCCACGAAGCCGGCGGAGGTGCCCGAGAATCCGGAGGCCGTGTCGGAGTCGCCCACGATGGCGCCCGTGATGCCGCGGGTCACTCCGGACGCGGCGACCCCGTCGTTGAAGCCCGCCCAGTCGGCGACGGCGGTGCCGGAAGCCTCGTCGAGTCGCCAGAACGTGGTGGCTCCGTCATCGATGACCGCCGCCGCGTAGGCGCTGATGGGCGTCGTGGTCACGGTGACCGACACGGGCGCGGTCACGTTCACGTTGCCATCCGGATCGGATGCGTAAACCCGGTACGTGTGGGTGCTTCCCGGGGCCAGGCCGGTGTCGAGATACCCCATGGTCGGTCTGTTCCAGAACGTCGAATCCGCCGTCGTGGTGAATACCGGGCTCGCAGTATTGCCGTCCCGGACGACCTTGTACGTCAGCGTCAGGTCGTCGCGGTCCCAGTTCGCCGGGAATGCGAGGCGAGCGGTGCCGGGCTGGATCGATCGACCGGACAGCGGCCAGAACGTGCCGCCGTGCCGCGGACCCTCCTTGTTCGGCGCGCTGGTGGGGACAGCGAACCGTACCAGGCCCTGCTGGCCGACCGAGTTGACCTTCATGAACTCTCCGCCGTACACGACGTACTTGGAGTTGCTGCTTACCGTCCAGGTCGCCTGGTTCAGCCCCGTGAACGTGCCGATGGTGAAGTCGGGGAACCAGTCGTAGACCGACGGGCTCGGCGTCCCGTACCAGTCCTTGTAGGTGCTTCCGAGGTATTGGCTGTGGCCGAGCGTTCCGGTGGTCTCGGTGGAGAACGCCATGGCGTGCCGCATGTTCGTGGCCCACGGATTCGACTGTGGGAAGCCGCCGACGGTGCCGCAGTAGTGGGCGTGGCTCACCGTGTACAAGGCGGCGCCGTTGGACGAGATGCTCGGCGTGTCACCGTGGCAGTCCTCGACCCAGTTGATGTCGCCGCTGTTCGGTTGCGCGGAGAACGCGCCCTCCAGATTTCCGTCGGCCAGGGAACCGAATACGTACCCGCTGCCGTAGATTGCGTTGTTGTCCGCGGCGAGCCCCAGGATGGCGGCGTTGGGTCCCGCGTTCCGGACGACGTTCCCCGCCGCCCAGGGCAGCAGGGTGCCGTTGGTGGAGTCCAAGGAGGCGAGCCCGTAAGCCGGGGCGCCGTTCGCTGTGGTGAATGCGCCGCCGGCGATCAGCCTGCTGCCATCGGGCGTCAGGACCATGGCATTGACTCTGTCATTGGTCGTCGGAGCCCATCCCAGGACGGCGCCATCGGATGCCCGTGCGGCGGCCAGGTTGTCCCGTGCGACTCCGCCGACGGTGGCGAATTTCCCGCCGAAGTACACAGTCGTGTTAGTGGGTGCGATGGTGCGCACCGCGTAGTTCGTGTTGGGATGGAAGCCGCTGACGAGACTTCCCGTCGCCGTGTCGAACGCCGCGATCCCGCCGCGGCTCTGCCCGTTCACGCTGGTGAAGTCGCCGCCGATGTAGAGCCTCGACCCGTCGGGGGAGACCGCGGCCGCCAATACCTGGCCGTTCACGTTCGGATTGAACGATGTGATCAAGGCGCCGGTCGTCAGGCTGTACGCAAGCAGGTTGTTACGGGGAGTCGTGTTCACACCGGGTGCTGCACCGGCCGGTCTGGCGTTCGAGAACTGCCCGCCGGCGTAGACAGTGTTGCCGTTGATGGCCTGGGCCCACACGACGCCGTCGATCTGGACGGTCGGTAGTGCGTCGGCCGTCGCCATGCCCGCGGTTCGTTGTGCGACGGGCGCGGGCCCCGGTAGTAGGTCCGCCGCGGCCGACGGCGCGGCTGCTGCGATCGCGGTTGCCACGACGAGCGCCGATGACGCCGCCACGGTCAGGATGGCACGTCCGATTGCACGGCAGGTAGTCATCGGGATTCTCCCCTGTTGATGGGCGCTGTTTATTGGGCGCTGCCGACGAAGAGCACGGTCGGTGTCTGAGCGGCGTAGCTGAATCGAATGCTGATGGGATTGCGCTGGTCCTGCGGGATCGTGAATACGTACACGCCGCTGGCCTCGTGACCGGGTGCCAGTGAGCCCGACATCGGGGCGGCGGGGCTTCCGCTGACCTGGACGGCTCTGCTGCCGTCGGCTCCCAGCACATCGACGATGGCGTTGTCGAGGTCGATGGCGGCACTGCTGGAGTTGGTGATGTGCACGGTGACCGCGATGCCCGGTCCGGCGATCTCGCCGGGGAAGCGCGCCTCGGTGCTCACCGCGTGGACGTCCGTCACCTGAACCGTCACCCCCACGTCGGGTCGCGCCGGTGCGGTCAGGGCGGCAGCCTGCATGGTGACCGGTGTCACCGCCGGGACCGTCTCGTGGATGTTGCCTGGGCCGGACGGTGCGACGGGCGTGGTCGGCGGGGGTCGCAGTGCGCTGGTGACTACCGGTTTGGTGCTGGTCCGCGGCGACGCGGTGGGCGTCGTGGTCGTCTGCGGGGGGACCTTCGACGTAGCCGGCGGTGTCGTGGCGGGCGCGGCGCTCCGGCGCGCGGACGCCGTCGTGGTCTGCGGTGCGCTGGAGCCCGTGCGGGCGGCACTGCTGTCGGTGGCGTGGGACGTGCGGGTGCCGGTATTCGGGGCAGCGGCCACGGATCGACTGCTGGCCGGTGAGATCGCACCGGCATTGCCGGGGGTCGTCACACCGTGGGCTTCCGCCGACGCGGCGACCGGGCCGGCCGACGGTGTGGCGCCCGAGGTGCAGCCCGCCACGGCCGTGATCGCCACGGTCGCCGTGAGCACCACCCACAGAACCGGATGAACGCCGAGGCCGTTCGAGCGGCGCTTCATGCCGACTCCTCGACCGTCTCCAAGGCCGTGTGGTACCTATCGGCGGACGCAGCCCCGGCGTGCCCGGCCGGTCTCGCGGGATCTGCCGATGCGCTGCGAGTCGCCGCGCGGATGGCCCGTCGCGAGGCGAACATGCCCACCAGGAGGCCGAACGCCCCGGACAGCGACCACACCAGGAACCCGGTCGACAGGGCCGGAAGTGCCGAGGCTGCGACGTCCTCCGCAGAGGCGGAGGTCGCCGCCAGCATCGCGGCAGCACCGATGAGGATCACTCCGACGAGCAAACTGGCAGATCCGACGCGACTGGACAACACGCACCCCCGGGGGTTCACGTACATGACGCCAGCGGGCGGTTGTCACCGCAGGGCACCGTGTACTCGGTGCCCTGATCCTGCGGTGGGACGCGCCCCTCCCATAACCCCCAAAGTTAGGGTGCCCGGCCGGCGCGGTGACGGAGCGAGGTCAGTGCGCAGCAGCGTCCAGACGACGCATCTCGCGGAACCATCGCATGAGCCCGATGGCCAGCAGGGCGACGTTCAAGGCGACCAGCGCCGAATAGAACGGGATGAACACCGCAGGTAGCCCCCATAGCAGGAACATCCAGCAGTGCAGACCGTAGTCGGCCGGCAGCACTGCCAGCGACTGCCATTTCTGGCGTCTGGTGCTGCCCTCGGTTGCCGGCCGCGATCGGTCGCCGGTGGCAGCTCGGCGGAGTTGTTCCGAGAGGATCAAGGTGAAGAAGAACACCGAGGACTCGACCGTGAACGCGAGCGGCACGAGGAGCAGCGCGTCGCTCGGCAGATCGAAGAAGCGATACCAACCGATCAGCACGGCGACGTGCAGTGACGCCATCTTGATGCCGTCCACGACATGGTCCAGCCATTCGCCGGACCAGGTGCCGCCGCCGCGCAGACGGGCGAGCTGGCCGTCGGCCGAATCGACCGCGTATCCGAGCGCGAGCAGGCCACTGACGAGCACGCCCAACCCGATGCCCGCGGGGGCGACGGCCACCATCCCGATGCCCGCGAAGGTGAGGACGGCGCTGACCGCCGTGACCTGATTCGGGGTCATGCCGAGCTTGTATGCGGCGGCGGCGAGACGCCGGCCGATCGGACGGTTGAACCACCGGGAGTAGGCACTCACCCCGACGCTGCTCTTCTGCGCAGCCGATAGTCGGCGGACTATGTCGGTGAACGATCCCTCCGGCGACGGTGCGCGTCCGATATTCGATGACATCGCGGCCCCTCCTCTCCGGAGGTCGGCACGTCGAAGGGCTGGCGCGCGCGACGATGTGTCAGTGAACCACAGAGCTGACGCAGACGACCAGTGCCGAGGTTCCTCGAGCCCCCGGCACTGGTCGTTCCCTGTGGTCAGCGGTGCAAGCGTCAGGGAATCGTGACCCGGACGTTGTCGAAATCGACGTAACCGGTGCGACTTCCGGCCCAGTCCAGCGTGGCGCCGCCGCGGAAGACGGACCAATTCAGGTAGTTGATGTGGACATCACTGCGGGTGCGGTAGACGAAGGCGTTGTCGTCGACGGTCAACTGACCGTCGAACCAGCCGCGCAATCGGCCGTCGCTCTTGCCGACGGTGTTCATGGTGTAGCACTGTTTGACGTCGTGCCAGCGACCGGCAGCGAAGGCCTGGTTCCAGGGCACATTGTCGCCGTACTGGCTCTTCTGGCCGGGGTGGTACATGTAGCTCACCGCCATGTTCGCCGCCTTGACGAAACTGTACGACCCGGCACCGAGCCACATCATGCGACCTGACCACCCGTCGGAGGTCGCGTTCCCGCCGGTCGGCGCGCCCGGACTGACCCCCGGTGCCACGCCGGACAGGCCAGGAAGTTTGCCGCCCAGGGACCAATCGAAGTTCGCATCGAATCGGATCCGATAGGAGACGCAGGCCGAGTCGATCTGTCCCGGCAGCTTGGCGAAGAGCACCACACCATGCTGGCCGTCCGGCTTGCTGTGGATCGTTCCCTTGTCCAGCGTGACGCGCAGTGCCTGTCCGCTGCTGCCGTCGGCGATGATCGACATGTCCTTGTAGGCCGGCGCCCAGGTGCTCACGTCACCCATCTCCGCGGCGAAGTTGCTCGGGACGACCGGTCCGACGGGCTGCCCCTCGAACTGGGCGTTGATCAGTGTCGTGCCACCATCCGGGGCCGGGGCCGACGTGGTCTTGGTGGTCGTGGCCGGAGCAGTCGTAGTGACCGGAGCGCTCGTGGTTGCCGGGGCGCTCGTGGTGGCCGTCGCAGTCGTGGTCGCGGTGGGCTTCGCCGCCGCGGGCTTGGTGGTCGACGGCTTGATCTTCACCGTCGCCTGCGGCTTCGCCTGCGGCTTCGCCTTCGCGATGCGGGCAGCTTTGGCGGCCGCTGACGTGGTGGCCGCGGTCGGCGGCGCGGCCTTGCTACTCGGCTTCGGCGCCGTGGTGACGCGCGGCGCGGTCGCTGTCGTCGTGGCGGTTGCCGGTCGCGTTGTGGTGCTCACCCTGGCGGTCCGAGACTTCGCACTGGAGTCGTATCCCGGCCGCACGACGCGCAGCCGGTCCACAACCGGTCCGGTCTTCGGGAGCGCGATTGTCGAACGCAGCAGGCTCGCGGCGGCCGGGCCGGTGGTCCAGGACACCCGCGATGTCGTGGACGACGGCCGGGACCACGTGGTGGCCGGAGCGGTCGGCCGGACGGTCGCCGAATCCGTCGATCGGAACGCCGTGGTGGCGTCCGCGGATCCGGTGGACAGCAACCGCAGCGAGGTAGGGATCGCAGCGACGGCGAGCGCCGTGGCTATCACTGCGGTCGCGCGGCGCCATCGCGGTGCGCGGAGGGCAAGTCGGTCCGGTCGCCGGTGTTGACGCACTGAAATAGTCCTCCACTCTCGGTCGCCAGCCCGATGACGCATTCGGCATGCGGCATGTCGGATAGGGGCAACGCTCCGGGACCCGGGTTGGGCCATCGTGAGCCGACGCTGGCAACCAAGGACGCTATCGCACGCGTCCCTGCAGATGGGAGGCATTATTGGACCAAACAGAACAAGCCGGCCAAAGGCGGTGAATGTAGCGAATCGTGTCGATCTCGGTGGGTGACATTCGGGCCTGCGATCCCACGCGGGCGGCTGACACGCGGCTGCTCGGCGGCTCCGTCACGAGGCGCGGCGAGGACAGGAAGCCTGGCAGAAGAGTGAAGTTGCACGGTGTTCGGGCAGGCGACAATAGTGGGACCCACCACTGTGGGATGGGTCACACCCTCGCGTGTCGCGCACTCGGGAGGATTCGAAGTGCGCCGAAGTCAGCGTCGCCGGTCGGACCTCCACTCGATGAGCACCGCGATGAGGAACCGGATGTTGCCCACGAGGTACCGACGCCACAGCCGCCGCGGCTCCGACACGAGGCGGAAGAGCCATTCGAATCCGGAGCGCTGCATCCACATCGGCGCTTCCCGCTTCGCACCCGCAGCGAAATCGAAGGCCGCGCCGACGTTGAGCACCGGGACGCCGAGGGCCGTAGCCAATTCATCGCCCGCGTAGTCCTGTTTGGGTGTTCCGAGGCCCACCCACACCAGGTCCGGTTGTGTCGGCCGGATGCGTTCGATGCAGTCCCGGAGGTAGTCCTCGGTCAGGGGTGCAAATGGCGGGGCGTATTCGCCGACTATCCGGACTCCGTCATACCGGTTGGTGAGCATGGGCGTGAGCTGCGCCAGTACAGCAGGGGATCCGCCGAGCAGGTAGTGACGGAGCTTCGCCGGTATGCCCTGCCGCATGACTTCGCCGAAGAATGACGGCCCGCGGATCCGATCGGCCACCGCGTCTGCTCCGCGGAGCTTCAGCAACCACGCGACGGGCATTCCATCGGGCAGGTTGATGCCGCGCTGCATCAGCAATGACCGGTATCCGGAATCGCGGTGCGCCAATGCCACGTTCCACGCATTGAGGAACCGGATGTTCACTCCCCGGTGTGTTCCGGCAGCAAGGGAGACGACCCAATCGACGGTCTCGTGGAACTCCGCGGCGCGGAAAGGCACACCGCCGATGCGATGTTCGGCCGTTCCGGGCGCCCCGGTGACGTGCACACTCATCGCGGCACCGTGACACTTCTGTACACCTCGGAGATGCGACGCAGCCACGCTTGCTGGGAGTACTCGTCCTCGAATCGCCGGCGTGCGATCGCCGAAGTCTCGGCAAGGTGCGCCGTCACGGACGCCATGCCGGCTGCGAGGGTCGTGAAATCATCGATGGCGACCCCGGTGTGGGCCGTGGCGACGTCATCGGCGACCGCGTTCGTCCCGATCGCCAGCGCCGGCCGCCCGGCTGCCAGTGCCTCCACGTAGGCCAATGCGGGTGCGGACTCGCGCCAGCGACTCGGGAAGACCAGGGCGCGGCAGTCCGCCAGAAGCTGGTCGACGCGCTCGCGTCCAACCTGTCCGACGAATCGGATGTTTTTGTGCGCAGCGGATTGTTCCAGCTCGACCGCCATCGGTCCGGTGCCCACGACGACCAATTCCTCCGAGTCGGGCCACCGTTCGATCAGGCCATCGATGCCTTTGCCGGCTTCCAGCCGGCCCACGAACAGCCATGGCGCGCCGGGGTGGGGGGCGGGCGCCGGTCCGCCGTCCGTCGCGAAGTTCGGTACGACCCGAAGCCGGTGCTCGAGGTCCGGACGCGCGCCGGCGAACGTCGAGCGGCTGCGCGGCGCGAGGGTGACCAGCGCTGCTGCGTGGCGCAGAATCGGGTTGGCTCGGCCGTGGTCGCGGGTCGCCACCGCCAGGGGCACGGTGGCCGCGGGGCTGTGCCGATAGCACCGGTGGGCGACCGAGCGCAGCGAGCCGGCCGTCAGGCATTCCTCGCAATCGTGACCGTCCCTCCAGAGCGTTCCGGCACTGCAGAAGGCCCTGAAGTTGTGCAGCGTGGCGACGATCGGCGCAGGACAGTCGGGGATCCACGACGTGCCGAAATTGGGGAACAGGTTGTGCACGTGGACGACGTCTGGCCGGAATTCGACCAGCTGTGGCTGCGGGCTCGGCCCAAGACCCGTCGTCACCGTGGCGGCTGCCCGGATGGCCGACCCTCGCCGCCGCGCGGCGTCGTCGGTGCTGCGGCTCACCAGCAGCACGCGATGGCCGGCCGTCCGCAGCGCGTCCACCTGCAGGTTGACGGCAATGTTCTCTCCGCTCGGCATCGCCGAGGAGTAGTAGCTGTGCACGACCGCGATGCGCATGGCAGCTGCTCCCGCCCGTGTCAGCGTGGAACCCCGGCGAGGGGTCTCGCCGCTGTGACGGCCGGCCCTCGAGCGGCGGCGACCGGAATACGGATCCCCATTCCCGAGTAGTCGAGTCCGGCGGCCAGTACCGGGATCGGATCGAGGATGTTCCTCGTGTCGATGACGGCGGTACCCACCATGGCTGCTCGGACAGAGGTGAAGTCGGACTGGACGAACTGGGGCCATTCGGTCGCCACGATGAGCACCGATGCGCCTCGACATGCCTCGTAGCGATCGGTGCACACGGTGAGCCCTGCCACCGGTTCGGATCGCGCCGGGTCGTAGGCGCGCACCGCGACACCCGCCCGGCGCAGGTCGTCCGCGATAGCCATGGCCGGTGAATCGCGCAGGTCGTCGGTGCCGGCCTTGTAGGTCAGCCCCCATAGCGCCACCGTGGCGGCCGTCCCCTGCACCCCGATCGCGGCCCGGACGCGCCGCACGATCGATGTGCGCTGCACCTCGTTGACGCGGATGGCGGCGCGCACCAGACCCAGGTCGACGCCGTTGTCGATTCCGATCCGGACGAGCGCCTGCGTGTCCTTCGGGAAGCAGGACCCGCCCCAACCGGGGCCGGGTCGAAGGAATGCGTTCCCGATCCGGCGGTCGGCACCCATCCCGCGCGTGACGTCCCGGATATCAGCGCCGGTCGCGTCGCACAATCGGCTTATCGAGTTGACAAAGCTCAACTTGGTCGCGAGGAATGCGTTGGACGCGTACTTGATGAGCTCCGCCGAACGGACGTCCGTCGTGATCACGTCGCTCAGCAACGCCGAGTACAGACCACCCACCGCTGCGGCGGCGTCGGGGCTGCGGGAGCCGATCACGATGCGGTCGGGCCGGAAGAAGTCCGTCAGCGCGGTTCCTTCGGCCAGGAATTCGGGATTGGAGACGACGGCAATGTCCGGGCGCGCCAGCCGCTGCCCGACCATGTCGGCCGTGCCCACAGGAACCGTGGACTTGGTGACGACAATCGATCCGTGGGGCAGTGCGGCGCCGACCTGTGCGGCGGCCTCGAGCACATGGTGGAGATCGGCCTCACCGCCGGCGCCCTGCGGCGTCGGCACGCACAGGAAGACGAAATCGGCGTCCGCGACGGCCGCGACGGTGTCGGTGGTGAACCGGAGTCGCTCGGCGCGTTGCATGCGGCTGACCAGCTTCGGCAGGCCCGGCTCGAGAAACGGCACCCGCCCTGCTTCGAGCTGGCGCACCTTCCAGGCGGCTGAATCCGCGCCGACCACGTCATGGCCCAGCCAGGCCAGACCGGCGGCCACCGTCAGTCCCACGTAACCGGTGCCGATCACGCAGACCCGGATGCCGCTCGGAGGTTGCTCCGCAGCAAGTATTCGATCGATCCATGTCGTCATGCCTTCTCACCGTTCTGTTCGATTCGGTCACCGGTCAGGGATGGTGCTGGTGGGAGTCGGGCGACCGGACGCGTGTGGACCACTTGCCGACGAGCGGTCGGCCACGGCTTCGCATCTGCGCTCGATGCGTCCGCCCGTCGCGGCTCGGAGTCTCAGGGCGGCAGTCCGCGAATGGCAGCGATCACGCCGTCGGCGCCTTCGTCCTTGAAGACCAGTGCTCGCGCGCCGGCCGCGATCGCAGCCTCGGTCTCGGCCCCTCGAGCCAGGCCGGTGAGGACGACGATCTTCGTGGCCGGTGCGAGCGCCAGGACTCGGCGCGTCGCCTCGACGCCGCCCATGCCTGGCATGGACAGATCCATCACCACCACCGACGGCTTCAGTCGCGACACCGCGGCGACGGTTTCGAGGCCGTTCGTGCAGGTTCCGACCACGTGCATGCCGGCTGCCGTGAGCACTGCCGTCAGCGAGATGCGGATCAATTCGTTGTCGTCACTGATCAGCACCCGGACCGGATCGGGCGGCGCCCGGCGTCGTGAGCTCCGTTGCATGCGTGTCAGCATCCCCGGCGCGGGGGTCCGGGTCAGCCCCAAATATTGGGGGCGCATGCGCGGGTGGGCAGCAGGTCACATTGTCGTACACGGATCGGTTGTTTCGGCTGATCGTTCGCTTCGACCGCCGCCCACATCCGGACGTACAGTCAGGCCGCATGCCGCGCGAAGTGCTCAGATGGTGCGGAGGCGCTGATGAGGGACATCATGGCCGCTAGGACGGTCCTGATCGTGGACGACCACCAGGCGTTTGCGGAATCGCTCGCGATCTCGTTGGAAAGCCGGCCGGGCTTTGCCGTGGTCGGGGTGGCCGGCTTCGCCGAGGCTGCCGTGGATGCGGCGATGCGCGACCTGCCCGACGAGATCCTGCTCGACATCCGGCTGGGCCTGGACGACGGACTGGCCGTGGCGCGTCGGATCCGCGAACTCCTGCCGGATGTTCTCATCATCGTGATCTCCGCGTGCGACGACTGGGCATGGATCGCCCGCGCGGCCAGCGCCGGAGCGAATGGGTATGTCGCGAAATCCGGGTCACTGAACGAATTGGTCGACGTTCTGCGAGCCGCCCGATTGGGCGCGTTCCTGATCGCACCCTCCCTGCGGGGGCGTTCCCGGCGTCAATCCGCCCCGGGCGACCCGGTTCGGGTGCTACTCACCGGCCGCGAGACCGAGGTGCTGGCATTGCTGGACAAGGGTGTCGGGCCGAAGCAGATCGCGCGTGATGAACATCAGCGTCAACACCTGTCGCGGCTACGTGAAGTCCATGTACGCGAAGCTGGGTGTCGGCTCACAACTGGAGGCGTTGGCGGCCGCTCGGCGCTACAGCCTGATCGATCATGGCAGCGAGATCCCGCAGTGATCCACGCTCACCGGATCGATCCGTCCGGCGGGCCGTCGTCGCCCTCGTCGTCGGCGCGGTCATCGCGTTCGGGGTGGTCGTCGTCGGTTCGACCTTCCTGGCCAAGCAGATTGCGCGTGACGAGGAACTGGCCGAGGCGATCCGGAGTGACAACCTGCTCGTCCGAACCGTTCTCGCCGGGCCGATCCGTGCATTGGCCGACGGCGACCCGCAGGCCAGCGCAACGCTCGACGAGGCCGTGCGGATCCGGCGGAGCAGCGGCTCGACCGTCTATCTGATGATCCTCGACAGTGGTGGGCGCGTCATCTACCCAGCCGAGCACCAGGGGAGCATGCAACAACCGCTTCGTGACGCGGCGAGCTTGCCCGCGCAGACTGTCGCCACCGTGATCTCCGTCGAGCAGGGCCGGTCCGAGATCGGTGGGGTCGCCACCGGTCGGATGGTGAAAGCCAGTGTGCCGATGGAGTTGTCGAACGGTAGGTCCGTGTGGGCATTCGTGTACGCGACGGACGAACGGCTGCGGACCTCTGAGGCAGCCCTGTCGGTCAAGCTGGTCATGCTGTCGACGGGGGCGGTGACGCTGTTGCTGCTGCTGAATTTGCCGGTATCGGTATGGCTCCTGCGCGGACTCGGAAAGGCACACCAGGAACGTGTCCGGATGCTGTCCAACGAAGTGGCTTCGGCGGACCGAGAACGCCGCAATATTGCCCGCGACCTGCATGACGGTGTGATCCAGGATCTCGCCGGCGCCGGGTATGCGCTCGAGGCGCTCGCCGACGGACTCACCGTTGATGACGCGGCTCGGCGGATGCTGCACCTCAGCCAGGACGCGGTACAGCGCTCGACACAGTCACTCCGGTCGCTGGTCATCGAAGTCGCTCCACCGGATCTGACGTCGGAGGATCTTCCGACGGCGCTCGACGTGCTGGCCGGTCGGCTGAGCCGCGATCACGGCGTCGATGTCGATGTCGATGTCGACCTGGGCGTGCCGGTCGGACGGCAGTCAGCAATGATCGTGTACCGCGCCGTCCGTGAATTCCTGATCAACATCGTCAAACACGCACGGGCGACGCACGCACGCATCACCGTTCGATCCGACTCGTCCAACGTCTATGTGGTCGCGGAGGACGACGGTGACGGATTCCCGAAGGACTTGGCCGAACGCCGCGGCGACGGTCACCTGGGCCTGACGTTGCTGACGGACACGATCGCCGACCTGGGCGGCAGGCTCACCATCGACCGGCACCGGGATAAGGGCGCTGCCGTTCGATGCCGCATCCCTATCGGTCAGCCCGGCTGACCTGCCGCTGATGTTTTGGATGCCGATGATCGGACGCGGCCTTGCCGCCCTTGCCGCGATCGGGGCACCGCGGCCGCGAGCCGATTGACGGCGCATCGGTCAGGCGACCGCGCCCCGCACCTCGGCGCGGTGCTGGTGGTACCAGTCGATTGTCCGATGAATACCTTCGTCGAGGCCGGTGCTTGCGGACCAGCCGGCATGGCGCAGCCGGTCGATGTTCAGCAGTTTCTGCGGGGTGCCGTCCGGCTGGGCAGGGTCCCACAGCGTGGAGCCGGTGAATCCCACGGCGGCGGAGATCTTCGCTGCGAGCTCCATGATGGTCAGATCGATTCCGGTGCCCACATTCACCTGCATCGGCCCGTCGTAGTGTTCGAGCAGGTGCAGACAAGCGTCGGCGAGGTCGTCCACATACAGGAACTCCCGCCGTGCCGTACCGGTGCCCCAATTGGCCACGGTCGGCAGCCCCCGTTGCGCGGCCTCGTCATACCGGCGGATCAGCGCGGGCAGCACATGTGAACCGTGAGCGGAGAAGTTGTCACCGGGGCCGTACAGGTTGGTCGGCATGGCGCAGATCCACGGCAGCCCGTATTGGCGACGCACCGACTGCACCTGCACGATGCCGGCGATCTTCGCAATCGCATAGGCGTCATTGGTGGGTTCGAGGTATCCGCTCAGCAGTTCGTCCTCGGTGATCGGCTGCCGCGCCAGCCTGGGATAGATGCACGACGAGCCGAGGAACAGCAGCCGCTCGGTCTCGTAGCGCAGCGCAGCGTCCATGACGTTGACCTGGATCCGGACATTGTCGCTCAGGAATCCGGTGGGATCCGAGTCGTTCGCGGCGATGCCGCCCACCTTGGCCGCCGCAAGTACGACGTACCGGGGCCGGGTCGCAGCGAAGAATGCGGTGACTGCGTCCCGGTCGAGCAGATCCAGTCGCCGGTGGGATTGCGTGGCGATCCGCCGGAAGCCGCCCCACTGCAGCCGGCGCACCATGGCCGAGCCCACCATCCCGCTGTGCCCGGCGACGTATATGACAGCGTTGCGGTCGAGCGCATGGGGCGAGAAGTCCACGTTGTCCACGGTCCGTGGACCGGCGGTGGGAGCAGCAGGCGGCCGCCCGCCGGCGGATGCCGGTGATGGCGCCGAGGCCGTGATCGTGCTTCCCGGTGGCGGCGTCACGACCGTACCGGTTCCCGCATCGGAATGTCGGCGGCCCAGTCATCGAGGGGGACCTCATCGACCCATCGGCTGCCCTCGTGTTCCAGCGCGGCGATGTCGGCGTCCACCATGATCCGTGCGAGGGCGTCGGCGTCGACCGTGGCATACCAGCCGAGCTCGTCCGCCGCCTTGCTCGCGTCGCCGACGAGGGCGTCCACCTCGGTGGGCCGGAGGTACCGCTGGTCGAAGCGAACGTAGTCGCGCCAGTCCAGGTCGGCGTGGCCGAACGCGGTGACGAGGAAGTCGGTGATCGTGCGACCGACCCCGGTCGCCAGCACGTAGTCGCCGGGGGACTCGGCCTGCAGCATCCGCCACATCCCCTCCACGTACTCCGGCGCGTAGCCCCAGTCGCGAACGGCGTCCAGGTTGCCGAGGAACAGGTCGTGCTGCAGGCCGGCCTTGATGCGCGCCACGGCGCGCGTGATCTTGCGCGTCACGAATGTCTCGCCCCGGCGTGGCGATTCGTGGTTGAACAGGATGCCGTTGACGGTGAACATGCCGAATGCCTCGCGGTAGTTCCTCGTCACCCAGTAGCTGAGCAGCTTCGAAGCGGCGTAGGGGGAGCGGGGAGCGAACGGACTCGACTCGCTTTGCGGCGGCGGGGTGGACCCGAACATCTCCGATGACGAAGCTTGGTAGAAGCGGGGATCGAGGCCGACCATGCGCACGGCCTCGAGCAGCCGGACGGCACCGACACCGTCCGTGTCCACCGTGTGCTCCGGCTCGTCGAAGGACACCCGCACGTGCGACTGGGCCGCAAGGTTGTAGACCTCGTCGGGCTGCACCTTCTCCAGCAGCGTGACCAGGCGCGACCCGTCGGCGAGGTCGCCGTAGTGCAGGAACAAGCGTGACGCCGGCTCGTGCGGATCGGTGTACAGGTGATCCAGGCGCTGCGTGTTGAATGTCGAGGACCGCCGGATCACCCCGTGGACGTCGTAGCCCTTGCGCAGCAAGAGTTCTGCCAGGTACGACCCGTCCTGACCGGTGATTCCGGTGATCAGTGCGCATCGGTTCATCGTGTTCTCCTCCGAGGATGCTGGGCGGCTGGGAGCGTGTGCGCTGGCATCAGTACGCGCCGTCCGACTTGAGCACCGCCTTCGCGGTGCGCCACAGAATGGCCAGGTCCGCGGTGAGCGACCAGTTCTCGACGTAGAACATGTCGAGCCGGACCGTCTCGTCCCAGGTGAGGTTCGAACGTCCGGACACCTGCCACAGCCCCGTCATTCCCGGCTTGACGAGGAGGCGACGGCGCGCCTCCGGTCCGTAGAGCTGGATTTCGGTCATCAGCGGCGGTCGCGGGCCCACCAGACTCATGGAACCCGTGAGCACGTTGAGCAATTGCGGGAGTTCGTCGATGCTGAATCTGCGGATGATCCTGCCGACGGTCGTGACGCGGGGGTCGCGGCGCAATTTGAACAGGACCTCGTTGCCCGCGTCCGCGTCACGGGTCAGTTCCGCCAGGTGCGATTCGGCATCGCGCACCATCGAACGGAACTTGAGGATCGTGAAGCTCCGGCCGGCAAGCCCGGCCCGGCGCTGCCGGAAGAAGATCGGCCCGGGGCTGTCCACCCGGATCGCGAGCGCGGTCACGAGGAACAGCGGAAGCAGCAGCGTGAGCAGGGTGGCCGCGCCGAGCACGTCGAAGACGCGCTTGAGCAGGCGGTTCGCCGCGTAGTACTGCGGCGGAGCGACGTGGATCAACGGGAGCCCGGCGACGGGCTCGGTGTGGATGCGCGGTCCGGCGATGTTCGTGAGCGCCGGTGCGAGCATCAGCTCCGTTCTCGCCGCACCCAGTGCCCAGCCCAGATTGCGCACCGCATCGGCGCCGAAGGCGCCACTCGCGGTTACTGCCACTGCGTCGGCGCGGATGCGCCGCACCGTCATGCCGATCTTCCCCAGGTCACCGGCGATCGGCACCGAGACTGCGCCGGGGTCGGTTCCCTCCGGCACACACGCTGCCACGACCACATACCCCGACATGGGCGCCCGACCCAGATCGCGCACCAATTCATTGACCGTGCGCCGGTCGCCGACCGCCAGGACTCTGGTCATCATGTGACCGGTCGCTCGCTGCCGGTGCAGCCATCGCCGCCAGAACAGCCGGCCTACGAGCAGCGCCACCAGGCCCGCGGGCATCATGACGAGCACGTACGCCCGATCGAATTCCAGCGGCAGCACGAAGGCGCAGATCGCAACCCCACCGAAGAGGGACAGGGTGGCGCGCACGACATGCTTGTATTCAGTGCCGTTGACACCGACGAACCGATAGTCGCGGCTTCCCGTGACCTGCAGCGCGGCGAACCAGGCGATGGCCAGGCCGGTGACGAAAACGATCGAATCCACGTCGAACCGCGATCCGGAGTCGTAGATCAGGGCCAGCTGCACACCGACGGTCGCCCACAGGATCGCGACGGCGTCGGTGACCGCCAATCGCCGCGTGAAGTCCGGTCCCCAGCTGTGCGGGTGGTCCCCGGCAGTCGCGGCGGCATCCCGGAGCCTCGGCTCGCCCCTGCTCCCGGCGGCACCGGGCCACCACTTGTTCCGGTCGGCCGAGGTGCTCATGACGGGACTCATTGCCCGGCCGCGACCGGCTGTGCCCCGGCGTCGAGAGCGTTGAGGGCGCGCCGAAGCAAGGTGCTGGACGTGTGGACCGTGTAGGGCAGATAGATCACCTCGACGCCCACAGCGGCGAAGTCGCGCTCGAGCTTGTCGCCTTTCGGCGTTCCGCGCCAGTCGTCGCCCTTGAATATCGCGGTGAACCCGATTTCCCGCCAGGTGTCCAACTTTTCCGGCAGGTACTCCACGATCGCGCGGTCGACATATCGAACCCCGGCGACGATCTCGAGGCGCTCCACGAGCGGGATGACCGGCATCTTGCCCTTGGCGAGCAGACACATCTCGTCCGACACGACGCCCGCGATGAGGTAGTCGCATCGGGCCCGGGCATTTCGCAGGATGTTGAGATGGCCGATGTGGAACAGGTCGTAGACGCCTGGGACGTAGCCAATGCGCGGCGCCATGCCGTTCCTCCCTGCTCCGCCGACCCGACGGCGTTCGCCGCTGCACCTCGTAGCGGCGCTCGGTGACGAGCATGGTGGACGGGGGAGGGGAGCGGAAACCCCCAATATGGGTGTGCACCGCCGTCGAATGCAGACGGTTCCCGTCTCCTGTGGACGGCTCCTGCTGCGTGCGCGCCGTCAGTGATGCTGCAGCGTGCCCTCGCTGTGCGTCCATCCGTTCGCCGTGGACGCCGTCCAGTGGGGGCCGTTGTCCACGGCGCGCGCGGGCGGAGGGGGTCGACCAGGTGCACCGGCCCATCGCCACGCTGTGCCGAGTTCTGCGATGCTGCCGTCCTCGAGAATGCGGAGCGGTCCACGAACTCCTTCGGTCGCCGCGGGATTCGTCGCAACGACACATCGGCCCACCGTGCCGCGGACCGAAAGCGGGGACCCGAAGCGAGCGATGAAGACCGAGTTGTGGCGCGCGATCAGGGCGGCCACCGCCCACGCGCCGCGTAGCCGCTGCACAGCCGTCTGGAAGGCCTGGAACGCTCCTTCGCCTCTGTTCAGTGCCTCTTCGATCGCGTGCGGGATGATCTCGCCGTCGTCGCCCGACACGAACTGGTGGCCGGCCGCCGCGAGCGCGGTACGCACGTCGGCTGCATTGTCGATGGTTCCGCTGTACACGACCAGGACGTCACCGCCACAGTCCGTCAGCGGTTGCCGGTCGGCCGCGCGGTCTCGCCGGCACGAGGCGACGGCGATGGCCAATCGGCCCGCGGGTGTCGGGCGGTCGGCGCGGCTCGTCCGACCCTGCGGCGGTGAGCCGGGAAGGAAGATCCGCGGCGTGAGTGATCGACCGCCGCCCAGCTCCGCGACCGCCACCGGTCGGAAGCCGTCGATGTCCACGGCCTCGAGACGAGAGATCGCCTCGGCTGCCGCCTGACGGCCGCGGACGGCGATGATGTCGTACATCACGACCTCCCTCACGCCGTGTGCACGCGGACGCCGGGGCCGGTTCCCCACCCGCGGTGAGGCTCCGGGCGCCGCGTCACGCGCGAGCCTCCGACAGACGGGGCCGCAGATCGCGTGAACCGGGTCAGTGTCGCGTCGGCCGGTGGGACACCTCCAGTCGGCTCCCTCATTTGTATGACGCGCACTCCTGACAATGCGGTATGTGCGGTACGCGATCGACGCATAGGTTCATTCGGGTGAACACCGGGATGGTGGTCCCACGACGGTCACGGAGAGCGATCGTCGTCCCGCACAGCGACAAGGAGATCGGCATGACAATGATCCCAATGGTGACGAAATGCACACGGACCGACGGGCGCTGGGTGGGCACGGCCCGGTGCGGCCGGGCACCGGCCGCCGACGATGTTCGGAGCGCCTTCGGCAGGCGATATCGCCATGACACTTGACACACTGCACGCGGCCACCGCGAAAGCGGGCATCCGGGTGGCCGTCTTCGATCGTCGGCCGTTGATCGCCGACGGGTTTGCCGCGCTGCTCGCGCAGGACGGCCGGGTCGAAATAGTCGGGGTCGGAACATCGGCGCATGCGGCCGCCCGGCTGTTGGCCTCGACACCGGTCGATGTCGTAGTCGTCGGCATCGGGTCGACCGACGTCAAAGCCACGGCGCGCATACTCGACCGGATTCCCGAGGAGCAGTGGACCGAAGGCCCGCGTCTGGTCGGGATCGTCTCGGGCGACCAGGACGTCGCCGACGTGATCGGCAGCCCTCAGGTTGCCATTATCACGACGCGGACAGGCACCGACACCCTGTACGAGGTGGTGGCCAGCCCCGTGCCGGGCGGCGTCGTGACTATTCCGCCGGTGGCGATCTGGCCCCCGGCCGAGCCCGATGGGCCTGCCGTCCCATCGCATCCCGATCTCACTCCGCGCGAGCGGGAAGTGCTGCGTGACATCGAGAGCGGCCTATCGACGAGTGAAATCGCCGAGGATCTCGGTATCACGCCCAACACCGTTCGCACGCACGCCCAGCGGCTGATGTCGAAATTGTCGGTGCACAGCCGTGTCCAGGCAGCCGCCCTGGCTGCCGGCGGCGACGGCCCGAACTCGGCCGGGTGATGACCGTGATGACTGCGATGGCGGACGCGACTACGGCGCAGACCCGGGCATCGGCGCTGGTGTGTCATCCGGAACCCCTGATCGCTCATGCCGTCGCGGCGGCCGTCGAGGAGCGGTGCAGCGCGTCCCGCACGATGTGCACGTCCTCGCTCACGGGTGCGCTGTCGGCGCTGCGGTCCGGTGTGGACGTCGCCGTGGTGTTCGACAGCTGCAGTGAGGATGTCATGGATCTGTTCGAGGCGATCCGGCATCGCGGCGGCGGGACGCCCGTCCTGGTCGTCACCGAGTCCGCGGATGCGGAGCGCGCGGCGCTGCTTCTCGAGTCCGGGGCGTGCGGGATCGTGCCGGCGAGCTGCGGTGCGAACGAACTGTGTGAGGCGGTGGACGGCGTCAGCCGGGGCAACGTGGTGATCGACAGCGCCATGCGGATGGATGTGCTGGTTGCGCTGCGCTCACGCCGCGTGCAGCGACGCGCCGCGCAGGAGCGGTTGGCACGGCTCGGTCCCGCGGATGTCGAGGTCCTGCGGCTCCTGTGCGACGGGCTCACGGTCGCCAGGATCGCCCAGCGCCTGTCGCTGTCGCCGTACACGGTGCGGGGACGGATTCGAACCATTGGCGCGCAGCTCGGGGTCGCCGGACAGCTCAGAATCGCGTCCGTGGGCCGTAGATTGTTGGCGGCCGCACGGCCGACGCCGGGAGCCCACCGCGTGCTCGCGCGGTAGACGAGAGGTGGGGCGTCCCGCGGCCACGAGGGCCCGGCCCACCTGAGATGCCGTCGGAACGCGCTCATCGCGACCGTCGCCCGCCCGGATTCGTCGCTGAATTCCGATAAAATCGGGGCGAGCACCGGATCGAACCCGCGTCCGGTGCGGTAGGGAGCCCTGACATGGAGCAGGCTTATGCGATCGTCATTGCGGACATCGACGTCCTGACAGTCGAGTATGTCTCGGACCTGTTGGAACGTCACGGATTTCGCGTGCGCATCGCGCCTCCGGTACACGCGGCCGTGGGCGACTGGATCCACCGCTACGGTGCGGACCTGTGCCTGCTGGACATCGCGCTGCGGGACGGCGCGGACGTCACCGACATTGCATGGCTGCACAGTGAGCATCCCGAAACGAAGATCGTCATCCGCACCGCGAATACCTCGCCGGAGACGATGCGGGACGCACTGGCCGCCGGCGCATCAGGATATGTGCACAAGTCCCGGGGGCCCGTCATCCTCATCGAGGCGCTCCGCAGGGTTCTGGAAGGCGAAATCGTGGTGGAGGGATCCTTCGATCGCCCCGCCACCACCGAGCCGGAGCATTCGGAACTCCTCCGGCTGGTCGAGTCCCTCACTCCCCGGCAGTACGAGTGCCTGGAACTGCTCATGGAAGGCAAGAGCACCGTGGCCATCGCCCACCACCTGGGGGTGTCGGTGATGACCGTGCGCAGCCACGTGCAGGCCGTGCTCGTGAAATTGGGAGTGCGCTCGCGACTGGAAGCTGCTTCGCTCATGACGAAGGTGCATGCCGCGATGCCCCTGCGGGACGGCGGCGGACGTACGACGGCCGATGGAGGCGTGCCTGCTTAGGTTTCGCAGCGGCTCGACGAGGCCCGGGCTCAGGCGTCGCCGGTGTTCAGGACGCGGCGGGTCTGCTCGACATCCCTGCCGATCTGTGCGATGAGTTCGTCCGGCGAGTCGAACCGCTCCATGCCGCGCAGTCGCTCGACGAATTCGAGCGCCACCCGCCGCCCATAGAAGTTGCCGCCGTCGTCCAATACGAACGCCTCGACCGTCCGCTCGCGGCCGGAGAATGTCGGGTTGGTGCCGATCGAGATCGCGGCGGGGGACCGGCGGTTGCCCAAGAGGAAGTAGCCTGCGTAGATGCCGTCAGCGGGGATGGCCGAGTGCGGCTCCGGATCGAGATTGGCCGTGGGATAGCCGAGCTGCGCGCCGCCACGTCCGTCGCCGTGCACCACGAAGCCGTCGATCCGATGCGGCCGCCCGAGCGCCGCTGCCGCGGCCGACACATCTCCGGCGGCGACGCAGGAGCGCACATAGGTGGAGCTGACCGTGAGCTGATCGGCACCCACCAGACCCACTCCCACCGCGGCGAAGCCGAACCGCGGGCCGAGATCCTCCAGCAGGTCCACGCACCCGATCGCCTTGTTCCCGAACCGGAAGTTCTTGCCGACCACGACGCAGGCGGCATGCAATCTGTCCACCAGGATGTCGTGCACGAACGACTCCGCCGGTATGGCAGCCACCTCCGGCGTGAACGGCAACACCAGAAAGACATCGGCACCGAGTGCCTCGATGAGTTCGGCGCGCCGCCTCAGCGTGGACAGCAATGCGGGGTGCTGGCCCTGGCGCACCACGGAGGCCGGGTGCGGGTCGAACGTCATCACGACGGTGGGCAGACCCAGCCGGCCTCCCTCCTCGACGGCGGTGCGGATGAGGGCCTGGTGCCCGCGGTGCACGCCGTCGAAGACGCCGATGGTGACCACGCACCGGCCCCAGCCGGGCGGGATCTGGTCGAGTCCCCGCCAACGCTGAATCACGTCATGCCCCTTCCGCCGCCGCCCTGCTGCTGATGCCAGCGTGTCATGCCGCCGCCGCATTCGGGGCGGCAGCCCCGTCGAGCGCAGAGCACCTGCTAGTATGGCCAGTTGGGTCTGGCCTCAGTCCGTGGCGGCCAGTACCGGCATCCCCCCGGCGACGAGACCGGAGCGGGCCGTGCACGGACCGACAGCGCAAGGAGCACCCCTGTGGCTCTCTCCACCGAGGAGAAGAAGGCGATTCTGGCCGAGTACGGCCTTCACGACACCGACACCGGATCCCCGGAGGCGCAGGTCGCTCTGCTGTCCCGCCGGATCTCGGGCCTGACGGATCATCTCAAGGAGCATCAGCACGATCACCACACCCGCCGTGGCCTGATGGGCCTGGTGGGTCGGCGTCGTCGGCTGCTCCGTCACCTCCAGCAGGTCGACATCGAGCGTTACCGCTCACTGATCGAGCGGCTGGGCCTGCGCCGATAACAGGGACTTCAGGGGAGTCCCACCCCCGTGGACTCCCCTGACCCTCATCGGGCCGCCGCCGCGCGCGCGGCGGCTCCACAGACAAATTCACATATTCGACACCTCGAACCTGGCTGCGGCAGCGTGACCGCCGCCGGTCCTCGGTAGTGGCCACCGGGCATGCGCCGTCGCGGCGCCGGGCCGGTTGCTTCGATCGATGGCCGGCATTCACCTGGCAGCGGCCCCGGAGCGCGCCGAGGTGCATCCCCATCAAGGAGATTCATGTCCGACCCCACCGCGACCAGCGCGACAGCCGTCATCGACAACGGACGATTCGGCACGCGCACGGTCCGCTTCGAAACCGGGCGGCTCGCCCAGCAGGCCGCCGGCGCCGTCGTCGCCTACCTCGATGACGACACGATGGTGCTGTCCGCCACATCGGCCAGCAAACACCCCAAAGAGCATTTCGACTTCTTCCCGCTCACCGTGGACGTCGAGGAGCGCATGTATGCGGCGGGCCGCATCCCCGGCTCGTTCTTCCGCCGGGAGGGCCGGCCGTCCACCGACGCGATCCTCACCTGCCGGCTGATCGACCGTCCGCTGCGCCCGTCGTTCGTCGAGGGCCTGCGCAACGAGATCCAGGTCGTCATCACCGTGCTGGCCGTCAACCCGAATGTCGCCTACGACGTGCTCGCCATCAATGCGGCGTCCGCGTCCACGCAGATCGCCGGCCTGCCGTTCTCCGGCCCGGTGGCCGGCACCCGCGTGTCGCTGATCGAGGGTCAGTGGGTCGCGTTCCCCACCTACGAGGAGATGGAGCGCTCCGTCTTCGACATGGTGGTCGCGGGCCGCGTGGTCTCCGGAAGCGGCGGCTCGTCAGATGTTGCGATCATGATGGTCGAGGCCGAAGGAACCGAGAACACGATCGAGCTGGTCGCCGGGGGCGCGACCGCGCCGACCGAGGAGGTCGTCGCGCAGGGGCTGGAGGCAGCCAAGCCGTTCCTGAAGGTGCTGTGCGAGGCGCAGAGCGAGCTGGCCGCGCAGGCTGCGAAGCCGACCGGTGAGTTCCCGCTGTTCCCGCCGTATCAGCAGGACGTGTATGACGCTGTGTCCGGCTTCGCCGAGGGCCGCCTCGGTGCGGCGATGCAGATCGCCGGCAAGCAGGAGCGCGAGGAGGCGACGGACGCCATCAAGTCCGACCTGCTCGACGCCTTGGGCGAGCAGTTCGCCGGCCGCGAGTCGGAGATCGCCGGCGCGCTCAAGTCCGTGACCAAGAAGGTCGTGCGCCAGCGCATCCTGCGCGACAAGGTGCGCATCGACGGCCGTGGGCTCGCGGACATCCGCACCCTGTCCGCCGAGGTGGGCTATGTGCCCCGGGTGCACGGCTCGGCGCTCTTCGAGCGCGGCGAGACGCACATCCTGGGCGTCACCACGCTCAACATGCTGCGCATGGAACAGCAGCTCGACACGCTGTCGCCCATCACCAAGAAGCGCTACATGCACAACTACAACTTCCCGCCGTACTCGACCGGTGAGACCGGCCGTGTCGGCTCGCCCAAGCGGCGCGAGATCGGCCACGGCATGCTCGCCGAGCGTGCCCTGGTGCCGGTGCTGCCGACGCGCGAGGAGTTCCCGTACGCGATCCGGCAGGTGTCCGAGGCGGTTTCCTCCAACGGCTCGACCTCCATGGGCTCGGTGTGTGCCTCGACGATGAGCCTGTACAACGCCGGTGTGCCGCTGAAGGCGCCGGTGGCCGGGATCGCCATGGGGCTCGTGTCCGACGAGGTCGACGGCAAGAAGCACTTCGTCGCGCTGACGGACATCCTGGGCGCCGAGGACGCCTATGGCGACATGGACTTCAAGGTCGCCGGCACCAAGGACTTCGTCACCGCGTTGCAGCTGGACACGAAGCTCGACGGCATCCCGTCCGAGGTCCTGGCCGGTGCGCTCGGCCAGGCGAAGGATGCGCGGCTGACGATTCTGGGCGTGATGGCCGAAGCCATCGACGGACCGGACGAGATGAGCCCGTACGCCCCGCGGATCACCACCATCAAGGTGCCGATCGACAAGATCGGCGAGGTGATCGGGCCGAAGGGCAAGATGATCAACTCGATCACCGAGGAGACCGGCGCCGACGTCGCCATCGAGGACGACGGCACCGTGTTCGTCTCGGGCGCGGACGCGGCCGCCGTGTCCGCGGCGGTGGACAAGATCAATGCCATCGCAAACCCGCAGTTGCCCAAGGTCGGCGAGCGCTTCCTGGGCACCGTCGTCAAGACCACCGCATTCGGCGCCTTCGTGTCGCTGCTGCCCGGACGCGACGGCCTGGTGCACATCTCGAAGCTGGGCCATGGCAAGCGCATCGCCAAGGTCGAGGACGTCGTCAACGTGGGCGACAAGCTGCAGGTCGAGATCGCCGATATCGACGGTCGTGGCAAGATCTCGCTGGTGCCTGTCGCGGAGAACTCGGCGAACGCGTCCGATAGCGGCGCTGCCGACACCGACGCCTGATCGGCGGCCGTATCACTGCCGTGAAGTCGCCCGGTCCCCGCTCCAGAACCCTGGAGCGGGGGCCGGGCGACTGCGTCACTTCCGTCACCACGCTCCCCAGCGGGCTGCGTATCGTCACCGAGGCCGTTCCGGGTTCGCGCAGCGCGTCCATCGGCGTCTGGGTCGCCGTCGGGTCGGTCGACGAGTCGCCCGGATTGGCCGGCACGTCGCACTACCTGGAACACCTGCTGTTCAAGGGCACGAGTCGACGCGATGCGGCGACCATCGCCGGCCTGATCGACATGGTCGGCGGGGAACTCAACGCCTTCACCGCCCACGAGTACACCTGCTACTACGCGCATGTGCTCGCCGGTGACGCGGCTCGGGCGATCGATGTGGTGTGCGATGTCGTGCTGCATGCGCGCATCGCTTCGCGCGATGTGGAGACCGAGCGCAGCGTCATCCTCGACGAGATCGCCATGCGCGACGACGACCCCGCGGACTCGCTCGCCGAAGCCTTTGCGGCACGCCTGTTCGCCGGCCACGGCGTCGGCGACCCGGTCAGTGGCACCGCGCGATCGGTCCACGGCCTGACCCGGACCCAGATCCACGGTTACTACCGTCGCCGCTATGACCCGAGCCGCATGGTGGTCGCCGTCGCCGGGGGTGTCACGCACCGAGAGGTGGTGCGCCGGGTGCGCGAGGCTTTCGCGGAGTTCGAAGCCGCGGCCAGGACGCCGGTGCCGCCGCGCTCCGGGCCAGGTCTGACGCCGGTCAAACCCTCGGTCGGACTGCTGGCACGGGACACCGAGCAAGCCCAGCTCACGATCGGCGCGCCGGCCCTGCCGCGACACCACCCCGACCGGTTCGCCCTCGCGGTGCTGTCCACAGCGCTGGGCGGCGGGATGAGTTCGCGGCTGTTCCAGCGAATCCGTGAAGAGCACGGTCTCGCGTACACCTGCTACAGCTCGACGTCCGCCTACGCGGACACCGGCTCCTGGTCGTTGTACACGGCCTGCCAGCCGGCCAATCTGTCCGCGGTGGCAGAGCTGATGGCTGCCGAACTCGCCGCGGTGGCCGCGGACGGCATCTCGGCGGACGAACTCCATCTCGCGCAGGGGCAGCTGTGCGGGGCGACCGTGCTGGGGCTGGAGGACACCGAGTCCCGGATGAACCGCATCGGCCGGCGGGCTCTGACTTCGCACCGCTACGTGTCGCTGGACGACGAGCTCGCCGCGATCCGGGGCGTGACCGGTGACGAAGTGACGGCGATGGCGCGGAGCCTGCTGTCCGCGCCGCTCACGGTGGAGGTCTGCGGGCCGTTCGAGCGGCTACGGGATCTGCCGGATAGTGTGCGGAGGCTGGCCCGCAAGCCCCAGTGGGGCGGCTGACGCCGGCTAGTCCAGGTCGATCCCTAGGAGAAAACGTGACCGAACTTCGCGTGGGCGTGATCGGCGCCGCCGGGCGGATGGGCACCGAAGTGCGCCGCGCCGTCGGCGAGGCGACGGATATGACGCTGTCCGCGGGTATCGACCTCGGCGACGATCTGACCGCCCTCACCGCCGCGGAATGCACTGTGGCGGTGGACTTCACCCACCCCGACGCGGTGATGGAACACGTCCGCTTCGCCCTCGACGCCGGCATCCACTGCATCGTCGGCACCTCCGGCTTCACCGAGGACCGGTTGGACGAGGTGCGGCGCCTGTCGGCGGCGCACCCCGAGGTCGGCGTCATGGTGGTGCCGAATTTCGCACTGGGCGCGGTCCTGGCCATGAAGTTCGGTGCGATGGCGGCGAAGTTCTTCCAGTCCGCCGAGATCGTGGAACTGCACCACGCCGGCAAGGCCGACGCTCCCTCCGGAACGGCGATCGCCGCGGCACACGGCATCGCCGCGGGTCGCGCGGTCGGTGGGCTCGGGCCGGTACCGGATGCTACGACGCACGACCCCGACGGCGCCCGCGGAGCGACGGTCGACGGCGTTCACGTGCATGCCGTGCGCCTACCCGGGCTGGTCGCGCACCTGGAACTGCTCCTCGGCTCGACCGGTGAGACGCTGACGATCCGGCACGACTCCTTCACCCGCGAATCGTTCATGCCCGGTGTCCTGGCGGCCATCCGCGCCGTGGGCGCCCGCCCTGGCCTCACCGTCGGCCTGGACGCCCTGCTGGACGACTGACCCGGCGCCGGCGGCACGCGCCGCGTTCTCGAGTGGTTCAAACCACACCTCAACCCCTCGATTATCAATAACGGATGGGCACTCTGGCCTGCGTGGCCGGCTTCCGGGACTCAGAGCGATAACCCTCCTCATTTCGTGATTCTGTCAAATTACTGGTCTTTCAAAACCACACCTTTGGGCAGGGTGGTTCCCGTGACCGCAACCTTTACTCATCGGTACTCATTGCTCGCGTCTGTTGTAGGCGCCTGTATGCTGCTGGCGTCGTGCGGACAAATTGTACAAACAGGATCCGAGGCGTTGCAAAGTGCCTCGCCAACTTCGACAGCTCCTTTGGCGCAGGCGCCAACTACGAGCAGTGGCCCTGACGTGACACCGACCGTGACTGCGCACGTTGATGGCCATGCATTTGAGATCCTCAGCTCGCCCACAGCGACTGGCGAGTGGGTCCCAGTATTCAGCGGAACAGAACTCGCGCTGGACCAGTTCAACGCTGAAGGAAAGCTGATTTCGAGCACACCTTTGGGTCGGAGCGGATCTAGTGGCATCAACAGTCATATCCGGTTCGGACCGAGCGGAAACATCTGGGTCTCCGACGACTATACGATATACGAAATCAATCCATTAACAAACGTAGTGCGCTCTCTCTCGCTCTCAATTGATGAAATACGTACCGATTTTGAGGGGGACTCTACGTGGATTGAGGGCGGTTCGATAACGACGATTCAGCTCGCGGAGCAAACCCTGCAAGTCGCGAGTCCACTCGGCGGGATTTCGGAAGTGACAGCAAAAGATCGGGTCTCAGGGGCAGGACTCGGAGAGTCCGGTGGACTGTGGCTCTTATTGGCTGCTCTCGGCGGCGGCACGGATTTGGCTCAGCTTACGTAGGGGCGTCGTCGCGCTCCTGCAAATTCGGCTCCGGTGCGCCACGTCAATGCTGATCCCCTGGCGGGCCGCGCCGCTAGTGCGGGTGGTGGTGGCCCGCATGGGGATCGTCGTCGTCATCGAGGCTCAGGTGCACGGTGCCCGAGTACTGGATCTCGATCAGCTGTCCCTCGCCGGTATCCAGCACCCGCCGTCTGCCGGACGGCGCCCAGCCGGCCCCGGCCAGGAACTGGGCGACCGACTCGTCCTGCTCGACGGCCCAGATCGCGCCCGTCTCCGCTCCGGCGTCATGCAGGATCCGCGCAGCCTCGACCAGCAGTCGTCCACCATGGCCGCGGCGGGCCCAGCGCGGGACGACCCCGAGCACGTCGATCCGGCCGACGCCGTCCTCACCGACCCGCGGATCGACCAGCGCGAACCCGACCGGGTGAGTGCGCTCCTCGGCGATCAGCCCGCGCGCGCCCACGAGTTGCAGCGTCCACGCCTCGGCCAGCTGACCCTCGTCCATCTGCAGCACGTTCGCCGGCAGCAGCGCCGAATACGCGTCACGCCACCAGGTACGTTGCAGCGCCGCCAGCAGCGGCGGGTCGTCGTCGAACGCCGGGCGTACCCGGGCCTCGGCCATGGTCGATCACTCCTCACATCGGGCGGCGGATCGGGATGCAATCGGCGTCACGCCACCGTGACGTCGATTCCCGCCGCGCGCACGGCCTCCAGGAAGACCGGGTCCGCGTCGGTGTCCGTCACCAAGGTGCCCACCGCAGCCGCAGTGCACACCCGGGCGAACGACGTCCGGTTCAGTTTGCTCGAATCGGCCACCAGGATCACGTGATCGGCCCGGGCGACCATCTGCGCGGTGACGGCGGCCTCGCCCTCGTGGTCGGCGGTGGCCCCGACGCGCAGGTCGAACCCGTCCACGCCCAGCACCGCGTAGTCCAGATGCACCCGCACCAAGGTGGGCTCCGCGAGCGGCCCCAGCAGCTCGTACGACCGAGGTCGAGCCACGCCGCCCGTCACCACCAGCTTCACCGAGCGACGCACAGCCAGGTCGTTGGCGATGTTCAGCGCGTTGGTGACGATCGTGAACGCGATACCGTCGTCAGGGCCGTCGTCCGGCTCGTTGTCCGGAGTGTCGCCCGGTGCGCGCGTGACCAGGGCGCGGGCTACCTGCGAGGTCGTGGTGCCGCCGTTCAGGCCCACCACGGAGCCGGCCGGGATGAGGGCCGCGGCGGCCGCGCCGATCCGGGCCTTCTGCTGCGCGAACCGGCTGGACTTGTGCCGCAGCGGCAGGTCGTAGGCGATCGAAGCGGCCGCAGCCCCGCCGCGGGTGCGGGTCAACAGCTGCTGCTCGGCCAGATGATCCAGGTCCCGTCGGATGGTGGCCAGCGACACGCCGAGTTCGGCGGCTACCGCGGCGACTTCGAGTCGCCCCTGCCGGCCCAGGATGTCGAGTAGCGCCGTCCACCGTTCGTGCGAGCCCACCGGCGAAACCTCCTCGGGCATGTGCGCCTCAAGCCACTATCATGCCGGGTAGGTGCCGAGGCGCTGTGCGCGGCCCGGCACGTGGCGCTGTGATGCCCTGTGAATCGCCCGGCCGAATAAATCACAGCGTCTTGTAATAAATCGCCCCGTCGAGGAGGCTGGACACATGCGCAGCATCATCACTCCGACGATCGAAGAGCCGGCAGCGCCGCTCGAGGAGTCGACGGCCACTGCGGGTGACACGCTCGGGCTGCTCGGTGGCCAGGTGAACCGGGCGACCATCGCGGACCTGCTTTATCAGGTGATCGATCCCGAGATCGGCGTGAACATCGTCGATCTCGGCCTGGTGTTCGGCATCGCCGTCGGCGACGGACAGGTCGCCATCACCATGACGCTGACCACGCCGGGATGCCCGCTGGCCGGTTACATCGAGGATTGCATCCACCGCGCGTTGTGGGGTCTGCCCAGTGTCGAGAACATCACGGTGGACATCGTGTGGGACCCGGCGTGGGGTCCGGAGCTGATGAGCGAGCAGGCGAAGATCGAGCTGGGATGGATGTCGTGACGGCCGGGCCGGAGGGCGCAGGTGCGGCGACCGAGGAAGCGGCGGCTGCCGCCGTGGTATCGGGTATGACGGATCTGTTGGTGAAGGCTGTCCGCGCACTGGGCGCGGCAGGGGACCCGGAACGGGCCTCGCGTCTGGCGGGCAAGGCCTGGTGGGTGCTCAAGGACTTCCCGCGGCAGGCCGAACGGGTCAACGGCACGATGCACTACCTGGCGAAGTTGGAACAGGGCGCCGCGGAGTAACGTCCGGTCCTGCCGACGACTCGGCGACCCGATATCCGAAAGCACGACATCATCCCGCAGCGAAAGGAATCACCGTGTCCACCGACGCAGCCGACTACCCCTTGGATGTACGCGCGGAGCCGCCGGCCCGTCGTCACTCGATGATCTTCGAGAACTACACCGCCCTCGTCCCGGGTCAGGGTTTCATCCTGATCAACGACCACGACCCGAAGCCGCTGTACTACCAGTTCGACGCCGAGCACAAGGGCGACTTCACCTGGGAGTACCTGGAGGAGGGCCCCGAGGTCTGGCGGGTGCGGATCGGTCGTCCCGCGGCCTGACCGGCGCGGGCGCGGCGGCGTCAGCGCTGCCGGTCCTGCCGGTCTTGCCAGTGTCGTGCGGCGCCCGCGTGCCGTGATCGCCGGCCGGCGGCGCGCAGCGAATCGGCGACCGCTCGCTGGATGTAGGTGTTCAGCGAGACGCCCTGGCGCGTCGCCGCACGCTCGGCCTGAGTCTTGAGGTGGTTGACCAGTCGCAGGGTGGTGCGGGAGAGTTCGTCTCCGGCGTCCCGCACCGCCCGGCCGAGATCGTCGTCCTCCGAGGTGTCCGCCGGCGCAGCCGTCGCGATATCCCAGTCGGGAGTCGCGTCGCCTGCAGGTGAGTCGTCCTCGTTCACCGTCACGCTCAACTCGCGGCCGCGGAGCGAGACTCCGACGGTGGTGTCGTGCAACTGCTCGGTCACCTCGGCGGCGAAATCCGCCAGGGCCGACATGAGCGCGAGACGCACCGCGGGCTCCAGAGCCGTCGTCAGCAGCGTCGCCGCCCGCTGGGTGTCCTCGTCGCCGAGGGCGGCCGCAGCCAGCAGATCCTCGCGGAGGGCGTCGAGATACTGGGTCAGCTCCATGGCGTCATTATGGTGCCATGAGTGACGTCATGCAACCGATGGTCAGCATCGAAGCCGGTGCCGCCTACCGGTAGCGTAATGGGGGATGCCGCCGGGAAGGGTGCGCGGCACGGGACGTGAGAAGGCTGGGCAGATCGATGACAACCCTGACGGCAGGGCCGGCCGGAGCGCCCGGACGCCCCTTCGGAACGGTCCTCACGGCGATGGTCACGCCGTTCGACTCGAGCGGGGCCCTCGACACCGCCGCAGTCGGCGCACTGGCGCAGCGTCTGGTAGCGGAGGGCAGCAACGGAATCCTGGTCAACGGCACCACCGGCGAGTCACCGACCACGACGGATGCCGAGAAGGACGCGATCGTGCGCGCCGTGGTCGAGGCGGTGGGGGACCGGGCCACCGTCGTGACCGGCGTCGGCACCTACGACACGGCGCACTCGATCGAACTGGCCCGCCAGGCCGAGGCAGCCGGCGCGCACGGCGCACTGATCGTCAGCCCCTACTACTCGAGACCGCAGCAGACCGGCCTGCTCGCGCACTTCCGGGCGGTGGCGGACGCGTCGAGCCTGCCCGTCATGCTGTACGACATCCCGCCGCGCGCCGTGGTGCAGATCGAACCGAACACCCTCGTCGAGTTGGCTCATCACCCCCGCATCACCGCGGTGAAAGACGCCAAGGGCGATCTGTACGCCGGGTCCAAGGTGTTGGCCGCCACCGACCTGGCCTACTACTCGGGCGACGATCCGCTCACGTTGCCGTGGATGTCGGTGGGGGCGGTCGGCGTGGTGTCGATCATCTCCCACGTGGTGGGGCCGTACGTTCGGGCCATGGTCGACGCGGCCCTGGCCGGCGACTACGTCAGCGCCCGGGCGATCCACCTGGCGCTGATGCCGGTGCACCGCGCCATGTCTCGCACCGGGGGCGGGGCGGGGCTGGTGTTCGCCAAGGCTGCACTGACGGCCGCCGGTTTCCCGGCCGGCCACCCTCGGCTGCCGCAGGTGCCGGCCACCGTCGAACAGATCGATCGCATCGAGGCGGACCTGGCCGAGCTTGCGCCGCTGGCCGAGATCCTGCGCACCGCGACGGTGTCCGCATGACGCGGCCCGGCCGCGGCGGGAGCGCGACGTCGGCGGTGTCGCCCAAGGACGCGCCGCCGCCCCCGCTGGCCCGGGGCGCGCTGCGTATCGTGGCGCTCGGCGGCATCAGCGAGATCGGCCGCAATATGACGGTCTACGAGTTCGACGGCCGGTTGCTCGTCGTGGACTGCGGCGTGCTCTTCCCCGAGGACGCGCAGCCCGGAGTCGACCTGATCCTGCCGGACCTGCGCCTGGTGGAGGACCGCCTGGACGACATCGAAGCCGTTGTCATCACCCACGGCCACGAGGATCACATCGGCGCCCTGCCGTTCCTGCTGCGCCTGCGGCCGGACATCCCGCTCTACGGCTCCCGGTTCTCGCTGGCGCTGATCGAGGCGAAGTGCCGGGAGCACCGGATCAAGCCGGTGCTGCGCGAAGTCGCCGAGGGCCAGAGAAAACAGGTCGGTGCGTTCGACCTGGAGTTCTTCGCGGTCAATCACTCCATTCCCGACGCTCTCGCGGTGGCGATCACCACGGCGGCCGGCACGGTGCTGCACACCGGCGACATCAAGCTCGACCAGTTGCCACTGGACGGCCGGATTACCGACCTGGGTGGCTTCGCCCGGCTGGGGCGCGAGGGCGTCGATCTGTTCTGCGTCGACTCCACCAACGCGGAGGTTCCCGGGTTCGTGGCGTCGGAGAGCGAGATCGGGCCCGTGCTCGACGGCTTCATCCGCTCCGCTCGGCAGCGCGTCATCGTCGCCTCGTTCGCCTCGCATGTGCACCGCGTCCAGCAGATGCTCGACTCGGCGCAGCGTCACGGGCGCAAGGTGGCCTTCGTCGGGCGCTCCATGGTGCGCAACATGCAGATCGCCTCGGACCTGGGTCTGCTGATGGTGCCGGACGGCCTGGTGATGGACCTGGAGAGGATCCTCGACCTGCCCGACGAGCGCGTCATGCTGATCTCCACCGGATCACAGGGCGAGCCGCTGTCGGCGCTGTCCCGCATGTCGCGCGGGGAACACCGCAACGTGTCACTGTCCGCCGGCGACACCGTCATCCTGGCCTCGTCGATGATCCCGGGAAACGAGACCAGCGTGTTCACCGTGATCAACGAGCTGGCGGCGATCGGCGTCACCGTGATCCACCAGGGCGTGGCGAAGGTGCATGTCTCGGGCCACGCCTCCGCCGGCGAGCTGCTGTTCCTGTACAACGCCGTGCAGCCGCGCAACGTGCTGCCGCTGCACGGCGAATGGCGGCACCTGCGGGCGCAGGCCAAGCTGGCGATCGCCACCGGGGTGCCGGCCGACCGCGTGGTGCTCGCGCCGAACGGCACCGTCGTGGATCTGGTGAACCGTCGCGCCACCGTGGTCGGCCACATCGAGGTGGGCATGGTGTACGTGGACGGCAATGCCGTCGGTGACGTCGGCGAGACGACGCTGTCCGACCGGCTGGTGCTCGGCGAGGACGGATTCATCGCGATCACCGTGGTCATCGACGCGTCCACCGGTCGGGCGGTGGCGGCGCCCACCGTGTCCGGACGCGGGTTCTCCGACGATCCGGCGGCGCTGGACGGGGTGCTACCGCTGATCGAGGCGGAGCTGGCCGGCACCGAGGCCGACGGCGTGACCGACACGCACCGCATCGCCCAGGCCGTGCGCCGGGTGGCGGGCCGCTGGGTGTCCAATACCTACCGCCGCCGGCCGATGATCGTGCCGACCGTGCTGGCCGTGCAGTCGGAGTGACGGATATGACGCCGCAGCCGGTCGGTGACGTTCCGGATGTGCTGTTCCACATCGCGCTCGCCTCCGATTGGGCCGCCGCACAGGAAGTAGGGGAGTACCGCGTCTCCACGCTGGGGCTCACCCTGGGCGAGGTCGGATTCATCCATACCTCCTATCCGGGGCAGGTCCCCGCGACCGCCGACCGGTTCTACGCCGACGTCGCCGAGCCATTGGTGCTGCTGCGGATCGATCCGGCTCGGCTGGGTTGCGAGGTCCGCGTCGAGGAGGTCGCGCCCGGCGGGGAGTGCTTTCCGCACATCTACGGGCCGATCCCGGTCGAAGCGGTCGTGTCCGCGGCGCCGTTCGGACGCGAACCCGGGCAGGGATTCCTCCGCCCGGAGCCGTGAGCAGGCGCCGGCCGCCCGCGCGATCTGTCGGGAGTGCGGTGTGGCAGCTGGGACTCATGTGACATAAGGGAATAGGCTGTGCCCATGACCGGGACCCCGCCCACGTCAACGCGGTCGCGCTCCGGCGCGGCCCGCTCCGGTACGCGGTCGCCGAGCGCAGCGCGAGCCACATCGTCGCGCGCGCGCACGCCCGCGCGCAGCGGAACGGGGCGCGGCCCGGCCTCACGGTCGGCGCGGGCGACGCCGCGCCCGCGTGCCGCCGCTCGTCGGACGAAGCATCGCGGCCTGGTGAGTTCGTCGGCGCGCGGTGTGGGCAGAGGTATCGCAGCCGTGTGGCGGGTGACCGCGCGCGGCGCCGGTGCCACGGCGCGCGTCGTGGGCCACAGCGTGGAAGCACGGAAGGACATCGAGATCGAGTACCGCCGGGACGGACTGGGGCTGGGACTCCTCGCGCTCGCCGTGGTGTGTGCGATCGGTTCCTGGTTCCGCGCCGCCGGCCCCGTCGGTCGCGTCATCGACGACGCCGTCCGGGTCTGGATGGGGACCGCCGCCCTGGCGCTGCCGGTGTTCCTAGTGGTGGCGGCGGTCGTGCTGATGCGGACCGCCGCGGACAGGCCGCACCGGGTGCGACGCGTCAGCGGCTGGATCGCCGTGGCTGTCGCCGTCACCGGTGTTTTTCACGTCGCCGAGCTGGGCGGACTGCCGACCGCGGGCGCGGTCTCCGCCTGGAAGACCGCCGGCGGTGTGCTGGGCTTCGCGATCGGTCAGCCCCTCTATGTCGGCGTCACGGGCCCGGTGGCGGTGGTGCTGCTGGTGCTGCTCGGTGCGTTCGGCCTGCTGCTGATCACCGGAACCCGGATCCGGGACATCCCGGGCATGTTGCGTCGTGCGGCGCGTTGGTTGTCCGGAGCACCTGCCGGCGGCGAAGGCCTGGCCGACGCGGCGGGAGCTCTTGTCGGCGAGCACATCGCGATGCCGCTGACCGGCGACCCGGGGACAGTTCGGCTGCGACGCCCGTCCCGCCGCCGGCAGGGTGCCGGGGTGCCGGGGGATTACGACGACGGAGACCGGACTCGGCCCGAGGCCGGGTCATATCCGTACTCGACGCACGCCCTCGACGCCGGGGGCAGCGCGCCCGAGGTGAGGACGTCGTCGAGCATCCGCCGGCCGAAGGTCACCGAGCCTCCGGTGCCGGATGACGGCCCGACGGTCACCTCCCCGACCCAGCTCACACTCGATGCCGCCGTGGACGGCAGCTACCGCCTGCCGCCGGTCAGCCTGCTCAAGCACGGGGCGCCCGCCAAGACGCGATCGGCCGCCAATGACGAGATGGTGCGCGAGATCGCAGAGGTGCTGGCTCAGTTTTCGGTGGACGCTGCGGTCACCGGTTTTACTCGCGGCCCGACCGTCACACGGTATGAGCTCGAGCTCGGCCCGGGCGTCAAGGTCGAGAAGATCACCGCGTTGGCCCGCAACTTCGCCTATGCCGCGGCGACCGACAACGTGCGCCTGCTCACCCCGATCCCCGGCAAGTCGGCCGTGGGCATCGAGGTGCCCAACACCGATCGGGAGATGGTGCGCCTGGCCGATGTGCTTGCCTCTCCGGAAACCCGGGTCGACCAGCACCCACTGCTGATCGGGCTCGGCAAGGACGTCGAAGGCCAGTTCGTGTCCGCGAACCTGGCCAAGGCGCCGCACCTGCTGGTGGCGGGTGCCACCGGCTCCGGCAAGTCGAGCTTCGTGAACTCGATGCTGGTCTCGCTGCTCACGCGCACGTCGCCCACCGACCTGCGCATGATTCTGATCGACCCGAAGATGGTCGAACTGACACCGTACGAGGGCATCCCGCACCTGATCACGCCGATCATCACTGCACCGAAGAAGGCGGCCGCCGCGCTGGCCTGGCTGGTGGAGGAGATGGAGCAGCGCTACCAGGACATGCGCAGCTTCGAAGTCCGTCATATCGACGACTTCAACCGCAAGCTGCGAGCCGGGAAGATCGCCGCGTTGCCGGGCTCGGAGCGCGAGATGCGTCCATATCCGTACATCCTGTGCGTGGTCGACGAGTTGGCCGACCTGATGATGACGGCGCCGCGCGATGTCGAGGATGCGATCGTGCGGATCACCCAGAAGGCACGGGCGGCCGGCATCCACCTGGTGCTGGCCACTCAGCGCCCGTCGGTGGACGTGGTGACCGGGCTGATCAAGACGAACGTGCCGTCGCGGCTGGCGTTCGCCACGTCGTCGCTGACCGACTCGCGGGTGATCCTGGACCAGTCCGGCGCGGAGAAGCTGACGGGCATGGGCGATGGGCTCTACCTGCCGATGGGCGCGTCCCGCCCGATCCGGATGCAGGGTGCTTTCGTCTCGGATGACGAGATCCACGCGGTGGTCGGTTTCGCGAAGAAGCAAGCAGAGCCGGACTACGCCGAAGGTGTGACCGTGCCGAAGGCCGAGCCCGGGCACGATGTGGATCCGGACATCGGCGGGGACCTGGACGTGCTGCTGCAGGCGGTGGAGCTGGTGGTGACCTCGCAGCTGGGTTCCACGTCGATGCTGCAGCGCAAGCTGCGCGTGGGTTTCGCCAAGGCCGGCCGGCTGATGGACCTGATGGAAACCCGCGGCATCGTGGGCCCCTCGGTGGGGTCGAAGGCTCGCGATGTGCTGGTCCGTCCCGATGAGCTGGACGAGGTGCTGGCCGGCCTCACCGGAGCGGACACGCCGTCCGGCGGGGTGCCGGACCTCATCGACTGACCCCCTCACATAGGGGCAGCCCCCACGGCGCAGGGCGCGCAGTGGGGGCTGCTTCGTGCGGACGGTGCTATCCGAGCAGGCCCAACTCGCGGACGGCGTCACGCTCGGAGGCCAGCTCGGCGACCGAGGCGTCGATCTTGCCGCGAGAGAATTCGTCCAGGTCGAGTCCCTGAACGATCGACCAGTTCGTGCCGTCGGAGGTGACGGGGAACGACGAGACGAGGCCCTCGGGGACACCGTAGGAGCCGTCGGACACGACGCCGGCACTCACCCAGTCGCCGGCGGGGGTGCCGTGCGTCCAGGAGTGGATGTGGCCGATGGCGGCGTTGGCGGCTGATGCCGCGGAGGAGGCGCCGCGGGCTTCGATGATGGCGGCGCCGCGCTTGGCGACCGTCGGGATGAACGTCGACTCCAGCCAGTCCCGCTCCACCTGGTCGGCGACGGGCCTTCCGCCGACCTCGGCGTGGAACAGGTCGGGGTACTGGGTCGCCGAGTGATTGCCCCAGATGGTGATCCTGTGCACCTCGGACACGGGTACGCCGAGCTTGGCGGCTACCTGTGACATGGCGCGGTTCTGGTCGAGCCGCGTCATGGCCGTGAACCGCGACTTCGGGACGTCCGGTGCGTAGTGCGCTGCGATCAGAGCGTTGGTGTTCGCCGGGTTGCCCACCACGAGCACCTTGATGTCGTCGGCAGCGCCCGCGTTGATGGCTTCGCCCTGCGGCTTGAAGATGCCGCCGTTGGCCTCCAGCAGGTCGCCGCGTTCCATGCCTGCCTTGCGGGGGCGGGCCCCGACGAGCAGCGCCACGTTGGCGCCGTCGAATGCCTCCGTGGCGCTGTCGGTGATGTCGATTCCGGCCAGCAGCGGGAATGCGCAGTCGTCGAGTTCCATGGCCGTGCCTTCGGCAGCCTTGAGCGCCGGCGTGATCTCCAGCAGCTTCAGCTTGACGGGCGTGTCGGCGCCCAGCATCGCACCGGACGCGATGCGGAACAGCAGCGCGTAACCGATCTGGCCGGCGGCGCCGGTGACGGTGACGGTGACGGGTGTGCGGGTCATGGTGCTTCCTCCTGGGGCGGCGTGGTGCTACCCACACACGCGGTGTCGTTGGGGTTTCTTACGGCAACATATCGCGGGGACGGCTGCGCATCGGCGGTGCCGGGCGTGTTTGTGGTCACGTCCCCGCCGCAGGTCAGGTGTGCGCGCATCACACCGGCAGGTCTTCGGGGCCGGGCGGGATCTGCGACGCAGCGGCTCGATCCAACATCCACAGCGTCTGGATGACTCCATGCGCGCCCGCGGCGGGCACTTCGTCGTCGGCGGCGCCGCCCAGTGCCCGACCGACCGCCTCCGCCTTGCCTGCGCCGGCCACCAACAGCCATACCTCCGCCGCAGCCTGGATCGTGGGCAGCGTCATCGAGACGCGGGTCGGTGGCGGCTTCGGGCAGTCCCGTACGGCAACGACGGACCCGCTGGCCCGCAATTCCGGCGAATGGGGAAAGACCGAGGCGACGTGGCCCTCCGCACCCATGCCGAGCAACACGATATCCAACGGCGCTCGCTCGCCGAGCAGCCGAGCGTAGGAGGCCGCGGCGGCATCGGGATCGTCGCCGAACGGGCCGCCCTGCGGCGCCATCGCGTGCACCAGGTCGGGATTGACGGGGACGTGGTCCAGCAACGCCTCGCGCGCCTGTTTCTCATTGCGGTCATCGCTTTCGGCCGGCACGAAACGTTCGTCGCCCCAGAAGATCTCGACCGCCCGCCAGTCCACTGCGTCGCGGGCGGCGGACGCGGCGACTTCGCGCAATGTGGCGGTCCCGACGCCGCCGCCGGTGAGCGCCACCGATGGGATGAGCCCGTCCGACTGCAGATCGACCAGGCGGGTGATCAATCGCGCCGCTGCTGCGGCGGCCAGCTGATCCGCCGTGTGGTGGACGAGGATCGTGGGCTTCATGGTGAGCCTCCTGCTGCTAGGGCCGTCCATCGGAGACGGTGCGGTGCACCCGGGGCAAACCGAAGCGCAGCACGTCGGCGTATACCTCGTCGGCGTCGAGTCGGCGCAGTTCCTCCGCGATGCAGTCGCGCAACGATCTGCGAGGCAGAGCCACGCGCCGCTCCGGCTGCCCGGGCGCGGTGAGTGTGGCGGTGTTGTCCTCGGGCCGGGTGAGCGCGATGGGTCCGGAAGTCCGGTGCATCACCACGCTGTGCAAGCCGGTGCCGGGCTCGCCGGAATCGGATCGGGTGACCGGACAGTTCAGTTTCAGGGCGAGCCAGCCGGCCAGCAGATCCGCCGACGCGGAGTTGGCCGCGCCGGACACCTCCGCGCTGGTCACCGCCTCGGCGGGGGGCTGATCGAGAGCCGCGGCAAGGAGACCCCGCCACAGCGTCAGCCGAGTCCAGGCCAGGTCCGTGTCGCCGGGCCGGTAGCCGGCCAGGCGTGCGGCCAGTGCCTGAGCGGGCCGTGGAGCGTGACCGATGTCGGTGATACGGCGTTGAGCGAGGACGCCGAGCGGATCGGCGCCCGGCACCGCGGGAGCGCGCTCCGGCCACCACACCACGACGGGAGCGTCCGGCAGCAGCAGAGGCACTGCGACGGCCGCACCGTGTTCTGCGAGTTCGCCGTGCAGGTGCAGCACGATGGCCTCGCTGGCTCCGGCGTCGCCGCCGACTCGGATCTGCGCATCCATGCGCGGCTCGCCGTTGCCGTTCGCCGAGCGCACCACCAGCACCCGGCAGGGGTGCTCGAAGGATGCCGCGTTGGCCGCGGCGATGGATTCCTCGGCGGAGGATTCGTCGGTGGCGATCACCAGCGTCAGTACCCGGCCCAACGCCACGGTGCCGCCCGATTCGCGTAGATCGACCAGGGACCGGTTGATGGCGGCCGTCGTGGTGGACGGAAGATCAATGATCATGTGTGCCTGCCCCGTCGGGATATCACGGCCGCCTCCAGGTGCGTCCGTCGCGCGCCATCATCGCATCGGCGCTGGCCGGCCCCCAGCTGCCCGCGGTGTAGCCGTCCGGCTGCTCGCCCGTCAGCGCCCAGAATTCCTCGATCGGGTCGAGGATCTCCCAGGACAGCTCGACCTCTTCGTCCTGCGGGAACAGCGACGGGACACCCAGGAGCACATCCAGGATCAGCCGCTCGTAGGCCTCCGGTGACGACTCGGTGAACGACTGTCCATACAGGAAGTCCATGGAGACGTCCCGCACCTCCATGGTGGGCCCCGGCACCTTCGATCCGAACCGGATGGTGGTGCCCTCGTCCGGCTGCACCCGGATCACCAGCGCGTTGGCGCCCAGCTCCTCGGTGTCCGTGCGGGCGAACGGAAGCCTGGGGGCCCGCTTGAAGATAACCGCGATTTCGGTGACGCGGCGTCCCAGCCGCTTGCCCGCCCGCAGATAGAATGGCACGCCCGCCCACCGTCGAGTATCTACCAGCAGCTTGACGGCCGCGTAGGTCTCCGTGGTCGAGTCGGCGGGGATGCCGTCCTCCTCGGTATAGCCGCGGACCTTCGTGCCGCCTTGCCAGCCCTCCGTGTACTGCCCTCGCGCCGTCGCCGTGGCGAGGTCGTCCGGAAGCTGCACCGCGGCCAGCACCTTGGTCTTCTCGATGCGCAGGTCGCGTGGCTCGAACGAGACGGGCTCCTCCATGGCGGTCAGTGCGAGCAGTTGCAGCAGATGGTTCTGGATCACGTCCCGGGCCGCACCGATTCCGTCGTAGTAGCCGGCCCGGCCGCCGATGCCGATGTCCTCGGCCATGGTGATCTGCACGTGATCGACGTAGTTCGCGTTCCAGATCGGCTCGAAGAGCTGGTTGGCGAAGCGAAGGGCCAGCAGGTTCTGCACCGTTTCCTTCCCCAGGTAGTGATCGATGCGGAACACGCTCTCCGGCGGGAACACCGAGCCCACCAGCTCATTGAGTTCCTGCGCCGTCGCCAGATCGCTGCCGAACGGCTTTTCGATCACCACCCGCCGCCATTGGTCCTCGCGTCCGGTGGAGATCCCTGCTCGGGCCAGCTGTTTGAGTACCAGCGGGAAGGCTTTCGGGGGGATGGAGAAGTAGAAGGCATGATTGCCGCCGGTGCCGCGGGTGACGTCCAGATCGTCCAGGGTGCGGGCGAGTTCGTCGAAGGCGTCGTCGTCATCGAAGCTGCCCTGCACGAAGCGGAAGCCCTCCGCGAGATGCTCCCAGACGTCCTCCCGGAAGGGCGTCCGGGCATACTGCGCGACTGCGTCGTGCACCACGCGCTCGAAGTCCTCCCGGCCCCATTCGCGGCGTGCGAAACCGACCAGCCCGAAGCCCGGCGGCAGCAAACCGCGGTTGGCGAGATCGTAGATGGCCGGCATCAGCTTCTTGCGGGACAGGTCGCCGGTGACCCCGAAAATGACGACGCTGGACGGCCCGGCGATGCGCGGCAACCGCTTGTCGCGCGGGTCGCGTAGCGGGTTCGTGCTGGTCACTGTCGCGCTGCCCCGACCGGGCAGCCGACGCCCGGGGCCGGCCTCTCCCCTTATCGATAGGTCAGTCATCCGCAGCTGTCGTCCTCGTCAGCGCCGAAGCGATCGCGTCGAGACCGGCAGCACGCTCGGCCAGATGCAGCGTGAGTACCGGGCGCCCGTGGTCGCGCAGCACCTGGGCGTCGCCGCCGGCCTGCGCCGCTTGCAGCACAGCCAGCGTGTACGGACGGTCCGGCACGGCCAGGTCCCCTGCGGTGTCCCCGGTGATCTGGAGGAAGACCCCGTTCGGATGGCCACCCTTGTGGTACTGCCCGGTGGAGTGCAGGAAGCGCGGTCCCCAGCCGAACGTGGTCTGCAGGCCCGTCTTCCGCGCGACGAGAGCGCGCAGCCGCTGCGCGTCATCGGTGAGGCGGTCCAGGTAGGCCTGAATGGCCACGTAGCCGTGTTCGGGGGTGGTGGCCAGGAAACGGTCGAGCACCTCCGGAAGCGACGTCGCGCCGCCGACCACGTCCGCCGCTCCGGTCGCCGTGATGGCGCCGAACTCGGCGCGAGGCAGGACGCCGCCTGTCTGCGCGGGCGCGTCCAGTAGGCCTCGCGCCGCGGCTTTCGCGGACTCCACATCCGGCTGATCGAACGGATTGATCCCGATCAGGCGTCCGGCCACCGCGATCGCATATTCCCAGGTGAGCATTTGCGCGCCGAGCGTGCCGCCGATGGCCGCGCCGTAGCCGGAGGCGGCGGCTACGCCGGGCAGGTCGTCACCCAGTATGACGCTGATCGCGTCGCTGCCGGCGTCCGCGAATCCTGGCGCGTCCACGGATTCGACCACAACCGGCAGCAGTCCCTTGCCGAGCTTGCCGGTGGACTCGGCGATGAGCTGCTCCGCCCAATCGCCGAATCCCACGATTCCGCTGTGGTTGTCGGCCAGTACAACCTTCTCGGAGCCGGCGCGCTCCGCCAGCCCGAGCAGAGCGCCGAGCCGCAGCGCGGGGTTGGCCGGGTTGTCAGCGGCCAGCGCCGGTGCCACCGCCGCGGCCTGATCCAGCAGCGCCGACAGGTCGACGCCGGCAAGGCCTGCCGGTACCAGGCCGAACGCCGTGAGCGCCGAGTAGCGTCCGCCCACGTGCGGATCCGCCTCGAACACGGCTCGGTAGCCTGCTTCCGCAGCGACCTTCGTGAAGGGCGAGCCTGGATCCGTCACGACGACGATATGCGCGCGAGGGTCGAGCCCTGCGGCACGGAACGCCTGCTCGAAGATGCGCCGATGCGAGTCCGTCTCGACTGTCCCGCCGGATTTCGACGACACCACGGCGACGGTGCGGGGCAGATCCACCAGAGCCGCCCGCACTTGCCCCGCGTCGGTGGTGTCCAGCGCGACCATGGGCAGGTGGGCCGTGGCGGTGATCACCTCGGGGGCCAGCGAGGACCCGCCCATGCCGGCGAGCACCACCCGGTCGATGCCTTCGGCGGCGAGTTCGGCGCGCAGCGCCTCGATCCGCGGCACCAGGGGACGGGACGACTCGGCCAGTGAGACCCACGACAGCCGAATGGCCGCTTCCGACTCCGCGTCCGGCCCCCACAACGTGGGGTCCTGCGCCGTGATGCGCGAGGCCACTCGCTGCGAAACCAGATCGGCGACGGCGGCGTCCAGGGCTGCGAGGTCGGGTGTGCGGACGGCCAGTGCGACACTGTCGCCGGAGGCCTGCGAAGTGGTCATGGTCCCCGTCACTTCCGGCTCGCGCCTGCGGCCTTGTCGAGTTCGCCCTGCACCGTGGCCATCAGCTTGGCCCAGGCGTCGTCGAACTTCTGCACACCCTCGCGCTCCAGCACGTCGAACACATCGTCCAGGTCGACACCCAGTGCCGTCAGGTCGTCGAACACCTGCTGCGACTCGGCGTAGGTGCCGCGCACCGTATCGCCCCGCAGCACGCCATGGTCGGCGACCGCGTCGATGGTCTTCTCCGGTGCGGTGTTGACCGTGTCGGGCGCGACGAGCTCCACGACGTAGCGGGTGTCGTCGTACGTGGGGTCCTTCACCCCGGTGGAGGCCCACAGCGGCCGCTGCACCCGCGCGCCGGCGGCGGCCAGGGCGGCCCACCGGTCGGTGGCGAACTTCTGCTCGAAGAGCTGGTAGGCGAGCCGGGCGTTGGCGATGGCGGCCTTACCGCGCAGCGCCGCCGCCGCGTCGGTGCCGATGGCATCCAGCCGCTTGTCGATCTCCACGTCCACGCGGGAGACGAAGAACGAGGCCACCGACGTCACATGGGCCAGATCGTGGCCGTTGTCCTTGGCGCGCTCCAGGCCTTCGAAGAATGCGTCGATCACCTGCTCGTAACGGGCCAGTGAGAAGATCAGCGTCACATTGACGCTGATGCCGCCGGCGAGAGTCTCCGCGATCGCCGGAATGCCCTCGGCCATGGCCGGGATCTTGACGTACAGGTTCGGCCGGTCGACGATCTTGGACAGCTCCTGGGCCTGCGCCACGGTCCCCGCGGTGTCATGCGCCAGGGAGGGCTCGACCTCGATCGACACCCGGCCGTCCACGCCGTTGGTCGCGGCGAACAGGGGTAGGAACAGATCGCAGGCGTCGCGGACGTCGTCGGTCATCAGGGTGCGGGCGGTCTGGTCCAGATCGGCACCCCGGGCCGCCAGTTCCGCAACCTTCGCGGAGTACTCGGCGCCGTCACCCAGCGCGTTCGCGAAGATCGATGGGTTGGAGGTGACACCGGAGATATGGCCGTGTTCGATCATGCGTTGCAGTGACCCGGTCCGCAGCCGCTCCCGGGACAGGTCGTCCAGCCACAGCGAGACCCCCGCGTTCGTCAGGTCGGCCAGAATGTCATTGTCAGTCATCGAAACTCACTCCTTCGCGTCGTGGGCGCTGGATACGGCCGGGTATGACGCCGCGGCGGGGTCAGGCGCATGCCGTGCCCGGAGCGCCGCGCGCCCCTGCTGTCACCGCCCGGCGGCCTCGATCGATTCCTTCGCCGCGGCCACGGTGGCCTCGGCGGTGATGCCGAACTCGGTGAACAGCGTCTTGTAGTCGGCGGACGCACCGAAGTGCTCCAGCGAGACGGCGCGTCCGGCCGAGCCGATCCACTGCCACCACGGCTGCGCGATGCCGGCCTCCACCGACACCCGCGCGGTCACCGCTGCGGGCAGCACGGACTCCCGGTACCCGGCGTCCTGCTGAGCGAACCACTCCACGCAGGGCATCGACACGACGCGCGCCGAGATGCCCTCGGCTGCCAGCGTCTGCCGGGCGGCCAGGGCGAGCTGCACCTCGGAGCCGGTCGCGATCAGGATCACGTCGGGCGTGGCGTCGTCGCCGGCCAGTACGTACCCGCCGCGCGCGACCCCTTCCGCGGAGGTGCCGGACAGCACCGGGACGCCCTGCCGTGTGAGCGCCAGTCCGACCGGGCCGGAGTTCCAGGTGCCCTGCCGCTCGAGGATCGCCCGCCACGCGTAGGCGGTCTCGTTCGCGTCGGCCGGGCGCACCATGGACAGGCCCGGGATCGCACGCAATGCCGCCAGATGCTCGACCGGCTGGTGGGTGGGGCCGTCCTCGCCGAGGCCGATCGAATCGTGCGTCCACACGTAGGTGACCGGCGCCTGCATCACGGCGGCCAGGCGCACTGCGCCGCGCATGTAATCCGAGAACACCAGGAACGTTCCGCCGTAGGGCCGAGTCGGGCCGTGCAGGGCGATACCGGTGAGGATCGCGCCCATGGCGTGCTCCCGGATCCCGAAGTGCAGCGTGCGGCCGTAGGGGTGCGCGTTCCACTCCTTGGTGGCCGCGTCAATCGGGCCGAACGAGTCGGCGCCGTCCATGGTGGTGTTGTTGGAGCCGGCCAGGTCCGCGGAGCCGCCCCACAGCTCGGGCAGCACCGGGCCCAGCGCCGAGAGCACCTTCCCGGAGGCGGCGCGGGTGGCCACATCCTTGGCGCCGGGCTCGAAGTGCGGCAGCACCTCCGCCCACCCTGCGGGCAGTTCCCGCGCGAAGAGCCGGTCGAACAGCGCCTTGCGCTGCGGCTCGCGGGCCGCCCACGCGTCGAACGACTGCTGCCACTGCGCGTGGGCAGCGGCGCCGCGCTGCATGACGGCGCGCGCATGCGCGAGGACGGCGTCATCCACGTCGAAATGTTTGGCCGGGTCGAACCCCATGGCCTTCTTGACGAGCGCCACCTCGTCGTCGCCGAGGGCGGCCCCGTGGATCTTGCCGGTGTTCATCAGGTTCGGGGCGGGGAAGCCGATCACGGTGCGCAGCTGGATGAACGACGGCCGGTCGGTCACGGCCTTCGCCCGCTCCACGGCCTGCAGGATGCCGGTGATGTTGTTGCCGCCCTCGACCTTCTGCACGTGCCAGCCGTAGGCCTCGTAGCGGGCCGCGACGTCCTCGGACAGTGCGATGTCGGTGTCGTCCTCGATGGAGATCTTGTTGTCGTCGTAGAAGACGATGAGGTTGTCCAGCCGTTGCCGTCCGGCGATGGACGACGCCTCGGAGCTGATGCCCTCCTCGATGTCGCCATCGGAGGCGATCACGTAAATGTAGTGATCGAAGGGCGACTGGCCCCGCGCGGTGTCCGGGTCGAACAGGCCCCGTTCCCGCCGCGAGGCCATGGCCATGCCCACCGCCGAGGAGATGCCCTGGCCGAGCGGCCCGGTGGTGATCTCCACACCCCGGGTGTGGCCGTGCTCCGGATGGCCCGGTGTGAGCGAGCCCCAGGTGCGCAGCGCCTCCAGATCGGACAGCTCCAGCCCGTAGCCCGACAGGAACAGCTGGATGTACAGCGTGAGCGACGAATGCCCGCAGGACAGCACGAACCGGTCGCGGCCCACCCACTCGGGATCGGCCGGATCGTGGCGCATCACGCGTTGGAACAGCGTGTAGGCCAGCGGGGCCAGGCTCATGGCGGTGCCCGGATGACCGTTGCCGACCTTCTGCACCGCGTCGGCGGCCAGGACGCGCGCGGTGGCCACAGCGCGGCTGTCCAGCGCCGTCCAGCCCTCCGGTCGGTTCGGTGTCAGGAGTTCCTGCAGGTCGTTGTCGGTCACAGTCGCGTCGGTGCTCACGTCCGCGGTCCTTCCTGTCGTCATGCCGTGGTGGTCGGTGGCCGGGCTGCTCGCCAGGGGCGGTCTGGAGCGTTGCCCCGTCGCGACCGCATGCCGTCTCGAGCCTAGCGCCGTCGGCCGCAGGGGCTCACGGCGCCGCCGCTGCCGGTCGAAGGGCAGGCATGACGCCACGTCGTGGTGCGTCGGGCGACCGGTGTGACGCAATACGGTGGGTGCCGCGAGGGCCGGAAATGTGCCTTGACCCGTAGACTGCTCCACGGGTCACCTCTGCGTGATCGCTGTGGTTTTCATGGGCGACGGGGCGAAGGGGCAGCGCAGACGTGGGCGTAACGGTGCCGGACCATCAAGCGGCGACGCGGGCGCGCAGGCCCGTCCGGCCCGGCCCTGCCGACCCGGTCGGCGGCCCCGCGAAGCAGCGGCGTCATACCTCGCGGGGACCGGTCACGGTTCGCGACCGGGTGGCCGCCTACGTGGCGCTCACCAAGCCGCGCATCATCGAGCTACTGCTGATCACGACGGTGCCGGCGATGTTCGCTGCGCAGCGGGGGGTGCCGAGTGTCGGCATCATGTTCGCCACCCTGTTCGGCGGCATGCTGGCCGCTGGCAGTGCCAATGCGCTGAACTGCGTCTACGACGCCGACATCGACGAGATCATGCGGCGCACGCGCAACCGGCCGCTGGCCAAGCACACCGTCTCGCAGCGCAACGCGTTGGTGTTCGCCGTCACCATGGGCGTGGTGTCCGTGCTGTTCCTGGCGCTGACCACCACGTGGCAGGCCGGAGTGCTCACCGCCGTCGCCATCCTGTTCTACGTGCTCGTGTACACCATGCTGCTCAAGCGGCGCACCAGCCAGAACATCGTGTGGGGTGGTCTGGCGGGATGCATGCCGGTGATCATCGGTTGGTCCGCGGTGACCGGCGGCATCGGCTGGCCGGCTTGGGTCTTCTTCGGCGTCATCTTCTTCTGGACGCCGCCGCACACGTGGGCGCTGGCGATGCGCTACCGCGAGGACTACGCGGCGGCCGGGGTGCCCATGCTGCCGGTCGTGGCCACCGAGCGCACGGTGGTGCGGCAGATCGTGCTCTACAGCTGGGCCATGGTGATGTGCTCGCTCCTGCTGGTCCCGGCGTCCTCGTGGCTGTACGCGGCGGTGGCCGCGCCGACCGGCCTGGTGTTCCTGGCTGCGGCGCACGCACTGCACGTGAAGGTGATCCGTGGCGCGGCCGCGAAGCCGATGACGCTGTTCCACCTGTCCAACCTGTATCTGACGGTCATATCCGTGGCCTGGGCGGTGGACGCGGCGTTCGGCTGGTCCGTTGTCGGCTGGTGGCCCTGGGCGTAAAGCGCTCGCGGACGACCGGCGCGGCGGTGCTCGATTGCGCCGCTCCTCGCCTCCGCTGCGGCCGACGACATCGCTCCTTCGTCGCCACGTCGTCAACCTCCGCTACGGCTTCGTCGCGGCGGTGCTTTTTTTGCGCCGCTCCTCGCCTCCGCTACGGCCGACGACATCGCTCCTTCGTCGCCACGTCGTCAACCTCCGCTACGGCTTCGTCGCGGCGCGCTCCCGCGTGGCCATGCAGGTGAACGCGGCCACCGCGACGAGTGTCACGGCCAGGGCCACATGCGCCACGACCATCGCCTCGGGCACGCCCAGGAAGTATTGCGTCATGCCCAGCGCGCCCTGCGCGACGGTGAGACCGACCAGCCAGCCGATGCGCACCTTCAGGACGCGGGGAGCGTGGGTGGCCACCAGCGCGACGGCCAGGGCGGCGATCAGGCCCAAATAAAGGAACATCAAGTCCGCGTGCAATTGCGCGGCCTCTCTCAGGTCCCAGCCGAGTCGCGGGGTGGCGGCGTCCCCGGCGTGCGGCCCGGTGGCGGTGACGATCGTTCCGGAGACGGTGACGGCGGCCAGTACGCCGGCGGTCACCCACGTCAGCACCGCCAACGCACGGGGCGCCACCGGGCGCGGAGCAGCGTCGGATTCCCCGAGCCGAACGACCACGACTGCGGCGAAGAAGACCAGCACCAGCGACACCAGCAGATGTGGCATCACCGTCCACCAGGCGAGGCCCATGCGCACCGTGATGCCGCCCCACACCGCCTGGAACGCCACGCCGATCGGGCCGACGAATGCCAGGTTCCGCAGCTGGGGGCGCGCCGGCCGCAGCAGCGCGAGGAGCACGAATGTCCCCAGCGAGGCGATGAGCACGGGCCCGGTGATGGTTCGGTTGCCGAATTCCACGGCCTGGTGGATGGCTGCCATCCCGGTACGCGAATCCGGCACCAGAGTGCCCGGGTGGCAATCCGGCCACGTCGTGCAACCCAGGCCGGAGCCGGTGACGCGAACAACGGCGCCCGTCACCGAGATCAGCGCGTTGGACAGCAACGCAGCCCACGCGAAGCCGCGCACCACGCTCGCCCGGATACGCCGACCGAAGGCGAGGGTCACGTAGGTGGGGCCGACCGAGCGAGCGGACGCCGGTTCGCTGGTCTGTGTCGTCATTGCCATCGGAACCAGCGTACGGTCCCGACCCACCCGGCGACGACCCAGCAACCGAGGATCAGGATGTTCCACCAGCCGGGCCCGGCTCCGTCGGTCAGCACACCTCGCAGGCCGTTCGCCAGTGCCCCCGCCGGTGTCAGCCCGCCGACGACCTCCAGCCAGCGCGGCGCGGAGGTGAGCGGGATCAACACCCCGCCGATGCCGATCAGGACCAGCCACACCAGATTTGCCAGCCCCAGCACCGCCTCGGCGCGCAGCGTGCCGCCCAGCAGCAGCGCCAGCCCGATGAAGGCGGCTGCGCCCAGCAGTGTCACCACCACGACCCAGAGCGGGTTGCCCCGCGGATGCCAATCCAGCGCGAGGGCGGCCACCAGGCACAGCAACAGGAACTGCACCGCGATCACCACGAGGGTGGCCACGCACTTGGACGCCAGCAGCAGCCAGCGCGGAAATCCCGTGGCTGCCAGGCGCTTCATCACGCCGTACCGGCGATCGAAGCCGGTCATGATGGCTTGGGACGTGAAGCTCGCGGACATGATCGCGAGCGCCAGAATCCCGGGGGTCACGGTATCCACGCGCGGTTCGGCGATCGATCCGATCGAGATCGTCGTCATGCCGATCAGCGCCGCCAGCGGGATCACGTACGCCAGCAGCGTCTGCTCGGCGTTGCGCGTCATGAGGCGCAGTTCCTGTGCGGCGGCCGCGCGGACCATCGCGGCGGCGCCGGCCCGCCCTGGGCGAGGCGTGAACATTCCAGGGTTGAAGATCCGCGCCGTCACGACCGCACCGCCTCTCCGGTGAGCTCCAGATAGACATCGTCGAGCGTGCGCCGCTTGGTCTCCAGGTGGGTGACGGGGGCGCCGGTCGCGGTGAGCGCGACCGCGATCGTGGCGGCGGCATCGTCCGGCAGATCGCCCGAGACGCGATAGCGGCCCGGTGTGTGTTCGGCGACCGCGGCGGGCAATGCCGCCCGCAGCGCCGCGAGATCCAGCCCGGGAGTGGAATCGAACCGGATCTCCGTGGACGATCCGGTCAGGTCGGCCGGAGTGCCATGCGCGACTGCCCGCCCGTGATCGATGATCAGCACGTCGTCGGCCAGCAGCTCGACCTCGTCGAGCAGGTGCGTGGTGAGTACGAGGGTGACGCCGTCCGCGCGCGCCGCGCGCAGCACCTCCCACACCAGATGCCGCGCCTGCGGGTCCATCCCTGCCGTCGGCTCGTCCAGGAAAAGCAGCTCCGGCCGTCCCACCAGGGCCATGGCCAACGACAGGCGCTGCACCTGCCCGCCGGACAGCCGTCGGACCTGCGTGCGCGCCGCCGCCCCCAGGCCCACCATGTCCAACATGTCGTCGGGGTCGTGCGGGTGAGCGGCGCACCGCGCGACCAGCTGCAGCATCTCGCGGGCGCGGGCCGAGCCGTGCGCGCCACCGGCCTGCAGCATGACGCCGATACGCGGGCGCAGCGCGGACTGGTCCGTCCACGGATCGCGGCCCAACACGCGGACGGTGCCGGTGTCCGGCTTTAGGAAGCCCTCGCACAGCGAGATCGTGGTGGTCTTGCCGGCGCCGTTCGGGCCGAGCAGGGCGGTGAGGGTTCCCCGCGGAACAGACAGGGACAGGGAATCGACAGCCATGGTGCGGCCGAACCGCTTCGAGACGGCCTCGATATGCACCGCCCCATCCTTCTCGGCTGGTGTCGGAGCGCTTCGTTCGGTCACGTGCCACAGGATAGGCACCCACCCGGTGACTGCGACACTCCGTAGAGCGGAGCAGGCGGAGATGTTGATCACGACCCGGAAGATCGATCCGCGTCGCGGCTGGACCCTCATCGGGAAATAGGTAACATCGACGTTGTGAAATCCATGGCGGTGCGTTCGACGCGCGTCGGCCATGCCGGGCGTGGCTCGGCGGCCGGCGAGGCAGCCGACGTGACGGCAGGGCTGCCGGGCCAGGACGGTGCGCGCGGCGAGGTGATCCGCCGATTGCTGGTCGATGGGCCGTCCACGGCCACACACCTGGCGTCCGCCATCGGCGTGTCCGGAACCGCGGTGCGCCGGCAACTCGACTCGCTGGTCGCGGACGGATCGGTCACCACGCGCGAAGAAACAGTGCGCGGCACGCGTGGGCGTGGACGCCCCGCGCAGGTGTATCTGCTCACCGACCTGGGACGGCGCAGGCTGCCCCACGCCTATGACGAGCTGGCCGAACAGGCCCTGGACTATCTCGCCGCGCACGGCGGGCAACGAGCCGTGGAGGAATTCGCGCGACAGCGCGCCGAGCGGATCGTCGACGGTGTGGCGGACGAACTCGCAGCCGCGGATTCGGTCGCCGGCCGCGCGCGTATCCTTGCCAAGGCGCTGTCGCGATCGGGCTACGTGGCCAATGTGGAGTCGGTCGCCGTGGGGCAGCAACTCTCGCAACACCATTGCCCGGTGGCCCATGTGGCCGGCAAGTATCCGCAATTGTGCGAGCAGGAGCTCGCCGTGTTCACGGAGGCACTCGGCACCTACGCACAACGCCTGGCGACGATCGCCCGCGGCGATTCGTTCTGCACCACATTCATCCCCACTGAGACGCCCCGCCCGGCGCACGGGCGTGCCACAGCACCACGCACGCACGGCGCGACGACGTGACGACCGCGAGTATGCACCGCAACGGAAGGACATCTTGATGACCACCGCCCCCGAATTGAGCGAAGCGCGCATCGCGCAGGCCGAAACCATCGACGCGCTCAGTCAGTACCAGTTCGGCTGGTCCGACACGCACGACGTCGGCGTCGACGCGAAACGGGGACTCACCGAGGACGTCGTCCGGGAAATCTCGGCGCTGAAGGACGAGCCGGACTGGATGCTGCAGCGCCGGCTGAAGGCACTGAAGCTGTTCCAGAAGCAGCCGATGCCCACCTGGGGCGCGGACCTGTCCGGCATCGATCTGGACTCCATCAAGTACTTCGTCCGCGCGACCGCCAATAAGGCCACCAAATGGGAGGACCTCCCCGAGGACATCAAGACCACCTACGACCGGATCGGCATCCCCGAGGCCGAGAAGCAGATGATGATCTCCGGTGTCTCGGCGCAGTACGAGTCGGAGGTTGTCTACAACTCGATCCGCGAGGACCTTGCCCAGGAGGGCGTCGTGTTCCTCGACACCGACTCCGGCCTCAAGGAGTACCCGGATCTGTTCGACGAGTACTTCGGGTCCGTCATCCCGGCCGGCGACAACAAGTTCTCCGCGCTGAATACAGCGGTGTGGTCCGGCGGATCGTTCGTCTATGTGCCCAAAGGTGTGCACGTGAAGATTCCGCTGCAAGCCTACTTCCGCATCAACACCGAGAACATGGGCCAGTTCGAGCGGACGCTGATCATCGTCGACGAGGACGCCTACGTGCACTATGTCGAGGGCTGCACCGCGCCGATCTACCGCTCCGACTCGCTCCACTCGGCAGTCGTCGAGATTGTGGTGAAGAAGGGCGGCCGTTGCCGGTACACCACGATTCAGAACTGGTCCACGAACGTGTACAACCTGGTCACCAAGCGGACCAAGGCCGAAGAAGGCGCCACGATGGAGTGGGTCGACGGCAACATCGGGTCCAAGGTCACGATGAAGTACCCGTCGGTCTGGATGATGGGGGAGCACGCCAAGGGCTCCGTGCTGTCCGTGGCGTTCGCCGGCAAGGGTCAGCACCAGGACACCGGCTCGAAGATGCTGCACCTGGCCCCGCACACCTCGTCGGAGATCATCTCGAAGTCGATCTCCCGTGAGGGCGGCCGTAGTTCCTATCGCGGCCTGGTCCAGGTGAATCCGGGCGCGCACCACTCCAAATCGACCGTCAAGTGCGACGCACTGCTGGTGGACACGACCTCCCGCTCCGACACCTACCCCTACGTCGACATTCGCGAGGACGACGTCACCATGGGTCACGAAGCCACGGTGTCGAAGATCAACGACGACCAGCTCTTCTACCTGATGAGCCGGGGGCTGTCCGAGGATGAGGCCATGGCCATGATCGTGCGCGGCTTCATCGAGCCCATCGCCAAGGAGTTGCCGATGGAGTACGCGCTCGAACTGAATCGCCTGATCGAAATGCAGATGGAGGGCGCCGTCGGTTGATGCCGCGCACGGCGTCACACCAGCGCGTTCCACCGCTGTCACACAAGAGAAAGGTTCGCGGCCGGGTGACCGGCCGACCCTCATGACGACAACCGACATGCCTATAACCCCCGCGAGCCGGCCGGCCGGCCCGACTCTCGGCGGGCCGAACGGACTGGCCGCGCACACGCACACCGGTGCCAAGCGCACCGCCGGCGTGGCCTCGCATCTGCACCCGCTCGCCTCAGCCGCGGTGGACGACCATCCCGTGCCCACGGCCAAGAACGAACTGTGGAAGTTCGCTCCGCTGCGGCGCCTGCGCGGGCTGCACGCCGACGCCGAGTTCTCCGTCGGCGGGCTCACGGCGACCTGGGACGCCGTCGACGGCGCGGACGTCCGCGTCGTATCCGGCGCGGCTGCCAAGGGGCTCAAGGGCGTCAGCGACTACCTGCCGACCGACCGCACCACAGCGCGGCTCATGGAGGCAAACCCCGACACTCTGCTCATCGACGTGCCGGCCGGCGCGACGATCGCGGAGCCGATCACGGTCACCCTGGACGGCGGCGACGCCTCGATCACCGAAGCCGCGCACGTGCTGGTGCGGCTGGGCGACCACGCCAGGGCCACGGTGGTGCTGCGGGAACAGGGTTCCGCAACCGTGACGCACCTGGTGGAATTCTCGGTCGGTGACGGTGCCGACCTGAATGTCGCGACGATCGCCGACTGGGCCGCCGACACCGTGCAGCTGGCGCACCACCACATCGCGGTCGGGCGTGATGCCACGATCAAGCACAGCGTGCTGACCTTCGGCGGCGAGGTGGTACGCACGGCCGTGGACGTCGACTACCGCGGCCCGGGCGGGAATGTCGAGTTGCTGGGGCTGTACTTCGCGGACGCCGGCCAGTATCTGGAGCACCGCATCTTCGTGGACCACACGTTCCCGAACTGCCGCTCCGAGGTGCTGTACAAGGGCGCGCTGCAGGGCGAGCACGCCCGCACCGCGTGGGTCGGCGACGTGCTGATCCGCTCCACTGCGGAAGGCACCGATTCCTACGAGATGAACCGGAACCTGCTGCTCACCGACGGCTCGCGCGCCGACTCGGTGCCGAACCTGGAGATCGAGACCGGCGAGATCATCAAAGCGGCACACGCCTCGGCGACCGGACGCTTCGACGACGACCACCTGTTCTATCTGCAGTCCCGCGGGATCAGCCCCGAGGTCGCCAAGCGGCTCGTGGTCCGCGGCTTCTTCCACGAGGTGCTGCACAAGGTCGGCATCGACCAGGTGATCGAGCACATCACGGAGACCGTCGAGCGGGAACTGGCCATCACCGGCTACTGACCGTTCGGGACCGAAACACGACCGGCGTCATACCTGAATCGCACACCACACCTACTGGAGCGTAAGAAACCCATGGCAAGACTTGAGATCTCCGACCTGCACGTCTCGGTGGTCACCGATGAGACCACGAAGGAAATCCTTCGCGGCGTGAACCTGACCGTCGATTCCGGCGAGACGCACGCGATCATGGGGCCGAACGGCTCCGGGAAGTCCACGCTGGCCTACTCCTTGGCGGGGCACCCCAAGTACAAGGTGACCTCCGGCTCCGTGACGCTGGACGGGCAGGATGTGCTCGCCATGACGGTCGATGAGCGGGCCCGCGCCGGGCTGTTCCTGGCCATGCAGTATCCGGTGGAGATCCCCGGGGTGACGACGTCCAACTTCCTGCGCACTGCAGCCACCGCCGTGCGTGGCCAGGCGCCGGGTGTGCGCCAGTGGCTCGGCGAGGTCAAGGGCGAGATGGAGCTCCTGCAGATGGATCCCGACTTCGCGCAGCGCAGCGTCAATGAGGGGTTCTCCGGCGGCGAGAAGAAGCGCCACGAGATCTTGCAGATGTCGCTGCTCAAGCCCCGTATCGCGATCATGGACGAGACGGACTCGGGCCTGGACATCGACGCGCTCAAGGTCGTCTCGGAGGGCGTGAACCGCTACAAGCAGAATTCCGCTGACGCCGGCGAGGCGGTCGGGGTATTGCTGATCACCCACTACACGCGGATCCTGCGCTACATCAAGCCGGACTTCGTGCACGTGTTCGTGGCCGGCCAGGTCGCCGAATCGGGCGGCTCGGAGCTCGCCGAGGAGCTGGAGGCGAACGGCTACGTCCGCTTCACGGGTCAGGCGGCGCTGGCCTGATATGACGCAGTCCGCCGCGGCCGTCGCCGCCCTCGACACCACGCCGATCCGGGCGGATTTTCCCGTGCTGGAGCGGACCGTCCGCGGCGGCCGACCGCTGGTCTATCTGGACTCCGGCGCCACCTCGCAGCGACCGGCCTGCGTGATCGACGCTGAGCAGGAATTCGTCACCGACCACTATGCGGCCGTCGGCCGCAGCTCGCACCAGCTCGCCACCGAGGCCGACGGCTACTACGAGGCTGCGCGGGCGAGGATCGCGACGTTCGTCGGCGCCCACCGCACCGAGGAGATCGTCTTCACAGCAGGGGCGACGGCAGCGTTGAACACCGTCGCCTACGCGTTCGGCAATGCCGGATTCGCGGGCGCGGAGGCGGCTCGGTTCCGGCTCGGGCCGGACGACGACATCGTCGTCACCGAGATGGAACACCACGCGAATCTGGTGCCATGGCAGCAATTGGCGCTGCGCACCGGCGCCACGTTGAAGTACGTCCCGCTCGGTGACGATTACCGTCTGGATCTGGCCGCACTGGACGAGATCGTCACACCGCGTGCCAAAGTCGTCGCCTTCACCGCGGAGTCCAATGTGCTGGGCACGATCCCGCCCATCGGCGAGCTGACCGCAGCCGCGCATCGCGTCGGCGCCCTGGTGGTGCTCGATGCCTGCCAGTCGGTACCGCACCGCGCCACCGATTTCGCGGGTCTGGACGTCGATTTCGCGGCCTTCTCCGGGCACAAGATGCTCGGACCCACCGGGGTCGGCGTGCTCTACGGCAAGTACGACCTGCTCGCGGCGCTGCCGCCGTTCCTCACCGGCGGATCCATGATCGAGGAGGTCCACATGGACCACTCGACGTTCATGCCGCCACCGGCGCGCTTCGAAGCCGGCACGCCTCCGGTGACCCAGGCGATCGGTCTCGGCGCCGCCGTCGATTACCTCACCGATCTGGGCATGGACGCGGTGGCGCATCATGAGCGGGAGCTGGCCGGGCTCGCCATCGAGCGCCTGTCCGCGATCGACGGCGTCACGGTGTTCGGGCCCGGAGACATGGTCGACCGCGGCCCCGCGGTCGCCTTCCTGGTGGACGGCGTCCATCCGCACGACGTCGGCCAGATTCTCGACGACGCGGGGGTCGCCGTGCGGACCGGGCATCACTGCGCGTGGCCGCTGCATCGGCGCTACGGTGTCGCTGCCTCCACGCGGGCCACGTTCGGCGTGTATTCCACGGCGGACGAGGTGGCCGCATTGGTGGACGGCGTCATCTCCGCCCAGAAGTTCTTCGGCGAGCGGTGAGCGGCATGGCGATGAACGATCTGTACCAGGAGATCATCCTGGACCATGCGCGTGCGCCGCACCATGCGGGCTTGCGCGAGCCCTACGACGCCCAGGCGCACCAGGTGAACCCCACCTGTGGCGACGAGGTGACGCTGCGGATCGCCGTCACCCGCGATGCCGCCGGCGAGGTGACGATCGCGGACGTGTCCTACGACGCGGTGGGCTGCTCCATTTCACAGGCCTCCATCTCGGTGATGACGGACCTGCTGATCGGCCAGACGCTCGGCCACTCGCAGGCGCTGCACGAGGCCTTCGAAGCCATGGTCAAGAGCAAGGGTGAGGACGCCGGCGACGAGGAGCTGCTCGGGGACGCCGTGGCGTTCGCCGGGGTTTCACAGTACGCGAACCGGGTGAAGTGCGCTCTGCTCGGCTGGAAGGCGTTTCAGCAGGCCACGGCCGAGGCGGTCGCAACCGACGCGCAGATCGGGGAGAATGGTATTCATGAGTGACGAGACGACGATGACGGCGGACCGGGCGGGGCGCAGCGCCGCCGACTTGGACATCGAATCCGGCACCCCGGTGCCGACCGCGCAGGCCACCGAACCCGCCGGTGCCGCCGGATCGGCGACCGCCTCGCTGGACGACATCGAAGAGGCCCTGAAGGACGTCATCGATCCGGAGCTCGGTATCAACGTCGTGGACCTGGGCTTGATCTACGACCTGCAGGTCGACGCCGACAACGTGTGCCTGATCGATATGACGCTGACCTCGGCTGCGTGCCCGCTGCAAGAGATGATCGAGGATCAGATCTGCGCGGCACTGACGGGCGGGTCGGCGCCGGTGGCCGCCGATTACCGCATCAACTGGGTGTGGATGCCGCCGTGGGGCCCGGAGAAGATCACCGATGACGGACGTGACCAACTCCGCGCCATCGGTTTCAACATCTGACCCCCACCGCGCGGATCAACTTCTCCTGCGCGGATCAACGTAGCGGATATGTGACTGGTGTGGCTGGTGGGCCAAAGTTTGCGCGCGCAGCGGTCGGGGCGGCGAGGGTGCGACACATTAACCGGTCACTGACTTTGGCGGTTCCAGGCTCCAGCAGGTGGGCACCGGTCGGCCGCGACGTTCCCGAATAGTGCGATCGAGGTCCGCAAGAAATTCTGAAGGACGGTTGCGCGCCATGGCATTCGTGTATCTGATGACGCTCAAACCGGCCCTCTCCAGCCAGCGGTGGCGTTCCTTCTCATCTTCGACGATCTCCGCCGCGTCGGCTCGGTTGTTGTACTTGACGGCGCCATCAGCTTCGATCACGATGCCGTGCTCCGGAAATAGGTGATCGACTCGGCGCGGCTTGCCGGGCCCATAGATCCAGACATTGGACAACGGGACTGGCCGACCCGCCCGGATAAAAATGTATCGGCCGAGAGTTTCGAGCGGTGATTCGCACCGTGGATCAGCATGTCGGAGAACCCATCGGGCTTGCTCGATCCCGGGGTATGCCTGCATGTTACGCAGGAGGGCCGCGGGATATCCCGATGCAGACCTCGATGGAGCACATGATCCGCCGCCATCAGGCCGGCTACAGGAGTTCCGTGACGTGCGATATCGACGACTGTGTAGGCGGGACTGACCACGCCGACGCGGTGACGTTGTTGCTGATGCGCGAGCGGGAGGTAGCCGGATCGGACTCTGCCGTGAGCTGAGCGGCTGAGTCCCGTATGCGGATTCCCGGGCCGGACGGCGGTGGGCACGGTGGGTGGAGACCCATCCACCGGGATCGCATGCACCAGCGCGGCAGCGTGACCGGTCAGAAACACGCCCGGGCCTGCGCTCATGGCGAAACCGATGGAGACCAGACGAAATCGCTCCCATGCCGATGCGCTTTGCCATCGTTCGGTCGCGACGAACGCGGCCTTGCCAACGCGGATGACGTCACCCTGCGCGGCACATCGGCGTACGACAGCCCGCGGAACACCGGCGGCATCGGCATCCGCGTAGGTGACGACGTCGCCCCCGCGCCGCAATAGGTCGTGGACGACGATAGCGTCCGAAAATGCGTTCATGCCGGTACGGTGGCCTGTCTGGGCGCGATAACAAAGCCGTCAGTCGAAGATGTGGATAACTTCCGTGGCCGCGCGGAGGAACATCGTCACTTTGGCCACAGGCGTCACAAATCGGCCACGTTGGTCCGCGCGAGCGAAGTTGATCCGCGCGGAGGGGGAGGTGGGGCCGGCGGTGCGGGCGGGTCACTGCGGGTTTGCTCGAGGTCTCGGAGCGGGCATCGGACGGGACCGGCTCGGGACTCAGTAGTTGGGCACCTCACCGGGGATGAAGCCGAGCAACTTGGCGACCATGCCGACCTCCGGATCGTGGCAGCGCAGCATGTCGGCGCCGCTCTCGATCGCGATGGTCGCGAAAGCCGATATCAGCCAGACGTTGTCGACGCGCGGCACGGCGACCAGCGTCGGGTACCCCAGATCGCGGCCCATCCGCCGCGTCTGTCGGATCGTCTCCACCTGATACTTCGCGAACTGCGAATACGGCATGCGGTACGAGTAGCCGATTCCCGCGTCCACGACCAAGCCCTGCACCCCGGCATCCACCAGGCGTCGTACCGTGCCACGCAGGTACTCCAGATGCCGGCCGCGCAGGTCGCGATCGATGTCGATCTCATCCACGTCGGAGGGCGAATCGCGCGGCGTGAACGAGGTGATGCACGTGGCGCCCAACTCGGCGATCAGCGCCAGCACCTCGTCACTGCCGGCCTTGCCACTGAGGTTGACGCACGAGGCGCCCGCGTCGACGACCGCCCGTATCACCTCGGGCAGTTGCGTCTCCACGGCGCAGGCATGACCGGCCACGCAGAGTGCGCGCACCACCGGCACCAGTAGGTCGATCTGCTCGGCGGCGGACATGCGGCGCACGGAATAGTGGGAGGACTGGGCTCCCAGGTCGAGCGCTGCGAAACCTGCCTGGCGGTACTCGTCCGCCAGCCGCAGCGCCGCCTCGACGCCGTCGGCATAGCGCAGCACGCCCGGCTTCTCGTTTGCCAGGTTGATCACGCCGATGAGCCCGCGGTCCGGAAACCGCACAGCATTGTTCGCCACAGCACTCCTTCGGAAATCGGGTGAGTGAAGATCATCCTAGGTTCCAGCGGCGGTAGGTTGAGCGGATGGACGCACGCCTGGCCCGACGGAGCGACGGAAGGGCGGACCGTGGCCAGGGCAGCCTCGCCGCCGTCGAGGCCGAGGCGTTGGCGGCCGCCACAACGTTGCCCGTCGCGGCGGAGGTGCAGGCCGCGGCTGTACCACCCGTCGCGGCTGTACCACCCGTCGCGGCGGAGGTGCAGGCCGCAGCTGTGCCGCCCGTCGCGGCGGAGATGCAGGCCGCGACAGAGGGGGCATTCCGCGACGACCTGGAGCGCATCCGGTTTTCGCCGTACTTCGCTCGCCTGGCCGCGGTGACGCAGGTCGTGAATCAGGGCTCGGCGGGCCAGGTGGTGCACAACCGCCTCACCCACACCGTCAAAGTCACGGCGGTGGCGCGTGCCATCGCGACAGCCCTCCGCGCCGGTGACGACATGCCGCTGCTGGACGAGTTGGGCGGCTGCGACCCCGTGGTGGTGCAGGCGGCGGCCAGCGCACACGATCTCGGTCATCCGCCCTTCGGCCACCTGGGCGAGCGCATCCTGGACCGGATCGCGCGCGGCCGGTTCGGCCTGACGGACGGCTTCGAAGGCAACGCCCAGACGTTCCGGATCCTCACGAGTCTGGACGTGCACGGCACCGAGGAGCACGGGTTGGGGCTCACCGCGGCCGTACGGGCTGCCGTACTCAAGTACCCCTGGGCGCGGCTCGGCTATCCGGTGCAGCATCCGTCGCGTGCCGCGGAGCGGCCGAGAGGCGCCACACCCGGCCCGAGCGGCGTCGGCTCGCTCAAGTTCTCGGCCTATGCGGTCGACGTTCCCGAAATGATCGAGGTGCGCAGCGCCTACCCGCGCATCGCGCCGTGGCAGCAGACGGTGGAGTGCTCGGTCATGGACCTTGCGGACGACATCGCGTATTCGCTGCACGACCTGGACGACTTCCATCGCGCCGGTGTCCTGCAGCACGCTTCGGTCGCCGCCGAGTTCCGTACCTGGGTGCGTTCGCGCCTGGAGCTGTCCCGTCAGGATGACGCCGAGCTGCTCGCGTCGGACCGGCTGCCCGGCCACGCGCTGGAGCAGCTGCGGCGCAGCCTCGCCCGCAAGGACGGCTGGCTGTACTCCGATGACGTGTTCGCCACGGCGGTTGCGCGGGTCGGCGACGAACTGGTGGACGGACTTCTCGCGGTGCCGTTCGACGCGTCGATCGCGGCGGAGCGGGCGGTGGGCTTGTTCACCGCGTCGTGGATCCGGCATCTTCAGGACAGCGTCATGGTCACCGCGCGTCCGCCGGTTCGGGCCGGCCATCTGCTGCTCACGCGCCAGGCCTGGCACGAGGTGGCGGTGCTGAAGTTTGTGCACCAGCGGTTCGTGCTGGATCGGCCGGATCTCGCACTGCTGCAGCGCGGCCAGGCCCAGGTGCTCACCACGCTGGTGGAGGGTTTGGACGCGTGGTTGGACGATCCGGAGGATGCGGTGCGCGCGCCGCGCCGGCTGACCGACTTCATCCGGCTGGCCACCGACGACTACCGGGAACTCGCTGTGACGGCCCCGGAACTGCTGGTGGACGAGTCGGGGCGACCGACGACCGCGCCTGCGGATCTGGTGCGGCTCGGGCGTGGGCGGGGCATCATCGACTATGTGGCGTCGCTCACCGACGATCGTGCCGTGGCGACCGCGAGCGCGCTGGGCGGTCATGCCGGTCAGCTCTGGTCGGCAGGAAGCGGGCTGTGAGGGCCACCGGGATGACGCCGTTCGCGGCGGGTCGCCGACCATGATCCGGATCCGTCAGGCCGCAGGCGGCGGGCGCGTCGTCGAAGTGGCGCCGGACCGGCTGCCCGGATGGTTGATGCGGTTCGGGGCCCGGCACGGGGGAGCACTGGTACGCGATAGTGGTCCGGCGGCGATCGTCATCGTGGGCGGCGACGGTGCGACGGCGGCGTTGGCCGTGCCCTTCTCGCCGGAGCGCGCGACGCAGGGCGGGCTCGAGCCGACTACTGAGCCGGTGGAGGCGCTGCTGGCCCATGTGGCGGCGCTCGGCGACCTGGCCGCGATCGTGGTCCGGGAGCGAGCGTTCTCGGTCGGCATCTGTCGGGCCGGCTCAGTACTGGTGAGCTCCACCGATACCCGCTATGTGCAATCGCGGACGGCGGCCGGTGGCTGGTCCCAGCAGCGTTACGCGCGACGGCGCGGTAACCAACGGCGCGACTCCTACCGGGCGGCGGCCGATGCCGCGCATCGCGTTTTCGCTGCGCATCCGTACGCCTTCGACGGGCTGATTGTCGCGGGGGACCGGACAGCCATAGACGCCGTCCTCGACGATGCGCGCCTTCACGCGGTGGCCGCTCTGCCGCGCCGGGTGTTCCCGGATGTGGGCGAGCCGCGGCGCGCGGTGCTGGACGAGGTGGCGGTGCGGGCGTTGACGGTCGAGATCACGATCCGTGATGCGGGCGCCACGTCTGGAACGTGAACGTCATGCCGTTCTCCTCGATCCGATCGGACTCGGCGACCATGTCGAACCGGTCCCGGAACGGGGGAAAGAACTTGGTGCAGTGGAAGTCCGCGTCGATCCTGGTGATCACGAGCTCGCCGGCGAGGTGCAGCGTGGTCGCGAAAAGACCGGCGCCACCGATATTCTGCACGGCATCGTCATGGTGGTCGGTGATGAACTCGGCCGCATCCGGTACCGCCAGGAAACCGTCACGAAGAGCCTCCGCTCGGCGGGTGGCCACGTAGTTGGTGCGCCCGTGCAACGGTGCCGTGATCTCGGAATAGGTCGTGTATCCCATCAGGATGAGGCCGTCCTGGATCTGGTCGGAGAAGAACCGCCGGTCAGTGGGCAGGTTCCACGGGATGCCGTCACCGGTGGCCATCCCGTCCGCCGCATCCATGGCCACGACCATCCGCATCATTCCCCGAGCCTACCGAGAGGCGGATAGCGTCATCGGCCGCGCCGCCCCGGTAGCATGGATCCACGTGATTACCGCAACCGGACTCGAACTGCGGGCCGGCACCCGTATCCTGCTGTCGGACGCCACGTTGCGCGTGCAGCACGGCGAGCGCATCGGTCTCGTCGGACGCAATGGCGCGGGCAAGACCACCACGATGCGTGTGCTGGCCGGTGAAGGACTGCCCTACGCGGGCACCGTCACGCGCAGTGGCGAGATCGGCTACCTGCCGCAGGACCCGCGGGAGAGCGATCTGGCGGTGACGGCGAAGCAGCGGGTGCTGTCGTCGCGGGGTCTGGACCAGCTGGCGGAGCAATTGGAGAAGCTCCAGATCCAGATGGCCGAGCTGGCCGACGGCGCCGAGCGTGATTCCGCGATCGCCCGCTACGGCAGAGTCGAGGAGCGCTTCTCGGCTCTGGGCGGCTACGCGGCGGAGTCCGAGGCGGCGAAGATCTGCCACAACCTGGGCCTGCCGGAGCGTGTCCTGGCGCAGCAGATGCACACCCTGTCCGGGGGGCAGCGGCGCCGCGTGGAACTGGCACGCATCCTGTTCGCGGCGGCCGACAACACCGACTCCGGGCACATCCAGCTGCTGCTGGACGAGCCGACCAACCACCTGGATCACGATTCGATCGTCTGGCTGCGCGACTTCCTCAAATCGTTCACCGGCGGGCTGGTGATCATCAGCCATGACGTGGATCTGCTCGATGCCATCGTCACGAAGGTGTGGTTCCTGGACGCCGTGCGCGGCGAGGTCGACATCTACAACATGAACTGGCAGCGCTATCTCACCGCCCGGGCCACGGACGAGCAGCGCCGCCGCCGCGAGCGCGCGAATGCCGAGAAGAAGGCGTCCGCGCTCCGGGCCCAGGCGGCGAAGTTGGGTGCCAAGGCGACCAAGGCCGCCGCTGCCCACCAGATGGTGCGTCGGGCCGAACGCATGCTGGGCGAGTTGGACGAGGTCCGGGTCGCGGACAAGGTGGCGCATATTCGTTTCCCCGCGCCGGCCGCGTGTGGCAAGACGCCATTGACCGCGTCGACGCTGTCGAAGAGCTATGGGTCCCTGGAGGTCTTCACCGGGGTCGATCTGGCCATCGACCGCGGCAGCAAGGTCGTGGTGCTCGGTTTGAACGGCGCCGGCAAGACCACACTGCTCAAGATCCTGGCCGGGGTGGAGCAGGCGGACACCGGCACGGTCGAGTCGGGGCACGGCCTGCGGCTGGGCTACTTCGCCCAGGAGCACGACACCATCGATCCCGAGGCAACCGTGTGGGAGAACACCCGGCATGCCGCTCCGGACACCGGGGCGCAGGAGCTGCGAAACCTGCTGGGCGCGTTCCTGTTCACCGGCGAGCAGCTCGACCAGCGGGCCGGAACACTGTCCGGCGGTGAGAAGACCCGGCTGGCACTGGCCGGGCTGGTGTCGTCCGCCGCGAATGTGCTGCTGTTGGACGAGCCGACCAATAACCTCGATCCGACCAGCCGTGAGCAGGTGCTCGACGCGCTGCGGCGCTACGAGGGCGCCGTGGTGCTGGTGACGCACGATCCGGGAGCCGTGTCCGCGTTGGAACCGCAGCGGGTGATCCTGCTGCCGGACGGCACCGAGGACCACTGGTCCCAGGACTATCTGGATCTCGTCGAACTCGCCTGACTCGACGGCGCGGTGCCTCCTTCAGACGGACGAGGTGCGCTCCTGAAGTGGCGCGCGTCACGATCCGGGCCGATGATGAAGTCGCCGGTGCCCGTGCGTCCGGTTGACGGTGACGCAGGGGACTGCCTCGTTCCACGTCGGGAACCGGTGCGCGATCCTCGATCGGAAGGTGATGGCCATGGCAACGAAGCCGACCCTGCAGCCGCTGCGCAAGGGTGCCCGGATCACCGGAAACACCCGGAGCTCGCTCGCGTCCGACGTGCGGCGACGCTACGAGGCCGGCGAGAGCATCCGCGCTCTCGCACAGGAGACGGGCCGCTCCTACGGCTTCATCCACCGCCTGCTCGTCGATGAGCAGGTGCCGTTCCGAGCGCGCGGCGGCGCGACCCGTCGAGCCCGAGCGGAATAGCGTTCCAGGCTGTCCGGAATGTTCCCCTCGTGAACAGAGTGACACGCGGTGCTCATGTTGCTGTTGTCACTGCCGATGGAGAAGTGGCACAGTAGTAGCAGTCTGCGCACATTCGGTTGCCATCTGTTGCCACGCCGGCACTGCTGATGGCCCACCGCGATCGCCTGCGGGTGCGGCGCGGGCGTCGGGGCCGCTACGACCGCGTCTGGGAACGGGAGGACAGCTGGTGGGTGCAGGAGGAGCCGTCCGCCGTCGCGGCGCAATGGTGCGTTCGGGCCTGCTCGGGGTGACCGTTGTTGCCGTGACCATGACGGTGGTGACCCCGACCGCGGGCGCTGACCCGTTGCCGCCGCCGAATCCATCGGATGCGCAGATCCAGCAGAGCCAGAGCCAGGCGAATGCCGCCTCGGCGCAGGTGGGCAGACTGTCGGCGTCCGTCACGGCGACACAGGCGACGATCCAGCAGTTGCAGGACGCGACGGAACTCAAGGCCGAACTGGCGATGAAGGCTCAGGTCGATCTGCAGATGGCGCAGATGGCCGCCGGCGATGCGAAGGCCGCTGCCGCGCAGGCCGCCCAGGCCGCGACAGCCGCGGCCGGCGAGATCACCGACGCCGAGAACCACGCCGCGGACTTCGCGGCGGCGTCGTTCCGTCAGGGCTCCGTCATGGGGTCGATGACATTGTTGCTCGATTCCGATTCCATGGGCGACCTCCTGGCCCGGCAACAGATGATCGAGCAGGTGTCGGCCAACCAGGCCACCGTCCTGGCCCAGCTCAATGAAGCCCGCACCGCGAAGGCGAACCTCGACTCCGCGGCCAAGGCCGCCGCCGTCAAGGCGGATCAAGCCGCGGCGGACGCCGTTGCCGCGAAGGCCGACGCCGACCAGGCCTGGCAGGCCGCGGCAGACGCGTTCGACAACGGCCAGCAGCAATTGGCGTCGCTGCAGGCCCAGCTGGACGCGCAGCAGGCGCAGTACCAGGCGGCACTGAACGGTGTGGCCACGTTGCAGAGCCAACGACTGCAGTACCAGACGTGGCTCAAGGCCAAGCAGGAGGCCGAGCAGCGGCTCGCCGCACAGTCCGCCGTGCAGCAGGACGAGGCCGACAGCCTGCGTCGTGAGCGGCAGGCCGCCGAGGAACTAGCGAACCAGGAGGCGTCCAACCGCGCCATCGCCATCAAGAACGAGAAGGCCCGCCAGGCGAAGCTGCGCCAGGAACGGGCGGAGGCAGCGCGGCTGCGTCAGCAGGCCGAACAACAGGGACGCGATCCGAACACCGTCACGATCCCGTCGGACGGCACCCGTGGCCAACTGGTCGTGCAAGCGGCCATGAAGTACCTGGGCATCACCTACGCGTGGGGCGGCGGCAACGCCAATGGACCCACCCGGGGGATCCGCGACTACGGCGTGGCCGACCGCTACGGCGACTACAACAAGGTCGGCTTCGACTGTTCCGGCCTGGCACTGTACGCGTGGGCGCAGCAGGGCGTGTACCTGCCGCACTATTCCGGGTACCAGTACAACTACGGCACCCGGGTGTCGAAATCCGATCTGCAGCCCGGCGACCTGGTCTTCTACGCCTACAACACGTCCAACCCGGCCACGATCCATCACGTGGCCATCTACATGGGCGGCGGCAAGATGATCGAGGCCCCGCAGTCCGGTAGCGTCGTCAAGATCTCGCCCATGCGGTGGAGCGGCTACATCGGCGCAACCCGGCCCGGAGTCTGACAGTCCGTTCGTCGATGACGGAACGCCGCGCGCCGATCGGCGCGGATTTCTACCCGGACTCGTTCATCCTGTTGACCGGCGGCGCGGGTCGGCGCCTCGGCGGCGCGGACAAGGCCTCTCTGGTGGTCGGCGGGCGGACCCTGCTCGATCACGCCCTGCGCCAGGCGCGCGGCCGGCCGGTGGTCGTGGTGGGGCCCGAGCCGCGGTCGGACATGCCGGTCATCGTCACCCGGGAGTGTCCTGCGGGCGGAGGACCCGCGGCAGGTGTGGCCGCCGGGGTGGCTGCCATGCAGCGCGGACGGCCCGATATTGCGGCAGGGGAACTGACCGGGCTGCTTGCCGTCGATCAGGCGGGCGTGACGGCCGCCACCTGGCGCCGTCTCGCGTCCGCTGCGCAGGGCGCCTCAGGCGGCGCCGTGCTGGTCGCCGGCGGCCGGCGGCACTACGGCGTCGGAGTCTTCCCGTGGGCACCGCTGCGGGAGCGATGCGGGGTGGGGCAGGAATGGCACGGGCGACCGTTGCGGGAACTGCTCGACCCGATCATCGCGACCGAAGTGCGGGCGCGCGGTGACGAGTCCCGCGACATCGATACGCTGGAAGACCTCACCTGGTGGCGGTTGCACGCCGACGATCCGGGAGAGTCCGCCGAAGGGCCGGGCACCGAAGGGGAACAGAGATGACGATGCCGACGAGCCACCGCCAGGATCCGGTCGCCGAGGCGCTTCGCCCGGACATGGTGGCCGGCACCATCGAGCGGATCATGTTCGAGGTCAAAAGGGTCGTCGTCGGGCAGGAGCGGCTGCTGGAACGCATGCTCGTCGGACTGCTGGCCAAGGGGCACCTGCTCATCGAGGGTGTGCCGGGCGTGGCCAAGACCCTGGCGGTCGAGACGTTCGCGACCGTGGTCGGCGGCACCTTCGCCCGGCTCCAGTTCACTCCGGACCTCGTTCCCTCCGACCTGCTCGGTACGCGGATCTATCGGGCAGGCCGCGAGGAGTTCGATATCGAGCTCGGTCCGGTGGTGAAGAACTTCGTGCTGGCCGACGAGATCAACCGCGCGCCGGCAAAAGTACAGTCCGCGTTGCTGGAGGTGATGGCGGAACGGCACGTGTCCATCGGCGGCACCACCTTCCCCATGCCGGATCCGTTCCTGGTGATGGCCACGCAGAACCCGATCGAGAGCGAGGGCGTCTATCCTTTGCCGGAGGCGCAGCGCGACCGCTTCCTGTTCAAACTGCAGGTCGGGTATCCGACTCCGGATGAGGAGCGCGAGATCGTCTACCGGATGGGGGTCACCCCGCCGACCGCCCGGCAGATCGTGCCGATCACGGAGCTCTCCCGGCTGCAGACCGTCGCGTCGGGCATTTTCGTGCACCACGCGTTGGTCGATTACGTCGTCCGCCTGGTCTACGCGACGCGCACGCCGACCGAGCACGGCCTGTCCGATGTGGCGGGCTGGCTGTCGTACGGCGCGTCGCCGCGGGCGAGTCTGGGCATTGTGGCGGCGGCTCGGGCGCTGGCGCTGGTGCGCGGGCGCGATTTCGTCGTTCCGCAGGACGTCATCGACGTGGCCGGTGATGTGCTTCGCCACCGGTTGGTGCTGTCGTATGACGCCTTGGCGGACGGGATCGGCGTGGATACCGTACTGCACCGCTTCCTGCAGGCCATCCCGCTGCCGCAGGTCACGGCGCAGCACGCCGAGGGATGACCGTTGGGCGCGCAGACCCCCGTCCCGTCGCTGTCGGATCCGCAGCGACTCGATGCGTCACTGGCCGAGTTGGAGGTCGTCATCCGGCACCGGCTGGACGGGCTGCTGCACGGCAATCACCTCGGCCTGGTCCCGGGACCGGGCAGCGAGCTGAGCGACGCCAGGCCCTACGTCCCCGGTGACGACGTGCGGCGCATCGACTGGGCCGTGACGGCCCGCACGACGACCACGCACGTCCGCACCACCGTCGCCGATCGCGAATTGGAGACGTGGCTCGCCGTCGACCTGTCCGCCTCCATGGACTTCGGCACCGCTCTGTGCGAGAAGCGTGATCTGGCGATCGTGGCGGCCGCCGTCATGGTGCACCTGACGCGTGGCGGCGGCAATCGGATCGGGGCCGTGGCCGCCGGCGGCGGGTCGGTGCTGCGCCTGCCGGCACGCTCCGGCCGGCCCGGAGCGCTGCACCTGCTGCGCAGCTTGGCTTCGGTTCCGCGGACGGACCCTGGCCAGCGGGGTGATCTGGCCGGGGCGCTGGGCCAGCTGCGGCGACCGGAACGTCGCCGCGGACTGGTAGTGGCGATCTCCGACTTCCTGGGCCCGACCGACTGGGAGCGTGCCATGCGGGCTTTGACCGCGCGGCACGACGTCGTCGCCATCCAGATCGCCGACCCGCGCGATGCCGAGCTGCCGCCCGTCGGAATGGTCACGCTGGTCGACCCGGAGTCCGGACGCACCAAGGAGGTACGGGTCACCCGCGCCCTGGCGGATCGATTCGCCGCCGCCGCGGCAGCGCATCAGGCGGAGATCGATGCGGCGCTGCGCCGACTCGGAGTGCCACTGCTGCGTCTGTCGACAGATCGGGACTGGGTGGGCGACGTGGTGCGATTCGTGGTGCGCCGCAAACGCGGCTGGACCGGGTCTCCCGGAGCCGCCCCCGCGTCGGTGGCGGCGACACCATGACATTCGCCGCGCCGGTGTTCTTCGCGATCGGCGGGGTGGTGCTCGCGCTGGCGGTGGGCTACACCCTGATGCAGCGTCATACCCGCCGCCAGACGATACGGTTCGCCAGCTTCGCCATGCTGGAGAAGGTCGCTCCTCGCCGGCCGGGGCCGGCCCGCCACGTGGGGGCGGCGGTCCTGCTGGTGGGCTTGGTGCTACTGGTGGTGGCGATGGCCGGCCCCACGGCCGACGTGAAGGTGCCGCGCAATCGGGCCACGGTGATGCTGGCCATCGACGTGTCGCTGTCCATGGAGGCCACCGACGTGTCGCCGAGCCGGCTGGTCGCCGCGAAAGAGGCGGCGACGGCGTTCGTGCAAGACCTCACCCCTGGCGTGAATCTCGGCCTGATCTCGTTCGCCGGCATCGCCACGGTCCTCGTCTCGCCGACAACCGACCGAGGCCCGGCCATCGACGCCATCGACTCGCTCAAGCTCGACGAGCGCACCGCCACGGGCGAGGCGATCATCTCGGCGGTGCAGACCATCCAGATGTTTGCGCGAACCATCGGCGGGACAAGCGGGCCCGTGCCGGCGCGCATCGTGCTGATGACCGACGGCAAACGCACGGTGGGCCGCAGCGAGCAGGATGCCGCGCAGCGCGCCAAGGACGCCGGCATCCCGGTGTCGGTGATCGCCTTCGGCACGGAGCACGCCTCCATCGACGTCGACGGTCAGCAGGTGGACGTGGCACTCGATACCGCTGCGATGCAGCAGATCGCCCGCATCTCCGGCGGCGACTTCCACACTGCGCATACCGCCGCGGAACTGAAGAAGGTCTACGCGCAGCTCGGCGAGCAGATCGGCTACGAAACGGTGCACCGGGACGCCTCGCGTCCGTGGCTGATCGCCGGCTCGATCGTCGTGATGCTGGGTGCCGCGGTCGCTGTGGCCACCTCCGGCCGGATACCGTAGTGGACGCCGATACAGTCGGCGTACCGGTGCGCGGGGCACCGGCGGCGGCCGGCAAGGCGAAGGAGTTCGGGTGGACACACAGCAGCCGGACGGCGGCCGATCGGTTCTGGTGACCGGGGGCAACCGCGGAATCGGACTGGCGATCGCCCGGCAGCTCGTCGCCGACGGGCACCGGGTGACCGTGACCTCCCGCTCCGGCGAAGCGCCCGAGGGCCTGACCGCCGTGGCCTGCGACGTCACCGACGGCGCCTCGGTGGATGCGGCGTTCTGCCAGGTCGAGGATGCGCAGGGACCCGTCGAGGTACTGGTCTCCAATGCAGGCATCACCGATGACACGCTGCTGCTGCGCATGGGCCAGGACACGTTCGATCGGGTCATCGACGCCAATCTCACCGGCGCCTACCGTGTCGCGAAACGCGCCGCCATGGGCATGCTCAAGAAGCGGTTCGGCCGCATGGTCTTCATCTCGTCGGTGGTCGGATTGTCCGGTGGCGCCGGGCAGGCCAACTACGCGGCGTCGAAGGCCGGGTTGGTGGGCCTGGCGCGGTCCATCGCCCGCGAACTCGGCTCGCGCAACATCACCGCGAACGTGGTGGCGCCCGGGTTCGTGGACACGGATATGACGAGGGCCCTGCCGCAGCAGCGGCGGGACGAGATCGTCGCGCAGGTGCCGCTGGGACGCTACGCCGATCCCGCCGAGGTCGCCGCGGTGGTGTCGTTCCTCGCCTCGGGCGGGGCCGGCTACATCACCGGCGCCGTCATCCCGGTGGACGGCGGCCTGGGCATGGGGCATTAGCACGCGGCAGCGCGGACGACCACTCAGTCATGCAGCACGGATCGACGGAAGGCACACCATGAGCGCGGCAAGCGGCAACTTGGGCAGCGGACTCCTCGCGGGGAAGAATCTGCTGATCACGGGCGTCATCACGGAGGCATCGATGGCCTTCCACACGGCGCGGCTGGCGCAGCAGCTCGGCGCGAAGGTGGTGCTCACCGGTTTCGGCCGGCTCTCCCTGGTGGAGCGGATCGCGCTGCGGCTGCCCGAGCCGGCCCCCGTCGTGGAGTTGGACGTCACGAGCACCGACCAGCTGGACAGCCTCGCCGCACGGGTGGGCGAGCACGTGGACCGGATCGATGGGGTGCTGCATGCCATAGCCTTCGCGCCGGCTACCGCCCTGGGCGGCGTGTTCCTGCAGACGCCGTGGGAGGACGTCGCCACCGCGGTGCACACATCTGCGTATTCGCTCAAGGCGCTGGCGGTCGCCGTCAAGCCGCTGATGACCAGTGGCGGCAGCATCGTGGGTCTGGACTTCGACGCGCGGCAGGCCTGGCCGGGCTACGACTGGATGGGCGTGGCCAAGGCCGCCCTGGAGTCCACCAGCCGGTACCTGGCACGCGACCTGGGGCCGGAGGGCATCCGGGTGAACCTGGTGTCCGCGGGACCGATCAAGACGATCGCAGCACGCTCCATACCGGGTTTCTCCTCGCTGGAGAACGCCTGGTCCGACCGGGCACCGTTGGGCTGGGACACGTCCGACCCGACCCCGGTGGCGCGTGCCTGCGTGGCGCTGCTCTCCGACCTGTTCCCGGCCACCAGCGGGTCCGTCATCATGGTGGACGGTGGCTTCTCGGCGCTGGGCTTCTCCGCCGGCGAGATCAGCCGGCCTGCGGCCGGGTAGCGGCCCGCCCGCCGACCGTCGCATTGCGGCCCGAGGAGGCCGGGTGCAGCGCTGACACGGTCATGGCCACCGCTGTGCGTCGCGACTCGCGGACCGCGGCGGCCAGCGGCGCGAGCGCTGCATCGACGGCGTGCAGGTCGCGGACGGTGGCGGCGGCCGTCTCGTGCGTGAACGCCACCTGCAGCAGCGCATGCAGCGTGATGGACTGCGCCAGCAGGGCGGACGCCGCCGGCGGCATGCCACGCGGCGTGTCGATATCCTCCGCCACGATCAGCCGGCGCATCTGCTCCCGCGGGTCACCGGCATCACGGGCCACGTCCGCGCGTGCCAGCGCCGCGGTGGCGTCGGCGATGGCTCCCTCGACCAACGCCCGCGCGTCGCGTTCGGCCAGGGCGGCATGCGCCGGGCCGCACGGGTACGCGCGCCAGTGACCGTGCGCGGGCACCAGCCCCACGCCATGGTCGGGCAGCACAACGACGGCTCCGGCGTCCAGGGCGGGGAGCGTGATCTCGCCACCGGGCGGAAGGCCCCGCAGGTCGCCGGGCATGGGTAACACCAGTTCGGCCGGCCCGCCGCGGCGGACGAACGCCAGCAGCTCGGCGTGCCCGGAATGGGGCTCGCCGGGCCCCGGCAACTCCGGCAGCGTCTCGGCGGCCCGCGGAGACGCGGTGCGCGCGCCGTGCGGCATACCTGCGGCCGACAGGGCGTCGATCGCCGCATCCGCGCTCGCGCCGCCGGCGACGGCTGCACTCCACAGCGCCAGCGTCGTCGCCGCTCGCAGCGGTGAGGCGGGCGCCGGGCTGAGGGCGCGGCCGAAATCAGTTGGTGACATCACGGACCACGGTACGGCAGTGATCCGTCGCGTCGCGTTACCCTTCGCGTCGTGGGATTCGACGATCGCTACGGGCGCAATGTTCTGGACGGCGCCGGCCGGCCGCGCCCTGCGCCCGCCATCATCGAGGCCACCACCGATGTCGTCGCGGAGGATCCGCTGACCGGCTTCTGCGGCGCGGTCGTGGCGTGCAGCGCGGCGAGCGTCACACTCGAGGACCGGTTCGGCGGGCGGCGGGTGTTCCCGCTGGCGCCCGGCGCTTTCCTGGTGGACGGCAGGCCGGCGACACTGGTGCGGCCCGCCGCGGCGCCCTCGGGCGCCGCGGCGCGTACTGCGTCGGGCTCGGTTGCCGTCGCCGGGTCGCCCGCCCGCGTCGCCCGTGCGTCTCGCATCTGGGTCGAGGGCATCCATGACGCCACCCTCGTCGAGCGAATCTGGGGTGACGATCTGCGCGTCGAGGGCGTGGTGGTCGAACCACTCGACGGACTGGACAATCTGCCGGCGGCGCTGGCCGCTTTCCAGCCCGGCCCCGGCCGCCGCGTGGGGGTGTTGGCCGATCACCTGGTGCCCGGTTCCAAAGAGACGCGGATCGCCGAATCGGTCCGGCACCCGTCGGTGCTCGTCGAGGGGCATCCGTACATCGACATCTGGCAGGCCGTGCGGCCGTCCGTGATCGGTATCGCCGCCTGGCCGGACGTGCCCCGGGGCGGCGACTGGAAGACCGGGGTGTGCCGCGCGTTGGGCCTGGGCTCGACTCCGGCGGACGTCACCGCCGTGTGGCGCCGGATCAATGGCTCGGTCTCCACCTACCGCGATGTAGAAACGCCGCTGCTGACGGCGGTCGAACGGCTGATCGATTTCGTCACGGCCCTGTGACCACCGAGCCGGACGTCTCCGGCTGCCACTGCGCAACGGTCCTGTCTGGCAGGATGGACCGTATGGCGTGGTGGGCGTGGATGATCGTGGCAGTGGTGCTGGCCAGCGCCGAAGCGATCGGCGGCGAGTTCGTCCTGCTGATGCTCGGCGGTGCCGGGCTGGTGACGGCGCTGACCGCGTTCGGCGTCGACTCCCTCTGGCTGCAACTGACCATCTTCGCCGTGGTGTCGCTGATCCTGGTGTTCGGCCTGCGGCCGCCGCTGAAACGTCATTTCATCAAGCCGACCCAGATCCGGTCCGGAATCGATGCGATTGTCGGGTCCCGCGCTACAGTGATCTCCACCGTCGATGCCACCGCGGGCCAGGTGAAGATCGGCGGCGAGATCTGGTCCGCGATCGCCATGGAGCATCAGCGCCCGTTGCCTCCCGGAACACCCGTAACCGTCGTCGAGATCCGCGGGGCCACCGCGGTAGTCATGTGGGGACCGTGATCATGGATCCATTGCTCATCGCAGCCATCGTCGTCGTGCTGCTCGTCATCATCGTCGTGTTGCGGTCGGTCAAGGTGATCCCGCAGGCTCAGGCGGCGGTGATCGAGCGGCTGGGCAGGTACCACAAGACCAACGGCGCCGGGTTGGTATGGCTCGCGCCGTTCGTGGACCGGATCCGCGCCCGAATCGATCTGCGCGAACAGGTGGTCTCGTTCCCGCCGCAGCCGGTGATCACCGAGGACAACCTCACCGTGTCGATCGACACCGTGGTGTACTTCCAGGTCACGGACCCGCGCGCCGCAGTCTACGAGATCGCCAACTACATCATCGCCGTCGAACAGCTCACCACGACGACCCTGCGCAACCTGGTCGGCTCCATGGACCTGGAGGCGACGCTCACCAGCCGCGACCGCATCAACAGCCGGCTGCGCGGGGTGCTGGACGAAGCCACCGGGAAGTGGGGGATCCGCGTCGCCCGCGTCGAGCTCAAAGCCATCGATCCGCCGCCGTCGATCCAGGACTCCATGGAGAAGCAGATGCGCGCCGATCGCGACAAGCGCGCCATGATCCTCACGGCCGAGGGCCAGCGCGAGTCCGCGATCAAGACGGCAGAGGGCAACAAGCAGGCGGCGGTGCTGACCGCGGAGGGCGCCAAACAGGCGTCGATCCTGGCCGCCGAGGGCGAGCGGCAGTCCCGTATCCTGCGCGCCCAGGGCGAGCGCGCGGCGCGGTACCTGCAGGCCCAAGGCCAGGCCAAGGCCATCGAGAAGGTCTTCGCCGCGGTCAAAGCCGGCAAACCGACTCCGGAGCTGCTCGCCTACCAGTACTTGCAGACGCTTCCGCAGATGGCGCAGGGCGACGCGAACAAGGTCTGGATGATCCCGTCCGACTTCTCCAAGTCGCTGGAGGGCTTCGCACGCATGCTCGGCGCCAAGGGCGACGACGGAGTGTTCCGGTACGAGCCGCCCACCGAGGACGTGCCCGTGTCCCGCGCCGGCGAGATCGACGACGACGTGCAGGACTGGTTCGCCGGCACCAGCGCCGAGGAGGTCGCCGCCGCCGTGCGCGCCGCCGAGAAGGAGGCCTCGGTGAGCATCGCCGAGCGAGACGCGCGTGAGGCTGCAGAGCGAGCCGCGCGTCTGGGCGACGAGCCGGACGCACTGCCGCCGGCCCCGTCAGCGCCTGCCGTGGCCCCAGCCGCAGCGCCCCCGCAGATTCCCGGCACGGCATGGGGCCAGCCGGGCAACCCGGGTGGAATCGCGCACACCGACCCTCAGCCGCCGCTTCCGCCGGGGTACGGTTACCCGGGCCAGCAGGTCCCGCCCACTGGGTGAACCGCCGATGGAAAGGTAGCCCGTCATGAGATGGTCCGGCACCCGATCCTTGATCGCAGCAGCAGCCATGACCCTCCTCGTGGCGGGATGTAGCGCAGGATCCGGACTGACGGGCTCCAGCAGCGCGACCTCGGGCGCGGCGCAGACCGGCACCGAGATCGCGCAGTCGAGCACGGATGCCGGCACCGGTGGCGCTGCTTCGTCGACGGTCGGCGCGTCGAGCACGCAACCCTCCGGCCCGATGCCCTCCGACGGCACCCTGAAGCTGGGCCTGGTGCTGGCGCCGGCGAGCATGGATTTCACCACGACCGACGGTGCGGCGATCCCGCAGGTACTGCTCGGCAATGTGTACGAGACGCTGGTGACCCAGGCCCAGGACGGCACGATCCAACCGGGGCTCGCCGAGAAATGGACCGTCTCGGACGACGGAAGGACCTACGACTTCACCATCCGCTCCGGTGTCACGTTCTCCGACGGCACGCCGTTCTCCGCAGCCGACGCCGCGTTCTCGATCGACTACGTGAAGACCAAGTGGACGGTCGGTGTGGCCAAGGCGATGGATGCCGTCGTGTCGGCCACAGCGGTGTCGCCCACCGAGCTGAAGGTTGTTCTGGGCGAACCGAACAACCTGTGGCTGTTCAAGATGACGACCCGGATCGGCGCGATGATGAGCGCACAGCACGTCGACTCACTGGCCACCGAGGCCATCGGTACCGGGCCGTTCGTGGTGTCGGACTGGCAACAGGACCAGTCGGTCACGCTGACTCGCAACGATTCCTACTGGGGCGCTCCGGCACTGGAGAAGACGATCGTCTTCACCTATTTCAGCGATCCGACCGCCATGAACAACGCGCTCCTCACCGGTGATATCCAGGTGATCACGACCGTGCAGACACCGCAGGCGCTGTCGCAGTTCGAGGACACGAGCAAGTACACGATCATCGACGGCACGACCAACGGCAAGGTCATGATGACGATGAACGACGCCCGGCCGCCGCTGAACGACGTCCGGGTGCGGCAGGCCATCAACTACGCGCTGGACAAGGATGCCATCGTCAAGGCCGCCTGGGCCGGTTATGGCACGCCGATCGGCTCTCACGAGGTGCCCACCGATCCCTGGTACGTCGACCTGGCCGACCGATACCCGCACGATGTCGCCAAGGCCAAGCAACTGCTCGCCGACGCCGGGCAGACCAACCTGACGCTGCGGTTGGCCTTGCCGCCGGTGCCGTATGCGGCGGCGGCCGCGCCGGTCATCGTCTCCCAGCTCGCCCAGGCCGGGATCACCGTGCAGACCAGCGACGTCACCTTCGACAATTGGCTGGGCAAGATCTTCGCCCCGCCGTACGATTTCGACCTGACGATCATCAATCATGTCGAGCAGTACGACGTGACGACTGTGTTCAGCGGCAAACCCGATTACTACACCCAGTACACCAATCCCGAGGTGACGAAGCTGGAGACCGAGGGCCTCGCCGCCGACCACGACACGTTCATCGCCGACTTCCGGAAGGTGGTCACGATCCTGGCCGACGACGCGGCGGCGGCCTGGCTGTGGGCGTTCCCGAACCTGATGGTGGCCGACGCGACGGTGCACGGCCTGCCGGAGAACGCGATCGGCGAGTCCCTGAACGTCGCGGGCCTGTACACGGACTGACGTCACCGGTGTGGTGGGGGCTGGTCCGCCGGTTGCTGATCTTCCTGGTCAGTACCGCGGTCGCGTCCGTTGTGGTCTTCGTGCTGCTGACCTTAGTCGGAGACCCGGCACGGACTGCTCTGGGTACGAACGCCACTCCCGAAGCGCTCGCCGAGATGCGGCACCGGATGGGTCTGGATCGTCCGGTCACCACACAGTTCGCGTCGTGGATCGGCGGGATGGTGCACGGCGATTTCGGCACGTCCTATGTGACGCACCTGCCCATCGGCCCGCAGATCGGTGCCCGGTTGGCGGTGACGATGTGGCTGGTCGCCGGCGGCATGGCAGTGGCACTGGTGGTCGCGATCCCGATGGGAACGATCGCGGCCCTCAAACACCGCACCTGGGCCGGGTGGCTGTTGTCCTCACTGTCCCAGGTGGGCATCGCCGTCCCCGCCTTCCTGGCCGGCATCCTGATGGTCGCGCTGGTCTCGGTGGAACTCGGCTGGCTGCCCTCCGGTGGCTTCGTCGTCCCCGCGGAGGACCCCGGCGGATTCCTGGCCCGGATGATCCTGCCGTGGCTGTCGCTGGGGCTGGTGCAGGGAGCGGTGCTGGCCCGGTATGTGCGCTCGGCCGTGCTGGACGAGGTGGGGCAGGACTATCTGCGCACCGCACGGGCCAAGGGGCTCACCCGATGGCGTGCGACATGGCGGCACGGACTGCGCAATGCAGCGATTCCGGTGCTCACCGTGATCGGCGTGCAGCTGGTGACGATCCTGATCGGCGCCGTGGTCGTCGAGCGGGTGTTCGTGATCCCCGGCATCGGCTCCTACCTGGTGGATTCCGTCGCGCGGCAGGACCGGCTTGCCGTGCAGGGCATCGTCGTCACCATCGTGGCGATCTCGCTGGCGGTGAGCTTCGTCGTCGACGTCGCCTACACCGTGATCGATCCCCGGCTGCGGAGGAGGTGAGCTCGTGAGCCTATCCGATCCGGCGCTGCCGCCCGCCCTGCCCTCGGCGGGTGTGGCCACCGGCGGGCGCGGCCGGTGGAATCCGCTGCTGCTCACGGGCGGCGTCATCGTCGCCGTGATCGCGCTGGCGGCGATGGTCTCGTTCGTGTGGACGCCGTTCTCCACTCTCTATACCGACACCGACAACCTGGCCGTCGGCCCCGGCGTGGGCGGGCACCTGCTGGGCACCGACCTGCGCGGCCGGGACATCGCGTCGTGGCTGATGGCCGGCTCCCGCACCACGCTCTACGTGGGCATCGTGGCGGTGGGCATCGCGGCGATGGTCGGCACGCCACTGGGCATCGTGGCCGGCATGGTGCGGCCGGCGGCCAGCGAGTTCATCATGCGCGTCACCGACATCTGGCTGGCCTTCCCGGCGCTGCTGATGGCATTGATCTTCGCGACGGTATTCGGCGCGTCCATCACGTCGGCCATGGTGGCCATCGGGATCGCGAGCGTGCCCGCCTTCGTCCGGGTGGTGCGTGCAGGCACCATCGGCGTCATGAAGACGGACTTCGTGCTCGCGGCGCGGGTCGCCGGGCGTCGCGGCCCGGGGATCGCCGTCAAGCATGTGCTGCCCAATATCGCCGGGCTGGTCATCGTGCAATGCTCGGTGTCGTATGCGATCGCGATCCTGGCGGAGGCGGCGTTGTCGTACCTGGGCCTCGGCGCCGGGCCGACCACCGCCTCCTGGGGCCGCATGCTGTACGAGGGGCAGTCCGTCATCACCATCCACCCGCTCCTGGTGGTGTGGCCGGGCGTCGCCATCGGACTGGCCGTGCTCGGCTTCAACCTGCTGGGCGACGGCCTGCGCGACCGGTTCGACCCGCGCCTGGCGGGGAGGTGATGCCATGCCCTCGGACGCGACGCCGGATGCGGCAGGGAATATGACGGCGGATATGGCGCCGGATCTGACGGCGGGCGGGACAGCCGGTATGACGCAGCCCTCGCGCCGTCCCGTGCCGCGCGGTCTGGGAGATCCCGTGTTGACCGTGACGGGCCTGACCGTCCGGGCCGGCGCGCTGCCCCTGGTCAGCGACGTGTCGTTCACCGTGACGCGCGGCCAGCGCGTCGGCATCATCGGCGCCTCCGGCTCCGGCAAGACCCTCACCTGCATGGCGATCGCCGGGCTGCTGCCCCCGGAGCTGACGGCGGCCGGCTCCATCCGCCTAGCCGGCTTCGACCGGGACATGGTGCGCGCCTCGGAACGCGCGTTGGCATCCGTGCGTGGGCGGCTGACAGGCATGGTGTTCCAGGAGCCGATGACTGCGCTCAACCCGACGATGCGGGTGGATCGCCAGATCGCCGAAGCGATCCGGCTGCATCGCCGCTGCCCGCGCGCGCAGCTCGGCACCGAGGTGCTGGCACTGCTGGAGGCCGTCGGCCTGCCCGATCCGCCGCGCATCGCCCACTCGTTCCCGCATCAGCTCTCCGGCGGCCAGCGCCAGCGCATCGTCATCGCCGTCGCGTTGGCGAACAGCCCGGACTTGCTCATCTGCGACGAACCGACCACGGCGCTGGATGTGACCGTACAGGCGCGGGTGCTCGACCTGATCGACGAACGCGCGGCCGCCACCGGTGCGGCCGTGCTGTTCATCTCGCACAACCTCGCTGTCGTCGCGTCGCTCTGCGACTACCTGCTCGTGATGTGGGCAGGGCGCATCGTCGAGCAGGGGCCCGTGGTCGAGGTGCTGGCGGATCCCCAGCACGAGCACACCCGTCAGTTGCTGGCGGCATTGTGAACACGCCCCCCGCGGTACGGCTACAGGCGGTCGGCCGTCGCTTCCGTCGTGGTCGACGGGCGCCGCTGCGGCCCGCGGAGTACGTGGACGCCCTCACCGACGTCAGTCTGACCATCCCGCGCGGTGCACGGTTCGGCGTGGTGGGCGAGTCGGGGTCCGGCAAGACGACGCTCATGCGCCTGATCGCGGCGCTGGACCGTCCCACGTCCGGGGAGATCGAGGTGCTGGGTCGGCGCATCACCGGGCGCCGCGAGCAGCAGCTCGCGTTTCTGCGCCGTAGCCTGCAGATCGTGTTCCAGGACCCGATGAGTTCGCTCGACCCGCGGATGCGCGTGGGCGACATCGTGGCCGAGCCGCTGCAGGTGCTGCGTCGGCCGGACGTGCCGGGCTCGGTGCGCCGGGCGCTGGCGGACGTCGGTCTGGACGCGTCGGCGGCGCGCCGTTTCCCGCACCAGTTCTCCGGGGGGCAGCGGCAACGGATCTCCATCGCCCGCGCCATCGCACCGGGGCCGAGCATCCTGATCGCAGACGAAGCGGTCTCCGCCCTCGACGTCACGATCCGTGCGCAGATCCTGGCATTGATCGAGGATCTCGCCGCGCGCCAGGAGCTGACGCTCATCTTCGTCTCGCACGACCTGTCGGTGATCCGGCGCGTCTGCGATCAGGTCGCGGTGCTCCGGGCGGGACATCTGCTCGAGACCGGCAGCACCGAGGCGATCTACCGGAACCCCCGCGAGCAGTACACGAGGGACCTACTGGCCGCCGTGCCGACGTTGGAGAAGTCGTTGGCCGCCGCGCGCGCCCGCGCCGCCTACGGCAGGGTAGGGGAATGACGATGGTGACCGCGCCCGCCGGCGTGCGCGCAGCGTCGGCGGCGGCGCGCATCGACCCGGCCGCCGTCGTGGACCTGACCTGCGAGCTGGTGCGACTCCGGACGGTCCACGACGACGGCGCGAAGGCCGTGGAGACGGCGGCGGCGGACCGCATCGCCGCGGTGATGCGCGGTTTCGGCTGGCAGGTCGACATCACCGAGGTGTCGCCGGGCCGGCCGAACGTCGTCGGTATCGTCACCGGCGCGCGCCCCGGCCGCACCCTGCTGTTCGAGGGCCACACGGATGTCGTCACCGAAGGCGATCCGGCCTTGTGGGCGTTCGACCCGTATGCGGGCGATGTCGTCGACGGCGTGGTACGAGGCCGTGGCTCGGCAGACATGAAGGGCGGCGTGGCCGCCATGCTGCACGCCGCCCACGCCGTGCAGCAGCAGGGATTCGACGGGCGGATCGTCGTCGCCGCCCTGGCCGACGAGGAGGGCATGATGCTCGGCGCGAAGGCGTTCGCCCGCACCGAGCTCGCCCGGTCCGGTATCGACGGCGTCATCGTCTGCGAACCGGAAGCCGGCGAGATCTGCGCCACCGCCAAGGGGGCCTTACGGATCCGCATCGCGCTGACCGGCGCCATGGCACACGGGGCGATGCCGACCGCCGGCCGCAACCCGGTGCCCGCCCTCGGCGCGCTGCTCACCGGGCTTGCAGACCTGCAGCTGCACATCCAGCAGCAGGCCGGCCCGCATCCGGAGCTGGGCGATTTCTACCTGACGCCGACGGTGGTGCAGGCGGGTAGCCCGCCGCAGCAGAACGTCATCCCGGCCACCGCTGACGTCTACCTGGACGTGCGGACGACTCCGCGGACGCCGCATCCCGAGGTGATCGATGCGGTGTGGTCGGTGGCGCAACGCAGTGTCGAGGCATCGCAACTGGCCGCGGATGTGGAGGTGATCGACGATCGGCCACCTGTGGACACCCCGCGTTCGGCGCGTGTCGTGCAGGCTCTGGCACGGGCGCACCAGCGGATCACCGGCAGCGCTCCGGTGTACGGCGGCGTGCCCGGCACCACCGACGGCACGATTCTCACCCGCGACGCCGGTCTTGCCACCGTCGTCTACGGCCCCGGCGGGAAGTGGATCGCGCACCAGGTGGACGAGGTGTGTGCCGTCGAGGACATTCTCACCGCCGCCCGCGTCTACGCCGAAGCCGCCGAACTGTTCCTGGCGCATGACGGCGAGCCGACCGACGCAGGAGGGACGACGTGATGCGCGAGGACCTTGCCCTGTTGCGGGAGATCCCGGGAGGGCTGCCCGTCGGCGACGACTGGGTGACGGACCTGCCCGCCCGCACGGTGCATTTCCCGTACGACGGCAGCCCGGTCGCGGATGCCTCGGTGGGCGATGCCGCGCTGGCGGCCCGGGCCGTCGGGGTGGCCGCTGGCCTGCGCAGGGATGTCGCCGCGTTGACCACCGGCGCCCGCCGCGAGGTGCTGGCGGCGGTGGCCGGGGCCATCGCCGGCCACCGAACCGGCCTGATAGAGCTGCTCATCGCGGAGACCGGCAAACCCCGCGCGGACTGCGAGACCGAGGTGGACCGTGCCTGGCTCACCTGGTCGCTGGCTGCCGAGGAGCCTGCCCGGCTGCACGGCGAGACGGTCCCCGTCGACCTGCTTCCTTCCGGGGCCGGGTTGGTCGGCTACTTCACCAGGCGGCCGGCGGGAGTGGTGGTGGGAATCGCCGGGTTCAACTACCCTCTGCTGCTGGCCGGCCACAAGATCGCGCCGGCCATCGCCGCCGGCTGCCCGGTGATCGTCAAGCCGGCGCCGGCCACCCCGCTGGCCACGCTCTGGTTGGTGGGCGCCGTGCGGCGAGCACTGACGGCGTATGGCGCGCCGGCCGGGGCCGTGCAGGTGGTGACCGGGGGTGCGGACGTGGGCGCTGCGCTCACTACCGATCCTCGTGTCGCTGTCGTGAGCTTCACCGGTTCGGCGGCCGTGGGACATGCCATCGCGAGGGCGGCGGCGCCGCGAAAGGTGGTGCTGGAACTCGGGTCGAACAGCGCGCTGGTGGTGTGCGCGGACGCGAATCTGGAGGCGGCCGCGGATGCGGTCATCCGCGGCGGCTATTACGCCTCCGGTCAGGCCTGCATCTCGGTGCAACGGGTGCTGGTGGAGCAAGCCGTGGCCGGCGAATTCACCGACCTGCTGGCCAGCCGCATGTCCGACGTGGTGATCGGCGATCCGCGCGATCCGGCCACGCGGGTGTCGGCGCTGATCGACGCGGCCTCGACTGCGCGGGTGCTGTCCTGGGTCGATGAGGCGGCAGCAGCCGGCGCACGGGTGCTCTGCGGAGGTGACCGTGCCGGTACCGTGATCCGGCCCACGTTGCTGACGGACGTTCCGGGGGGCATCCCCGCCTGGGACGAGGAGATCTTCGGACCGGTGGTGATGCTGCGCGCGGTGTCCGACGTTGATGCCGCGCTGGCCGCCGTGAACGAATCCCGCTACGGCCTGCACGCGTCGGTGTTCACCTCGTCGCTGGCCACGGCGCACCGCGCCATCGACGAACTGGATGTCGGGGGAGTCGTGATCAACGACGTCCCCGGTTTCCGGTCCGATGTGATGCCCTACGGCGGGGTGAAGGACTCCGGAATCGGCCGGGAGGGCCCCCGCTGGGCGGTGGAGGAGTTCACGGTGACCAGGATGGCCATCATCCGGCCTGAGCCCGAGGGACGACGGGTATGACGTCATACGCGGGTCTGTTCGACCTGACCGGCAAGCGGGCCCTCGTGGTGGGCGCGGGCGGCATCGGCCGGGAGGTGGCGCGTGCTCTGGCGGAGCACGGTGCCTGCGTCATCGCCGCGGACGTCGATCCGGCCGCGGCGGGGGCCGCGGCGGACGCGGCACACGGCGAGGGCATCGGACTCGACATCACCGACGCAGCGGCGGTGGAGGCGGCTGCCGCGTCATATCCGGTGGACGTCCTGGTGAGCACGGTCGGCATGAACGTGCGCAAGCGGCTGGCCGACTACACCGATGCCGAGTTCGACAAGGTCATGGACGTGAACCTGCGCGGCACGTTTCGGCTGATCCGGGCGTTCGGGCCGGCCATGGCCGGGCGCGGCCGGGGATCGTTCACGGCCTTCAGTTCCATTCGTGCGAGCGTTGTCGAGCCCGGCCAGGGCGTGTACGCCGCCACGAAGGCGGGTCTGCAACAGCTGCTGCGCGCGGCCGCGGCGGAATTCGGGCCGGCCGGCGTCCGGTTCAACGCGATCGCACCGGGCGTCGTCGCGACGCCGCTCACGGCGCAGATCCGGGCGGACCCCGCGTGGGAGCGGGCGTACGCGACGAAGTCGGCGCTCGGACGTTGGGCGCGGCCTGACGAGATCGTCGGCGCTGCCGTGTATCTCGCGTCCGATGCTGCCGGCTTCGTGACGGGATCGGTGCTGTCGGTGGACGGCGGCTGGACCGCGGTGGACGGCCGCTTCGATCCGTTCGGTACTGACCGCTGATCGCGCCGCGACTTGAGCCCGTTTATCCAATCGTTACGACTTTTCTGCCCGGTGGTGGTTGCGCTCCCAGAATGAAAGCGCTTTCATCTGGAGATGCGCCGTGAGTCCGTCGCGGCGCGTTCACCGATAGGGAGGTAGCCGCGTGACATCACGATCGACACGGCGACTGATGGCGGCCGTCGCGGCAGTGGGCGCGGCGGCGTTGGTCCTCAGCGCCTGTGGGAGCAGCAACGGGGGCGCGACGAGCGACACCGCGAGCAGCTCGAGCCAGGCGAGCTCGAGCGAGTCGTCCGCGCCGGCATCGGACACGTCCAGCCAGAGCAGTGCAGCCGAGAGCTCCGCCGGCTCTTCGGAGACATCAAGTTCGGCCGGCGCCACGCTCGGGGACGACGACACCTGGTGCGACGACCTGAAGAAGAACTGGCCGGACATCAGCGGCAAGAACGTCACGATCTACACCTCGATCGTGGGCGACGAGGCCACCGGTCTGCAGAAGTCCTGGCAGGATTTCACCGACTGCACCGGCGCGAAGATCACCTACAACGGTGACAAGAACTTCGAGCAGCAGGTCGTCGTGCAGGCCAAGTCGGGCAACCCGCCGGACATCGCGTTCGTTCCGCAACCAGGCCTGCTGCAGACGCTCGTCTCCACCGGCACGACCGTGGAGGCGCCCGCGCAGGTGGCCGCGAACGTGGACAAGTACTGGGATCCGGGCTGGAAGACCTACGCCACCGTGGACGGCAAGTTCTACGGCGCCCCGCTCGGCGCGAACGTGAAGTCCCTGGTGTGGTATTCGCCGAAGATGTTCTCCGCCGCCGGGTACCAGGTTCCGCAGACGTGGGACGACATGATGGCGCTGACCGAGAAGATCGCCAGCTCCGGTGACGTCAAGCCGTGGTGTGCCGGCATCGAATCGGGCGGCGCCACCGGCTGGCCGGCGACCGACTGGCTCGAAGAGGTGATGCTGCGCTCGGCGGGTCCGGACGTCTATGACCAGTGGGTGGCAGGCAAGGTGAAGTTCACCGATCCCGCCGTGAAGGACGCCCTGGCGAAGGTCGGCGCGATCCTGAAGAACCCGAAGTACGTCAACGGTGGCCTGGGCGATGTCAGCTCGATCGCGACCACGTCGTTCGACGCCGCCGGCGTGCCGATCACCACGGGCGACTGCTACATGATGCAGATGGCCAGCTTCTACACCTGGCCGGAAGGCACCACGATCGCCCAGGACGGCGACGTCTACGCGTTCTACGAGCCGCCGATGGGCGACCAGTTCGGCAAGCCCGTCGAGGTCGGTGGCGAGTTCGTCGTCGCCTTCAACAACAGGCCCGAGGTGCAGGCAGTGCAGTTCTACCTGTCCACCGCGCACTGGGCGAACAACCAGTCCAAGAATGGTCCGTCCCGCATCTCGGCGAACAAGGGCTTGAAGATCGACAACGTGCAGGGCCCGATCAACAAGCTGTCGGTCGAGATCCTGCAGGATCCGAAGGCCGTGTCGCGCTTCGACGCCTCGGACCTGATGCCGGCCGCGGTCGGCGCGGGTGCGGAGTGGACCCAGCTCACCAACTGGATCACGGGTCAGGACGACGACACCACGCTGCAGGCCATACAGGCTGCCTGGCCTGCCAGCTGAGTGTGACGCAGTATTGAGCAGTTGACCTGCTCGCGGTGGGCGGGCCGGCGCGATGCCGGCCCGCCCACCACCGGCGGCCCTGCCGCAGCCCGGGCAACCGAAAGGCGGATCCCTCGTGACACACCTGGCAACCGAGCCCGCGCGCGTGGACGCGGAGCCCATCAGGCAACATCGCTGGCTGAGCCCCGTGGTCTGGCTTGCGATCTTCGCGGCCATCGGGGCCATCATCTTCTACAGCTTGTCGCCCGGTGGGAAGCCGATCCTCTACAGCGCGAACACGCAGCACTCCTGGTTCATCGACATGATCTTCAAGCCCACGACGGTGGCGCAGAAGCTGTCGGTGATGGTGCTGGCGATCGTGCTGTTCGTCGCCATCATGGCGCTGATCCTGTGGGCAGTGGACCGGACGTCCGTTCCCAAGCCGGTGCTCATCGCCGGGTTCCTCGGGCCCGTCGTCATCGCGTTGACGTCCGGACTGCTGTGGACAGCCCTGAAGACGATTCTCAATTCGTTCCAGAAGTTCGACCAGTTCGGCACCCAGATCGGCTGGGCAGGCTGGGCCAACTACGGCCACGTCTTCACGCCCGCCAATAAGGAGATGCTGATCAACACGGTGATCTGGATCTTCGTGGTGCCGATCTTCTCGACGCTGTTCGGTCTTGTCTACGCCGTGCTGGTGGACCGCACCCGCTTCGAGGCCTTCGCCAAAGCCCTGGTCTTCCTGCCGATGGCGATCTCCATGGTCGCCGCCTCGGTGATGTGGAAGTACATCTACTACGCCCCGGCGCCGACCGGCAGATCCGAGATCGGCCTGCTCAACGCCCTGATCGGCACCGTGGGGCTGGATCCCGTCAACTGGACCACGAAGTTTCCGGTCGGTACCTTCGCGCTGATCGTCGTCATGATCTGGATCCAGACGGGCCTGGCCATGACGCTGCTGTCCGCATCCATCAAGGCGATCCCGGACGAGATCATCGAAGCCGCGCGGATCGACGGCGCCACCGGCTGGGTGCTGTTCAAGTCGATCACCGTGCCGAGCATCAGGCCGACGATCGTCGTCGTGCTGACCACGATCGCCATCGCCTCGCTCAAGACCTTCGACATCGTCAACGTCATGGGCAACAACCTGGGCATCAACAACATCCTGGCCAACGCGTTCTACAGCTGGATGTCGGTGCAGCAGCCCGGTTGGGCCGGCGCGGCAGCCGTGCTGATCTTCATCGTGGTGATCCCGGTGATCGTGTTCAACGTTCGACAGATGCGGAAGTCGGAGGCAGTGCGATGACAACCACCCCCACGCCGCCCGTGCCGATGGTCCAGGAAGTCACGCCCGCCCAGTCCAGCCGCGCCACCAAGCTGCAGGTGCGGGCACAGGAGGCGAAGACCAGGCTTTCCTCGCCCTGGGCATCGCTGATCGCCGTCGTGATCGCGGTCCTGTGGACCGTTCCCACTTTCGGCCTGCTGGTGAACTCCACCCGCACCGAGCCGGCCCCGCTCACCAGCGGCTGGTGGCACTTCTGGGGACCCGACTCGGCATTCTCGATGACGAATTACATCAGGGCGTGGCAGGGAAACGGCGGCACGCCGCTGTCGGACTACATCCTGAACTCCATCGTCATTACGCTGCCGGCGGTCGTCATCCCGATCTCGCTCGCCCTGCTCGCTGCCTACGCGTTCGCGTGGATCGACTTCAAGGGCCGCAACATCCTGTTCGTGGGGGTCTTCGTGATGCAGATCGTGCCGCTGCAGGTCGCGTTGATACCGCTCAACACGGTGTACGTGAAATTCGGGCTGTCCTCGTCGTATTGGTCCATCTGGTTCTCGCACACCATCTTCGGGCTGCCGCTGGCCATTTTCCTGCTGCACAACTTCATGAAGGAGATCCCGTCGTCCCTGGTGGAGGCAGCACGCGTGGACGGCGCCGGGCACGTCAAGATCTTCATGAAGGTGCTGTTGCCGCTGCTGGTGCCGGCCATCGCGGCATTCGGCATCTTCCAGTTCCTGTGGGTGTGGAATGACCTGTTGGTTGCGTTGACCTTCTCCGGAAGCACGACTCGGCCGATCACGGCAGGCATCCAGCAGCTCACCACGCAGTTCTCGCAGCAGGGGAACATCCTGCCGTCCGCGGCCATCCTGGCCACGATCGTGCCGCTCATCGTCTTCCTGTCGTTGCAGCGGTTCTTCGTGCGCGGGCTGCTGGCCGGGTCGGTGAAGGGGTAACGGATCGCCGATGGCGGATTCCTCTGCTGAAGGGGCCGCACCGGCGACAGGCCCGTGGCGGAAGCGATCCGGCATCGTGGATGTCGCGGCGCGGGCCGGTGTGTCACAGGCGACGGTGTCCCGCGCCCTGCGCGACCACCCGTCGGTCACGGCCGCGACCCGGGCCAAGGTGCGCAAAGCCGCATCCGAGCTGGGCTATGTGCCGTCGGCGTTCGCGGCGGCCCTGGCACGCGGCCGCAGCAACACGATCGGCGTGGTCGCCCCGTGGGCCACCCGGTGGTTCTTCGCCACCGTGATCGAGGGCATCAACGAGGTCGTCGCGGAGCACCGCTACGACTTGATGCTCTATCCGATCGGGCCGAGCGCCGGTGCCGAGCCGCAGCACTTCGACGCGATGGGCCTGGACAAGCGGGTGGACGGCGTCATCGGTTTGGCGCTGCCGACCGACCTGCGCGCCGCCGGCACGATGCGGCGGCTGCCGATCGTCACTGTGGGCACGTACACGGCGGGCATCCCCGGCGTTCAGGTGGACGACTCGGAGGTCGGCTACCTGGCGACCCGGCACCTGATCGAACTCGGCCACCGGCGGATCGCCTTCCTCGGCCTCGACCCGGACGATGTGTACGAGTTCAAGGTGGCAGACGACCGCTACGCCGGGCACTGCCGCGCGCTGCGCGAAGCCACCCTGATGCCCGACCCCGACCTCGTCGTGACCACCGGCTTCCTGGCCGAGGCCGGCGAGGCCGCGATGGAGGAGCTGCTCATGCGCGCCGACTGGGAACCGCGCCGCATGCCGACAGCGGTGGTGGCCGTCAGCGACGAGCTTGCCATGGGTGTCATCTACGCGGCGCGCAAGCGCGGCCTTCGAGTTCCGGAGGACCTGTCCGTGGTGGGCGTGGACGACCACGACCTGGCCCGGTACTTCGATCTGACGACGGTGGCGCAGCCCGTCATCGAACAGGGTCGGATCGCCGCGAAGCTGCTCTGGGACCTCATGCAGACCGGACGGATGCCCGACCCCGAAGTGATCCGGCTGCCCCCGGGCCTGATCGTCCGCGCCAGCACGGCGCCGCCCCGGTGACCGTGAGGCGCACCGACGGTACGATCGCAGCGTGACTGGGGCGCCATGGCTCAACGAGCGGGAAGCCGCCGCGTGGAGGGCTGTCCGCGACCTGGGCCAGCCGCTGTGGACCGCCCTCGGCAGGGACCTGCAGCGGGACTCCGGGCTGTCCATGGCGGACTACCAGGTGCTGGTCGTGCTGTCGGAGTCGCCGGGCAGCGTGCTCGCCTACCGCGACCTGGCCGACGCGACCGGGTGGGAGAAGAGTCGCCTGTCCCATCACATCACCCGCATGGAGAAGCGGGGCCTGGTCCGCCGGGAAGGATGCGCGGACGATGGGCGCAGCGCCAATGTCGTCCTCACGACGCAGGGCCGCGACTGCATCGAGTCGGCAGCGCCCGGGCACGTCGAGTCGGTGCGCCGCCTGGTGATAGACCAGCTCACCGAGCAACAGATCGATGCGCTGGTGGCGATCGCGGATCAGATCGCGCGAGTGCTGGAAACGTGCCCGCCGAGCGACGGCGACGACTGTGCCGTTGCCGAGGCGCCACTTGACTGCTGACGGACCGACCTCCGTTGCCGAAGCGCGTCGCCTGGCCGACGCGGTCGCGGGCCGCGCGGCGTGGCGCCGCTGGGGGCCGTATGTGGCCGAACGAGCCTGGGGATCGGTGCGGGAGGACTACTCCGCCGACGGAGACGCCTGGGCGTCGTTCCCCTTCGAGCACGCGCGCTCGCGGGCCTTCCGGTGGAACGAAGACGGGCTGTCCGCCTGGTGCGACGAGCGTCAACGGCTGTGCCTCGGTATCGCGTTGTGGAACGGCAACGACGCCGTCCTCAAGGAGCGCTACTTCGGACTGTCGGGCCCCCAGGGCAACCACGGCGAGGACGCCAAGGAGTACTGGTGGTACGTGGACGGCACGCCCACCCACTCCTACCAATGCACCCGCTACGCCTATCCGCTCCGCGCGTTCCCCTATGACGAGCTGGTTCGCCGCAACGCAGGGCTGGGCCGCGACGCGCCGGAGTTCGAACTGATCGACACCGGCATCTTCGACGACGACGAGTACGCGATGGTGACGACGGAGTGGGCAAAGGCCGGTCCGGACGACATCTGCCTGCGCATCGATGTGCACAACCGGTCCGACCACGAGGCCGCGGTGCACGTGCTGCCCACCGCGTGGTTCCGCAACATCTGGTCATGGGACGATCCCGGCGCGAACAAGCCGAGGCTGTGGCGCGACGGGGCGACACTGTGTGGGCGGCACGAGTCCCTCGGCGACTTCGTGCTGTACTGCGAGGCGGACCGCGGGGCAGCGCAGCCGGCGCGCTTGCTGTTCTGCGACAACGATACGAACGTGCAGCTCCTGTACGGGTCCGACCAGTGGGCCGGCTCGGCGGCCCCGCGCTACCCGAAGGACGGCATCAACGACCACGTGCTGCACGGTGCGGACACCGTCAACCCGGACGAAACAGGGACGAAGGCGGCGTTTCACCAGATCCTGTCCATCCCGGCTGGGGAGCACCGCCGCGTCCGCGTCCGGCTGACCATCGGTGCGCCCACCGATCCGGGCGCTGGCGATGGCGCGGGCGCCGTGGACGGCGTCATACACGTGCGCAAGGCCGAGGCGGACGCCTACTGGGCGGGCAGACTCGGATCGCTCACGCCGGAGCGGGCGCATGTCGCCCGACAGGCGCTGGCGGGCCTTCTGGCCGCCAAGCAGTACTACCCCTACGACGTGCGTCGATGGCTCACGGGCGACCCCGCGCAGCCGCCGCCCCCGACGGCACACGCGACGAGACGCAACGAGGCCTGGTCGGACCTGTACGCCGACGACGTGATCCTGATGCCGGACCCCTGGGAATATCCGTGGTTCGCCGCGTGGGACCTGGCATTCCACGCCATGGCGCTGGCGCTGATCGACCCCGACCTGGCCAAGCGGCAGCTCCTGCTGTTGCTGGACGAGCGCTACCTGCACCCCACCGGGGACATTCCCGCCTACGAATGGAATTTCGACGACACGAACCCTCCGGTGCAGGCCTGGGCGGCGCTGCAGATCTTCGCGATCGACGGCGGGACGGACACCGACTTCCTGCGCCGCGTGATGCACAAGCTGCTGATGAACTTCACCTGGTGGGTCAACCGAAAGGACAGCGAAGGCAACAACCTCTTCGAGGGCGGCTTCCTGGGGCTGGACAATATCGGCGCCTTCGACCGGTCCGCGACGCTGCCGGGCGGGGACGTGCACGAGCAGAGCGACGGCACCGCCTGGATGGCCATGTACTGCCTGGACCTGCTGCGAATGGCGTTGAATCTGGCGCGCACCGACCACACGTACGACGAACTCGCCGTCACCTTTCTGCTGCACTTCTGTGCGATCGTGAAGGCCGCCGATGAACTGGGCCTGTGGGACGAGGACGACGCGTTCTTCTACGACCAGCTGCGCGCCGCGGACGGCACGACGACCAGGCTCCGGATCCGGTCTGCCGTGGGGCTGATTCCGCTGGCTGCCGTCACCGCACTGCCCGACGACCTCGACCACACCTTGCCCGACGTCTCGTCCGAGCTCGAGGCAGTCTTCGCACGGCGGCCCGACCTGCGGCGTGCCGTTCACCAGAGCGCACCCGGCGGGCCTGCCCTGCTGGCCATGGTCGGCCCCGACCGGGTTGCCCGGCTGCTGCGCGCGGTCTTCGACCCGGCCGAGTTCCTCTCGGATTTCGGTCTGCGCAGCCTGTCCGCCCGCCACCGCGATCAGCCTGCCGAGGTGCGTATCGGCGGGCGATCCGGGACCGTGGACTACGAGCCGGCCGAGTCACGCAGCGGGCTGTTCGGCGGCAACTCCAATTGGCGCGGCCCCGTCTGGTTCCCGGTGAACGTTCTCATGATCAGTGCGCTGCGCCGGTATCACGACGGCACCGGCATGCGCGTGGAGTATCCGACCGGCAGCGGCGCGGCGCGCAGCCTGGCCGCGGTGGCCGATGACCTGTCACAGCGACTGCTGACGCTGTTCCTGCCCGGGCCGGACGGCGCGCGGCCGTGCCAGCCCGGCCTGCCCTGGCAGGACGATCTGCTGTTCCACGAGTACTTCAACGGAGACACGGGCGCCGGCCTGGGCGCGAGCCATCAGACCGGCTGGACCGCGTCGATCGCCTTGCTGCTGTTCGGCCTTCCCGGCTGACGGCAACCGGTACGCACCGCGGTGGTCAGGCGCCGGCCCGCGTGGCCTCGGCGAGCTGCCGCTTGACCCGCGCCAGCATCGCGGACAGGCCGCGCAGTCGCAGCGGACTCACCACATCGGCCACCGGCAGTTGCATCGCGAAGTCCGCCGGGGTGGCCAGCACCTCGTCCACCGGGCGTCCGTCCAGGCCCTCCCGCAGAATCCCGGCGAAGCCGCGGGTCGTCGGGGCTTCCGGCGGCGCAGTGAAGAACAGCCTGGCAACCGCGGGCGTGACGCTGCGGTCCACCTCGGTGATCAGGAACACGGGGGACTGGCATTCCGGCACGGGCTCGAGCAGCTCCGGATGATCCGCGTAGCGCTCCGGCAGGGCCGGCAGGTTCTCGGCGAATTCCAGTAGCAATTGCAGCTTGTCCTGACCGGCCAGGGCGGCGAAGTCATCGATGATCCCGCGCAGCGCGGCCGGCATGGGCGTGGGGTCCGTCATGGGTGTCCTCAGGCCGACACGGCGACCGGCGCGGTGCCCGCCTCGGGCCCCTGGGCCACCGGCACGCGCACCGAGTTGCCCCACTCGGTCCACGAACCGTCGTAGTTGCGCACCTTGTCCAGACCCAGCAGATACGTGAGCACGAACCAGGTATGGCTGGAGCGCTCGCCGATTCGGCAGTACGTGATGACGTCGCTGTCGGCCTTCAGGCCCGCGTCGCCGAAGTAGATAGCTTCCAGCTCGGCTCGCGGCTTGAACGTGCCGTCCTCGGCGGCCGCCTTCGACCACGGCACGTTGACCGCCGAAGGAATGTGCCCGCCGCGGAGCACGCCTTCCTGCGGGTACTCGGCCATGTGGGTGCGCTCGCCGGTGTACTCGGGGACGCTGCGCACGTCGATCAGCGGGTGTCGGCCCAATGTCTCCAGGACGGTGGACTGGTAGGCGCGGATCGGTGCATCCTCGCGCTGCACCACCGGGTATGACGTGGCGGCGGGCCGGGGCACGTCCTTGGTCAGCTCACGCCCCTCGGCGATCCACTTGGCGCGGCCCCCGTTGACCAGGCGCACGTCCTCGTGGCCGAAGAGCCGGAACACCCACAGCGCGTACGCCGCCCACCAGTTGCTCTTGTCGCCGTAGATCACCACGGTGGAGTCCCGGGAAATACCTCTCGCGGACATCAGCGCCGAGAACGCGGCACCGTCCACGTAGTCGCGGGTGACGGAATCGTTGAGGTCGAGCACCCAGTCGATCTTCAGGGCGCCGGGGATGTGGCCGGTGTCGTACAGCAAGACGTCCTCGTCGCTTTCCAGCACGACGACGCCGGGGTCGCCCTTGTGCTCGGCGAGCCACGCGGTGGTCACCAGGCGCTCCGGGTGGGCATAGGCGGCCAGCGAAGGGTCGGAATCAAAGGGCACGGACATGACGACTGCCTCCGAACGAACGAGATCGTGGAACGGCGGCGGTGCGCACGGTCAGGATCTGCGCCGTGGGCCGCTCGCCGATCTCATCGTTGCACTGTCGCCCCGCGGGGCGTCACCCGGTGTGGGCAAGCTCCAGATTCGCCGCCGCCGGCACCAGTCCCAGAGACACCAGCGCGGAGCGCTCCGGCTCCGCCAGCGCCAACAGCAGCGCGCTGTGCACTGTAGGCACCGTCGGCGGCCGACGCAGCACCATATGCGCCTCCGCCGGAGTCCGGCTGCCTTTGCGGGTATTGCATGCGACACAAGCGATGACGGTGTTCTGCCAGGTGGAGGGTCCGCCGCGGGAGACCGGCAACAGGTGCTCGACGGTCGAGCCGTGTTTGCCGCAGTACGCGCAGACGTGACCGTCGCGGCGCAGCAGTCCCGCCTTGGACCAGGCCGGCACGCGATTGCGGTAGGGCAGCCGGATGAACCGCTTCAGCCGCACCACACTCGGGATCGGCATGTGCATACCTGATGCCGAACGCAGCGGTTCGCCCGGCCTGGCCGCCACCACTTCCGCCTTCTCCAGCAGGATGTAGGCGATCGCTCGGTGCAGTGTCACCACGGACAGCATCTCGTAACTGGCGTTGAGCACGATGACGCGATCCGACTTGACGGGCGGGATCCGGGCCACAACTCACCTCCCCGATGCGTACACATCCAGGCAGTCCGGCGGCCAGCGGTCAGACCGCCGTGCACCAGCATAATTGCTCGTCGCGCCCTGCGACGCGAAGCATGCGCACCTGCGCGTCGCGGGGACGATGCAGGCGACTGAAAGACTGGGGCGATGCCCCCCTTTCGCTTCGACGTGGACACCGCCGGCCGGCTCACCGATGGACGCACTGTTGCCGTACGGCTGTCGCCCACCTGGAACGTCGACGGCCGGATCCTCAACGGCGGGTACCTGCAGGCGGTGGTGGTGCGCGCAGCGCAACAGGCGCTCCGTGCCGGGGCGCCCCCTGTTCTCACCGAGGACGCAGTCCCGATCGCCGTGTCATCGTCGTTCGCCGCCCCGGCGGCGCCGGGCGATGCCACGGTCGCGGTGGACGTGGCGCGCGCGGGCGGCCGCATCACCTCGGCCAGCGCAACGCTGCGACAGGGCTCCGAAGTTATCGTGAACAGCCTGATCACGTTCGGCGGCGGGGACGTGACGGGCGGGTATGACGCCGCAGCGGCGCGAACGGCGTCATACCCGGTGATGCCCACCGTGACCGGCGCCGCGGACTCGATCCGGGTGCCGACCCAGATGCTGCCGGGCCCGCCGGGGCTGGCCGACCTGATCGACTACGGGTTCGTGCCCGAGGATTCCGCCTGGCTGACGGGGGACACCTCGGCCGGACCGCGCATCCGCTGCTGGCTGAGCTTCGCCGACGGGCGCCCGGTGGATGTGCTCGCCGCCATCGCGTTCGTGGACATGGCTCCGCCCGTGTGCTTCGCGAATGGCGACTTCGGATGGGCGCCCACCCTGCAACTCCAGGTCGGGCTGTTCGCACGCCCCGCCCATGGGCCGATGCTGCTGGATCTCGCCGGCTCGCCGTACGACGGCCGAGTGGTCGCCGAGGACGGACTGCTGTGGGACTCGGCCGGGACGCTGATCGCCCGCTCCCGGCAGATCGCGCTGGCCCCGCGCCGCTGAATCCCGGCGCGTCCGCCCTGCGACGGGGCGATCCGGGCGGCAGGATAGGGCGATGCACCCAGCCCCGCGCACCCGCCTGCTGGCCGGGCTCACCGCCCTCGTCGTGCTGGCCGGGCTCGCGATCCTCGCGGTCGTCACCGTGCTGCCTCCATCGCCCCGCACGGACACGGCCACGACCGGTGCGTTCATCGCCGCGCGGGCATTCGAGGATGTCGAGACGATCGGCACCGCGGTGCATGTCGCCGGGAGTGATGCGGCGACTGCCGTGCGCGACCACATCGTGCACGAGCTCGGCGGGATGGGGGTGCCCGCCCAGGTCCGTGAGGGCATCGGCCAGACCGACGCGCTGGGCGGCCCCGCCATGGCCTACGTGCGCGACGTGGTCGCGGAGATCCCGGGAAGCGAGCCGACCGGGCGTCTCATCCTGATGGCACACTACGACTCGGTGCAGGTCTCCTACGGCGCGAACGACGACGGCTCCGGCGTGGCCACGCTGCTGGAGGTCGCGCGCTCGCTCACCAGCGGGCCACAGCTCAAGAACGATGTCATCCTCCTGTTCACCGACGCGGAGGAGGCGTGCCTATGCGGAGCCGAATCGTTCGAGTCGTCCGACCCGCTGGCCGCAGACGGCGGCGTGGTGCTGAACTTCGAGTCGCGTGGCGCGAACGGCCCGTCGGTGATGTTCGAAACGGCCGCCGGAAACGCCGATCTCATCGCGCAGTACGCGGCCGCCGTGCCCTACCCGGTGGCCACGTCCATGGCGGTCGAGGTGTACCGCATCCTGCCGAACGACACGGATTTCACCCCGCTGCGCGAGTCCGGCCGGTTCACCGGACTGAACTCCGCCTACATCGACGGCTCCGCCGTGTATCACTCGCCGGAGGACCGGCCGCACTACATGGACCTCGGCACACTGCAGCAGCACGGCGCCAACGCGCTCGCGCTCGCCCGTCAGCTCGGTGATGCGGACCTGGGGCCGCTGTCCAGACCCGGTAGCCAGGACGCCACGTACTTCCCGGTGCTCGGGACGCTGATCCGGTATCCGGGGACACTGGTCTGGCCGATTGCGGTGCTGGCGGCTGCGGCCGTAGCCGGGGCCGGCTTCCTCGCCCGCCGCAGGCAGGTCGCGGGCTGGGGGCGGCAGGCGGCAGGGTTCGGACTGATGCTGGTGCCGTTGATCGGAGCGGCGGTTGTGGCGCAGCTGTTCTGGATGTTCCTGGTGGCCCTCCGGCCCGACTACGGCTCGATGATCGACCCGTGGAATCCCACCTGGTTCCGTCTGGCCGTGTGCGCGCTGGTCGCATTCGTCGTCGTGGGCTGGTACGCGTTGTGGCGTAAGAGGTTCGGCGCGTGGGCGCTGTCGATCGGGGCACTCGGTTGGCTCGCGGTGCTCGGCGTGCTGATGGCCGTCGTCACGCCCGGCGGTTCCTACCTGGCGGCGCTGCCGGCGCTGGTCGGGGCCGCCATGGCGATGGTGGCGATCACTCGGAGCCGATGGTGGACGGGGGCACTGGCGGGACTCGCCGCCGGCGCGGTGGGCATCGTGATCCTGGTACCGACCGTGCTGCTGTTCTTTCCGGCACTGGGCCTGGCTACGGGCGCGGCCGCGGCCGTGTTCGCGGCCATGACGGCACTGGCGCTGCTGCCGACCGTCGAACAACTGCACCCGGCCGTGGCCAGCGCGGCCAGTGACGCCGCCGCGGGGGACGGCGCGCGGCATCCCCGCCGGGGCGCCGCCATCCCGGCCGCCGTCGCCGCGATCCTCGCTGTGGCCTGTACCGGTATCGGCCTGGCCACCGATCGCTTCGATGCGGCGCACCCGAAGCCCACCCAGCTGATGTATGCGCTGGACGCGGACACCGGCCAGGCCTATTGGGCAAGCCAGCAGGACTCCGCGCACGGCTGGCTGGCGCAGTATGTCACCAGGAAGACGGACCTCTCCGCCGATTTCCCGCTGCTCGCCGACCCGCTGCTCACGGGGCCCGCCGCGGCGGCGAGCCTGCCCGCTCCCCGGATGAGTATCGGATCGGAGCGGCGGAACGCGGACGGCTCCACAACCTTCGACCTGCAGGTGCAGCCGCAACGGGCGGTGCGGCTGATCGATCTGAGCTCGCCGGACGCGAAGGTGCTGGCCGCAACGGTCACCGTGGGCGAGGTGAGCCGCGATGTTCACTTGACCGGCGACCGGTTCCAACTCCTGTTCCACGCCGCGCCCGCGAGCGGGATCACCGTCCGGCTCACCGTCGCCGATCGCGGACGGATCACGTTCCGCGCGCTGGACGGCAGTGACGGCCTGGATGGATTGCCCGGATTCGTGCCGCGGCCGGCCGACGTCGGCATCGAGGGCTCGCACACCTCAGAGCTCGTCCTGGTCGGCACCACAGCCGAATTCGCGCTGACCCCGTGACCGATCGGCTGGGGCGTCGTCGGGGAGAATGATCGCGTGCCCGACGTGATCACCAGCTTCACCAACCCGACCGTCAAGCGTTATCGCTCCCTGGCTGCCCGCAAACACCGCCGCCGGGAAGGCGCCTTCACGGTGGAGGGACTGCAGCCGGTGTGGTTCGCCGTACGGTCCGAGTGGCCCGTCGACACGCTGATCGTCGCGCCCGACCTGCTCACCAACGAGGCCGCCTGGCAGATGGTGGACGAGGCGGGCCGGGACGGCATCGCGGTGATCTGGGTCAGCCGCGACGTGTTCGCACACCTGTCGGACCGGGACGGGCCGTCCGGGCTGGCGGCGATCGTGCATGGCGTCGTGAGCGGCATCGCCGACTTCCAGCCTTCCGGGTCTGGCCCGGTGGTGGCGCTGCATCACGTGGGGAACCCCGGCAATGTGGGCGCCATCCTTCGGTCGGCCGACGCGTCGGGCGCGGCCGGTCTGCTGCTCGTCGGCCCGTGCGCCGACCCGCTCGCGCCGGCCGCCGTGAAGGCGTCGATGGGATCGCTGTTCTCGGTGCCGATAGCCGCCCTGGACGGTGCGGATGCGCTGTTCGAGTGGGCCGCTGTCGTCGGTCGGCCGGTGGTGGCGATCACCGGCAGCGCCGCGGGCACCCTGTGGCGCGCACCGATCCCGTCCACGTCAGTGCTGCTGTTCGGCAGTGAGGGCGACGGCCTGCCGGGCGAGGTGGCCTCGATGTGCGAGGCCGCCCTGGCGATCCCGATGCAGGGCAGTGCCGAGTCACTGAACCTCGCCACCGCTGTCTCGATCGCGCTGTTCGAGATGTCCCGCCGACGGGTCGTGGGGGAGCAGCAGTGAACGACGCGATCCGGTCGGACATGACGCCGCCCTCGGGTGGGGCCGCACCGCTGCGGCGACTGCCCATCGACGCGCCGTGGGTGCTCACCGTGGATCTTCAAGGCCCGACCCCGGCTCCGCCGCAGGCCGACGAGATCCCGACGGCCGGCGTGCCCGGTCACGTCCCCGGCGCCGTCCACGACGATCTGCAACGTGCCGGACTGATCCCGGATCCGTTCCTGGATGACAACGAGGACCTGGTCGTCTGGGTGAGTCGCACGAACTGGTGCTACCGCACCGTCATCCCCGGCGTCGAGGCCGTTGCCGGCCTCGGTGCTGCGGACCGCGTAGACCTCGTGGTCGACGGCGTGGACACCGTGGCACGCATCGAACTCGGCGGGACGGTCGTCGGCCGGCAGCGCAATATGCACCGCAGTTACCGCTACGACATCACCGGCTTGCTCCGCGCCGGAGCGCGGGACCTCGCCGTGCACCTCACCAGCCCATACACGGAGGCGGAGGCGCTGCGCGAGTGGACCGGACCGCGACCCAACGCCTACCCGGAGCCGTTCAACTTCATCCGCAAGATGGCCTGCAGCTTCGGTTGGGACTGGGGGATCACGCTGCCCGGCGCGGGCATCTGGCGGCCGGTTCGTATCGAGACCTGGTCCACAGCCCGGATCTCCGGCGTGCGGCCGCTCACCGATGTCGAGGACGGCGACGGCGTGCTGCGCGCGATGGTCGAAATCGAGCGCTCCGCGCAGGGTGCGCGCGAGGAGCTGGTGCTCGATATGGCACTGGACGGGGCCACCGTGGCGACGGCGGCGCTGCCACCGGGGATCTCGCATGCCGATGTCACGGCGCGCGTCCCTCAGGTGCGCCGCTGGGCGCCGGCCGGGCACGGCGAGCCGCAGCTGTACGACCTGACCGTCACTGTGCGCACCCGGGGCGGGCGCCTGTTGGACGGCACCGCGCACCGCATCGGGTTCCGTCATATCCGATTGGACCGATCCGCCGACGCGGCCGGCAGCTCGTTCGTGTTCCGCCTGGGCGGCGAGCCGATCCTCGTCAAGGGCGTGAATTGGATTCCCGGTGACGTCATGCCGGGCCGGATGACGCGCGAGCGCTACGCGGAGCGGTTGCGTGCGGCCGTGGACGCCAACGTGAACATGATCCGGGTGTGGGGCGGTGGGCTGTACGAGACGGACGAGTTCTACGACCTGTGCGACGAGCTGGGCCTCATGGTGTGGCAGGACTTCCCGTTCGCCTGCGCCGCCTACCCGGAGCATGAGTCGCTGCGTAGTGAGGTCGTGGCCGAGGCCGAGGAGAACGTGGCGCGGCTGGCACGGCATCCGTCCCTGGTGCTGTGGAACGGCAACAACGAGTGCCACTGGCTGCGTATCGCCGAGAAGTGGGAGACGCAACCCGGCGGCGGGGCGGACTGGGGCGAACGCTACTACCACGACGACCTGCCGGAGATCGTGGCGCGGATCGACCCGTCGCGGCCCTATACCGCGTCCAGTCCGTGGTCCGGGCATCGGGATCTCGCCGCCAACGCACCCTCGCACGGCACGTTCCACTCGTGGGACGTGTGGAATCGCGAGGACTACGGCCGGTACCGGGACACCGTGCCGAGGTTCGTGTCCGAGTTCGGCTGGCAGGCGCCGCCCGCGTGGCGTACGTTGCGGGACGCCGCCGCCGATGAGCCGCTGCTGCCGAGCTCGCCGGGCGTGCTCCGGCACCAGAAGGCGGCGGACGGGATGGCCAAGCTGGAACGAGGCCTCGTTCCGCACGCCCGGATGCGGCTCGACACCGACGCCTGGCACTACCTGATGCAGTGGAACCAGGTCCGCGCCGTCGAGACCGGGGTGATGAACTGGCGGGCGCACTGGCCGACCACGGCCGGCACGATCCTGTGGCAGTGGAACGACCTGTGGCCGGTGATCTCCTGGTCGGCGATCGACGGGGCGGGCAGGCCCAAGCCGCTGTATTTCGCGCTTCGCGAGATGTATGCGCCCCGAGCGCTGACGATCCAGCCCGGGGGTGACGGTCTGACCCTGGTGGTGCTGAACGACACCGACCGACCCTGGGCGGGGGAGGCGTTGCTGCGCCGGGTCGCGGATGCCGGTGCGGATACGGCTCGCCGTCGCGTCCCGGTGGACGTGCCGCCACGCTCCGTGGGGCGCCTGCCGATCGTGGCCGACCTGGCGCACTTCGACGAGCCGGCGTCGGAGGTGCTTCTCGCGGAGCTGGACGGTTCCCGGGCCTGGTGGTACGGGACGCAGGCGGGGGAGTCGGACTTCGTGGGGTCGCCTCCGGTGCTGCGCGCCGAACCGTTCGATGGGGGCCTGCGCATCGGGGTCACCGCCACCACACTGCTGCGGGACTTCCTGGTGCAGGCCGACCGGATGCATCCGGACGCGGTCGCCGATCGTGGCCTCGTGACGCTGCTACCGGGCGAGAGCACAACGGTGACGGTACGCTGCCCCGAGCCGCTGCCCGCGGAGTGCATCGACATTCCGTGGGCGACCGGCTACCTGGACTCCGTCATCCATGGGTAAGCGTCGGAGCCGGATGGTTGGGAGCACCGCCCGGCATCGCGTAGAGTAGCTACGCGCGATCGTGATCGATCGACTCCACCTTGTCCGGGTGGCGGAATGGCAGACGCGCTAGCTTGAGGTGCTAGTGCCCTTTAACGGGCGTGGGGGTTCAAGTCCCCCTCCGGACACAGCGTTGAAATGGCCTCTGACCTGCTGTTATGTTCTGTGGGTCGAGGCTATTTTCGCTTCATGTGCTGAAATATGTGCTAAGCGTTCTTCAGGTGCTGGGCGA